>Ga0207906_1000038_pt1 | contig 203315 bp, 196 predicted proteins | sample LinPmetageLP37_FD_184050 | JGI IMG/M metagenome (GOLD analysis project Ga0207906, IMG submission 184050) | Marine viral communities from the Pacific Ocean - LP-37 (SPAdes) | ecosystem: Environmental > Aquatic > Marine > Oceanic | place: Pacific Ocean | collected 2010-06-16 | reverse complement strand
ACGACAGACCATCGAACATCGGCGCTTGCAGCACCGCAGGATCGCCGCCTAAACCTCAAACCCCAGACGAGGCCCACGCTCCGCTATTTTACGCAGCCATCAGTGCCAAATGTTCTGACGACGGACAGTTCGACCTAACTCGCCCGGATTTCGAAGACGTCGAGGAGAAGATTGAGGAACTGAAGGCCGCCCGACAGAAGCTCATTGCTTCAGGCGACATCGCCAAGACCGAAAGCTACTTTCACGATCTTACTGACCGCGTCGAACGACGGACCCGCGAAATTGAGATAGAGGCTGTTGCCTGTATTCCGGCTGCTCCCAATGACAAGTTCGACGAACAGCGCATTGTGCAAGGGGCGCTCATGCTCTCGGCCTTATCGGTGCCAGTCTCAGCGTGGGGCGATATCAGTCAGGCTGGAAGCGTCTACGACAGCCTGCGCGAGGTCAACGGTAACTACGCCGATATGACCGATACCGAAATCTGGTTCGATACCTTGACCATGGCAGGACCCGAACTTGCTGGCCTGGCCAACCTCACCAAAGGCGCGCTTTTCGAGGCGCACGTAGAATCTAGCTTCGGAGGGGAGCTTCACGAACACTTCAACCATCCTGATACGGACATCGTGATCGACGGTGTCGCCTATCAGATCAAGGCCACCGATAGCGCCAGTTATATTGATACCGTCGCCGATGGGATCCCCGTTATCAGCACGTCAGAAGTCGCCAGTATCACTGGTTCACTCGATGGAGGATATTCCAATGAGGATCTGACCAATACGGTTGATCTCGCGCTCGGAGGAACGGTGTTGGACATTAGCGATACAGCGCTGGATGCCGTGCTTACGGGTGTCGGCGGCGTAGGGATCTTCGCTATCCTGAGCGGGGCGCGCAGCGCATCTGCAAAGTATAAGGAGACCGGTGATGCGCTAGAGGCGCTGGCGGAAGGCCTCAGCACTGCAACGGTCCACACGGCGAGAACGACGGTAAACATGGCAGAGATGGCCACTAAGGGTGTGGTAGGCGTCGCGACGTCTCGACCAGTCCGGTTCGCCGGTAGCCTGGTAGCATCACTGGCAACTAAGGGTGCGGCTAGATTCGATCGCTGGTTAGAGGACGAAGGACCGACGGAAATGACCGATGGCATATCGGCCAGCTCGCAGAGAGCATCTCGCGGTTCGCGCTGAACCTGTCGACAGGACAATCCCTTTGGCGACAGCGCTCGAAGAAGCAGGGCCAGCGTGGAGCCATCCATTATCGCGCAGCGCTGGACCTGCCATAGTGCAATGCTCGCAGGTTAAACCATGGACCCATCGCTCTGCGATGGGCTCGCTCAACACCTTCGTGAAAACGAGTTACAGGGCTATGAAAGATGAATTCTGTAGTGCGCTGATTTCTTTAGGAAATTGGTGAGTTACAGCGCTAGTTACAGTGGGGGCCCCGTGATTCCCGTTCTGATGGGTTACAGCGGCTTGACCAGATATTCGGCGCTGGCGGGGCACAGCGCGGCGAATTCGCGCGAGGATGCGACCGCTGCGGGCGCATCCTCGCGGTCGTGATCGCGGTAACCCAGCTTGCGGAAAAAGTCCGCTGCGGTGGTGGTCAGCAAATGCAGCCGGGCGACACCCTGACGGCGCGCCTCGCTTTCCAGTAGCGCGACGGCCTCGCGCCCTGTGCCCTGACCGCGCGCCGCGCCGAGGATGACGACCGAGCGCAGAATGCGGTCCGGGCCATCGCCCTCGATCCCCCCGAAACCGATACAGCGAGCCGCGCGATGGAAGGCGAAAAACGCGCGCCCGTCGTCTTCAATATCATCCACCGGCAGCCCCTCCGCCGCGAGCGCCGGAACAAGCTCCTCGAGCGAGGCCATGGGGGTGATTGTGAGCGCCGTCATGCCTGGTCCTTCTTCAACGCCGCCAGCGCCTCGGCCAACGGGCCGCTGGGGGCCTGTTCCTCGTCGCTTACGATGCCGGCCTTGCGGCGCGCTTCCTCGGCGCCCGGACCTTCGCGATAGGGATCGATCGCCAGCGCGAGCGTCTGCGCGATCGCTTCGCCCAGATCGAACGCATCGCCTTCGTATTCGATCTGGTCGAGATCCTCGGCGTCGAGCTCGATTTCCTCGTCGGGCGCATAGTCGGCCACCGATCCGGCGGACACGAAGCGCAGCATGAGCGGCTCGCTCACGTCATAGCTCAGTTCCTCGCGCGTGACCGCGCAGGGCTGGGTGATGGTCGCGGCCAATGTGCCTTCTGCCAGCACGGCATCATCCTTGGTGCCGAAATCCACGGTGGCGGTAAGCGCCGGGATAGCGGTGACGCCGAACCGCGCAGCCAGCGCTGCGCGTTCGGTCTCGCTGGCGTCAACGGTCAATGGCCCTGCAGGCAGGGCGCGCGGTTTGACCGGACGGCTGAGTTCGGGCGCGCTCATGCGGCAAACTCGCCCGAACGCAGCTGATCCATGCTCGTCCGCTCGAGCCGGGCATGCAGCGCGGCCATGCGCTGGACCAGCGCCTCGGCCTCGTCGGGCTGCGCCATGGTGACATTGCGGCGCACGGCTTCGACCAGTACCTTCGGATCGCTGCGCAATCCTTCGCGATAGGCGCCGATGCGGCCGTTCATGCTTTCCATCAGCGCGTTGATCTTCTTGCCTACGGTGGGATCGCCGATTCCGGCTTCGCGCAGCTGCCCCTCCATGTCCTCGACGAACAGTTCGGTCAGCCGCGCGGTGCTGGCGGCCATCCCGCCTTCGTCTTCCAGCCGCAGCATGACCAGCGTGAGCACCAACGTGATCATGTCGTAGCGACCCTCGACGCTGTCGGCGACGCCGCACATGCGATACCAGTCGGGATCGCGGGCTTCGGCAACGGTGCGCTGCCACAGGGGGCGCCACTCTTCGCGCGGGTCGGGGCCAAGGGAAAAGACGTTGACGAAAAGGCGGGCTAGGAAGGACACAAACAACTCCGTTCAGCGGCAATACAGGCCGCGATCCCCAAGCGCCCCCCAATGCCGAGTTGCATGGGCTGGCGCTTTCGGATTAAGGCGTGGCCAAGCATATAGGGAGGTGGCCGCCTGCGGCCAAGCGCCTGCCGAAAGACGGAGATTTGCTGTTCCCATGAACAGGTCGAAAATTCTGGGCCTTGCCGCGATCGGCGCTGCTGCCATCGCCGCGACGGGCTGCACCGCGATCCGCGAGCCGCGTGGCTACATCGTCGATGCCACGCTGGTGCAATCGGTCCAGCCCGGGATCGACAATGAGCGCAGCGTCACCGGTACGCTGGGGCGTCCGACCTTCGAAAGCCAGTATGGCGAGAAGACCTGGTACTACGTGTCGAGCACGACGGGCCGCAAACCCTTCGTTCGCCCGCGGATTCGCGAGCATTCGGTGCTGGCAGTGAAATTCGATGCCGCGGGCAATGTCGTTTCGGCCGAGCGGACGGGCATGGACCAGGTGGTCTACCTGCGCCCCGATGGCGACGAGACGCCCACGCTGGGCCGCGAACGCAGCTTCCTCGAAGACCTGTTCGGCAATATCGGTGCAGTCGGCCAGCCGGGCCTGGGCCAGGGGCAGTAAGCCTGCGGGCCTGCTCCGGCTTGACCCCCGCCGCGCGCGCCCCATATCGCGCGCATGGATGATAGAGACAATCGCCACGGGCTGACCCAGTGGCATTCCACCACCATCATCGGCGTGAAGCGCGGCGGTGCCACGGTCATCGCCGGCGACGGGCAGGTTTCCATGGGTAACACCGTGATGAAGCCCAATGCGCGCAAGGTGCGCCGGATCGGCGAAGGCGAGAAGGTCGTAGCCGGTTTCGCCGGCGCGACTGCCGATGCCTTCACGCTGTTCGAACGGCTCGAGAAGAAGCTCGAGCAGTACAATGGCCAGCTCCTGCGCGCCGCGGTCGAGCTGACCAAGGACTGGCGCATGGACAAGTACCTGCGCAATCTCGAAGCGTTGATGATCGTGGCGGACGAGGAAAACCTGCTGGTCCTCACCGGCAATGGCGATGTGCTGGAACCCGAAGGCGGTATCGCGGCCATCGGGTCGGGCGGCAATTATGCGCTGAGCGCGGCCAAGGCGCTGGTCGATTACGAGGACGACGCCGAAACCATCGCGCGCAAGGCCATGGCGGTTGCCGCCGATGTCTGCGTGTTCACCAACGGCAATGTGACCGTCGAAACGGTTTGATCTGCGGCATCCCGGCGAAAGCCGGGATCGCTTTCGGCCGAGCGCCAAATCGAGACAGGTCCCGGCTCGCGCCGGGATGACGATAGGAAGACATGACACAAGCACTGACCCCCAAGGCGATCGTCGCCGCGCTGGACGAACACATCATCGGCCAGAAGGATGCCAAGCGCGCGGTCGCCGTGGCGCTGCGCAATCGCTGGCGCCGCCAGCAGCTCGGCCCCGAGCTGCGCGACGAGGTGACCCCCAAGAACATCCTGATGATCGGCCCCACCGGCTGCGGCAAGACCGAGATCAGCCGGCGGCTGGCCAAGCTGGCCGAGGCCCCCTTCATCAAGATCGAGGCGACCAAGTTCACCGAGGTCGGCTATGTCGGCCGCGATGTCGACCAGATCGCGCGCGACCTGGTCGAGGAAGCCATCCGGCTGGAAAAGGAACGCCGCCGCGACGCGGTGCGCGAGGCCGCGAGCAAGGCCGCGATGGAACGGCTGCTGACAGCGCTGGTCGGCGACAATGCCAGCGAAGCGACGCGCGAGGCGTTCCGCCAGCGGATCGTCGACAATTCGATGAACGATACCGAAGTCGAGATCGAAGTGCGCGAGGCTCCCAGCTCGCCGATGGATATCCCCGGCATGCCCGGCGGGGTCGGGATGATCGACCTGTCCGACATGTTCGGCAAGGCCATGGGCAAGAGTCCGCTCAAGCGCCGCAAGCTGAAGGTGCCCGATGCATGGGACCGGCTGGTCGATGAAGAGGCCGAAAACCGCATGGACCAGGACGACGTCAACCGCGTCGCGGTGGAGAATGCGGAAACCAACGGCATCGTCTTCCTCGACGAGATCGACAAGATCGCTGTCAGCGACGTGCGCGGCGGATCGGTCAGCCGCGAAGGCGTGCAGCGCGACCTGCTGCCGCTGATCGAAGGCACCACGGTGGCGACCAAATACGGTCCGATGAAGACCGACCACGTGTTGTTCATCGCGTCGGGCGCGTTCCACGTTTCAAAGCCCAGCGACATGCTGCCCGAACTGCAGGGCCGCCTGCCGATCCGCGTCGAACTGCGCGCGCTGACCGAAGAGGACTTCGTCCGCATCCTCAAGGAAACGCGCGCCAATCTGGTCGAACAGTACCGCGCGCTGATCGGCACGGAGGACGTCACGCTCGACTTCACCGAGGACGCGATCGCCGAAGTCGCCAAGCTGGCGGCGCGGGTCAACGAGACGGTCGAGAACATCGGCGCGCGGCGCTTGCAGACGATGATGGAACGCCTGCTCGAGGATATCAGCTTCGAGGCCGAAGACCGGACCGGCGAGACGATCACGATCGATGCAGCCTATGTACGCGAACGGCTCGAAACGCTGGCGGGCGACGCCGACCTCAGCAAATACATCCTGTAATGGACGGGCCGGTGCGCGGTGGCCGGGCGATGATCGCCGCCATGGCGCCCCGGCTCGACCCGCGCCGCTGGCGCTTCGTGCTCGTGCAACCGGACACGGCGCCGCAATTGCTCGGCGCGGCGATCGGTACCTTCCGCGAGGACGAGGGCGTAACGGCGATCGTTCCTGCCGATGTAGCAGGTGAACTGGGCATCGAGGGCCCCGACTTCGCGAGGATCACGCTGACGGTGCATTCCGACCTTGAAGGTGTCGGACTGACCTCCGCCGTGTCGGGCGCGCTGGCCAATGCCGGGATCGCCTGCAATATGATCGCGGCATTCCACCATGATCACGCCTTCGTACCTTGCGCCCGCGCAGCGGAGGCACTCGACGTGCTGCGCGCCCTGGCGGCCGGGGCCTGACGATCGGCGCCAGCTTCCGGGCCGGGACCGGCTACTCGAATAGAGCGAAACCGAAGCGCGCGACGTGTGTTCCTTTGGTGAAGCGCCGGAACACTCCGGCCACGCCCAAAACCCCCCGAAAGGACGAACGCTATGAAAATTCTTATGGTTCTGACGAGCCACGACGAGCTCGGCGACACAGGCGACAAGACGGGCTTCTGGCTCGAGGAATTCGCTGCCCCCTATTACGTCCTCAAGGATGCGGGGCATGACATTACGCTGGCCAGCCCGGCCGGCGGCAAGCCGCCGCTGGATCCCAAGTCCGACGAGCCCGATGCGCAGACCGCGGCGACCGACCGGTACAAGAAGGACAGCGAGGCGCAGGCGCAGCTGGCCTCGACCGAGAAACTCGCGGATGTCGATGTCGCATCGTTCGACGGCGTCTTCTACCCGGGCGGTCACGGGCCCCTCTGGGACCTTGCCGAGAGCGCGGTTTCGAAAGCCGTGATCGAAGACACGCTGGCCGCCGGCAAGCCGGTAGCGCTGGTCTGCCATGCGCCTGCCGTGCTGAAGAACGTCACCGCGCCGAATGGCGACCCGGTCGTCAAGGGACGCAAGGTCACCGGCTTCACCAACCAGGAAGAAGACGCGGTCGGCCTGACCGATGTCGTGCCCTTCCTGCTCGAAGACGTGTTGATCGAGCAGGGCGGGACCTTTTCCAAGCAGGGCGTCTTCGAACCCTATGTCGTCCAGGACGGCCTGCTCATCACTGGCCAGAACCCGCCGTCGAGCGAGCCTGCGGCCGAGAAGCTGCTGGAAGCGCTGAAAGCGGACTAGGCTTCGGCGAATGCACTAAAAAGGGCGGGCGCGGATTGACCGTGCCCGCCCTTTTTCATGCCCGCAGCTGCGTATCAGCAGCGGCCCGCGCAGGGGCGGCCACCGCCCCCGACATGCGGCTCACGGATGCGGGGCGAGCCCGATTTCGACACCCGTCTTGTCGGTCAGCGCGAACTTGTCGACCAGATCGCTGCTCGCGCGGTTGAGCCCGACGACCTGCACGCTGCGGCCATTGCGGCGCATGCGTTCGACCACCTTGTCGAGCGCGCCGACCGCGCTGATGTCCCAGAAATGCGCTTTCGACACGTCGATGATCACGTGGTCGGCCGGATCGGGCATGATGCTTTCGGGCCCGAGCGCGGCTTCGAAGCGTTCGACGCTGGCGTAGAAGATCTGCCCCTTGGCGCGGTAGGTCGCGGTTTCGCCGTCGCGTTCGCGGACCACTTCGAACATCGTCATCACCTTGTGGGTGAAGAACACGCCCGACAGGATCACGCCCGCCAACACGCCAAGCGCGAGGTTGTGCGTGGCCACCACGACGGCGACCGTGGTCAGCATGACCACCGAGCTCTGCCACGGGTGCTTGCCGATATTGGGGATCGAGTTCCACGAGAAGGTGCCGATCGACACCATGATCATGATCGCCACCAGCGCGGGCATCGGCACCTGGCCGACGAGGTCGCCCAGCAGCGCGAGCAGGATCAGCAGCGACAGGCCGGCGGTAAAGGTCGACAGCCGGCCGCGGCCGCCGCTGGTCACGTTGATGACCGACTGGCCGATCATCGCGCAGCCACCCATCCCGCCGAAGAAGGCCGCGACGATATTGGCGATCCCCTGGCCGCCGCTTTCGCGGCGCTTGTTGCTGCCGGTATGCGTCATGTCGTCGACGATCTGGGCGGTGAGCAGCGATTCGAGCAGGCCGACCGCGGCCATAGTCGCCGAATAGGGGGCGATGATGGCCAGCGTTTCCCAGTTCAGCGGCACATCGGGCAGCGCGAAATAGGGCAGGCCTTCGGGCAATTCGCCCATGTCGGTGACCGTGTTGACCGGCGCATCGAGGAAAATCGTCAGCGCGGTCAGCACGATGATCGCGATCAGCGGGCTGGGCACGGCGGTGGTGAACTTGGGGATGATGTAGATCATCGCCAGCGCGGCAGCGACCATGGCGTAGGTCACCCAGCCGATCCCTGCATTGCTTGGGTCGAGCTGCGGCAGCTGCGCCATGAAGATGAGGATCGCCAGCGCATTGACGAAGCCGGTGATGACCGAGCGGCTGACGAACTGCATCAGCAGGTCGAGCCGCAGCAGCGCGGCAAAGCCCTGGAAGACGCCCATCAATATGGTCGCGGCGAAGAGATATTCGACCCCGTGGTCGCGCACCAGCGGCACCACCACCACGGCCACCGCCGCAGTCGCTGCGGAGATCATGCCCGGGCGTCCGCCGGTAAAGGCAATCACCATCGCGATCGCGACCGAGGCATAGAGCCCGACGCGCGGATCGACCCCGGCGATGATCGAGAAGCCGATCGCCTCGGGTATCAGCGCCAGCGCGACGACAAGCCCGGCGAGCACGTCGGCGCGGATATTGGAGAACCAGTCGCGGTGGATCGCGGCACGGTCGAGCATGGGGAATGTCCTGTCAGGTTCGGAAAATGGCGCGCGCAGACCGGCGCGCAGAATTCGCACCGCCCTATGAACGATGTTGCATTGCAGCACAAGATGCGCGCACATTGGCGGCCTGCGCCGTGCCGCTCGGTTGCGGCCCGGGACGGTGCCTAGTCGCTGCGTTCCGCCTGCTGGCGGGCCCACATTTCGGCATACAGTCCGCGCGCCTGCAGCAGCTCGGCATGGGTGCCGCTTTCGGCCAGTCGGCCCTGGTCGAGCACCAGGATGCGGTCGGCATCGGCGATCGTCGACAGGCGGTGGGCAATGGCCAGCGTGGTGCGGTCTTCGGACACGCGGTGCAGCGTGGCGAGGATCTCCTGCTCGGTCCGGCTGTCCAGCGCGCTCGTCGCTTCGTCCAGCAGTAGGATCGGGGGGTTCTTGACCAGCGTGCGCGCGATCGCGACCCGTTGTTTCTCACCGCCCGACAGTTTCAGCCCGCGTTCGCCCACTTCGGTATCGAGCCCGTCGGGAAGGCGTTCGATAAAGGGCATGATCGACGCATCGGCCGCTGCCGCGACCACCGCTTCACGCGACGCACCCCCGCGGCCATAGGCGATGTTGTAGCCGATGGTGTCGTTGAACAGCACGCTGTCCTGGGGAACGATGCCGATGCTCTCGCGCAGGCTGGCCTGCGTCACTTGCGCGATGTCCTGCCCGTCGATCAGGATGCGCCCCTGCCACGGATCGTAGAACCGGAACAGCAGCCGCCCGATCGTGCTCTTGCCCGCGCCCGACGGGCCGACGATCGCCACATGCTTGCCCGCGGGGACTTCGAAACTGAGCCCGTGGAGGATCTCGCGGTCCGGTTCATATCCGAAATGGACATCGTCGAAGACCACAGTCGGCTGGCGGACCACCAGCGCGGGCGCAGCGGGTGCGTCCTTCACTTCGGTCTCGGTATCGATCAGGCGAAACATCTCCGCCATGTCGATCAGCCCCTGCCGGACCGTCCGGTACACCATGCCGAGCATGTCGAGCGGGCGGAACAGCTGGATCAGATAGGTGTTCACCAGCACCAGATCGCCGGTGGTCAGCACGCCCTTGCTCCATTGCCACACGGTGAACCCCATCGCGCCGCCCATCAGCAGGTTCATGATGACCGCCTGGCCGATGTTGAGCAGGCCGAGCGAGTTCTGGCTGCGCACCGCTGCATCGGCATAGGACCGCGCGGATTCGGCATAGCGCGCGTGCTCGCGCGTCTCGGCGCCGAAATATTTGACCGTCTCGTAATTGAGCAGGCTGTCGACCGAGCGGGCGAGCGCGGTGCCGTCGAGTTCGTTCATCCGCCGGCGCAGTTCGTTGCGCCATTCGGTGACCTTGCGCGTCAGCGTGATATAGGCAGCCACGGTCAGCGCGGTGGCGGCGACCAGTTCCCACCCGAAATTGAGATAGAAGATCACTCCGACCGCCACCAGCTCGACGGCGGTCGGCGCGATGTTGAACAACAGGAAGTACAGCATCGTGTCGATGCTCTTGGTCCCGCGATCGATCGTCTTGGTCACTTCGCCCGTGCGGCGCGCAAGGTGGAAGCGCAGCGACAGCTGGTGCAGCCGCCGGAAGGTGTCCTCGGCGAGCTGGCGCGTGGCATCCTGCCCGACGCGTTCGAAGGTGATGTTGCGCAGATTGTCGAACACCACGGCGGCGAGGCGCCCGGCGGCATAGGCGATGACAAAGGCCAGCGCGACCATCGCGGTTTCGTTCGCGGGTGTGGTCATGGCATCGACCGCACCCTTGTAGGCGAAGGGCAGTGCCAGCATCGTGCCCTTGGCCAGCAGCACGAACACCATCGCACCGGCGATCCGACGCCTGAGCGAGGGATTGTCGGCGGGCCACAGATAGGGAAGGAAGCGCCGGATCGTCACCCAGCCTTCGGGATCGTCGGGCCGGGCGGGTGAAGCGTAGTCGGGTGGCATGCCCGGCTATGTGGGAGGGATGCATGTGCGGGGCAAGGCGGCGCTCCGCCATACCCCCCGCACGGTGGACACGGCGAATGGCGACCGCGCGCCAGGTTATTGGCCGAGCATGGGGGTCATTTCTCCCGCGTGCCGCAGTTCGGGCCCGCGGTTCACTCGGCGGCGTCGCCGGTCCGCCCGGCGGGGGCCGGCGTGGCAGCGGCGGCGGGCAGGGGATCTGCCGGGGTCCGTCGGATCATGGCAATGCTCTGACGCACGATATCGGGCCATATAAGGTAGAGCATTCCCCCATAGGTCGCGGCCCCTGCAGTGCCGAGCAGTGCGAGCGTGGCGACCGGGCCGATTTCCGCTGGCAGGGCAAGCCGCAGGCCGCCGACCACACCGACCATGGCGAGGCAGGCGAGCACCGGCGGCGCGGCGGCCACCACGAGGCGGCGCAGCGGGAGGTCGATCTGCGGCAGGGTGAGCGCGAGCGTGAAGACCAACAGCAGCGGCGCGGCCACCCACCATGCCCGCACCAGCCCCTGCGCGCCGAACTGGACGCCGATGAAGAAGGAGCCGGCAAACAGGATCGCGCCCGCGATGCTGGTGGCAAGGTAGATGCCTTCCTTCCCCGTCGCCGTGCAGGTCGGCGAACAGATGATCTGCACCGCCATCAGTGGCATGACGATAGCGAGCCCCGATACGATGGGCGCCATCCCGGTCCATTTCTCGCCGAACACCACCAGGATCGCTTCGGGGGCGGTCAGCGCCAGCCCGATATAGATCGGCGTGACGACCAGCAGCACGCTTTGCATGGTGCGTTCGAAATAGGGGCCCAGGCTGCGACCCGCCTTGTGCAGTTCTGCATAGGCAGGGAAGGCCACGTCGTTCAGCGGCGGGATGAAGCGTCCGGTCACGATCAGCGTCAGGAACAGCGCCTCGGAATAGAGCCCCAGCTCATAGACCGAGAAAACGCGCCCCGCGATGAAGATGTCGCTCTGGCTCTGGATGATCCAGAACAGCTGGCACAGTGTCAGCGCACCGCCGAACCCGATCATTCGCCGGGCGCCCCTGAGATCGAACACCGGGCGCACCCACAACCGCGCCGCTATGCTCATGATCACTGCCCGCACCGCGATTCCCGCGATCGGAGCATAGATGAGCGCCCAGACGCCGAAGCCGTACCACGCCAGCGCGAGCGCCGTGGTCGCCGCGACCGCGGCCGACACCAGATTGGCGATCCCCTGGCTGCGGAACTCGAGCCGCCGCGCGAGCAGCGCGGTGGGCAGGGCAGTGAAGGGGATGGCGAGGAAGATCAGCGCCTGCACGCGCAGCAGCCGGGCGACCTCGGGCTGGCCGTAGTAATCGGCCACGATCGGGGCCAGCGCCAGCTGCGCGGCCGCGAGCAGGCCGTTGGTCAGCAGGAGCAGCGCGAACACCTGCCCGATCTCTCGGTCGCCGACCCGGTCGGCCTGGATCAGCGAGCTGGCAAAGCTCCAGCCATTCAGGAAGTGGAGCGCAGTCACGATCACCTGGCTCATGGCGAACAGGCCGTAGTCGGAGGGCTCGAGCAGCCGCACGACCATGATCGTCGATCCCCAGGTGATGAACTGCGCGACCAGCTGGCTGCCCCAGCGCCAGGCCAGCGCCTTGCGCACGCGCGCGCCAAAACCTTCGGGGGCATCGTGCTCGGCAGCGTCGCGCATCGTCATGCCTGCAGTGCTAGGCGCGATTCGTCGCGATTGCGAGGCGCGAGGCGGCCCGGCGTCCGGGTGATTTGCCCCGAATCCGGCCGTGCAGCGCCATCGGTCGGAGAATTTCTGGCGGGGCGCGGTTGATCATTACCGCACGCTCCCTATATCGGAATGGCAGCGGGGACGCTGCAAGCCGCACGATTGAGCGGTTTTGCAAAAAACCCGAAACAAAACTGCAAAAAGGTTATTGACCGAATCCTTGGTGGGACCTAGATGGCCCTCACCGACGCGGTGCTGACGGCTTCCACTGTCCGCTGCAACGGTCGCCAACATTGTCGGATAGCCGGTCCCCCGGTTTAAGGTCGGGGCAGGATCAGCTGTCCGTTGTTAGTGTCTGGCGGTTCTTTGACATTGTTGTTTATTGATGAAGGGACATGTGGGCGACGGCGCCCGGTCCGGGGGTTTTAAGGCTCCGGATACCGGTTAATTCAAGCCGATTGCCACATCCTCTGGTGAACTCCACGTTTGCCATTGGGTGATGCATGTTCATTCGTATCCATTACGTTTGACAGTGCAGGTATCGGCTCCTTGAAGCTCATGCCAAGCAGGTTTGCGGGGTTTTCCCCGTGCTTGATTGGTGTGTGACACAAACTTGAGAGTTTGATCCTGGCTCAGAACGAACGCTGGCGGCATGCCTAACACATGCAAGTCGAACGAACCCTTCGGGGTGAGTGGCGCACGGGTGCGTAACGCGTGGGAACCTGCCTTTAGGTTCGGAATAACAGTTAGAAATGACTGCTAATACCGAATAATGTCTTCGGACCAAAGATTTATCGCCTTTAGATGGGCCCGCGTTAGATTAGATAGTTGGTGGGGTAATGGCCTACCAAGTCGACGATCTATAGCTGGTCTGAGAGGATGATCAGCCACACTGGGACTGAGACACGGCCCAGACTCCTACGGGAGGCAGCAGTGGGGAATATTGGACAATGGGCGAAAGCCTGATCCAGCAATGCCGCGTGAGTGATGAAGGCCTTAGGGTTGTAAAGCTCTTTTACCAGGGATGATAATGACAGTACCTGGAGAATAAGCTCCGGCTAACTCCGTGCCAGCAGCCGCGGTAATACGGAGGGAGCTAGCGTTGTTCGGAATTACTGGGCGTAAAGCGCACGTAGGCGGCTTTTCAAGTCAGGGGTGAAATCCCGGGGCTCAACCCCGGAACTGCCCTTGAAACTGGATGGCTAGAATACTGGAGAGGTGAGTGGAATTCCGAGTGTAGAGGTGAAATTCGTAGATATTCGGAAGAACACCAGTGGCGAAGGCGACTCACTGGACAGTTATTGACGCTGAGGTGCGAAAGCGTGGGGAGCAAACAGGATTAGATACCCTGGTAGTCCACGCCGTAAACGATGATAACTAGCTGTCCGGGCTCATGGAGCTTGGGTGGCGCAGCTAACGCATTAAGTTATCCGCCTGGGGAGTACGGTCGCAAGATTAAAACTCAAAGGAATTGACGGGGGCCTGCACAAGCGGTGGAGCATGTGGTTTAATTCGAAGCAACGCGCAGAACCTTACCAGCCTTTGACATCCTAGGACGGTTTCTGGAGACAGATTCCTTCCCTTCGGGGACCTAGTGACAGGTGCTGCATGGCTGTCGTCAGCTCGTGTCGTGAGATGTTGGGTTAAGTCCCGCAACGAGCGCAACCCTCGTCCTTAGTTGCCATCATTCAGTTGGGCACTTTAAGGAAACTGCCGGTGATAAGCCGGAGGAAGGTGGGGATGACGTCAAGTCCTCATGGCCCTTACAGGCTGGGCTACACACGTGCTACAATGGCATCTACAGTGAGCAGCGATCCCGCGAGGGTTAGCTAATCTCCAAAAGATGTCTCAGTTCGGATTGTTCTCTGCAACTCGAGAGCATGAAGGCGGAATCGCTAGTAATCGCGGATCAGCATGCCGCGGTGAATACGTTCCCAGGCCTTGTACACACCGCCCGTCACACCATGGGAGTTGGATTCACCCGAAGGTGGTGCGCTAACCAGTTTACTGGAGGCAGCCAACCACGGTGGGTTCAGCGACTGGGGTGAAGTCGTAACAAGGTAGCCGTAGGGGAACCTGCGGCTGGATCACCTCCTTTCTAAGGATTGGTACGAAAGCGCCGGCGCTGGTCGTCGGAAGAGCTTCGCACCTTTTCAAAGAAACATGCCGTCGTCCTCATGTCCTTTCATCAATCGGATACAGCCTGGCAGGCGTTTGCTTGCCGTGGCTGTTTGCCTGAGCTGGCTCATGCCGCCCGCGGCCATGCCTTTTCCTAAGAGAAGGGGGCCTGCGCTGGCGCATAGGCCCGTAGCTCAGTTGGTTAGAGCGCACCCCTGATAAGGGTGAGGTCGGTGGTTCAAATCCACTCGGGCCTACCATTTGCCTGGTCTTACGGGGCCTTAGCTCAGCTGGGAGAGCACCTGCTTTGCAAGCAGGGGGTCATCGGTTCGATCCCGATAGGCTCCACCAGGCGTTGTGGTACGGTTTTGGCCGGCTGTGCGTGGCAGTTATCCGATAGATGAAACGAAAGCGGATCCCGCGTCATGCGGGTAGGCGGCTTCGAGCCGCTGTCTTTGACATTGTGAATGGGTTTTTAAATCGATGCCGTGGCGCATGGATTGCGATGGTTGGCTTTGGCCGATCGGAGCGATCGATGCATCACAAACAAGATCAATCAAATTGATTTATCTGGCTGAGATATTCCTCTGCACTATCGCGAGACGTCGGACTTTTATGCAGGTCTGTCGTTGATGGTGTGGATTCTCAAGCGTGAGGTAAGAGCATTTGGTGGATGCCTTGGCATGTGCAGGCGATGAAGGACGTGGCACGCTGCGATAAGCGTCGGGGAGATGTGAGCAATCTTTGATCCGGCGATTTCCGAATGGGGAAACCCACCCTCACCATTTCCTTTCGATTGTTTTCGGACAGTCGGAAAGAGGTGGATAGGGTATCACCAGACTGAATACATAGGTTTGGTGAAGCGAACCCGGGGAACTGAAACATCTCAGTACCCGGAGGAAAAGACATCAACAGAGATTCCCGTAGTAGTGGCGAGCGAACCGGGACCAGGCCAGTGCCTTCATTTCAACTAGCAAAACACTTTGGAAAGAGTGGCCATAGCGGGTGACAGCCCCGTATGCGAAAGTGATGATGAAGGACTCGAGTAGGGCGGGACACGTGAAATCCTGTCTGAACATGGGGGGACCACCCTCCAAGCCTAAATACTCGCACATGACCGATAGCGAACACAGTACCGTGAGGGAAAGGTGAAAAGCACCCCGATTAGGGGAGTGAAACAGTACCTGAAACCGGATGCTTACAAGCAGTTGGAGCCCCATAGGGGGTGACAGCGTACCTCTTGCATAATGGGTCAGTGACTTAATCTACCATGCAAGCTTAAGCCGTTAGGTGTAGGCGCAGCGAAAGCGAGTCTGAATAGGGCGACTGAGTATGATGGATTAGACCCGAACCCCGGCGATCTAGGCATGGCCAGGTTGAAGGTGCAGTAACATGCACTGGAGGACCGAACCGGTGAATGTTGAAAAATTCTCGGATGAGCTGTGTTTAGGGGTGAAAGGCCAATCAAGCCGGGAAATAGCTGGTTCTCCGCGAAATCTATTGAGGTAGAGCGTCGGATGTATGCCGATGGGGGTAGAGCACTGGATGGGCTAGGGCTGCGCGAGCGGTACCAAACCTAACCAAACTCCGAATACCATCGAGTCTTATCCGGCAGACAGACGGCGGGTGCTAAGGTCCGTCGTCAAAAGGGAAACAGCCCTAACCTACAGCTAAGGTCCCCAAGTCATATCTAAGTGGGAAAGCATGTGGGAATCCCAAAACAACCAGGAGGTTGGCTTAGAAGCAGCCATCCTTTAAAGAAAGCGTAACAGCTCACTGGTCTAAACAAGGGTTCCTGCGGCGAAGATGTAACGGGGCTAAAGATATGCACCGAAGCTTAGGGTTCAGAATTTATTCTGAGCGGTAGCGGAGCGTTCCGTAAGCGAGTGAAGGCGAAGGGTAACCGACGCTGGACGTATCGGAAGTGCGAATGCTGACATGAGTAGCGACAAACAGGGTGAGATGCCCTGTCGCCGAAAGACCAAGGGTTCCTGCGCAACGCTAATCGGCGCAGGGTTAGCCGGCCCCTAAGACGAGCCCGAAGGGGGTAGTCGATGGGAACCACGTAAATATTCGTGGGCCTGAAGATGTGTGACGGATCGTGGAAGTTGTTTTCTCTTATTGGATTGAGAGGGCAGCCAAGCGGTTCCAGGAAATAGCCTCTTCACTATAGACCGTACCCGAAACCGACACAGGTGGTCAGGTAGAGTATACCAAGGCGCTTGAGAGAAGTATCCTGAAGGAACTCGGCAAATTGCCTCCGTACCTTCGGAAGAAGGAGGCCCCATATCGACGCAAGTCTTTGTGGGGGGCACAGGCCAGGGGGTAGCGACTGTTTAGCAAAAACACAGCACTCTGCTAAGTCGGCTTCAAGACGACGTATAGGGTGTGACGCCTGCCCGGTGCTCGAAGGTTAAGAGGAGGAGTGCAAGCTCCGAATTGAAGCCCGAGTAAACGGCGGCCGTAACTATAACGGTCCTAAGGTAGCGAAATTCCTTGTCGGGTAAGTTCCGACCTGCACGAATGGCGTAACGACTTCCCCACTGTCTCCAGGATATGCTCAGCGAAATTGAATTCTCCGTGAAGATGCGGAGTACCCGCGGTTAGACGGAAAGACCCCGTGCACCTTTACTGCAGCTTCAGAGTGGCATTAGGAAATTACTGTGTAGAATAGGTGGGAGGCTTTGAAACATCGGCGCCAGCTGGTGTGGAGCCAACCTGTGAAATACCACCCTGTGATTTTCTGATGTCTAACCACGCACCGTTATCCGGTGTTGGGACCCTCTGTGGCGGGTAGTTTGACTGGGGCGGTCGCCTCCTAAAGAGTAACGGAGGCGCGCGATGGTATGCTCAGGACGGTTGGAAACCGTCTGCAAGAGTGCAATGGCATAAGCATGCCTGACTGCGAGACCGACAGGTCGAGCAGAGACGAAAGTCGGTCATAGTGATCCGGTGGTCCCTCGTGGAAGGGCCATCGCTCAACGGATAAAAGGTACGCCGGGGATAACAGGCTGATGATTCCCAAGAGCTCATATCGACGGAATCGTTTGGCACCTCGATGTCGGCTCATCACATCCTGGGGCTGGAGCAGGTCCCAAGGGTTTGGCTGTTCGCCAATTAAAGTGGTACGTGAGCTGGGTTCAGAACGTCGCGAGACAGTTTGGTCCCTATCTGCCGTGGGCGTCGATTGTTGAAAGGAGTTGCCCCTAGTACGAGAGGACCGGGGTGAACATACCTCTGGTGTACCTGTCATCCTGCCAAGGGTGCCGCAGGGTAGCTATGTATGGACGGGATAACCGCTGAAAGCATCTAAGCGGGAAGCCTCCCTTGAGATAAGCAATCTTCGAACCGTCATAGACCATGACGTTGATAGGCCGGGTGTGGAAGCGCAGTAATGCGTGTAGCTAACCGGTCCTAATAGTTCTTTTCGCGCTTGTAGGATCTGCACCATCAATGACAGCCCTGTCGCAAGACAGGCGGCTCAACGGTGGTAGAGGAAACTTCAGCCGGATAAGCCCTCAAAAGCTCAACAGCATCGATTTAAAATCCGATTTGGTCCCCGCAGGGTAAAACCTGCGGGCGGCCCGTCCGCCCGCTTTATTGCTTGGTGGCTATAGCGTCTGTGACCCACCCGATCCCATCTCGAACTCGGACGTGAAACCGGACTGCGCCGATGGTACTAGTGCTCAAGCACTGGGAGAGTAGGTCGCCGCCAGGCATTATAGCGGACGGACGCGGAACAAACCCATTCACGATTTCAAAAAGCCGCTGCCGGTGCAAACCGCGCGGCGGCTTTTTCGTCTCTGGCCTTGGTGCCAGCGAGGAAGGCGCCATCGAAGTGCGCAGCACTTCGCAAGGCCGACCGGCCGCCCGAGCTGAGGCAAGGGAAGCCAAGCCGACAGATGTCGGCACCGGCGCTTGAGGCGTAAAAGAAGGTACCGCGGGGTGGAGCAGTCCGGTAGCTCGTCAGGCTCATAACCTGAAGGTCGTTGGTTCAAATCCAACCCCCGCAACCATCTCCAGAAATAACTCTCCCATAGCGACGCTCTGCCGCAGCATGCCCGCAGACCCGAAACTGCGCGCATGCGCACCGTGGGTCGGGAAGAGCCAAGCGTGCCGGATGGAAACGCCGAAGCAGAGATACACCCCATCGACTAGCCCTAAAGAAAGCGTGATCGTGCGCGCCGCTTCGATCGCCACATCCGAAACCGGAGAGTAAATTACCCTGCTGCTCTCAGCGGGACTCTTCGCGTTTGGTCCTGTAGGCGCATGGCAAGCAAAGATCTTGGCGTCCGCTCATACGGATATCGCCAAGCCGGAGTGCCGCTCTTCTGTATCTACATTGCTGCCTCATTCGGGCGATCGGGGCTTCTTCGACTAACCTGTCAGTAGTCGTTAGCGCGGCCAATCCGGTAGGGTCCGGACCGTGCCGACAACTTCCTGCCTTTCCAGCTCAACCTGATGAGTCCCTGATCCAAAAGTTGGTCGGCGGCATCATGGACAAGTGGCATCGCCAAACGCCAAGCTCTTTTGTCCCCTGAAGCGATCTCGCGTGCGACTTCGCTGGGGCATACCGTCGCTCCGAGGTTGCGTTGGGAAAGCAGCGTCAGCACCGCCGTACGCGCGCGGTCAGGCGTCACTTGCGTTTCCGGCCGGATGTCATGGGGTCGGGCTTTGGCGGCGCCTTCCAGTCTGGCGGAGTAACCGGGCGCTGCCGGCTCGACCCAAGCCCCATGGCGCCCGAGCGCTGGCGAACCAGTCCCGAGGTGTCGGCTTCGGCAGCCTCTGTAGCGTTGGCGCCGCCTCGCATCAGGTTGATGCGATCGCGAATTCGCCGCGCCTCCTCGAAATCGAGAGCGTGCGCCGCAGCTTCCATATCGCGCTGGAGATCCTCGATAGTCTTGTTCATCATCAACCAACGTATGGGTAGGACTTTTGGTGCCATTGCGCCCCTCCGCCTCTACCCAATCTCTGGGCGCGCCATGCTTTCCACTATCGGGTACCCGCCGATCCAGGCAGCCTTGCGTGACCCCAGCATCTGCCACGTCATCGCGAAGCGCGGTCGGGCCGGTGATGTTGCGTTCTACCCCGACAGTATGTCGCTCCACGAGTTGACCGATAGGCTCGTATGGCTTGTCCTTGCGATTGGACAGCGCGGGCAGCTCGCCTACGTGCGCCATGCTGACGCCCACCTCGCGCCGCTGCCGCCAGAGGGGAGCGGCGCCAATGAGTGTCCAAATAGGCGTGATAAATGCGGTAGGCCCGATCGGCAGGCCGCAGAATACCTTCCCGTTCGGACTAGCACAAATACCGCCTCACCTCAGGCGGTCGGTCAGTAGACAGCCCGCGGGCGCAGCTTCACATAAATGGCATTATCGTTCGCCGCGGTTCGCGCTGCTCGAATCACGGTCGGTTCGGCAAACAGCCTTGCCGCGGGGCGATTCCCGAGAATCACGCGCGAATCCCACGGTGTAGAACGGAAGGATTCGCCAGAACCCGTATGGCTGCGGTGGTAATGTACCTCCAGTAACCGTGAACTCTACGCACCCATAACGCTCGAAGACCGCGGTATTCCGGGGTTTTTGCGAAATTATCGGATCGAGCTGCAAAAAGGTTATTGACCGAATCCTTGGTGGGACCTAGATGGCCCTCACCGACGCGGTGCTGACGGCTTCCACTGTCCGCTGCAACGGTCGCCAACATTATCGGATAGCCGGTCCCCCGGTTTAAGGTCGGGGCAGGATCAGCTGTCCGTTGTTAGTGTCTGGCGGTTCTTTGACATTGTTGTTTATTGATGAAGGGACATGTGGGCGACGGCGCCCGGTCCGGGGGTTTTAAGGCTCCGGATACCGGTTAATTCAAGCCGATTGCCACATCCTCTGGTGAACTCCACGTTTGCCATTGGGTGATGCATGTTCATTCGTATCCATTACGTTTGACAGTGCAGGTATCGGCTCCTTGAAGCTCATGCCAAGCAGGTTTGCGGGGTTTTCCCCGTGCTTGATTGGTGTGTGACACAAACTTGAGAGTTTGATCCTGGCTCAGAACGAACGCTGGCGGCATGCCTAACACATGCAAGTCGAACGAACCCTTCGGGGTGAGTGGCGCACGGGTGCGTAACGCGTGGGAACCTGCCTTTAGGTTCGGAATAACAGTTAGAAATGACTGCTAATACCGAATAATGTCTTCGGACCAAAGATTTATCGCCTTTAGATGGGCCCGCGTTAGATTAGATAGTTGGTGGGGTAATGGCCTACCAAGTCGACGATCTATAGCTGGTCTGAGAGGATGATCAGCCACACTGGGACTGAGACACGGCCCAGACTCCTACGGGAGGCAGCAGTGGGGAATATTGGACAATGGGCGAAAGCCTGATCCAGCAATGCCGCGTGAGTGATGAAGGCCTTAGGGTTGTAAAGCTCTTTTACCAGGGATGATAATGACAGTACCTGGAGAATAAGCTCCGGCTAACTCCGTGCCAGCAGCCGCGGTAATACGGAGGGAGCTAGCGTTGTTCGGAATTACTGGGCGTAAAGCGCACGTAGGCGGCTTTTCAAGTCAGGGGTGAAATCCCGGGGCTCAACCCCGGAACTGCCCTTGAAACTGGATGGCTAGAATACTGGAGAGGTGAGTGGAATTCCGAGTGTAGAGGTGAAATTCGTAGATATTCGGAAGAACACCAGTGGCGAAGGCGACTCACTGGACAGTTATTGACGCTGAGGTGCGAAAGCGTGGGGAGCAAACAGGATTAGATACCCTGGTAGTCCACGCCGTAAACGATGATAACTAGCTGTCCGGGCTCATGGAGCTTGGGTGGCGCAGCTAACGCATTAAGTTATCCGCCTGGGGAGTACGGTCGCAAGATTAAAACTCAAAGGAATTGACGGGGGCCTGCACAAGCGGTGGAGCATGTGGTTTAATTCGAAGCAACGCGCAGAACCTTACCAGCCTTTGACATCCTAGGACGGTTTCTGGAGACAGATTCCTTCCCTTCGGGGACCTAGTGACAGGTGCTGCATGGCTGTCGTCAGCTCGTGTCGTGAGATGTTGGGTTAAGTCCCGCAACGAGCGCAACCCTCGTCCTTAGTTGCCATCATTCAGTTGGGCACTTTAAGGAAACTGCCGGTGATAAGCCGGAGGAAGGTGGGGATGACGTCAAGTCCTCATGGCCCTTACAGGCTGGGCTACACACGTGCTACAATGGCATCTACAGTGAGCAGCGATCCCGCGAGGGTTAGCTAATCTCCAAAAGATGTCTCAGTTCGGATTGTTCTCTGCAACTCGAGAGCATGAAGGCGGAATCGCTAGTAATCGCGGATCAGCATGCCGCGGTGAATACGTTCCCAGGCCTTGTACACACCGCCCGTCACACCATGGGAGTTGGATTCACCCGAAGGTGGTGCGCTAACCAGTTTACTGGAGGCAGCCAACCACGGTGGGTTCAGCGACTGGGGTGAAGTCGTAACAAGGTAGCCGTAGGGGAACCTGCGGCTGGATCACCTCCTTTCTAAGGATTGGTACGAAAGCGCCGGCGCTGGTCGTCGGAAGAGCTTCGCACCTTTTCAAAGAAACATGCCGTCGTCCTCATGTCCTTTCATCAATCGGATACAGCCTGGCAGGCGTTTGCTTGCCGTGGCTGTTTGCCTGAGCTGGCTCATGCCGCCCGCGGCCATGCCTTTTCCTAAGAGAAGGGGGCCTGCGCTGGCGCATAGGCCCGTAGCTCAGTTGGTTAGAGCGCACCCCTGATAAGGGTGAGGTCGGTGGTTCAAATCCACTCGGGCCTACCATTTGCCTGGTCTTACGGGGCCTTAGCTCAGCTGGGAGAGCACCTGCTTTGCAAGCAGGGGGTCATCGGTTCGATCCCGATAGGCTCCACCAGGCGTTGTGGTACGGTTTTGGCCGGCTGTGCGTGGCAGTTATCCGATAGATGAAACGAAAGCGGATCCCGCGTCATGCGGGTAGGCGGCTTCGAGCCGCTGTCTTTGACATTGTGAATGGGTTTTTAAATCGATGCCGTGGCGCATGGATTGCGATGGTTGGCTTTGGCCGATCGGAGCGATCGATGCATCACAAACAAGATCAATCAAATTGATTTATCTGGCTGAGATATTCCTCTGCACTATCGCGAGACGTCGGACTTTTATGCAGGTCTGTCGTTGATGGTGTGGATTCTCAAGCGTGAGGTAAGAGCATTTGGTGGATGCCTTGGCATGTGCAGGCGATGAAGGACGTGGCACGCTGCGATAAGCGTCGGGGAGATGTGAGCAATCTTTGATCCGGCGATTTCCGAATGGGGAAACCCACCCTCACCATTTCCTTTCGATTGTTTTCGGACAGTCGGAAAGAGGTGGATAGGGTATCACCAGACTGAATACATAGGTTTGGTGAAGCGAACCCGGGGAACTGAAACATCTCAGTACCCGGAGGAAAAGACATCAACAGAGATTCCCGTAGTAGTGGCGAGCGAACCGGGACCAGGCCAGTGCCTTCATTTCAACTAGCAAAACACTTTGGAAAGAGTGGCCATAGCGGGTGACAGCCCCGTATGCGAAAGTGATGATGAAGGACTCGAGTAGGGCGGGACACGTGAAATCCTGTCTGAACATGGGGGGACCACCCTCCAAGCCTAAATACTCGCACATGACCGATAGCGAACACAGTACCGTGAGGGAAAGGTGAAAAGCACCCCGATTAGGGGAGTGAAACAGTACCTGAAACCGGATGCTTACAAGCAGTTGGAGCCCCATAGGGGGTGACAGCGTACCTCTTGCATAATGGGTCAGTGACTTAATCTACCATGCAAGCTTAAGCCGTTAGGTGTAGGCGCAGCGAAAGCGAGTCTGAATAGGGCGACTGAGTATGATGGATTAGACCCGAACCCCGGCGATCTAGGCATGGCCAGGTTGAAGGTGCAGTAACATGCACTGGAGGACCGAACCGGTGAATGTTGAAAAATTCTCGGATGAGCTGTGTTTAGGGGTGAAAGGCCAATCAAGCCGGGAAATAGCTGGTTCTCCGCGAAATCTATTGAGGTAGAGCGTCGGATGTATGCCGATGGGGGTAGAGCACTGGATGGGCTAGGGCTGCGCGAGCGGTACCAAACCTAACCAAACTCCGAATACCATCGAGTCTTATCCGGCAGACAGACGGCGGGTGCTAAGGTCCGTCGTCAAAAGGGAAACAGCCCTAACCTACAGCTAAGGTCCCCAAGTCATATCTAAGTGGGAAAGCATGTGGGAATCCCAAAACAACCAGGAGGTTGGCTTAGAAGCAGCCATCCTTTAAAGAAAGCGTAACAGCTCACTGGTCTAAACAAGGGTTCCTGCGGCGAAGATGTAACGGGGCTAAAGATATGCACCGAAGCTTAGGGTTCAGAATTTATTCTGAGCGGTAGCGGAGCGTTCCGTAAGCGAGTGAAGGCGAAGGGTAACCGACGCTGGACGTATCGGAAGTGCGAATGCTGACATGAGTAGCGACAAACAGGGTGAGATGCCCTGTCGCCGAAAGACCAAGGGTTCCTGCGCAACGCTAATCGGCGCAGGGTTAGCCGGCCCCTAAGACGAGCCCGAAGGGGGTAGTCGATGGGAACCACGTAAATATTCGTGGGCCTGAAGATGTGTGACGGATCGTGGAAGTTGTTTTCTCTTATTGGATTGAGAGGGCAGCCAAGCGGTTCCAGGAAATAGCCTCTTCACTATAGACCGTACCCGAAACCGACACAGGTGGTCAGGTAGAGTATACCAAGGCGCTTGAGAGAAGTATCCTGAAGGAACTCGGCAAATTGCCTCCGTACCTTCGGAAGAAGGAGGCCCCATATCGACGCAAGTCTTTGTGGGGGGCACAGGCCAGGGGGTAGCGACTGTTTAGCAAAAACACAGCACTCTGCTAAGTCGGCTTCAAGACGACGTATAGGGTGTGACGCCTGCCCGGTGCTCGAAGGTTAAGAGGAGGAGTGCAAGCTCCGAATTGAAGCCCGAGTAAACGGCGGCCGTAACTATAACGGTCCTAAGGTAGCGAAATTCCTTGTCGGGTAAGTTCCGACCTGCACGAATGGCGTAACGACTTCCCCACTGTCTCCAGGATATGCTCAGCGAAATTGAATTCTCCGTGAAGATGCGGAGTACCCGCGGTTAGACGGAAAGACCCCGTGCACCTTTACTGCAGCTTCAGAGTGGCATTAGGAAATTACTGTGTAGAATAGGTGGGAGGCTTTGAAACATCGGCGCCAGCTGGTGTGGAGCCAACCTGTGAAATACCACCCTGTGATTTTCTGATGTCTAACCACGCACCGTTATCCGGTGTTGGGACCCTCTGTGGCGGGTAGTTTGACTGGGGCGGTCGCCTCCTAAAGAGTAACGGAGGCGCGCGATGGTATGCTCAGGACGGTTGGAAACCGTCTGCAAGAGTGCAATGGCATAAGCATGCCTGACTGCGAGACCGACAGGTCGAGCAGAGACGAAAGTCGGTCATAGTGATCCGGTGGTCCCTCGTGGAAGGGCCATCGCTCAACGGATAAAAGGTACGCCGGGGATAACAGGCTGATGATTCCCAAGAGCTCATATCGACGGAATCGTTTGGCACCTCGATGTCGGCTCATCACATCCTGGGGCTGGAGCAGGTCCCAAGGGTTTGGCTGTTCGCCAATTAAAGTGGTACGTGAGCTGGGTTCAGAACGTCGCGAGACAGTTTGGTCCCTATCTGCCGTGGGCGTCGATTGTTGAAAGGAGTTGCCCCTAGTACGAGAGGACCGGGGTGAACATACCTCTGGTGTACCTGTCATCCTGCCAAGGGTGCCGCAGGGTAGCTATGTATGGACGGGATAACCGCTGAAAGCATCTAAGCGGGAAGCCTCCCTTGAGATAAGCAATCTTCGAACCGTCATAGACCATGACGTTGATAGGCCGGGTGTGGAAGCGCAGTAATGCGTGTAGCTAACCGGTCCTAATAGTTCTTTTCGCGCTTGTAGGATCTGCACCATCAATGACAGCCCTGTCGCAAGACAGGCGGCTCAACGGTGGTAGAGGAAACTTCAGCCGGATAAGCCCTCAAAAGCTCAACAGCATCGATTTAAAATCCGATTTGGTCCCCGCAGGGTAAAACCTGCGGGCGGCCCGTCCGCCCGCTTTATTGCTTGGTGGCTATAGCGTCTGTGACCCACCCGATCCCATCTCGAACTCGGACGTGAAACCGGACTGCGCCGATGGTACTAGTGCTCAAGCACTGGGAGAGTAGGTCGCCGCCAGGCATTATAGCGGACGGACGCGGAACAAACCCATTCACGATTTCAAAAAGCCGCTGCCGGTGCAAACCGCGCGGCGGCTTTTTCGTCTCTGGCCTTGGTGCCAGCGAGGAAGGCGCCATCGAAGTGCGCAGCACTTCGCAAGGCCGACCGGCCGCCCGAGCTGAGGCAAGGGAAGCCAAGCCGACAGATGTCGGCACCGGCGCTTGAGGCGTAAAAGAAGGTACCGCGGGGTGGAGCAGTCCGGTAGCTCGTCAGGCTCATAACCTGAAGGTCGTTGGTTCAAATCCAACCCCCGCAACCATCTCCAGAAATAACTCTCCAATAGCAACGCTCCGCCGCAGCATGCCCGCGGGCTCGTGCGCGCGCACGTGCTTGCAGTAGGAAGATGGTGGGGGAACGCTCGATGTCGCGAACCTGTTTGGGAGTGGGCACCCTCGCCGCGCTATTGCCGAGCTCCTCGAGCTTACACGCTGGCCCGCAGGCTAAGTGAAGCGCCCATGGTAATCTTGACGTACGGATCCGCGGGAGGGCGAGGGCGCCGCACGCCCGATGTGATCAGGGAATAAGGTCGCTCAGCTTGCGCAGCGTTTGCGCGGCGACGTCCAGCGATTGGAGCTTGGTCATAAAACGCGCGACGACAGCCGGTTCCTCCGCCAGATCGTCAGCCAGGGCTTCGACCGCCGCGGCGATGTCGGTCACGTCCTCGCGACTCAACTCGGTAGAGAACAGCGGGGTCGGCGCGCGGTCGGCGGCGGCCGGAGGCGCGGGCTGTGCCTTGGCGATCGCTACCGCGGCATCGACGTCGTTCTGCGTGCGGCGTCCCGAAGGCAACCATTTGGCCACATCGGCATACTGGTGGAAGCGGATACCGGCCTTGCCGAACTTCATCCACACCACGGTGGCCTCGAGCGCGACGTCTCCGCGATGAAGCAGGCATTCCGCGCCTTCCGGAGGAAGGGCCGTCCCTTCGATCAGCGCCCCCCTGGACGACATGTTGCGGACCTTGACCGTGCCTTGCGCCTGCCCTGCCGCGAGCGAAGCCATCACGAACATATTGGTCCGCGGCTCGACCCGAGCGCAGTTGGAATAGGGTTCCGGCGTTTCGTAGGCGGCAGTAAGCATATTCAATCCCCCAAGCCGACATGCCCGATGGTTTTGCAAGATAGGCTGTGCGCTTGCTTACGTATTAACCCCTAGTGCGGTCTGCGACGAACCGCAGAGCCGCTATGTCGGGGCATCGGACAAGGCAAGGCCCGCCGCCCTTGCGAGCGACGGGCCGTCGTCCCGATCATGTGGGTATCGGGAGGATTAACGGAGCAGCGAAAGCACGTTCTGCTGGCTCTGGTTGGCCTGTGCGAGCATGGCGCTCGAAGCCTGGCTGAGGATCTGCGCCTTGGCGAGCGCGGTCGTTTCGGCCGAATAGTCGGTGTCTTCGATCCGCGAACGTGCGTCGGACAGGTTCGTGATGTTGTTGTTGAGGTTGGTGACAGCCGATTCCAGCTGGTTCTGCGAAGCGCCGAGATCGGCGCGGGTGGTCGAGATCGTCTTAAGCGCGGCGTCATAATTGGCGAGCGTGGTAGTTTCCGAAGAACCACCTGTAAGTGCCGCAATCGTTGTGTCAGTAGTCAAATTGGTCGAAAAATCGAGACTAATCGCGTCGTCAACGTTCGCACCGGCTTGGATGGACACAGAACCACCGGTACCGTCAAACAGTTTGATGCCGTTGAAGGTAGAGTCCGTTAGAACATTGCCAATTTGTGTGCCGAGCGCGTCCATCTCGGATTTGATGTTCGCCTTGTCCTCAGTTCCGTAAGTGCCGTTGTCGTATTGAACCTTCAGCTCACGCATACGCTGCGCCATGTTAGTAACTTCGTTAAGCGCGCCCTCAGCGGTCTGCGCCATCGAGATTCCGTCGTTGGCGTTGCGGATACCCTGGCTCATACCGCGCACCTGAGCAGTCATATTGGTTGCGATGGCGAGGCCGGCCGCGTCGTCCTTGGCGGAGTTGATGCGCTTGCCGGTCGACAGGCGTTCCATGGCGGTTCCGAGGGCCTTGCCCGCGGCATTCGATGCATTGGCGGCCTTCAGCGCGCCGATATTGGTGTTGATGACGTTCATGGCTAGTTTCCCTTTGGTCTACGATCACTGCCCCCGTTCGGGATGCGGCAGCCACAAACCAGACCGGCAGGAACTTCCCGGGATTAAGGGCATTGTGATTTTCAGTGAGCGGGTTTCCAAGCTCACCTCGTAAATCTACCAGCCCTAAAATTAGCCGTTCTTTTGACGTCCATGCGCCATTTCCACGTCTGTCGATAAGACATGCCATGTGGGGGCACAAATGGACGGAATTTCAAAGAGCGCGAATTTTTCGCGTACGCACAGCACGATCGATGCCCGGATGGCGGGGATCGCATCCTCGCTGTTCATGGAGCGGCCGGTCACGCTGGCGGACGAAAGCGATCTTTCGGCCAGTCGCGATGCGCGCACCATCACGCTGGCACGCGGCGACACGCCCGCGATCGAACTGGCCGGCGCCGGTGGAAAGCTGACCTACAGCGATCCGATCGCCGAGAGCAGCCTCGCCGCGCTGGTCGCCATGACCTATGCCGGCCAGGGGCCGGTTGCAGCCGACCCGGCGTCGCTGTCGGTCATCGCGCTGGCCGATCGCCTCGCGCGGACCGATATTCCCGTGCTTATCAATGGCCCGACGGGAACCGGCAAGGAAGTCCTGTCGAACTTCATCCATCGCCGCAGCGAGCGTGCGGAAAAACCCTTCATCGCGGTCAATTGCGCCGCGATCCCCGAAACGATGCTGGAAGCGATGCTGTTCGGCCATGAAAAGGGCTCGTTCACCAGCGCCAACGCGGCGGGTGAGGGCTTTTTCCGTGCGGCTGACGGCGGCACGCTGCTGCTCGACGAAATTGCCGAAATGCCGTTGTCGCTTCAGGCCAAGCTGCTGCGCGCGTTGCAGGAAGGCGAAGTCGTTCCGATCGGCGCGACCCGCCCGATCAAGGTCGATGTCCGCATCATTGCCTGCGCCAACCGCGATCTGCCGCAGGAAGTGGCCGACGGCCGGTTCCGCGCCGACCTCTATTACCGCCTCAACGTATTTCCCATCGAGATGCTGCCGCTTCGCGAACGCCGCGCCGACATAGCGCCGCTGGCTTTTGCCATGGTGCTGCGCCACGTTGCCAAGGGCGATGCGGTTCCGTGGATCAGCGATGCTGCCCTTGCTATGCTGGGCGACTACGCCTGGCCCGGCAATGTCCGCGAGCTCGAGAACGTGATCCGCCGTGCGCTGCTGCTGTCGCAGGGGCGCGGCGAGATCGGAACCGAACATATCGTCTTCGACATGACCGCACGGGCGGTCGAGACGCCGGCCGCGACGCAGCCTGCCGAAGAGGCCAAGGGTCCGGCCAAGCTGTCGAAGATCGTCCAGATCTCGGAAGCCCGCGCCATTATGGAAGCGCTGGATTCGGTTGGCGGGCATCGTGCCAATGCGGCACGCGCGCTGGGGATCAGCGAACGCACGCTGCGCTATCGCCTGGCTTCGTTCCGTGAAGCCGGAATTGCCGTGGGAGCAGGCCGATGAACCCGGTAGGCGGAATTGGCGGCGGCGGATCGCTCGAACAGGTCATCGCGCTGCGCCAGCAGATCATCGACCGGTCGAAGGTCCTGCAGGAACTGCACGAACCCAAGCCTGCGGCCCCGGCCGAAGGCGCAACCGGCGCACCCAGTTTCGGGGATTCGCTGCGCACCGCGCTCGAGAACGTCAATTCGGTCCAGGCCGAATCCGGCAAGCTGACCGCGGCTTACGAGCGCGGTGAAGAAACCGACATCGCCAAGGTCATGCTGGCCCGGCAGGAAGCCGGGGTGGCGTTCGAGGCCACGCTCCAGGTACGCAACAAGCTGTTGTCTGCGTACCAGGAAACCATGCGGATGGGGGTCTAATCCATGAACGGCATCGTTCCTGCAGATAGTCCGCCGCCAAGCGTGCTGACCCCGCTCACTCAAGGGACGGGGAGCTTCGCCGAACGTTTGCGGACGTTCGCGGCGCAGCCGCCTGTGCGCAAGGTGTTGCCGCTGTTTGCCGGCACTGCGGGTCTCGGCCTGTTGGCCTTGACCTGGGCGACCCTGTCGCCCGCGCCGCAGCGCGTGCTTTATTCCTCGCTCGGTGATGCCGAGCGCGCGAGCGTGGTCGCCACGCTCGACCAGGCGGGGGTGGACTACACCATCGACAACAACACCGGCGCACTGACCGTGGGCGAAGACGATGTCTATCGCGCGCGGATGCTGGTGGCGTCCGACGGATCGCTGGCGACTCCCGAAAGCGGCGCTGACCTGATCGAGAACCTGCCGATGGGCGCCAGCCGGACCCTCGAGGGCGACCGGCTGCGGGCGGCGCAGGAACGCGAACTGATGATGACGATCATGGAAATCGACGGCGTCGAGGCGGTCCGTGTGCATATTGCCAAGGCCGAACGTTCGGTCTTCGTACGTGAAGACGTCGCACCTTCCGCATCGATCATGCTGCGCATGGCGCGGGGCCGCCAGCTTACCGACAGCCAAGTCACAGCGATCACCAATCTGGTTGCAGGTTCGGTGCCGGGGCTCGGCATCGACGCGGTCAAGGTCGTCGACCAGCACGGCAAGCTGCTGACGCAAATGCGCGATCCCAACAGTGGCCGGCTCGACCTGCAATCGCAGATGGAAGCCAAGCTCAACGCGCAGGTCGATCAGCTGCTCGCACCGATGTTCGGTGCGGCTGCGTTCACGTCGCAAGTCCAGGTCGATCTCGACATGAACGAGGTAACCTCGGCGCGCGAAAGCTATGACAAGGACGGCACCATCCGCCGCGAGACCACCCAGCTTTCGCAAAGCGCTGGGGCGCAGGCCGGCGGGATTCCCGGCGTGCTTGCCAACACGCCGCCCGCCGAAGCAGAGGCGCGCGAAGGCGCTCCGCAGGATAACGAGAATGCCGCGCAGGCAGGCGGCGGCGTCGGCGAAAGCAGCGCCACGCGTGTCTATGAACTGGGCCGCGAGGTTTCGGTCTCCAATTTGACCCCGGGATCGATCAAGTATCTCTCGGTGGCGGTGGCCATCGACCAGGCCGCACTGGAGAAGGCAAGCGCAGCCGATATCAACAAGGTGAAGGAACTGGTATCCGCAGCCGTGGGTGCGCGCGAGGATCGCGGCGACAAGGTTACCGTCGTCATGCGGGCCTTCGAGAAGATCGAAGCCGAAAGCGTGCCGTTCTACGAAACCAGCTGGTTCGGCATGGCCGTGCGCAATGGTGTCGCTCTGTTGGCGGTCCTGCTGGTGCTGTTCCTCGCCGTGCGGCCCGCGATCAAGGCGCTGCGCGGTGATGGCAAGGGCAAGGGGGCGGCAGAACCGCAAGTCGGCGGCGGACAGCAGCCTGCACTTGGCGGTCCTGCGGCCGATACCGTACCGCCTTTCGACAGGCAGTCGCTCGACGGCCAGATCGAACTGGCCCAGCGGATAGCGCGCGAAAACCCTGACAATGCCGTGCTGGCGCTGCGCCGCCTGCTGGCAGAAGACACCCGCACCGGAGCCTCGGCATGACCGCGCCCGCACCGCAACTTCTGGGCGGCACCGACAAGGCGGCCATCATGGTGATGCTGCTGGCAGAAGAGGACGCCTCGCGCATCCTCAGCCAGCTCACCCCCGATGAACTGCGGCAGCTGGCCGGGACGATGTGCGGCATCGGCGAGATCGAACCGCAGGCGATTGCCGACGCCATCGCCGGCTTCTCGCGCTCCACCGAGAACAGCGGCATTTCGGGGCATGGCCGCGTCGACAATGTCCGCAAGCTGCTGACCGAAGCGGTGGGCGAGGTGAAGACCGACAATCTCATGCGCCAGGTTGCGCCCGCTGCGGAAGAAGAGAACCTGCCTGCCCTGGGTCTGCTGCGCTGGCTGGATCCGAAGATCATCGGCGAAATCCTGGCCGACGAGCATCCGCAGGCGATTGCCGTGCTGCTGCTGCAGCTCGACAGCGAAGTCGCTGCCCAGGCGCTCGCCGCGCTGCCCGAGGACATGCACACTCCCGTGCTTCACCGCGTCGCCCGGCTGGGTCCGGTGTCGCGCCAGGCGATCGGCATTCTCGAAGCCACGCTCAATGCGAAGATCGAAAAGCTGCATGGCACGATCCCGCTGACCATGGGGGGCATCAAGCAGGCTGCCGAAATCATCAACAGCTCGCACCGCAGCGTCGAACAGCGCGTACTGCCCACGATCGGCAAGATCGACGAGCAGCTCGCCAAGGACCTCGAAAACGAGATGTTCAAGTTCGAGCACCTGTTCGTGCTCGATCTCAAGATGACCGGCGTCCTGCTGCGCGAGATCGAGAGCGATACGCTGGTCCTCGCGCTCAAGGGTCTCGAAGAGGACCAGCGCGAACAGTTCTTCGGTGCCATGTCGTCGCGGGCTGCCGACGGCCTGCGCGACGAGATCGAAATGCGTGGCCGGGTGAAGAAGAGCGAAGTCGAAACCGCGCAGAAGGAAGTCGTCGCGATTGCCAAGCGGCTGATCGCGCAGGGCGATATCATCATGGGCGAGGGCGACGAAGACTATGTCTAGGGTCGCCTATGCAGCGCTGGGCAAGCGGGGCAGCTTTTCCCGCGATACCCGCTACACCGCACCGCCCGCCGATGCGGTGCCGGCGGCGCCGACCGAGGATGCCGCCGAACAGGCCTACCGGGCCGGTTACGAGGACGGGCAGATTTCCACCCGCGCCGAATGTGAAGCGCAATTGCAGGCCGAGCGGGCTGCGCGGTCGGCCATCGAAACCGCCTTCGCGCGCTTCGATGCCGAAAGCGGGCGGCACTTGCGCGAACGCCTTCTCGAAACGGTTCATGCATTGTGTGAAGAGGCGGTGCTGCCGCTGGCGCTCGATGCCGCGGGGTTGGCCCGCCGGGTCGAAGCCGCCGCTTCCATGCTGCAACGCAAGCATGACCAGCGGATCATACACATCAACCCCGACGATCTCGAGCTCGTGCGCGACAGCGTGGCGGGAGATCTCGAGCTGGTACCCGACGCCAGCGTGGAACGCGGCGGCCTGCGGGTCGAAACCGACGATGGCGGGGTCGAGGACGGCCCGCAGCAGTGGCGCCGCGCACTGAACGAAATCTTCGATACATGCAGGCCCTGATCGACCGCACGCTGGCGGCGGTCGGAACGTCCCCGCTCGATCTTGCCCCGCGCCGGTTCGGCCGCGTGGTGGCCTGCGATGGCGGGTTGATCGAGGTCTCGGGCCTGGGCGTGCCGATCGGCACGCTGTGTTCGATCGCGCAAGGCGCTTCGACCGAACACCGCGCTGAAACCATCGGTTTCCGCAACGGGCACACAATGATGATGATGCTCGGCGACACGGTTCTGCTGCGTCCGGGCGCCATCGTGCGCCCCGAAGGCAATCCGGGCATGCTGAGCGTGGGCGAGCAATATCTCGGCCGTGCGGTCGACGGGGCGGGTGAGCCGATCGACGGCCGCGGACCGGTCATGGCGACCACCAGCTGGCCAGCTGGCGGGCACCGTGTCGGCGCGCTGGACCGTTCGCGCGTCACGCAGGTTTTCGACAGCGGCATCCGTTCGCTCAACGCGCTCACTACCTTCGGTGTCGGCCAACGCGTGGGTATCGTCGCCGGGTCGGGCGTGGGCAAGTCGGTGCTGATGGACATGATCGTCGACGGCGCGGATGCGGATGCCGTGGTCGTCGGGTTGATCGGCGAACGCGCCCGCGAAGTGTCCGATTTCGTTACCCGCCATATGGCGGGGGAACGCGCCGCAACCACGGCGATCGTTGCCGTCCCTGCCGATCATGCCGCCAATCTCCGCCTGCGCGGCGCGATGCTGGCGACCTCGATCGCCGAACATCTGCGCTCGCAAGGCAAACGCGTGCTCCTGATCCTCGACAGCCTGACCCGCGTGGCGCACGCCGCGCGCGAAATCGGCATTCTGCTGGGCGAACCCGGCGCCGCACGCGGCTATCCGCCGTCGGCGCTGGCGACGATCACCAAGCTGATCGAACGCGCGGGCAATTCCGAAGAATCAGGCGGCGCAATCACCGGGATCTATACCGTCCTGGCCGATGGCGACGATCAGAACGATCCCGTGGTGGATACCGCGCGTGCCATTCTCGACGGGCATATCGTGCTCTCGCGCGAGATCGCCCAGCGCGGGCAGTATCCCGCGGTCGACGTGGGCGCGTCGCTAAGCCGCGTGATGAACGATATCGTGCCATCCGAATACGCGGCGCTTGCCCGCCGCTTCCGCGCGCTCAGCGCGACTTACGAAGCCAATCGCGACCTGGTGATGATGGGAGCATATAGACAAGGTGCCGACCCGCTGCTCGACGAGGCGATCGCGCTGCACCCGCGCATGTGCCAGTTCCTGTCGCAGGCGAGCGAGGAAAGCATCGATGTCGCCACTGCCTTTGCGCAGATGAGCGAACTGGTCGGCCATGCGGCCTGACCGCCGGAAATTGAAACGTGCCCAGTTGATCCAGCGGGTGCGGACGGTCGAGCGCATGCAGTCGGCGGTTGCCGCGAGCGATGCCGAAGCCACGCGTGCGCGCCTTTCGGGCGTCGCAGAAAGAACGCGTAGCCTGGCCGAGCATTACGCCCAGCGGTCCGGCGACATGGTTGCTGCGGACCTGCGCAGCGGCAAGGCGATGAGCGACCAGCTGCAGAAGCTGAGCGAGTTGAGCGAGCGACAGGCCGAGGAAGCCGAGCTGCTTTCGCAAACCAAGCGCGAGGATTTCGCCCAGTCCGACATGCGCCTGCGCAAGGCTGCCGAAGGCACGCGCGATCTCGCCAAGCTCGTGATTGCCGGGATCGAGAACGGTTAACGCCAAGCTTATTTGGCATGCTTCTTGATAGTAGGTCGGTGAACAAGAAGCGGACCCGTCATGAACCTTTCTTTTGCCCTGCCGAAATCTCCCGAAAGCCCCGCCGCCGGCGGTGCGCTGGAAGGCCGAAACGCGCGCAAAACCGAGGGTTCGCAAGCGCGGGACGGGTTTTCCGAAATGCTCGATCAGCTGGCATCTTTCATCCCGGCGAATGCTGAGGGCGACGGCGCATTGCCGGACCGGCAGGCGCAGGATTTGCCGGGCGGCAAGGAATTGCCGGTCGATGCCGCGAGCTTGCCGGTGTTGCCGGACGATGCTTCCGGCACTCCGCTCGGAGTGCCGCAACTGGCCGTTACGCTGGAGACCGGTGTCGTCCCCGAGACCGGTTCTCGCGTTGCATCCGGCAATGCGCCAGGCACGCCGTCGGCGCTGCATACGCCGGCCGGTACGAACGTGGCGGCAAGCCCGGCGCAAGGCGGCGGGCTTGAAGTGCGTATTTCCGCTGCGCAGGCCCCGCAGGACGGCCGCCTTGCTGCGGCTGGTTCGGCAGTGCAGAACGGCATGGCAGCAATCACGCTGCCGGGCGCTGCAGCAGAGGCCGCCGCATCGACAGAAGCCGCGACCACGGTGACTGCGAAGGTGGAAACTGCCGCGGCGCAAGTGGGCGATCGCGCTGCACTGGGCGCACCGGGGGCCATGCGTTCGGATGGCGGCGACAAACCTTCCTCGGAAGAGGGCGGCAAACCGGCTGAAGACAGCGCACTTGCCGACAAGGGCAAGCTACGGGCGATGGCCCAGACCGATACCGCGAAACCCGCGGCGCAAGGCATTGCGGCGCTTTCCGACGAGAGCGCGGCATCGGTCCGGCCTGTGGCCGCCGCGCCGCGTCCGATCGCGGGCGACCAGTTCGCCAATGTCGAACGCGTGGTCGAACATCTGATGGCCGCCCGCCAGGTCGACCTGACGAAATCGGCAGCCATTGCCGTGGCGCACCGCGAATTCGGGCAGCTGACCGTGACCTTCGACCAATCGGCTGGCGGCATGAATGTCGAGATCGCCGCGCAAGACGGGGAAACCCAGCGGGCTCTGGCCGCGGCAATGGCTAACGAGCGGCCCTCCGCGCGCCAGCCCGAAGCGTTCACGCAGGCGGCACAGGCAGGCAACCAGCCCGCGGCCAATGGTGAGCGCGGGGCAGGCGGCAATGCTGCGGGCTCGGGCACGGGCCAGGCCGACGCCGAGCAGCAGCGTTCGCAGCAATCCGACCAGCGCGGACGCCGTGATGGCGGCAGCGCCGGCCATTCCAACCCGCAGGCCCAGCCGCCGTCTTCCGATGACGCGCTCTACGCCTGATCCGATCCAGATTTTAGCAGGAAACCACCATGTCGACCGAAAACGCTCCTCAGGAACCCGTCAAGAAGAAGGGAGGGCTGCTCAAGATGGCGCTGTTCTCTCTCGTGCTGCTCGCCGCGGGGGGTGGCGGCACCTATGCCGCGTTCGCCAGTGGCATGCTGGGCCCCGACGGTGAGAAGGAAGATCCGAACCCCAAGCTGGTGCTCAAGGGTGACGAGGACCCGTTTCCGGCGGCGAGCGAAGGCGACCTGAAGGACAAGGCCGCCGTCGTTCACGGCGCGGGCGGCGGCAAGTACCGCACCGCCTATTACGATTTCACCGAGGAGTTCACTTCGAACCTCGGCAACAGCGGTGCGCTGGTGCAGGTCAGCCTGGCTGCATCGACGCATTACGACGGCCGCGTGCTGATGTGGCTCGACGAGCATGAAACCGCGCTGCGCTCGCGGATCCTGACCGAACTGGCCGCAACGGATGAAGCCGATCTTGCCAGCGTGGCGGGCAAGGAAAAGCTGCAGCAACGGCTCACCAAGGCGATCAACGAAGCGCTCGAGGAACGCGAAGGCTTCGGCGGTGTCGACAACGTCTACTTCCGGTCGTTCATCGTCCAATGATGAACGAGCCGACCCCCGTAGCACAGGCCCCGGCCGCGCAGCATTGCGCCGAGCTGCTGAGCCGCGCGGCCACGCCGCCCGATCTCGACATCGAATTCGCCCGCTTCGCTCGCGCGGCGGCACTCGAGGCGGCTGGGCAAGTGGCCCAATTGTGTGACGATCGCGCGATCGTGGTCGACGTTGCCGAAACCGAATTGATGCCGGTGGCCGACTGGTACGCACAGGTCGGCACCGCGCATCGGCACAGCTTCTTTGCGCTCGGCCAGGAAAGCCGGGGCATCTTGGCATCGGTCCGGATCGGCGAACTCGTCGGCGAATTCGAACGGATCCTCGGCGGAACCGGCGATGTCGACGAGGGCTGCACCGCGTTGCCCGCTTCGGCGCGCTATTTCGCCCAGCAGTTCGAGGACCGCATGGCCGAAGTGCTGCGCCGGGCGAGCGACCAGCGCGGTATCGCCGCCAGCGCCAATGGCGACGTGATCGAACAGGTGGCACCCTTCGGCGGCGGCGAGCGGGTGTGGACGACGACGCTGGCAGTCAGCAGCACCAAGACCGCGCGCAAATGGTCGATCCGGCTCGCCGCATGCGAGCAGACCATCGCCGGGATCGTCGGTACGCGCACCGTATCGCCCGCCAAGGGCCGACCGATCGGCGCGCGCGGCATCAACGGTTCGGCGATCGCCGATGTGGCTCTGCCGCTGCGTGCGGTGCTGGTCGATGTCCCGATGTCCATTGCGCGGCTGGCCAGCCTCGCACCCGGCGCGGTCATCCCCGTGGCCGTGAACCGCAATGTCCCGCTGCTGATCGGCGACCTCACCATTGCCCATGGCTGCGTCGGCGAACTCGACGACCGTGTGGCGCTCGAACTCAACCAGACTTCTCTCTCGGAGTAACACCCAATGGCTACGCATGCAGACGGCTTCGGCCTTATCCAGGATATCGATGTCCAGCTCACCGTGGAACTCGGCCGCAAGTCGATGCGCCTGCGCGACGTGCTCGCGCTCGGCGAATCGAGCGTTGTCGAACTCGACCGCCTGACCGACGAGCCGCTCGACATGTTCGTCAACGGCAAGCTGATCGCGCGCGGCGAGGTGATCGCCCAGGGCAACCGGTTCGCGATCCGGGTGCTGGAAATCATGGGCGCAGGGTCGAGCGAGCCGGCAGTCGAACGCCGCGCGCAGCCGATCACTGTCACTCCGGCTCCCACGGCCGAGACCGCCTGATGTTCTGGTACATCCTCAAGCTGCTGATCCTGTTGCCGCTGATCGGCTTCATGATCTGGGGCAGCCTGAAGCTGGCCAAGAAGATGCAGGGCCAGTTCGGCGCCCCCACGGGCGGCAGCAAGGCGGTGCGCATCGTCGAAACCACCATGCTTTCGCCCACGCTGCGGCTGGCGGTAATCGAGTTCCATGGCCGCGAAATCCTCGTCTCGACCTCGCGCAACGGCCTGACCCGGCTGGCCGAAGCGCCCGCTCGCGAGCAGGCCGGGGACATCGTCCAGTGATCCTCCGCCTGTCCAAGCTGGCTGCCAGGCTGGCCGCCACCGCCACGGCGCTGCTCTATCCCGCGCTGGCCAGCGCGCAGACCGGCGATACCGCGGTCTCGGGCGCGCTCGACCGCGCCTTCGGCCAGATGGCGGGCGCCGGTGGTGAGCCGCTGAGCCTGTCGCTCCAGCTGCTGCTGGTAATGGGCCTGCTGACCATCCTGCCCGCGCTGCTGCTGATGATGACGAGTTTCACGCGCATCATCGTGGTGCTCGCGATCCTGCGTCAGGCGCTCGGCCTGCAGCAATCGCCGCCCAACCAGGTCCTGATCGGGATCAGCCTGTTCCTGTCGCTGTTCATCATGGCACCGACGCTGGAACGCGTTAACGAGGCGGCCATCGCGCCTTACTCCGCCGGCGAGATCGGTGCGGAAGTCGCGATCGAGCGCGCCGGGGACCAGTTCCACGGTTTCATGATCCGCCAGACCCGCGAATACGACCTCGAGATGTTCGCCGACATCGCCGGGGCGGGGCAGTTCGCCAGCCCGCAGGACGTGCCGTTCTCGATCCTGTTGCCGGCCTTCGTGACCAGCGAACTCAAGACCGCCTTCCAGATCGGCTTCATGCTGTTCCTGCCCTTCCTTGTCATCGACCTCGTCGTCTCCAGCGTGCTGATGAGCCTCGGCATGATGATGATGAGCCCGATGATCGTTTCGCTGCCCTTCAAGCTGCTGCTGTTCGTCCTAGTCGACGGCTGGGCGCTTCTGATGGGTTCGCTCGCCTCAAGCTTCGGATAGATCTTATGGACGAAAGCGCCGTACTCCTTTCCATGGCCGACCGCATGTTGTGGATCGCCGCCCTGGTCGCAGCCCCGATCCTGCTGGCGAGCCTCGCCATCGGCTTGGTCATCGGTCTGATCCAGGCCGCCACTTCGGTCAACGAACAGACGCTCACCTTCGTCCCCAAGCTGGGCGCGGTGGCCTTCGTGCTGGTTATTCTGGGCGCGTCCATGATGGCGCTGGTGGGCGATTTCACCCAGGACGTCTTTACCGAAATCGCGCGGATCGGCGACTGAGGCCACGCGCGGTGAACGGGCTCGATCTCGGCCTCGGGGCGCTGGAGCAGGACATGTGGCGGGTGGTCTTTCTGATGACCCGGCTCGGTGCCGCGCTGCTGGCCGCCCCTTTCTTCGGTGCGACTTCCGTACCGATGTCGGTGCGCGTGTCGATCACCGGCGCGCTGGCAATTTTCGTGTCCGTATGGATGCCCGAAATCGCCACGCCGCCGGCGCTGCTCTCGCTCGAAGGACTGCTGGCCGTGGCGGGCGAGGTGATCATCGGGCTCGCGCTCGGTTTCGTGCTCCAGCTTGCGTTTGCCGCGCCGACCGTGGCCGCCGAACTGATCAGCGGCGGGATGGGCATGAGCATGGCGGTATCGCAGGATGCCATGGGCGGCGGCACGACGACCTCCTTCGGCCAGTATTTTGTGATCGTCCTCACGCTGATCTTTTTGGCGACCGGCGCCCATCTGCACTGGATCGCGCTGGTGACCGAGAGCTACAACGCGTTCCCGCCCGGTCAGACATGGCTCGGCGCAGACCGTTTCGCCGCGATCGCCGGGTTTGCCAGCTTCATGTTCGAAACCGCGCTGCGGATCGCGCTGCCGGTGACCGTGATCCTGCTGCTGGTCCAGGTGCTTACCGGCGTGCTCAGCCGTTCGGCGCCTTCGCTCAACCTGTTCGCGCTGGGCCTGCCGGCGGGCGTGCTTGCGGGCATGGCGGCGCTGATCATTTCCGCACCGCTGATCTACGACCAGTTTACCGGCCTCGTCGGTGACGCGCTGGCGCAAACCGAAAACGTGATCCTGCCATGAGCGAGACCGCCGGCGAAAAGACCTTCGCACCAACCGAAAAGCGGTTGGCCGATGCCGCGAAGAAGGGCGATGTGCTGCGCTCGAAGGATGCGGGCACGGCGGCGGTGATGTTGCTGGGCGGCGCGTGGCTGGCGCTGGCCGGGCCGTGGCTGCTCGAAGGGCTGGCCGGGCTGGCGCGCGACGCCTTCCTGTTCGATGCGCGCGACATCCGCGATTTCACGATTTCCGGCCTGTTGATGAAAGGGCTGCTGCTCGGCGTCCCTGCAATCCTGACGCTCGCCGTACCGGTGATCCTGGTGACGTTGCTCACCCAGCTCGCGTTCGGCCGCGGACGCTGGGTGCTCGACAACCTCAAGGCCAAGGGCCAGCGCATCAATCCGCTCTCGGGTCTCAAGCGGATGTTCGGCCCGCAGGGGCTGGTCGAGATGGGCAAGGGGCTGCTCAAGGTTGCATTGCTCGGGAGCATTGCCGGGGCATGGTGGTGGACCAGCATGGAAACCGTGATCGGGCTGGGACGGGGCAATCTCTCGGCCCAGCTGTCGGCGGCCTGGCACTCGATCGTCTCGCTGATCTTCGCGCTCGGCGGGGGGTTGATCGTGATCGCCTTTGTCGACCTCCCGATCCAGTGGCTGCGGCAGCAGAAGCGGCTCAAGATGAGCCACCAGGAAATGCGCGACGAGAACAAGGAAGCCGAAGGTTCGCCCGAAATGCGTGCCGCGCGGCGGCAGCGCCAGCGCGATATCGCCACCGGCTCGGTCTCCGGTGCGATGCGCGAGGCGCAGTTCGTCGTCACGAACCCGACCCATTTCGCGGTTGCGATGACCTATGACCCGGCCAAGGCCTCCGCCCCGATCGTCCTGGCGAAGGGCCGCGGCGACAAGGCCATGGCGATGAAGGAACTCGCCCGCGAGATGGACCTGCCGATGCTCGAGCTGCCGCAGCTCGCCCGTTCGGTCTATTATACCACGCGCGAGCGGCAGGTAATTTGCGAAGACCTCTACGGTGCGGTCGCTTCGGTTCTGGCCTATGTCTTCTCGCTCAAGCGGGGCGAAACGCCGCCGCTGCCCGCGGTCGAAGTGCCCGCGGCGCTGCGGTTCGATACCGAAGGGCGGATCGCTGTTAATCTCGCCAGTGAAGCGTCGTTCTCAGAGCGATGAGTATTGCAACTTCCTCGATCGCCACCACGCTTGGTATCGGCAGCGGCGTAGACATGACCGGTCTTGCCGAGCAGCTTGCCGAAGCGCAGTTTGCCGGGCGCAACGAACGGCTCGCGACGAAGTCGGAAACGCTGGAACAGCGTATCTCGCTTGCCGGATCGATCCGCAGCAGTTTCTCGACCTTCGCCTCGGCGCTGGGCGAGCGCATGCGGACGGGCGATCTCGCCCCGCTGCCCAATATCGGCAACACTTCGGTGGCCGCCGTCTCCTCGCCGGTGGGCTCGATCGGCAAGGGTAGCTACTCGCTCGAAGTGACCAAGCTGGCCAGCAACCAGGTGCTTACCGGCCCGGTTTACGCCAGTGCCACCGACACGGTCGGGGCAGGATCGCTGACGATCCGTTTCGGGTCCGTCACCAATGCCGCATTTGCCGAAGACACCGGCCGTACGCCGCTGTCGATCGATATCGCTGCCGGTGCAACGCTGAAGGATGTGGCATCCGCGATCAACGGCAAGAACGCGGGCCTCAATGCCTACGTCGCGCAGACGTCCGCCGGCGCGCAGCTGGTGGTGAAGGGTGCCGACGGCGCACAGAACGGGTTCGTAATCGAAGCCGCTGAAGACGGGGCAGATCCGGGACTGTCGGCCCTGGAGTGGCAGCCGGGCGGGGACCCGGCCCGGCTCGTGTCCACTTCCGCCGATGCCGAATTCCTCCTCGACGGGCTTGCCCGGACCAGCGCGTCGAACACTATTCCCGGCGTTGCGCCGGGGCTGTCGCTGACGCTTACCGGCACCAATGCCGGTTCGCCGACCACGATCCGCTTCAACAGTCCCGACAGTGCGCTGTCCAGCGTGATGCAGGACATCACCGGCGCACTCAACGAGATCGTATCGGAGCTGCGCAGCGCGATCGATCCGCTTACGGGCCCGCTGTCGCGCGATGCCGGCGCCCGCGCGCTGCGCAGCGAGCTGTCCGCGCTCGGTTCGCTTGTCGTCATGCCCAACGCGCCCGACGGCGCCCCGCGCACTCTGGCGGAACTGGGGCTAGCCATCGAACGCGATGGCAGCTTCCGCTTCGACAATGACACGCTCACCGATGCGCTCGAGCGTGATCCCGCGGGTGTGGCAGCGATGTTCACCACCGGGATCAACGGCATTTACGCCACCATCGACCGGATGGCGCGCTCGAACAGCATGGCGAGCGATCCGGGGACGCTGGCTGGTTCGATCGCGCGCTATGAAAAGCAGACCGACCAGCTCAACCGCGACATGGAAAAGCTGGCCGAAAAGCAGGAAGCCCTGCGGTCCAGCATGGTGGCCCGCTTCGCCAGCGCTGACGCGCGGGTAGCGGCATCGCAATCCACCCTGTCCTTCCTCCAGTCCCAGATCGATATCTGGAACTCGCAGGGCGACTGACATGCTGGCACGCGCGCGACCCGGTGACGCCTACCGCGAAAGCAATTTCGATGCCCGGCTGGTCACCAGCGGGCGCGAAGACCTGATCCTGATCTGTTTCGACGATCTGATCGAGAACCTGGGCGTGCTGGAAATCGCCGAGACCCGCAACGACCGGGCGGTCCGCAGCCGCGCGCTGACACGCTGCGTTACCGCCTTGACCGCGCTGGAACTGGGGATCGACCGCGAAGCCGAAATGGCTACCAGCCTCGCGCAATTCTATGGCGCGGCGAAGGCGCTGCTGCTGGATTCGATCCGCGTGGTCGACCTCGACAAGATCAGGGAACTGCGCGACGACCTGCGCGAAATCGCGCTGGCGTTCCGTGCCGCGCAGCGCGCCGCGCGCGGGGGCTGACCGGCACTTCCATCCGGCCGCGCGTCGAGGGGGACAGTTGCAGGCGGATTGCAGGACAATTCAACCGGGTTCGTCTTGCTCCCCGACATGGGCGCTTACCTTGACCAGCGCGGCGGCATATGCGCCGACCAGAGCGATGGCGGGGTCCGCGGCGAAGAGGTTGCCCTCCTCGATCTCATCGACGATCTTGACCATGCCCGATGCGGAGCCGCCCGCCGCGCGGGACAGCAGCACGCCGCTCAGCGGACCGACCAGTTCCAGCGCGGCGCAGACTGCGGCGTCGGCTTCGAGCAGCCGGGCCAAGCGAGCGCGGCTGGCGCGCGGCGTAATGAACGGAGCAAGCTGGATGGGCGCGGTGTCGAGAAGGTCGGCCATCGCCAGGATGGCATCGGATGCCGTTGCGAAACCGTCGACCGAACATGTGTCGACCAAGTCCAGCAGTCTGGTGTTCCAGAGAGGCATTGGCACGCACCCCGTATGAACGCGCCGTTTCCGGCAACGTTGCAGCGTGAATACACTGCTATACTGGCGGATGTCATCCGCCCGGCGGCCAATTTCACCCGATAATTCTACCGGACTGTCATGGGGTACTTACCAAGTGCTTAAGCGTTCTCGCTTTCTACGATCGCCAGCTTGAGCTTTGCCAGGGCCGAAGACTTCAGCTGATGGACGCGCGGGACGCTGACGTCGAGCACCGCCGCGATCTCGGTCAGGTTCAGTTCCTCGATGAAGTGCAGCTTGATGACCAGTTGCAGCCGTTCGGGCAGATTGCCGATCGCTTCGGCCAGAGCGGCGCGATCGCCCGTTTCCAGCAATTGCGCCTCGGCGTCGGGCTCGGCCGACTGGAAGGTCGGGTCAGAATCCGAATAGCAATCCTCCAGATCCACCACCCGCGTCGCCAGTTGCGTGCGCATTTCGTGATACTCCCCTATCGAAATCTGCAATTCCGCCGCGACTTCCTTGGCGGAGGGGTCGCGTCCCAGCGTGCTGCGCAGGCGATCGACGGCCGCATCGATGCGGCGCAGCCGGCCAGCCGCACCGCGTGCATGCGGCGACTGTGCGCGCAGCAGGTCGATCATCGCTCCGCGCACGCGCATTTTCGCATAAGCGGCAAAGCCGTCTTCGCCCGGCCGGTCGTGGCGCTGTGCGCATTCGGTCAGCGCGATCATGCCGGCCTGGATGAGGTCGTCGACATCGACTGCCGCGCCGCCGCTGCCTTCGTAATACCACGCCAGCTTGCGGACCATGGGCAGGAAATTGCCGATGCGCTCGTTGATTGCGCCGCCATAGGCGCGCTGCGCGTTGAAATGGGTATGGTCGTATCTCATGCAGCCAAGGCCTCCGTTTGATGGCCGAGTTGTTCTGTCTGTTCGGGTGTTTCGTCGCCCACGACCGCGATCACCTCGATCGGTTGCGAAGCGGGCAGTTCGTTGATCGACAGCACCAGGCACTGCGGCGCGCGCTGGCGCAGCAGTGCGGTCAGTGCGCGGCGCGCGCGCGGCTGGACGATCAGGGCAGGGCGGACCGCAGCCGGATCACGCTGGGCGACGATGGCCGCGATGCGTTCGCCGATCGAGCGGGCGAGGTCGGGTTCGATGACGATTTCGCCAGAGGCGGGATCCTGCAGCCCGCCGACCACCATTTCCTCGAGCTGTGCAGCCAGCGTGATGACCGGCAACTTCGCATCGGGCGGGCAGGTTTCGCTCACGATCATGGCGCCCAGATCCGCGCGGACGATGTCGATCAGGCGATCGTGTTCGACGGTCTGCTGCGCGGCCAGCGACAGGCTGGAGAAAACGCGCAGCGAATGGCGCAGCGAAATGCCGTCGGCGAGAAGCGCCTTGAGCACGCGGGTCACGGCTGCCAGCGTCAGCGGCTGCGGAGTGATCGTTTCGATCAGCTGGCCATGGCGTCCGCGCAAGTGGTCGATCAGGTCGCGGACCTGGTCGGGGCCGAGCAGGTCGTGCGCCCGGGTCGCCAGCAATTGGTGGATGTGGGTGGCGATGACGCTTTCGGGATCGACCGCGAGATAGCCTTCGGCAACCGCGAGGTCGCGCGTGCCGGGATCGATCCACAGCGCCGGGCAGCCGAAGCTGGGATCGACCGTCGCTTCGCCGGGGATCGGCTGTGAATTCATCGCTTCGCCGGTATCGATGGCGAGCAAGTGGTTGGGCTTGATCTTGCCCCCGCCGATCGCCGCGCCCCCCAGCGTGATGCGATAGCTGTCGGGATCGACTTCGAAGCTGTCCTCTATGCGGAACTGCGGGACGATGAAGCCGAAGGTCTGGCACATCTGCTTGCGCAGTCCGGTGAGACGCGCGACCAGTGTGGCCCCGTGCTTCTCGTCGGTCAGGTGGATGAGGCCGTAGCCGAGCTGGACCGTGACCAGCGTCTGGTCGGACACCTCGTCGATCGCGATGTGCGAAGGATCGGGGGTGACGACGGGCTCGGGCACGTTCTGCGCCGCGTCTTCGCGCTTGCGCAGGCTGTGCCACAGCCAGAACGCCCCGGCCGACAGCGGCAGGATGATCGACTGCGGCATTGCCGGAATGCAGCCGATAACGAAGAGGATGCACGCGACCGGAAGCCAGATCTTCGGATCGGACAACTGCCCGCCGATCTGGTCGGTCAGATTGCGTGCGTCGGATACCCGCGTGACGATCACTGCGGCGGCGATCGACAGCAGCAGCGCGGGCACCGAGGCGACCAGCGCATCGCCGACTGCCAGCGTGATGTAGAAGCTGGCGGCATCGCCCGCCGACAGGTCATGCGTCGACATGCCCAGCACGAGCCCGGCGATCACATTGATCAGCAGGATCAGCAGCGCGGCAACCGCATCGCCCTTCACGAATTTGCTGGCACCGTCCATCGAACCGTAGAAGTCGGCTTCGGTGGCGATCTCGCGCCGCCGCGCCTTGGCTTCCTCGGCGGTCAGCAGGCCTGCGGCGAGATCAGAATCGATCGCCATCTGCTTGCCGGGCAAGGCATCCAGCGTGAACCTGGCGGAGACTTCGGAGACGCGGCCCGCACCCTTGGTGACGACCATCAGATTGATGATCATCAGGATCAGGAAGACGAAGATGCCGACCGCGAAATTGCCGCCGATCAGGAATGCGCCGAAGGCTTCGATCACCTTGCCCGCCGCCGCACCGCCTTCGTGGCCGTTGAGCAGGACGATGCGCGTCGAGGCCACGTTGAGCGCCAGGCGCAGCAGCGTGGCGAACAGCAGGACCGACGGGAAGGACGAGAAATCGAGCGGTTTCTGGGCGTTCATGGCGGCCATCAGCACCGACACCGACAGCGCGATATTGAGTACGAAGAAGACATCGAGCAGCATCGCCGGGATCGGAACCACCATCAGCAGGATGATGGTGAGGATCCCGAAGGGAAGCGCGAGCCCCGGGTTGAAGAAGGTCCGCGCGCTCACAGCCCGAACGCCCTGAACTTGTCATAGGCGGCGGCGATCTGCGTTTGCGCGCGGCCATTGCCCGTGCCGGTATCGCCGAAGGTGGCGCGCAGCGTATCGGCCATTGAGGGCCGGGCTGCGGGATTGCTTGGCAGGGCGGGGGGCGCAAGCCCGCCCGAACTGCGCATGCTGCGCTGGGCGAGCTGCTGCGCGGCGAGTCCGGCGAATTGCTGTTCGATCCGCGGCCCGGTGCCCGGCAGCGGCGTGTCGCCATAGGCGCGCGCCACCTTGTCGCGCATCAGCGACATGACGTCACCGACCGAGCGCGGCGCCCCGCCGTCATAGAAGATCGAGCGGTTGGCCCGCGCGGCCTGCGGCATCATGGCCGCCGCCGACTGATCGGGATTGCTGGCCAGCGCGCCGAGGAACTTCTGTGCTCCGCCGAGGCCGAGGAAATGCGCCAGATAAAGCTCGGCCGGTTCGGCCTCGCGTCCCAGCACGGTCTGCAGGCCGGCGGCGTTCTCGCGCGTCAGCTCGGCGGCCATCAGCGAGGAGGTGTCGGCATCGTAGCGCAGCGACAGCAAGTGGTCGCGCGTCGCGTGGTCGGCAACGCGGCCGTTCTTGCCGATCGCGGCGTCGGCCCATTCCATTCCGTGCTTGGCGCCGTGCCGGTCGAGCGTGCGTAGCCAGGTGGAGTCGATGAACTGGTAGAGCCCGGTCGCGCTCGAGGTGCCGGCCTTGGCGCTGGGATCGAGACCCGATTCCAGCTTGGCCTGCGCGAGCAGATAATCGAAGTCGACACCCGTCCGCGTGGCAGCGCGCGCAATAGCGCTCTGCACGTTGGCCGATTGGACTGGATTGATGGTAGGCACGCGATCTCCGGAATTAACTGTCCCGGAAGATCAGCAAGGTCCGTGCCAAAACCTGCGTCGTGTTCGCGGGCCGATCAGGCCAGCGCCATGCTCGCACCCTGCCGCGGCAGCGCGGTATAGGAAGTGTTGCCGCCGCTGAGCGCGCCCAGCCGGTTCTGTACATTGCTGGCAATCAGGTTGCGCAGGCGGCGGTTTATCTCGTTCAGGCGGCGCACGGCATCGAGGACGCCGAGGCATTCCTCATCCATGCTGGCCTGATCGACGCTTTCCAGTTTCGCGCACAGATCGAGCTTGCCGTCGGTACAGTTGACGATGCGATCGAGGTCCAGAGCGGCAAGCGCCTGCCGCTCACCCTGCAAAAGAGCGAGCATCTGTTGCAGGGTCGACAGCGTTTCCTGTTTGCGGGTCATTTCCCGACCTTTCCATAGAGGCCCGAAGCGATGAGGGCATCGGCAATTTCTGTGGGAATGAGCGGATAGGTGCCGGTTTCGAGCGCCTTGCGGATTTCCGCCACGCGATCATGATCGACCGGAACGTCGCGTCCGGCAGCCAGTGCCGAGGAAGCTACCGGCGCTTCGGCTTCGCGGGCCTGGTCGCCGACCTTGGGGGACGGCGCAATCTTTTCAGCAGGCGCGAGCGCGGCACTGGGCCGTCGCACCGATCCTCCAAATTCCGGCAATCCGACAATACGCATCGTTTCGCTCCATTAGCTGGTCGTTCAGGAGAACGGCGAAGGATGCGCGGGTTTAACACCCCGGCAATATTTTTGCCGGTTACGGCAAATCGATGCCGACCTGGCCCGGGCTGAGGACCATCGCGCGCAGCGTTTCGGTGCGTTCGCCGCTGGCGCGCACCTTGATCCATTCGCCCTGCGCGCCGTCTTCCACGGCAGAGCCCTGCCGATTGAGCGTGAAACCCCGACCGCGCACCAGAATGCTGACGTTCTCGCCGCGCTTGACGAGCGTTTGCCCATATTGCGGCGCGGCGTTCCGGGCGTTCAGGCCACCGGTGTCGACTGCCACATAGATTCGCCATCCCGCTGCGGGGCAGGCGACCTGCACCGACCGCTGATCGCGTCCGAACCATTGCAGGTCGAGCGGCGACTGGCAGGCCTGCAGACGCAGGCGGCGATCGACGGGAAGTTTTGCGCCGCCGGGCTGCCCGACCTCAGCCCCGGTGAATTCCGCCACCGCTCGGTCGAGCATCGACAGGTCCATCGGCGAGGCCGCCGCCGCGGAAGCTGTAAGGCCTGCGGCTACGAGTGATCCGAGAATAAATTGGCGCATGGTCGTTCCTGACTCCGGCATTGCAGAACCTGCTCCCGCAGCGGGAGCATTACAGGAACTTATTCAGCAAGGTTCGTGCCATCTTCGGGGCGGCGGAGGTAATCGACCGAAATGATGACCCCGGCGGCCGTATCGGGCGCTAGCAGCAGCCGCGCCGTGACACCTGCCCGTTGGGCTTCGTCCAACAGGCGGCTGCCCTCGGCAAGCGCTGCGTCCCGGCTGCCCGCCGGGTAGCCGATTTCGATCGTGGCCATCTGGCGTTCGTCGGTTGTCGCCGCGCGCAGCCATTCGGCGACACTTTCGCCGGGGGCGGGGCGGTGCACCGCGAGCGCGGCTTCGCCGGTTTCGGCGGGACCCGTCTGGCGCGCTTCGGGCGGCGGCGCAGCGCGTTCGCCTGCGGCATGCGCGGTGATCAGGAACAGGATCAGCGCCAGATCGGCAGTGATCGTCTGCCAGCTCGAGGGCGCACGCAGGATCATGCGGCGTGCGATGCCGGTTGCGCGGCGGAGGTGGCAGCGCCGGTACTGCGGATGCCTTCCTCGAGCCATTCCAGCACGGCCTCGCGGTCGCGCTCTTCCTTGCGGGACTTGCGGCCGATCGCACTGCCAATCGGGGCGAAGACGAAGTTCGCCGCGACCAGGCCATAGAGCGTCGTAATCACCGCCATTGCGATAGCGCCCACCAGTCCGGCATCCTGCGCCGACGCGCCCGGCGCCTGAGCCAGTGCGACCAGCGTCCCGGCAAGGCCCAGCACGGGGGCCAGTTCGGCGGCGTTGTCGAACACGCGCATCGCGGTTTGGGCATGCGCGAGGCGCGCATCAGCGAACTTCGCGTGTTCGCCATGGAGCGACTGGATCGACCGCTGGTTGATGATCAGGTCGGACAGGCTGTCGAACTCGCTGTCGCCGAACCGGCGCGGTTCGGCCCGCAGGAAGCCGTCGTCGGCGATCTCGCGCACCTGCACCGAAAGTTCGGCCTTGGCCTGCGCCGGGTCGAACGGCTTGTCGAACAGACCACTCAGCGCGGCGAGCGCAATACGGCAATCGGCTACGCCGCAGCGCAGCAGCGTTGCCGCAAGCGTACCGGCGAAGACAATGGCGATCGCCGCGGGTTCGAACCAGGTTTCCAGCATGGGGTAGCTACTCCTTGCAGCCCAGAACGGCGCGGCAAGCGCCAGTTTTATCCGGCGGACGAACTTTGCCGCATTCCGGCAAAGGCTTGCCACCTTCTGCCGGTTTCGCCGTTGCAGGGGCGGCAATCGCAGTTTGGCACGCCCCTTGCTGAATGGTTTCCGTAATTTTTGCGGAGGCTCAGATGAGCGAAGGTTTGTTCGGCATTCACGGGGCGGCACTGGAGATCCGGTCGCAGCGCATGGGCGTGCTCGGTTCGAATATCGCCAATGCGGCAACCCCCGGATACAAGGCGCGCGACGTCGATTTCGCCGCTGCACTGCAGGCACGGCTGGGCGGCGCTGACGCCGGCCGGGCGAGCGATGGGGCGATCCAGTATCGCATCCCGACGATGGCCAGCCTCGATGGCAACACGGTCGAGATGTCGACCGAACAGGCTGCCTTCGCCGAAAACGCGGTGGCTTACACGGCCACGCTCAACTTCCTGCGCGGACGGGTCGAAACCGTGACCCGCGCGATCCGGGGCGAATGACGATGAGCGGCCCGACATCCTTTTTCGAAGTAGGCCACCGCGCCATGTCCGCGCAGCTCGTGCGGATGAACACGGCCGCCTCCAACCTCGCCAATGCGGGCTCGATCGCCGGCAGCGAGGAAGAAGCCTATCGCCCGATGCGCACCGTATTCGAGCAGGAGCTCGACAAGGCCTCTGGCCTGTCTTCGGTCCGTGTCGGCGGGGTGGTGCGCGAAGATGTCGCCGCCATCCGCCGGCACGACCCCGGCCACCCGCTCGCCGACGAGAACGGCGACGTGTGGGAGGCTCCGGTCGATGAGAACGCCGAAATGGTCGAGATGCTCGAGGCCTCGCGCCAGTACCGCAACATGATCGAGGCCATGTCCACCGCCAAGCAACTGATGCTCGAAACGATGAGAATGAAATGATCACACCGATGACCAACCAGGCAGCCATGTCTGCGACGACTGCGTCCACCGCAACCTCCGGCCGCGGAATGGACGCGCTGGGGCAGGGCGATTTCCTGCGCCTGCTGACCGTCCAGATGCAGCAGCAGGACCCTTTCGACCCCGTCGACAACAAGGAAATGCTGGCGCAGATGGCGCAGTTTTCCTCGCTCGCAGGCGTCAGCGAAACCAATTCCATGCTCGAGCAGATCGCGGACAAGCTCGACCAGCTGATCGATACCACCGCCTCCGCTTCCGCATCCAATATCTGATCAGGGAGACAGTCCATGTCCTTCTATACTTCGCTCAATGGCATGAAGAATGCGCAGACCTCGCTCGGGGTGATCGCGCACAATATCTCGAACTCGGAAACCTACGGCTTCAAACGCAGCCGGACCGAATTCTCCGAAATCGTCGCCGGTTCGGCACTGACCAATCCGCGGATGATTCAGGGCATCGGCTCGTCGGTGGAATCGATCACGCAGAACTTCTCGCTCGGCCCGGTCGAACAGACCGGTTCGGCGCTCGACCTGGCGATTACCGGCGATGGCTTTTTCACCACGCGGTCGGCTTCCGACGGGTCGACGCTCTATACGCGCTCGGGCTCGTTCTCGATGACCGAAAGCGGCAATATCGCGGATAGCGCAGGCAATCGCCTGCAGGTTTTCGCAGTCGATGCCAACGGCCAGGTGACCGGCAATGCCATCGGCGATGCGCAGGTGCCGCCGGTCAATGCCAACGGTTCGGAATTCGCCGGCGTGACCGTCACGGCCACTGGGATTGTCCAGGCATCCTATGCCGACGGCACGGTCGAACCGGTCGGGGCAGTGGCGCTTGCCAGCTTCATTTCGCCCACCGGTCTCAAGAAGGTCGGTTCGGCAAACTGGGAAGGCACCGGCCTTTCGGGCGCAGCCACCTACGGTTCGCCGGGCACGGGGGCTTACGGGTCGCTGCTTTCGGGTGCGCTTGAACGCTCCAATGTCGATATCGCCGAGGAGCTGGTCGGCCTGATCACCGCGCAGCGGAACTTCCAGGCCAACGCCAAGGCAATCGACACCGCGACCCAGATCTCGCAGACCGTCATCAACCTGCGGACCTGATCGAGATGGACCGCCTCATCCATACCGCGCTGTCGGGCATGCGGGCGTCGATGGACAGCCAGCGTGTCATCGCCAGCAACATGGCGAATGCCAATACGCTCGGGTTCCGGGCCGAAATGCTCGACCAGCGCGCAGTCACCATCGAAGGCCAGCCGAACGAGGCGCGCGCGATGCAGCGGGCCAGCGTGCGCGGCGCGGATATGGCTGCGGGCGAAACCATCGCGACCGGCCGCGACCTCGACGTCGCGGTGGAAACCGACGCGCTGATCGCCGTGCAGGCGGTCGACGGCACCGAAGCCTACACCCGCCGCGGCGACCTGTCGGTTTCGGCCACCGGTCTGCTGGTCAACGGCGAAGGCCGGCCGGTGCTGGGCGACAATGGCCCGATTACCGTGCCGCCGGTCGGCATCCCGGGGATCGCCCCCGACGGTTCGATCACGATCGCCGATCCGGCCGCACCCGACCAGCCCCCGGCCGAGATCGGCCGGATCAAGCTGGCTGCGTGGGAAGGATCGCCGATCAGCAAGGGCCTCGACGGACTGTTCCGCGTCGAAGGCGGGGGCATCCTGCCCACCGACGAGGCGGCCACCGTCAAGGTCGGCTCGCTCGAACAGTCCAACGTCAAGACCACCGAAGTGCTGGTCGACATGATCGATGCGCAGCGGCTTTTCGCCATGCGCAGCAAGGTCATCTCGACCGCACGCGAAATCGACGAAAGCGGCGCGCAGCTCATGCGCCTCGGCTAGTCAGGGAAAGGATTAACCCATGCCCACTTCAGCCCTTCAGGTCGCCCGTACCGGGCTCGAGGCCCAGGATGCGCGGATGCGCGTCATCGCCAACAACCTCGCCAACGTCGGGACCACCGGCTTCAAGCGCGATCGTGCCAATTTCGCCACGCTCGCCTATCAGGACGCTCGCGTCGCCGGTCAGCGCTCCTCGGGCGAAACCGCATATGCCACCGGCCTCAACCTCGGGACCGGCGTGTCGGTCCAGTCGACCAGCCAGATTATGACGCAGGGGGCGCTCAGCACCACCGGCAATGCGTTCGATCTCGCGCTTGACGGTGATGGCTACTTCGAAGTCGAACTACCGGGCGGCCGTGTCGGCTATACCAGGGCGGGCAACTTTACGACCTCTGCGGAAGGCCAGCTGGTCACGCAGCAGGGCTATGCGGTCCAGCCGGCGATCACCATTCCCGAGGGCGCGACGGCCATCGCGGTCGCGCCCGACGGCACGGTCTCGGCAACCGTTCCCGGCGAAGCGCAGCCGGCCGAGCTGGGCCAGATCCAGGTCGCGCGTTTCACCAACCCCGCCGGACTACAGGCGATCGGCGACAACTTCCTCGTCGAGACGGCCGCCAGCGGCGCCGCCGAAGTCGCCCCGGCGGGCGAAAACGGCCGCGGCAACATCCGCCAGGGCATGCTCGAATCCTCGAACGTCAACATCGTCGAGGAACTGGTCGAAATGATCGAAGCGCAGCGCGCCTACGAAATCAGCTCGAAGATGGTTTCGGCCGTCGACGAAATGCTGCGCAACGCCAACCAGACGCTGTGAGGAATTCCGCGATGAAGACCGCCATCTGCCTGCTGCCCCTGTCGTTCGCGCTTGCCGCCTGCGGGGGCGGTTCTGCGCGTCCCGCCGGGTTCGCCGCCGCGCTGCCGCCGCCGCCGCAGGCGGCGCCCGCCCGGCACCGCGATGGCGCCATCTACCAGGCCAGCCAGGGCTATGCCCCGCTCTATTACGGCAACCGTGCGGCGCGGGTCGGCGATATCGTCACCATCGCTCTGATCGAACGCACGCAGACGTCGAAGTCGACCAGCGGCTCGACCAAGCGCGATGGCAGCGTGGGTCTGTCGTTGCCCGAATTCATCGGGATCGACAGTTCCGATCTTAATGCGTCGGGCGGATCGTCGTTCAAGGGATCGGGCGACGCGTCGCAGGCCAGCTCGATCCGTGCCGATCTGACGGTAACGATTGTCGAAGTCCGACCGAACGGCACCGCACTGGTGCGGGGGGAAAAGGTGATGCAGCTCAGCCAAGGAGAAGAATGGGTCCAGCTTTCGGGCATCATCCGGCTGGCGGATATCGATCAGGACAACCGGATCCCGTCGATCCGCGTCGCTGATGCACGCATTTCCTATTCGGGCGCGGGTTCGGTCCAGCGGGCCAGCCGCGAAGGCTGGCTGTCGCGCTTCTTCGGCGCCGTATCGCCCTTCTGAGGATATCGATCATGATCCGTCGTCTCGCTCTCCTCATTCTCGCGCTGCTCGCGCTGCTACCGGTCCCGGCCGCGGCCGAGCGGGTTCGCGACCTGGGCCAGTTCCAGTCGGTGCGCTCGAACCAGCTCACCGGCTATGGCATCGTCGTCGGCCTCGACGGCTCGGGCGATGACAATTTCGCTTATGCCACGCAGGCCATGCGCGGCGTTTCGGGCCGGCTGGGGCTGCAACTGCCCCCGGGCGTCAATCCGGCGCTCAAGAATGCCGCAGCGGTTATCATTACCGCCGAACTGCCCGCCTTTGCCAAGCCCGGCCAGCGGATCGACGTGACCGTTTCGACCATGGGCAAGGCCAAGTCGCTGCGCGGCGGCGCCTTGGTGATGACCCCGCTTTATGGTGCGGATGGCCAGATCTACGCGATGGCGCAGGGCAACCTCGCTGTCGGCGGTCTCGGCGTGTCCGGGCAGGATGGCTCGAAGCTGACCGTCAACGTCCCCACCGTGGGCCGGATCGCCGACGGGGCGACCGTCGAACAGGCGGTGGCGAGCAATTTCGACTTCACCGAAGTTCTGCGCTGGAATCTCTACCAGGCCGATTTCCTTACCATCTCGCGCGTTCGTGATGCCATCAATGCGGTGTATCCCGGCATGGCGCAGGTCGAGGACGGCGTCACGCTCGCGCTGATGTTGCCGCCGGGCGCAAACACGCGTGCGGAAATCATGGCCCAGATCGAGATGCTCGACATCAATCCGGCCGAACGCGCGGCCCGGGTCGTGATCAACAGCCGGACCGGCACGATCGTGATTTCGAGCGCGGTGCGGCTGGCACCCGCCGCGATCAGCCACGGCAGCCTGGTCGTGCGGATCGACGAAAACCCCACCGTGGTCCAGCCCGAACCGTTTTCGCGCGGACAGACCGCGCTCGAACCCAACAGCACCATCACTGCCCGACAGGAAGAAAACGTCGTGTCGCGCGTGGGGCCCGGCGCCTCGCTGGCCGAAGTCGTCGATGCGCTCAATGCGCTCGGTGCCAGCCCGGCCGATCTGGTGGCTATTCTCGAAGGCCTCAAACAGGCCGGATCGCTGACCGCGGAGCTCGTGATCATATGACGTCCTATCCGATCAACCTGGCAGGCGCGAGCGTGCTGCCCGAGCGCGAGGCGGCCCCCATCCGGGGCGAGCTACGCGAAGCGGCACAGCAGTTCGAAGCCATCCTGCTGCGGCAGATGCTGTCGAGCGCGCGGAGCACCGATTTCGGCGGCAACGACCTGTTCGGCGAAAGCGACGATACCTTCCGCGAGATGCGCGATGCGCGCTTTGCCGAAGTCACTGCGGAATCCGGCCAGCTTGGCTTTGCCGCCGCGATCGAAACCCAGCTTGCCCGGTTCCTGCCGGAAGGTGGCGACTGATGGCATCCGACCTCCTCTCGATCGCCGCCAGCGGCGCGCGCGCGGCGCGCGGCGCGCTGGATGTGACGGCGCAGAACATCGCCAACGCATCGAGCGATGGCTATGTCCGTCGCAGCTTGCGGATCGAAGAGGTCGCGGCCTCGGGCGGGGCCGGCCAGATCGGCGATATCTCGCTGTCGGGCGCCCGCATCGCGGAAATTCGCCGTAACGCCGATTCCTTCCTCCAGGGCGAGGTGCGCCGTACCTCGGGCGATCTGCAGCGCGCCGATGTCGAGTTGAAGGGCCTGCGCAACATGGAAAGCGCGCTCGAACAGTCGGGCGTATTCAATTCGATCGTCGAATTCGAAGCGGTGCTGCAGCAGCTTTCGAGCGATCCGGTGGACCCGTCGCGCCGCGCTGCGGTCGTGGCCGAAGCCGAGACGCTGGCGAACAAGTTCAACATCACTGCATCGGGTTTCGAGGCAGTGGGGGAAGGCCTGCGTTTCGATGCGGAAGCGCAGGTCTCCGGTGCCAATGTCATCGGCAGCGAACTGGCCCGCGTGAACCTGCGCCTGACGCGCGCAGGCAGTGGCAGCAGCGACCGCGCCGCATTGCTCGACCAGCGCGACCAGCTGCTCGAACGGCTGGCCGGCTTCACCACGGTCGGCACCCAGTTCGCGGCTGACGGCACGGTCGCGGTGTCGCTGGGTACCAATCCGCCGCGCAGCTTCGTACAGGGCGGTACCGCAGGAACGCTGGCCTCGGCGACCGCTGCCGACGGCACGCTCAGCTTCAGCGTCGACGGACAGGCGATGGCGCCCGGATCGGGCAGCCTCGCCGGTGCGGCGCTCGCCCTCACCGAGCTCGCGTCGGTGCGCACCCGGCTCGATACGATTGCAGCGGGGATTGCCGATACGGTCAACAATGCGCAGGCCGCGGGCTCCGCGCTCGACGGTTCGCAGGGTCAGCCGATCTTTACCGGGACCACGGCAGGCACGCTCAAGGTCGTGATGACCAGCGGTCAAGGGCTCGCGACCGCGCCCGCAGGCGCGGTCGCGGGCAGCCGCGATGACGCAAACCTCAGCGCGCTGCGCCAGTCGCTTGCCACGCTCGATCCGGCGCAGCAGCTCAACGGGCTGCTGTTCGACGTCTCGAGCAAGGTCGCGGGCCGCAATGTCACGCAAAGCGCGCTGCAGACGATCGCATCGTCGGCGCGGATATCGCTCGAGCAGCAATCGGGCGTGGACCTCGATACCGAGGCGGCCAATCTGATCCGGTTCCAGCAGGCCTTCCAGGCCTCGGGCCGGGCGATGCAGACCGCCAGCGACATATTCGACACTCTCTTGGGGATCGGGCGATGATCAATCTGAGTACCGGCGCATTCTACGAGCGTAGCACCAGCCAGATCGGTGGGCTGCGCGCGCAGGCCGAAACGCTGCAACAGCAGATCGGTACGGGCGAACGGCTTCAGCGCTCGTCCGATGATCCGGTGGCAGCCGCGCGGCTGCGGATGCTGGCGCGCACCGATCGCATCAGCCAGGTCGACACGCGCAATTCCGAGCTGGCGGAAGCGAATCTGGCGCTGACCGACGAGACGCTCGGCTCGATCGCCGACCTCGTGGTCCGGGTGCGCGAACTGGCCGTGCAGGCCGCATCCACTACACTGAACGACGATCAGCGCGCGACGATCGGGACCGAAATCGCCAGCCTGCGCGAGAACCTCGTGCTGCTGGCCAACAGCCGCAACATTTCCGGCCATGCACTACTGGGCGGCCAGACTGCCGGCCAGGCCTATACCGATAATGGCACGGGCATCGACTACGTCGGCACCGGCGGGGTTACGCCGGTCGAGATCGGCGAAGGCCAGTCGGTCTTGCCGGGGCTTACCGGACCCGACGTCTTCAATTTCGATACCGCCAATGGTCCGAGCGACCTGTTTGCCGTGCTGGGCAATCTCGCAGCAGCTCTCGCAACGGGGGGAGCCGATGCGATCAGCGCCAGTTCCGCCGCGCTGGGCGAACTCGACGCTGGCCTGGAAAAGGTCACCACCGCGCAGACGGTTATCGGTTCGCGGCTCAACTGGGTCGATCTCATGAGCGAACGGCGCGAGGTCAATGCCGAACGCACGGCCGATGAACGCTCTAGCGTGGGCGGGGCGGATATCGCCGTGACGATGAGCAGGCTGCAGGAAACGCTCACCGTACTCGAGGCCAGCCAGGCCAGCTTTGTCCGCCTGGCCAACCTCTCGCTGTTCTCATTGCTGCGCTGATCGCGCCAAACCCGAGGTAGAATTCCAATGTACGCGATTATCGGCATCATCGTCCTGCTCGTCATGGTCTTTGGCGGCTTCATGCTCAGTGGCGGCGCGCTGGGCCCCGTCATGGCGGCCATGCCCTACGAAATGCTGATCATCGGCGGCGCCGCCGCCGGGGCGCTGGTGGCCGGCAACTCGCTCGACGGGCTGAAAGCGCTGGGCACCGCGATGGGCAAGATCTTCAAGGGGCCGAAGCACGACAAGCAGGATCATGTCGATGCGATCGCGCTGACCACCCAGCTGATGCGCATGCTCAAGAACGATGGCCCCGTCGCGCTGGAAAGCCATCTCGAGGATCCCGCCAACTCGACCGTCTTCAGTGCCTATCCCAACCTGCTCAAGAACGAAGCGCTGATCGCGCTGATCTGCGACACGCTGACGCTGCTGGTGGTGTCTTCGGGCACGCTCGAAACGCACGCCGTGGAAGAGGTGATGGACAATGCGATGAAGACGCATTTCCACGAGATGCACGAACCGCAGCACAACCTGCAGACGCTGTCGGACGCCCTGCCGGCCCTCGGCATCGTCGCCGCCGTCCTCGGCGTGGTGAAGACCATGGGCTCGATCGACAAGCCCCCCGAAATCCTCGGCAAGATGATTGGCGCGGCGCTGGTCGGCACCTTCCTCGGCGTGCTGCTGGCCTATGGGATCGTCGGCCCGCTGGCCGGCCGGCTCAAGCAGGTGCTCGAACAGGACGAACAGATCTTCCATGCCGTCAAGCAGGTGATCATCGCTTCGCTCTATGGCCATCCGCAGCCGCTGGTCGTCGAAAGCGCGCGGTCGGGTCTGGGCCATACGGTGCGCCCGGGGCTGAACGAATTGCTCGACGCGTTGCGGGGTAGGTAGGATGGCCACCGCAGCCGAGGGTCGCAACGATCCCGCCCCGATCATCGTCAAGAAGGTGACCGTCATCGAGGCGGGTCACCACGGCGGCGCCTGGAAAGTCGCCTATGCCGATTTCGTGACCGCGATGATGGCCTTCTTCCTGCTGCTCTGGCTGCTTGGCGCGACCACCGAAGACCAGCGCAAGGGGCTGGCGGACTATTTCACCCCGACCCTGGTCAAGACCAAGGAACAAAGCGCGGGCGCCGATGGGGTGCTGGGCGGTTCCTCGCTGGTCGATGTCGACAACTACCCGCACGCCGCAGGGCAGACGGGGACGCAGACCCTGACCGTTCCGCGCGATGCGACCGGCGGCCCGCGCGAGGGCGCTGCCAGTATCAAGCGGATCCAGGAACGGGTCGCCGAGGCGATCGCCGAAAAGGAACGGCTCAAGCGGCTGATGCATCAGGTGCGCATGATCCCGACCACCACCGGCATCCGGATCGATCTGGTCGACGATGCCGATTTCTCGATGTTCTCGCTCGGCACGACGGTGCTGACCTCCGACGCGCGCGACCTGCTCGATCTGGTCGCCCAGGCGATCGTCCCCGAAGGCGGCAAGATCACCGTGCGGGGCCACACCGACGCACTCAAATATCGCGATCCGAGCCGGGTCAACAACTGGTCGCTGTCGGCGGGCCGGGCGGAAACAACGCGCCAGAACCTGATCCGGCACGGCATATCGCGCGACCGCTTCCGCCGGATCGAGGGCGTGGCCGATACCGAACCGCTGATCGCCGACAACCCGGCGGACCCGCGCAATCGCCGCATATCGATCTCGCTCGAGAACTAATGGCCGCGCCCGCGGCTACTGCCAGCGCTCAATCTTGCGGTAGGGCGGGTCAGTCCGCCGCATAGGCGCGGCAGAAAACCTCGACCGCGCCCGCGATCCGTTCGCGGTTGCGCGCGTCATCGACCGGTGCGCCGAAGCGCCGTTCGAGATCGCCCATGCCCTTGCACATGCTGGCGAATTGCTCGGCTGCCAGTTCGGGGTCGTCGACCGTCAGTTCGCCGGCTTCGCCCATCGCTGCGATCAGTTCGGCAAAGGCCCGTTTCATCCGGTGCGGCCCGGCGGCGAGGAAGGCCGCACCGATCGCCGGGTCATGCTCGGTCTCGGCGGCAACGCGCCGTTCGAAGCGGATGAATTCAGGGCGTGAAAGAAACGCCACCATCGCCTCGCCGATCGTCGTCAGGCGGGCGCGCAATGCCCCGCTGGGCAGTTCGGGGACGGCCAGGGCCGTGCTGATCTGTTCGCATTCGCGCTCGACCGCGGCAGCGAACAGGCCGCGCTTGTCGCCGAAGCGGTTGTAGACCGTAACCTTGGACACGCCCGCGTCAGCGGCGATCTGCTCGATCGAACTGGCGGCGAAACCATGCTCGAGGAAGCTGGCGCCCGCAGCGCCGAGGATGGCGTCGCGCTTGGCCTCGTCAGTGGGCCGGCCAGGCCGCTTGGCATCGTTTCTTGACAATCTGAACGCCTCCGTTCACTTGAACGCTGTCGTTCAGTAATGAACGAGTGCTGGAGGGAAGGCAAGCAAGCGTGCTCTGGATTGCGATCAGGATGCTGACCGGCGACGCCCAGAAGTTCTACGGGCTGGTTTTCGGCATTGCCTTTTCCACCCTGCTGATCACCCAGCAGCTGACCATCTTCGTCAATCTGATCGAACGCGGCGCGAGCGGGGTCTACAACGTCTCCAGCGCCGATGTCTGGGTGATGGACCCGGTCAGCCGCACCACCGATGTCGCTTATGCAATGCCCTCCACCGCGCTCGACAAGGTGCGCAGCGTCCCGGGGGTCGAATGGGCGGTCCCGCACATCCGGGCGCAGGCCAGCGTGCGCACGCGCGACGGCGATCTCGAAGGCGTGGCGGTGATCGGGGTCGACGATGCGACGCTGATCGGCCTGCCCAAGCGCATGATCGAGGGATCGACCGAAGTCCTGTCGCAGCCCGACAGCGTGATCATCGATGACGTCGGCACCACCCGCATGTTCCCGGGCCAGTCGCCCATCGGCGAACGGCTGGAACTGAACGACCAGCGCGCCGTGATCCGCGGCATCGCCGATGCGGTGCCCAGCTTCACCAGCACGGTGGTGCTGTATACCAAGTACAGCCAGGCGCTGAATTTCGTGCCAGGCACGCGCAACCGTCTGTCCTTCGTGCTGGTCGGCGCGCAGCAGCCGCAGCAGGCTGCGGCGCTGGCCGAACGGATCGAGCGGGAAACCGGCCTCAGGGCCCGGACCCGCGACGAATTCGCGCAGGACGGGATCGATTTCATCATCGAGAACACCGGTATCCCGCTCAATTTCGGGATCACGGTGGCACTCGGCTTCGTGGTCGGGGTGGCGATCGTCGGGTTAACCTTCAGCCTGTTCATCCGCGACAACATCAAGCAGTTCGGCGCGCTGAAGGCGATCGGGGTGACCAATGGCAAGATCCGCCGGATGGTTGCCGCCCAGGCGGGGCTGGTGGGCCTGGCTGGCTATGGCCTGGGCATATTGGGCACCGTGCTGTTCATCTGGGGCTTTTCGAGCAACCCGACCTTCAAGGGGTTCTACATCCCCTGGCAGATCCCGCTGATCAGCCTTGCCGCGGTGACGCTGATCCTCGCGCTGACCGGGTGGCTGGCGCTGCGCAACGTGCTCAAGACCGAACCCGCATCGGTGTTCCGCTGATGGGGGAGGCGATGGACACCGCCGCCATCGGCGGCTGCACCCCGCAGGCGGCAATCTGCACGCGCGGCGTGACGCGCGATTTCGTGGCCGGCCAGCAGACCATCACCGTGCTGCATGGCATCGATCTCGACATACGCGCGGGCGAGCTGACTTTCCTCGTCGGCGAAAGCGGCTCGGGCAAGACCACGCTCATCTCGATCATGTGCGGCATCCTGTGGCCGACGCTGGGCGAGGTGAAGGTCTTCGGCACCGATATCTACGATCTCGCCGATACCGAGCTGGTCGAATTCCGGCTGCAGAACATCGGCTTCATCTTCCAGCAGTACAATCTGATCCCCTCGATCGACGCTGCCAGCAATGCCGCGGTGCCGCTGATCGCGCAGGGAATGGATCGCCATGACGCGCGCGAGCGTGCGGTGGCGATGCTGGAAAAGCTCAATATCGGCGATCAGGCGGCCAAGCTGCCCAACCAGCTGTCGGGCGGCCAGCAGCAGCGCGTGGCGATTGCGCGCGCGCTGGTCCACGAACCACGGCTGGTGGTGTGCGACGAACCCACCGCCGCGCTCGACGCCTCTTCGGGCCGCCGGGTGATGGACCTCCTGCGCGAAGTCGCGGTGGCCGAAGACCGCGCCTGCATCATCGTCACGCACGACAACCGCATTTTCGATCTCGCGGACCGCATCCTCGTGCTCGAGGACGGGCGGATCACGCATGACGGCAAGGACATGCCCGAAGGACACTGACATGGCACTCGACCTGAAGAACCTCAGCTTTTCGCGCCAGATCCTGCCCGTCGCGGCGCTGCTGGGCCTGATCGCCGCGGCGATCTTCATCCTGGCGGGCATGCCTGATCGGGACTTGTCCGAACCCGGCCGCGAACCACCCCGGGCACCCGAAGCGCTGGCCGATTCCGCTCGCGTGGCAGGTTCGGGGGTGGTCGAACCGTCGAGCGAGACGATCCAGCTCGGATCGGCGCTGTCGGGGCTGATCACGGGCCTGTATGTCCAGCCCGGCGACCGGGTGACCGAGGGCGAGGTGCTGTTCACGGTCGATGCCCGCGCGGCGCGCGCGCAATTGCGCGAGGCCGAGGCCGCGATCGCCGAAGCACGCGCTGCGATTGCCGAGGCGCGCAGCACGCAGGCGACCGCGGCGAGCCAGCTCGAACTCTATCGCAATGTCGAGGATCCGGCCGCCGTCAGCCGCGCCGAAGTGATCCGCGCCGAAGGCGAGGCCGCTGCTGCAAATGAACGGCTGCGGCTGGCGCAGGCGCGGCTGCAGGCAGCGCAGGCGCGCGCGGGTTCGGCGCAGACGCAGATTGCCCAGCTTACCGTGCGGGCGCCGATCGCGGGCCAGATCCTCGCGGTGAACATCCGCAAGGGCGAATATGTCAGCACCATGGGCGCCAGCGCGCAGCCCTTCATCGAAATGGGGCAGACTGACCCGCTGCACGTGCGGATCGATATCGACGAGGAACAGGCCCCCCGGCTGGCACTGGGCGAACCTGCCACCGTCAGCCCGCGCGGGGCGGCGGATCGGCGGGTCCGCGCGTCCTTCGTCCGGGCCGAACCGCTGGTGGTCCCCAAGCGTTCGCTCACCAACAGCGCGGCCGAACGGGTCGATGTGCGCGTGCTCCAGGTGATTTACGAACTGCCCGAGACCGATGGGCTGTTCCGTGTCGGCCAGCAGGTCGATGCCTATATCGCGGCCGAGGGCGCCGCGAAATGAGGGCCGGCGGGATTCTTGTCGCTGCCAGTGCGCTGGCGCTGACCGCCTGCGCGGCCGGGCCGCCGCCCGAAGTGGCCACGCCCGTTCCGGTATTGCCGGACGCGTTCCTGTTTGCGCCCGATCCTTCAGCCAGCGCATCGCTGGCGGCGCTGATGCCGGTCGCGGATCCGGCGTTCGATACGCTGGCGGCGCAGGCGCTGGCCTCCTCGCCGACGTTGGGCGAAGCGGCCGCACGCGTCGAGGAAGCGCGCGCCGGGGCGGATCGCGCGGGCGCCGAGCGGCTGCCGGAGATCGGCGCGAACGGCTCGGTCACCGGGCAGCGCAGCAATCCCGGTTCTTTCGGCGGGGGGCTGCCGCCGGGAATTTCCTTCGACACCGAGCGGGTGTCCTACGCTGCGAATGTCACTGCCCGCTGGGATCTCGACCTGTTCGGTCGGCTGCGCGCGCAGGAGCGCGGCGCGCTGGCACGCTTCGATGCCGCCAATGCGCGCGCCCGCGCGGTGCGGATCGCGCTGCTGGCGGAAATCGCGGCAAGCGTGATCGACTGGCGCACGCTTGCAGCGCGTGAACGCGAAATTCGCAGCGATCTGGCATCGGCCGAAGAACTCGCCCGGCTGGCCGGTGTGCGCGAGCGTGCCGGGATCGCGCCTGGTTTCGACCGGGTGCGCGCCGAAGGCTCAGCGGCGGGCTCGCGCAGCCGGCTGGTCGCACTGGAAAGCGAGCGCGCGCGCTTGCTCGGCCGGCTGGTCACGCTGACCGCGCAGGGCGGGGCGCAGGTCCGTGCTGCATTGGCGCAGGAAAATCCCGCGGCGCTCGATCCGCCCCCGCCGGCGACCTTGCCGTCGGTGCTGCTTGCCAACCGGCCCGACGTGATTGCCGCGGCAGCCGATCTGGCCGCGGCCGATGCCGCTCTGGCGGCTGCGGCGCGGCGGCGGTTCCCCGTGTTCGATCTGTCAGGCGCGATCGGCCTGCTCGCCTTCGGCATCGGCGATGTGTTCGACAATGAATCGCTCGTGGGCAGCCTGGCCGGATCGATTGCCGGGCCGCTGCTCGATTTCGGGCGGATCGCGGCGGAGATCGACGGTGCGGCAGCGGGCAAGCGCGCGGCCTTCGAAGCCTATCGCGGTGCGGTCTACACCGCGCTGGGCGATGCGGAGACGGCCTATGGCGTGGTCGCGACTGCGGATTCCGAGGCTGCCGCAGCTGCGCGCGAGGCCGCCGCATTGCAGCGTGCCGCGCGGCTGGCCAATGCGCGTTTCGAGGCCGGGCTCGCCGATTTCCTCACCGTGCTCGATGCGCGGCGCGCTGCCGATGCCAGCGGTGAACGCGCCGCCGCGGCGCAGGGCCGCGCGCGGCGCGCCCGGGTGCTGCTGTGGCAGGCGCTGGGCGGCGGCACACTGCGCTAGCCTGCCTGCCACGATGCGGGGCTAGATCGTCGCGCCGCCATCGACCACGATGGTCTGCCCGGTGGTCCATTTCGCGGCGGGCGACGCCAGATAGACCGCCGCCCCGGCGATATCCTCGGGCTCGCCGATGCGCCGCATGGCCAGCGCCTTCTCGGTTGCCGCCAGCGCATCGGGATTGTCCCACAATGCCTTGGCGAAATCGGTCTTCACCAGCCCCGGGGCGATCCCGTTGATGCGGATCCCGTGCTTGCCGTTTTCCGCGGCGTAATTGCGCACAAGCTGGAAATCCGCGGCCTTCGAGATGCAATAGGCACCGATGGTCGTCGACGCGCGCAGCCCGCCGATCGAGCTGATGATGACGATCGCCCCGTCGCCCTTGTCGCGCATGGCGGGCAGCGCCAGCTGGATCAGCCAGTGGTTCGAGATGACGTTGTTGTCGAGGATCTTGCGGAACTGTTCGTCGGCAATCCCGTCCATCGAGCCGTAATAGGGATTGCTGGCCGCATTGCAGACGAGGATGTCGACCGGGCCGAGCCGGGCGACGGTCTGCGCGAACAGGTCTTCGAGCTGCGCCTTTTCCGAAATGCTCGCCGCGATTGCCACGGCGCTGCCATCGCCATGCGCGGCGTTGATTTCGGCGGCGACCGCCTCGCAGGCATCCTGCTTGCGGCTCGAGATCACCACGCGGGCGCCCTGCGCGGCCAGCCCTTCGGCGATGGCGCGGCCGATCCCGCGGCTCGATCCGGTGACGATCGCGACTTTCCCTGACAGGTCGAATGGCGACATGATTGGTTCCCCTTGCATAAGTTGAGGGGGCCCGAAGCTGTCGCTGCAGGCCCCCCGGTAGGTGCGGTCCGTTTGCTCAGAAGCGCGTACGGATACCGAGGCGGTAGTTGCGTCCGATGGCATTGCCGATGAACGGGTTGTAGCCAAGCGGAAGCTGCGCTTCGGCCGGTTCGGCATCGGTGAAGTTTTCTACCGCGGCCTGAAGCTGGACGTCGGCTCCCGCGATCGCGAGATCGTAGGCCACCGAGAAGTCGTGCTGCGTGTAGGAACCGCTTTCGACCCCGAAATTGGTGCCCACGCCGCCGCCCGTGCTGAAGCACGGATCGCGATCGACGCAGCGATCGTCGGTCACCCCGTCGATGTGCTGGACCGAATAGCGTGCGTTGAAATCGCCGAACCCGAGATTGACGAACGCATTGGCGCGCCATTCCGGAACCGTGTTCGGATCGCGGAAATAATTGCCGAAGCCCACCGCGTCATAGGCGGGCTGCACGTTCACGCCCTGGACGATGAAATCGTCGAAGCTGTAATCGAGGTTCCACACCGCATTGGTGCCGAAGCTCAGATCCGCCCGGTCGCCCAGCGGGAAGCTGGCGTTGAGCGCGAAGTCGAGACCGGCGATCTTGACGTCGGGCCCATTGACGAAATCGGTCCGCACGCGGCTGATGTCGATCCCCAGCGTCGTGCCCTGGATACACTGGTTGTTCGAGAAGGTGATCAGATTGGCCAGCGGGCTCGAACAGTCGACCGGGGCCTGCCCGGTGGTCTGGAAATTGCCCACGAAGCTCGCGATCGCATTCCCCGGCGTGGTGGTGATGCGGTCTTCCAGGTCGATCGACCAGTAGTCGACCGAGAAGGTCACGTCGCCGCCGCCGACCGGTGCGGAAATGATCGCCCCGATATTGTAGGTGAAGGCGGTTTCGGGATCGAGATCGGTCGGGTTGCCGTAGATGTCCTTCGACTTGTAATTGCCGCCTGCCGCGGTGAAGCCTTCGAGTGCGGTCACGAAATTGGGCGACACGTTCGATGCCAGCGGGCCGCGGAAGGTGGTCCCCACCGATCCGCGCAGGGTCAGCCAGTCGGTCACTTCGAAGCGCGCCGAGCCCTTGGGATTGATCGTCGAACCGATCGGGCTGCCGTAATCCTCGAAGCGGACGGCCGCCGACAGTTCGAGCCGGTCGGTGATCGGCGCGTTCACTTCGGCGAAGAACGCGTAGACGTCCTGCTGCAGCTTCACCGGGCGCGAACCGCCAAGGAAGATGAACGGGCCCACCCCTTCGGTGGTCGTGCCCACGCAGCTCTGGTCGCCTTCGATGAAACACGGGTTCACATCGACGTTCGATTCATCGTTGTAGGGATCGCTGGTATAGCGATTGTCGCGGAACTGGGCGCCCACGGCGAAGGCCAGCGGCCCCCCGGAGAAGGTGAGCCCGGTTTCTCCCGCCAGGACGAAATCGAAGACGAATTGCGATTCCTCTTCGCGCGTGCCGTTGGGGACCTGCAGCCACGCCACCAGCTCCTCGCTGTTGTCATTGCCCGGCACGTAGAACGGGTTGGCGATGTTGAACGAACCATTGCCCGGACCGGCGTTGGCGAAGGGGTTGAACCACTGGCAGCCATTTGCGCCCGGGGTGGTGCCATCGCAGTCGGGACCGCCAAAACCGTTCAGCGCCGCCTGCAGGCGCGACCCGATGATCCCGGGGGTGTAGAAGTCACGCTTCGATTCCCAGAAGGTGCCGTCGACATTGAGCCGCAGCGTATCGCTCAGCGCGAACTCCAGCCCGCCGCTGAAACGGTAGGCATCGTTGATTGCGCTGCCGGTGCCGGCGCCGCGGTCGGGATCGCGCGGATTGCCGAGGAAGCCGAACGGCCGGTACAGCACGTTGGTGATGGCCACGATCGGATCGGTTGCCGAGCTCTGCGGCAGGCCGACCTGGTCGAGGAAAGCGGCCACGCCGGGGTTGTTCGGCGAGGTGCTGAACGCGCTGACGAAGCCCGACCCGCGCGGCCCCTGCGTCGGCGGGAATGCCGGCGAATAGTTGAGCGAGGTCAGTTCGCTGCGCGAATAGAGCGCGTCGGCGCGGAAGCGCAGCGTATCGCTCAGGTCGACGGTGAGTTCGGCGAAGGCCTGGTAGCGGTCCTCGTCCTCGGTGATGTTGTCGAAGGGGACATAGGTGAAATAGCAGCGGCCAAGATCGACCGTTCCGCCCAGTTCGGTACAGCCCGCGTCGGGCCGGATCTGCGTGTTGACCGTGCCGGTCCCCGTATCGAGATAGGAGACTGCGAACAGCCCCGGGGTCGCCAGCGCGGAATAGGCCGAGGGATTGGTTTCGTAACCGACGTTGACGAAGTCGCGCTGCGGCGTGCCGAGTTCGCTGCGGTGCTGCCACCCGGCGCCGAAGACGAAATTGCCCGTGTCGCCCAGCTCGAAACCAGCCAGTGCGCTCAGGCTGTAATTGTCGTCGGAACCGTCGATGAAATTGTAGTCACCCTGCACTTCGAGACCGGTGAAGGTCGAGCGGGTGATGAAGTTGGCGACGCCCGCGATCGCATCCGAACCGTAGGTCGAACCGGCCCCGTCCTTGAGCAATTCGATCCGTTCGAGCGCGAACAGCGGCATCAGCTGGGTGTCGACGAAACCCGCGCCGGGGCTGAGGATGGTGCGCTTGCCGTTGAGCAGCACCAGCGTGCGCTGCGGCCCGAGCCCGCGCAGGTTGAGCGAGCCGACGCCCTGGAAACCCTGTGCGTCGGTGGAAAACTGGTTTGTATCGCCCAACGATGCGCCGACCGAGGGCAGTTCCTTGATGAATTCGAGCGGGCTGTCGACGCCCTGTTCGGCGAGGTCGTCGGCGGTGAAGACATCCACCGGCAGCGCCGCGTCTTCGGGCGTCCCGCGAATATAGGAACCGGTAACGACGATGCGGTTTTCATTTTGTGTCGCGGCTCCGGCGGTCTCGACCTCCGCCTGGGCCAGGGCCGGGGTTGCCGAAAGCGCAGCAGTGGCGAGCGCGCCCAGCGCGCAACTGTGGCGTAAAGTGAATCTGGTCATGTCCCTCTCCATTTGGAGGTACGTCTTTTTTATCGCGTACCTTCCAATCGAAAGAGAATGCGCAGTTTCGCTTTATGTCAAGTCAGCAACAAGTTCCTTTTGTAATCGGTCGCCCTGGGCTCATACCGATAATTCTAAATTACTCTTTAAGTTACGCGGGCATAGCGGCGCGATTGCTACGGCCCGAAATTTTTCCACCGACCGTGCTCGACGCACAAAAAAGGGGCCCGGCATCGAGTGATGCCGGGCCCCCGTTCATGATCGGTGACGCGATCAGAAGCCTGCGCGTACCGTGATGCCGTAGGTGCGCGGTTCGGCGAGGAAGGCCGAATAGGTCTGCTGCTCGGCAACGAACGGCGTGTTGAAGGCCACCTGGCTGTAGTCGATGTCGAACAGATTGTTCGCCCACAGCTCGACGCCCCAGCGACGGTCGGGACCGGTGATGCCGACGCGGCCGTTGACCAGCGTGAACCCGTCCTGTTCCTTGCCGTACAGCAGGTCCGAACCGGTGTTGAAGTCATCGGTGGTGCGCGCGTTCAGGAAGAACAGGCCCGACAGACCCGAATTGCCGATCGGCGGGGTCCAGCTGAGCGAGGCGGTGGCGGTCACTTCGGGGGCGTTCGACAGATTGTCGCCCGGAAGCAGCCGCAGCGCGGGATCGAGCGGCGATCCGTTGTCCTGGCCCACGAGATTGTCCTCGTAGCTGGTATCGGCATAGGTGAGACCCATCGTCATGGTGAGGTCGCGGATCGGGCTGACCGATGCCTCGAACTCGACACCCTGCGCGATCACGCCGGGAGCGACGTTTTCGGCAGCGCAGCTTCCGGTGGTTCCGTCGCCATCGCGATCGGCCCCGCCGAGATCGGTGTCACAGCCATTGATGTTCTGCACCAGGAAGACCGTGCCGTTGAAGGTGTTCAGCTGGAAGTTGGAGAACTCCTGGCGGAACGCGGCGACGCTGAAGCCCCAGTCGCGGGCCGAATATTTCACGCCCACTTCGAAGGCATCGACCGTTTCGGCGTCGAACTGCAGCGCGCTGGGGTCCAGAGTGGCAGCGTCGAATTCGACCGGCAGAGCGAGCGCCGAGCGATCGAGGTTGAAGCCGCCGGCCTTGTAGCCCTTCGAGTAGGAGCCGTAGACCATCCAGTCGGGATCGGGCTTCCAGCTGAGGATCGCGGTACCGGTGAACTCGTCTTCCTTGCGCTGGTCCGACAGCGTCACGCCGTCGAGTTCGGCAGTCGAGTTGCCCTGGCACGACAGGCCGATGAGGCCGGCCGCGAGACCACCAAGCGGGGTCGCCAGAAGGCCGTCCAGCAGCGCGCGGCTCTGCGGGCAGAACACGTTGTCATTGCTGAAGGCTGCGTCGAAATCCTTGGTTTCGTTAGTGTAACGAAGGCCAAGCGTCAGATCGACCGTGTCGGTGACGTGGACGATGTTGTGCGTGAAGACCGCGAAGTTCTCGCTCGTCTGGTTGTACCGGTCGCCATTGCTGCCGATATCGCGCACCTGCGCCAGATTGTTCATCCCGGCGATGATCAGCGGCGTTGCCGGTCCGAATGCCGGAGTGCCGGTAAGCGTCCCGTCCAGCGCCGCCACATTGGCACCCAGGCAGTTGTCGGCCGACGGGTTGGCCAGCGCCGGGTTGATCGCCAGCGCGATACGGCAGTTGGCGAAAGTGCCGTAATCGTTGCCGAACCGCAGGTTGTCGCGCGTTTCCAGCTTTTCATTGGCGTAATAGGCGCCGATCAGCCAGTCGAGCGTGTCGTTGAATGCCGTGCCGTTGAGGCGGAATTCCTGCGTGAAGGTCTTGAATTCACGCGCGCCGGCATCGGGGCCGGGGGCACGGTACAGCAGGTCGACCTGCGTGTAGTCGGTGTCCGAACCCTGGAAGTTCGAATATTCGCGATAGCCGGTGATCGAGGTCAGCGTCACATCGCCGAAATTCCAGTTCACTTCGCCCGAAATGCCCCAGTCTTCGGTCTCGCCCTGGTAGGAGCGGCCGGGAGACACGTAGATATCGCGGTTGAAAGTCGACTGCGTCAGCCCGCGCGGATCCTGCCCGAGCCCGAGCAGGATCGGGATGATCGGATTGTCGGTGCTGGTGAGGGCGGGGCCGCCTTCGGGGCGGTTGTACCGGTCGAGCCCGGGCGATACGCGTGCGAGCGGCGCAAATTCGGGCTGGACGAAGGTTGCGGCGCAGCACGCCTCGTCCTTGTTCGAATAATCGCCAACGAGGCGGATGCTGAGATCGCTGGTCGGTTCGAACAGCAGCTGGCCGCGCACAAGATAGCGGTCGCGGTCGTTGATCCGCACATCGTTGACGACATCGTTGTAGAAGCCGTCGCGCTCGAAATAGACGCCGTCGATCCGCGCGGCGACCGTATCGCCCAGCGGCGCGTTGATTCCGGCTTCGACCTTGATCGCGTCGTAATTGCCATAGGTGAAGGCGCCGTAGCCCGAGAATTCGAACTCGGGCGGGGCGGTGTAGATGTTGATGAGGCCGGCCGAGGAGTTGCGGCCGCCCAGCGTGCCCTGCGGGCCGCGGAGGATCTCGACCCGGTCGAGCGGTCCGAGTTCGGACAGCGCATTGCCCGAGCGCGAACGATAGACGCCGTCGACGAAGACCGCGACCGAGCTTTCGAGGCCGGGGTTGTCGCCGACCGTACCAATGCCACGAATACGGGCCGAACCATTGGCTTCGTTACCGGTCGAGGAGACCAGCAGCGAAGGCGCGACCTGGTTGAGGTCGCGAATGTCGGCCACGCCCGATTTCTCGAGCATTTCGCCCGACACTGCCGAGACCGCGACCGGAACGTCGGACAGCGCCTGTTCGCGGCCCTGCGCGCGCACGATGATGACATTGCCGCCATCGACTTCGGCATTGTCGATTAGGTCGGTATCATCGACACTTGTGGCCGCATCCTGCGCCTGGGCCATGGCCGGGGTAAGCGCCAGCGCACAGGCGAGGGCACCGAAGGCGCATTGGTGGCGTAAACCGAATTTACTCATTTTTTCTCCTCTCACCGGGCCCGGCACACACCGGGCCCATTTGTTGTTTTTTTGCAGTTCAAACCGGCATGGCGGGCGCTGTCAAGGCGCAGCGGACGAACGACTTCACCGTTCGACCGATTTCCATACCGGCGTTTCAATTATGTCGCAGATTCGATGAAGGTCAGGCGAACTTTCCGCTGTCTTCGGCTCGCGCGCGCAGATAGTTGCTCACCGGCAGTCCGTGCTGCTCCAGCCCGGCGACCACCGTATCCAGCCCGATCGTCTGCGCCCAGAACATCGGTCCGCCGGTGTAGAGGGGCCAGCCATAACCGTTGATCCACACCACGTCGATGTCGCTGGCGCGCTGGGCCATGCCTTCATCGAGGATTTCGGCGCCCTCGTTGACCATCGGATAAAGCAGCCGTTCGCGGATCTCGTCTTTCGAAATCGCGCGCTGCGGCTTGCCCTCCTGTGCCGCGAAATCGGCGATGATCTGCTTGACCTCGTCCGACGGCGTGCGGTTGCGCGCCTCGTCGTAGTCGTAGAACCCCTTGCCGGCCTTCTGCCCGAACCGTCCCGCCGCGCACAGCGCTTCGCGGATGGTGGTCACCTTGCTCGGATCGCGGTGCCAGCCGATGTCGATACCGGCGAGGTCGGCCATCTGGAACGGGCCCATCGGAAAGCCGAAGTCGAGCAGGACGTCATCGACTTCCCAGTAATTGGCGCCTTCCATCAGCAGTTCGTTCGCCTGTTCCTGCCGCTTCGACAGCATGCGGTTGCCGATGAAGCCGGGACACACGCCCGACACCGCCGCGACCTTGCCGATCTTCTTCGACAGCTTCATCACCGTGGCCAGCACATCGTGCCGCGTTTCCTTGCCGCGGACGACTTCGAGCAGCTTCATGATATTTGCCGGCGAGAAGAAGTGGAGCCCCACCACATAGCCCGGCCGCTGTGTTGCCGTGGCGATCTCGTCGACATCGAGATAGCTGGTGTTCGAGGCCAGGATCGCACCCTGCTTGACCACCTCGTCTAGCTTCGAGAACACCTCTTTCTTGACCTTCATGTCCTCGAAGACGGCCTCGATCACCAGGTCGCAATCGGCGAGGTCTTCATAGGCCAGCGTCGGGGTCAGCAGGCCCATCGCTTGCTCGACCTGCTCGGGCGACATGCGGCCTTTCTTCGCGGTCGCTTCGTAATTCTTGCGGATGATCCCGGTGCCGCGATCGAGCGCGTCCTGCGCCATCTCGAGGATCGTCACGGGGATGCCGGCCGACAGGAAGTTCATCGCGATGCCGCCGCCCATCGTGCCGGCGCCGATCACGCCGACCTTCTTGATCGGGATGAGCTGCGTGTCCTTGGGCACGTCGTCGATCTTGTTCGCAGCGCGTTCGGCGAAGAAATAATGGCGCATGGCCGCGCTCTGCGTGCCGGTCATGAGCTCGGTGAACAGCTCGCGTTCCTTCTTCACCCCGTCGGCATAGGACATCTGCCCGGCGGCCTTGACCGCCTCGATCGCGGCATTGGGTGCGTCGAAGCCGCGGATCTTGCGCGCCTGCGAGGCGCGGAAACGGTCGAACAGGTCGGGATCACGCACGCCGTCCTCATTGGCCTTGCCTTCCGACGAACGCGGCACCGGCTGGCCGATCTTCGACCTGGCGAAGGCGATCGCATCGGCTTCGAGACTGTCTTCGCCCAAGAGCGCATCGAGCAGGCCGATCGCCTCGGCCTTCTTGGCAGGGATTGGATTGCCGCCCACGACCAGCGGCAGCGCGGCTTCGGCGCCGATCAGGCGCGGGAGGCGCTGCGTCCCCGCAGCCCCGGGGATCAGCCCGAGCTTCACTTCTGGCAGCCCCATCTTGGCGCTGGGCACCGCGACGCGGTAGTGGCAGGCCAGCGCGACTTCGCACCCGCCGCCCAGCGCGGTACCGTGGATCGCGGCCACGACCGGCTTGTCGCTCGCTTCCATCGCGTCGAGCGTTTCGGGCAGGTTGGGCCCGACCGGCGGCTTGCCGAATTCGGTGATGTCCGCCCCGGCGAAGAAGGTCTGCCCGTCGCAGCGAATGACCACCGCCTCGACGCCATCGTCCGCCAGCGCTTCCTCGATCGCGTCCTTCAGCCCGGCGCGGACAGCCTGGCCCAGCGCGTTGACCGGCGGATTGTCGGAAATGACCACCAGGACATTGTCATGGCGTTCGGTGCGAATGGGGGACGTCATCGGTTTCTCCTCAGGCGTGGGATTGGGTGAGGGCGGAATAGATCAGCGTCTTGAGCTGCCGCCGGATGGGATAGGTCGACGAAGGATAGACCTGCGTCATGAAAACCATGGTGATCCGTTCGACCGGATCGACGAAGAAGGCGGTCGAATAGGCACCGCCCCAGTAGAATTCGCCCAGGCTCGACGGCATCAGCGTCTTCGCCGGGTCGATCACCATCGCAAAGCCCAGGCCGAACCCGGTGCCGGCATTGTTGGCTTCGGAAAACAGACTGCTCGACATCTCGGTAAGGTCGGCCCCGCCGGGCAGGTGGTTGGTGCGCATCAGCCGCACGGTCTTCGGGCTGAGTATCCGCGCGCCGTCGAGCTCGCCGCCGTTGAGCAGCATCGTGGCGAAGCGGTGGTAATCGGCAATGCTGCCGACCAGTCCGCCGCCGCCACTGTCGAAGGTACCGGCTCGGTTGAGTTTGCTGGTGGCCCCGGCGTCGATCATTTTAGGGGGCTTGCCGGGCCGATAGGCATAGGCATCGACCAGCCGGTCCGCCTGGCCTTCGGCGACCCCGAAGCGCGTATCCTTCATCCCCAGCGGGCCGAAGATATGCTGCTCGAAATAGTCGCCCAGGCGCATGCCGCTGATCCGCTCGACCGCAATCCCCAGCACATCGGTCGACACCGAATAATTCCATCCCTGGCCGGGCGCGAATTCGAGCGGCAGCTGCGCCAGCTTCTCGATGTAGCCGTCGCTGTCGAGGTGATTGCGCGCGAAGTCGAAATTGTTCTCGCGATAGACCGCGTCGATATTGGTGCGGTTCTGCAGGCCGTAGGTGAGGCCCGACATATGCGTCAGCAAATCGACGAAGCGCATCGGCGGCGCAGGGGTGCCCGGCGCGAAGGGGATCGAACCGCCGCCGCCCGCATAAAGCGCGAGGTCAGTAAATTCGGGAAACACGCGCGTGACCGGTTCCTCCAGCGCGACCTTGCACTGTTCGACCAGCTGCATGAAGGCCACCGAAGCGACCGGCTTGGTCATGCTGGCGATGCGGAACAGCGCGTCGTCGCGCAGTTCGCGCCCGTCGTCGCCCATTTTGCCGAGACTGGTGTAATGGACCGGCCGGCCATCGCGCGCGACCACCAGCTGCGCATTAGGCAGACGCCCGTTCGCAATATAGGCGTCGCTGAGGAAGGGCGCGATTCGTGCCAGCCTGCCAGCGTCGAATCCCAGCTCTCCGGCATCTGCCAGATCGAACATCCTGATCTCCTCTCCGCACATACCTATGCTTCGGTTTTGCCTGAATAGCGATTTCATCTGTTCTTGCCACCCTCATACCTTTGCTTCGAAGGCGACTTGCGCGACGCGGCCCCGCGGGGTTAGACCGATTGTTTGAGAGAGTTGGAGACTCGCCCACAGAGGCGGGAAGGGGAGAGCCATGAATAATCTCGCGCACGAAATCGGATTCGTGCCACCGGCCGGCTGGCCGGCCATGTCGCGGGCCGAATGCCGCGACCGCCTCACCGCACCGGGCGAACGCTTCGAAATGGAGACGATCGACATTCGCGGCGTGCCCACCCGCGTGTGGAAGCACGCGCCCACCAACATGCGCCAGGTGGCGATGGCCGCACGCACCCACGGGGACCGGCTGTTCGCCATCTACGAGGACGAGCGGGTCACTTATGAAGCGTGGTTCCGCGCAGTCGCGCGAATGGCTGCCGAACTTCGCGAGCGCGGCGTGGCGAAGGGCGACCGCGTGGCGCTGGCGATGCGCAATCTGCCCGAATGGCCGGTCGCGTTTTTCGCCGCGACCACGATCGGCGCGATCTGCGTGCCGCTCAATGCCTGGTGGACGGGCCCCGAGCTCGCTTTCGGCCTCGCTAATTCGGGCGCCAAGCTGCTGGTGTGCGACGCCGAACGCTGGGAGCGTATCGCCCCTCACCGCGGCGAGCTGCCCGATCTTGAACATGCTCTCGTATCGCGCAGCGATGCGCCACTGGAAGGGGCAGAGCAGCTTGAAGACGTCCTCGGAACGCCCAAGGATTATGCAGCGCTTTCTTCCGCCGAGCTGCCCCAGGTGGACATCGATCCCGAAGACGAAGCGACGATCTTCTACACCAGCGGCACCACCGGCCAGCCCAAGGGCGCGCTCGGTACGCATCGCAATCTGTGCACCAACATCATGTCGAGCGCATACAATGGGGCGATCGCCTTCCTGCGCCGCGGCGAGGAACCGCCGGCGCCGGTGCAGAAGGTCGGCCTGACCGTCATTCCGCTGTTTCACGTCACCGCCTGTTCGGCGGGCCTGATGGGCTATGTCGTGGCCGGGCACACCATGGTGTTCATGCACAAATGGGACCCGGTTAAGGCGTTCCAGTTGATCGAGCGGGAGAAGGTCAATCTGACCGGCGGCGTTCCGACAATCGCCTGGCAATTGCTCGAGCATCCCGAACGCGCGAATTACGACCTCTCCAGCCTCGAGGCGGTGGCTTATGGCGGCGCCCCGGCGGCCCCCGAACTGGTCCGCAAGATCCACGAGGAATTCGGTGCGCTGCCGGCCAATGGCTGGGGTATGACCGAGACCATGGCCACGGTGACCGGCCATTCGAGCGAGGATTACCTCAACCGGCCCGATAGCTGCGGCCCGCCCGTCGCGGTGGCCGATCTCAAGATCGTGGGAGATGACGGCGCTACCGAACTGCCGGTGGGCGAAGTGGGCGAGCTGTGGGCGCGCGGTCCGATGGTGGTGAAGGGCTACTGGAACCGGCCCGAGGCGACCGCCGAGACATTCGTCGATGGCTGGGTCCGCACGGGCGATCTGGCGCGGCTGGACGAGGACGGCTGGTGCTACATCGTCGACCGGGCCAAGGACATGATCATCCGCGGGGGCGAAAACATCTACTCCTCCGAAGTCGAGAACGTGCTCTACGATCACCCCGCGGTGACCGATGCCGCGCTGGTGGCGATCGCGCATCCGACACTGGGCGAAGAACCCGCGGCGGTCGTGCACCTCGCCCCCGGCATGTCCGCTACCGAGGACGAATTGCGCGAATGGGTCGCCGCGCGTCTGGCCAAGTTCAAGGTGCCGGTGCGCATCGCCTTCGTGCAGGACACGCTGCCGCGCAATGCCAACGGCAAGATCCTCAAGAAGGATCTGGGTGCATTCTTCGCATGATCCGGCCAGCGGCGACCCGCAAGTTCGGCGAGAAGCGCGAAGCGATTGTCCATGCCGCGGCGGTGTTGATCAACGAGGTCGGGGTCCAGGCGACCACGCTGGCCGAAGTGGCGCGCGCAATCGGGCTCAACGCCACCAGCGTCACCTATTACTTCCCGCGCAAGGAACAACTGGTCGTTGCCGTATACGACCAGACGCTGACGCTGATGGAAGACATTGCGCGCGATGCGCTGTCGCAGGCCGATCCCGCCGCGCGGCTGCGCCATTTCATCGCTGCGCATGTCGAGCTGAGGAAGCGTATCCGCGCGGGCGAACGCGGGCTGACGGTGGCGCTGTCGGAAATCCGCACGCTCGATCCCGAAGTGCAGGATCCGCTGATGGCGCATTACCTGCGCGTGGTCGATCTGGTGCGGCGTTTCTTCGGCGAATGGCACGACAACGCCGAACGCGCGCTGTTTTCGGCGCGCGCGCATATCCTGCTCGAAGCGGTGATGTGGTGGCCGGTGTGGTCGATCCGCTATTCGGTGCTCGATTTCGCGCGCATCGAGGAACGGCTGTTCGACGTCCTGGCGCATGGCCTGCCGGCGCAGCGCGGCCGGTTCGAACCCGAACCGCTGACGGGCGGCTGGCGGACGGGGGAAGACGACGATGCGACGCAGAACGAGGCCTTCCTGCGCGCCGCGACCGTGATGATCAACGAGCGCGGCTATCGCGGCGCCTCGGTCAACCGCATTGCCGAAAGCCTGAATGTCACCAAGGGCAGTTTCTACCACCACCACGAGGCCAAGGACGATCTGGTGCTGGCCTGTTTCCAGCAGAGCTACGACCGGCTTTCCACCGTGCAGATCGCGGGCCGCGATATCGGCACCGATTACTGGAAGCGCCTGTCGAGCGTGCTGGCGGAGCTGGTCGACCTGCAGTTCTTCGACCGCACGCCGCTGCTGCGCACCACCGCGCTGCAGGCGCTGGATACCGAACACAAGAGCGGCGTCGTCACGCGGTCGAACCGGCTGGCTCGCCGCTTTGCCGGCATGCTGATCGACGGGATTGCCGATGGTTCGGTGCGTCCGATCGATCCGCTGGTGGCGGGCCAGGTGATCATGTCGACGGTCAACTCAGCCTATGAGGCGCGGCATTGGGCGGCGCGTTTCGAACAACCGGAGAAAGCGATCGAGACCTATCTGTCGGTCATGTCGGAAGGCGTGCTGGCACCGTCACGCTGAGGTGCGCGGTTCGCGCACGCGCCACAGCATCAGCGCGAGGCTGGCCAGCAGCGAAGCGAAGGCGGCAACGATCAGCGGGGCATAGCCCAGTGCCGCGATGCTCAACCCGACGAGGATCGGGCCGACCGAGGACACGCCGCCCTCGACCGTGGTCGTCAGCGCCAGTCGCATGGGAATGTCCTCGTGCTCGCCGAATTCGAGCACCAGTGTGACCGCGGCCATCATCCAGCCCGAAAATCCGAAGCCCAGGAAAACGAAGCTGGCATAGACCAGCCAGCCTTCGCCCAGCACGAGCAGCAGCATGCCCACCAGGCTGCTGATCAGCGCGCCGAGATAGACCGCGCGGAAACCGAAGCGGTCTCCCAGCGAGCCCCAGACGAGGTTCGACATCGTGTCGGCCGCGAGGAAGGCGAAGCTCAGCGTCCCGATCAGCGCGCCGTCGAGGCCCAGCCGGTCGCCGACATAGAGCGTCCAGAAGGGCAGGCCGACGCGCGCGATCGCGGCGAAGCCATGCGCCCACAGGAACGCGCGGAAATCGCGGTGGCGAAGCAGTTCGCCGAACTGGCCGATCCGTTCGCGCAGCGGGATGGCGGGCCGCCGCTGCGGGGCATCGGGTTCGCGGATCCCCAGCCGCAATACGAACAGCCCGACCGAGGTCAGGATGAAAGCCAGCAGGAAGGTGGTGGCATAGCCATTGCCCAGCCATTGCTGCTCGATGAAATAATGGCCCGCCACCCAGGCGAGCACGGCGGCAATGAGGCCGCCGACCATGTTGCGTATGCCCTGCAGCCGGCCGCGCCGGTCGATCGGGATCAGCTTGGCCATCAGCATCTGGAACGCCACCCGCTGCGCCCCGCTGAAGAAACCGAGCAGCAGGAAACTGGCGAGCGTGACCACCAGCAATGCGGTGCCTTCGAGCGTCCAGGCTGCGATCGCCAGCACGAGGACCATCACCCGCATCATCGCCCCCACGGTGATCGCATAGGGCAGGATGCGCTTGCGGCTTTCGACCTGCGCCCCCGACAGGATCGGGGACACGGTGCCGCCCAGCTGCAACAGCGCGGTGCCGAGGCCGACTGCGGCGGCGCTGCCGGTCAGCAGGTAGAGGTAGGCGGGGATGATTGTGGGGGCGTAGATCAGGCGAAAGCCCGTCATCCCGAATACGCCATGCGTCAGATTGGTGGTGTAGTTGCGCCGGAGATTGGCTTCCATGAAGGCGCTGTGGCGCCCCCAGACATCGTCGTCCGGGAGCGCCCCTGCGGTGTCGCCCGAAGAGGCGTTAGCGTCGCTCAATCGCCGGTCTCAATAGCTGGACAACTTGGCGAACCGGTCCTTGAGATAGCTCGTCGATCCCCAGCTCGCCTCGAGCACGCGCGCGCGCTTGAGGTAGAAGCCGATGTCGTATTCATCGGTCATGCCGATGCCGCCATGCAGCTGGATGCCCTGGTTGCTGATCACGTGCAGCACGCGGTTGGCTTCGGCCTTGGCGATCGTGGCCGCGCGGGCCACACCGAAGCCGCCATCGACCGCCTGCAGGCCGGCTTCCACCGCCGAGCGCATCTGCGCGAGATCGGCGAACAGGTCGGCCATGCGGTGCTGGAGCGACTGGAAGGTGGCGAGCACCTGGTTGAACTGCACGCGCTGCTTCAGATAATCGAGCGTGGTGTCGAACACCTGCTGCGCCATGCCGAGCATTTCGGCAGCCGCCAGCACGCGCGCCCGGTCGAGCACGTCGTCGAGCAGCGTATCGCCGCCGCCTTCGAGCTTGTCCGCCGCGGCGCCGTCGAACGCCACATCGGCATGGCTGCGCTGGTCGGTCAGCTTGCGCGTCGTAAGCGAAACGCCGTCACCCTTTTCGACCAGGTAGAGCCCGTCCCTGGCGGCGACCACGAACAGGTCGGCGCCATGCGCTTCGTGGACGAAGGCCTTCTTGCCCGACAGCTTGCCGCCCGACACGCTGGCCTCGATCGCGGAAGGATCGTGATGCGCACCTTCATCGACGGCGAGCGTCGCCACGGTTTCGCCGCTGGCGAGCCTGGGCAGCCACTTGGCTTTCTGTTCGTCGCTGCCGCCAAGGATGATCGCGCTCGCGGCGATCGTCGTTGCGACCAGCGGGCTGGCGGTCAGCGTCTTGCCCAGTTCCTCGACCACGAGGCCTGCCGACATGAAGCCGAAATCGGACCCGCCATGCGCTTCGGGGATGATCACCCCGGCCCAGCCCATTTCCGCCATCGTGGCATAGGCTTCGGTATTATAGGCCTGAGGTTCGCCGGCCGCACGGACCTTGCGAAATTCTGCCACCGGGCTTTCATTGGTCGCCCAGTCGCGCGCCATGTCGCGCAGCATTTCCTGTTCTTCGTTGAGAACTGCCATTGTCTGTGCTCCCCTATCTTACTGGTGGTCGAGCATGCCGAGCACACGCTTGGCGATGATGTTGTTCTGGATTTCGGTCGAGCCGCCGTAAATCGTGGTGGCCTTGCCGAAGAGCCAGCCGCGCACTGCTTCGAGTTCGCCGTCGGTGAAATCGTCGCCTTCCCAGCCGAGCCCCTGCAGGCCGCGGATCTCGATCAGCAACTCGCTGCGTTCCTGGCTCAGCTTGGTGCCGAGCTTCTTGAGCACCGAGCTGATTTCCGACACGCCGCCCTGCGCCTTGCTTTCCTCCACCGCGCGGCGCGCGGTGAGCAGGAAGCTGTTCCAGCGGATTTCGAAGTCGGCGATCTTGTCGCGCAGGACCTTGTCGGCCAGTTCGCCATCGGCATCGGTCTTGCCGTAGCGCTTGGCAATCTCGCCGAGGCTGCGGCCCATCATGCTGGCGAGCCGCCCGCCGCCCGAAATATTGGTCCGCTCGTGTTGCAGCAGGCGCTTGCCGATCGTCCAGCCCTGGCCTTCCTCGCCGACGAGGTTTTCCTTCGGCACCTTGACGTCGCTGAAGAAGGTTTCGCAGAACGGGCTGGTGCCACTGATCATGGTGATCGGGCGGACTTCCACGCCGGGGGCATCCATGTCGATCAGCATGAAGCTGATGCCGCGGTGCTTGTCGCTCTTGTCGGTGCGGACGATGGCGAAGCACTTGTCCGCCCACTGGCCGCCGCTGGTCCAGGTCTTCTGGCCATTGACGATGTAGTGATCGCCCTTGTCTTCGGCGAAGGTCTGCAGATTGGCGAGATCGGACCCGGCATTGGGTTCGCTATAGCCCTGGCACCAGCGGATCTCGCCGCGGCAGATCGGCGGGATATGCTCCTGCTTCTGTTTCTCGCTGCCATACTCCAGCAGCGTCGGACCGAACATCATCACGCCCATGCCGCCGATCGGGTTGTAGGCCCCGACCTTGGCGAATTCCTGCTCGACGATCTTGGCCTGCGCCTTGGTCAGGCCGCCCCCGCCATATTCCTTTGGCCATGTCGGGGTGCCCCATCCGCGCCCGCCCACGGCTTCGCGCCATTTGGTCTGCGCAGGCGTTTCGTCGGTCGGGCCGTCGACCCCGGCCAGCGCATTGGCCTTGCCTTTGAGTTCGGCTGGGAAATTGGCCGCGAGGAATTGCTGCACTTCGGTGCGGAATGCCTCCTCATCGGCATGAATGTCCGGTTCTAGCTGGGTTGCCATGGGTCTCTCCTCCTTCTCCGCCGCCGTGCATATCGCAAAGTTTACGCTTACGGAAATACGCTAGGGCATGCTTGACGAACGCTCCGCTTTGCGTCTCAAGCGCGCGGATGACCGATATTCAGCCTACCCGAATCCGCATGCGCAGCTGGCTGTTCGCTCCCGGCGACAGCGTGAAAAAGATGGCGAAGGCCGCCGAAGGCGACGCCGATATCGTGATCTTCGATCTCGAGGATGCGGTGGTCGAAAGCGGCAAGGAAGGTGCGCGCGCGAGCATCGCCGAATTCCTGTCCGGCAAGAGCGAGGACGAACGCGCGCGTCTGTGGGTGCGGATCAACCCGCTCGACGGGCCGTGGGCCGCCGACGATCTGGCCGCCGTCATACCCGCTCGGCCGGGCGGGATCATGTTGCCAAAGTCGCGTGGCCGCCACGATGTCGAAGAACTCGACCGGCTCATCACTCCGCTCGAAGACGAGAACGGGATCGCGACCGGATCGACCCCGGTGATTGCACTGGTGACCGAAACCGCCGCAGCCATGTTCACCACCGGCGACTACGGCGGTGCGCCGCGCCTGGCGGCAATGACCTGGGGCGCGGAAGACCTGGCCGATTCGCTCGGCGCGCAGAGCAACAAGGATTTCGAAGGCGATTTCGCCTTTACCTACAAGCTGGCACGCAGCCTGTGCCTGCTGGGCGCCGCGGCGGCCGAAGTCGTGCCGGTAGAAACGATCGACACCAATTTCCGCGATCTCCAGGCGCTGCGCAAGCGCGCGATCGAGGTGCGCCGTCAAGGCTATCGCGGCATGCTGGCGATCCACCCGGCGCAGGTGCCGGTGATCAACGAAGCCTTCACTCCCTCCGATGAGGAAGTGGCCGAAGCGCGCGAGATCGTCGATCTGTTCGAGGCCAATCCCGGTGCCGGCACGATCGGCTGGAAGGGCGGCATGCTCGACCGCCCGCATCTGTCCCGCGCCCGGCAATTGCTGGCACAGGTAGAAGACTGATCAGCCCAGCCGGGCGACCTCTTCCAGCACCCGGTCGGCCCATTCGGTCCGGCAGATAAGCAGGTCGGGCATGTAGGTATCGCGCTGGTTATAGGTGAGTGGAGAGCCGTCGATCCGGCTGGCATGCAGGCCATGCGCAAGCGCCACCGCTGCGGGGGCGGCGCTGTCCCATTCGTACTGGCCGCCGGTGTGCAGGTAGATTTCCGCTTCGCCGCGAACCACCGCCATCGCCTTGGCCCCGGCGCTGCCCATGCCGACCAGATCGGCGCCGATCGTTTCCGCCACGCTGACCGCCTCGGCTGCCGGCCGCGTCCGGCTGACCACCATGCGAGGCGTTCCGGCTGCGTCGGGCACCGCGGCAGGCGTGTCGGTGCGCAGCACCAGGCCAAGACCGGGCAGGGCGACGGCCCCGATTTCGGGCCTGCCGTCGATGCATAGGGCGACATGCACGGCCCAGTCGGCGCGCTCCTCGCCATATTCGCGCGTGCCATCCACCGGATCGACGATCCACACGCGGTTCTTCGCCAGCCGTTCGTCGGTGTCCTTGCTTTCCTCGCTGAGCAGGCCGTCTTCCGGCCGCTGTTCGCGTAGCGCATGGACGAGGAACTGGTTGGCGGTCTCGTCGCCCGCCTTGCCCAGGCTCTTGCCCTGGAAGACCCCGCTACCGCGCACTTCGAGCAGGATCTTCCCGGCAACCTCGGCCAGGTGGGCGGCGAGTTCGGCATCGGTCATCACGGCAAGGTATTCCTGGCTGGTAAGGGTGGCCGACGCGCATGGCAGAGACCGCCCGCGCTGCGAACCCCCTAAGGCAGGCCAGATGCAATTTTGCCCGCCCCGCGCTGCAGCTTTCTTGCAGCTACGGGCTTTGCGCGTCTCCATGGTTGCCCAAATGCCGGGGCGCGACTAGCTGGGAAGCCGATGTTCGATCCCCAGGCTTTCCGCGATGCGCTCGGCAGCTTCGTCACCGGCGTGACCATTGTGACCGCGCGCGACGAAGCAGGGCGGCCGTACGGGCTGACAGCGAACAGCTTCAATTCGGTCAGCCTCGATCCGCCGATGGTGCTGTGGAGCCTGTCGCTGCGCTCGGGCAGCCTCCCGGTCTTTCGCGATGCCGACAATTGGGCGGTGCACGTCCTTGCGGCGGATCAGCAGGCGATGTCCGACCGGTTCGCCCGCCCGGGCGATGGCAAGTTCGCCGGGGTCGAGGATGTCGATGGGCCGGAGGGCGCCCCGCTGCTGGCGGGTTATGCCGCTCGGTTCGGTTGCCGCGCGCGCTTCGAATATGAAGGCGGCGACCATGCGATCTTCCTCGGCGAAGTCGTCGACTTCGATCGGCGCGAGGCTGACCCGCTGATCTATCACGGCGGGCGCTACGGCCGCGTGGTGCGGGCTCCGACCGGCGAAGACCTCGAACGCGAAGGGCTGGCCGAACGCGCGGGCACCGGACTTTCCCTTACGGCGAGCGGGGCCGACCTGCTGGCCGCTCTCGAAGCTGTGGCGAAGCGCTAGACTCAGCGCGTTTGCGCCGATACCCGTTGCGAAAAGCAACCAAGGGAAGAGGCACAGCACATGAAAACCCGCATCACCGAAATGTTCGGCATCGAGCACCCCATCATCCAGGGCGGCATGCATTATGTCGGTTTCGCGGAAATGGCGGCCGCGGTTTCGAATGCGGGCGGGCTGGGCATCATCACCGGATTGACGCAGGGTACGCCCGAGAAGCTGGCGAACGAGATCGCGCGCTGCAAGGATATGACCGACAAGCCCTTCGGCGTGAACCTGACCTTCCTGCCGACGGTCAATGCGCCCGATTATCCCGGCCTGGTCAAGGCGATCATCGACGGCGGCGTCAAGGCGGTCGAGACCGCGGGCAACAATCCCGCGCAGGTGCTGCCCTATTTCAAGGACGCCGGGGTCAAGGTGATCCACAAGTGCACCAGCGTGCGGCACAGCCTGAAGGCGCAGTCGATCGGCTGCGATGCGGTCAGCGTCGACGGCTTCGAATGCGGCGGGCATCCGGGCGAAGACGATATTCCCAACATGATCCTGCTGCCGCGCGCAGCGGATGAACTCGACATTCCCTTCGTCGCCAGCGGCGGCATGGCCGACGCACGCAGCCTCGTTGCCAGCCTCGCGATGGGCGCGGAAGGCATGAACATGGGCACGCGGTTCATCGCCACCCAGGAAGCGCCGGTGCACGAGAACGTGAAAAAGGCGATCGTCGCGGCGAGCGAGCTCGACACGCGGCTGGTCATGCGCCCGCTGCGCAACACCGAGCGCGTCATGACCAATGATGCCGTCGAACGCTTGCTGGAAAAGGAACGCAAGCTGGGCGACGACCTCAAGTTCGAGGACATCATCGAGGAAGTTGCGGGCGTCTATCCGCGGATCATGACCGAAGGCGACATGGATGCCGGCGCGTGGTCGTGCGGCATGGTGGCAGGTCTGATCAACGACATCCCGACCTGCAAGGAATTGATCGACGGCATAATGGCGGAAGCCGAAGTGCTCATCCGCCAGCGCCTTGTCGGCTTCCTCGACGCCTGAGAGGAGGACGGACCATGCTCAATACCAGCTATCGCACCGCCTATAACGACGATCACGAGGCCTTTCGCGACACCGTGCGCAAGGTCTTCGCCGAACATATGACGCCCTATCTCGACCAGCACGAGGAAGAGGGCATCGTCCCGCGTTCGGCGTGGAAGGCGCTGGGCGAGGCGGGCATGCTGTGCCCCACGGTAAAGGAAGAGAACGGCGGGCTCGGCCTCGATTTCGGCTTCAATTGCGTGTTGTGCGAGGAGCTGTCCTATCTCGGCAGTTCGGCCGGCTTCACGCTGCAGAACGATATCACTGCGAATTACATCGAACGCCTGGGCACCGAGGAACAGCGGGCGAAATACCTGCCCGGCATGGTCTCAGGCGATGTGATTTCGGCGATCGCAATGACCGAACCGGGCGCGGGCAGCGATCTGCAGGGCATCCGCACCACCGCGATCAAGGACGGCAATCACCTCGTGGTGAACGGGTCCAAGACCTACATCACCAATGGCCAGAACGCCGATGTCGTCATCGTGGTGGCCAAGACCGATCCCGCGCAGGGCGCCAAGGGCACCTCGCTGGTGCTGGTCGATGCCGGCACCGAAGGGTTCGAGCGCGGGCGCAATCTCGACAAGATCGGCCAGCATTCGGCGGACACCTCCGAACTGTTCTTCAACGATGTGCGTGTGCCGATGACCAATATCCTCGGCGGCGAGGGGCGCGGCTTCATCCATCTGATGGAAGAACTGCCGCAGGAACGGCTCGGCATCGCGGTGGGCGCGCAGGCCGCAGCGCAGCGCGCTTTCGACGAGGCGGTCAAGTTCACCAAGGACCGCAAGGCCTTCGGCAAGACGGTGTTCGAGTTCCAGAACACCAAATTCGTCCTCGCCGATCTCAAGGCCAAGATCCAGGTCGGCTGGGCGCATCTCGACTGGGCGATCAGGAAGCACCTCGCGGGCGAGCTCACCACCGACGAGGCCAGCGCGGCCAAGCTGTGGCACACCGATTTGCAGTGGGAAGCCTGCGACATGGCGCTGCAACTGCATGGCGGGGCGGGTTACATGAATGAATATGCGATCGCCCGGCTGTGGCGCGATGCGCGTGTCACGCGCATCTTCGGCGGCACCAACGAGATCATGAAGGAAGTGATCAGCCGCTCGATCTGAGGAGCAATACCGCATGACCGATCCGCTCGACTTCTCCGGTAAGACCGTCCTCGTCGTGGGCGGGACGAGCGGGATCGGCAACGGCATTGCGCATGGCTTCCGCCAGCACGGGGCGCTGGTCCATGTCAGCGGAACCCGCGCTGCGGCATCCGATTATGCGGCCTCCGAAGGCAGCGATCTGGCGGGGCTGACCTTCCACCGGCTCGACGTGTCGGACGCCTCCGCCACTGCCAGCTTTGAACTGCCCGAGCGGCTCGATGTCGTCGTGCTGTGCCAGGGCACGGTGCGCTATCGCCGCGAGGAATTCGAGCGCGAGGGCTGGGACGCGGTGATGGAGGTCAATCTCAACTCGCTGATGGATTGCGCGCGGATCGTCCGCCCCCGGCTGGCCGAGCAGGGCGGATCGCTGATCGTGGTCAGCTCGGTGGGCGCCTATCACGCCATGCTGGGCAACCCCGCCTATGCGGCGAGCAAGGCGGGCGCGGTCAGCCTGGTGGGCAGCCTCGCGCAGGCCTGGGCGGGGGAGGGCATTCGCGTCAACGGCATCGCGCCGGGCCTTGTCCCGACCAAGCTGACCAAGGTCACCACCGAGAACGAGCAGCGCGCGGCAGGCGCGGTGGCGCGCATCCCGGCCGGGCGCATGGGCACCCCGCAGGACATGGCCGGGGCGGCGTTGTTCCTTGCCTCGCCGCTGGCCGATTATATCGTCGGCCAGACCATACGCGTCGATGGCGGAATGACGCTCGCCTGAAACCGGCCTGCTCCTGAAAGGGGATACGATCATGGATTACGTCAATCTCGGCCCGTCGGGCCTCAAGGTGTCGCGGCTGTGTCTTGGTTGCATGAGCTATGGCGACACCAGCAAGGGCTGGCACGGCGACTGGGTGCTGTCCGAGGATGAAAGCCGTCCCTTCATCCGCGAAGCGGTGGAGGCGGGGATCAACTTCTTCGATACGGCGAACATGTATTCGCGCGGTGCCTCGGAAGAGGTGATCGGGCGCCTGCTGCCCGAATTTGCGCGGCGCGACGAGATCGTGGTCGCGACCAAGGCTTTCCTGCCGTGGCAGCAGGCCCCCAATGCGGGCGGTCTGTCGCGCAAGGCGCTGATGCAGGCGGTGGACGACAGCCTGACGCGGCTGGGGATGGACTATGTCGATCTCTACCAGATCCACCGCTGGGACGATGCCACGCCGATCGAGGAAACGATGGAGGCGCTGCACGACATCGTGAAGGCGGGCAAGGCGCGCTATATCGGCGCCTCGTCGATGTTCGCCTGGCAGTTCGCCAAGGCGCAGGAAGTGGCCCGCGCGAATGGCTGGACGCGGTTCATCTCGATGCAGAACCACGTCAATCTGCTTTACCGCGAGGAAGAGCGCGAAATGTTGCCGCTCTGCGCCGATCAGGGCATCGGCATCATTCCGTGGAGCCCGCTGGCACGCGGCAAGCTTGCCCGCGCATGGGACGAAACCACCGTGCGCAGCGAGACCGACGGCTTCGGCAAGATGCTTTACCGCCAGCAGGAAGACGCCGATCGCGCAATCGTAGAAACCGTCGGTGCGATTGCCGCGGAACGGGATGTATCGCGCGCGAGCGTGGCGCTCGCCTGGCATTTCGCCAAAGGCGTGACCGCGCCGATCATCGGAGCGACCAAGCCCGGTCATATCGACGCCGCCTGCGCCGCGATGGATCTGGCACTGACCGAGGACGAAGTCCGCCGGCTGGAAGATCCCTACCTGCCGAAGAACCCGGTCGGCGTGGCCTCCACCGTGGCCCGCGACTGGTCGCTCACGATCGCCAGACCGTAAGACGCGGCGCATTTTGCGCCGCAGTGTTACAAACGCGCAGACGAGGTCACATACGAGTCATATGACTGCGGCATCGCTGCCACCTCACTGGTGGGGTGACGGCTGCGTGCGTACGATCAACATATTCCTGACCGACCCGATGGCAGGCGATTTGCCAGACTTCGAAAACGGCGATCTGTGCTACGCCTTCGCGCGGCTCTATCCCGATGGACCGCGGCGGCTGGTCGAAGGACCGGTCTGCGCGTTCGTCGACTGGGTGATGGACGATCTCTCGGGGCTCGAGATGTGCCGGCGGCTGCGTTCCGACCCGCGAATGCAGGATGCCCATATCACCATCGTGCTCGAGGAAGACGATGCGCAGGACAAGCGCCGCGCGCTCCGCGCCGGGGCCGACGACTACATCACCGGCCCGATCGATCGCACGATGGTGCTCGACCGCGTGATGGCGCTGCAGATGGGCGGCGCGCAGCCACGCGTCAACGAACGGCTGGAACTGGGCGCGCTGCTGGTCGATCTCGCGGCCTTGCAGGCGCGGTGGAACGGCCGGGCGCTGGATCTGCGGCCCAATGAATTCCGTCTGCTGCATTTTCTGGCGCAGAACCCAGACCGTGTGCTGTCGCGCGGCGCTCTGATCGCGGCGCTGGGCAAGCAGGAGCCGCCGATCGACGAGCGCACGGTCGATGTCTGGGTCGGCCGGTTGCGCCGCGCGCTGCGCAAGGTCGGGGCGGGCGAACGCGTGCGGACGGTGCGCTCGCTGGGATATGTGTACGACAGCTACGATTGAGCGCCGGGCGATAGCAGTCTGTCGGTTAGCGACGCGATTACCGGCGTTCATCGCTTTCACAGCGGAGCCCCGATTGACGACCCAATATATGTTCCATATACGGAGCGTATATTACTCGAGCTGGAACGGACGCGATGGGCATCGTAAAGATAGACGAAGAGCTGCACGAGGAGGTGCGGAAGGCTAGCGCGGTCATGTGTCGATCGATCAATGCGCAAGCCGAATTCTGGATGAAGATAGGGAGGCTCGCCGAAGCCAACCCGACCCTGTCGTTCAGCGATATCGTCAAGCAGGAACTCGCGCTTGCTCCAGACACTCGTCGCGACCAGCGGACTGCTGCCTGAAGTGGTAAAGACTTCTGATGAAATTGCGCTCATGCGCAATTCCGGTCGTCTGCTTGCCTCGGTTTTCGAGATGCTGGACGGGCTCGATCTTGCCGGCATGTCGACCATGCAGATCAACGATTTGGTCGAGCGCTACATCACCGTCGACCTCGCCGCACGGCCAGCCAGCAAAGGGCAATATGGCTTCGAATTCGTGCTCAACTGCTCGATCAATGAAGTCGTCTGTCATGGTGTGCCCGACCCCGAGACGATCGTACGGGATGGTGACCTTATCAACCTCGATATCACGTTGGAGAAAGATGGTTTCATTGCCGACTCCAGCAAGACCTATGTGGTCGGAAACGCTTCCGGCGCTGCGAAAAGGCTCGTGCGTATCGCTCGCGATGCCATGTGGGCGGGGATAAGGCAGGTCCGGCCCGGTGCCCATCTGGGCGACATCGGCTCCGCTATCGAAAAACACGCGAAAAAGAACGGATGCTCCGTGGTACGGGAATATTGCGGCCATGGTATCGGCCGCGAAATGCACGAGGAACCGCAAGTCCTGAACTTCGGCCGCCGCGGAAGAGGCATGCGACTGCGGGAAGGCATGACCTTCACGATCGAACCAATGGTCAACCTGGGCAGCCGCCAGATATTCACCCGCGATGATGGATGGACCGTGGTCACCAGGGATGGAAAACTTTCAGCCCAATTCGAGCATACGGTTGCTGTGACCGCAGATGGGGTCGAAGTTCTGACCTTGCGCCATGACGAACTGACACCGGCCTAGGATCGGTCGGGCTGGCGCCGGTCCTAAGTTTAGGACTGCCTCCCACCCAAATCCTGCTGTGCATCGACGAAAAAGGGGCCACCCGAAGGCGGCCCTTTCCGAGGGGTATGGTGGCGTGATCAGAACTCGGCAGATACCGACAGGCTGAAGCTGCGGCCGACGTCGTAGCTGTTGTTCTCGATCCGCGTGGTGCCGGTGGTCTGGTATTCGAAATGGTCGCGGCCCGTCAGGTTGCGCGCTTCGAACTTCACTTCCAAGTCCGTCCCGGCCAGTTCGAAACCCTGCCGTGCGACGAAATCGATCGTCAGGCCGGGGTTTTCGAGGATGTCCGGGCGTGACAGCGTGCTGCGGCTGATCACGCGCTTGCTGCCGTAATTGAACAGGAAGGTCATCTGGCTGACGCGGTCGAGGTCTTCGAGCCCCAGCTGGATGTTGGCGATATGGTCCGATTGACCGGTAAGAGCGGTACCGTCCTCGAAGAAGTTGGACGCCGACTGCAGGCCGCCCAGTTCGGGGACATTGACCTGGTCGCCCGCCTGCACGCTGATGTCGGACTGGGTGTAAGTGTAGTTGGCAATCGCGACGAAGCGCTTGCTGTCCCACCAGTCGCCCAGCGTGTAGAGGTCCTTGTGCCACTGGACTTCGACTTCCGCACCGTAGAGTTCGGCCTGGGGCGCATTGGCGAAGCGGCTGACCACGGTGTTGTCGTTGAAGCTCGAAAACACCTCGATCGGGTTCTCGATGTCCTTGTAGAACCCGGCGAGGCTGAACTTGCTGCCCGAGCCCCAGTAATATTCGACGCGGGCTTCGTAATTGGTCAGCTCGCTATCGACCAGCCCGGGGTTGCCGGTGAACTGGCGGTTGCTTTCCGGATCGTAATAGGTCTGCAGGATCAGCTCGCGGAACTGCGGGCGCGCGATGGTCTTGGACGCGTTGAAACGCGCCTGCAGGCTGTCGGCGATTTCCCATGTCAGCGTGGCTGCGGGCAGCCAATAATCGTTGTTCAGCAGCGTGGCATTGGCCGATCCGCTGGGCAGGCCGTCGAGCCCGAGCGGCACGACTTGCTGCGTCGCGTCTTCGTAGCGCACACCCGCATCGAGCGAGACCCCGGCAAGCGGTTCGATCCGCGCCTGCGCATAGCCAGCCTTGATCTCGAGCCCGGCGGAAAACGCCGGATCGGCGGCGGTGGTATCGATAATGGTGTAGGAGAACGGCCCGATCCCGCCGGCAGTCTGCGCTTCCGTATCGTAACCCAGCGCGATCAGCGCATCGCCCAGCAGATTGTCGGGGCGCAGCGCGCCGAACGCCAGCGGGTAATCGCCCGTCGTGCGAATGTCGAATTCGCGGCGCCGCGACAGGCGTTCGGTGTCGGTATAGGCGCCGCCCACCGTCACGCCGAGCCAGTTGGTCAGCTGGTAACTGACATCGAGACCGCCGTAATAGAGGTCTTCGGTCAGGTCGGAGAACGCCACCGTGGTGCGGCCACGCTGCCCGCCGTTCTGCAGGTTGAGATAGATGTCGTCGAACCCGCCCGAGGGATTGAGGTCGCGCGAATAGACGAATTCCCATTCGTTCGGCGCTTCGCGTTGCGTCTGGGCATAACCGCCGCGCAGGTCGATCGACAAATCGCCGAATTCGAGTTCGCCGACAAACTGCGTGTCGAGCAGCTGGCGTTCGTACCAGCCGGTGTTCTGGAACAGATCGTCATCGTCGTCGGTGAGGTCGGAAATCTGCGCCAGCGACGCGCGCTTGAGCGAATCGCGGATGTAGAGGTTCGTCAGGCGGAAGCGGTGCTCGCCCACTTCGAGCCCGAAACCCAGCATGGCATTGGCGAGGATCCGCTGGTCGGTCTGGAACTGGTTGCCCGTCTGGTCGAGGTCGAGATCGCCGTTCAGCGCGGCCTGCCGCGTGATGAAGCGATTGCGGTACTTGTTGCTGAGCGATGCAGTGGCGATCACGCCGAACCGGCCGTCGGAGAAGACATCGACGCTGGTGCCCGCGGTGATGCCGCCCGACCAGTTGACGGGCAGTTCGTCGGTGCTCTGCAGGAGGATCAGATTGGGATCACCCAGTTCGGTCAGGATGGCCTGCTGGTCTACGCCGGGGTCGTTGAGCGACCGCCCGCTGTCGAGGAAGGATTGCAGGTTGGGGCCGGGGTCGCGGCGCCCATCGTCGAAGCCGAACCAGTCGTAATCGGACCCGTAATAGGTGTAGCCCGTGCCGAAGGTGGTTTCAGTATCGCCCGAAATGCCCGCGCTGACCTTGACGAAGCTCTCATCAGGCACCGCGCGGGTCGTCAGATTGATGACGCCGCCGCCGAATTCGCCGGGGAAGTTGGCCGAATAGGTCTTCTGCACCAGGCTCGAGGCGATGACGCTGGTGGGGAAGATGTCGAGCGGGACCACGCGGCTGAGCGGCTGCGGCGAGGGCAGCGGCAGGCCGTTGAGCAGCGCGAGCGAGTAGCGATCGCCCAGGCCGCGGACATAGACGAGGCCGTTGCCCACGGTCGACAGGCCGGTGACGCGGGTCAGCGCGCCGGCGATGTCGCCTTCGCCCGTCCGCGCAATGCTGGCGCTGTCGAGCACCGAGACGACCTGCGACGAGGCGCGAGTGACGTCCTGCCGGCGGCGACCGGTGACGACGATTGCGCCCCCGGGGACCGAAATATCGGTTTCCTCGAACGCTTCCTCCTGCGGCGTGTCGTCGATGCCCTCGGCCTGCTGCGCCATGATGGCGTCGGTGGCGGGATCTTCATCGGCGGGTACGCCTTCGGCGCCGGTGCTCGCTGCCTGGGCGAATGCGGCCCCGGCAGGGAAGGTGAGCGCGGTGGAGAGCAGGAGCAGCGCGGAAAGCTGCTTGCCGGTCGACATGGTTCGAGACCCCCTCATATTCAGGTCTTAAAAACTGTGCTGGAGCCCTGCGGAGGCGCCGATGCGAAATGCGAAACCGGCTGCGGGACGCACGGAATGCGCGCCCCGCAGCCGTCGATGCGGATCAGTAGACCGGGAGGCTGCTGCAGTCGGAGACCGCGGCATCGAAGGTCACCGTTGCCGAATTGCAGGTCCAGCCCTGGATCCAGGTGTCGTTGCCCGGATAGACCGCGCCGATGTTGGTGGGGGTCTGGAAGAACGACGAGATCGCGGTCGGATCGAACACGGCGACACCGTTCTCGTTGGTGCCGTTTACGAAGCCCATCGACAGCGTATTGGTGAAATTGGCATCGTTGTTCGAACCGGCGTTGAAGCGTGTTTCGATCTGCGCCGCGGTCACCCCGCCCGAACTGTCGCGGAAGTCCACCGAGCAATCGAGCACGAAGGAATTGAACACCACCGGGCCGGCTTCGTCGATCGCGCCATTGGCAGCGCGGTTCAGAGTTTCGGGATTGTCGATGCGCAGGCACGGCGTGGAGCCTTCATTGTCGACCAGGACCGAATTGACGATCGTGTAGTCGGCGAAACCGCGGATACGGATCGCCTGGTCGCCGGTGCCGCTGTTGGCGATGAAGGTGGCGTTCGAGATGCGCGTGTTCTGGCGCGGGGTGTCTTCTTCGAGACCGTTCGACGAGTCGGCTTCGATGATCGTGTCGCCGACGCCGGGGCGCTGGATGGCGATCACGTTCTGCATGTCGACCTTGACGCCGGTGTCGGTGTCGAGGCTGTCGTCTTCGGCGCCGACCACGATCAGGTTGCGCAGGTTGAACTGGCCGCCGAAGAATTCGACGCCGTCATCCGAGCTGTTGTAGCTCATGATGTTGCTGAGCTGCGTGCCCGAACCGGTGCCGCCGGTGGTGAGCGCCTGCAGTTCGCTGTCGCCCGACAGGACGAAGCCCGAGTAGCGGATCTGGACGTAGCTCATGCTGCCCGAGCTGTCGGTCGGGGTCGCGCCGCCGAACAGGGCCGGCTGCGCTGCGCCTTCTACCTGGCGTTCGCAGGCGGTGGTGCCCGGGGTTGCGCCCGGGGCGATGCAATCGGTTACCGGAGCGCGGCCCGACAGGACGACGCCGCCCCACTGGCCCGAGGAATTGGCCGTGTTCAGCCCCTGCACATTGTCGCGGCTGGTGAAAATGATCGGACGCGCGGCAGTCCCGTTCGCATTGATCGTGTTGCCGCGGTTGACGTTCAGCCAGCCCGAACCCGACGAGAACAGGATCACGCCCGGTTCGATCGTCAGTTCGACGTCGGTGTCCGCGCCGGTATCGGCCGCCCCGCCGTCGGTGCCGACATCGACGCGGCCGTCGATGCGGTAAAGCAGGCCTTCGATGTAGGGCAGGGTCGAAGAAGCGGTGAAGCGCGCGGGCAGGGTGCAGACGCGGTATTCGCCGGTGGGGCCGGTGATGGTGTTGCCATCGGTCAGGCCGACCGGGTCGGAAATGGTCGGGCAGCCCGCGGCCGGGGTCACCAGCGTCGACGTCGGGGTCGGCGTGGGGGTCGGCGTCGGGGCCGGGGTTGGGTTGTTGATGATCACGTCACCGCCGGTACCCGGCGAGACGATTTCGTCGGCGCCGCAGCTGGCGAGAGCCAGTGCAGAGCAGCCAAGGACGAGCGAACGATGGAAATTGGTCACGGGTAACGGTCCCCTCAAAAACCGGATGAATCGGATGCGAAATCTCGGATCGCGAATCCCCCGCTAGGGATCGTTCGTGACAGTTTTTGTCGAAAGATGACCGTTGTGTTGCAGAACCTCGGATCATTCCGGGCGGCTTGGCCGAAATGGCGGAAAACCGTTTCCGTGGGGTCGGATTACGGTTTTATGACAAAGTTACAGATTTGTTGCAGTTGGCAGGGCCGGGGTTCAAACATGCACTCACAACATAAAAGGAGAGCTGTCATGGCGATCATTACCAGCGTAGCCCTCGTCCTTCTCGCGCAGGGCCCTGTTGCCACCGCGCAGGCCCCGGACACCGCGTTCGACGTCGGCTATGAAGAACTGGTGGCCAACGACAATGCCGCAGCGCGGCAGGCCATCGAGAATTGCGACGAACTGGCCGCGAACGATCCGGCACGCCTGATCAACCACGGTATCGCGCTCGCGCGGATGGGCAATTACGATGCGGCCCGCACCGAATTCGCTACCGCTGCGAACATGCGCAGCAGCGTCGAGCTCGAGACCGCCACTGGCGAATGGGTCGATTCCCGCCGGCTTGCCCGCAAGGCGCTGGCCATGCTCGAGCAGGGCGAATTCGCACGCTATTACGCGCTATCGCTCCGCTGATCTTCGCAACGGCCGAGCCGCAGGGCCCGCCTTCCACAGGGAGGCGGGCTTTTTCATGCGGTCACCGGATCCAGCCCTCACTCATTCGCCGCTTCGTCACGTTCTTGTCATGAAACGTGCCCAGACGCGGTGGGACGGAGGGTGCAATGATTCTCGCACGCTGGGCCTTGGCAATCGGATTGTCCTGCGCCGCGCTTCCCGCCCTTGATGCAAGGGCGGATGTCTTGGAGATTGATGCGGACGGTGCGCGCTGGGTAACCGGCGCAGGCCGCGCGCAACCGGCTGCGCCCGATGAATCGATGACCTTTGGCACGGCCGAAGTCCCGGGCGATATCGTCGTGCCCGACATCGCCGTGGCGGACCCGGTCCGCCACGCGAGGCTGGTGCCCCAGGACTACCAGGCGAAGGTCGCCGAACTCGCCGGACGCTTCGATCTCAGCCCGACCTTGATCGAGGCGCTGGTGTGGCAGGAAAGCCGCTGGCGCGCGAATGCAGTATCGCCGGTGGGCGCGCGCGGACTAGCACAGCTCATGCCCGGCACGGCGCGCGATCTGGGCGTCGACCCCGACGATCCCTTCGCCAATCTCGAAGGCGGCGCGCGTTACCTGCGCGAACAGCTCGACCGGTTCGACGGCGATCTTGAGAAGGCGCTTGCCGCTTACAATGCCGGGCCCGGGCGGGTGATCCGCGCCGGCGGTGTCCCGCGCATCCGCGAAACGCAGCTTTACGTGGCGGCCATCATGGGCCGCCTTTCCGATCATTCACGGGAGTAATCAATTGAGTCGCAAGTTCACCCTTCCGGCAGTTCTGGCCGCCTTCCTGACCCCCAGCGCTGCTTTCGCGCAGGCTGCCGATCCCGCGGGTTCGGGGCCGATCGTCGCCGCGCTCGGCTGGCTACAGGGCACGCTGCTTGGCAATGTCGCAACGGGAGTGGCAGTTATGGCGGTTGCCGCAGTCGGCTTCATGATGCTGACCGGCCGCCTCAACTGGCGTTTCGGGGCGACCGTGATCATCGGCGTGTTCATCCTGTTCGGCGCGGCATCGATCGTGGCCGGCATCCAGGGCGTGGCCGCGTGAGATGACCACGCTCGTGCGCCATCCCGTGCATCGTGCACTCACGCGGCCGCAGATGTTCGCGGGAGTGACATATAACTATTTCATCATCAACGGGATGGTGACGACCGAGGCCTTCCTGATCACCGGCAGCTGGCTGGCACTGCTGGTCTTCGCGGTCATGCACGGGATCGGATATTTCGCCTGCCTGCGCGAGCCGCGCATCTTCGACCTGTGGATCACCAAGGTATCGAAATGCCCGCGGGTGAAGAATTACCAGCGCTGGGGGTGCAATTCCTATGCCGCATAAGACCAAATGGATGGGCGCTGCCGCCTGGAGCGCGAAGGAAGCGCGGGCCGGCGACCGGCTGCCCTATCTCCGGCTGATCGACGAAAGCACGCTGCTGCTGCGCGACGGTTCTGTCATGACCGCGATCCAGGTTCCCGGGCTGCTGTTCGAAACCGAGGACAGCGAAGCGCTCAACGCGCATGCGGCCACGCGCGAAGTGGTTCTGCGCTCGACACTCGATGCGCGGTTCGTGCTGTACCACCACGTTATCCGCCGCCGCGTATCGGTCGATCTCGAAGCCGACTTTCCCGATCCGATCAGCCGGCATATCGATGCATGCTGGCGCGACCGGCTGGGTTCGGGCCAGCTGTTCGTCAACGACCAGTTCATCACGCTGATCCGTCGTCCCGCGCGGGGCAAAGCGGGCCTGGTCGAACGGGTCGGCAAGAAATTCCGCCGGCAGGACGGCGACCGGCTCGAACCCGATCCCAAAGACCTGCGCTCGCTGCGCGCGGCTTCGCAGGGACTCGTCGCAGCGCTGAGCGCATATGGGGCGACCCCGCTGGGCGAATACACGGGCCCGCAGGGCAGCACCAATTCGGAAATGCTCGAACTGCTGAGCGCGCTTTACAATGGCGAAATGCGCCCGGTGCGCAAGCCAGCCGACGATGTCGATATCGGCCATATGCTGCCCTATCGCCGCGTGAGTTTCGGGCTCGATGCAATCGAAACGCGCGGCTCGGGTGCACCCGAATTCGCGGCAATGCTCGGGATGAAGGACTATCCCGAAGCGACTTCTCCGGGCCTGCTCGACAGCCTGCTGCGGCTGCCGTTCGAAATGGTGGTCAGCGAAAGCTATGCCCCGACCGAGCGACAGACCGCGCGCGAGCGGATGGATCTGGCAATCCGCCGGCTCAAATCGGCGGACGAGGAAGCCGCTGCCGAACGCGCGGACATGCTGGCGGCGCGCGATGCGCTGGGCAATGGCGCGGTCGGCTTTGGCGACCATCACCTGACCGTCATGGTCCGCGAGCGGCAGCTCGGCCAGCTCGATGACGCCATGGCCTCCTGCGCTGCCGCGCTGGCGGATACCGGCGCGATCGCAGTACGCGAGGATACCAATCTCGAACCCGCCTTCTGGGGCCAGTTCCCCGGCAACGAGGCCTATCTCGTAAGGCGCGCGCTGATCTCGAGCGCGAACATGGCGAGTTTCGGGAGCTTGCACGGCTTCGCGCTGGGGCAAGCCCAGGGCAATCACTGGGGCGAGGCGGTGACGCTGCTCGAAACCACCAGCGCGACACCGTTCTTCTTCAATTTCCACCATGGCGACCTGGGCAATTTCTCGGTCATCGGACCCTCGGGTTCGGGCAAGACGGTGGTGATGAACTTCCTCGCCGCGCAGGCGCAGAAATTCAGCCCGCGCACGATCCTGTTCGACAAGGATCGCGGCGCGGAACTGTTCGTGCGCGGCATTGGCGGACGCTACGACAGCATCCGCTCGGGCGAACCGACGGGGTTCAATCCGCTGGCGCTGCCCGACACGCCTGGCAACCGGGCCTTCCTGCGTGACTGGCTGGGCGTGCTGCTCAAGGTCCAGGGCCCCGAAGAAGAGCAGACCATCGCGGCGGCGGTCGATGCCGCCTATGCCAACGATGCTTCGCTGCGCCGCCTGCGGCATTTCAGGGAACTGCTATCGGGCACGCGGCGTCCGCAACCGGGCGATCTTGCCGACCGGCTCGGCGCATGGATCGGCGCGGGTGAGGGGCCAGGGGGCGAACATGCCTGGCTGTTCGACAATTCCGAGGACCGGCTCGATCTTGGCGCGCGCGTCCTCGGTTTCGACATGACCGCGCTGCTGGAAAACCCGCGGCTGCGCACGCCCACCATGATGTATCTCTTCCACCGGATCGAGGAACGGCTCGACGGCAAGCCGACCATGATCCTGATCGACGAGGGCTGGAAGGCGCTCGACGACGAAGTCTTCGCTGCGCGCATTCGGGACTGGCTCAAGACCTTGCGCAAACGCAACGCGCTGGTCGGTTTCGCTACGCAATCCGCGCGCGATGCACTTGAAAGCCGCATTTCGACGGCGCTGGTCGAACAGACCGCCACCATGGTGTTCATGCCCAACAGCCGCGCGCGGCCCGAAGACTATTGCGATGGTTTCGGACTTACCGAGCACGAACTCGCCTTGATCCGCACGTTGCCTGCGCACAGCCGCTGCTTCCTCGTGCGACAGCCCGATGCCAGCGTGGTGGTGCGGCTCGACCTGTCGGGCGCGCCCGAAGTGCTGACGCTGCTGTCGGGACGGGAAAGCTCTGTCCGCCGGCTCGACCTGTTGCGCGAAGCGCTGGGCGACGCGCCGAGCGAGTGGTTCCCTGCCTTGACCGGAACCCGGTGGCCGGGCGGCGCCAATGATGAAGGGGAGGCCGGGGTCGAGGCCCTGCGCCTCGCGGCCGAGTGAGCGTGAACTGCCAGCAAGCCACCGATCAGGTCGGCAATGGCGTCGCCGCGGCGCTGCGCGGGGTCGACTGCATCGCGGGTGAAGCCAGCGCGGCGGCCTTCGGTCGGCTGTTCGCTCCCGGGGGATCACTCGGCACGGTGCTCACGCTCGTCCTGACTCTGTTCATCGTGCTGTTCGCGTTCGCGCTGCTGACCGGACGCACCAATATCGGCGTGCGCAGCCTCGTCCCGCGCATGATGACGCTGGGGCTGGTGCTGACCTTCGCCACCAGCTGGCTCGCATATCAGAGCGTGGTGTGGAACCTCGCGGTTGCCACTCCCGATTACCTTGCCGGGGTTCTCAGCGGGACACGGGGCTCTGCCACCGATCTCTTCGCGCAGAAGATCGATGTCGTGTTCCTCGCGGTGCAGGAAGCCAGCGCGGGCGCGCAGGATATCTCGACCTTTTCGCCTGCCGGGATGATGTGGTTCGGCGCGCTGCTGTTCATGCTCGGAACCGTGGGGCTGCTGGTGACCACCAAGATCGCCCTGGGCGTGCTGGTCGCGCTGGGTCCGCTGTTCGTGGTCATGGCGCTGTTCAACGGCACGCGGGGCCTGTTCACCGGGTGGGTCAAGGGTCTGACGCTGTGCGCGCTTGCACCGCTGTTCGCGGTGCTGGGTGGCAGCGTGATGCTCGAACTCGCCGTGCCGATCCTCGGTGCGCTGACCGCCACCCCCGGGCAGGTCGATCCGCAGGCCGGAATGGCTTTCTTCATGATCGGCGCGGTGCATGTCGCGCTGATGGTGCTCGTGCTGAAGGTAGCGGGCGCGATGGTGGCTGGCTGGAGCGTGTTCGGCCTGGCGAGCGAGCGCGAGGAACAGTCCGCGCCTGCCGCGGCGCCGCAGCAGGCCGCGCCTGCGGCTGCTCTCGCGCAGGCGCAGGCCGCCAGCCAAGCGAGTTCGCAGGCCCGCCGGATCGATGTTTCCGCGATCCCTGCCGCCTATGCCGCGAATGATAGTGGCGGCTCTGGCGGAAGCGGCGGTTCGCGCACGGTGAAGGTCTATGCGACCTCTTCCGGCTCTGCCCCATCATCCCCCACCAGTTCCGCCCGTGTGCGCGGTTCCGGCATCGGAAGCCGGTTCAAGTCCGCCGCGCCGAAGGCTCTTGATCGATCCATGGAGAAAACCGCATGATCCGCGCGCTTATTTCCGCGCTCGCTCTCGCGCTGATGGCCAGCCCAGCCGCCGCGCAGGATGCTCGCCTCGTCGAAGTGCTGTACGACGAAGCCAAGGTGGTGCGTATCGATGGCCGCATCGCGGTCCAGGCGAGCATCATGTTCGGCGACGACGAGGTGATCGAGAATGTCGCCATCGGTGACAGCGCGACCTGGCAGGTGACGCCCAACAAACGCGCGAATATCTTGTTCGTCAAACCGCTCGAGCCGCGCGCCGCGACCAATCTGACGGTCGTCACCAGCAAGCGGACCTATCTGTTCGACCTCGTCGCCAGCCCGTCGGCCAAGCCGCTCTATCTAATGCGCTTCGCCTATCCGGACGAGCCGGAGGAAGAACTGGTAGAGGTGGCCGAAGCGCCCAACGCGGTGGAGCGGCAGGCCGCGGGCGATCCCTATGCCGTGGTCGATCCGGCGGATCTCAATTTCGCGTGGAATGCATCCGGCGATCCCGAACTGCTGCCCGAGAACACCTATGACGACGGGACTGCCACTTTCCTGACTTGGCCGGGCGGCAGAGAGGTCCCCGCGATCCTGGTGACCAATAGCGAAGGCGTCGAGGGGCCGGTCAATTTCACGGTGCGGGGCGATACGATCGTGGTCGACGGTGTGCCGCGCAGCATCGTTCTGCGTTCGGGCGAAGACAGCGCCGAACTGGTCAACACCGGCCCCCAGCGGCCCGCGAACAGCGCGGGTGCCAGCCCCGCTTTCGCCGCGAGAAGGAAGTAACCCATGCGTCTTGCCATGCGCCTGCCCGAAAAGAAGCCCGGCGATAGCGGGGTCGCCAACGATATCGATCCGCGCGAGGGCAGCGATGCCGAGGTCATCGACCTTGCCCAGCGCAACGCCTTTCCCGTGGTCGCACGTCCGGCGGGCAAGTCCGATGCGCTTGGTCTGGTGGCGGGGACCGCAATCGTCGCGGGGCTCGGCCTTGTGACCATGTGGAGCATGAATTCCGCGCGCATCGCGCCGAGCGAGGGGATAGGCGGCGGCCAGCAGGCACCGGTCGAAGCCGCATCCGCCGTGCCGCCGCAAGCGGCCCCGGCGCCGATCGCGCCGCAGGTTGCCGCCGCGCCCATCGCCCGCCCCGATCCCGCGCCGCAGCCTGTGCTGTCGGCGCAGCCGCAGCCGGGACTTGCCGCCAATCCCTATGCCAGCCCCACCGTGGTGTTCGATGCCGGCAACGCCCCCGCTACTCTGGCGCTGGGCGAGGCAAGCGCGGCCGGCGAAGCGGCCGGAAACGGAGCTTCCGGCAACGGCGCCAGCGATTTCGCCAGCCGGATCGGCGGTGTGGGCGGGGCGCCGGCGCAGGCCAAGGCGATGGGCAATCCCACCACCACGGTGACGCAGGGCACGCTGATCCCGGCGATCCTCGAAACGGCGATCGACACCAATGTCCCGGGCTATGTCCGTGCCGTGGTAAGCCAGGACGTACGCAGTTTCGACGGGACCAAGGTTCTCGTCCCGCGTTCGAGCCGTTTGATCGGTCAGTACCAGTCGGGCCTGCAGAACGGCCAGAAGCGCGCCTACGTCATCTGGACCCGGCTGATCCGTCCCGACGGAGCCTCGGTCAACCTGGCTTCGCCTGCGATCGGTTTCGACGGGACCACGGGTCTTGCGGGCAAGGTTTCGGGTGACGGTTTCTTCAGGCGGTTCGGTTCGGCCCTGCTGCTGTCGGTCGTCGGCGGCGTCGGCTCGCTCGCCACCGGCGGTGCGGCAGGCGTGCTGATCGGCGGGGCCAGTTCCTCGGCGGCAGCTACTGCAGCCCAGCAGGACGGCCAGCGCGGGCCGACCGTGCGGGTGCGACAGGGCGAACCGATCCGCATCTTTACCGCGCGCGATCTCGATTTCTCTTCGGTCAGCTGATCCGGAACCCCTGCCGTGAGCGCCGATATCCACCCTTTCCAACCCGACGGACAGCCTGAAGCGGATGCCCCGCCGGTCGATCTGCACGGCGAACGCAGCGTCTATCTCGACGCCTATCTCGCGCCATTCCGCGATTGGCTCGAATGCGACACGGTGACCGAGATCCTGGTCAACAGGCCGGGCGAGGTCTGGGTCGAGGATGCGGCGCGGGGCGGCATGCACAAGGTGGTGCGGCCCGAAATCGACGACCGGCTGATCCAGCGCCTCGCCGAACAGGTTGCGCGGGTCAGCCACCAGGGCATCAACCGCGAGCACCCGCTGCTTGGCGCGACGCTGCCCGGCGGCGCGCGCGTCCAGTTCTGTGGTCCGCCCGCGGCGCGCAAGCACTGGGCCATGGCGATCCGCCGCCATCGCCGACTCGACCTGCCGCTCGATGCCTATGACACCGGTCCGCTGAGGCCGCAGGGGCGGGACGCCATGCCCGATACGCAGGCGCAGCCGATCGCCTTTCTGCGTGAGGCGATCCGCCAGCGGCGCACAATCCTCGTCTCGGGTGGGACAAGCACCGGCAAGACTACGTTCCTCAACGCCATGCTCGGCGAAATCCCGCGTCACGAACGCGTCGTGCTGGTCGAGGATACGCCCGAGCTCAGGTTGCCCGGCGAAAACGGCGTCGGGCTGGTCGCGGTCAAGGGCGAACTGGGCGAAGCCAAGGTCACCGCCAACGAATTGCTGCAGGCCGCGCTGCGGCTGCGGCCCGACCGGATTGTGCTGGGCGAACTGCGCGGTGCGGAAAGCGTCAGCTTCCTGCGCGCGATCAACACCGGCCATCCGGGCAGCTTCTCCACCGTCCACGCCAACTCGCTGCGGGGCGCGCTCGAGCAATTGTCCCTGATGGTCATGCAGACGGGAATCGGGCTGACGCGGAGCGATACCATCGCCTATGCGGCCAGCGTGATCGACGTGTTCGTGCAGCTTGGACGCGATGAATCGGGTAGGCGCGGCATTATCGAACTGGCCGAAAGCCATACTCTCGTCTGACAGCGGTATTTTTGTACACACCCTGCGCGGCATCGGGTGCCGTAGCGTCAATGATCGCTCGGCTAGCGTCCCTAAAACAACACTCGCCAAAATTCGCCGGCCTTTTGCGCAACAATCATGCGCCCGCGCTTGCGTGCATACGAATGTGTGTTAGCAATACGCCATAAGCCGCAAAGACGGCACATGGAGAGGAGAGGGTTAATGAGGGTAAGGGCTTCCCTGCTCGCGGGTATCTGCGCGAGCGCTATTTCGTTCCCGGCATTTGCGCAGGACGCTGCCGAGGATGGCTTCGATGATCCGCGGTTCGATAACAACGTCATCATCGTGACCGCGCAGCGTCAGAACCAGTCGCTGCAGGAAGTGCCGATTGCAGTCAGCGCGTTCGACAGCGAGGCGCTCGAGGCGCAGCAGATCGAAAACGCCAGCGATCTCCAGCTTACGCTGCCCAATGTCTCCTTCACCAAGTCGAACTTCACCAGTGCGAGTTTCACGATCCGCGGGATCGGCGACCTTTGCGTGGGCGTGACTTGCGATAGCGCGACTGCGATCCATACCAACGGCTCGCCGCTGTTCGGCACGCGCCTCTTCGAAACCGAATATTTCGATCTCGAGCGCGTCGAAGTGCTGCGCGGACCGCAGGGCACGCTGTTCGGTCGCAATGCGACTTCGGGCGTGGTCAATGTAGTGACCGCCAAGCCCGAACTGGGTACTTTCGGGGCCGCTGCCGAATTCGAATACGGCAATTACAACAGCATCAAGGCCAAGGGCATGGTGAATGTGCCGCTCGGTGATACGCTGGCCCTGCGCGCAGCCGGGTTCTATCTCAATCGCGACGGGTTCACCGACAACCTCTACGACGACTCCGATATCGACGGGCGCGACATGTATGCAGTGCGCGGATCGTTGCGCTTCGAGCCCACCGCCGACACCACGCTCGACCTCATGGCGTTCTACTTCCGCGAGAACGACGACCGGTTGCGGATCCAGAAGCAGGCCTGCCAGCGCGATCCCACCGGCGTGCTGGGCTGCCTTAACAACCGCCGCGACTTCGACAGCACCAATGCCAATTCGACGCTGGGTACGGTCCTGTCTTCGGTAGAACTGTTCCGTATTCAGGGCATCCCCGAGGCGCTGGCCCTGGGCAGCGTCTACGGCCCCGACGGATACGCCAATTTCGACGAGCCCAACGATGTGCGCACGGTCAACACCGCGTTCACGCCCGAATACTTCGCCGACGAACTGCAGTTGCAGGCCCATCTCGATCAGCGGATTGGGCCCATGAACCTGTCGCTTACGGGGATATATCAGGAAACCTCGGTTGATTCCCGCCAGGACTACAACCTCGGTATCCTCGATCGCAGCGGTTATGCCGGCGCCCTGAACACGCTGGCTTTCTTCGCGGCGAACGGAATTCCCACGGGCGTACCGGCCCAGCCCTTCGTTCCGGGGTCGAACGCCTATTTCGCGCCGATCGCAAACGCGCTGATCCCGAACGGGCCCAACGGCGTGCTGTGCACATCGGATAACGATGCGGGCAATCTGGGGGCATTCGAGGGCAATTCGATCTGCGCCGATGTTCCGCTCGCCTTCGACCGGTCGAGCCAAGAGCAGACCTCGTGGTCGGGTGAGGCGATCCTCTCCAGCGATTTCGACGGACCGTTCAACTTCCTGCTGGGCGGCATCTACGCCGAATCCGAAGTCGGCGAGAACAGCTATTACGTCAACAACTTCGGGCTGGACTACGCCAGCGCGATCCTCGGGACATTCTCGGCATTCGGGGCAGGGGCACCGCCATCCTACCTCGCGACGTCGATGTACCGGAACAACACGACCGACTTCAAACTGGAAAGCTTCGGCATCTTCGGCGAAGTCTATGTCGACATCACCGACCGGCTCCAGTTCACGGGCGGCATCCGCTACAATGACGACAGCAAGAGCGTTGCCGCGCGGACGACCTACGCAAGCTTCCTCAATCCCTTCGGCAATGGCGAACCGTTCACGTCGCCATTCGTCGGAAGCTTCGATGCGGACGCCGGGACGCCAGGGAACCAGTTGTTGCAGCAACGCGAAGTCAGTTTCGACGCGATTACCGGGCGCGCGGTCCTCGACTTCGCGATCTCGCCCGACAACAATCTCTATTTCTCCTATTCGCGCGGCTACAAGTCGGGCGGGATCAACCCGCCGCTGTCACCGGTCTTCGCAGTTTCCGAAAGCTTCGATTCGGAGAAGATCGACGCTTTCGAAATCGGTTCGAAGAACAGTTTCCTGAACGGTGCGGCTCAGGTGAACCTCACGGGGTTCTACTACAAGTACAAGGGCTTGCAGCTTAGCCGCATCGTTGCTCGGACTTCGGTCAACGACACGATCGATGCCAATATCTGGGGCGTCGAGCTCGAGACCATCCTGCGGCCCAGCTACAACTGGATGGTCAACATGAACGTCAGCTACCTCAATGCGAAGGTGGCGGGCGACCAGTTCTTCAGCAATCCGCGCGATCCGGGCGGCGGCGATCCCGACGCCGTGATCATCAAGGACTTGTCGAACGGCTCGCTGTGCGCGGTGACCGGCGCGGGGGCCAACGCTTTCGTCGGGGCGGTGAACGCCGGACTGGGACTGCAGGGCCCGGCCGCCTTCCCCGCCGACGGGGGGATTGCCTCGACCGGTGCGTTCAGCATCTGCAGCGTGCTCGACGCGCAGACCGCCAACCCGGCTTTCGCAGCTCTGGGTCCGATCGACGTGCTGAGCCCGGGCGTGGAGGTCAATCTGAGGGGCAATCGCCTGCCTCAGGCGCCTGAATACAAGGCTTCGGTGGGCGTGCAGTACACTGCCGATTTCGACAATGGCATGTCGCTCATCCCGCGGTTCGATCTGGCCTATACGGGCGAACAATACGGCAATGTGTTCAACGGCAACGTCAACCGGATCGAACCGTTCGTCCAGGCGAACGCCTCGATCACGCTGAACGGGAACGACAACCGCTGGTTCGTACGCGGTTTCGTGCAGAACATCTTTGACAGCGACTCGGTAACGGGCCTTTATGTCACCGATGCTTCGTCGGGCAATTTCACCAACATCTTCACGCTTGATCCGCGGCGCTACGGCATCGCGATCGGGGCGAAGTTCTAAGCTACCCGCAAGAGCGGGGGGAGAGGGAAGGGGCGGCCTGCGGGTCGCCCCTTTTTTCGTGAAGGTCCCGGCCTCCCGCCGTGTTCAGCGCTTGCTGGATGCAAAAGGCGAGAAGTCGGTATCGGTGTCGAACAGCTCGACCCCTTCGGCGCGTTTGAGCGCGCCGACCGCGGCATAGGTGACCGGGGTCAGCAGCGCCTCCCACAGCGTCTTGATCGCCCATTGCGACAGCACGACCTGCCACAGCAGCTCGACCGGCCATCCGGCCAGGCCCCAGAAGGCCAGCGGGTAGAAGATCAGGCTGTCGAGACCCTGGCCGATCACCGTCGACCCGATCGTGCGCATCCACAGATGGCGCCCCTGCGTCCACACCTTCATCTTGGCGAGGACATAGCTGTTGGCGAATTCGCCAGCCCAGAAGGCGACCATCGACGCCAGCACGATGCGCCAGCTGTTGCCGAACACGAACTCGTAGGCTTCCTGTCCGGGCCAGCCCTCCGCCGGCGGCAACTGCACCACGACCCACGCCATGAAAGCCATGAAGAGCAAAGCGGCAAAGCCCGTCCAGATGACCCGCCGTGCACGGGCATAGCCGTATACTTCGGTCAGGATGTCACCGATGATGTAGCTGACCGGGAAGAACAGCACCCCGGCGCCGAACGACCATTCGCCGATGACCGGCAGTATGACGTAGCTCGGTTTCGATGCGCCGATCAGGTTCGACAGCAACAGGATGGTGACGAAGGCCGCCATCACCAGATCGTAATAGCGAAAATGCGGTGCGGGCGTATTCGTCGGAGCGTTTTCCATCGCAAACACGGTTAGTGCCGATTGGCCAGCCGCGAAAGGCACGTTATGGCAGCCCCGGAGCGCGCCCGTAGTTCAACTGGATAGAGCACGAGCCTTCTAAGCTTGGAGTTGCAGGTTCGAGTCCTGCCGGGCGCGCCAATTTCCCGAGAGGGAGACCTTGCGCCGTTCTTGCAGGATGGCGCTTGCGGCCGGATCGCAATCGATCTCCCGTCTATCCACTTACCGGGTCCCCTGCGCTTCAGGACGGTGGGGTTTCGCAACCTGCCAGGCATGGCCGCAGCATTTCGAGCAGCTGGCGGGTTTCCTGCTGGTCTGCGGATTGCAGGAGGCGGCGTTCATCGACCCGGCACCGTTCGCCGAGGTCGGCTTCGCCGAAATAGGCGGCCACCCCGGTGACCTGGTGGAGAAGCTCGGCAATTTCCTGCTTCTGCTCAGCATCGATAGAGTGGCTGGCAAGAGCGGCATCGACCGCGTCCAGGCTGGCTTGTCGGCGCTGTTCGAACAGGGCGCGCAGTTCGGGATCTGTTTCCTCTTCGATCGGGTCGTCCACGGGCGGCCTACCTTTCATCGCCGGTTTCCTCCGTCATGCGCCTCCCGAGCGCTATTGTCCCACCCGCGCGCTTGCCGGGCCGCGCACCGCAAAGTCTGCCTGCAAGTCTGCGGCTTGGCAACGGCCGATCACCCCGCTTGCCGGAGTGCCCGCGCGCGGCTGATCGCTCAGGTGTCGAACCAGTGCCGCAGTTCGTCGAGAGCGCGACCGATATTCGCGTCGTCGGCGGCAAGCTTCAGATCCCGTTCGATCCGGCCTGCAAGCTGGCCGAGTTCTTCGTCACCGAAGTATTTGGCGATGCCGGCCATGACGTGGAGCTTGTCGCGCAGCAGGTCGCATTGCGCGGAACCAAGCATGTCCTCGCCCTCGAGCGCGGCAAGCTGGTTACGCAGTTCGAGCTTGCGCTGTTCGTACATGTTCCGGGCATCGTCCACATCCACCGAAAGGTCGGTTTCCGCCAACTCGCCGGATCCCGGCGCCGGTTTGGTGAGCCATTGTTCGAGACAGGGGCCAAGCCGTTCTGCCGAGATCGGCTTGGCGACATGGTCCTGCATGCCGGCTTCCATGCACAATTCGATATCGTCGGCATAGGCATTCGCGGTAACCGCGATGATCGGCAGTTCGCGCGGACCGACGCCATTCGCGCGGAGCGCGCGTGACGCGTCGAGCCCGTCCATGACCGGCATCTGCATGTCCATCAGCACGGCATCGAACGGTCGGCCCTGTGCCTTCGCCTCCATGACCTGCTGGACCGCCTGCTGACCGTCGTCGGCGACCTGCGTTTCCACTCCCAGGCGCGAGAGCATCGCGACGATGAGCTTCTGGTTTATTTCCGCGTCCTCCGCCAGCAGCACCCGCCGCCCGGCCAGCGCCGTGCGGTAGCTCGATGCCGAGTTGTCCTGTTTGGCGGCGGACTTCTGCGCAGGGCATTTCACCAAGGGCAAGACAAGTTCGAAAGTCGACCCCTTGCCCGGCGTGCTCTCGGCGGTCAGCCGGCCGTCCATCAGTTCGGCGAGTTGGCGCGCAATTGCCAGGCCGAGCCCCGTGCCACCGCCCGAAGCGCTGGCCTTGCCCTTGCCGAAATTATCGAGCTGCGCGAATTCCTCGAAGATGTAGGCAAGCTGGTCGGGCGGCACGCCGATACCGGTATCGATCACCCGGAACACGATCTTGCCGTCTTTTTCGCAGGCCTCCACGCGCACCGATCCGCGCTCGGTGAACTTGATTGCATTGCCGACGAGGTTGAGGACGATCTGGCGGATGCGCAACTTGTCGCCAATGCCTTCGGGCATGTCCGGGAGGACATCAATGTCGAGCCTGATACCCTTGGCCTTGGCATTGGGTTCGAACAAGCGCGCACTGCTGCGTACGATATGCCCGAAATTGACCGGTTCGCGGGTCAATTGCATCCGACCGGCCTCGATCTTCGACAGGTCGAGCAATTCGTTCAGCAGGCGCAGCATGGCCTTGCCCGAATCCGAAATCATCCGCGCATAGTCGTGGTGCTCTTTCTCGAGCTCGCTTTCGAGAAGCAGATCGGCGAACCCGATCACGCCGTTCATCGGCGTGCGGATTTCATGGCTCATATTGGCCAGAAAATGTGCCTTAGCCTGCGAAGCACGCTCGGCAATGTCGCGCGACTGGCGGAGTTGCTCTTCGGCCTCCACCGTTTCGGTGATATCCTTGAAAATGCCGAATACCGTGACGACTTCCCCTGTTGGGGCGGTTTCGGCATTGCCCAGGCTGGCCACATGGCGCAGCTCACCGTCGGGGCGCACGATACGGGCCTGGAATTCGAAATTGGCCCCTTCGGAAAACGCCTTGTCGACCATTTCCGAAACCCGCGCGCGATCTTCTTCACAGTAGAAGTCGAGACCGGAAGCCACGTCGGGGACGAAGTCCTTGTCCACGCCATGGATGCGATAGACCTGGTCGGACCAGAACAGCGTGCCTTCCTGCACGTCGACCCGCCAGTGTCCGATATTGGCGCTCTCCTCAGCCATCTGGAGCAGGCGGTTGTTTTCGCGCAATTGCGCATTGCGCTCGCTGTCGCGCAATTTCTGGCGTCTCCGTCCCCCGATATCGCGCACGACGCCCACGAAATCGCGTATCTCGCCATCGTCGTGCCAGCGCGTCGTCATATGCGCTTCGAGCCACACGTAATGGCCATCGGCATGCTTGTGACGGTAAGTGGTCAGCGTCGACGAAACTTCGCCTCTGAACAGCTTTTCGCTGGCTTCCATGGTGAGGGCGCGGTCATCGGGATGGATGGCGTTGATTGGCGAGAGGCCGATCATTTCCTCGGGCGTAAAGCCCAGCAGCCATTTGCATGATGGGCTGACATAGCGGCGGACCCGATCGGCCCCGATAGCCACAATCATGTCGGGCAGACCCTCGACGACTTCCTCGATCGTGGGGGCGACAGGCGCTGTCTTGCCGGGCAAACCAGCGACGGCTTCGGTCTTGCCACGGTTGCTGCTGCGTGCGGTACGCCACAGCGCCAGCAGCACGACCGCGACGGCACCGAGAGCGAAGCCGAGCAGACCCGATTGCAAATCCATGCTCATGTCTACGACGCCCGACCCCGAGTTATGCGCACTATTGCTCCTGCGGTATGCAAGATAGCGGCTGTTGGCACAATCCCGCCGGAAAGAACCGAAAAGGCCGTCGAGAAATGGCGGGCACTATCAACAGGCTTTACATGACGGGCGCTTAAAAAAGCTTTGGGCCGCAATGTGGGAAACCCTGATGTTTTTCGCATAGAAGCGCTCTGGCCAGACGGATCGCAGTACGGATCGCAGTACGGATCGCCAGCCCGGGGGCCTGGTCGATCCGGCGAGATTAGCCCCGCGCCGCATTCTCCAGCGGTTCACCGGTGACCGGATAGCCGAAATCCTCACCTATATGCAGCCATGACCGGCCATCGGTATCGTCGATGAAGGGGGTGATGGTGCGCACGGGGATGGCTTCCGCCTGCGCGCGCGCGGCCGCGAAACTGTCGAACAGCGCCAGCCGTTCGAGATTGCGCCGGGTCGGAAAGATCACCTTGATGTCACCCTGTTCGGCAGCGTCGAGCGCGCCTTGTGCGCTGATCCAGAACAAATGCGTGTTTTCCGACAGGTCGGCTTCGATCTCGACCGCTCCGGTGCCCAAATCGGCCAGATAGAAGCGCGTATCGTAGACACGCGGGATCCGTTCGTTCTTGGGAAACCAACGCGCAAACGGCACCAGCTGGGCCAGATCAAGTTCCCAGTTGAAATGTTCGAGCACGGGGGAAAGCTCGCCGGTTTGCTGAAGGAACCGGCGTGCGGCACGCGCCTTGTCGGCATCGATTTGGCCTGCAAGCCCGATCGCGAGACCCGTCTCCTCCAGCGTTTCGCGAACCACTGCGACCTGATGGGCCGCCTCTTCGGGATCGAGCGGTCCGCCGATCCGCGCGCCGAGATCGAAATCAGCGGGATCGACCCGGCCGCCCGGGAACACCGCCATGCCGCCGGCGAAGACCATTTCGCGCGAACGGATCGTCATCAGGATTTCCGGCGGGCCGCCGGCCGGCGCATTGCGGAATATGACGACGGTGGCAGCGGGAATGCCTGCGGGCCCGGCTTGTGGTTGTTCGCTCATGCCCATGTTGTGGCGGGGGGAGGGGGGAATGCCAAGCGCAAAGGTAAACAGCGCCTGTCGGGCTATTTTACACTAAGTATCGCGGGAAAAATCGCGTTTACCATTGAGGTGCGCCGGATAGCAGCGTTGCATGGAGTTTGGCACGGGGGATGCATATCGATGGGTATCATGTTCGGTCTTCAACGGAATGCTCCCCCCAGCATCCGGACGAACAAAAGGCCCGCCCGGTTCTCCACCCGGCGGGCCTTACCCGTTCTGGGAGGATACGGCGCGCGTGACGCCGTATCGCAAAATCATCAGGACGCCTTGGCGACCTGCTTTTCGTCGAGCATCTGCTGGAGTTCGCCGGCTTCGAACATCTCCATCATGATGTCGCTGCCGCCCACGAATTCGCCCTTCACATAAAGCTGCGGGATCGTCGGCCAGTCCGAATAGGCCTTGATCCCCTGGCGGATCTCCATGTCCTGCAGCACGTCGACGCTGTCATAGGCGACACCGCAGTGATCGAGAATGGCCACCGCACGGCTGGAAAAGCCGCACTGCGGGAAGAGCGGCGTGCCCTTCATGAAAAGCGTGACGTCGTTGGCGCCAACGATGTCGGCGATGCGCTGGTTGGTGTCGGACATCGGCCCGTCCTTTGTATGAATCTGGTGGTCGGAATCAGGTGGGGGCTTGGGTGGTGAGTTGCAAGGCGTGCAGTTCGCCGCCCATGCGCCCGCCCAGCGCGTCATACACCAGCTTGTGCTGCTTGACGCGTGTCAGCCCCGCAAATTGGGGCGCCGTGACCTTGGCCGCCCAGTGGTCGTTATCGCCCGCAAGGTCGCGCATCTCGACGCTGGCACCGGGCAGGGCTTCCTCGATCAACGCGACGATGTCGTCGGCAGCCATCGGCATCCGATCAGGCCCCGTCGCTCATGAACTGGCGCCGCGCTTCGACAGCGCATTCTTCCAGCTTGGTGCGGATATCGGACTCGCTGACGTCGCAGTCGGCCGCGGTCAGATCGCCCAGCAGCTTGCGGATCACGTCTTCGTCGCCCGCTTCCTCGAAATCGGCCTGCACGACCGCTTTCTTGTAAGCGTCGGTTTCCTCGTCGGTCAGGCCCATCAGGCCTGCCGCCCATTCGCCGACCAGGCGGTTGCGCCGGGCGGCGATCTTGAAGGCGTTTTCCTCGTCAAAGGCGAACTTGGCTTCCTCGCCGCGCTCGCGATCCTTGAAATCGGTCATGATAGTCCTCTCGGGATGGAATCTTGGGGGCCGGAATAGGCCCGGCCCCGCAAGCCCGCAAGGGCGCTTGTGTGATCCTCCCGCGCGAGCGGCTATTCCATTGTGACCACGAGCTTGCCAATCGCGCCGCGGTTTTCGAGCTTGGCGATGGCCTCATGCGCGCGTTCGATCGGATAGGTTTCGCTGACCAGCGGATTGATCTTGCCCGCCTTCCACAGATCGAACAGTTCCTCGATATTGCGCTGATTGCGCTCGGGCTCGCGCGCGGTAAAGGCGCCCCAGAACACGCCGCGGATGTCGCAGCTCTTGAGCAGGGTGAGGTTGAGCGGCATCTTGGCGATCCCGGCGGGGAAGCCGATCACGAGGAAACGGCCTTCCCAGGCGATCGCGCGCAATGCGGGTTCGGAATAATCGCCGCCGACGATGTCGTAGACGATATCCGCGCCATTGGGGCCGACGGCGGCCTTGAAGTCGCTCGCCAGTTGCTTGGAGGTATCCTTGTCGAATGGCGCGCGCGGATAGATCACCACTTCGTCGGCGCCGTGCTGCCTGGCGACTGCGCCCTTTTCCTCGGTCGAAACCGCGGCCACGACGCGGCAGCCATAGGCCTTCGCCAGTTCGACCGCCGACAGGCCGACGCCGCCCGCTGCGCCGAGCACGAGGACGGTTTCGCCCTCCTTGATATCGCCGCGGTCCTTCAGGCCGTGGATCGTGGTGCCATAGGTCATCAGCAGCGCGCTGGCTTTTACCAGGTCGATCCCCTCGGGTACCTTGAACAGCCGTTCGGCCGCTACCGCGACCTTTTCCTGCAGCCCGCCATTGCCGATGCCGCACATCACGCGGTCACCAACGGCGAAGCCTTCGACGCCCTCGCCCAGCGCCTCGATCGTGCCCGAGATCTCGCCACCCGGAGCAAACGGGCGGGGCGGCTTGAACTGGTACATGTCGCGGATAATCAGCGTGTCGGGAAAATTGATGGCGCAGGCAGCGACCTTGACCAGCACTTCGCCCTTGGCGGGGGTGGGCGCGTCGATATCCTCGACGACCAGGGTCTCGGGTCCGCCGGTTTCCTTTGAAAGGACTGCCTTCACGCTGCTTCTCTCCTCTGTGGTTTGTCGAGCCAGGGCAGGGCGCCCCCGCGCGTCTGTTCGTGTTGTGTGATGGCGCTTTCGCTGCCCAGCGTCAGGCCGATCTCGTCGAGTCCCTCGAGCAGGCAGCGTTTGCGGAACGGATCGATCTCGAATGCGAAGCGATCCTGGAATGGCGTTGTGACGACCTGGTTCTCGAGGTCGATGGTGATCGGCTGCTCTTTCGCGACTTCGAGCAGGCGATCGACATGTTCCTGCGGTAATTCGACCGCGAGGATTCCGTTCTTGAAGGCGTTGCCGGCGAAAATGTCGGAAAAGCTGGGCGCGATCACCGCGGCAAGACCCATGTCGAGCATCGCCCATGCGGCATGTTCGCGGCTCGATCCGCAGCCGAAATTGTCGCCCGCGATCAGGATCGGCGCCTGCGCGAAATCCTCGACATCGAAGGGGTTGCCCGGGGTTGCGCGGATCGTCTCGAACGCGCCTTCGCCGAGGCCTTCGCGGCTGACCGTCTTCAGCCAGTGCGCGGGAATAATCACATCGGTGTCGATATTTTTCAGCCCCAGCGGAATCGCGCGGCCTTCGATCGTGGACACGGCTTTCATCGCACGGCCCCCGCCACGCATGGCGCAGTCCCAAATCCTGATTTCGGCGCCATGGCTCTCCCCCCAGCGACGTGTGAGATCAATCGGTTTCGGGATTTTCCCCCGAAGGGATCGGACCCGGCTGGCGCGGTCCGTTCTTCTTTTCCTTGCGCTTGTTCGCATAGAGCAAGGCTGCGGCAACGGCGGCGGAGCCGATGGCCCCGACGATGGCGGCTTTTCCGGAAAGCTTCTTGGTCATCGGTTCTCAATGGTCAGCCACCGTTCGCTTGGCAAGGGGTAGCTTGCGCACATCGGCGAGCCGCCCCGTAACCGCGGCGGCAGCCGCCATTGCCGGGCTGACCAGATGGGTGCGTGCGCCCGGCCCCTGGCGGCCGACGAAATTGCGGTTGCTGGTCGATGCGCAGCGTTCGCCGGGTGGTACCTTGTCGGGATTCATCGCGAGACAGGCCGAACAGCCCGGTTCGCGCCATTCGAAACCGGCGTCCGTGAATATCCGATCGAGTCCCTCGGCTTCGGCGGCCCGCTTGACCAGTCCCGAACCGGGCACGACGATCGCCCAGCGGACATTGGGCGCCTTGGTGCGGCCCTCGAGCACCTGCGCCGCGGCGCGCAGGTCCTCGATCCGGCTGTTGGTGCAGCTGCCGATGAAGACATTCTCGACCGCGATGTCCTCGATCCGCATGCCGGGTTCCAGCCCCATGTAATCGAGGCTCTTGCGCGCGGCTTCCTGTTTGGAAGGGTCGGCGAAGCTGGCGGGTTCGGGGACGGTGCCGCCGACCGGCACGACATCCTCAGGGCTGGTCCCCCAGCTGACCGTCGGCTCGATGTCGGCGGCATCGATCACGACCGATTTGTCGAACACCGCGCCATCGTCGGTCACCAGCGAACGCCACCATGCGACTGCGCGGTCCCAATCGTCGCCGCGCGGCGCATAGGGGCGGCCGCGAAGGTAGTCGAAGACGATATCGTCGGGGGCGATAAGTCCGGCGCGGGCACCGCCTTCGATACTCATGTTGCAGACCGTCAGGCGGCCTTCGACGCTCATCTCGCGGAACACCTCACCCCGGTATTCGATGACATGGCCGGTGCCCCCGGCAGTGCCGATGACGCCGATGATATGCAGGATCAGGTCCTTGGGCGTGACGCCCGGGCCCAGCGCGCCATCGACGCGGACTTCCATCGATTTCGAGCGGCGCAACTGCAGCGTCTGCGTGGCCAGCACGTGTTCGACCTCGCTGGTCCCGATCCCGAAGGCCAGCGCGCCGATGCCGCCGTGCGCGGCGGTATGGCTGTCGCCGCATACGATGGTCGCACCGGGCAGCGAGAAACCCTGCTCGGGGCCGACGACATGGACGATGCCCTGCTCGGGCGCGACCGCATCGATGTAATCGATTCCGAATCCGGGGGCGTTGCGTTCGAGCGCGGCGAGCTGGGCAGCGCTTTGTGCATCCTCGATCGGCAGCCGCGAACCATCCGCGGCCACCCGCGGCGTGGTGGGCAGGTTATGGTCGGGGACCGCCAGCGTCAGGTCGGGACGGCGCACCTGCCGTCCGGCCAGGCGCAGCGCGTCGAAGGCCTGCGGGCTGGTGACCTCGTGAACCAGGTGACGGTCGATATAGAGCAGGCAGGTGCCATCGTCGCGCTGTTCGACGACATGCTGGTCCCAGATCTTCTCGTAAAGCGTGCGCGGTGTGTTGCCCATGGCCCGGGAATGTGCGGGAGGAAGCCCACCTGCGCAAAAAGGCAAAACAAGAGTCTTCCAAACTTAACCTTTCCCTGCTCTACTGACATGAATGTCAGCAAAGCCATTCACCTTTCCGATCAAGGTCCTCCCGGACGATATCGATTTCATGGGGCACGTGAACAACGCGCGCTATCTCAACTGGGTGCAGGACACCGTGCTCGCGCACTGGCAGAAACTCGCCCCCGCCGAGGAAGTGGCCAGCAAGGCCTGGGTCGCGCTCAAGCACGAGATCACCTATCGCCGCCCGGCCTTTCTCGACGATGATGTCATTGCCGAAACCGTGCTGGAGAAGATCGCCGGCGCGCGCAGTTTCTACAATACGGTGATTCGCCGCGGCGAAGACGTGCTGGCCGAAGTGCAGAGCATGTGGTGCTGCATCGATGCCAAGAGCCTGCGACCGGCACGAATCAGCCGCGAAGTCGCCGAAACCTGTTTCGGCCTGCCCGGCAAGCCGAAGGTGCAAACCGGCAGCTAAAGCGCCGACCGCCCTTTGCCTGCCGCGCGCTAGCTCCTATATTCACGCAATGGCCGTTTTCATCCCCGCACTGATCGTTCTGGCGACCGTGGTCGCGATGGAATGGGTCGCATGGGCGAGCCACAAATACATCATGCATGGCTTCGGCTGGGGTTGGCACCGCGACCATCACGAACCGCACGACAATCTGCTCGAGAAAAACGATCTCTATGCGGTCGTCGGCGCGGCGATGAGCATTTCGATGTTCGCGCTGGGCAGCGAATGGGTGATGGGCGAGGGGGCCTGGTGGCCGGCCACGTGGATCGGGCTCGGCATAATGGCATATGGCGTCATCTACACGCTGGTGCATGACGGGCTGGTTCACCAGCGCTACTTCAAATGGGTCCCCAAGAGCGGTTACGCCAAGCGTCTGGTCCAGGCGCACAAGCTGCACCATGCCACGATCGGCAAGGAAGGCGGGGTCAGCTTCGGCTTCGTCTTCGCCCGCAGCCCGGCAGCACTCAAGGCCGAATTGCGCCGCCAGCGCGAAGCGGGCATCGCCATCGTACGCGAAAGCGCCGGAGCCTGAGGCCCCGGCGCTTCCAGTCCGCCGTGTGCGGTCTTACTTGGCGTAGTTTACATACAATCCGTGGATCAGGCCGGGGATATAGCCCAGCAGCGTCAGCACCAGATTGATCAGCGCGGTCTTGCCGAGCCCGTGCTTGGCGGCAACGCCGAGCGGGGGCAGCAGAATGGTCGCGATAAGAATAAGAATTGCCATGGGAAATGTCCTTTTGTCGTCCCTCCCGTCGTTCGGGTCATCAACGGGCCGGGGCGCGCGCGGTTCCGCCGGCCTATTCGTTGCGCGTGGCAATCCAGCTCCCGCAGATCACCAGCACGGCGACTGAAATCCAGTACCAGGGATGGCCGAGCGTATACCAGGTGAAGACCGCGCCAGTGGCCATCGCGCCGATCGCCATGGTCTTCGACCTGCGGCTGATCGCACGGCGCTCGCGCCAGTCTTTCACATGCGGCCCCCAGTGGGGATGGTCGAGGATCTTCTGCTCGAGCTCGGGGCTCGACCGGGCGAAGAAATAGACTGCCAGCAGGAGAAAAGGCACGGTCGGCATGATGGGCAAAGCCGCACCCACGGCGCCAAGCCCGACGGCAAGGAAGCCGAGGCCCTTGTAGAGCGGCCGTTTCAAGTCACCCGGCCGCGATTCGCGCCGCGTGCTCCCGGACCAGTGCAATCATGTTCGGCACGCCCTGCGTGCGATTGCTCGACAGCTGGTTCTTGAGATCGAAGGGTTCCAGCGCGCCAGCCACGTCCATGGCCGCCACTTCGTGGGCAGGGCGATCCTGGACGGCGGCAATCACCAGCGCGACGATCCCCTTGGTGATCGCAGCGTTGCTGTCGGCCAGGAAGTGCAATGTGTCGGCCTCGCCGGTGGGATAGACCCACACCTGTGCCGAACAGCCGCGCACCAGCGTGGCATCGGTCTTGAGGGCATCGGGCATCGCTTCGAGTTCGCGGCCCAGTTCGATCAGCAGGCGATAGCGTTCGTCGCCTTCGAGGAACTCGTATTCTTCGGCAATGTCGGAAAGTGTGCGCATGGCGCGCCTTTAGCGGGCGTGCCTGCGGGCGTCCATCGGGCTTAGCCGAACAGGCCGCCGGGCCGGGTGAGCGCATGGTACAGCACGTAGAACCAGCCGAAAAAGCCATGGATCGCGGCCCAGACGATCGAGCCGTGCAGGCTCCAGCTGATGGCCACCGCAATGGCACTGCCAAGGCCGATCCCGGCGCGCGCGGCGTCGGTGCGGACCACGGTCACAGGTCGACGCCGCTGGCGATGGCTTCGAGTTTCTTGATCCGTTCCTTCAGGTCGGCCAGCTCGATCCGCGCCGCGCCGATCGTCGATCCGCTGTCGGGCCGGTCGGCCGCCGGGTGGCGGTCCAGCTCTTCACGCTTGAGCGCCAGCCAGCCCTGCCAGGCGCGCAGGAGGGCGGCGGCCACGATGGTCAGGCCGACCAGCGCTGCGCCTGCGATTATCAAAGTCGGTTCGAACATAACCTCATGTCCTCCTTGAACCTCGCCGCCTCAATCGGACTGCTTGTCGCGCAGTTCTTCGATTTCGGCGGCGATCTGCTTGGTTTGCCGTGCGTCGAGCGAATTGTTGTCGGTTGCGATCCGTTCGAGCACCTTGATGCGTTCGCGCAATTCCTCGACTTCGCGTTTCTCGGCGGCAGAGATACGATCCTCGCTCTCTTGCTGCCGGCCGCGTTCGATGCGTCCCATTGCCCGGTAACGCTCGCGCATGACGGCGGCGATCGTGGCAATCGCGACGATTGCGACAATGGCGGTCCAGAAACTCATCGGGTCGCTCCCTGCGGCATGGTGCGGTCCTCGATTTCCTGCAGGTCGCGCAATTCGTCGATCTGCGATGCCAGCGCGTGATTGCCGTCGGTGGCTATGCGTTCGAGCACGCGGATGCGTTCTTCCAGCTGGCGATGTTCGGTATTGCCCGTGGCCGCTTGTCCGGCCTTGGCCTCGGCGATCCGCGCTTCCAGCTCGAGCCTCTGCAACTTGTGGGCCCGGCTGCGGTTGCCTGCGAGCGTACCGAAGGTCAGCACGATCAGCAGGATGGCGAGTACGAAACCGAAGATCAGAAGCAGGTCGGCATCCATCAGTTGGCATCCTTCGTGTCGCGAAGGCGATCGATCTCATGGGTAAGGTGATAACCGCTGTCGGTGACGATGCGTTCGACATTGCCGAGCCGGTCCTTCACCGAACCGAGTTCGGCGCGGAGTTCGGCATTTTCCTGTGTGAGCAGCTTCACCCGTTCGACCGCCTGGTCGTTCTTGGGATAGACCGACTTGCCCCAGCTGTTTTCGAGCGGGTAGCCGTTCTTGACGCGGATCCAAGTGGTCGTAACCCAGGCAATCGAAATGCACAGAACGCCAACTGCCAAGAACGGGGCCAAGGCCTCAACCAGCATAGCCTTTTCCATTACGCTTTCTCCCCGCGCTTGAGGTTCAGTGGCACGCCGGCATCGCTTGCCGGCTTGTCGCGCAGCGCCTCGATCTCGTCATGCAGCGAATAGCCGCGGTCGGTGACGATCTTCTCGAGCACCACCATGCGGTCCTGCATGGTGTCGAGCTTGTCGTGCAGCTGGCGGTTCTCGGCTTTCAGCGCCTTGGTTTCCGCCGTGTCGCTGCGTTCGGTCTTGCCGCCCCATTCATCCTCGAGCGAATAACCGTGCTTGGCACGGATCCAGTTGTTGATCAGCCAGCCACCGGTGCTCAGCGCGATGATGGCAATGACGAATTCGGGTCCACCCCAATTCATGACTTGTGTTCTCCCTGTTTCATATCGAGCGGTGTTCCGCTGTCGGTCGCTTCCACGCTGCGCTGGTCGCGCAGGGCTTCGATCTGTGTTGCTACGTTGTAGCCGCTGTCCGTGACGATGCGTTCGAGCACCCGGACCCGTTCTTCGAGATCGCCCACGCGGCTGGCATATTGGGCGGCCTTTTCGGCAGTGCTCTCGGCGGTCGCGCTGAGCTGCATCTCTGCCATCTTGTGCTGGTGGCGGGTCCAGATTGCCAGCCCGCCGATCAGGAACGGCGCCAGCGGAATGAGATAGGCCCAGTCGAACATTGCTTGTGCTCCCCCTGTGTCGGTTCCCGGATTACCGGAGGCGTTCGATCTCGGCGGTCAGCCGCGGGTTGTTGCTGACGTAGAAGGTTTCCACTTCGGCCAGGCGGCGGTCGACATCCTTCATCCGGGCGCGGATTTCGCGCGCGGTACGCTTGGGGTTCTGCCGCACGCGCTGCCAGTAGGTCTGCTCTTCGCGGTCGACATAGAGGTGCGCAGGCTTCTTGTTCAGCAGCAGGCCGGCGATGAAGTAGAACGGGATCGTCGATCCGCCGGTCATGAAGGTCAGGCCGAGAAAGCCGAGCCGGACCCAGAAGGCGTTGACCCCGGTGTAATCCGCGATGCCCGAGCAGACACCCATGAGCTTCGCGTTCTGTTTGTCGCGGTAAAGCGTCGTGCGGGGGCTGTTCACTGGCTGGCTCCTTTTTTCTCGGCAATCAGCTGTTCGAGTTCGCGCAGCTGCTGGTTGTCCTGTTCGCTGTCGTGGACGATGCGGGCGGGACGGAATTCGGGGTTGTCGCTGGCGACAAGGCGTTCGACTGTGTCCATCCGGTCATCGAGCCGCTTGGCGAGGTTGTAGAGTTCCTCGAGCAGCGCTTCGTCGTCGCCGGTGATCGTCGCGGAGGTCTTCCACTTGGTGATGTAGTGCAGGATGATCCACGGAAGCCCGATGAAGATCGCGGGAATGATGATAATCTCTTCCATGGGGTCAGTTCTCCTTGCCGGCGCTGCCCTTGCCGAGCGCCTTTTTCATCTGTTCGAGTTCGTCGTCGATCGCATCGGCGCCCTCGAGCGCGGCGATCTCGTCTGACAGGCTGGGCTTGTCCGACTGATCGGCAATGTTCAGCGCATCGGCGCGGCCTTCGGCATAATCGACGCGGCGTTCGAGCTGGTCGAAGCGGCTGAGTGCATCGTCGACGCGTTCGTTGGTCATCAGGCTGCGCAGCTTGACGCGGTTCTCGGCGCTTTCGAGACGCGCGGCGATCGCGGTCTGGCGGCTGCGGGCTTCGCGCAGGCGGTTCTGCAGCTTCTGGATGTCCTGCTCGTAGGCGCGCAGCGCATCGTCGAGCACGGCGATTTCCTGCTTGAGCTGCTCGCTCATGTCGCTGGCTTTCTTCTTCTCGACCAGCGCGGCGCGGGCAAGATCCTCGCGATCCTTGGACACGGCCAGCTGCGCCTTCTCGCCCCAGTCCGCCTGGAGCTTGTCCAGCTTGACCGTGTGCCGGTGCATTTCCTTCTGGTCGGCAATCGTGCGCGCGGCGCTGGCACGGACCTCGACCAGCGTTTCCTCCATTTCGAGGATGATCATGCGGATCATCTTCTGGGGGTCGTCCGCCTTGTCGAGCATGTCGTTGAAATTGGCAGCGATAATATCGCGGGTGCGGCTGAAAATGCCCATTAAAGGTGCTCCACTGGAAAAAAAGTCCGATCCCTTCGACCGTCCGCTGTCGCGCGTCGGAGTTGGCGAGCGGCGCAGCCGTTCTACCTCTTCCTCGATACGCGACAAGCGAGGGCGGGCCGAAGCGTCGCCGGTGTCGTTGTCCCGGCGGTTTTCGGGGGACTGCCGCTCCGGCCCTAGGGGATCATGATCGGGGGGCAGGGTCATGCAATCTCGACCTGTTCATATGCGGCCAGCACCGGCGTGGGCGTCGTCACCGCGATCTGCGAGCTCAGTACGACGAAGGTGGCCATCGCAGCGATGCTGGCGATTGCGGCCTGTCCAAGTTGGCTGCGGAAGAAGCTGCGGTTGTACATCTGTGGGTTACCTCCCTTGGGGCCGGTGGGCCAATTGCTGTTGTCCTAGGTTAAGCAAGCGGTGTGCCAAACCCCGGAAACGGGAGGATAGCGGGGGTTTTTGCAGATACAGCAAATGGCGTGTTGGTTTTTCTTGCCAAGCATTGGGAAATATTCCTATCTCTTGGCCATGGAGCGGGGAAATCAGTTTGTCGGCCAGTCGGGGGCATTCCTCGATGCGGTCGAACGGGCCAGCCGGGCGGCGCCGATGCGGCGGCCCGTGCTCGTCGTGGGCGAGCGCGGAACGGGCAAGGAACTGATCGCCGAACGCCTGCATCGCCTTTCCACCCGCTGGGACGAACCGCTGGTCGTCATGAACTGCGCCGCCTTGCCCGAAACGCTCATCGAAGCCGAGCTGTTCGGGCACGAGGCGGGCGCGTTCACAGGTGCTACCAAGGCGCGCGCCGGAAGGTTCGAGGAAGCCGACAAGGGCACGCTATTTCTCGACGAACTGGGCACTTTGTCGACCGGTGCGCAGGAACGGCTGCTGCGCGCGGTGGAATATGGCGAGGTCACGCGGATCGGATCGAGCCGCCCGATGCGCGTCGACGTGCGGATCGTCGGCGCGACCAACGAGGACCTCCCGGCCAAGGCGGAGCAGGGCGAGTTTCGCGCCGATCTGCTCGACCGGCTGAGTTTCGAGGTTATCACCCTGCCGCCGCTGCGCGTTCGCGAAGGCGATGTCGAGGTGCTGGCCGATTATTTCGGACGCCGTATGGCGGCCGAACTCGGCTGGGAAGGCTGGCCCGGTTTTGCGCCGCATGTCGCCGACCAGCTCGAACGGCACGACTGGCCCGGCAATGTGCGCGAATTGCGCAATGTCGTCGAGCGCGCGATCTATCGCTGGGACGATTGGGACCAGCCGATCGGGCACGTCGTTTTCGATCCCTTCGACAGCCCGTGGAAACCCGCCGGCCCGGGCCCGCGCAAGGACAGTCCGGCGCAGCAGTCGGCTGCAACGGCCGCGCCTGCCATGCCCGATTTCGATCTCGTCGCGGACCTGCGCGGAGCGGTGGATGCGCATGAGCGTGCGATCGTCGAGCATGCGCTGGGCAAGCATCGCTGGAACCAGCGCCAGACTGCCAAGGCGCTCGGCCTGACTTACGACCAGCTGCGCCATTGCATCAAGAAGCACGGGCTGACCGACGACGACTGACCGGTGCGGGCCCGGCCGGGCGCCCGCCAAGCTGTTGCAATCGCGCGCTGTTCGGCGCTTCCCGCTTACTGCTTGCTTTTCGCAGGACTCGCGCCTATCTGGCTGGGCATCCCGACATTGTCGCGACACTGGAGGGGCTGGCGCCGCGAGGGGCCGGCACGAAACCCCGTTGTCGCATGGGGCGCGTATTGGAGACTGCATGGCCGACCTGGACCGCTTGACCGAAGTAATCGAACCCGAGGCACAGGCCCTTGGATTCGAGCTCGTGCGCGTCAAGATGATGCCGTCCGAAGCCGGTGACGGCGGCGAGGCGCTCCAGATCATGGCCGAAGATCCCGCCACGGGCCAGCTGGTGATCGAACAGTGCGCCGCCCTGTCGCGCCGCGTGTCCGATCGGATCGATGCGCTCGAAGAGCAGGGCGATGTGCTGATCGCCGGGGCCTATCACCTCGAAGTGTCGAGTCCGGGGATCGACCGGCCGCTGACCCGGGCCAAGGATTTCGCCAATTGGGCCGGCCATGAAACCAAGATTTCCATGGCCAAGAGCTATAACGGCCAGCGCAACCTGCGCGGCGAACTCAAGGGCATCGACGGCGACATCGTCACCATCGAAGACCGCAAGCAGGGGCTCGTTACGGTCCCCCGCGACCAGATCCATTCGGCGAAGCTCGTCTTGACCGACGAACTGATTGCCGCCACCCAGCCGCTCGACACGAGCGGTGCCGACGAAATTGTCGAAACCCCCGACATTCCTGACGAAGAAAAGGCAGACGACTGATGGCCAGTGCCATTTCCGCCAACAAGGCTGAACTCCTCGCGATCGCAAACTCGGTCGCTTCGGAAAAGATGATCGACAAGGCGATCGTCATCGAGGCGATGGAAGAAGCGATCCAGAAATCTGCCCGCAACCGTTATGGTGCGGAAAACGACATCCGTGCCAAGCTCGATCCGCTGACCGGCGATCTGCGCCTGTGGCGCGTCGTCGAGGTCGTCGAGGAAGTCGAGGACTACTTCAAGCAGATCGATCTCAAGGCCGCCGAAAAGCTGCAGGACGACGCCAAGGTCGGCGACTTCATCGTCGATCCGCTGCCGCCGGTCGATCTCGGCCGTATCGACGCGCAGAGCGCGAAACAGGTGATCTTCCAGAAGGTCCGCGATGCCGAACGCGAGCGCCAGTATGAAGAATTCAAGGACCGCGCGGGCGAAGTCATCACCGGCGTGATCAAGTCGGTCGAGTTCGGCCATGTGATCGTCAACCTCGGCCGTGCCGAAGGCGTGATCCGCCGCGACCAGCAGATCCCGCGCGAAGCCGCGCGGGTCGGCGAACGCGTGCGCGCGCTGATCACCAAGGTGGAACGCAACAACCGCGGCCCGCAGATCTTCCTCAGCCGCGCCCATCCCGATTTCATGCGCAAGCTGTTCGCGCAGGAAGTGCCCGAAATCTACGATGGCATCATCGAGATCAAGGCCGCCGCCCGCGACCCGGGCAGCCGGGCCAAGATCGGCGTGATCAGCCATGACAGCAGCATCGACCCGGTCGGCGCCTGCGTCGGCATGAAGGGCAGCCGCGTCCAGGCGGTCGTGCAGGAACTGCAGGGCGAAAAGATCGACATCATCCCGTGGAGCGATGACGGCGCGACCTTCATCGTCAACGCGCTTCAGCCGGCCACCGTCGCCCGCGTCGTGCTCGACGAGGAAGAGGGCCGCATCGAAGTCGTCGTTCCCGATGACCAGCTGTCGCTCGCCATCGGTCGCCGCGGCCAGAACGTGCGTCTCGCCAGCCAGCTGACGGGCAACCAGATCGACATCATGACCGAGGAAGAAGCCTCGGAAAAACGCCAGAAGGAATTCGCCGAGCGCTCGAAGATGTTCGAGGAAGAGCTCGACGTCGACGAAACGCTGTCGCAGCTGCTCGTCGCCGAAGGCTTCGCCGAACTCGAGGAAGTCGCCTATGTCGAGCTCGACGAGCTGGCGGCGATCGAAGGCTTCGACGAAGACCTGGCCGGCGAATTGCAGAACCGCGCACAGGAAGCGATCGACCGCCAGGAAGCCGCGCACCGCGAGGCACGCCGCGAACTGGGCGTCGAGGACGACCTCGCCGAACTGCCGCACCTCAGCGAAGCGATGCTCGTGACGCTGGGCAAGGCGGGTATCAAGACGCTCGACGACCTGGCGGATCTCGCCACCGACGAGCTGATCCAGAAGAAGCGCGAAGCCCCGCGTCGGCGCAACAATGCCGACGGTCCGCCGATGCGCCGCCCCTCGGTCCGCGAACAGGACAAGGCCGGCGTGCTGGGCGAATACGGGTTGAGCGAAGAGCAGGGCAACGAGATCATCATGGCTGCCCGCGCGCACTGGTTCGACGACGAAGAGGAAGCCCCGGCACCTGCCGCAGCGACCGACACGCAGGAGGCCGCCGATGCGGACTCCACCCAATGAGCGCCTGACGTCCGACATCGCTGGCACGCCCAAGGCACGGAAAGCCTCCGAGCCCGAACGGCGGTGCATTCTTTCGGGGGAGACCGCCCCGCGCGAAACACTCGTGCGGCTGGCGGTTTCGCCTGCCGGACTGGTGCTGCCCGATGCGCATGAAAAGGCGCCCGGACGCGGCGCCTGGATCGGTGCCCCGCGCGCGGAATTCGCAGCGGCGCTGGCCTCGGGCAAGCTGAAGGGAGCGCTGGCGCGCGCGTTCAAGACCGGCGATCTGGAATTGCCCGAAACGCTGCCGCAGATGGTCGAGGAGGCGCTGACTCGCGTGCTGCTCGACCGACTGGGGCTCGAAATGCGCGTCGGAAGCCTTATCTTGGGCACCCAGCGCATCGCGGAAGCGGCGCGCGGGGGCTCAGTGGCCATGCTGTTGCATGCCAATGATGCCAGCGAAGACGGGCGCAAGAAGCTCGATCAGGCGTGGCGCGTGGGACGCGATGCGGAAGGGTCGGGCGAGCGCGGTCTCGAACTGCCACTGGACCGGAGCGCTCTGTCTGTGGCATTGGGCCGCGACAATGTCGTCCATCTGGCGCTGGCCGATGATGCTGCGGTCGCGAGGGTCATGAAACCGCTGACGCGCCTCATGCACTATCTGGGGCATGACCTGCCCACCGCTGAGCGGCGCGCCTCCGTATGCGCGCCGGATGACGAACTGAACGAGACGAACGAGAGAAACGAGCAATAATGAGCGACGACGACAAGAAACCAGCCCGCAAGCCGCTGACCCTCAAGGGTGCTCAGCCGGGCGAGGTCAAGCAGACCTTCAGCCACGGCCGCACCAACAAGGTCGCGGTCGAGGTGAAGCGCCGCCGCAAGCTCGTGAAGCCCGGCGAAACCCCGCCTGCTGCGCCGCCCCCGCCGCCGCCTCCGCCGCCCGCTCCCGAGCCGGCACTGGCTCCGGTGGCCAAGAAGGCTGCGCCGAAGAAACCGGCTGCGCCCGCCGACGAAACCCCGCAGGAACGCGTCGCGCGTCTGCAGCGCGAGGCCGAGGAAGATCGCCTGCGCCAGAGCGAGGACGCACGCAAGCGCGAGGAAGAGCAGGCCCGCCAGGCTGCCGAAGACCAGAAGAAACGCGCCGAAGAGAAGCGCAAGGCCGAGGAAGAGGCCGCCAAGGCCGCTACCGAGGAAGCGCAGAAGCCGGCGGAGCAGCCCGCGGAAGAACCCGCTGCGGCTGCTGGCGAAACCGCGGCGGAAACGCCTGCGGGTGACAAGGCCGCTGCCGGGACCCCGTCGCCCGCGCCGCGCCGCTTCACCCCGGTTGCGCGCCCCGAGCCCAAGAAGCCCGAGCGCAAGAAGAAGGACGACAAGGCCGCGCGCACTGCCGAGAAGCCGGACAAGCGCCGCGCCGGCAAGCTGACGGTCAACAAGGCCCTCAACGAGGACGAAGGACGCCGTGCGCGTTCGCTCGCCGCGCTCAAGCGCGCCCGCGAGAAGGAGCGCCGCATGCAGGGCGGCCCCTCGAAGCCGCGCGAAAAGCAGGTCCGCGACGTCATCGTCCCCGAAGCCATCACGGTTGGCGAACTGGCCAAGCGGATGGGCGAAAAGGGTGCCGATCTCGTCAAGGAACTCTTCAATCTCGACATGATGGTGACCGTCAACCAGACGATCGACCAGGACACTGCGGAATTGCTGGTCGACCAGTTCGGCCACAACATCCAGAAGGTCTCGGAAGCCGATGTCGACATCGCCAATGTCGATGACGTCGATCCGCCCGAGACGCTCAAGCCGCGTCCCGCGGTGGTCACGATCATGGGCCATGTCGACCACGGCAAGACCAGCCTGCTCGATGCCCTGCGCGGCGCCAATGTCGTCAAGGGCGAAGCCGGCGGCATCACGCAGCATATCGGCAGCTACCAGGTGAATACGAAGGGCGGCGATACGATCACCTTCCTCGACACGCCGGGTCACGCCGCCTTTACCGAGATGCGCCAGCGCGGTGCCAATGTCACCGATATCGTGGTGCTGGTGGTAGCGGCCGACGACGGCATCATGCCGCAGACGATCGAGGCCATCAATCACACCAAGGCCGCGGGCGTCCCGATGATCGTCGCGATCAACAAGATGGACAAGCCCGAAGCCAATCCCGACAACATCCGTACGCGTCTGCTCGAACACGAAGTGATCGTCGAGAAGATGTCGGGCGATGTGCAGGACGTGGAAATCTCGGCCAAGGAGAAGACCGGTCTCGACAAGCTGCTCGACGCGATCAGCCTGCAGGCCGAACTGCTCGAGCTTAAGGCCAATCCCGACCGTATGGCCGAAGCCACGGTCATCGAAGCGCAGCTCGACAAGGGCCGCGGCCCGGTGGCCACCGTGCTCGTCACGCGCGGTACGCTGGAGCGCGGCAACACCTTCGTGGTCGGTACGCAGAGCGGCCGCGTCCGCGCGATCGTCAACGACCAGGGCAAGCAGATCAAGAAGGCCGGTCCGTCGATGCCGGTCGAGGTCCTCGGCCTTGGCGGCGTGCCGTCGGCCGGTGACGTGCTGAGCGTGGTCGAGAACGAACAGCGTGCCCGCGAAGTCGCCGAATACCGCCAGGAAAAGGCAACCGAGAAGCGCACCGCGTTGGCCCCGACCAGCTTCGATACGATGTTCAACAACCTCGCGTCGAATGTGGTCGAGTTCCCCGTACTGGTGAAAGCCGACGTGCAGGGTTCGGTGGAAGCCATCACGACCGCGTTGCACAATCTGTCGAACGATCTCATCAAGGTCCGCGTGCTGCACGCCGGCGTGGGTGCGATCACCGAAAGCGATGTCCAGCTGGCGGCTGCTTCCAACGCGCCGATCATCGGCTTCAACGTGCGTCCCAACGCCAAGGCGCGCGAACTGGTGAAGCGCGACGGCGTCGAGATGAAGTATTACGACGTCATCTATCACCTGACCGAGGAAATCGCGAAGGAGATGGCAGGCGAACTGGGTCCGGAACGGATCGAACACGTCGTGGGCCGTGCCGCGGTCAAGGAAGTGTTCCGTTCGGGCAAAAAGGACAAGGCCGCCGGCCTGCTGGTCGAGGAAGGCGTCATCCGCAAGGGCCTGTTCGCCCGTCTCACGCGCGACGACGTCATCGTTTCGGCAACGACCATCGCATCGCTGCGGCGCTTCAAGGACGACGTGGACGAAGTCCGCGCCGGGCTCGAATGCGGCGTGGTGCTGGCCGATACCAACGACATCAAGGCGGGCGACCAGCTCGAAGTCTTCGAAGTCGAGGAGCGCGAACGCACGCTGTGACCGGGGGCTGAGGACGGATGGCGAAAATCCACGAAGGCAGGCGTTCGCCATCGGCCGAGCTGATGGCGAGCGACTTCGTCTCCTTCGATGTGGAGCGGGGCGAGCTGACCACGCGCTACACCCCGCCGCCGAGCTTCGCGAGCCCGCGCGGCGCGGTGCAGGGGGGCCTCATCGCGGGGTTCCTCGATGAAGTGATGGGCGGGGCGCTGCTCGCCGTTACCGAAGCCCGCTTCGGTGCGGCGGAGCAGCGCCTGCCGCTCAATCTCGACATGAACCTCACCTATTTGCGCATGGTCCCGATGGAAACCGTCACTGCCAGGGGACGCGTGCTCAAGCTGGGCAAACGGGTCGCCTTCCTCGAGGGCGAGCTGTTCGACAAGGACGGCAATCTGCTGGTGCGCGCCACTTCGAGCGCCATTCCCACGCCGCTGCCGGGAAAGGACGACTGATGGCCGACAAAGCCATCCTCGGCGCGCCGCACGCCAAATTGCTGGGCGTCGAGTTCGACCATTTCGACAAGGACCGCGAGGAAATCACCTTACGTTTCCACGCGCCCGACAGTTTTGTCACCCCGCGCGGCAGCGTGCAGGGCGGGCTCGTCGCGGGCTTCCTCGACGAGGTGATGGGCTGGGCGCATGTCTGGGCCACCGACCACGAAGAAGCGCCGCTCAATCTCGACATCTCGATGAGCCTGCTGAAGCCGGTCATGGCGGGGCCGGTCATCGGCAAGGGCCGTGTGATCCGCCGCGGGCGCAAGGTCATCTTCCTCGAAGGCGAACTGTTCGATGAGGCGGGCAAGCTGCTCGCCCGCGCAACCAGCACCGCAATCCCCACGCCGCGCCCGGGCGGGGCCGCCTGATGGGGCGTCGTCTCGCTCTGCTCGGGTCGATCAATGTCGGCGGCAACCGTATCACGATGGCGGATCTGGTCGGCGCGCTGACCAGGCACGGCTTCGCCGATGTCGAGACCGTCGTCGCCAGCGGCAATATCCTGTTCGACCCGCCAACCGGCGTGTTGGGAAAGGAACTGCCCGACCGGATAGCCGATATCGTGCGCAGCGAACTGGGCGTCGATACCTTCGCACTGGTACTCAGCGCCGTCGAACTCGAAGCGGCGATCGCGGAAAATCCCTTCTCCGGCACGGGCGAAGACAAATTCGTCCACGTCCACTTTCTCACCGCGCAGCCCGGACCGGAACGCTTCGAACGGCTTCTTGCCGACCATGCCGGGCGCGGGGACGAGCGGATCGCCCCTGGAACACGCGCACTCCATATCGATTATGTGAACGGTGTCGGTACCAGCAAGCTGACTGCCGCCTTTATCGAGCGCCGCCTCGGCTGCCAGGGCACGGCGCGCAACATGCGATCGCTCAAGCGACTTACCGAAAGACTTGCCTGATGGCCCGAAACGACTCCACTCCCGAACAGCAATCGGTCCGCGTCCTCAAGGTGGGCGAGCGGGTCCGCCATATCCTGTCCGAACTGCTCGCGCGCGGCGAGGCGCATGACGACGTGCTTTCCGCCAGCAACATCGCGGTGACGGAAGTGCGCATGACACCCGACCTGCGCAACGCCAAGGCCTATGTGAAGCCGCTGCTCGGCGAAGACGAGGGCCAGGTGCTCAAGGCGCTGCGGACCAACACCGCGTTCTTCCAGAAGGAAGTCGCGCAGCGGCTCGGTCTGAAATTCGCCCCCAGGCTCAATTTCCAGCCCGACGAGAGCTTCGACGAAGCCAGCCGGATCGAAAAGCTGCTGTCCGACCCCAAGGTCGCGCGCGACCTCGACGATACCGACGACTAGGCGCGCGCCCGGGGTTCCATGCACCTGCGGTTCGTCATTCCCGCTCTGACGGGAATGACGAACGCATGGATCAATTCATGAGCGGCGCCGCGGGTGCCGCGACTTCCGGCAGCATGTAGCCGACCGGCGCATCCGGCCCGAGCGGAATGCCGAGGTAGAACCACAGCACGATCAGCACCGTCCCGGAGATGAGTAGCCAGACCGAATAGGGGATCATCATCGCTGTCAGGCTGCCCAGGCCGAAGTCCTTCTGCCAGCGCTGCGCGAAGACCAGGATCAGCGGGAAATAGACCATCAGCGGGGTGATGATATTGGTCGCGCTGTCGCCGACGCGGTACGCTGCGGTCGCGCCTTCCGGGCTGATTCCCAGCAGCATGAGCATCGGCACGAGAATCGGCGCAAGCAGTGCCCACTTGGCGCTTGCCGAGCCCACGAACAGGTTGAGCAGCCCGGTGAACAGCACCATCAGGCCGAGCACCAGCGGAAGCGGCAGGCCGGTCGACTGGATCGCCGCCGCGCCATGCACCGCGCTGATAAGGCCGAGGTTCGACCAGCCGAACATCGCCACGAAATGCGCAGCGGCGAAGGCGAGCACGAGGTAATAGCCCATGTCCTTCATGCTCTCGGCCATCATCTCGACCAGGTCGCGGTGCGACCTGATCTTGCCGGTCGCGCGGCCATAGGCCCAGCCGGTCAGCAGGAACAGCAGGAAGAAGGCGGCGACGAGGCTGCGGTAAAGCGGCGCAAGCTGCGTATGGATCGAACAATCGGCCGCAGGGACCGCCTCGCATGCGGCTTCGTCGACCAGCGGCGTGCCCGGGGCGAAGACCATCAGCAACCAGAGCGCGACCACGAACAGCGCGGCATAGCCGGCATGCCGCAGCCCCTTGGCCGCCAGCGCGCCGCTTTCGTCGGCGGGATCGGGGCTCATGTCGTCGGCCTGCGCTCCGGCAGTCGCGCCGCCTTTCCACGGGCCGAGCCGCGGTTCGACGATCTTGTCGGTGACATACCAGATGATCGGCAGGTACACGAAGGTCATCACGCTGATGAAGAACCAGTTACCCGCGATATTGGCAGTCCACAGCGGATCCAGCGCGCTCGCGCCCACCGCTTCCTCGGTGATCCCGAACAGCAGCGCATCGAGCTGGCCGGGCGAGATATTGGCCGAGAAACCGCCCGACACGCCGGCGAATGCGGCGGCGATCCCGGCCAGCGGATGGCGCCCGGCGGCGGCGAAAAGGATGCCGGCAAGCGGGATCAGCACGACATAGCCCGCATCGGCGGCATGGTTGCCGAGCATCGCCACCAGCGCAACCACCGGGGTGAGCAGTGCTTTGGGCGCGCTCTTGACCGCTTTCGACATGCCGGCGGCAAAGAAGCCCGAACGTTCCGCGACGCCCGCGCCGAGCATCACGACGAGCACGTAGCCGAGCGGGTGGAAGTGCGTGAACGTGGCGGGCATTTCGACCCACAGGCGCTGGATGTTCTCGGGCGAAAGCAGGCTGACCGCGTCGATCCGCAGCGCGGACCCGGTCGCTTCGTCGATGGCGGTGGGGTGGAAGGCCGACACGCCCGATAGCGACGCGACGATCGAAACCACCACCAGCGCGATAATCAGGTAGAAGAAGATGAATACCGGGTCGGGCAGTTTGTTGCCCGTCCGCTCGACCCAGCCCAGAATGCCGGTCTGGGTGTTTTCCGCTGTCGTCGCTTCAGCCATCGAAGTTCCCTGGTCTCTTGTCGTCTTTCGTCGGGGCGATCATCCCCGATCGCATGTGACACCCTTCTTAACAGCCACGCCGCCGGGGGCTAGGGCCAGCGCATGGCCAAGCTCTATTTCTATTATGCCAGCATGAATGCGGGAAAGAGCAGCACGCTGCTGCAGGCCGCATTCAACTACAACGAGCGCGGAATGCGGGTTTCGCTGTGGACCGCTGCGCTCGACGACCGGCCGGGTTTCGGCGCGATCTCGAGCCGGATCGGCCTGGCCAGCGAAGCGTATCGCTACGACGCGCAAACCGATATCGAAGCGCGCGTACTGGGCGACCATGCGGAGGAGCGGGTCGCCTGCGTGCTGGTGGACGAAGCGCAGTTCCTGTCCGAAACGCAGGTATGGCAACTCGCGCGGCTGGCTGATGCGGCGGACATTCCGGTGCTGTGTTATGGGCTGCGCACCGATTTCCAGGGAAAGCTGTTCCCCGGCTCCGCCACGCTGCTGGGCATTGCCGATGCGCTGGTCGAGCTGAAGGCGGTGTGCGATTGCGGGCGCAAGGCGATCATGAACCTGCGCGTCGATGCGGAGGGACGGGCGGTGAGCGAAGGCGCCCAGACCGAAATCGGCGGTAACGACCGTTATGTCGCGCTGTGCCGCCGGCACTTCGTGGACAAGCTGGGTGGGGCCTATCCCGGCGAACCGCTGGCGGGTTAGTCCGGCGCACCCTATCTAGCCTGCCATGACTGAAACGCTTCTTCTCGCGGTGATTCTCATCCCGTGCCTGATTGTCGCCATCGTGTTTCACGAGGTGGCGCATGGCTGGGTCGCGCTGGCACTGGGCGATCCCACCGCCAAGGAACAGCGGCGGCTGTCGCTCAACCCGATCCGCCATGTCGACCCGATCGGCACGCTGCTGGTGCCCGGGGCGCTGGCGTTGTTCGGCGGGCCGATCTTCGGCTGGGCCAAGCCCGTCCCGGTGCGCGGCGAACGGCTGCGCGATCCGCGGTTCGGCATGGTCGCGGTGGCGGCCGCCGGGCCGGGCACCAATTTGCTGCTCGCATTGGTCGGGGCCGTGCTGTTCGGCGCTGTTTCCGGCGCGATCATCGCAGCGGGTGCGGTGCCGCCCGACTGGCTGCTGTCTGCAGGCGGCATGTTCATCCTGATCAATGTCTTCCTCGCGCTGTTCAACTTGCTGCCGATCCCGCCCTTCGATGGGTCGCATATCGTCGGCGGATTGCTGCCGCGCAAATGGGCGGTGAACTGGCAGAAGCTGCAATCGCTTGGCATGCTGTTCTTCATCGTGCTGATCGCGGCGACCTGGGCCTTTCCCGACAGCGGGCTGATCGAGAACACCGTGCTGCCACCGGTATTGTGGATGCAGGAACGCTATTTCGAACTGGCCGAGTGGGTCGCGCGCGGGATCGCGGGATGAGCGACCTCAAGCCCGCACCGCATGGCTGGCTGATCCTCGATAAGCCGCGCGGGCTGGGTTCGACGCAGGCGGTCGGCATGGTCAAGCGCGTGCTGCGCCAGGGCGGCTATGCCAGGACCAAGGTCGGGCATGGCGGCACGCTCGATCCGCTGGCCGAAGGCGTGCTCCCGATCGCATTGGGCGAAGCGACCAAGCTTGCGGGGCGCATGCTCGATGCCGACAAGATCTACGCCTTCACCATCCAGTTCGGCGAGGAAACCGCTACGCTCGATACCGAGGGCGAGGTGACCGAGCGCAGCGATCGCCGGCCGCCGATGGCAGCGATCGCGGGCGTACTCGACCATTTCACCGGCCCCATCGAACAGGTGCCGCCCGCTTATTCGGCGCTGAAGATCGACGGCAAGCGCGCCTACGATCGTGCCCGCGCCGGCGAAACGGTCGAAATGAAGACCCGCGCCGTGACAGTTCACGACCTTTATCTTGCCGGTCATCCCCGCGAAGGCGGGGATCCAGATAAGGGCAGCTCTCTCGCTCGGGGGCGGCTGGACCCCCGCCTTCGCGGGGGTGACGATAGTGGTGTTGGCCTCGTCAGCACATTCCAGACCACTGCCGGGCGGCCCGACCCCTACGATCCGCAGGCGCCGCTCGAACTGGCGGACAGCGTCACGCTGGTCGCGCATGTTTCCAAGGGGACATACATCCGGTCGCTGGCACGGGACATCGCACGCGCGCTTGGCACGCTGGGTCACGTCACCTATCTCAGGCGCATCAAGGCCGGCCCGTTCCGCGAGGAGCAGGCGATTTCGCTGGACAAGCTGGAGGAAATCGCTAAGGGCGCGGCCATCGAGAACCTTCTCTTGCCGCTCGAGGCCGGACTGGACGACATCCCGGTTCTGACACTCGATCCCGACAGCGCGCAGGCGGTCCGCCAGGGCCGGGTATTGTCGGAACTGCCCCATACCGACGGGCTCCATCTCGCCAGCTTGCACGATGTGCCGGTGGCCCTGGTGGAAGTCGACGGTGGCACGGCCAAGGTCGTGCGGGGTTTCAACCTGCCGGATGTCGCGGAGTAGAATACATGTCGGTTACTGCCGAAAAGAAACAGGAAATCATCAAGGACAACGCCCAGGCCAAGGGCGATACCGGTTCGCCGGAAGTCCAGGTCGCCATTCTGACCGAACGCATTCGCAACCTGACCGAGCACTTCAAGTCCAACCACAAGGACAATCACTCGCGTCGCGGTCTGCTGATGATGGTCAACAAGCGCCGCAACCTGCTCGCCTATCTCAAGAAGACGGACGTCGAGCGGTACAATGCGCTGATCCAGAAGCTGGGTCTTCGCAAATAAGAGTTTCTCGAAGGGGTGGCTCAGGCCGCCCCTTTGTTTATCCGGCCTGCGCGCAATACGGCGCGGGGCTGGAAAATGGAGGCGCGAAAAGCCTCGGACCGGACCGGGACGGAATACCCGGCACAGTAGGCCCCGCACCGCAATAAGGCCGTGCGGGTTCATAAGGAAAATACATGTTCGACACGAAAACCGTATCGCTGGAGTGGGGCGGAAAGACCCTCACCCTCGAAACCGGCCGCATCGCCCGTCAGGCTGACGGCGCCGTTCTGGCCACCTATGGCGAAACCGTGGTGCTGTGCGCCGTGACCGCCGCCAAGAGTGTACGCGAAGGGCAGGACTTCTTCCCGCTGACCGTCCACTACCAGGAAAAATTCTCCGCTGCGGGCCGCATTCCCGGCGGCTTCTTCAAGCGCGAAGGCCGCGCCACGGAGAAAGAAACGCTCACCTCGCGTCTCATCGACCGCCCCGTACGGCCGCTGTTCCCCGAAGGTTTCTACAACGAAATCAACGTGATATGCCAGGTCCTGTCGTATGACGGCGAGACCGAGCCCGATATCGTCGCGATGATCGCCGCTTCGGCTGCGCTGACCATCAGCGGCGTGCCCTTCATGGGCCCGATCGGCGCTGCACGCGTCGGTTTCCGCAATGGCGAATACGAACTCAACCCGAGCCTCGAAAGCGCGCTCGACGAAGAAGGTCGCCTCGACCTCGTCGTTGCCGCAACGCAGGACGCGGTGATGATGGTCGAATCCGAAGCCAAGGAGCTGACCGAAGAGGAAATGCTCGGCGCCGTCATGTTCGCGCATGAGGAAAGCCGCAAGGTCATCGGCGCGATCGTCGACCTGGCCGAGCAGGCCGCCAAGGAACCGTGGGAAATCGACACTTCGGACGATACCTCGGCGATCAAGGAAAAGCTGCGCGGCATCGTCGGTGACGACATCGCCGCCGCCTACAAGTTGACCGACAAGTCGGCGCGTTCGGATGCGCTCAACGATGCGCGGGCCAAGGCCAAGGAAGCCTTCGCCGAAGAAGAAGCGCAGACGCAGATGGTCGCCAACAAGGCGGTCAAGAAGCTGGAAGCGGAAATCGTTCGCGGCGCCATCCTCAAGGACGGCCAGCGCATTGACGGCCGCAAGCTCGATCAGGTCCGCCCGATCGAGGCGATGGTCGGCCTGCTACCCCGCACGCATGGTTCGGCGCTGTTCACCCGCGGTGAGACGCAGGCGATCTGCACCACTACGCTGGGCACCAAGGATGCCGAGCAGATGATCGACGGTCTCGAAGGCCTCTCGTACAACAACTTCATGCTACACTATAACTTCCCGCCCTATTCGGTCGGCGAAGTGGGCCGCTTCGGCTTCACCAGCCGCCGCGAGACCGGTCACGGCAAACTTGCATGGCGTGCGCTGCACCCGGTGCTGCCCAAGCATGAAGACTTTCCCTATACCATCCGCATCCTGTCGGACATCACCGAGTCCAACGGCTCTTCCTCGATGGCGACCGTCTGCGGTGGCTGTCTGTCGATGATGGATGCCGGCGTTCCGATCGAACGCCCGGTGTCGGGCATTGCCATGGGCCTGATCCTCGAAGGCGACGACTTCGCGGTCCTGTCGGACATCCTCGGTGACGAAGATCACCTGGGCGACATGGACTTCAAGGTTGCCGGTTCGGAAAAGGGCATCACCTCGCTCCAGATGGACATCAAGGTCGCCGGCATCACGCAGGAAATCATGAAGACCGCGCTGGAGCAGGCCAAGGGCGGCCGTGCACACATTCTCGGTGAAATGAACAAGGCGCTGACCGGCGCCCGCACCGAGGTTTCCAAGCACGCCCCGCGCATCGAGACGATGCAGATCGACAAGTCGAAGATCCGCGACGTCATCGGCACGGGCGGCAAGGTGATCCGCGAGATCGTTGCCGAAACCGGCGCCAAGGTCGACATCGACGACGAGGGCGTGATCAAGATCAGCTCCTCCAACGCCGACGAGATCGAAGCTGCACGCAAGTGGATCGAAGGCATCGTCGAAGAGGCGGAAGTCGGCAAGGTCTACAACGGCAAGGTCGTCAACATCGTCGACTTCGGCGCTTTCGTGAACTTCATGGGCGGCAAGGACGGTCTCGTCCACGTCAGCGAAATGAAGAACGAGCGCGTCGAGAAGCCGACCGACGTCGTGTCGGAAGGCCAGGAAGTGAAGGTCAAGGTCCTCGAGATCGACCAGCGCGGCAAGGTTCGCCTGTCGATGCGCGTCGTCGACCAGGAAACCGGCGAAGAGCTGGAAGACACCCGCCCCGCGCGCGAACCGCGCGGTGACCGTGGCCCGCGTGGCGGCGGTGGTGGCCGTGGCGGCGATCGCCGCGGTGGCCGGGGTGGCCCGCGCCGCGACCGTGATGGCGGCGGGAACAAGGACGGGGGCGGTGAAGCCCACGTGCCCGACTTCCTGAAGGACTGATCCTTCGCTAGGCATTACAGGGGGTCGCGGGTCCGCCCGCGGCCCCCTTTGCTATGGAGAATAGACGATGCTTCCGCGCGAAACGCTCGCCACTGCCCAGGTCCCCGACGGCGAAACGCTGACGCTGGTCAGCCACGGCCGCGATTTCATCATCATGCTCGGCCGCGACGAGCTGATGGGGACGCGCATGCAGTTTTCCGAAGAACAGCTGGCCGAGCTGACGCTGGCTGAACTGGATGCGCCGCGCCCGCGGGTGCTGATCGGCGGCTATGGCATGGGCTTTACCTACCGCGCGGCGCTGGCGAGCCTGCCCGAGGGCGGCTCGGTCACGGTGGCCGAAATCGTCCCCGACATCCTCGAATGGGCTGCAGGGCCGCTGGCGCACTTGACCGGCGACAGCCTGTCCGACCCGCGCGGCGAAGTGGTGATCTGCGATGTCGCGGCGTTGATCGACGATGCCAATGACGGCACGACGCCCAAATACGACGCCATATTGCTGGATGTCGACAACGGTCCCGACGGGATCGTGCGCGATGCCAATTTCCGGATCTATACGAAGACCGGGCTGGGCAAGGCGCGCGATGCGCTGCGACCCGGCGGTATCCTTGCTGTGTGGTCGGCCGCGCCCGACCACAAGTTCACCCAGCGGCTCAAGGACAGCGGCTTCAGCGTCGAGGTGCGCGAAGTGCGGGCGCGGCCCAACAACAAGGGGCCGCGCCACACGATCTGGTTTGCGCGCAAGCGCTAGCGCTTGATCCGCATCCGGCCCATGAAGTCCATCTTGCCCACGGGCAGGCCCTTCATCCGCAGGATGTTGTAGGCGGTGGCGCAATGGAAATAGAAGTTCGGCTGGCTGAAGGTGAGCAGGAAGTCCTCGGCATTGAAATCCATGCCGCGGTCCTTGAACTCGAACCGCATCGGTTGGCCGATCCAGCCTTCCATTTCCTCTTCGGTCAGCGCTTCCAGCGTTTCGCGCGCGCCCGATAGCTTTTCGCGCAGCGCGTCGAAGGTGATCGGCGGCGGGTTGAGATCGGGCGAATAGAGCCCCGCCCGCACGCCCTCGATCGACCCCTGCGTATGCTCGGCCACGCATTTGACCTGGTAGGACCACGGCAGCATGTCGTCGAATACGCGCGCATTGATGAAGTCGTCATGCCCGCAATCGTGCTCGCTGCACCATTTCTCTGCTGTATCGACCAAGTGGCGGGCGGTCCCCAGCATTTGCAGGGCGCTCGGAACATAGGCAGCGTGTAGCGAAAGCGGCATGTAAGTCTCCTCTCTGAAAGCGCGCGAACATAGGCAAGATGCCCGGCGATGCCAGCGGCAATCGCGTCAGACGCCGTGCACCAGCCGCGGTTGTGAATGCTTGCCGTCCTGCCACAGCAGCAGCTGGTCCCTGCCGGCGTCCTTCGCCGCGTAGAGCGCCTCGTCGCCGCGCTTGACCGCGCTGTCGAGCGTGTCGTTCGGCCGCACTTCGGTCAGCCCGGCGCTCGCCGTGACGGGGAAGGGGACCTCGGGGACCTTTTCAAGTACCGACAGGGTAATCTGCCGCCGGACGGTCTCTGCCAGCCGTTGATAATCCTCGCCATAGATCAGCACGACGAACTCCTCTCCGCCCTGCCTCGCGGGGAATACGTTCTCCTGCTTCAGGCCCTCGGCAACCGCGATCAGGACCTCGTCGCCGGTATCGTGGCCGAACATGTCGTTGATGCGTTTGAAATGATCGCAATCGATGACCGCCAGCGCGGCAGGGCGCGGATGGGCGGGATCGCGAAAGCGCAGCGCGAGCCCGCGTCGGTTGGCTATCTCAGTCAGCGGATCGGTAGCGACCGCGATTCGCGCTTCGCTGACGTCGGCCCAGGCTTCGTCCCGTTCGCGCTTGACCGTGAGATAGCCGTTGATGACGCCGCCAGCAGTGACCATGAAATCGACCAGCACCGCAAGCAGCGCGGCCACCGGCCAATAGGGAACGGGCGCGCCGGTACTCAACTCATACGCAAGGACTAGCAAGCCGAGGATGATCAATGGTGCATAGCCGACAGCCTGATACTGCGCGAACCTGCTGCCTGATCGGACGGCTGCCGCAAGACCAGCCGTCATGCCGAGGATCATCGTGAGCAGAAGGAGGTCGTGCACCAGGTCGAAGCCCGGCCATAGCGGCGCCAATGCTGTAGCGATCGCCCCGACGACGCCGACGATGAAAAGGGTCCGCAGCCAGTAGCGGATCCGCGCAAATCGAGGCCGGTTTTCGATATAGGCGGCGAGAAATGGTCCGGTGCTGCCGATCGCGATCGACAAGGCGATCTCGCCGATATCGGTCCGGAATTCGCCCCCAAGTGTCGGGCTGGTGAGCGCTACCGGGAACAAGGCAACGCTCATTATCGCGAAACACAGCGCGCGCAATGCTGCCCAAAGCAGGAAGCTGCGCCGCACCAACGGATACACTGCTAGAGCCAGCAGCCCGACAGTCAGTGCAATCCCCAAGAATGCGCCAAGACCGACGCTACCCCATTCCATCTCTTCCGCCCCCCAACGGTTCCGCACACCAAGCCGCCCCCCGCGCTGCGGGAGGTAGCCGAGTGTCCTTGGGTGTAAACGCCGTCCCGTTGTGGGCTAGGCGAGGAGCGACCCGCTAAAATCTCGGTTAGCGTACCCGCGGCCCGCCGAACGGCAGCGGCGGAGGGGGGCGGCGCGCGCCGCGCGGCAGCTGGGCCTGGTAGGCCCGGCCGCAATGTTCGACGCAATAGGGGAAGCCGGGGTTCACGGCCTCGCCGCAGAAATGGAAATCGGGTTCGCCCGGGTGTCCCATCGGCCAGCGGCATACCTTGTCCGACAGATCCAGCAGGCTGGTCTTGTCGGCGATTTCGGGGCTCGGCTTGGCCGGGACCAGGCGGCGCGGCGGCGCTGGGGGAATCGGGGGCTGCTGGTCACCGGGACCCTGGCGCAGGAAGCCACCCGGCCCGACCGAGACGATCTTGGGCAGGTTGGAATTCTTGTTCGGCATCGGCTGCGACGGGTTGCCGGCATCCTGCCGCGGTGCAGGCGGCGGTGCTGCCGGTTCCGGCGGGGCGGCCGGCGCAGCAGCAGCGGCCGGCTTGGCTGCGGGCTTCGCCGCTTTCTTGGGCGCCGGTGCCTTGGGCGCGGCCTTGGGGGCAGCGGCGGCCTTCTTCTTGTCGTTGGCCTTGACCGGCGACGGGCGCGACTTGAGACCGAGGCGGTGCGCCTTGCCGATCACGGCATTGCGGCTCACCCCGCCCAGCTCGTCGGCGATCTGGCTGGCGGTCGAACCGCCTTCCCACATCTTCTTAAGCGTTGCGATCCGTTCGTCGGTCCAGCTCATGTACAGTCCTGTATCTCGTGTCTTGGCGCCGCGGCTTGCATGCCGTGACGCTTGGGCCTAGGCGCGCCCTATGGTCGATCAAGCTCAGCCCAAATCGCTCGGAAGCGATCATCCGGACGCATCCTTCGTCGAAGGTAATGCCGGAGGGGAGAGCAGGTTTCCGCCGCGGGGTCGCCCGGTGATCCGCGGAATCAACCGGATTGGCCTGTGGAGCCTCTATATGAAGGAGGTCCGCCGGTTTCTCAAGGTCCAGACGCAGACAATCTGGGCCCCGGCAGTCACCACGGTGCTTTTTCTCGTGATCTTCTCGGTCGCGCTGGGGCGGGGCGGGCGCGAGGTGCTGGGCGTCAATTTCCCCACCTTCGTCGCACCCGGCCTGATTGCCATGGCGATGATGCAGAACGCCTTCGCCAATTCCTCCTTCTCGCTGCTTTCCGGCAAGATCCAGGGGACCATCATCGACCTGCTGATGCCGCCGCTGTCCGAAGGCGAGCTGATGTGCGGTATCGTGGGGGCAGCGATGACCCGCGCAGTGGCGGTCGGCTTCGTCGTCGCGGGGGCAATGATGCTGTATCCCGGAGCGAGCCTGGCGATGGCGCATCCCTGGGCGGTGATGTGGTTCGGGCTGATGGGCGCGATGATGCTCGCGCTGCTTGGCCTGCTCGCATCGATCTGGGCGGAGAAATTCGACCACAACGCCGCGGTGACCAATTTCGTCGTCGCGCCGCTGGCGATGCTGTCGGGGACGTTCTACGTCATCGACCGGCTTGCACCGGCCTTCCAGGCGGTCAGCCGCGCCAATCCCTTCTTCTACGTGATCTCGGGCTTTCGCTACGGCTTTCTCGGACGCAGCGACATCGGCGATGCGGCGGCGGTGACGATGGCCGCGCTGGGCCTGTTCGCGCTCAACGCAGTGCTGGCCTTCGCCACCTACCGGATCCTGAAGTCGGGCTGGAAGATCAAGAACTGATCGTTCGCCGCGCGCCGCTCAGTGGGTCAGGCTGACCCGCATGCGGTAGCGCCCGTTTTCGAACTGTTCGAAATACTGGTGCACATCGGGGTGCGACACCGGCCCCGAAACCGAATCCGTCACCAAATTCTGCTGGCTGACGTAGGCGACGTAATCGCTGTCATCGCTTTCGGCGAGCAAGTGGTAGAACGGCTGGTTGCGATCGGGGCGGATATCCTCGGGGATCGCCTCGTACCATTCGTCGCTGTTGGCGAAGACCGGGTCGATGTCGAAAATCACGCCGCGGAAATCGAACACGCGGTGTTTGACCACGTCACCGATGGCGAAGCGGCTCTTGACGCGGCGCGGCACATCGATGGTGCGACCGGCCTGGGCGGAGAAATACTGTGCTCGTTCCATGAGAAGCGACGATATGGGGTCCAGGCGCCCGCTTACAATGGCGATTGGCGAAGCTTCCCCCGAATTCTGACGAAAAGGGGCTTGGCAAGGCACAGGCGCTCGGCTAATCGGCGCGCCTTGCTTCGACCGGGGCCCTGGGCCCGAAGCGCACCCGACATATGCGGAGAGGTGGCAGAGAGGTCGAATGCGCTGCACTCGAAATGCAGTGTACTGGCAACAGTACCGTGGGTTCGAATCCCACCCTCTCCGCCACGGGATTTCTCGACAATCCAGATCTTGCGGCACGCGTCCGCTGGCGAATGCGTGCCTGATGTCCGTGTGTTAGCCGCGTCCCCGATAGGATGAAACGCCTTGGTCGGGCAGCCACAGGGCCGCCGGCGGTGCGCCGCTTTGCCAGAAGACGTCGATCGGGATGCCGCCGCGCGGATACCAGTATCCGCCGATGCGCAGCCATTGCGGCTGCATTTCGTCGAACAGCCGCTGGCCGATCCCCACGGTCACGTCCTCATGAAAGCCGCAATGGTTGCGGAACGAGCCGAGGAACAGCTTGAGGCTCTTCGATTCGACGATGGTTTCCCCCGGCGCGTAATCGATCACCAGATGCGCGAAGTCGGGCTGGCCGGTCACCGGGCACAGCGAGGTGAATTCGGGCGCGGCAAAGCGGACCATATACAACTGGCCGGCGCGCGGATTGGGGACGTAGTCGAGTTCGGCCTCTTCGGGCGAGGCGGGCAGCGCGGTGTTCGCGCCAAGGAACTTGGGGGCAGGTGTGTCGCTCATGCCGCGCTCCTGCCGCGAAGCGCGGCGCAGCGCAAGGCGGGGCTTGGAAGCCCGCGCTTCAGTACCTATTCACCGCCGCCCCGCACACTCGCGGTCCCTTTCTCACGAAACGACCCGCAATGGCATTTGTCACCCGTATCCCGTTGATTGCACTCGCCGCAGCGCTGCCGGCCGTGGCGCAGGCACAATCGGTCAATGATTTCACGCTCGAACCCGCGCCGACGCCCAGCGCCACCCCGCAGGTGCAAGGGCCCGCGGATACGCGCAGCGGGGTCGAGATTCGCCCGCGCGTCCTCGCAACCCCGACTCAAGCGCCGACAGCGAGCCCCACCGCCGCGCCGAGCCCGGCTCCGACGCTGTCACCGGTACCCGGGCCATCCGGAGACAGGGCGCCGCGCGCCCCGGTCGCCCAGCCATCCCCGCGCGCTACGCCGCTGCCTGCGGTGACGCCGCCTGCGCTGGATCCAGGTGAAGCGGCGGCCATGAGCTCCGCGCCCGAGGAGCCGCCGACGGTCCAAGACCCCGCGAGCGATATGCGCGCGGCTTCGTCCGTCGCAGAATCCGCAGTGCCCGAGGGACCGCTACCAGAGCCCGCTGCGAACGAAGAGGCCGGGCGGACCCCGTGGCTGCCGCTTGCGGGCGGTGCAGTGTTGCTGGCGCTGCTCGGCGCAGGCTTCGCCGCCTGGCGTCGTCGCCGGCCCCGGCACGTTCCCGAAATCCAGCGCCCGGTTGTCCGCAGCGCTCCGCCCGCCGGTCCGGCGGCGCTGGGGGACGCCCTCCGACTGCACGTCGAATCCGACAAAATCATCCGCAGCGCCGCTTTCGTAACGCTCAAATACCGGCTGACCCTGACCAACCGCAGTGAAACCCCGCTCGGCGCGATCGGCGTCGGGCTCGATCTGGTGTCGGCTCATGCCCAGGCACCGATGGACCAGCAGGTCGCGACCGCCGAAACCGCGCTTGAAGAGCGCCATGCCGTCCCGCGGCTGGCGCCCGGGCAGAGCATCACGCTCGACGGACAGGTGCAGCTTGCGCTCGCACAGGCGCAGGTGATCCGGCAGGGACGGCATCCGTTGCTGGTCCCCTTGCTGCGCATGCGTATCTCGGCGCGAGGCGGGGACGCGCTGCTGCGGACCTTTGTCGTCGGACAGACCGCGCCCGGCAGCAGCCGCGTGCAGCCCATCCGGCTCGACGAAGGGCCGCGCAGCTATAGCCCGGTCGCGCAGCGCGAGCTCGCCTAACTCGACTTCGCCGGGCCGCCGCGCTACCCGGTTGGCGATGGACAGTCTCGTTTCGACCCAATGGCTTGCCGACCAGCTCGGCGCTGCGGACCTCGTGGTTCTCGATGCGTCGATGCATCTGCCCGACAGTCCGCGCCAGGCGGCGCAGGATTTCGCGGCGGCGCATGTGCCCGGCGCGCGGTTTCTCGACCTTGTCAGCTTCGTCGATCCCGGTTCGCCGGTACCCAAGGCCCTGCCAAGTCCCGAACAATTCGCGGCGCGGCTGGGGCAGCTCGGGGTGGCACCGTCGTACCGGGTCGTGCTGTATGACGACAGCCCGATCCGCAGCGCGGCCCGCGCGTGGTACATCTTCCGGCTGTACGGCTTCGCTCAAGTGGCGATCCTCGATGGCGGGTTGGCCAAGTGGACCGCCGAGGGGCGCGCGCTCGAAAGCGGCGGGGTTTCCGGCAGCCCGGTCGATTTCCCGGTGCCCAAGCGTGCTGTCGGCGTGCGCAGCAAAGAGGATATCCTCGCCAACTGCGCCAGCGCGGCCGAACAGGTGGTCGATGCGCGCGACGCGGCGCGCTTTGCCGGCGAAGAAGGAAGCGGATCGCGGGGCCATATCCCGGGCGCCGCGAACGTGCATTTCACGCAGTTACTGACCGAAGCGGGCACCTATCGTACGCCAGCGGAAATCGCTGGTCTTTTCCAAAGCGCCGGCATCGATCTCGACCGTCCGGTCGTCACGAGCTGCAACAGCGGCATGACCGCGGCGGTGCTGTCCTTCGGGCTTCACCTCGCGGGCAAGGACGATACCGCGCTGTACGATGGCAGCTGGCTGGAATGGGGGGAGGATCCGCAAACGCCCAAGCAGGCGGGGAGCGGGCGATAGACATGGCAGGGGGAGACGACAGCACCCATCGCGCGGCGACACGGCTGGTGACCAGCGGGCGATCGGGCGATTTCGCCAGCGATGTGGTCAACCCGCCCGTGTGGCGCGCGAGCACGCATCTCTACCCCGACTGCGCCGCATTGCGCGCGCGCAAGAGCGACAACCGCGATGGGCAGTTCTTTTACGGCCGCCGCGGATCGCCCACGCAATGGGCGCTCTCCGAAGCGCTTACCGCGCTCGAGCCGGGGGCCGCCGGCACCGTCCTCTATCCCAGCGGTCTCGCCGCGCTGGTCGGCGCGTTGCTCACGGTCCTGCGCAGCGGCGATGTGCTGCTGGTGGCGGATAATGCCTATGATCCCACGCGCAGCGCGGCCACGGGCCTGCTGAAGGATCTCGGTATCGAGCACCGCTTCTTCGATCCGCTCGACCATGAAGCCTTTGCCGGGGCATTCTGCGACCGCACGCGCGCGGTCATGCTGGAAGTGCCGGGCAGCCTCACGATGGAGGTCTGCGATATTCCCGCGCTTTCGGCCATCGCGCGCGGAAGGGGAGCCGTCAGCCTGATCGACAACACCTGGGCCACCGCGCTCGGATTTCCCGCTCTCGAGCATGGCTGCGATATCGCCATCACCGCGCTGACCAAGCATGTCGGCGGCCATTCGGACGTCATGATGGGTGCCGCCAGCGCGGGCGAGCGCTGGTATCGTCGCCTGCGGCTTGGTGCGCAGCGGCTGGGCCATGTCGTGTCGCCTGACGATGCCGCGCTGGTGCTGCGCGGGCTGAGGACGATGGGCGTGCGTCTCGAGCGCCAGACCGCGACCGCACTGGCGATCGCCGAATGGCTCGATGCGCGCAGCGAAGTGGCGCATGTGCTGTCGCCCCTGCTTCCCGGTGAGCCCGGCCATGACATCTGGCAACGCGATTTTACCGGCGGCTGCGGTCTGTTCAGTTTCGTGCTCAAGGGCGGGGACGATGCCGCGAGGTGCCGGCTGGTCGATCGGCTGGAACTGTTCGGCATCGGTTACAGCTGGGGCGGGTTCGAAAGCCTCGCCCTGCCGTTCGACGTCGAACCGGTTCGTTCTGCGATGCCCTGGCCCAAGCCAGGCTGGAGCGAAGCGGACCGCCATGGCATACGGCTGTCGATCGGGCTGGAAGACCCCGCCGATCTGATCGCCGATCTCGACCGCGGTTTCGCGGCGCTTAACGAAGGATAGACGTGCAAGGCGAAACCCCTCCCACCGCCGAACCGACCGCTGCGACACCTGCGGTCGAACAGGCATGGAACCTGGCCGAGCCGGTGGTCGAGGAAAGCTCGGTCGCCGCGGCCGAAGGCGCCAAGGAAGCGCTGAGTTCGCAGAGCGAGACTGTCGGCTCGGTCATCGACACGGTCGATACCGTGGCGCTGTCGTTCGGCGATTTCCGCATCTCGCTGTTCGACGTGCTGGTCGTTGCCGCGGTGATCGTAGGCATCCTGTTCCTTGCATGGTTTGCCAGCCGGATGAGCCGGCGCCTGGTCCGCCGCATGACCCGGCTCGACGAGGCGCAGCAATTGCTGGTCGAGAAGGTGATCACGATCATCGTCTGGGCCGCCGCCTTCTTCCTCGGCATCGACCTGCTCGGGATCGATCTGACCGCACTGGCGGTTTTTTCAGGCGCCTTCGGCCTGGCGATCGGTTTCGGCCTGCAGAAGACCTTCGGCAATCTGATCGCAGGGATCATCCTGCTGATGGACCGGTCGATCAAGCCGGGCGATGTGATCGCGGTGGCCGATCTGGCGGGCAACGAGAGCTTCGGCCAGATCCGCAAGATCGGCATCCGCGCGGTCTCGGTGACCACGCGCGACCAGCGCGAATATCTGATTCCGAACGAAAACCTGATGATCAACCAGGTCGAGAACTGGTCCTATTCGTCCAAGAACGTGCGGATGCAGGTGCCGGTCGGGGTGAGTTACGAAGCCGACATGAAGCTGGCCGAGGAACTGATGCTCGAGGCAGCGAAGTCCTGCGACCGGGTGCTGAGCGCGCCGCCGCCGACGGTCTGGATGAGCGAATATGGCGACAGCTCGGTCAATTTCGTGATCCATTGCTGGATTACCGACCCCGAGGACGGGGTCGGCAACGTGCGCAGCGCGGTGCTCAAGAAGCTGTGGTGGCTGTTCAAGGACAACGGCATCGAGATCCCGTTCCCGCAACGCGACCTGCATATCCGCGGCAGCGACCAGCTCGAGCGGCTGGCCGAGCTCATGGTGCAGGGGCGCAAGCCTGCGGGCAGTGCGAAAGAATAGGTTGCCGCGCGCACAGCGCCGGTTTCAAATCTCGCCTTCCTAGCCGGACACGCATTCTGATTGGCGCAACGGCCGTGCCCCTCGCATCTTGCAAACATGGCACAAACCGGAACCATCTATCTCGTCGGCGCGGGACCGGGCGATCCCGATCTCCTGACGCTGCGCGCTGCGCGGCTGATCGAGAGCGCGCGGGTGATCGTCCATGACGGACTGGTCGACCCTGCGATCCTCGCACTTGCGCGCGGCGATGCGCAGCTGATCAGCGTGGCCAAGCGCCGTTCGCATCACACCTTGCCGCAGGAAGAGATCAGCGAACTGCTGGTCCGCGTGGCCCGTTCGGGCCAGGACATCGTGCGGCTCAAGGGCGGGGACCCGTTCGTGTTCGGCCGCGGCGGCGAGGAAGCCGAAGTCGCCCGCGCTGCCGGCGTTGCGGTGGAGGTGGTGCCCGGGATCAGCGCGGCCAACGGGGCCGCGGCGGCGGCACAGATCGCGCTGACGCATCGCGACGCGTCGAGCATTGTCAGCTTCGTGGCCGGCCAGTGCAAGGGTCTGAAGGACCAGGACTGGGCGGGGCTTGCCGGCAAGGGCCGGACGCTGGTGATCTACATGGGCGTGAAGACCGCGCCGCAGATCGCCGAGAAACTGATGGAAGACGGGCTGTCGCCCGACATGCCGGTGGCGGTGATCGAGAACGGCACGCGCCCCGACATGCGCGTGCTGCGCGGCCTGCTCGCCGGGCTGCCCGATCTGGTGGAACATGAAAAGGTGGTCAGCCCTGCGCTGATCGTGATTGGTGAAGTGACCGCGCGCGACGATGTCGCCCTGGCGGTCGCCGCGCAGGAGGCGGCACGATGAGATTGCTTACCGGAAACGATTTGAAGACCGGCGCGGTGACTTGGTGGACCGGCAGCGACTGGTCGATCCACGTCGAGGATGCGGCCGATGTGGCAGGTAGCGAAGACGAGATCGCGCGCCGCGAAGAGGCCGCTCGGCGCGTCAATTCGCCTTATGCAGTGGACGCCGAACTGCAGGATGGCAGCCCCCGGCCGTCGCATATCAAGGAGCGCGTTCGTGCGCTTGGCCCGACCGTCCGTCCCGACCTGACCCTCAAGCCTGCTGATCCCGAAATCGGTAACTGGGTGATCTGATGTACAAATACGACCAATACGACCAGGCGATGGTCGATGCCCGCGTGGAGGAATTCCGCGACCAGGCGCGCCGCCGTCTCGAAGGCAAGCTGACCGAAGACCAGTTCAAGCCGCTCCGGCTGATGAACGGGCTCTATCTGCAGCTCCACGCCTACATGCTGCGGGTGGCGATCCCCTATGGCACTCTGAACAGCCAGCAGATGCACGCGCTGGCCGATATCGCGGACAAGTACGATCGCGGTTACGGCCATTTCACCACGCGGCAGAACATCCAGTACAACTGGATCAAGCTGGAGGATGCCGGCGATATCCTGGCCGATCTGGCCAAGGTCGAAATGCACGCCATCCAGACCAGCGGCAATTGCATCCGCAATATCAGCTCGGATCACTTTGCGGGCGCTACCGCGGACGAGGTGGTCGATCCGCGGCCCTATGCCGAGCTGCTGCGCCAGTGGTCGAGCTTCCATCCCGAATTCAGCTATCTGCCGCGCAAGTTCAAGATCGCGGTGATTGCCAGCGACACCGACCGCGCCGCGATGCGCTTGCACGATATCGGTATCCAGATCGTCGAGAACGATGCGGGTGAACTGGGCGCTGCCTTCTACGTCGGCGGCGGCATGGGACGCACGCCGATGATCGCGCCTTGCATCAACCCCTTCGTCCCGCTCGACCGGCTGGTCACCTATGCCGAGGCGTGCCTGCGGGTCTACAACCGCTATGGCCGCCGCGACAACAAGTACAAGGCGCGGATCAAGATCCTCGTCCACGAGATGGGCGCGGAAGAATACACGCGCCAGGTCGAGGCGGAATACGCCCACCTGCTGGAAGAAGGCGTCGAACCGCCCTTCGCCGAGCTCGAACGGATCCGGACCTATTTCGAGGACCCGCTGTTCGAAGCCGGCGCAGGCGAGGAGATCGACCGCAGCGACCCCGATTTCGCCGTCTGGGTCGACCGCAACACGGTCGCGCACAAGGAAACGGGCTATGTCTCGGCGGTGATCAGCCTCAAGCCGGTGGGCGGCATCCCCGGCGATGCGACTGCCGAACAGATGCGCCTGATGGCCGATCTGGCGAAGGATTACAGCTTCGACGAACTGCGCGTGATGCACACGCAGAACATCGTCCTGCCGCATGTCCGCAAGGCCGATCTGCACGCGCTGTGGACAGCGCTCGACGAAGCGGGGCTGGGCAGCCCGAACCTCGATACGGTCGAGGACATCATCGCCTGCCCGGGGCTCGATTACTGCAGCCTCGCCAATGCCCGGTCGATCCCGATCGCGCAGCGCATTTCCGAACGCTTCGCCGCCAATGGCAAGACCGGGACGCTGGGCGAACTCAAGCTCAAGATTTCGGGCTGCATCAATGCCTGCGGGCATCACCATGCGGGCCACATCGGCATCCTCGGCGTCGACCGTAAGGGGGTGGAGAACTACCAGCTCCTGCTCGGCGGCAGCGAGGCGCAGGATGCCAGCCTGGCCAAGATCACCGGTCCCGGTTTCAGCGAAGACGGCATCGTCGACGCAGTCGAAACCGTGACCACCGTCTTCGAACGCGAACGCCAGGACGGCGAACGCTTTCTCGATACGTACCGCCGCATCGGCATGAACCCCTTCAAGGAGGCGCTCTATGGCTGAGACGCTACGCTATCGCGACGACCAACCGGTCGATCATCCCGCCGTGACGGTGGACGCTTTCGTCGACCAGTCGAATGCGCAGGCCGTCCGGATCGAACCGGGCGACGACACGCGTGAATTGCTGCCGCATCTTCAGCGGCTGGCGCTGGTCGAGGTCAACTTCCCCGCATTTGGCGACGGCCGCGGCTACTCCTCGGCGCGGATGCTGCGCGAGGCGGGCTACGAGGGCGAATTGCGCGCGGTGGGCGACGTGCTGGTCGACCAGCTGGCCTATATGCGCCGCTGCGGCTTCGATGCGTTCGAGCCCGATCAGCAATTCGACATGGACGATGTGAAGGCCGCTTTCGAGCGGTGGCCAGAAGTGTACCAGAACGCGGCGGACGACCGCACCCCGATCTGGACCAAGCGGCACCCATGAACCGTCTGCGCGCCATCGACCGGATCGACGTTGGTCCCCGTTTCACCGAACAGGATGCGATTCGTCTCAACCGCATGTTCCGCGGGACCGAGACCGAGGAATGGCTGCGCGCGGTGATCGAGGGAAACCTGGTCGGCGATACCGCCGTGGTGTCGAGCTTCGGGGCCGAGAGCGCGGTGCTGCTGCATCTGATCGCGCAGGTCGATTCGACCGTGCCCGTGCTGTTCCTCGATACCGGCAAGCATTTCCCCGAAACGCTCGCCTACCGTGACGAGCTGACCGAGCGGCTCGGGCTCAACCGCGTCGATCTCTATCCCGAGATCGCCGATCTGCAGACGCGCGACGATACCGGGCTGCGCTGGTCGTACGATCCCGATGGCTGCTGCGAACTGCGCAAGGTCAAGCCGCTGGAAAAGGCGCTCGCCAATTTCGATGCCAGCTTCACCGGACGCAAGGCGTTCCAGTCGGCGACGCGCGCCAATCTGCCGCGCTTCGAAGTGGATTCGGCCGATGTGCAGGGCCGGCTCAAGATCAACCCGCTGATCGACTGGTCGGCAGAGGACATCGCGGCCTATTTCGAGACGCATGACCTGCCGCGCCATCCGCTGGTCGATCGCGGCTTTCCCAGCATCGGCTGCTCGCCGTGCACGCGCCAGGTCGGCGAGGGCGAAGACCCGCGCGCGGGCCGCTGGTCGGGCTGGGACAAGGTCGAATGCGGGATCCACAAGCCGGGCGAGGAACCCTTCCTCTGATCCGGTGGGCGGTGCTGGTGCCGGCTGGAGGATTCGAACCCCCGGCCTGATGATTACAAATCAACTGCTCTACCAACTGAGCTAAGCCGGCGCCCGCAAAGCGCGCCCTTTCGAGCAATCGCGCGCAAATGTCCAGAGCTTCAGAGCCAGCCGTTGTCGCGATACCACCGCGCTGTCGCGGCGAGGCCTTCTTCACCGCTTACGCTGGGTGACCAGACGGCTTCGGGCACTTTCATCGCCGACCGCGCGACCCAGTTGGGATGCGTCATATAACCCACCCTGTCGGCGGTAAGCCTGGCCTTGTCGCCGCGCACCATCCGGTCGACTTTCGCGGCCGCATCCAGCACGCTTCGGGGCAGGTGCGGCGCGAAGACCGGCCGCCCCACCGCCTTGCCGATCGCACGCGCCAGTTCCTTGTGCGACCAGCCGCCTTCGCGCGCATCGTCGGGTTCGAAAGCGCGGCGGCGCACCAGCGCGGGCGGGGCATCGACCAGCGCCAGCAGCAGCCGCGCCAGATCGGTGACATGGATGATCGAACTCGCGCCGCCGGGCGGCAGCGGGACAAAGCCGAACCGTGCGCTGCGGAACATCTCGAAATAATCGACGTCGCGCGGACCGTAGACGCCCGGCGGGCGCACGATCGTCCAGTCGAGCCCGCTGGCCTCGACCAGCTTTTCCGCTCGCGCTTTCGAGGCGCCATAGGCCGACAGTCCGGGCTCGCGCGCCGAGAGCGAGGAAACGAAGACGAACCGCTTGGCGCGGCTGTGCTTGGCAGCGGCGATCAGTCTTGCGGTGCCGTCGACATTGGCCTCCTCGAACGCCGCGGGATCGGGCGCATTGGTCAGGCCCGCCACGTGGACGATCGCATCGCAAGGCTCGCACAATGCAGCCAGTGCGGCGGTATCGGACAAATCGCCAGCAACCCATTCGACATTGGCGCGCGGGGCCTGGGCGCGGCGGGTCAACGCGCGCACGGTCTCGTCAGACTGCGCCGCCTGGTCGAGCACGGCCTGGCCGACGAAGCCGGTGGCACCGGTCAGCGCGATCGTCACAGGCGCACCATGTGATCGCGGTGGACGACGGCGGCGCGCGGGGCATAGCCGAGCGTGCTTGCCTGCTGGTCTTCCCGCAGCCCCATGATCGCGCGGCATTCGGCAGCGGCATATTCGACCAGTCCCTGGCCAAGCCGTTCGCCTCCGGGGCCGTACACTGCAACGAGATCGCCGCGGACGAAATCTCCCTCCACCGCGGTAACGCCAGCGGCCAGGACGCTTGCTCCGTTATCGAGCGCGGCCATGCACCCCTGATCGACCGTCACGCTGCCTGCCGGGGCCAGCCGTCCGCCGAGCCAGGCCTTGCGTGCGGACGCGCCCGACTGCGGCACGAACACGGTGCCGCTGTCCTGCGCCAAAGCGGCCGCGAAGGGTGCGGGCCGGGTGCCGTTGATGATCGCCAGCGCGATGCCCGCGCGTTCCGCGATGCGTGCGGCCTGCAATTTGGCGCGCATGCCACCCGAACCTAGGCCCGAGCCGGAATCGGCAGTGGCCATTGCCATGATCTCGGGCGAAACCCCGTCCACGCGCGCGATCCGCCGCGCGCCGGGCTCACGCGGATCACGGTCGAACAACCCGTCGACGTCGGACAGCAGCAGCACCGCATCCGCGCCCGCCGCTTGCGCGATGCGCGCGGCCAGCCGGTCATTGTCGCCGAAGCGGATTTCCTCGGTCGCCACGCTGTCGTTCTCGTTCACCACCGGTACCGCGCCCGCGGCCAGCAGGCGTCCGAGCGTGGCGGAAACATTGAGATAGCGGCGCCGGTCCTCGAGATCGCCGAGCGTGACGAGCATTTGCGCGGCAGTGATATCCTGTGCGCCGAGCGCATCGGACCACAGGCGGGCGAGTTCCACCTGCCCGACCGATGCCGCGGCCTGCGCGTCGGCGAGGCTGCCCCGGCCGCCGTGAGGCAGGCCGAGCCGGGCGGCGCCCAGCGCGATCGCCCCCGATGAAACGAGCAGGACTTCGCAAGTCTGCCGCAACTCGGCGATTTCCTCCGCAAGCGAGGCCAGCCATGCGGTCCGCGCACGTCCCTTGTCGACCAGCAGGGCAGAGCCGACCTTGATGACAAGGCGGCGCGCCTGGCGCAGGTCGGAAAGGGCGGCGATGTCCATCGGCAGGGGACTAGCGGCTGCGGGCGGCGCGCGGAAGCCGTCTTGCCTTGCCGCGCTGTTACCATGCCTTCACGGTCAGATCGGCGACCATTCCGGATTGCTGTCGTCGGACGAATCCTCGACTTCGACGGTCTTCGTCTCGGTCGAGGTGTGATCGGGCAGGTAGCCGAGCAGGGCATCGAGCAGTTCGCCGGTCCCGGCGCCGGTCGCACCCGAGATGGGAAAAACCTTGTCCGCCCCCGCGGCCAGCAGTTCCTCGGCGAAGGCTTCGCCCAGTTCCTGGTCGGCGAGATCGAGCTTGTTCAGCGCCACCACCTGCGGCTTGTCCGCCAGTTCGCTGCCATAGGCTTCGAGTTCGGCATTGACCGTGCGATAGGCTTCGGCCGGATCGTCGCCCGAAATGTCGATCAGGTGGATCAGCACGCGGCAGCGTTCGATATGGCCGAGGAAGCGGTCGCCGATCCCCGCGCCTTCGGCGGCGCCTTCGATCAGGCCCGGGATATCCGCAAGCACGAATTCGCGGCCCTTGTGCGTCACCACGCCCAGCTTGGGGACCAGCGTGGTGAAGGCGTAATGGCCGACCTTGGCCTTGGCATTGGATACCTGGTTGATGAAGGTGCTCTTGCCCGCATTGGGCAGACCGAGCAGGCCGACGTCGGCCAGCAGCTTGAGCCGCAGCCAGACCCACATTTCCTCGCCCGGTTCGCCGGGCTGGTGCTGGCGCGGTGCGCGATTGGTGCTGGATTTGTAGCTGGCGTTGCCGCGGCCGCCCATGCCGCCTTCGAGGAACACGAGCCGCTGGCCGACCTCGGTGAAATCGGCGAGCACCTCTTCCTTGTCCTCGCTGAGCACCTGGGTGCCGAGCGGAACCTTGACGACGAGGTCGGGTGCGCCGGCCCCGGTCCGGTCCTTGCCCTGGCCGTGATTGCCGCGCTTGGCCTTGAAATGCTGGGCGTAGCGGAAGTCGATGAGCGTGTTGAGGCCCTGGACGGCTTCGAACACGATGTCGCCGCCCTTGCCGCCATTGCCGCCGTCGGGGCCGCCGTACTCGATATATTTTTCGCGGCGGAAGCTGACCGCGCCGGGGCCGCCTGCGCCGGATTTCAGAAAGATCTTGGCTTGGTCGAGAAAGTGCATGGCGCGCCCTCTAGCCGCTTTCGCGGACATAGGCGAGGGCGCGCATGCTTATGGCGTATCAGTCGACGAAATCGTCCACCCGCTCGACGATGATCGCGGGGGCCATCCCGCCGGCAGCGCACATGGTGACGAGGCCGTAACGCTTGTTCTGGCGTTCGAGTTCGTCGACCATCGTACCGATGAGGATCGACCCGGTGGCACCGATCGGGTGGCCCAGCGCGATCGAGCCGCCGTTGACGTTGACCTTGTCCCAGTCGAGCCCGAGATCCTTGACGAATTTCGCGGCGACGACGGCGAAAGCCTCGTTGATTTCGAACAGGTCGATATCGTCGGTGGTAAGTCCGGCCTTGGCGAGCACCTTTTTCGCCGCGGGTACGGGGGCATTCAGCATCAGCGTCGGATCATCGCCCATATTGGCCGTCGCAACGATGCGCGCCCGGGGCTTGAGCCCGTGCTTCTGCGCATAGTCCTTGCTGGCGACCAGCACCGCGGCGGCGCCATCGACCACGCCCGAGCTGTTGCCGGCGTGGTGGAAGTGCTTGATTTCGACATCGGGGTACTTGGCATTCACCAGCCCGGCGAAGGTGGTGCCGCTCTTGTCGAGCGGGACATTGGCAATCTTGGCAAAGGCGGGTTCGAGTTCGGCCAGGCCTTCGCGCGTGGTCTGCGGGCGCGGATATTCCTCCTTGTCGAGCACGACATTGCCCTCGTCGTCTTTCACCGGGACGACCGACTTGTCGAAACGGCCTTCCGCGATCGCCTTGGCGGCGCGCTGCTGGCTGCGATAGCCGACTTCGTCGAGCTCCTCGCGGGTGAAGCCTTCGATCGTGGCAATCGCGTCGCCGCAGACGCCCTGGTGGCTCTGCGGGTGCGAGCGCATCAGGCGCTCGTTATGGCTGCCCATCATCGGCGGCTTGAGCCCGGCGGCCATCTTGTCCTTGGTCATCTGAGCGGTGAGGCTCATCATTTCGGTGCCGCCGGCGACGACGCAGTCTTCCATCCCGCTCATCACCTGTGCCGCAGCCAGCGCCACGCTGGTGATGCCGCCGCCGCAGAACCGGTCGAGCGTGGTGCCGCTGGACGTCACGTCATAGCCTGCATCGAGCGCGGCCATGCGGCCCAGGTCGCCCGCCTGCATGCCGTCCTGCGTGCTGACCGACCAGATCACGTCGTCGACCGTCGAGGTATCGAGATCGTTGCGATCCTTGATCGCGGTGAGACAGGTGGCCGCGAGGTGCTGCGGGTGCATGTGCGCGAGCGCGCCCTTGCCCTGCTTGCCGATCCCGCGCGGGGTGCGGACAGCGTCGATGATATAGGCTTCGGCCATGGCTTCTGACTCCTCTCGTTTTGTCTTTTTATGCGGCGAATGCCGGTTGACGTTTGCGTAAACGTCGCGCAGCAAGGGCGCAAGACAAGTTTCGATTTGAAATGGGAGAGAGCGGCTATGTCCGAGGAAGTTCTGACGAGCGAAGAAGACGGCATCCTCGTCGTCACCATCAACCGGCCCGATGCCAAGAACGCGATGACCAAGGCCGCGGCCGAGGGGATCGCCGCGGCGATGGACCGCCTCGACAGCGACGACAATCTGCGCGTCGGCATCCTGACCGGCGCGGGCGGGACCTTCTGTTCGGGCATGGATCTCAAGGGCTTCCTGCGCGGCGAATCGCCCAGCGTCGAAGGGCGCGGTTTCGGCGGCGTGGTGCAGCAGCCGCCCGAAAAGCCGCTCATCGCCGCAGTCGAAGGCTATGCCTTGGCTGGCGGGCTCGAACTGATGATCGCCTGTGACCTGGTGGTCGCCAGCGCCGCGGCCAAGTTCGGCATCCCCGAAGTGAAGCGCGGTCTTGTCGCTGCAGCCGGCGGCGTGATGATGCTGCCCGACCAGATCCCCGAACGGATCGCCATGGAACTGGCGCTGACCGGCGATTTCATCGACGCACCGCGCGCCTATGAGCTGGGCCTCATCAACCGCGTGACCGATGGCGATGCGCTGGCTGGGGCCAAGGAACTCGCGGCGCGGATCGTCGCAAACGGCCCGCTGGCGGTGAAGGTGTCGAAGCAGGTTATCAAGCAATCGCGCGGCTGGCCGATGGACGAACGCTACAAGCGCCAGACCCAGCTGATCGCTCCCGTCTTCGTGTCCGAAGACGCCCGTGAAGGCGCCGCCGCCTTCGCCGAGAAACGCGCGCCGAACTGGAAGGGCAAGTAAGACCCTTCGGCGCGTCACAAGAACATTCGAGAGGATCCGAGAGATGCCAGCAATCAACGTACCCCAGCCCGAGTTCATGGAAGACGAGGAGATCTCGATCTTCGCCGATGCCGTGGGCAAGTTCTACCAGCAGCACGCGCCCGAAAAGCGCGTGCTCAAATGGCGCGAGGACGGCCAGGTCGAACGCGAGTTCTGGAACGAGGCGGGCGAGGCCGGCCTGCTGGGCGTCTCCGTGCCCGAGGAATACGGCGGCCACGGCGGCGATTTCCGGCATGACATGGTGGTGATCGATCAGCAGGCAAAGCACGGCGTCGAGGGCTTCGCCGCCAGCCTGCACAACACGGTCATCCTGCCCTATCTGGTGCGTCACGGGACCGAGGAGCAGAAGAAGAAGTACCTGCCCAAGCTCGTCACGGGCGAACTGGTCAGCGCGATCGCCATGACCGAACCGGGGGTCGGATCGGACCTGCAGAGCATCACCACCACTGCGCTCAAGGACGGCAACGGTTACCGCATCAACGGGGCCAAGACCTATATCTCGAACGGCCAGACGGCGGACTTCATCATCGTCGTCGCCAAGACCGATCCAAACGAGCGCGCCAAGGGCATCTCGCTGATGCTGCTCGAGACCGAGGGCGCCGAAGGCTTCCAGCGCGGCAAGAAGCTCGACAAGGTCGGGATGGACGCGGCGGATACCTCCGAACTGTTCTTCGACGATGTCTTCGTGCCGGCAGAGAACGTGCTCGGCGGCGAGGAAGGCAAGGGCTTCTACCAGCTGATGGGCGAACTGCCGCAGGAACGGCTGATCATCGCCATGGGTGCGATGACCGGGATCGAGAAGGCGCTCGAAGTCACCATGGACTTCGTCAAGAACCGCAAGGCGTTCGGCCAGACGATCTGGGACTTCCAGAACACGCAGTTCGTGCTCGCCGACCTCAACGCGCGCGGCACTGCGGCGCGGGTGTTCGTCAACGACTGCATCGCCAAGCACCTCAAGGGCGAACTCGACGTGCCGACCGCGTGCATGGCCAAGTACATGGTCACCGAACTTCAGGGCGAGGTGGTCGACAAGTGCCTGCAGTTCCACGGCGGCGCGGGCTTCATCAACGATTACCCGATCGCACGCATGTTCCGCGACAGCCGCATCACGCGGATCTTCGGCGGATCGAACGAAGTCATGAAGATGGTCATCGCCCGTTCGATGTGACCGCATCCTCCGGCGCGGCGGAGACCGGCTGCTTCAGTCGATCCCGCCGCGGCGGAGCATCGCGTCGATGCTGGCGACCTTGCGTTCATAGCGCGGATCGTCGGTCGCGCCGTAGCGCGCTGCGAATTCGGCATCGGTCAGCCCGTCGCTGAGCGCGAGCGCCGCTGCGGGCAGCAGGTCCTCGTCCTGCGCGCCCAGCAAGGCCGCGCGCGCGTCCGCCATCCGCTCCGGATCGGTCAGGCGCCGCGCGATCTTGATCCCCGATCGGTCGCTGGCGAGATCGACGAAGGAGAAGCCGCTCGGGTCCTTGGGAGCCAGCAGCGGATCGCTTTCCAGGCTGTCGGCCAGTTCCTTCCATTCACCGATCGCCGCGCTGATGCTGCTGCCGGTGGTGGTCTCGAGTGCTGCCGACAGCGCCCAGTGTTTCGCCCAGTCCGCGCGGCCCTGCAGCGTCAGCGTGACCGGCCGGGCCGCGCAGGTGCCCATCGTGCCGTCGACACCGCCGAACAGTTCGGCCGCCTCGGGCCCGAGCGAGAACAGCGCAAGCGCAACGAGCGCGGCGGAGTGCCCTTCGGGGCTGGGCTGCGAAGCCGCGAGCGCGCGGCGCAATTGCTGCGCCAGCAGCGGGTCAGGCTCGCCGCGCTGCCGTTCGGCGAGCGCGCAGTAGATGGTGCCCACCATGTCTTCGTCGACCGCGGGAACGCCGGTTGTCCGGGCATGCGCGAGCAGGCTGCCCTGCGGCATAAGGACCCGCGCGGTGACGCTGTCGGGCCCGATCCGCATGCTGCGCACGATCGTGTCGATCGGCGGGAGGGTGCCGCCCTGCGCGGCCATCCGGCGCTGGATCAGCGCCAGTCCCCATTGCGAGAACCAGTCGGGCAGGGGCAGCGCGCCGATCTTCACGGCGAAGGTCGGCAGCCCCTCGCTGGCCCCCGACGCCTGCGCGCGGATGTTGATCCAGCGGAAGAGCATGGGCCGGCTGCCGGTCAGCGTGAGCACGCCATCCTCGACGCGCGCGTCGAAGCGGTTGGGCGCAAAGCCCTGCGTCACCATCGCCGAGGTCGCGGCCAGTTCTGCTTCGGCGAGCGTGAGTTCAACCGGCTCCCCCGTCGCCCGGCTTTGCCGCGCCTGATTGACGAGCGCGCGCGCGGCGGCGACCTGCTCTGCCGTGGCATGCCGGCTATCCGGTACGGCCGGTTCGGAACTGGTCAGGAGCAGCGCCAGCGCCAGCACTCCGCCCACGATCAGGGCGAGCGCGAGGCGCCAGCGATGCCCGCGGGTCGGGGGGGCGGACATGATGCGGTTTTCGGTCAGCTGGGGCCCGTCAGGCCTCCACCACCGTCTGTTCGATCGCCCCGAAGATCGAGTGGCCGTCGGCGTCCTTCATCTCGACGCGGACGCTGTCGCCGGGGACCATGAAGCGCGTGCTCGCTTCGCCCTTGGCGATGGTTTCGATCATGCGGATTTCGGCGATGCAGCTGTAACCGAGACCGCCTTCGGCCACCGGCTTGCCCGGGTCGCCGTCGGGTCCTTGGTTCGAGACCGTGCCCGACCCGATGATCGTACCCGCGCCCAGGTCGCGCGTCTTCGCGGCATGCGCGACCAGTTCGGCGAGGCTGAAGGTGGCATCGACGCCGGCATTGGCGCGGCCGAAGGGCTGGCCGTTGTAATCGACCATCAGCGGCAGGTGGATGACGCTGCCCTGCCAGGCACCGCCCAGTTCGTCGGGTGTCACCGCTACGGGGCTGAACGCGCTGGCGGGCTTGGACTGGAAGAAGCCGAAGCCCTTGGCCAGTTCGCCCGGGATCAGGCCGCGCAAGCTGACGTCGTTGACCAGCATCACCAGCTTGATGTGATCCGCTGCGTCGTCCTTCGACACGCCCATCGGCACGTCGTCGGTGATCACCGCGATCTCGCCTTCCATGTCGCAGCCCCACTTGGTGTCGCCCAGCGGGATATCGTCGCGGGGCGCGAGGAAGTTGTCGCTGCCGCCCTGGTACATCAGCGGATCGTGATAGAAGCTCTCGGGCACTTCGGCGCCGCGCGCCTTGCGGACCAGTTCGACGTGGTTGATATAGGCCGAGCCGTCGGCCCACTGATAGGCGCGCGGCAGCGGCGAATGCGCTTCGCGTTCGTGGAACCGTTCGCACGGCACCGCCTCATGCTCGACATCGGTGTACAGCGCTTCGAGCTTGGGCGCGACTTCGGCCCAATCGTCGAGCGCGGCCTGCAGCGTCGGCGCGATGTTGTCCGCTGCGCAGTAACGGGTGAGGTCCTTGGAGACGACCACCAGCTTGCCGTCGCGCGTGCCGTCCTTGAGTGTTGCGAGCTTCATGTCGGTTGTATCCTCTCGGGATTGTCGGGTTGGTTGTCCGGATGCGCGCGCTGGAACGCGGGCAGCGCGAGACAGGCGGTTTCGATCCGGGTGATGTGGGGCTTGTCGGCAAAGTCGAAGCCGAAACGCTGGGCGTTGTACACCTGCGGCAACAGGCAGACCTCGAACAGGCCGGGCCGCTCGAACAGGAAGTCGCCGCTGCCGAGCTGCGCCAGCCGTGCTTCGAGCGGGTCGAGCGTGCGCGCGAGCCAATGACGGTACCAGATCCCGATCTCGTCCTGCGACTTGCCGTATTCCTTGGCGAGATACTTGAGCACGGGCAGGTTGAGCGGGGCGTGCAGCTCGGTCGCGATGGCATAGGCCAGTTCGCGGGCGAGATAGCGGTCACCGGCATCGCCGGGCAGCAGCGGCGCGTCGGGATAGGCTTCGTCGAGCCATTCGAGCTGCGCCATCGACTGGACATAGTCCTTGCCGTCGACCTCGAGCAGCGGGACCGAACCGAAGGGGTTGCGGCTGGTGAAGGCGGCGCCTTTCTGTTCGCTTTCGAGCAGGTTCACCGGCACGTATTCGTAGTCCAGCCCTTTCAGCTCCAGCGCGATGCGCAGGCGGTAGCTGGTCGAACTGCGATAGTAGCCGTGAAGGCGGATCATGATGCGGCTCCCGATGTCGCGCGGATGTTGGAACGGCCGAAGGCGCGTCCACGACATGGACCGCATGTTACACGGTCCAGGCGGAAAAAACCTGCCCCCTGCACACGCGGCGGGAGCCGGGTGCAAACGAGGCGGGTCGGGGTGCGGGGCATGGTGCCCCTGTGGCACAAGGCCGGGCTGTAGGACAGGATCGCTCGCGCGCGAGGGGTCAAAACGCCGCGATCCCCGTGATAGCGCGGCCGAGGATCAGCGCATGGACATCATGCGTGCCTTCGTAGGTGTTGACCGTCTCGAGATTCACCATGTGGCGGATCACCTGGTATTCTTCCGAAATGCCGTTGCCGCCATGCATGTCGCGCGACTTGCGCGCGATATCGAGCGCCTTGCCGACATTGTTGCGCTTGACGATGCTGATCATCTCGGGCGCGAACTTGCCTTCGTCCATCAGCCGTCCGACGCGCAGGCTGCTCTGCAGGCCGAGCGAGATTTCGGTGATCATGTCGGCGAGCTTGAGCTGGTAGAGCTGCTTGCTCGCCAGCGGCACGCCGAACTGGTGCCGGTCGAGCCCGTATTGGCGTGCGGCGTGGAGGCAGAACTCGGCCGCACCCATCGCGCCCCAGCTGATGCCGTAGCGCGCGCGGTTGAGACAGCCGAACGGGCCCTTAAGGCCCTGCACTTCGGGCAGCAACGCGTCCTCGCCCACTTCGACCTCGTCCATCACGATCATGCCGGTGGTCGAGGCGCGCAGGCTCAGCTTGCCTTCGATCTTGGGGGCGGACAGCCCCTTCATGCCCTTTTCGAGCACGAAGCCGCGGATGCCGCCGCCATGCGCCTCACTCTTCGCCCAGACCACGAAGACATCGGCGAAGGGGGCGTTGGAAATCCAGGTCTTGGAGCCGGAAATGACATAGCCGCCATCGACCTTCTTGGCGGTGGTTTTCATCCCGCCAGGATCGCTGCCGGCATCGGGCTCGGTCAGGCCGAAACAGCCGATCAGCTTACCGCTGGCAAGGCCGGGCAGGTATTTCTTGCGCTGATCTTCCGAACCATAGGCGAGGATCGGGTACATAACGAGACTCGACTGGACCGAGGCCATCGAACGATAGCCGCTGTCGACGCGCTCGATCTCGCGCGCGATCAGGCCATAGGCGACATAGCTGGCACCCGCGCCGCCATATTCCTCGGGCACGGTGGCGCCCAGCAGGCCCGCCTCGCCCATCATCGGGAAAAGCTCGGGGTCGTCGACTTCCTTGCTGAAGTTCTCGATCACCCGCGGTTGCAATTCGCCCTGCGCAAAGGCGTGGGCAGCGTCGCGGATCATCCGCTCGTCCTCGGTCAACTGATCGTCGAGGTTGAAGGGATCGTCCCAGGCGAAAGGCACCATAGCGGCCATGTGGTCTCCTCTGTTCCACCCCAGTCACTGGCAGGGTTGCCCGCGCGGGGCAAGACCCGCGCGGGCAGCGAAGGTCACTTCACCAGCGGCAGCGCCTTGCGGCAATCTTCCGCGCATTCGCGGCATATCTTGGCACACAGCGAGCAGTGCGGATTGTCATGGCTTTCGCATTCGGCGGCGCAGGTTTCGCAGGCGGTGATGCAGGCTTCGAGCTGGGCGCGCAGCACGTCAATATTCTGCGCGGTGCGGCGGACAGCGAGCCGCGCGGTCGCGGCGCAGACATCGGCGCAGTCGAGGCAGTTGCGGATGCACTGCGCCATGTCCATGTCCTCGGCCACGCAGGCATCGGCGCAGCTGGTGCAGAACAGCGAACACAGCATTGCATGGCGTGCGGCAGTGACCAGTTCCTCGGTCTCGTCCTCGACCTGCGGGTGTGCGGCGATCATTGTGGGGAGCGACATCGGCATTTCCTTCCTTGAGAATATTGCGTTCGTTCAAGGAATGGTTCGTCGCTGCGCAATGTTCCGGCAATGGCGGGCGAAACCCGCCCGCTGCGGTCAGGCGTGCGCGGCGGCGCGCTGAATCGAGTCGATCACGGCTGCCGGCGGGCAGGGCTTGGCCAGCGCTTGCGCCCGCGGGAAGCGAAGCGCCACCTCGGCGGGGGACAGCTGACCCGAATGGAAGATGACCGGCACGTTTTCCGCCATCATCTGTTCGGCCAGCGGATAGACGATGCCATCGCCTAGCTGGACGTCGAGAATTGCGATATCGGGTTTGGACTTCTGGTAGGCCAGCATGGCCGACGACAGATCGTCATACGGCCCTTCGACCATGTAGCCCGCTTCTGCCACCGTATCGCACAGATCGTAACCGACGATCAGTTCGTCTTCGGCGACGAGTACTCGTAGTTGACGACTCATCTGACCTCTCCTCGACTGCGGACCCACGTAACCAAATACCGCAGCCGGAAATCGGTTCCCGGTCGCGTCAGCTGAGTTTCCCGAAGCGGTCGGCGAAACCGGCTTCGTCGCCAGCGGCGAGCATGGCCGCCTGGCCGACCCAGTCGTCGCGCCGGATGCGGCCTTGGAAGCGGCCCATCTGCGCATCCACGCGGTCGATTTCGGCGTCGTCCCACGCGGCGATCTGCGCGAATGTGGTCACGCCCATGCCGCGCAGCGTGGCCGACAGCTTCGGACCCAGCCCCTTGATACGGGTCAGATCGTCGCCGCCAGCCGGAGCCGATGCGCTTGCGGGCGTTGCGGATGCGGATGCGGATGCGGGTGCCGGAGTCGGGGTCGGAGTCGGGGTCGGAGCTGGGGTTGCGGCGGGGGTAGTGGCGGCCGGCTCCGTCGTGGCACCGCCGGCCGGCACGCCGGCCGCGGGCTGCATCGGGGTCGCCGCCGGGGCGCTGTCGATCAGCGCCTTGTTGCGCTGCGCCGGGGCGGCGCCGTCATCGAGCACGTCACGGCTGGTGCTGGTGACGCGCGTCTTGCGCGAGCTGTTGAACAGGTACCATGCGATCACCAGGCCGAGCAGCAGCGCGGCGACGATCAGCGGCCAATAGGTCTGGAGCAGTTCGCTCATGGTCTAGTCCTCTTGTTGGTCGTGGCGGCCCCACAGCGCCCAGCCGATGCCGATCCCCGCACCGTAGGCGGCGACCATCAGCGCGGCCAGTTCGAACCATAGCGGCATGTCAGCGGGCTCCCGGCGTGTCGACGGGGGTGGGACGGAGCGGTTCGGTGCGGATCACCGAGAATTCGATGCGGCGGTTGGCCGGGTCGCTGGGGGCCAGCCCCTCGACCGGCTGGCTGGAGCCGACCCCGCTGGCGCGCAGCCCGTCGCGCGGGATGCCGCGCTCGATCAGCGCCTGCCGCACCACGCGCGCGCGTTCCATGCTCAGCGCCAGATTGCCGGGCTCGGTGCCCGCCTTGTCGGTGTGGCCGGTGATCGCGATGATCGAGCCGAGGCACGGCCGGAGCGCGTCGGCAACTTCGTTGAGCAGCTTGCGGCTCGACGGCAGCAAGGCGCTGCTGCCTTCCTCGAACCGGATCGAACGGGTGCGCAGCAGCCCTTCGACGTCTTCCTGGCAATGCAGCGGCTGGTAGGTCGGCTCGTCGCTCTCGGCGCGCACCGTCCCGTCGCTCCAGGTCACGCCGCCGACGCCGGGAATGTCGTAGACTTCGCGCGCCACGCGCGTGCGGACGCTCTCGTCCAAATCCTCGCCGCCGCTCAGCAGCGGGTGGCGCGAAAGCGACCCGGTGGCGCTGGCGAAACGTGCGGTGACCCCCGTGCCGCCCGCTTCGGCAATCGCTGCGGCGGACTGCGTTTCGAGCCGGTCGATGAAGTCGGCCGCCATCGGCTCGGCCAGTGCATAGCCGGCGAGGCCGGTCGCCATGGCACCGGCAAGCATGACAAGGGGAGCACGGATCGACATGGGCTGGCTCTTAGCCGCCAGCCGCCCCCCCTGCCAAGCGCCGTGCGCGCGGTTATTCCAAACCCTCGGCGGTCATCACCAACTGGAGGAATTCCTGCCGCCAGAAATCGCGCTGCGGCCCGGCCAGCGCGGCGATCTGCGGATAGGCATAATCCGCCAGCAGCGGGTCGCCGCGCAGTTTCTGGCCGAAGGCGGCGACCGCGCTGGCGAAGGCGAAATCGCCGCGGGGCACCGCGCTTGTCGCCAGCGCGGATGCGGGCAGGGCGTAGGTCAGCAGTTGCGAGGTATCGCCATCGGGCCGCTTGTAGCGCAGCTTCACATAGGCCGCCTCGCTCGCCAGTTCGCGGGCGCGGTCATCGACCATGTCCTCGTAACGCCGCGCGGGCACCCACCCTTCGCCGCCGGCGGGGATCACTTCATACAGCGCGGTGACCTGGTGGCCCGCACCGATATCGCCCGCATCGACCGCGTCGTTGTCGAAGTCCTCTTCGCGCAGCACGCGGTTTTCATAGCCGACGAGGCGGTACTGGCTGACCACTGCCGGATTGAATTCGACCTGGATCTTCACGTCCTTGGCAATGGTGAACAGCGTCGCGCCCATTTCATCGCCGAGCACCTTGCGTGCTTCCAGCGCGCTGTCGATGTAGGAATAATTGCCGTTCCCGTTGTTGGCGACCTGTTCCATCATCGCATCGTTGAGATTGCCGCGGCCGAAGCCGAGCACCGACAGCGTGACGCCGCTTTCGCGCTTCTTCTCGATCAATTCGACCAGCGCTTCGCGGTCCGAGGTGCCGACGTTGAAATCGCCATCGGTCGCCAGGATCACGCGGTTGACGCCGCCCTCGATGCGGTTGGCCTCGGCCACGCGGTAGGCCAGCTCGATCCCGGCACCGCCCGCGGTCGACCCGCCGGCATTGAGCTGGTCCAGCGCGTCCTTGATCTTGCGTTCGTCATTGGTCGGTTCGAGCACGAGGCCCGCGGCCCCGGCATAGACGACGATCGAGACGCGGTCGCGTTCGGTCAGCTGTCCGGCAAGCTGGCGCATCGCGGTCTTGACCAGCGGCAGCTTGTCGGCGCTGCCCATCGAGCCCGAGACATCGAGCAGGAAGACGAGATTGGCGGCGGGGCGTTCCTGCGCGGGCATTTCATACCCGGCAAGCCCGATGCGCACCAGCCGCGCGTCGGCATTCCACGGGCTCACCGCGACATCGGTATTGACCGTGAACGGCTGCTCAAGGCTGTCCGGCCGGTCGTAGTCATAGCGGAAGTAATTGATGAATTCCTCGGTCCGCACCGCGCCCTTGGGCGGCAGCTGGCCATCGGAAATGAACCGGCGCGCATTGGTATAGGCGCCGGTGTCGACATCGACCGAGAAGGTGGAGACGGGTTCGCTGGCGACCAGCTTGACCGGCGACACGTCCTCGCCGTCATACTGCTCGCGGCTGGGCGGGCTGGGCACGAAGACCGGCGGGAAATAGCGATAGCCCGGTTCGATGACCGATGTTTCGGTGGATGGGGTCGCCGCGTCGGCACGAACTCGGGACCCCATGACGATAGGTGATGGGCTGGCCATATGCGCTGACGGAGGCGGCGGCGGGGGAGGAGGTGGTGGCGGCGGCGGCGTGCGGCCCGCTTCGGTCCGATCGGCCTTGCCGCTGGTGGTGATGATGGTATCGCCAGCGGGCTGCGTGGCGCAGCCGGCGATCAGCGCAGCTGCTGCACAAGTGACGGTAAATCTTGCGAAACGCATGGGCAGTCCTCCCCTTCCTTGCGAGTGCTCCACGCTACCCGTTCCTGGGGTGAATACCTACTGAACGTGTCTTATCCGCGACGAACGGTCAGATGCGCTCGGGCTCTTCCTTGTCGAGATTGCGGCGGAACAGCACCCGGTCCTCGGGGCCGAACCCGCGCTTCCAGATGATGATGCCATAAACGCCGAGGATCGCCGGTATGCCCACGATCAGCTCGGCCCATTCGGGCAGCTGCGTCGCGCCCCAGCCGACCAGCACGGCAGGCGCCACGGCCCACACCAGCGGCCAGCGGAAGGTGTTGATCGACTGGCCAAGAATGCGCGAGAGCAGCATCGCCTTGACCAGGCTGGCAGCGCCCAGCGCCAGCATCAGCGCGATTGCCGCGGCGGCGGCCTTGTACGGCTCGCCATAGCCGCCCGCGACCATCGCTTCGATCAGCACCACGGTAAGCACGGCCTGCAGCGCGATCGTGCCGATCGAGATCCACAAGTTCCGGACCCGCGCGACATAGACGAGCACCGCTTCGGACACGACCGCGGTCGCGGCGACGACTTCGGCCACCAGCAGGAAGGCAAGCGCCCCGGTGCCGCCGACGAATTCGGGCCCGACAAGGCCCATCACCGCTTCGCCGGGGACGCCCAGCGCCAGCGCGATGCCGGCCTGCATGGCGACGATCCAGAAGCCGACCTGGCAGATCTGGCTGGCAATCGCCTGGTAGTTCTTGGTCTTGAGGTTCTTGGTGATGACGGGGCCGAGGATCGGCTCGAAGCTGGTCTTGAGCTTCTGCGGCAGGCTCGCGACCTGCTGCGCGATGTAATAGACGCCCACCGCGGCGGGCGCGGCAAACAGGCCGAGGATGAAGATGTCGACGCGCCTCGTGCCCCATTCGATTGCGTCGGCCGTCGCCAGCGGCAGCGCGCGCATCGTCAGCCGACCCATATAGACCGGATGCGGCCGCCAGCCGCGCGGGCGGCCATAGCTGCGGAAGAAGGCCCACAGCCCGGTGGCGAGCCCGGCGTAGATCGACGCGAGATAGGCCAGCGCGAGCCCCGAATCGCTGACCACCGGAAGGAAATAGAACACCCCGGCCATGATCGAGATCGTCCACGGTTCGATCACCGCCCGCGCGCGCACGGTGGTGGCGATATCGTATTTGTAGGCCTGCGCGGCGAGGACGATTTCGGTCAGCGCATAGGCGGGGATCGCCAGCACGATGAACCGGTCGAGCTCGGTATATTCGCCGCTGGGAAACAGCGGGGCGGGGACGAACCAGAAGAACGCTGCCGCGAGGCCCGAGAACAGCAGCGCCAGCAGCATGCCGTCATAGACCAGATTGGCGGGATGGCTGTCGTCGCCGTCGGCGAGCCGCTGCGCCAGTCCGCGCTTTTCGCCCATCGCGCACAGCAGCGCGACCAGTTCGACCACCACCAGCGCCGAGGCGAAGCGGCCCAGCGCATCGGGGCCGTAAAGGCGCCCGGCGATGAACAGGAAGGGCAGCCGCGCGACCAGCCGCAGGATGAAGCCAAAGAAGTTCTGCCTTCCGCCCTTGGCCAGCGCGGAAAGATCTTCGTCCGGTTTTGCGTCGGTCACCCGGGGTGGCCCTGTTCGGCGCGCAAGGGCCGGGCGAGCAGGTCGGATACGACGGCGCGCGGGTCGTCGCCTTTCAGCAGGCCGTAGACGGCGGTGACGATCGGCATGGCGATGCCGTGCCGCGCGGCCAGTTCGACCAGCACGGGCGCGGTATGCGCGCCTTCGGCCACGGTCCGGCGATCGGCCATCAGCTCGCTCGCCTTGCCGCCTTCGCCCAGCGCGACGCCGAGCGAGAAATTGCGGCTCGAGGTCGACGAACAGGTCAGCACCAAATCGCCCAAACCGCACAGCCCGGCCAGGGTTTCGGCGCGTGCCCCCAGCGTTTCGCCGAAGCGCAGCATTTCGGCATAGCCGCGCGCGATCAGCGCCGCGCGCGCATTCTGCCCCAGGCCCAGCCCGTCGACCACGCCGCAGGCGATTGCGAGCACGTTCTTGACCGAGCCGCCGATTTCGGCGCCGATTACGTCGTCCGAATAATAGGGCCGGAATGCCGGCCGCGCGATGACCGGGGCAATGCGGTCCCACTGCGCTTCGCCCCCGGCACAGGCCAGCGTAACCGCAGTGGGGAGCCCGGCAGCCACTTCATGCGCGAAGGTGGGGCCCGACAGCACTGCGATCGCGCTTCCGGGCGCGGCATCCTGTGCGACGTGGTTCATCAACTGGCCGCTGCCGGCCTCGATCCCCTTCGAACACAGCACCAGATCGCGCGGATGCGCGGGCATCGAAGCCAGCACGCTGCCCGTATGCTGCGCGGGGGTCACCACCAGCAGGGTATCGAGCGCGCCGAGATCAGCCAGATCGCCGGTGGCGCGGATGGTTTCGGCCAGCGTGGCAGTGGGAAGGTAAATCGAATTGGTGCGCGCGGAATTGATCTCGGCGACCAGTTCGGGTTCGCGCGCCCAGATCAGCACCTCGCGCCCGTCGCTCGCCAGCATCTGCGCCAGCGCGGTGCCCCATGCGCCAGCGCCGAGGACGCCGACGCCGCTCATGCCTTCACCCCCGCGCCGCGCACCGGTTCGGCCGCAGGGTCGAGCGGCCAGCGCGGCCGCGCGGAAATGTCGAGCGGGTCGTCCTGCCCCAGCCGTTCGATGCCCGCCCAGGCGATCATCGCGGCATTGTCGGTGCACAGCTTGGGCGGTGGCGCGGCAAAGCGCATGCCATGCGCGGCGGCAAGCTGTTCGAGCGCAGCGCGCACCGTGGCATTGGCCGCCACCCCGCCGGCCACGACCAGCGTATCGACATCGTCCATGCCCGCCAGTGCGATACGCAACCGGTCGGTTACGCAATCCACCGCTGCCTGCTGGAAGCTGGCGGCAATATCGGCGATTTCGTACTTGCTGCTTTCGTAGGCGCGCAGGACCGCGCTCTTGAGGCCGGCAAATGAGAAATGCGGTTCGCCGCTGCCGACCATCGGCCGGGGCAGCGGGACAGCGGCGGCATCCCCTTCCTTCGCGGTGCGCTCCACCGCGGGACCGCCGGGAAAGCCGAGGCCGAGGATCTTGGCGGTCTTGTCGAAGGCTTCGCCCAGCGCATCGTCGATCGTGGTCGCCAGCCGGCGATATTGCCCCACGCCGTCGACGCGCAGGATCTGGCAATGCCCGCCCGACACCAGCAGCAGTGCATAGGGAAAGGCGATGCTCGCGTCTGCGAGGCGGGGGCTCAGTGCATGGCCTTCGAGATGGTTGATCGCGATCAGCGGCGTGTCGCTCGCCATTGCCAGCGCCTTGGCACTGACCAGGCCGACCATCACCCCGCCGATCAGCCCGGGGCCGGCAGTCGCGGCGATCGCGTCGCACTCGTCCAGGCCGATGCCCGCATCCTGCAACACGCCCTCGATCATGGGGGCGAGCCGTTCGGCATGCGCGCGCGCCGCGATCTCGGGCACCACACCGCCGAAGGGGGCGTGCTCGGCATCCTGCGAGGCGATCCGCTGCGCCACGATCCGGCGATCGCTGTCGACCAGCGCGACTGCGGTTTCGTCGCAGGAGCTTTCTATGCCGAGAACCAGTGCCATCCTGCTTTCCCTTAGCGCCATGGCTCGCTAGGGCAAGCCGACCCTATGCCAGCCCAACCTCTCATCCGTCTCGGAACCCGCCGTTCTCCGCTTGCCATGGCACAGGCGCACGAGGCGCGCGCGCGCCTGTGCGCCGCGCATGGCTGGGACGAATCGGCGGTCGAACTGGTCCCGGTGGTCGCCAGCGGCGACCGCATTCAGGACCGCCCGCTCGCCGAAATCGGCGGCAAGGCGCTGTGGACGCGCGAACTCGACCAGTGGCTGGTCGAGGGACGAATCGACGGCGCGGTCCATTCGATGAAGGATGTCGAGACGCTGCGGCCCGAAGCGATCGCCATCGCCGCGATCCTGCCGCGCGCCGACAAGGCGGACCGGTTGCTCGGGGCAGAATCGATCGCCGCCATTCCCGCAGGCGCGCGGATCGGCACCAGCGCCCCGCGCCGTGCCGCGCAATTGCTGCATCTGCGGCCCGACCTCGCCGTGGTGGGCATTCGCGGCAATGTCGCCACGCGGATGGCCAAGCTCGAGGCGGGCGAAGCCGATGCGACCTTTCTCGCCGCCGCCGGGCTCGACCGACTGGGCGAAGACAGCGTCGGCGTGCGGCTGGACCCGGCCGAATGGCTTCCCGCCCCCGCGCAGGCCGCGATCGGGATCGAGTGCCGCAGCGGCGATGCGCAGACGCGCGCGATGCTGGCTGCGATCGACCACGCGCCCAGCCATGCCGAAGTGGCTGCCGAACGGCGGTTGCTTGAAGGGCTGGGCGGTTCGTGCAGCAGCCCGATTGCCGCGCTGTCGCGCAGCGGCGATGGCCGGATCGCGCTGACGGCGGCGATCTTCAGCCCCGATGGCACCGTCCGCATCGACGGCGAGGCCGAATTCGCCGCGGGCGACGACGCTGCGCCGCTGGCGCTGGCGCGCGATCTGCTGGCGCGCGCACCTGCGGCCGTGACCGAACATTTCGGACCGATATCGTGAAGCCGCTGTTCCTGATCCGCCCCGAACCCGGCTGGTCGGTCAGCGCCGAAACCGCGCGCGCGATGGGGCTCGACGTGCATGGCGCGCCGCTGTTCACGATCGAACCGGTGGCCTGGGATGCGCCCGACCCCGCCGATTTCGACGGCCTGCTGGTTGGCAGCGCCAACACCTTTCGCCACGGCGGCAAACAACTGGCGAAACTCACCAAGCTGCCGGTCCACGCGGTGGGCGAGGCGACCGCCGATGCGGCGCGGGCGGCGGGGTTCCTGATCGGCCGCACCGGGCGCGGCGGACTGCAGAACCTGCTCGACGAGCTGAGCAAGCGCGAATTGCGGCTGCTGCGCCTTGCCGGCGCGGACCGCGTGACGCTGCGCCTGCCCGACGGGATCAAGGTCGAGACGCGCACCGTCTACCGCGCGGTGCCCGAGGGGCTGGCCGAGGAAGACCGCGAATTGCTGCGCGGCGGCGGCGTGGTGGCGCTGCATTCGGGTGCCGCGGCCGAGCGGCTCGGCGTCGAATTCGACCGCCACAAGCTCGACCGCGCCCGCGTCGACCTCGCGGTAATCGGTCCGCGCGTCGCGGAACTGGCCGGCGAGGGCTGGCGCTCGGTCTCGGTAGCCGATGCCCCGGGCGACAGCGAGCTACTGGCCTTGGCGGAAGCTTTGTGTCAGACCGATGCATAACGATAATACGGCGCCCCGGCAGGGCGACCGGGTTCGCGGAACGGAACAGATGGACACTTACACCAGCTCCCGGCGCAAGGGGCCTTCGGCAAGGCCGGTGATGATCGCCGTGATCGCCAGCTTCGTGCTGGGCGGGGCAGTGGCGGGCTATGCGGTCTATTCGCTGAGCGACCGCGCGGAACCACAAGCGAGCGCTGCGGATGACCAGCCCCAGGTGCTGGCCAGCCCGGCGGTCGATCCTTCGCCCACGCCCAGTGCCACCGCCAGCCAGGCCGCGCAGGAAGCGGTCGAGCGTGTGGCCGAACAGCAAGGCGGGCTCGACACCCGGCTGGCGGCGGCCGAACAGCGGTTGGCGCGGCTGGACCTGCAGGCCGAGGCCGCAGCCGGCAACACCGCCCGCGCCGAAGGGCTGCTGATCGCTTTCGCCACCCGCCGTGCGCTCGAGAAAGGCGCCGAGCTCGGCTATCTGGCCGACCAGCTGCGGCTGCGCTTCGGCGATGCCATGCCCAATGCGGTCGACACTATCATCCGCACCAGCCGCGATCCGATCACGCTCGACCAGCTGATCGCGCGGCTGGAAGGCCTTTCGCCGCAGCTCGCCGCACCGAGCGAACGGGACGGGTTCGCGCGGTTCAGCGAAGAATTGTCGCAGCTGTTCGTGATTCGCCGCGAAAGCGCGCCATCGCCGCAGCCCCAGCGCCGGCTCGATCGCGCGCGGCTGTTCCTCGAAAGCGGGCGGACCGATTCCGCGATCGCCGAAGTGCGCAACCTGCCGGGGGCTGAAAGCGCCGAGGGCTGGCTGCGCGATGCCGAACGCTATGCCGCAGCGCAGCGGGCGCTCGACCTGATCGAAACCGCTGCCGTGCTCGAACCGCGCCGGTTGCGCGACGGGGCGGGCAACCGCGTCGAACAGCCGAGCCCCGCCGAAGAGGGCTAAGGCCTCAGGCCTTGAGCAGTTCGGGCAGCTCGCCCGAGACGCCGCGCGCCTCGTTCATGAAGAAGCCCTTGAGCCAGCTGGTGCGCTGGATTCCGGCCATGCCGAAGCGGCGCAGCGCGCTGGCGGTTTTCCCTCGAATGCCGAAAATGCGCGTGAGGCTGTCGGTCGCGCCCATCACCATCAGCGAATCGAGTGCGCGCCATTCCTCGTATTTCTTGAGCACCTGCGCATCGCCCAGATCGAGGCCGAGCCGCAGCGCTTCATCGAGCACTTCGACCAGCGCGCCGACATCGCGCAGACCAAGGTTGAGACCCTGGCCCGCGATCGGATGCATGCCGTGCGCGCTGTCGCCGACCAGCGCGAGCCGGTGGTCGACGATTTTGGCGGTATGCTGGAAGCTGAGCGGCCAGGACGAGCGCGCGCTGTTGAGCGTCAGCTCGCCCAGCAGGTCCCCCATCCGCTTGTGCACTTCGGCGAGAAAGGCGCGATCGGACAGCTTGAGCACGCCCGCCGCGTCCTTCTCGTCGACGGTCCACACCAGCGCGCTGCGATGCTGGCCATCGGGCCCGTCGAGCATGGGCAGCAGCGCGAAGGGGCCTTCGGGGTAGAAGATTTCCCACGCCACATTGTCATGCGGCTTGCTGTGATCGATCCCGGCGATCAGCGCGCGGTGGCTGTAATCCCAGCTGGCCATCTTGAAGCCGGCTTCCTCGCGGCTGGGCGAGCCGCGGCCTTCGGCGCCGACCATCAGCGCGGCTTCGAGCACGCGTCCGTCGCCCAGCGTGGCGGACACGCCGAACTCGCCGCGATCGCGCGCGGTGACTTCGACCGGCGCGTGCCATTCGATCAGCGGTTCGCTGGCCGCGGCTTCGTGGACTGCGAGCCGCAGCTGGCGATTGGCGAACATTCGCCCCAGCGTGCCTTCATGCGGTTCGGGGCGGAAATCGAGCCGGCCGGGCTTCATCTGGTCGAGCACCGCGATGGCGGCGATGTCGCAGCCATGCGGTTCGAGCGCCTGTTCGAGCCCGATATGGCGGAACAACCGCCAGCTGGCAGTCGATATGGCCGAGGCCCTTCCGTCGAACCCTTCGGCTGTCAGGCTGGCCGGATCGGCGCGGTCGACGAGGTGGCTCGAGAGCCCCTTTTTCGCCGCGGCCAGCGCCAGGGTCATGCCCACCAGGCCGCCGCCCAGGATCAGCAGGTCTCGCTTGTCTGTCATGGGGCCAATCCCTAGAGCCTGCGGCGTGACCGAGGCAAGGATAATGGAACGGGTCGGCCTATGGCTGGCGCTGCTGGCGCTGGCCTTTGCAGGCCCGGTCCTTGTGACCCCCGCGTCTGCCCAGGGGCCCGGCAGCGACCGCATGCCGGTCGAACTGGTCGCCGAAGGCGTCCCGCAGCCGGGCGAGCGCTGGATGGTGGCGCTGCATTTCACGCCCTCGACACCCGAATGGCACGGCTATTGGTCGAATCCGGGCGATGCCGGGCTCGGCATGCAGCTCGACTGGGAACTCCCCTCCGGCTGGGATGCGGGCGAGCCGCTCTATCCGCTGCCGCAGCGGCTGGTGATCGGCGCGTTGATGAACCATGTCTATGAAGGCGATTACGCGGTGCTCGTGCCCATCACGGTGCCCGAAGGTGCAGCGCTTGCCGGCGCCGGGACGATCGGGCTGACCGCCAGCTATCTAGCCTGTACGGATACAATCTGCGTTCCGCAGCAGGCGCGCATGACGCTGGATCCCGCGCGCGCCGTCGCCGATCCGCGGTTCGGTGAATGGCGCGCCGCCATCGTCCCTCCGCTCGACAGCGCGGCGCGCTTCGAATTCGCGCGCGACCGCTTGCGGATCGGCATTCCGATCCCCGCGGCGACGCAGCTCGGCGCGCCGCACCTGTTCCTCGCCACGGCCGAACTGGGCGGGGACGACCGGCCGGTCTATACCGGCGCGCAGACCTTCCGCCGCCAAGGCGACCTGCTGGTGGCCGAGATTCCGCTCGAGCAGCGGCCGCTCCCGCCGGGCGTCGATGCCGCCGGTGCGGCGCGACCGGAAACTATCGCGGGCATTCTCGATCTTGGCGATGGCCGCGGCGTGCGCTTTGCCGCGCAGCCGGGCGATGTTCCGCTCGAGGATGTGGCGCCGCTGGAAGGCGGCAGCGACGCATCGCTGTGGCAATTGCTGCTGGCAGCGCTGGCGGGCGGCCTGCTGCTAAACATCATGCCCTGCGTCTTTCCCATCCTCAGCCTCAAGGCGCTGGCGCTTGCCAAGGCCGGGGGCGATGCGCGTGCTGCGCGCAGGGATGCGCTGGCCTATACCGCCGGGGTGGTGCTCGCCTGTTCGGCGCTGGGCGGCGCCATCCTGCTGCTGCGCGCAGCGGGCGAGCAGATCGGCTGGGCGTTCCAGTTGCAGGAACCGCTGGTGGTCGCCGCGCTGTTCCTGCTGGCGCTGGCGATTACCGCCAATTTCCTCAGCCTGTTCACGATCCCCGGTTTCGCGATTTCGGGCGGCGCGCCGTCGCGGGGCGGTTCCTTCTCGACCGGGCTGCTGGCCGCCTTTGTCGCCACCCCGTGCACCGGGCCGTTCATGGCGCTGGCGCTGGGCGCGGCGCTGGTGATCGAACCGCTCCACGGCTTGCTGGTGTTCGTCGCGCTGGGTGCCGGGCTGGCGCTGCCCTTCCTGCTGGTCGGCTTCGTCCCGGCGATCCGCCGCCGCCTGCCGCGGCCCGGCGCCTGGATGGAGCAATTCCGGCGCTGGATGGCGCTGCCCATGGGGCTGACGGCAGCCGCGCTCGGCTGGCTGGCATGGCGGATCGGCGGCGGCGAATGGCTGGCGCTGGTGCTGGTACTCGGCGCAGCGGCAATCGGCGGGCTGGCGCTGATCGGCCTGTTCCAGCGGCGCGCCCGCGGGGGAACGCTGCCGCTGTTCGCAGCCTTGCTGGCGGCGCTGGCACTGGGGCTCGCCCTGCTGCCCGAACCCGAAACACCGGCCGGCGAGGCGGGCGCGAGCCTGCTCGACCCGGTCGCCTTCAGCGACGCCGCACTGGCAGAGGCGCGCGGGTCGGGGCGGCCGGTGTTCGTCTGGTTCACGGCCGACTGGTGCGTCACCTGCAAGGTCAACGAACGTGTCGCGATCGAGCGCGAGACGACACGCGCCGCGTTCGAGCAGGCGGGCGTTATCGCGATGCGCGCCGACTGGACGCGCCGCGACGAGGAAATCTCGCGCATGCTCACGCGGCAGGGGGCCGCGGGCGTCCCGCTCTACCTGTGGTACGCACCCGGCGAGGAGGCCGAGCAATTGCCGCAGGTGCTTACGCCGGATCTTCTGGTGCAGCGGGCGCAGGCGGCGGATCGCTCTCCGCCGCCTCGGCCGTGACCGCCTGGTCCGGGGCGCGGCATGTCTCGACCAGTTCGCCGGGCAGCGGGCTCGAATTGAGGATCACGCTTCCCGCGCCGGGCACGGTGGCTTCGACCTGGCGCGTGCCGGTCAGCACGTCCATGCGGGCATCGTCCGCCGCCACCGCGCCTTCCCAGCGCCAGACGTCGCCGATCCGCACGGCGTCGATATGCAGCCGTGCGACATGGCCGTTGCCGATCAGCGCGAGCACCGCCTTGGCGCCCGGATCGGCGCGGGCAAAGCGGGTGTAGGCCAGCGTCGCCTCGGCGCGGTCGCCTTCGAGGCATTCGACTGCGAACAGCGGGCGTTCGCCCGGCGTGCCGTACAGCAGCCGCTGGCCGCTGGCGGCCGGGGCCCAGATCGCATTCTCGGTATCGGGGGAATTGATCGGTTCGGAGGGACCGGCGGCCGGCTCGCCGATCCGTGTCCGTTCGACGTAATCGTCCGACGCGGGCGGCTTGCAGGCCGCCAGTACGGTCAGCGGGAGGAGGGCGAGAAGGCGGCGCATGCGCGCGCTATGACACAGGCGTGACAGCGTTCAAGCGCGCGTGATGCGCTATCCTCAGCGGTTGCGGATGAAGGCGCGAATGTCGCGCGACAACTTCGCCCGGTCTTCGTCGCGGACATACATCATGTGCCCGGCATCGTAATAATGCAGCTCCACCCGGTCCTGCGGAATGCCCGTCCGGTTGAGCGAATATTCGGCGCCGAAGAAGGGCGTGGCGAAATCGTAATAGCCCTGCGCATTGAACACGCGCAGCTGCGAATTTTGGCGCATCGCCTGACCGATATAGGGCGCGACATTGAGATAGGCGCCGCGGCCCTGGCCGGTCGACCATTGCCAGTGCCGGCCCGGTTCGCGCCCGATCGACTGGTATTCGCGGGTCGTCTCGAACCCCAGCGTGTCGCGCGCCCAGCTGTTGATCGCCGCGGTGTAGCCCGCATCGATGCCGTAGAAGCTGGGGTCGTTATCGGGCGTCTCGCCGGCATTGTCGAAATCGCGCCCGGTGTAGCGCGCGTCGAGCCGGCCGATGGTCAGCCCGCGGTCGCGCAGCAATTCCTTGTAGAAGCGCTGCGCAGTGACGCGCAGGTCGGCCTGGTCGAGATAGCGTTCGGACAGGCCGGTCAGCCGCGCAAGCTCGGCCCGCACCGCGGCGCGTTCGGCATCGGGCAGGTCCTGCCCCTTGAGCAGCGCGGTGATGAAGGGGCCGATGGCGAACTGGCGCGCTTCCTCGACGATCGCCTCGACCGAGGGCGCCTGTACCTTGCCGTGATAATAGGCCGCCGCCGCCATGTTGGGCAGCGTGACGACATAGGCCATTTCATTGCCCGGCGTGGGTTCGCGCCCGGCGAAATCGAGAATGGTCGAGATCAGGATCAGCCCGTTGAGGCCCACGTCATTGAAGGTGCCGCCTTCGAGCTCGCGCGCGACCATCGCGGTGCGCGTGGTGCCATAGCTTTCGCCGCCGAGATATTTGGGGCTGTTCCAGCGGCCATTGTCGTTGAGCCACAGGCGGATGACCTTGGCCACCGCTTCCGCGTCCTGTTCGAGCCCGTAATACTTCTTCGGGTCGGTCCCTTCGGTAAGATAGCTGAAGCCGGTGCCCGGCGGGTCGATGAACACGAGGTCGGCGACGTCGAGCAGGCTGTCGGGATTGTCGAGCAGTGGGTAGGGCGGGGCGCCGTCATCGCGCGCATCGGAGGGGATTGCCACGCGCTTGGGCCCGAACGCGCCCATCTGCAGCCACACCGAACCCGATCCGGGCCCACCGTTGAACAGGAAGAACACGGGCCGCGAGGTATCGCGCGGGTCCTTCACATAGCTGGTGGTGACGACCACCGCTTCGGGCTTGCCGTCGTCCGCTTCCAGCACGGTCTCCGCAATCGTCGCGCGGTACGACACGCGCTGCCCGCCGAAGGTCCCGACCATGTCGCGCGTCCTGACCTGCGGTTCGATCGCGGCCGGTGCGGCGGCCTCTACGCTGTCGTCCTGCGCGAGTGCGGCGTGCGGCGCCAATGCGATGGCGCTCGCGGCGCAGATGGCGGCGAGAATACGGCTCGATTTCATGCGGTTCAGTCCCCCTTTGCGGCCATCCTATGACCCCACCGCACGACCCGCGTCAAATACGCCTGTCGATCACGGTTTGCCGCCCATCCGCTTGTAGCGTGTCTTGCCATAGCGCGTCTTGCGCGTTCCCGGGCGGCCCGCATCGCTGCGGCCGACGCGCGGGGCCTTCTTCTCGCTATCGCCGAGGCCGAGTTCGTCGTTCTCCAGCTGGCGGATTTCGTCGCGCAGGCGGCCGGCTTCCTCGAATTCGAGATCGGCCGCGGCAGTGCGCATGCGCTTCTCGAGGTCCTCGATATAGGCGCGCAGATTGTGCCCCACGAGATTGTTGCGCTCGTCGTCGCCCGTATCGACCGTGACCCCGTCCTGCGACGCGGTATGCGCGACGATATCGGCGATCTGGCGGTGGATCGTCTGCGGCGTGATGCCGTGTTCCTCGTTATAGGCCTTCTGCTTTTCGCGGCGGCGGTCGGTTTCCGCCATCGCGCGTTCCATGCTGCCGGTGATGCGGTCGGCATAGAGGATCACGTGCCCGTCGACATTGCGCGCCGCGCGGCCGATAGTCTGGATCAGGCTGGTTTCGCTGCGCAGGAAGCCTTCCTTGTCGGCATCGAGGATGCACACCAGCCCGCATTCGGGAATGTCGAGCCCTTCGCGCAGCAGGTTGATCCCCACAAGCACGTCATAGACGCCCAGCCGCAGGTCGCGGATCAGTTCGATGCGTTCGAGCGTCTCGACGTCGGAGTGCATGTAGCGGACCTTGACGCCTGCTTCGTGCATGAATTCGGTCAGATCCTCCGCCATCCGCTTGGTCAGCGTGGTGACCAGCGTGCGATAGCCCTTGGCGGCGGTCTTCTTGCACTCCTCGATGCAGTCCTGGACCTGGTCCTCGACCGGGCGGATGCCTACCGGCGGGTCGATCAGCCCGGTGGGGCGGATGACCTGTTCGGCAAAGACGCCGCCGGTCTGTTCCATCTCCCACGTGCCCGGCGTGGCCGAAACCGCAAAGGTCTGCGGGCGCATCGCGTCCCATTCGTTGAACCGCAGCGGGCGGTTGTCGATACAGGACGGCAGGCGAAAGCCATGTTCGGCCAGCGTGATCTTGCGGCGGTGGTCGCCCTTCGACATCGCCCCGATCTGCGGCACCGTCTGGTGGCTTTCATCGACGAACAGCAGCGCGTTCTCGGGCAGGTATTCGAACAGTGTCGGCGGCGGTTCGCCCGGCAGGCGCCCGGTGAGGAAGCGGCTGTAGTTCTCGATCCCTGCGCAGCTGCCGGTGGCGGCGATCATCTCGAGGTCGAAATTGGTCCGCTGCTCGAGCCGCTGCGCTTCGAGCAGGCGGCCTTCCTCGTGCAGTTCCTTGAGCCGCTCGGCGAGCTCGAACTTGATCGCCTCGGCGGCCTGTTTCATCGTCGGCCCGGGCGTCACATAGTGCGAATTCGCATAGACGCGCACCTTGTCGAGGCTGGCACCCTTCTTGCCGGTAAGCGGATCGAATTCGCTGATTTCCTCGATATCGTCGCCGAAGAAGCTGATCCGCCACGCCATGTCCTCATAGTGGCTGGGGAAGATTTCCAGGCTGTCGCCGCGGACGCGGAAATTGCCGCGCGCGAAGGCCGCGTCATTGCGCTTGTACTGGAGCGCGACGAGCTTGCGGATCAGCTCACGCTGGTCGACCGCTTCGCCCTTCTTGATGTCGAAGATCATCGCCGAATAGGTTTCGACCGAGCCGATACCGTAGAGGCACGACACCGAGGCGACGATGATCACGTCGTCGCGTTCGAGCAGCGCGCGGGTGGCCGAGTGGCGCATCCGGTCGATCGCCTCGTTTACGCTGCTTTCCTTCTCGATGTAGGTGTCGCTGCGCGGGACGTAGGCTTCGGGCTGGTAATAGTCGTAATAGCTGACGAAATATTCGACTGCGTTCTCGGGGAAGAAGCTCTTGAACTCGCCGTAAAGCTGCGCGGCGAGGATCTTGTTGGGCGCGAGGATCAGCGCGGGTCGCTGCAATTCCTCGATCACCTTGGCCATGGTGAAGGTCTTGCCCGACCCGGTCACGCCCAGCAGCACCTGCGTCTGGTCGTCCTCGCGCGCACCGGCGGTGAGTTCGGCGATGGCAGTCGGCTGGTCGCCTGATGGGGTATATTCGCTGACCAGCTTGAACTTCTTGCCCGGCATCGATTTTTCGGGGCGGGCGGGCTTGTGCGGGACGAAATCGCCAGTGGTGTCGGGTTCTTCGAGGCCGCGGCGGATGACGAGTTCGCTCATGCGCGCACATATGGGGAACGCGGGCGGCAGGCGCAACGGTGCTTGCCTCGCGCAGCCCGGCTGCTAGCCTCCTGCCTCGACCAGAAGGAGGGATTTTCCATGCGCCGTATCGTGACTGCCGCTGTCGCCAGCTTTACTCTCGCCGCTTGCGGAGGGGGCACCGCCGATGCCGACGGCGATGGCGAGATCAGCATGGAAGAGGCCGCTGCGCAGACCGCAGACATGGTCCGCCCGCTTCCCGGCCAGTATCGCGCCACGGTCGAATTCGTGGATGTCGAACTGCCCGGGGCGCCGCAGCAGGTGCAGGACATGATGCGCGGGATGCTCGACCAGGGGCCGCAGACGCACGAATACTGCCTCACCGCCGAAGAGGCCGAGAAGGGCTTCGAGGAAATGGCGCGGCAAGCGCAGGAAGACGGCGACGATTGCAGCTTCGAGAAGTTCGACGCATCGGGCGGCCAGATCGATGCGGTCATGAATTGCGAAGTCGAAGGGCAAGGCGCCGCACGGATGACCATGAAGGGCAGGGGCGGCGAAACCTCGTCGGAAATGACCATGACGATGGATGCCGAGGCGCCCGGCGGGCAGACGATGACCATGACCATGAACAGTTCACAGGAGCGCATCGGCGACTGTGACGCTTAGAAGACCGGGAAGCTTTAAGGGGAGCTAAACCGTCCACGGTGCATTATTGCACCGTGATGGCAGCGTTACCGTTCAAAGACACCGCACTCATCGACCGCGAGGAACTGGCCCGGCGCTGGGCGCTGGCGGCCGAACCTTGTCCCGACGATGCCCGCGGCCCGCGCTGGCAATTGCTGCTGCGCGAATTGCTGTGGCCGCTCGAACCGGTCCGCCGCGCGCTGGGCAAGCCGCTGGAGGTTGCCGCTGCCGCACATCCCAGGACCGTGATGCTGCTGCCCGGCTTCGGTGCGCATCCGATCCGCATGCGGTGGATGGCCCGCCATCTCGAACGCGCCGGCCATACGGCCAAGAAATGGGGGCTCGGCTACAATCTCGGCGCGACCGAGTCCCGCTTTCGCCAGGTCGAGCAACGGCTGGTCGATCTGTATCGCCGCACGGGCGAACCGATCCATCTGGTCGGCTGGAGCCTGGGCGGGGTTATGGCGCGCGAAATCGCCAAGCAGCATCCCGACAAGGTCGCCAAGGTCATCACCATGGGATCGCCCTTCTCGGGCAGCCCGCGGGCCAACAATGGCTGGCGCGCCTATCAGGCGATTGCCGGGCACCGCGTCGACGAGCCGGAAATCGATACCGTGCTGCATGAAAAGCCGCCGGTGGAAACCGTCGCGTTCTGGAGTCCGAAGGACGGCGTGGTCCATCCGCGGGCGGCCTGCGGGCGTGCCGGCGAACGCGATCGCGCAGTGGCGCTGCGCTGTTCGCACATGGGGTTCGTGCTGACGCATGAAGCGGTGGAAGCGGTGCTGGACGAACTCGACCGTGACTGACGGGCGGCTGGCGGCTTCTGCCTCCCTGTCCGGTCAGCGGCAGTAATTGCCCTTGCCGTATTCCAGATGGAAATGATCGTGATGCGCGCGGTTGTAATCGGGGCCGAGCACGGTCCCGAAGCGCTTGCACGCGCTCTTGTGGACGACCCGCAGGAATTCCCTCTCCTCGCGCGAGGCGTTCCACCCCGACAGCACCGACACGCGCCGCCCATCGGCCAGCACGAAGGCCGAAACGTCGATCGCCTCGGCGCGTGAATGCGCGCTGCGGCGCGCCGTGCCCGCGACATTGCGGCACGAATAGCTGCCCATGGTCTCGATCCGCTGCAGTGGGCTGCCGAGGATCTGGCGCGCCGCCCGATCGACGCCAAAGCGCGCCCATCCGGCAAAATTGTTCGCCAGCGGACAGGCCACTGCGCCGAGATTGGTCACGGTGAAATGATCGCGATCGCCGCCGACGCCTTCCAGCCTCACGCTGTTGGCGGTCGAACAGCCCTGGCCGTAGAACTTGTCGGGCAGCGGGATGAAGCGCGATCCGGTCATGCCCAGTTCGGCGTGGCATTGCCGCGCCTCGGGGCGGGCGGTGCTGATCGCCGGCGAACCGGCCTGCCGCACGCCGCGATCGGCGGTCTTGCTGTCGGGTACGACGCCGCATCCCGCCAGGATCAGGAGGAGGAGAGCAATGGCGGGATGCGGTCGCATGCCGCGATTATTCCCTCGACATCGTTAACATAGCGCTAACGATGTTCGCGCTGACTAAGCGGGGGCCTGCACCTGCTGCCACAGTTCGATCTTCACCCCGTCGGGATCGAGGATCCAGGCGAACTTGCCATAACCTTCATCGACATGGCCGAGCACCTTGACGCCCTTGGCTTCGAGCCGCGCCACCATGCCGTCGCAATCGTCGACGCGCAGGTTGATCATGAACCCGCCGCGCCCCGGCTTGACGTATTGGTCGTCGGGAAAATGGCTGATCAGCGAATAGGGCTTGTCACCGGTTTCTTCGGACCAGTCCAGCTGCGGCCCGTATTCGCCGTCGATTCCCAGCACGTCGCGATACCATGCGCGCGTGGCGGCGGGGTCTTCCACCACGTAGAAGACCCCGCCCAGTCCGGTTACCTTGGCCATGTCGCTCTCCTTGTCAGGCGACCCTCAATAGCCCGATGCCTGCCCGTCCTTGCGCATTTCGGTGGCCCCCGTCAGCACGCCCGTCGCGGGATCGCGCGCGATTGCCTGGTAGCCGCCGAACATGATGCCGTTGTCGACCACTTCGACCGTATGGCCCATGGCGCGCAGCTGCGCGATCGATTCCGCCGGAATGCCGGGTTCGACATACAGCGTGCCCAGCGGATCGGCCGAGGGCCCGGCCAGTGCCTCGGTCGGCTGGCGGCCGCCGTCATGGTTGAAGCGCGCGGCATCGCCGGCTTCCTGCAGGTTCATGCCGTAATCGACGATGTTGACCAGCACCTGCACGTGACCCTGCGGCTGCATGCCGCCGCCCATCAGGCCCAGCGTCATATAAGGCTGGCCGTCCTTCTTCACGAAGGCGGGAATGATCGTGTGAAAGGGGCGCTTGCCCGGTTCGTAGGCATTGGGATGCGCCGGATCCAAGCTGAACAGTTCGCCCCGGTCCTGGAACATGAAGCCCGTGCCGGGCGCCACCAGCCCGCCGCCCATGCCGCGATAATTCGACTGGATCAGGCTGACCATCATCCCTTCGCCATCGACGACGGTGAGATAGGTGGTGTCGCCTTCACCCTCGAGCTTGGGCGCGACCTCGATCTCGCCCGGCGCGAATTCGGGCGTTGCCTTGGCGGGGTCGATCAGCTTGAAGCGTTCGGCACCGTAGTCCTCGCCGAGCAGTTGGGCGGGGATGGCGGCGAAGTCGGGATCGGCATAGAAGCGCGCGACATCGGCATAGGCGAGCCGTTTCGCCTCGACCATGTAATGCAGCGCTTCCGCGCTGCCGCGTTCCCATTGCGACAGGTCGATATTCTTCAGGATGTTGACCATCTGCAGCGCGGCGAAACCCTGGCTGTTGGGCGGCAATTCGCACAATTCGTAGCCATCCTTGTAACCCACGCAGGCAGGTTCGACCCATTCGCTGCTGTGCCCGGCGAAATCGGCGCGGGTGAAGGCGCTGCCCTGCGCCCGCAGGTAATCGATCATGCCATCGGTCAGCGCGCTGTCGTAGAAGGCATCGCGCCCGTCGCGGGCGATCGCCTCGAGCGTGTCGGCCAGGGCCGGATTGCGGAAGATCTCGCCAGCCTCGGGCGCATTGCCATCGGCGAACCAGACCTGGCGCGCATTGCTGAAATCGAACTGGTCCTCGCGCGCCGAATAGGCCTTGAGCGAGCGGGCGAGATACATGCCGATGACCGGCGCGATCGGGTGGCCTTCGCGGGCATAGCTGATGGTCGGTGCCAGGTTGGCTGCCATGCTGCGCCGGCCGAAGCGTTCGTGCATCGCGAACCATGCGTCGACTGTCCCGGGCACGGTGATCGGCAGCGCGCCATAGGGCGGGAGCGCCTCCGCCTCGCCCAGCTTTTCGCGCAATTGCGCGAGCGTCTGGTTCCGCGGGCTGCGGCCCGAGCCGTTGATGCCGTGCAATTCGCCGGTCGCCGGGTCGTAGATAATGGCGAACAGATCGCCGCCGATCCCGTTGCCGGTGGGTTCCATCAGGCCCAGCGCGGCGTTGGCGGCGATCGCCGCATCGACCGCGCTGCCGCCGTCCTTGAGCACATCGAGCGCGATCTGCGTCGCCAGCGGATGCGCGGTCGCCGCCATGCCGTGCTGCGCGATCACCGGGCTGCGCGCCCAGTTGGCGCCGACCGGACGGCCGCCGCCGCCGATCTGTTCCTCGACCGCGGGCCGCTCGGCGGTGTCCTGCGCGGTGGCCGGGATGGCGGTGAGGGCGAAGGCTGCAACGCCCGCCAGTAATGCTCGCATGTCCGTCTCCTGAATTTTGGAGACGGTGTGACGAATGCGCGTCAGGCTGGCAAGGGGCGGTCGCTGCTTCCGGCGGTTGCCTTGCTGACCAGGAAGATGGCCAGCCAGGCGGCGATGAAGCCGGGGACGATTTCGTACAATCCCTGGTCCATGCCCGGGAGCGCCGCGTTCCAGCCAAGTGCGATCCACGCGATGACCACTGCCGCACCGGTGACGAGGCCCGCCACGGCGCCGGCACCCGTCATCCGGTCCCATGTCAGCGAGAGGATGATCAGCGGGCCGAAGGCGGCGCCGAAGCCTGCCCAGGCGTTGGAGACGAGGCCGAGCACCTGGCTGTCGGGATCGCTGGCGATGATGATCGCCGCGATCGCGACCAGCGCCACGCAAATGCGGCTGACATTCACGCTTTCACGCTCGGAAGCGTTGCGGCGGAAGAACAGCTTGTAGAAATCCTCGGTCAGCGAGCTCGAGGCGACGAGCAGCTGCGAGCTGATCGTCGACATGATCGCGGCGAGCAGCGCGGCCAGCAGGAAGCCGGTGATCAGCGGGTGGAACAGCAGGTTGGCGAGCACGATGAAGATCGTCTCGGGATCCTCGACGACGATGCCGTTGCGTTCGGCATAGGCGCGGCCGGCGATGCCGATGCCGATCGAACCGAGCAGCGCCACGCCCATCCAGGTCATCCCGATATTGCGCGCCGGGCGCACCTTGGCGACCGTGTCGATCGCCATGAAGCGCACGATGATGTGCGGCTGGCCGAAATAGCCCAGGCCCCAGGTTACCGCGCTGATGAAGCCGATCAGCGTCAGGCCGTTGGTCAGGCTCAGGAAGCCGTCGACCGGCACGTCGGTCAGCGACCCGCCCGCGCTGCCGCCTTCGCCGAACATCACCACCAGCGGCATCACCGCCAGCGCGACGACCATGATCAGGCCCTGCACGAAATCGGTGAGGCTGACCGCGAGGAAGCCGCCGACCATCGTATAGGCCAGCACCACCAGCGCGGTGATCCAGATGCCGAGCATGTAATCGCTCATGCCGATATCGCCGAACAGGCTGGCAAAGCTGGTTTCGAACAATTTGCCGCCGCCGACCAGGCCCGCGGCGGTATAGACCGCGAAGAACACCACCACGATCAGCGCGGAGATCACGCGCAGCGCCACTGCCTTGTCGGGGAAGCGGTTGGCGAGGAATTCGGGGATGGTCAGGGCATTGCCGTAGCTTTCGGTCTGCGCCCGCAGCCGCGGCGCGACCACGAACCAGTTGGCCAGCGCACCGACGAACAGGCCGATCCCGATCCACGCCTCGACCAGGCCGCTGGCATAGAGCGCGCCGGGCAGGCCGAGCAGCAGCCAGCCGCTCATGTCCGACGCGCCCGCGCTCAGCGCGGCGACCGCGGGTGGCAGGTTGCGTCCGGCGAGCAGATACCCCTCGCTGGTGTCGGTCGAACGCTTCCATGCCCACAGGCCGATGGCGATCATCAGAACGAAATATAAGGCGAGTGAAATATATGTTCCCGTCTGCATGGGCGGGGCACTTAACAGATGCTTGGTGCACTTGCCACTGCCGCGATTGCGCCGCTGCGCAGGCCCTCCGCCGGGGAGGGGGCCGAGCGGGCTGTTGCAGATATGAGACACTTTGCCCGCAGCGCCGAAAGGCGGTGGAACGGCTTGGCGATCCACGCGTCTAGCGGACAACAGGGTCCATATAACTCAAAGGTTTTCCAATGAAAAACTCGACAATTCTGGCCACCGCGATTCTCGCGGGTGTCGTTGCTCAGCCTGCTTACGCGCAGGATGCCGATCCCGATTTCTTCAATGGCGTCTATGTCGGCGGCAGCTTCGGGCTCGACGGGCTCGACGACGAAGCGGGCGAAGGCATCGTCTTCGACACCGATGGCGACGGCGAGTATGGCGATACGGTCCGCACCACGACCGGCGCCAATGCGTTCAGCCCCGGCTTCTGCAACGGCATTGCCAACGGCCCGCGTGCCGCCGACGGCTGCAGCGACGACAAGTCGCGCTTCGGCTACGGCGTCCGCATCGGTTTCGACCAGCGCATCGGCGATGGCCCGATCGTAGCCGGCCTGCTGGTCGAAGGCGCGATGTCGGATTCGGAAGAATATTCGAACGGCTTCAGCACCACTCCGGCGAGCTACACCTTCAAGCGCGAGCTCGACAAGTCGGTCGCACTGCGTGGCCGTCTGGGCGTTTCGCCCGGCAGCGGCCGCGGTCTGATCTACGTCACCGGCGGTCTCGCCTATGCCGATATCGACCATGATTTCATCACCACCAACGGCGCCAATTCCTTCACCATGACGGATGATGACGATTGGCAGCTGGGCGGCCAGATCGGCGCCGGCGGCGAACTCTACCTGTTCGACAATGTCTCGCTCGGTCTCGAATATCTGTATTCGCGCTATGACGACAACGACGCCTATGTCGTGGTCGGCGCGGGCAGCGCACCGGCGACCAACCCGTTCCTGCTCGATTCGGGCCAGACGGGCCTGCGCCCCTCGGATCCGAACTTCGACATCCATTCGATCCGCACGACGCTGAACTTCCGCTTCTGAGCGAAGTCCCAGCCGAAACGAAAAGGGCCACCTTCGCGGTGGCCCTTTTTTTTGTCTGCTGTCGGCGCGGCGGTTACTGCGCGGCGCGTTTCGCGCGCTTGCGCTCGTGCGGGTCGAGGATAGCCTTGCGCAGGCGGATGTTCTCGGGTGTCACTTCGACCATTTCGTCATCGTCGATATAGGCGATCGCCTGTTCCAGCGTCATCACCCGCGGCGGAGTCAGCCGGATGGCGTCGTCCTTGCCGGTCGAGCGGAAGTTGGTCAGCTGCTTCGACTTCATCGGATTGACTTCGAGATCGTCGGGCTTGGCGTTTTCGCCGATGATCATGCCTTCGTAGATCTTCGCCTGCGGACGGATGAACAGTTCGCCGCGGTCTTCGAGCGCGTTGAGCGCATAGCCGACCGCTTCGCCCGGGACCATCGAGATCAGCACGCCGTTCTGGCGGCCCTCGATCACGCCGCGATAGGTGTCGTACTTCTCGAACAGGCGGTTCATGATGCCCGTGCCGCGCGTGTCGGACAGGAATTCGCCGTGATAGCCGATCAGCCCGCGCGACGGCGCGGAGAAGGTGATACGGGTCTTGCCCTGGCCCGAGGGGCGCATTTCGGTAAGCTCGGCCTTGCGGCGCTGCATCTTCTCGACGACCGTACCCGAATGCTCGTCATCGACGTCGATGACGACCGTTTCGAACGGCTCCATGCGCTGGCCGTTCTCTTCACGGAACAGCACGCGCGGACGCGAAATGCCGAGTTCGAAGCCTTCGCGGCGCATCGTTTCGATGAGCACGCCAAGCTGCAGTTCGCCGCGGCCGGCCACTTCGAAGCTGTCCTTGTCGGCGCTTTCGGTGATGCGGATCGCGACATTGGTTTCCGCTTCGCGATACAGGCGATCGCGGATCATGCGGCTGGTGACCTTGCTGCCTTCGCGGCCGGCAAGCGGGCTGTCGTTGACCGAGAACTGCATCGCCAGCGTGGGCGGATCGATCGGCTGCGCGGCGATCGGCGTTTTCACGACCGGATCGGCGATGGTGTTGGACACGGTTGCCTTTTCAAGGCCGGCAAGCGCGATGATGTCGCCCGCCTCGGCATGTTCGACGGGGACCCGCTCGAGCCCGTCGAACGCCAGCAGCTTAGTCGCGCGGCCGACTTCGACGACATTGCCGTCGGGGTCGAGCGCATGGATCGGGTCGTTGACGTCGATCTTGCCCGACTGGACGCGGCCGGTCAGCACGCGGCCCATGAAGTTGTCGCGGTCGAGCAGCGTCGCGAGGAAGCTGAACGGCGCTTCGGTGTCGAGCCCGGGGGCGGGCACGTGGTCGACGATCAGCTTGAACAGCGGCTCGAGATTGCCTTCGCGCGCATGCTCGTCCTCGCTGGCATAGCCGTCGCGGCCCGAGGCCCACAGGCTGGGGAAGTCGAGCTGGTCGTCATTCGCATCGAGATTGGCGAAGAGATCGAACACTTCGTCGAGCACTTCCTGCGGGCGCGCATCGCCGCGGTCGATCTTGTTGACCACGACGATCGGGCGCAGGCCCAGCGCAAGCGCCTTGCCGGTGACGAACTTGGTCTGCGGCATGGGGCCTTCGGCGCTGTCGACCAGCAGGATGACGCCATCGACCATCGACAGGATGCGTTCGACCTCGGCGCCGAAGTCAGCGTGGCCGGGCGTGTCGACGATGTTGATGCGGGTGCCGTTCCATTCGACGCTGGTGCACTTGGCGAGAATGGTGATCCCGCGTTCTTTTTCCAGATCGTTCGAATCCATCGCGCGTTCTTCGACGCGCTGGTTGTCGCGGAAGGTGCCCGATTGGCGGAAGAGCTGGTCGACAAGAGTGGTCTTGCCGTGGTCGACGTGGGCGATGATCGCCACGTTGCGCAGGTCGCGGGACATGGATTGTGCTTTCTATTGGCGTGCCGTAGCGTCAACGCATGGTGGGCACGAGACGTTTCGGGCGCGCCCCTAGCCGAGTTGCTGCATTGCGACAAGATGTTGTGGTGTAACGTCAAAGTCACAGTTGCCGGATGAGCTATCATCGCCGCCGCTAAATGCTTGAGAGGCTGGGCAAGTCTGGTAATCGGCCGCAGCTTGCGTGATTTTGGGGACTGCGCAGCAGACCAAAAATACGTCTTGAGAGAAGAGGACCATTCATGAAATTCAATGCTTTCGGCCGTTCCGCGTCCGTTCGTACCGCCCTGATGGCAGGTGCTGCCGCCATGGTGCTGCCCGCTGCAGCGCAGGCGCAGGATGCCGAAGACGAAGCCGATGACAGCGCCGTTGCCGCACCGGCCAACAGCAATGTCATCATCGTTACCGCCACCAAGCGCGAACAGACGCTGCAGGAAACGCCCGTCGCCGTCAGCGTGACCAGCTCGGAAGCGATCGAGCAGGCCCAGATCCGCGACGTCGCCGACCTTGCCACGCTGGTTCCCTCGCTGCGCGTCAGCCAGAACCAGAGCTCGTTTGCCACCAGCTATTCGGTCCGCGGGTTCGGCACCGACGGCAACAACATCGGTCTCGAACCGTCGGTCGCGATGTTCGTCGACGGCGTCTATCGCAGCCGCGCGGTATCGCAGATCTCCGACCTGCCCGACATCCAGCGTGTCGAGGTCCTGCGCGGCCCGCAGTCGACCCTGTTCGGCAAGAACGCCAGCGCCGGCGTGATCTCGATCGTCACCAAGGAACCGCAGTTCGACTTCGGCGGCATGGTCGAAGCCAGCTACGGCAATTACGACGCAATGGTCGTCAAGGGCTTCGTCACCGGTCCGATCAGCGATTCCTTCGCGTTCAGCGTGGGCGGCGGCATCAACAAGCGTGACGGCTTCCTGACCAACGGCGCCAATGGCGACGACATCAACGACCGCGATCGCTGGTTCACCCGCGGGCAGCTGCTGTTCGACAACGGCGGCCCGCTGCGTGTCCGCGTGATCGGCGATTACGACAAGATCGAAGAGCGCTGCTGCGGCGTGCTCAACGTGGCGCCCTCGGCCGAAATCGGTGCGATCCAGCTGCTCGGCGGCCAGGTCAACGATTTCCGCAACAACCCCGATGGCGATGTCGTGTTCACCGATGTCGATCCGATCAACAACGTCGAGAACTACGGCATCTCGGGCCAGGTCGATTACGACTTCGGTGCGCTGGGGCTGACCTCGATCACCGCCTATCGCAAGACCCAGCTGGGGGCCGACCAGGACGTCGACTTCACCAGCCTGCCTGCCGTGAGCGGTGCGAACATCGGCGATGCCGACATCGAAACCTTCACCCAGGAACTGCGGATCGCCTCGGATTTCGACGGCCCGTTCAACTTCCTGATCGGCGGTTACTATTTCGACGAGCGCGTCGATACCTCGGACCAGATCGTCTACGGCAGCGCTTTCCGTCCCTACGCCAACCTGCTCCTACAGGGTGCGACCGGTGGAACGCAGACTGTCGATTCGCTTGAAGCCACGCTGTCGGCGCTCAACGGTACCGATTACACCGGCCAGTTCTTCGCCGAAGGCCAGGGCTTCTTCAACAACATCGTTCAGGACAACGAAGCGTTCTCGATCTTCGGTAATGTCGATTTCGAGATCACCGACCGGCTGGTGCTGACGCTTGGCGCCAACTACACCAAGGACAAGAAGCAGATCGTCACCAATTCGACGAGCACCGATGTGTTCTCGAACATCGATCTGGTGTCCTCGGGCAACCGGGCGATCTTTGCTCAGGGCCTGGCCACGCAGGTCGGCACGCTGCTCGGCCTCGGCCGTCCGGCCAGCCAGACCGAAATCGGTGCCTTCGCTGCGGCCAACCCGGCTGCCTTCGGCCAGGTTTCGGCAGGCGTGCAGGCCTTTGCCGACGCCAACCAGGCGGACCCGTCGGTCAACCCGTTCCTGGCGCTCAATCCGTTCCAGTTCCTGCCGCCGATGCAGAACTGCCCGAACGCGGTCGAGGATTGCTCGACCAATGATGACGACTGGAGCTGGAACGTCCGTCTGGCTTACGAAGTCTCGCCGACGCTCAACGTCTATGCCAGCTGGGCGACCGGCTACAAGGCGCCGAGCTTCAACCTGTCGCGTGACAGCCGTCCGCTGCCGGCCGATTTCGCCGCGCTGCAGGCCCAGGGCCTTGCGGTCACCAACCTGCGTCCGGGCACCCGCTTCGCCAACGCCGAGAATTCGGAAGTCTACGAAGTCGGGATCAAGGGCAATTGGGACCGTGCCGCAGCGAACCTGACCTTCTTCCAGCAGGCGATCGAGGATTTCCAGGCGAACACCTTCACCGGTACGTCGTTCATCCTGTCGAATGCGGGCAAGCAGGAAACCTTCGGGATTGAATTCGACGGCCAGGTCTACGCCAGCGACGCGCTGACGCTGAGCGTGGCGATGACCTATCTCGATGCACAGTACGACAGCTTCGTCGCTTCGCCGGTGGGCGATCTGACGGGCGAACCGGTTGCCGGCGTACCCGAACTGTCGGCCGTGTTCGGCGCGCAGTACAACCAGGAAATCAACTCGCGCGGTGACCGGGTCATCCTGCGGGGCGACTTCTCCTATGCATCGCCGGTGCAGGTCGTGGATGGCCTGACCAACTACATCGTGATCGATCCGGTCACCGGTGAACGCGACTTCGGTCCGGCGCGTGCCGCGGCCGCTGCGTACAAGCGCGAGGTCAACAGCCTCAACGCATCGTTCACCTATGCCTTCGACATGGGTCTGGAACTGACCGTGTGGGGCCGCAACCTGCTCGACGACCGTTACCTGACCACGGTCTTCCCGGCAGTGGCACAGGGCAGAGCGATCTCGGGTTACCCGAACCAGCCGCGCACCTACGGTGTGGCAGCCCGCTTCCGCTTCTAAACGAAGCGAACAATCGAACAGGGGAAGGGGGCCTGCGGGCCCCCTTTTCTTTGCCTGAGGCGGATTGCGCGGCGCCGCTCCGCAAGTGCCGATTGCCATTCGCCGGGATAGAAGCAACGAAGGGTGCCCACTCGGCCTTGCGACCGATCTCCAGCCCGAGGCTGCTGTCGCGGAATGGCGCAAGAGAGGCCGGCGGTTTTGATGCCGGGCAGTCGACCTGCCCCGCCGCGCTATCCGCTGCGACGCCCCGAGTTAGAGCGTCCGCAGCGCCTGCGCGGGCTTGGCGCGCAGCAGGGGCAGCGAGGCGCCCAGCGCGAAGGCCAGTACGGTAACGATGCCGAGGCCCAGAACGGCCAGCACCACCCCCCAGTCGGGCAGCCAGTCAAATTCGAACAGCTGCGTGATGACCAGCCATGCAGCGAGGCTGCCGATACCCAGCGCGACCAGCGCCAGCGCCCCGGCCAGCGCGACATATTCGATCAACTGCATCACGAGGATCTGGCGGCGGTCCGCGCCGAGCACGCGCAACACCACCGTGTCGTAGGTCCGCGCGGCGCGCGCCGCGGCTATTGCGCCGAGCAGGACGGCAAGCCCGGCCAGTACCGCGACGCTGGCCGCCGCCAATGTGGCGAGGCCCACCTGTTCGAGGATCGTGCGGGCCTGTTCGAGCACGCCGCCCACCTCGATCACCGAAGTGGAAGGCAATGCGGCCACCAGCGACTGGAGCAGCGGACCGGTCGGCGTTCCCGCGCTCAGCTGGATGGTGGCGGCCAGATTGTGCGGGGCATCGCGCAGCGCGTTGGGGCTCAGCACGAAGACGTAATTGAAGCCGAGGCTTTCCCAGTCAATCCGGCGGAGATTGGCGACGCGCACGGTGCGTTCCACGCCCAGCACGCCGAAGGTCATCAGATCGCCGATTTCCAGCCCTGCGGCCTGCGCGAAATCCTCGTCGAGGGACACCAGCGGTTCGCCCTCGTACATCGGTCCCCACCAGCTGCCGGCGGTCAGTTCGTTTCCGTCGGGCAGAGCGTCGGCATAGGTCAGCCCGCGTTCGCCGCGCAGGGCCCAGGCGCCATCGGGAATCTCCTCGAGCTCGGCCGTGCGGGTCATCGCCGTGTCATCGCCGAAGGCCAGCACCGAGCCGCGCAGCGCGGGTACGGTGCGCCAGCTGGCATCGGGATCGGCTTCGCGCACCAGCGTCTCGAACTCGGTCACCTGATCGCGCGGAATGTCGAGCACGAAGTAATCGGGCGCGCGGTCGGGTACGCGTTTGGCGATATTGCCGTCGATCGCGGTCTGCACCGCTGCGAGCAGGACGAAGGCGGCCAGCCCGAAGCCCAGCGCGGTCACCAGGGCGCCGGTCGAACTGCCCGGTCGGTGGAGGTTGGCCAGCGCATTGCGTGCAATCGGGCTGCGCGGGCGCGGGATGGCTCCCGCCAGCTTGCGGATGCCGAGGCCGATCAGCGCAAGCAGTCCCAGTACTGCGGCTGCACCGGCGAGGAAGCCGGCAGACAGCAGGGGATTGCTGGATGTCAGCAGGGCCAGCGCGATGATCGCGGCAAGCCCGCCGCCAACCAGCACCAGCGCCTTGGGATCGCGCGCCAGCGGGGCCACGCGCGAACGCATCAGCGCCATGGCCGGAAACTGCCGCGCGCGCAGCAGGGGCGGGGCAGCGAACACCAGTGCCACCAGCATGCCGTAAGCCAGCGCAAGCAGGATCGCCCCGGGATCGATCACCACGCTGCTCGACACGGGCAGCAGGCCCTGCAGCGCGGTCGCGAGGAGCGGGACGAGCGCGACCCCGACCACGATCCCCGCCAGGCTTCCGGCCAGCGAGGCGGCGACGATCTGCAAGGCATAGATGCGCGCGATGTCGCTGCTCGACGCGCCGAGGATCTTGAGCGTGGCGATGCCCTGCCGCCGGGCGTCGAGATATGAGGTCACGCCGCCGCCGATGCCGATCCCGGCAATGACCAGCGCGGCGAGCCCGACCAGCGTGAGGAATTCGCTCATCCGGTCGACGAAACGGTCAGTGCCCGGCGCGGCGCGGTCGGCGGTGTCGATGTCGAAACCGGCTTCGGGGAAGCGGTTTTCGAGCTGTTCCTCGACGGCTTCGAGATCGCGGCCTTGGTCGAACCGGACGCGGGTCTTCGACTGGTACATCGAACCGGGCGCAATCAGCCCCGCACGCATCGGCAGGTCTTCGGCCACGATGACCGTCGGGCCGAGCTGGAAACCTTCGCCAAGGCGATCGGGTTCGGTCTCGATAATGCCGCCCACGCGCAGCGTCTCGGTGCCGATCGCGATCGCCGCGCCGGGGGCGACGCCCAGCCGGTCGGCGGCGCCCTGCGACAGCCATGCCTGATCCGCGGGAGGCGCGCCGACCGAGCGGCCGTCGGTTAGCGTCAGTTCGCCATAGAGCGGATAGGCACTGTCGATGGCCTTGAGTTCGATCGGGGCGGCCTGGTCGTCGAACCGCGCCATTGCCTGCAGGCGCGTGCCGGCAGAAACATCGCCCAGTTCCTCCAGCGCGCTGCGTTCATCGGGGGACAGCCCCCGCTGCCACAGTTCGATCTGCAGATCGCCGCCGAGATATTCGCGGCCGTTGGCCTCGATCTCGCCTTCGATCGCCGCAGTGAGCGAACCAATGGCAGCAAGCGCGCCCGTACCGAGGAACAGGCACACCAGCAGCAGCCGCAGCCCCTTGAACCGGGCATTCAGGTCGCGCCGCGCAATGCGCCATGCAGTCGCCCAGCTCATGCGGCAGTGTCGCTCGCAATGCGTCCGTCGGCAAGCGTGAGCACGCGTTCGCAATGCTGTGCCAGTTCGGGGTCATGCGTGATGACCAGCAGCGTGGCGCCGGTTTCGGCGCGGCGCGCGAACAGCAGTTCGACGATTTCGTGCCCCGTGGCAGCATCGAGATTGCCGGTGGGTTCGTCGGCGAAAATCAGGTCGGGGCGGGCAGCGATAGCACGCGCAATGGCGACCCGCTGCTGTTCGCCGCCCGAAAGCTGCTGCGGATAGTGATCGAGCCGGTGGCCGAGGCCGACCGCTTCCAGTTCGCTGCGCGCGCGGACCTGCGCGTCGTCTGCGCCGGCGAGTTCCATCGGCGTGGCGACATTTTCGAGTGCGGTCATCGTCGGCAGCAGGTGGAAGGCCTGCAGCACGATCCCGATCCGCCCGCGCCGGGCATGCGCCAGCGCATCTTCGTCCATCGTCGCGAAATCGGCACCGGCCACCTGCAGGCTGCCGCCGCTGACGCGCTCGAGACCCGACAGCACGGCCATCAACGAGCTCTTGCCCGAGCCCGAGGGGCCGAGCAGCGCCACGGTCGACCCGCGCGCGATGTCCAGATCGATACCACGCAGGATATCGACCGGCGCTTCGCGCGTGCCGAGTGAAAGGGTGAGGTTGCGGGCGGAAATCGCGGGTTGAGAGTTGGTCACAGTGCTGCGATGGCAGGCAGCCCAAGGTTGCACAAGGAAACTCGCCGATGCGAATACGGCATTTATCGATAACGGTAATCGGTCTTTCGCTGGCTGCATGCGGGGGCGGTGCCGAAGATGCGGTGGTGCCGGCGGAAGCGCAGGAGCAGACGGTTGCCGCTGCCGAGCAGGAAGTCGCCGGGCCCGAGCGCCGTATCCTCGCGTTCGGGGACAGCCTCTTTGCCGGTTACGGGCTGGACGAGCAGCAGGGATACCCCGAACAGCTCGAGGATACGCTCCGCGCACGCGGCACAAATGCGCGCGTGATCGATGCCGGCGTATCGGGCGATACCAGCGCCGCGGGTCGCCAACGGCTGGCGTTCACGCTCGACGCGCAGGATACGCCGCCCGATCTGGTCATTCTCGAACTGGGCGGCAACGACATGCTGCGCGGTATCCAACCCGACCAGACGCGCGCGAATTTCTCAGCCATGCTCGAGGAATTGCGCGCGCGGCAGATACCGGTGCTGCTGATGGGCATGCGCGCGCCGCCCAATTACGGGACCGAATACCAGCAGCAGTTCGATGCCCTCTATGCCGATCTCGCGCAGGAATACGGCACCGCGCTGGTGCCGTTCTGGCTCGAGAGCATCTATCAGGATCCCGCCCTGTTCCTCGATGATCGCATCCATCCGACCGCCGCGGGCATCGCCGCGCTGGTCGAAGATACGGTGGACGATGTGGAACGGGTTCTGCCGCAGGAGTAGCGCGGCCCGCCCGCAGGCGCGCGTCAGACGCGTTCGACGCCGCCTGCGTCGACCCGCCATACCGCCGCATCCGCCGCAATGCTGCTGAAGGGGGCCATCTCGGTTCCGGTCATCCAGACCTGCGCGCCGCTGGTGCGCAACTGGTCGAACAGCGCGGCACGGCGCACCGGATCGAGATGCGCCGCAACCTCGTCGAGCAGCAGCAGGCTGGCGCGACCTTCCGCGGCCAGCGCGGCATGCGCCAGCGTCATCGCGACCAGCATCGCCTTTTGTTCGCCGGTCGAGCTTTGCGCGGCAGGCACGCGCTTGGCCGCATGGATGACATCGAGCTCGTCGCGATGCGGCCCCGCCAGCGTGCGCTGCGCCGCACGGTCGCGCCTGCGATTGTCGAACAGCGCCTGAGACAGGCCATCGGCATGCGCCGGAGCGCCCGGGGCGTATGTCAGGGCCGGCCGGGCGAAGGGCTCGGCAGGCATGGTGGCGAGCCGCACGGCCAGCGTATCGACCAATGTGGCGCGGCCCTGCATCAGCGCGGCGCCATGCTGGACCATCTGCGCTTCGACCGCATCGAGCCAGGCACTTTCGGGTTCGCGCAGGTCGGACAGCAGGCGATTGCGTTCGCGCAGCGCGGCGTCGTACCGCGCGGCATGGCTGGCATGCGCAGGGTCGAGCGCAAGTGCGAGCCGGTCCATGTACCGGCGCCGGTCGCCAGCCGGACCAGTGAAGATCCCGTCCATCGCCGGCGTGAGCCACGTCACTGCCATCCATTCGCCAAGGCCGGTGGCACTGCTGTCGGCGCCGTTGATCCGCACGCGGCGCCGCGCGGGCAGGTGGCTTTCGGTGAAGGTCGCCAGCCGAACGGCCTCGCCCTGCTGCTGACGCAGGCTGGCCCCGATCCCGAACCCAGTCTCGCCGCCGCTGCGCACCAGATCGGCCAGCGCCGCGCGGCGCAGCCCGCGCCCTGGCGCAAGCAGCGACAGCGCTTCGAGAATATTGGTCTTTCCTGCGCCGTTTTCACCAACCAGCAGGTTGAACTGCGCGGTCGCTTCCAGCTCGGTCGCGGCATGATTGCGGAAGTCGGTAAGGGAGATGCGATCGAGCGCCATGGGTCGCCAGCGCGATAGCGCGCCCTTCGTTCCGCCGCCACTCGAAACGCCAGATTCCAACAGTTGGCAAAAATCACCAACCTTTCGGATTGATGAACGGCGCCCAACGCGAGCGTTCAGGCAAAAACGCCGGATTCCTGCGCTTCTTGAAGTTTGGCACACCCGTTGCAAAGCATGGGTCAACCCGGATGACCGGGGGGAAACAAACCAAGGTTCAAGGAGATTACCCAATGTCCATTCTCGAAAACGCCAGCAGCCGCGCTCTCGCCGCCGTCTTCGCTTTCGGTGTGTCCGCCATGTTCATGGCTGCCGCCATCGTCCCCGCCAGCCCCGCCGGCCTGATCGCCTGATCACCCCGCGTACAACTCGAACGGAAAGGAACCAGACATGTTCAACTCGGACAACAGCAGCAAGCTCTTCGCAGCGGCGTTCTCGCTCGCGATTTCGGCGGCCTTCTTCGCCACCGCCATCATCCCCGCCTCGCCCAATGGTCTGATCGCATGAGCAAGCTCGAATTCCGCGAAGACGACCACGCCGTCCGCCCCGCCAAGAGCTTCGCGCTCGATCGCCGCAACGGCAAGCTGATGGGGGTTTGCTCCGGCATCGCCCGCTACTTCGGTATCGATGCCACTTGGGTCCGGATCGGCTTCGTCGCAGGAACGCTGCTGGGCTTTGGCAGCTTCATCCTGATCTACCTCGCGATCGGACTGATCGCAGACTGACCACGGCCTTCGCGCTGACCGTCCCGGTTTTCGTGCCGGTCGTGGCTCACATCGAGAGAAACCGGGAGGGGCCAAGCGGCCCCTCTTGTGCATCCGGCTTCGGCAGACATCACATTGCCGATATACCGCCGTCGAGCTTGATCTCCGCCCCGGTCATGAACCGGCTTTCATCGCTGGCCAGATAGACCACCGCATTGGCGATATCGTTGGGCTCTCCGACGAACTTCAGCGGGATCTGCCGCGCCAGCTTGTCCATCAGAACGCCCTTGTCGATATTGTGGTTCTTCGCCGTCCCGTCGAGGATGGGCGTGTCGACGAAGGTCGGATGGACCGAATTGCAGCGGATCTGCATGTTGTTCTTCGCGCAATGCAGTGCGATCGACTTGCTCAGCATCCAGACCGAGGCCTTGCTGGCGTTGTAGGCCGGCATGGTGTCGCTGGCGATCAGCCCGGCGATGCTGGAGATGTTGACGATCGAACCCGGCGCATGTTCGCGCATCAGCGGCAGCGCCTTCTGGCAGCCGTGGAAGATCGAATCGACATTGATCGAGAAACAGCGCTTCCAGTCGTCGAAATCGCAGGTTTCGATATTGCCCGCCACGCCGATGCCCGCATTGTTGACCAGGACATTCAGCCCGCCGAGATTGTCGCGCGCGGCATCGACCGCGGCTTCCCAGGCGGCCGGATCGGTCACGTCATGGGCGATCGAGAAGGCCGTGCCGGCGCCGATCGCGTCGTTGATCAGCTGCGCGGTTTCAGCTGCGCCTTCGCCGTTGATGTCGGTGCACAGCACCCGCGCGCCTTCCTCGGCCAGCCGCGTCGCATGCGCGCGTCCCAGTCCCTGCGCCGCGCCCGTAACGAGGGCCAGCTTGCCCGCACACCGTCCTGCCATGTCTCACTCTCCTGCCAGTATGTTCTGTCCCAGCAGCAAGAGCATGCGCACGTCGATCCCGCAACCATCGGCACGCTTGGCGTCGATAAAGCTGCGGATGTCGGCCAGCGGCACGCGGTGGACGGTGATGTTCTCCTCGCCCACGCCCCCGCCTGCTCCCACCTTGGCGAGATTGCGCGCGCGGACCAGCGTGAAGCTTTCGCTGACCATGCCGGGCGACGACCAGAAGCAGCCGAGGTCTTCGAGCACCGCGGCGCGGTAGCCGGTTTCTTCCTCGAGCTCGCGCCCGGCGGCGGCGAGCGGATCCTCATCGCCGCGCCCGTCCTCGTCGCCGATCAGCCCCGCGGGGAGTTCGAGACAATACTGGCCCAGCGGGACCCGGTACTGCTCGACCAGCAGCACATGGTCATCGTCGTCGATGGCGAGGATCACTGCAGCGCGGATATTGCGCGGGCGCCCGACATATTCCCAGCGGCCGCGGGTCTTGGCGGTGATGTAATCGCCCTGCCAGACGATCCGCTCGTCGGCATCGTGGTCGGGGACGGGCACGATCAGACCTCGATCAGGCGATCGGGCAGTTCGTTCTCGTCATCCTCGGCGCGGGGGAAATGCTCGGACAGGACCTTGCCCACGTCGCGGACGCCCGCGGCGAGGCCGAGGGCGATATGGCCCTGCTTGATCTCCGCCAGCATGTCCGCCATCGCTTCGCCCCAGACCTCGGGGGGGACGATTTCGGCGATCGGCTGGTCGGCGACGATTTCCGCGCGGTGCTCACGCATCGACAGATACAGCAGCACGCCGGTGCGGCCATGCGTGCGGCGTTCCGCGCCGACCTTGAAATGCTTGATCGCGCGGGCATGCGCACGCGCGGTCTTCACCGGGCCCGGCGTCAGCGCAAAGCGCAGCGGATCCCAGCTCAGCAACAGCCAGCCGGCCACGAAAGCCACGAGACCGAGCGCAATGGTCATGCTGGCGAGTTCGCCGGTGGTCCACACATGTGACCAGCCGCCCACCAGCGCATCCCACAGGTCCATGAAGGGCTGCGGCAGGACCGCGAACAGGCTCATGGCGGAGAATGCCAGCGCCGCGGCCCAGACCAGCACGACATCGTCATATGCATCGCTCCGGTCGGCCAGCACGGTAACGATCTCGCCGCTGGTGGTGAGTTCGGCCTCCGCGACCGCATTCGAAACGATCTCGTGATCGGATTGCGAAAGATATCCCATTACCACCCCCCGGAGGCGCCGCCGCCCCCGAAACTGCCACCGCCGCCGGAGAAGCCGCCGAAGCCGCCGCCGCCGCCACCGAAGCCGCCACCGCCGCCCCAGTCATCGCCGCCGACACCGCGCGCGATCGCCTTGCCGGCTTCCCACAGGATGATGTCGCCAACGACCCCGCCGACACCGCCGCGGCGATAGCGCCGCCGCCGGCCGCCGCTGAACATCGGCAGGATGAAAAAGAAGAATATGAAGCCCAGCCAGATCAGCGCGCCGAAGGGAAAGCCGCCCTCGTTCTCCCGCGCGGCAGTGCGTTCCTGCGCGACGCGGGCCGCTTCTTCGGGGGGAAGTTCGAGCTGGGTGACGATCTCGTCGGCCGCCCAGGCGATCCCGCCCGAATAGTCGCCCTGCCGGAAATAGGGCTTCATGCCTTCGACATATTCGAAGGCGAGCCCGTCGGGAATGATGCCTTCGAGGCCGTAGCCGACCTCGATGCGCATCCTGCGTTCGTTCGGCGCGACGATGAGCAGTATGCCATCGTTGCGCTCCGCATCGCCCAGCGCCCATTCGCGGCCCAGCCGATAGCCATAGTCCGAGATATCGTAGCCCTGCAGGTCGGGGATGGTGGCGATCACGAACTGGCGCTGGTTGCTTTCCTCGAACTGGTCGAGCTTCTGCGTGAGCGCCGCTTCGGTCGCGTCGTCGATGATGTTGGCGGCATCGACCACCGGCGCGGTGCCCCGCTCGGGGAAGTCCTGCGCGGCGGCGGGCAGGGCCAGGCCCAGCGCCGCCACCAGCGTCAGCATCGATTTCATCGGCAGGCGCATGTCAGCGCCCCTCAATTGGCTGCATCGTCGTCCGCGCGCATGTTCAGCGTCGGTGCAACCTCGGCGCCTTCGGTCACTGCCGCATAGGGCACCATCGGTTCGGCTCCGTGGATGATGTTGGCACCGATCGTATCGGGGAAGGTGCGGATGGTCGTGTTATACTGGCGCACCGCCTCGTTGTAGTCGCGGATCGCCACGCGGATGCGGTTTTCCTGCCCTTCGATCTGCGTCATGAAGCGGCCGAAGTTTTCCTGGCTGCGCAGTTCGGGATAGGCTTCGACATTGGCCATCAGCCGCGACAGTGCGCCGCCGAAGGTGTTCTGTGCTTCCTGGTACTGTGCCATCTTGTCCGCATCGCCGAGATCATCACCGTCGAGCTGGATTTCCGGACGCGTCGCCGAGGCGCGCGCCTGGATCACCGATTCCAGCGTTTCGCGTTCCTGTTCGGCCGAGCTCATCACGATCTGTTCGAGATTGGGCACCAAATTGGCGCGTTCCTGAAACGCGGCTTCGACATCGGCCCACTTGGCCTTGGCCGTCTCTTCGGCCGCTGGCACCGAGTTAATTCCGCACGCCGACAGGACGAGGGCGGCGGCAGCAACGATGGAGGTGCGAAAGGCAACCAGGCGGTTCATGGAACATCCCTTTTGTGGTAAGTGTGTCTTGTCCAGATAGCACACCTTGGCCGCCATACAAGATTAACGCGGACTTTTCGCCGATCCTGTTTAAAGCGCAGACAGCGGCGTGTTTCAGCATGAACGCGCCTGCGACCAGACAACCCTTTGGCGGAAAAATCAGGGGAAATGCATGTTCAAGGAATTCAAGGCCTTCATCGCGAAGGGCAATGTCATCGACCTTGCGGTGGCAGTAATCATCGCGGGCGCATTCAGCGCCATCGTCAGTTCGCTGACCGATGATATCATCATGCCGGTGATCGGCGCGATTTTCGGCGGGGCCGATTTCTCGAGCTATTTCATCTTGCTGAGCACGCCCGAAGGCTATGATGGGTCGCTGACCGACTATGCCGCGCTGAAGGAAGCGGGAGCCGCCATGATCGGCTATGGCGCATTCGTCACCGCGATCATCAATTTCGTGATCCTCGCCTTCATCATCTTCCTCTTGGTCCGCTATGCCAAGAAGGTCATGGCCGAATTCGAGGAAAAGAAGGCGGCTGCCGCGCCCGCGGGGCCCACCGAAATCGAGTTACTGACCGAAATTCGCGACGCGCTGAAGAAATAGGCCGGTCGGCCAGGCGCCCGTATACACTTCACATTAAGCGGGCAGGGCCTATATGGGTCCTGCCCGTTTCGGCGGGCTATGGCGATAAATGGCGCTGTGCAATAGGTACAACGGACCCGGGGGCAGTACCCGGCGGCTCCACCACAAACCGCTTCATTGGCGGGTTATGACGGGGCCGAACTAGGATCGACGTGTGCTGAAAGACAGTGTTTTTGCTCGGGCTGAGTATCCCGTAAAAATGTTCACAACACACAAGTGCCAACGATAACGAAGCACTCGCTCTCGCAGCGTAATTTGACGGCCTAACGGCCTGAATTTACAAAGCTAAAGCGCGGTTGGACCCACCGGGCAACAGAAGCGGATTCCGGGGCTCCGGGGGTAGCTAGCAACAGAAACCCCCACCTTACCTTATCGAATTGTGCGATTGCCCGGTCGGCGCGGCTCAGGGCTGTAGGCCGGCTTTCTCTGCCGTGTGCGCGCCGGCTTCGCGTGCCTCGCGTTCATAACGCAGCGCGTCGAGGATCTTGGCGCCGCCGAGAAAGACCGCACCAGCGGTTGCTGCAAACAGCAGGTAACCGCCGACACCGGGGTATTGAACCGTGTAGTGCGCGCCGCGAGTCATCGCGCCGAGGGCAAGCGCAAAGATGATCAGATACGCTTCGAAGCGCGTCTTGATCACGAACAGCCGTTTTACCCTCGTCAGCGAAATCGTCCGGTCTCCACGGTTAATCCCTAGGAACTGCAATTCCCGTGCCAGCGTCGCGTTCCCGCGACTCGCAATGGTTAATGCGTCATTGAGTGTAAGACCCACCGACGCGGCGGTCCAGAGGCGGACGACAGAGGCGGGTCAGGCGAGCTCGTCGAGCGAGAGCACCGCGAGCAGCGCCTCGCGCGCTTCGATCACGGTCTTGGCCAGCTGTTCCGATCCGATTTCTTCCGGTTCGATCCGTTCGGGCCAGGCCTGGGCGATGACCGATTCGATCCGCTGCGCCTTGGCTTCGTCGAGCAGGAACCGCGCGTCGACCGTGGCGGGATCGGCCACCACCCGCAGCCGCAGGCATGCGGGCCCGCCGCCATTGGCCATCGACTGGCGGACATCGACGGGGATCACCTGCCGGATCGGTCCGTTCGAGGCGAGCATCCGTTCGCACCATGCCCAGACGCTGGCGCTCTCCTGGCATTCGCTTGGGACGACTAAGGCCATCTCTCCGCTCGGCAGGCTGACCAGTTGCGCGTTGAACAGATAGGTTCGGATCGCTTCCTCGAGCGATACCGCGCTGGCCGGCACTTCGACGACGTGCAGCGCCGGGAAGGCGGCGTGCATCGCTTCATAGGCATCCTTACGATCGGCAAAGGCCTGTTCATGCGTGAACAACACGGTTTGGTTCGCAACCGCGACGACATCGTTGTGGAACGCGCCCGCCTCGATCGCGGCGGGGGTCTGTTCGATGAAGACG
>Ga0207906_1000037_pt1 | contig 204588 bp, 168 predicted proteins | sample LinPmetageLP37_FD_184050 | JGI IMG/M metagenome (GOLD analysis project Ga0207906, IMG submission 184050) | Marine viral communities from the Pacific Ocean - LP-37 (SPAdes) | ecosystem: Environmental > Aquatic > Marine > Oceanic | place: Pacific Ocean | collected 2010-06-16 | reverse complement strand
TCGCCATGGAGATATCGCAGGACTGGCAGACTGGACGGCGTTATCTGAATATGAATGAGGACGAGAACGAGTAAACGACTACGCCGACGTCAGGATCGCGTTTTTACAGAAAGAATGTTGCTTAATCGCCACGGGGCCGCTGGTACGGGAGGCACAGCGTCATCTCGCACAGTGGCAGCTACAGCCGATAGCAACCGCGATTGCCGAGGAAACGACCGCCAAGCTAGGCACAGGCGTTGCAATCGACGTGATGAACCCATTGCAGGCATACGATGCCGGCGGCCGTGCACGCGCCTTGTCGGGCGTTATCAAGGGACTGGCCGAGGCCAAGGCGGCGGGCTTGTCCGATCAACAGATTAAGAACGCGCTGGATTTTTCCGGCGTGGCATCCGACATGCAGCCGAGCGCTGCGTCAGCCGAGCCGCCCGGTACATAGGCGGACGCGCTTTAGTGCATGAGTCGCGCGATTGAAAAGCAACCGGCACGGCTGGCGGCGTTGTTCTCCAAAAGTATCAAACAGCGCGCGGCCAGCATCCTATCTGCCGAGGTGAATCATCGTGAACTATGATCGAGTGCAGCGGCACGCTAACAAGCTGATCGCCACCTATGGCAAACCGGCGACCCTGATCCGCCTGGAACAATCCGGGCCGGCTTATAACCCGACCACGACCGAAGTGGAATATACCGTTCAGATAGTCGAAACAGGGTACGAAATCGCCAACCGCGCCGACACGTTGGTACAGACTGGCGACCGCGTGGGCATCATCTCGACCACGGGCGAAGCGCCAGAGCTTTCCGACAAGATCGAGATAGGCGGGACGCGGTACGGCTTGGTCGGGCTGGAACCTTTGACGCCCGGTGCGACTACGCTGGCCTATACGTTTGTGGCGCGCAGATAGGCTGTAGTAGAGCCTAGAGCCGGCGTAAGCAAGGACGATTAAAAGGCTTTATCGAGGCCGGCTTGTTTCAATACCGCGTTCGCAGTGTGACGCGACTTGATAGCGTTATCTACAGGGAAACGCCTGCCGGATATTGGGCTTTGCCAAAGCTCGTGGTCGCCTTTTCCTTGACGGATGAAAGTGCAACCGTTGTCTCTGAGGGTTTGCTTCAGATCTTTAGTATACGTCGCACCCACTACGCGCAGGCTGGCGAACGCTGGCTATCCTGTACGAGCAAGTCGTACGGCGCTGAGTCATTTTCCGGCACCAAACCGTTAAGCTCTACAAGCTCCGGCACCAGTTCGCGGATTTTGACCATTAGAGTGTCAAGCGACTCTGCTTCGGCCACCAGACCGAGTTCATCATCGCTGCTAGCGACCCATACACTCGCTTCGCTATCCCAGAATGCTTTAATTATAAAGTGCATATTTGTGGACCCCGTATCGATTCAATCAACGGTTGATTGGAGTATGGGGATTGCTGCCTAAGAAGGCAATTATATCCAGCGCGCCAAGGTGTACCCAAAGGTGTACCCAGCTCAAGAAAAAGGCTTACGCGACTATGAGTAAATCGCGTAAGCCCTTGTTTAAATGGTGGGCCGTGTAAGAATCGAACTTACAACCAATTGATTAAGAGTCAACTGCTCTACCGTTGAGCTAACGGCCCATCCGAGATGCGGCATTGCCGGCATCGATCGACGGTCGGGCGACCGCCGGGCGCCATGAAAAGCGCTAATACTGCTTCCGCTAACTCATGCAACCATGAGCAAGTGGGGTGGACGATGGGACTCGAACCCACGACGACTGGAATCACAATCCAGGGCTCTACCAACTGAGCTACGCCCACCATCGAAAGCATGCTGCGCCGCCGTGATCGAAGCCCCGCAGGGCCACGCGACTGCGCAGGCGGCGTATTCTAGTCATCTTCGATCGCGGATGCCACCCCTTGACACGATTCAATTCAAAAGCAGCGGGCGCAGCGTGCCCAAGTGCGGCTTACACGTTCCAGATTGCAGCATGAAACGGCAGACCCAATGCGGTAACGATCAGCACCCGGGCGTGGCAGGGCCCCCTGCCCCGCAGCTCCAAGCAACCAGTAGCTGCCGCGGACATTTCCCAGCTCTGCTGCGGATGATGCGCAGGGCAACGGCTCGATTCCTGATGATGCGCATGGGCTCGCATGCCGTCCATGTGCCGCGGCCGACCGGCTATCCTGGTTCGATGTGACGCCATGGGCCGGATCCGCTGATTGAATCCGCGCGACTAGCGCTTGTAGTCACGCGCGGCGACATCACAAGGTACGCGCACATAGGATGCTTTCACTCTTTCGCTGATCGGACTCAGCTCGGAAACAGTATGGCGGAACCATATGGCTCGAATCGTCGCCGGGTTGACGCATTGCGAGCACTCGGGCCGTAACCACTGGACCAGACGTTTTCCAGCACCCGGCGAAATTACTCGCAGGCAGCGCGTGGCCGGTCCGGCTAGCGCCGCCCCGTTCGGATGTGCTGGCACGCATCCGTCAAACCCAACCAACTGATAGGTCGCTGGTTCAAATACGAGTCAGATATAGCATTGATAGGGGCCACCATGCGGCGACCGATCATCAATAACTAGGCAATGGTGCGCCCGGCTGGATTCGAACCAGCGACCGATGGCTTAGAAGGCCATTGCTCTATCCCCTGAGCTACGGGCGCGGAACAGCTGCGGCTACGAGAAGACTAGGAACATCCGGGTAGCACTTCCCTGAACACGTTGAGGGCGGCGGCTGGCCGGCCCGTCTACTGACTAGCCTGGCAGTCAGGATGCGAGAAGATAATGGTGGGTCGTGCAGGATTCGAACCTGCGACCAATTGATTAAAAGTCAACTGCTCTACCAACTGAGCTAACGACCCGCTTGATGGCGGCGGATGATACCCGATCGCGACAGGAAAATCAGCGCTTTTTTAAGATCGCTGGTATCGCGTGGGGTCAGACAGGCCCGCTTGATCAAAGCCCGCGCGCCGAAGACGACAGGCATCACAGCGGCCGCAGGCCAGACCCGTTGCGTCGGCCTGGTAGCAGCTGACAGTCTGTGCATAATCCACGCCCAGACGCGTCCCCAGCGCGATGATTTCAGCCTTGCTGGCATGGAGCAGCGGTGTACGGATAACAACAGACGCGCCGTCCTCCACCGCTGCACGCGTAGCCACTGCCGCCAGCGCGGCAAATGCCTCGATGAAGGCCGGCCGGCAGTCCGGATAACCTGAGTAATCGACAGCGTTGACCCCGATATAGATGGCCTCGGCTTCGAGCACCTCGGCCCAGCCCAGCGCAATCGACAGGAACACCGTGTTACGCGCGGGAACATACGTCGAGGGAATCCCCTCCTGAGGTGTCTCAGGAACGGCAATCGTGTTGTCGGTGAGCGCCGAGCCGCCCATGCCGTCAAAGTCGATCCGTACGCATTTATGCGCTTTGACTGACGGCACGGCGTCAGCAATCGCACGTGCCGCGTCCAGTTCTGCTGTGTGGCGTTGACCGTAGTCGAAGCTGAGCGCGTAGCAGTCGTAGCCGTCGGCGTGCGCCTGTGCCAGACACGTGGTTGAGTCCAACCCGCCGGAAAACAGGATCACCGCACGTCTTGGCCGCACGTTGTGTTCAGACGATGCCATTTCGTTCCGGAGTCTTGTTCAACGCCCGGGCTCGTCGGCCCAGAGCTGTTTATGGAGTTGCAGTTGCAGCCGCACGCCCAGCCGGTCTGCCACAATCCAGTTGGCAAGTTCGGTCACGTCGATCTGGCCATGACTGGGCGAGAACCACACGACGCATCCCTCTGGCAGGCAAAGCTGTTCCAGCTGCCGGCAAGCCCAGTCGTAGTCGCTGCGCGAACACAGTACGAACTTGAGCTGATCGTGAGACGTGAGAACATCGATATTGGACCAGAGATTGCGAGCCACCTCGCCCGACCCCGGTGTCTTGATATCGACAACGCGCGAGGCGCGGACATCTACAGGCGTGATGTCGAGTGCCCCGGCAGTTTCCACGCTGACCGTAAAACCGGCGTTGCAAAGTCGCTCGATCAGGGGGATGGCGTTCGGTTGAGCTAACGGCTCGCCGCCGGTTACACACACGTAGTGCGCGCCCAGCGTGTCGACACGCGCAAGGATGTCGTCCAGTGAAGTCCAGACGCCACCTGTGAACGCGTAGGCGGTATCACAATAGAGACAACGCAACGGACATCCAGTTAGGCGGATAAATGTGCATACCGCGCCCGCATCTCGCGCCTCACCCTGAAGTGAGCAGAAGATCTCGGTAATCCGAAGCGCATCGACCCGCTCGGGCCATCGACTCTCGGTGACGCCGGTGCTGCTCGTGGACTTGCCTGTGCTCGTGCTGACAACCGGCAACTATCCGCCCAACGATTGCAATCTTTTGCGCGCCATTTCGGCCGCGGAATCGTCGGGATACTGGGATATCACACGTTCGAGGGTAGAGCGCGCATTGTCAGTCTCGCCCTGCTCTGCCTGGATGATGCCGATCTTGTACAGCGAACCCGCAGCCCGGTCGCTCGCCTGAAAACGATTCACCACCGTCTGGAAGGCTTTGGTGGAGGCATCATAGTTGCGCTGTACATAGTTGGCTTCGCCGAGCCAGTACCATGCGTTGTCGCTGTAGGCCGACTCGGGGTGCTGCTCGAGGAACGCGTTGAAGCCGCTGATCGCGCCGTCGTACTGGCCGTTCTTGAGCTTGTCGAAGGCGGCCATGTACTGCGCCTGGACAGCCGGATCGCCGGACGCCGAATCACTGGCGTAGCTACCATCGCCAGCGTTACCCGCATCACCGCCTGAGCCACCGTTTTCCAGTGTACTCAACCGCTTGTCGAGATTCTCGTACAAGTCGCGCTGACCCTGCTCGTTCTGGCGCAGCTGATATCTAAGGGTATCGATCTGGCCGCGCAGATCTCGCACCTGTTCCTGCAGACGCTGATTATCCTGGAGCAGCGAGAACATGTTGGCGCCGGAGTTCTGTGCCAGCATGATCTGCTGGCCGGTACCGGCCGCGCTCGCCGTCGCGGCGAACGCCGACCGGGGAAACGTCCCGGCCGACGCCGCCAGGGCGAACGTCACTACTGCAATTGGAAGTACGTGACGCATAGGTTTCTACTTACTTGGTGTAAATGAACTCGACGCGACGGTTCTGCGAATAGACCGACTCGCCCGAGCCCAGCTCGGCCGGACGCTCTTCGCCGAACGACAGCACCGACAGTTGACTGGCGCTGGCGCCGGACAGTACGACGGCCTGTTGTACGGATTCGGCGCGACGCTCGCCCAGGGCGACATTGTACTCACGCGTACCGCGCTCGTCGGTGTGGCCTTCCATGCGCATGTTGACGTTCGGGTGCTCGCTCAGATACCGGGCTGCGGCCTGGATCGCCGACGAGAAACGCGACGGGATCGCGCTGCTGTCCAGATCGAAATAGATAATCCGGGTCGACAACGGGTTGTTGGGGTCGGTGAACATGGCACGGTCGGCCGGATCAATACCTTCCAGGCCGCGAACATCGATATCACGACCCGACTGCATACCCATGCCGCGATCGGCGTTCGAATCGCCCATGCCCGCCATCGGCATGTCGTCGCCGTCACGCAGATTCTTCTTGCCGCAGGCAGAAAGCGCCAGCATCGCACATACCAGCAGCGCAACCAGCGCGGCACGTTGCCCCAATACGTTCTTGATTAAACTCATCCCTTCAAACTCCTTGTTGAATCAGGCCGGCTTTAAAGCCGTTTATTATTAAAAAATGCTTTGCTCGATCAATACCCTAGCGGGCCCCACGACGGCTCGCGCACTTCGCCACTCTGTGAGAGCCGTGTCCGTGTCTCGCCGTCGGTTGAAACGGTCGCCAATTCATTGCTACGCCCTTGTTTGGCATAGATGATTGCCTGCCCGTTCGGTGCAAACTTCGGGCTGTCGTCGAGCGGACCGTCGCTCACGATACGTATATTATTGTTCTGCAGGTCCATTACCGCAATACGGAAACCGCTGCCGCTTTTCTGGACCATGGTCAGCTGATCACCGTCGGGCGAATAGCTCGCACGCTGATTGCTGTCGCCATCAAACGTCAGGCGCTCCACCGAGCTGCCATCACTGCGCATCCGGTACACCTGGGGCTTGCCGCCGCGGTCAGAGGTGAACACTATGGAACTGCCGTCTGGCGACCAGTTCGCCTCGGTATCAATCGCCCCGTTGTTGGTCAGCTGCGTGAGCTGGCTACTACTGAGATTATAGCTGTAGATATCCGGATTGCCCCGGAAGGACAGCGTCATCGCCAGCCGGTTGCCGTCCGGCGACCACGTCGGCGCACCGTTGATGCCCGAGCGCGACGACACCTCCCGGATATTGCCGGTTGCCAGATCCTGCACCCGCAAGCTGCTGCGGCCGCGACGTACATCGAACGCAACATAGGCCAGCTTGCTGCCATCCGGAGACCACGCCGGTGACATAATCGGATCGCGCGAGGAGTAGACCGTCGCCGGGTTGTTGCCATCGTAGTCGGATACGATCAGCCGGTATCGCAGGCCACCGCCTTCCTTGGCCATGGTGATATAAGAGATACGCGACAGGAAATAGCCTTTCTTGCCGACGAACTTCTCGTAGATCAGATTGGCGACCGTATGTGCGGCATCGCGCAACTCATTGCCCGCAGCATTGATCTGAAAACTAGCCACGGACCGCCCCTGATAAACATCAAGCAGGTCGAAGGTGAGCCGGTAACCGCCCTGTCCGTTGGAACCCGCCGAACCGACCACGAGGTTGTCCACGGCCGACGTGCGCCAGTTATCGAAGTTGACCTGGTCCGGCGATGTCGGCTTCGCCACCATACTGTTACGCGAGTAGACCTTGAACAGCCCGGTGGACTCCAGATCGTTGCTCGCCACTTGGGCCACGTCCACCGGCAGCGAACCGCCAAACGGCGAGATGGCGATAGGAATCGCGCTCTGCGAGCTGTCGGTGATATCCACCTGGAGCTGCGCCTGGGCGGGCATGACCAAGGCTAACAGCAGCCATAGCGTAGCGGTCAGGGCAACAAATGTTTTCGAAAACTGTTTTTTCATTGATCCGGCTCGAAATTGAACACGATTTCCGATGAGAACACGCTATCCGACGGCGCCTTGGGCAACGGATCGGACTTGCGGATCGCCTGCTCGACCGACCGATCCACGGCTGCGCCGCCACAGGATCCGAGCAGTCGAAAACTTGATATCTGACCGCCTGGCAGCTGCTTGACGCTCACTTTACAGGAAATGTTGCGCGCCCCCGGCGGGCGATTCCAGTTCGATTCAACCCGGTCCTTGATCGCCTGAATATAGGCGCCCCGAGCTCTTGAATCGGCTGCGTTCTGGCGCCCCGCCGACTCGGCGGCCATAGCGTTACGCAGTTCGGCCTCGCGCGCGCGCTGAGCCGCGGCGGCACGCGCTGCCGCAGCCTTGCGGGCGGCCTCTTCCCTGGCTTGCCGTGCCGCGGCCGCCTTTGCCTGGGCCTGGCGCTCGGCTTCAGCCTTGCGCTCGGCCTCTGCCTTGGCCTGGCGTTCGGCTTCGGCTTTCTTGCGTACGGCTTCCGCCGCAGCGGCCTGTTGCTTTTTAGCCTGGGCGGCGGCCTGTTGCTTTTGAGCTTCAGCGGCGGCCTTGGCCTGCGCCGCTTTTTCTGCCGCCTGTGCGCGTGCTCGCTCAGCCGCGGCGCTCTCGGCCTTGCGCTGTGCCTCGGCTTTTGCCTTTGCCTGTGTCTTCCGTTGCGCTTCAGCCTCTTCGGCCCTGGCTTTCGCCTGGGCTTCTGCCTTTTCACGCGCGTCAGCCTGAGCCTGGGCCTTTTCACGGGCTGCAGTAGCCGCGGCTGCCTTTGCAGCAGCGGCTTTCTGTTGTTCTGCCTTGTCTCGAGCAGCCTCGTCCCGCTCGGCCTGCGCTTGCGCGTCATCTGCAGCCTGTTGACGCGCTTGCTCGGCGTCGGCCGCCGCTGCATCTTCGGCGCTGGTGTCGGGCTCGGGCGGCGTTGCCGGCTCGGCTTGCGGCGCCGGCGACACCGGATCGGGCATGCGTGTCTCAACAGACCCCGGATTGACCACACTGGCAGTCACGATACGTTCGCCGCGATTGCCGCGCGACGAGGCCGCATCGCTGGCCCACTGAACGCCGACGATCAGAAGCGCCGCGATAATCGCGTGCAGTGCAACGGCCAGCGTGATGGCGCGCCAATTCTCGGCTAGCTTTGCAAACACGTCAGAGATCGGCCTCGTCGTTGATATCGTCTGTCAGCAGACCCACCTGCTGAGCGCCGGCGCGCTGAAGCATCACCATACCCCGCACCACGTTGGCATAGGTTCCGCCGCCGTCGCCGCGTACCGCGACCGGCGCATCGGGTCGCGCCTGAATCACCCGAGAGGCGATCGAAGTCACGTCTTCAGGCGACAGGGCCTGATCCGGATTCTCGCCAACGTTGAGATACAGGCTGCCATCGCTGGTAACCGACAACACGATCGGCTGATTCTCCTGGCCGAAATCGATGGTCTGGGCCGGCGCCTGGGGCAGCTCGACCTCGACGCCGGTCGTGAGTAATGGTGCGGTGACCATGAATATGATCAGCAGCACGAGCATCACGTCAATATAGGGCACAACGTTGATCTCACTGGCCAGTCGGCGCTTGTTGCCACGCTTGTTCATCGCCATGTCGAGCGCCTCACAGTTCAGGCGGAGTGCGCATCGGCTCGGGTGCCGGGCGTGGCCTTGCGGGTTTGGGCTGCGGCACGGGGTTGGCCGCGCTCATGCCGCGCTCGACGATGCCGGCCATCTCTTCCATGAATGTATCGAAACGATTTTCGATGAAATCGACGCGATTGCTGAAGAAGTTGTACGCCACCACCGCCGGGATCGCCGCAAACAGGCCCATCGCGGTAGCGATCAATGCCTCGGCAATACCGGGTGCAACCATCGCAAGGCTTGCCTGCTTGACGTTACCCAGCGCAATGAACGCGCTCATGATGCCCCAAACCGTGCCAAACAGGCCGACATAAGGGCTGATCGAGCCCACCGTAGCCAGGAATGCCAGTCCACGATCCAGCCGCTCCAGTTCACGCGAGAGCACGACCCGCATAGCGCGCTGGACCGACGGGACAATGTCCTGCGGCAGCGCAGAACCCTGGTTTCGCTGGCGCTTGAGCTCTTCGTATCCGGCTTTGAACAGAGCCGGCATGCCCTGCAGCGTATCGGTATGCTGCTGCGTCTCGGCGTAGATATCCTTGAGATTGCCACCGGACCAGAAACGATCCTCGAACCATTCCATCTCCTTTTGCGTCTCGCGCAGCAGTCGACGCTTGGAAAAGATCACCACCCATGAGGCAACCGAGGCCAGCAGCAGCGATAGCATCACGAGCTTGACGAGCAGGCTCGCCTGCATCACCAAGCCCAATAGGGACATATCCGTCGCCACGTTCATTATCAGTCCTTGATCAGAAAGTCGGGTAACGCGCAGGGTTTGAAGTCGGAAAGTCTGACACATGCCACTGTGAATCGGGCCTTAATCAGCAGCCGATCCCCGCAGTGGATGCGTTGTGACATTACGATTCGTGCACGGCGTTTTTGTTCCACGGCCACGCTGACATCCAGCTGATCATCCAGCCGGGCCGGAGCGCGGAATATGATATTCGCATCTGCGAGCGTGAACGCTTTTTCATGTGATTCGGCCAGGTCGCGATGTGTCGCGCCCTGGGCTTCCATCCATAGCGTACGCGCTCTTTCCAGGTATTTCAGATAGTTGGCGTGATAGACCACGCCCGTGGCGTCCGTATCCTCATAGAACACGCGTACGCGCACGCTGAATAAAGCGGACGCCGGGCTGTCGCGATACCCATCAATCGTCGGCGGCATACAGATCCTCGCGCGTCACGGCAGTGCTAGCGGGTTGCGGCAGACCGAAATGACGCCAGGTCGCCTGCGTGGCCAGACGTCCTCTGGGGGTGCGCATCATAAACCCCTGCTGGATGAGATAAGGCTCGATGACGTCCTCGATGGTCTCGCGCGCCTCGCCAATGGCTGCGGCCAGGCTCTCCACGCCGACCGGCCCGCCGTCGAACTTCTCGACCAGCGCACCCAGCAGTTTCCGATCCATGATGTCGAGCCCGTTATCGTCGACCTCGAGCATGTTCATGGCGGCCGCTGCGACCGCTTCACTGATCCGTCCGTCGGCCTTGACCTCGGCGAAGTCGCGCACACGCCGCAGCAGACGGTTGGCCACACGCGGCGTACCGCGGGCGCGTCTGGCGATCTCCCTGGCACCGGTGAGCTCTATTTCGACGCCAAGAATACGCGCCGAACGAGTCACGATCTCGGTCAGTTCGCCGTTGCTGTAGAACTCCAGCCGCTGCACGATGCCAAACCGATCACGCAGCGGCGACGTCAGCGCCCCGGCGCGCGTGGTCGCGCCCACCAGCGTGAACGGCGGCAGATCGAGCTTGATCGAGCGCGCAGCGGGGCCTTCGCCAATGACGATATCGATCTGGTAATCCTCGAGCGCTGGGTAGAGCACTTCCTCGACCACCGGCGACAGGCGATGGATCTCGTCGATGAACAGCACGTCGTCGCGCTCCAGATTGGTCAGCAGCGCGGCCAGGTCGCCGGGGCGCTCGAGCACCGGGCCCGAGGTCTGGCGAAACCCTACCTGCATCTCGTTGGCAATCACGTGGGCCAGCGTGGTCTTGCCAAGACCCGGCGGGCCGAAGATCAGCACATGATCGAGCGCTTCGTGACGCGCACGCGCCGCCGACACGAAAATCTGCATCTGCTCACAGACGCTGGCCTGGCCAATATAGTCGGCAAGGCCAGTCGGCCGCAGTGCACGATCGATACGGGCATCTTCGACCTGCTCACCGGCCCCGATTACGCGCTCGCTTTCAGTCATCAACGCACCGCGCGTCGCAGCGCTTCACGGATGAGCGCTTCACTGTCGAGCGTGTCGGTATCCAGACCGTTCATCAGCTTCTCGGCTTCCGCCGGCTTGTAACCCAGGCTCATGAGTGCGTCGCGGGCATCACGCCGTGCCGTCGCCCCGCTACCGCTGTCCTGCGCTCCGGTAGCCGGCGCCAATGCGGGCGCAAGACTGCTGCCCGATAACTTGTCGCGCATTTCCACGATCAGTCGTGCGGCGGTCTTCTTGCCGACGCCGGGCAGCCCGGTCAATCGGGCCGCATCGTCTGCTTCGATCGTGGCGACAAAATCGGCGACACTCATGCCCGACAGGATGGTCAGCGCCAGCTTGGGGCCCACGCCCGATACCTTGACCAGTTCGCGGAACAGGCGTCGTTCGTCCGCGGTGGCAAATCCATACAGCAGGATCGCGTCGTCGCGCACCACCATCTGGGTCAGGAGCGTCGCCTCGCCAGCGTTCCCATCCGGACCCGCCGGTTGGCCCAGCGCAAAGAACGTCGACATGGGCGCTTCGAGCTCGTAGCCGACCCCGCCTACATCGATGACCAGACGCGGCGGCTGTTTCTCGACGATTTTCCCACGCAGTTGCCCGATCATGCGCGCCGCCCGGTGGTGGTTACAGCCACGCGCATACGCGAGGCTGTGCGCGCATGGTGAGCATGACAGATTGCCACCCCGGCAGCGTCTGCGGCATCCGCCTGCAAGGGCCCCGCGATGCCTAGAAGCATGCCGACCATATGCTGGACCTGCTGCTTGTCAGCGTGACCGCGCCCGACGATCGCCTGCTTGACCTGGGTAGGCGTGTATTCGCTTACCGGGATATGGCGCGCGGCTGCCGCACAGATGGCGGCCCCACGGGCCTGACCAAGCTTGAGTGCGCTGGCCGCGTTACGGGATACGAATACGTTCTCGATCGCCATCTGATCCGGCTGGTATTCGATGATGATCTCAGTCAGCCGTTCGAAGATAAGACCAAGCCGCGCGGGAAAGTCGATACGCGGCAAGCGGATACAATCGATCACGCAAAGGCTGGGGGTCGCACCGCCTTCGATCACTGAAAACCCGGTAATGGTCGAGCCAGGGTCGATACCAAGAATACGTGGCACAGGGCGAATCGCGGCCGGATCAGGCCGCTTCACCGGAGAGCGTGGCTTCGTCGAGTTCGGCGTTGCTATAGACGCTCTGAACATCGTCCAGATCTTCAAGGGCTTCGATCAGCTTCAGGCAACTCTCGGCTTCCTCGCCGGCCAGATCTACGGTTGTCGCCGGACGCATGGTCACGTCGGACGCGGCAGGCTCGAAGCCGGCCTTTTCGACTGCGGCCTTCACACCCGTGTAATCGTCCGGCGCGGTCAGCACATCGAAAGAGCCATCTTCGTATTCGACCAGATCCTCGGCCCCGGCCTCCAGCGCCGGTGCAAGCACCGATTCATCGTCGCTATCCGGGCCATAAGTCAGTACGCCCTTGCGCTCGAACAGATACGCAACCGAGCCGTCTGCGCCCAGGTTGCCGCCGTTGCGGTTGAAGGTGTAGCGCACCTCCGAGACGGTGCGGTTCTTATTGTCGGTCATGCAGTCGACCATGATCGCCACACCGTTGGGCCCGTAGCCCTCGTAGCGGATCTCTTCATAACTGTCGGCATTGCCGTCACCGGTACCGCGCTTGACTGCGCGCTCGATGTTGTCCTTGGGCATATTCGCGGCCAGCGCCTTGTCCCAGGCCAATCGCAGACGCGGATTGTCACTGGGATCGCCGCCGCCCATGCGCGCCGCTACCGTGATTTCACGAATGATCTTCGTGAATATCTTGCCGCGCTTCTTGTCCTGGGCATTCTTCCGATGCTGGATATTCGCCCATTTGCTATGACCTGCCATGACGTCTCGTCCTGCGCTGCATACCTTTGGCAGATTCTAACAGCCCGAGCCGGTCATATTTCGATCTGAATGCCCAGTTCCACAACGCGCTCAGGCGGAATCCGATAATAGGCCGTAGCCCGCGTGGCGTTGAGCGCCATGAAGGCGAACATCTGCTCGCGCCAGACGAACATGCCGGGCACGTCGCGGGTCGGGATCAGCGTCTCGCGTCCGACATAGAACGTGGTCTCGTCAATATCCACGTCCAGACCAAACTCGCCGGCAAATCGCAGCGCCACCGGAATGCTGATTGCCTGCATGAAACCATAGTAGATCTGGACACGCTTAAAGCCCTTGCCAAGATCCTCGATCCTGAGTCGATCCGCCGCCGGTACGCGTGGCACGTCCATCGTATGCACTGTCAGAAACAGCACCTGCTCGTGCAGCACGCGGTTGTGGCGCAGGTGGTGACGGAGCATTGGCGGCGTCTTCTTGCCGGCGTCGGTCATGAACACCGCAGTGCCCGCGATTCGATCATCATCACGCGCCTGCGACTCAATGAATTCATCAAGCGGCTCGGTGTCGTCGCGTAGTCGGCTGCGAACCAGCTCGCGCCCGCGCCGCCACGTGCTCATCACAAAAAAGATCAGGCCAGCGACGACCAGCGGATACCAACCGCCTTCGGGCACCTTGAACAGATTGGCGCCCAGAAACGATAGATCGACGATCAGCAACAACACCGCAATGGCCCCGGCAATACGCGGAAACCAATCCCAGCGATAGGCCACGAAAAACGCCAGCACCGTCGTGATCACCATATCCAGTGACACGGCCACCCCGTAGGCCGCGGCCAGATTACTCGAGGTCTGAAAGCCGATGACCAGGCCGATGGTGGCCACCATCAGAATCCAGTTTATGAACGGAATATAAATCTGGCCGTAGGAGTCGGGCGAGGTCTGCACGATATTCAGCCGTGGCAGCTGGCCCAGCTGCACCGCCTGTCGCGTGAGCGAGAACACGCCCGAAATGACGGCCTGGGACGCGATGATGGTGGCCATCGTGGCCAGACCCACGACCGGATAGAGCGCCCAGCTCGGCGCCATTTCGTAGAACGGCTGTTTTACCGCGGGGTTTTCCAGCAGTAACGCACCCTGACCGAAATAATTGAGCAGCAGGGCCGGCAATACGAGGAAAAACCAGGCCAGCTGGATCGGTGCCAACCCGAAATGCCCCATGTCAGCATACAGCGCTTCGCCACCGGTCACCACCAGAAAGACGGTGCCCAGAACCAGAAAGCCGGCCATACCATTCGTGCTGAAGAAGCCGATGGCATAAGCCGGATTGAGTGCAAAAAGCACCGATGGATGCTGGGCGATGGCGTAGATTCCGAGCAGCGCCAACGCCGCAAACCATATCATCATGACCGGGCCAAACAGCGCGCCCACCGCAGCAGTGCCGCGCTTCTGGATCATGAACAGGCCAATCAGGATCACGATCGTGATCGGGACGACATAAGGCTTGAATGCGGGCGTCGCCACTTCCAGCCCCTCGATCGCACTCAAGACCGAAATCGCTGGCGTGATCGTGCCGTCACCATAGAGCAGTGCGGCACCGAAAAGACCGCACAGCATCAGGATATAACGTCGGCTTTTCTTTTCGGTCTTCCACGGGTTGAGCAGGGCCACCAGTGCAATGATGCCGCCCTCGCCGTTGTTCGAGGCGCGCATCACTACGCTCAGATACTTGATCGAGATCACGATGATCAGCGACCAGAAGATCAACGAGAGCACGCCGTAGATATTGGCCGGTTGCACGGCAATACCGCCGTGGGCATAGAACGCCTCGCGCAGCGCGTAGATCGGACTGGTGCCGATATCACCGTAGACGATACCGAGTGCCGCGAGACACAAAAATGGCAGTGACTGGTTCTTTTTGCCGTTGGACGCTTCGGCGTCACCATTGCCCGGGCTGCGGTTGTCGCCCGAATCAGCGTTCTTGTCGCTCGTGGCCTTGGTGTTGACGCCATTCTTGCTGCCCCTGGCGAGCGAGCGGTCGTGTTTTTCGGTCGTCATCAATGATCCGTTATCCCCGTATACCAAAATCGGCTCGGCGGCGAATAGCATTACGTGCTGTGTGGTCTACGCGATGCCCGAGCCCCGATCGATGCTAGGCGAGCGATCGACAACCGAACCCGCTATCGCCCTGTCAAACCGGCGGCAACAGCCACTGTCGGAGCCCGCTCGAAGTGCCACAGCAGTCATCCAGGCCACAGACATGAAAAAGGCTGTCGATCAACGATCGACAGCCTTTTTGATCCTCTGAGCAGCCAGTCGGCAGCGCCTCTACAGACCAGATCGAGAGTGATTACTTCTTGCGCTTGGGCGGGAAGTGAATCGGTCGCCCGTCAACAGCGAGTGCGGCCTCGTGCACTGTTTCACCAAGTGACGGATGGCCATGAATGATGCGCGCGATATCCTCGCTCGAGGCCTTGTACTCCATCGCCACGACCATCTCCTGCACAAGCTCCGATACGTAAGGCCCGATCATGTGAGCGCCAAGGATCTCGTCGGTCTTGGCATCAGCGATGATCTTCACAAAGCCGGCTTGCTGGCCCATCGCCTTTGCACGCCCGTTGGCCGCGAACGGCACCTGGCCCAGGCGATATTCGGTGCCTGCCGATTTCACCTGCGCCTCGGTCTTGCCGACCCAGGCCATTTCCGGGGCCGTATAGACGACCGACGGAATCACGTCGTAGTTCAGGTGTGGCTTCTGACCATCGATGATCTCGGCGACCGCGACGCCCTCTTCCATGCCCTTGTGGGCGAGCATCGGGTTACCGACGACGTCGCCGACCGCATAGACGCCCGGCAGACTGGTCCGGAAATTCTCGTTGACGTCGATGAAGCCCTTGTCATCAATTTCGACCTGGGCGCCCTTGGCACAGAGATCCTTGGTATGCGGACGACGGCCCACCGCGACGATCAGGCGATCGAAGGTGGCGGTCTTGGACTCGTCACCCTGCGTGTAGTCGACCTTGACCGACTTCTTGTTGACCTTGGTCGCGGTCACACGCGCACCGAGCTGGATGTCGAGCCCTTGCTTCTTGAAGGACTTGAGCCCTTCGGCCGCAACCTGACGATCAGCAATCGGCATGAACTCGTCGACCGCTTCGAGCAGCGTGACTTCAGCGCCCAGACGATGCCAGACACTGCCCAGTTCCACGCCGATATAACCGGCACCAATCACGCCCAGCTTCTTCGGCACTTCATCGATCTCGAGCGCGCCCCAGGAGTCGACGATACGGTCGCCGTCAAACTTGGCAATATCGAGCTCGACCGGCTCGGAGCCGGCCGCGATGACGATGTTCTTGGCCGTGAACGTCTCTTCCTTGCCGTCGTGGGTGGTGTAGAGCACCTCGCCGGAGTCCACGACCTGGCCCTTGCCGGCAAACGAGGTCACGCCGTTGGCCTTGAACAGGCTGGCGATACCGCCGGTGAGCTGCGTCACCACGCCGGCCTTGCGCTTCTGCATGGCCGCAAGATCGAGCTCCACCTTGCTGATATTCAGCCCGTGATCGGCAAACTCGTGCTGTGCGCGATGATAGAGCTCGCTGGACTCGAGCAGCGCCTTGGACGGAATACAGCCCGCATTCAGGCAGGTTCCGCCCAGGGACGGCTTGTCGGAGCGATCCAGCCACTTGTCGATACACGCGACGCTCATGCCCAGCTGTGCGGCGCGGATCGCGGCCACGTAGCCCGCCGGGCCGGCCCCGATCACGACGACATCGAATTCCTTGCTCATTGTAGTTCCTGCCTAATGCTTGCTTAAATCTGGCGATAACGTTGACTGTCGCTGGCGTGGCGCTCAGCCGGCCGACCCGACGGTCGCGCCGGCGCCGCCGTCGATCACACCTGCAGCAGCAGGCGCGCCGGATCCTCCAGCAATTCCTTGATCGTGCGCAGGAAAAGCACCGCGTCGCGGCCGTCGACCAGCCGATGATCGTAGGACAACGCAAGCTCCATGATCGGACGGATCACAATCTCGCCGTCGATCACGACCGGTTTGTCGTTGGTCGCATGCATGCCGAGAATCGCGGCCTGCGGCGGGTTGATGATCGGTGTGGACAGCAACGAGCCGAACACACCGCCGTTGGTGATCGTGAACGTGCCGCCGGTCATCTCGTCGAGCGTGACCTTGCCTTCCTGGGCGCGCTTGCCCAGATCGCGAATCGTGGACTCGATCTGTGCATACGACTGCTGGTCGGCGTCCCGCAGCACCGGCACCAGAAGACCGCGCGGCGACGACACGGCAACGCCGATATCGTAGAAGCCGTGATAGACGATATCGCCCTCGTCGATCGAGGCGTTGACGATCGGGAACCGCTTGAGTGCTTCCACGGCAGCCTTGACGAAGAACGACATGAAGCCCAGGCGAACCTCGTGATCCTTCTCGAACTTTGCCTTGTACTGGTTGCGCAGTTCCATGACCGCTTTCATATCGACATCGTTGAATGTCGTCAGCATGGCGGTGTTCTGGCTGGCGTCCAGCAGACGCTCGGCAATACGCTGGCGGATACGCGTCATCGGCACGCGCTGCTCGGTACGCTCGCCCGGGGCATCGCCCAGAGCCTGACGATCGGCTTTTTCCGACACGGCCTGCTCATCGCGTTCGGATGCAGCGCTCGCCGGCTTGGCGTCGGCCTGCGGCTGGCTTTTGCTCGTATCCTTGGATTCGACTGCTTTCTGCACGTCGGCCTTGGTGATGCGACCGTCCTTGCCCGAGCCCTCGACGTTGCGCGCTGCAATATCGTTCTCGTCCATGAGCTTCTTCGCTGCCGGACTGGCGACGGCATCAGCATCGGCGCTGGACTGTGCGTCGTCCTCGGCCGGCTTGTCGTCCTTGGACTGGGCCTCGGCCTTCGCGTCGTCGTTGAACGAATCGTCCTTGCCGCTGTCGCTGGAGCCACCACCCTCACCTTCCTCGAGGATCGCGAGCACATCGCCTGCCTTGACGGTCTGGCCCGCTTCGACCTTGATTTCCGCGAGCACGCCCGCGGCGATGGCGGGTACTTCGAGCACCACCTTGTCGGTTTCCAGATCGAGCAGGTTCTCGTCGCGTTCGACGCTGTCACCCTTGCTCTTCTGCCATTCACCGACCGTGGCCTCAGAGACCGATTCGGGGAGTTCCGGGACTTTGACTTCAATGGTCATGCTTATCGTTCCTAAACTGATTCGTTTCGATTACGTGACTGGGTAAAGACGGCGCGCTACTTGCTGGTCTTGGCCGCGCTCTTCGTATCGGTCTTGCGCGTCGCGTTCTTCTTGCCACGTGACAGGTCCCGTGAGCCGCCGCGGTGCAGCAGCTGCTCGCCGCCGACCAGAGCCGCCTCGACAACCTCTTCCTGCTGACGGACATGCAGCTTGTGATAACCCGCTGCCGTGCTGGCCGCACCTGGGCGCGTCGCATAGAACAACTGATGACGCTCGGCCAGCGGCACCTGCATACGGTGCTTGATCTGGTACCAGGCGCCCTGGTTCTCCGGCTCTTCCTGACACCAGACAATTTCCTTGGCGTTGACGTAGCGATCCAGCACCGCGGAATAGTCGTCGGCCGGAAACGGATACAGCTGCTCGATGCGTACGAGCGCGACATGACTCAGCTCGCGCTCTTCACGGGCCTGATACAGATCGTAGTAGACCTTGCCGCTGCACAGCACCACGCGCTCGATCGCCTTGGCGTCGATGTCTTCCGGCTCGTCAATGATGAAACGGAAATTGCCGGTGGCCAGCTCTTCCAGCGTGGATGTCGACAGCCGATGACGCAGCAGGCTCTTGGGCGTGAGCACCACGAGCGGCATGCGCAGATTGCGCACCATCTGTTGACGCAGCAGATGGAACCACTGGGCCGGCGTAGAGGGCACACAGACGAGCATGTGGCGCTCGGCACACAGCTGCAGGAATCGCTCGAGTCGGGCCGAGGAATGCTCCGGCCCCTGGCCTTCATAGCCGTGGGGCAGGAACATGACCAGACCGCACATACGGCCCCACTTGGCCTGCCCGCTGGAGATGAACTGATCGATGATGACCTGGGCACCGTTGACGAAGTCGCCAAACTGCGCCTCCCAGATGGTCAGCGTCTCCGGATCGGTTGTGGCGTAGCCGTACTCGAAGCCAAGCACACCGGCTTCGGAGAGCAGCGTGTCGTTGACCACGAAGTTCGACGCCTCGCGGCCCACTTTCGTCAGCGGCACGAATTCCTCGCCGTCTTTCTGGTTGTAAAGCACAGCGTGGCGATGGAAGAACGTACCCCGACCCGAGTCCTGGCCTGACAGCCGCACGCTGAACCCGTCGTCGAGCAGGCTGGCGTAGGCCATATGCTCGGCAAAGCCCCAGTCGATACGCGAAGCACCGGCCGCCATCTTGCGACGGTCGTCGATGATGCGCTGGGTGCGCTTGTGCAGCTCGAAACCATCGGGCAGATCGTGGAGCGTGCCCGACAAGCGCTGCAGAGTCTCCACCGGCACGGACGTATCGATCACGTAAGACCAGTGGTCTCGCGAGTAGCGCGCCCAGTCGACCGTGTGTTCGTTGCCCACCAGGCCCAGCGTGGTGCGCGAGATGTTCTTGCCTTCGTCGAGCCCGTCTCGATACGCCTGGGTGAGCTTGTCGGCCTCGTCGCCGTCGATCAGGCCTTCGGATTGCAGCTTGCCCGCATACAGTTTGCGGGTGGTCTCCATCTGCTTGACCTTCTGATACATCATCGGCTGGGTGACCGCCGGTTCGTCGGCCTCGTTATGGCCATGACGCCGATAGCAGACCATATCGATGATGACATCCTTGCCGAACGTCTCGCGGTAGTCCATCGCCAGACGCGTGACAAAGATGACGGCTTCCGGATCATCGGCGTTTACATGGAACACCGGCGCTTCCAGCATCTTGGCAATATCGGTGCAGTACTGGGAGGTGCGCGAATACTCGCCGAGCTTGGCGGTAATCGGGTTCTGCATCGTGAAACCAAGCTGGTTGTTCACGATGAGATGCACGGTGCCACCGGTGGCATAGCCATGCGCCTGCGACAGCTGCAGTGTCTCCATCACGACGCCCTGGCCGGCAAAGGAGGCATCGCCGTGAATGAGCACAGGCAGCACGGTGTCGCCATTGACGTCGTGACGACGATCCTGGCGGGCCTTGACCGAGCCCTGCACCACCGGGTTCACGGCTTCCAGGTGCGAGGGGTTGAACGCGAGCACCAGATGCACGCGCTCGTTCTCGACCTCGATATCGGTTGAGAAGCCGAGGTGATACTTCACGTCGCCCGACATGTCGAGCTCATCGATATCGTACTTGCCTTCAAACTCGGCGAACAGTTCCTGCGGCGATTTGCCGAGGATATTGACGAGCACGTTCAGGCGGCCGCGATGGGCCATGCCGATGAGGATCTCGTCGACGTGGCTGCGCGCAGCGCAGCGCACCATCTCGTCGAGCGCGGGAATCATGCTGTCGGCGCCTTCGAGCGAGAAACGCTTCTGGCCGACGTACTTGGTATGCAGATAGCGCTCGATCCCTTCTGCGGCAGTCAGCTGCCGCAGAACCTCGAGCTTTTCTTTTTCGTTGAGCCGCGGCTGATTGATACTCGCCTCGAGACGACGCTGGATCCAGCGCTTCTGGCGCGTATCGGTGATGTACATGTACTCGGTGCCGATGGTGTCGGTATAGACACGCTTGCAGACATCGATGATGTCGCGCAACGGCATCTCGTCTGCCTCGGTGAACAGCGAGCCGGTATTGAACACGGTGCCCATATCGGCTTCGCCGAGGCCGTGGAAGGCGGGGTCGAGATCGGGCACCGCCGGCGGCTGATACAGACCCAGCGGATCCAGATCGGCTGCCTGGTGGCCGCGCACACGGTAATAGTTGATCAGTCGAAGTACGCCGGCCTGCTTCTGGGCGGCCTGCTGGGACATGCTCGCGCGAGGGCGCGCGCCCTGGCCGGCGGAGGCCCCGGTGTCGACAAACGAATCCCGGATCGGGCCGTGGGGCACGTCTTCCGCGCCATCACCGTTGAGGCTCTTGAAGTACTTACGCCAGTCCTCTTCGACCGAATCCGGATCCTTCAGATACTGTTCGTAATACGATTCGACGTAGGCGGCGTTGCCGCCGAAAAGATGAGAATTGGCGATGAACTTGTCGTTAAGTTCGCTTTTCATATAAAGGCTCGTAGCCGATTCGAGACGCCGGAACCATCTCTATCAAACCGCTCCGCGCCAGCGCAATCCGGTAGACGCCGGGGCGACAAATGATAACAAACCCCAGCCGTCGCTGCGGCGGACAAAGCGACAATTCAGCTTGTCGCTTTGTCGTCCTTATCATCCCAGCCGGAAGTCAGCGTCTTGAGATATTGACGGAACTCGTCGCCGATCTCGTGATGCTGCAACCCCATTTCCACGTTGGCTTTCAGATAACCGAACTTGCTGCCGCAGTCGTAGCGGGTTCCTTCAAACTCGTAGGCAAGCACGGTCTGTTCGCCCATCAGGGCTTCGATTGCGTCGGTCAGCTGAATCTCGCCGCCTGCGCCCGGCTTGGTCTTGTCCAGCAGGCGGAAGATGCGCGGGGTGAGGATATAGCGCCCCACAACGGCCAGATTCGATGGCGCCTTGTCTGGATCCGGTTTCTCCACGATACCGCGGATCTCGGACAGGCCCGGCCCGATCGGGTCGACCTCGACGATGCCGTATTTGTGGGTTTCCTCCCAGGGCACGCGCTGCACGGCGAGTACGCTGGTGCCGTACTCCTGATAGACGCGCTGCATCTGTGCCATGCACGGCTGGAACGAACCCGAGATGAGATCGTCGGCAAGGATAACGGCGAAGTCCTGATCGCCGATCGCGGGCAGCGCACAGCTGATTGCGTGGCCCAGCCCCATCTGCTCCGGCTGGCGGATATATACGCAGCTGATACCCGGCGGCAGCACATCGCGGACGGCCGCAAGCAGGTCCTGCTTGCCCTTGGCCTCTAGCGTGGCCTCCAGCTCATAGTCCCGATCGAAATGATCCATGATCGAGTTCTTGGTATGGCTGGTGATGAAGACCATCTCCTCGGCGCCGGCGGCGATCGCCTCCTTGACCGCGTACTGAATCAGCGGCTTGTCGACCACCGGGAGGATCTCCTTGGCACTGGCTTTCGTGGCCGGCAGGAAACGAGTGCCCAGTCCGGCCACGGGAAATACGGCCTTGCGTATGCGCATAAACAGTCCTTTGGCTCTGGAGCCCTTGAAATCACGTCAAAAAATCAGATGTAGCGTACGTCGCCGCTCAGGTGCAGCACGTCACCCGGGATATTGGTCAATGCAAATTCCGCGCCCCTGTCACTCAGACTGTAGTCAAAGCGTGCCTTGCTGGGCAGAAAAATCGGTTTCTTGAATGCCAGCGAGAGCGTATAGGCGTCCTGCTCGAGTTGAGGTGTCAATTGCGCCGCCGCGCGTGCCTTGGTCCACATTCCAGTGGCAATGGCGCGCGGGAACCCGAACAGCTTGGCGGTATAGGGGCTCAAGTGGATCGGGTTGTAGTCGCCGGCGGCCCGTGCATAGCGGCGCCCGATATCTGCGGGAATCTGCCAGTCACTACTGTGTTCGCCTTTGAAACGCATTTCTTCGTGCTGCGTTTTCCTGCTGTTGCCCTTGTCGTCGCTGGCCTGGCTGGTTTTCTGACGGGACAACATGGTCCCGATCTCTTCCCAGAGGCACTGATCATGACTGTCGTGTACGCGCGTGATCAGATCGAATTCAACGCCCCTGGACGTTTCGCGATGACCGCCGACGCGCACTTCCAGACGCAATGTCTCGTCCTGGCCGATGGCACGATGCTGGGTAATCTGGTTGCGCACGTGAATCAAGCCGAGCAGCTTGAGCGGAAACTGCTTGTGGGTCATCACCGCCATGTGCATCGGGAAGGCGAGCACATGCGGATAGGTCACCGGCAGATGCTTGGAATCCGCAAAGCAACATACTTCCCGATAGCTTGTCAACGCGTCCTGGCTGACCTGTAGCGACGGCAGTTCGGCCACGATCTCAGGAATCGTCTGGTCGCCCGAAAGACCACCGGACAGGGTCGTCGCCGCGCGAACATAGAACGGCACGACCGCTGGGAGCGCATCGTATTCGAGCCGGACCGGTGCTGCTGCCATCATCAGAGCTGAACATGGGCGTTGCCCGCGAAGGTACCCCCTTTGCCCAGACGAGACAATACGATCAACTGGCGCCCAGACCCGGCTTCTCGCCGGACAGCTCGTTGCGACGATTGCGCACCATCTCGGCGAAATCATCCGGCAGGTCGAGTGCGAGCAGTCGATCCCAGTGTGCCACTGCCTCGCGATCATCGCCGCGCTCGGCTGCGGCAAGGCCCAGATACCAAAGCGCTTCCCGACTCTCGGGATCGAGCGTCAGCAGCTGGCCGAACAACATGGCCGTACGACCCTGCAGGTCGTCAGTCGCCTGCAGGGTGGCATCGGCCTCGGCCGCTATGATCGGCGCCTGTGGCGACGGCATTGCCGCGTTGATGGCCTTGTAATTGTCCGCGGCCGCCGAATAGTCGCCGGTCGCCTCCTGGGCGCGAGCCAGCATCGCGCGCGCCTGCAGGTCGTCCGGCGCTTGCTCTACGCGTTGCTCGAGTTCGCCGACCATGGTCGCGATATCGGGCATGCCGGCATTCTCGAAAGCGTTCGGATCGCCGATCTGCCAATACGTCGCCGACACACCACCGACAAGCACTACCACCACCAGCAGGGATATGACCCAGGGCCGTGTCGGCTTCTGCGTGTTGCCGGTCAGCGCTGGGCTGTCGTCGATATCGGCGAGCAGGCGCGCGCCGAGCTCATCCTTTTCCAGCTCTGCATCGCGCCGGGTCATGCGACCCGCACTCACCTCGCGCTCGATTTCTGCATAGCGCTGATGATAGACCGTTATATTGGCCTCGCGGCGGCGGTCGCCCACGGGCTTGCTCGCGCGCCATAGCGGCAGCAGCACGAACACCAGGCTTGCGGCCAGCAGCAGGGCCGCAAACAGAAGAAACTCGGTCATGAACGGTCCTTTGCTGCCGTTGAATCGGTACGGGCGGGCATCTGTTCACTGGCGAGTACGCGCGCCAGGCGTTCGCGATCGAGAGTGGGCGCCGGCGTGGGTTCGCTCTTGCGACGCCACACGATCGTCGCGACTATGATCAGACCGACCAACAGCAGCACGAACGGCCCAAGCCAGAGAATCAGCGTCGCCGTCTGAAACGGCGGATCGTAGAGCACCCATTCACCGTAACGATCCACCAGATACTGCTTGATCTGCTGGTCGCTGCGACCGGCAGCCAGCTGGCGCGCAACGATATCGCGCAGATCCTTGGCCAGCGGCGCGTCGGACTCGGCGATGGTGCGATTCTGGCAGATCAGACAGCGCAGCTCCGCATTGAGCTCGTGATAGCGCGCCAGCTGGTTCTCGGTCATCTCTATGCCCCCCACGCTCGCCGCTGTAGCCCCGAACGAGACCATCAGCAACAGCACAGCGGCCCAGAACAAGCGCATCACGAGGCCTCATCCCCGAGCTGCTGGAGCTTGGGAATGAGCGTGTTGTTCATCTCGTCGGGCGTGATGGCGCCGACCACCTTGTAGACAATGGTGCCATCACGATCAACCACGAAGGTCTCGGGAACCGCCGCAACGCCCCAGTCGATCCCGACCTCGCCGCTATGGTCGACGGCGACCACGGCAAAGGGATTGCCGTAACGACCCAGCCAGCGCAACGCGCCGTCATGCGTATCCTTGTAGTTCAACCCGACCACCGGCACGCCGGTTCGCCGCGAGATCTCGGTGATCAGACCGTGCTCGGCCCGACAGGCCACGCACCAGCTGGCCCATACGTTGACGAGCGTCACCTGCCCCAGCAGGTCGTCGTCGCTGATACGCGCTTGATCCGAGGCCAGCGTAGGCAGATCAAATGCCGGTGCGGTCTTGCCGATGAGCGCCGACGGAATGATATCGGGCCGTCGCGTCAGGCCATAGCCCATCAACGCAATCAACCCCATCACCACGACGACGGGCAGGATGAGCCGCCAACGCATCAGGCGTTCACCGGATCGAGCCCGCCCTGACGTGCTACCCGTTCGGCCGAGCGCTCACGCCGCCAGTAGCGCTTGTCCGACAGCGCGATCAGGCCGCCGAGCGCGGCAATGAAGCCGCCCGCCCAGATCCAGCGCACGAACGGTCGATGATAGAGCCGCACGCTCCAGGCATCACCGTCCAGCGGCTCGCCGAGCGAGACATACAGATCACGGAAAATACCGATATCGATGCCCGACTCGGTCATCACCTGTCCACCGGCGTTATAGCGGCGCTTGGCCGGATACAGCTCGTTGAGCTGCTTGCCGTCGCGCGAGACGATGAAATCGCCAACCTCGGCCACGAAGTTGGGGCCTTCTTCATGGCGCGTACCGATAAAACGGAAATCATAGCCGGCGATCGACGCACTCTCGCCCGGCGCCAGGCGTACATCGTGCTCGCCGCCAAAACCGCTGACCAGACTGACGCCGATCACGAAGACACCCACGCCCACATGCGCACAGGTCATGCCCACCACATTGCGCGGCAGCATCACCCGGCGCCCGCGAACGCGGCGAAACACGTCTTCGAAGGCCGCCAGAATCGCCCAACTGCCCAGCACGCAACCGGCCACGGCGGTCAGTGCATCGGTGCCGATCGTGACCAGCGGAAGCGCTACACCTACGCCGATGGCCAGCAGCAGCGGCAGCCACAGCCTGGAGCGCAGCGTCTCTGCGCGGGTACGTTTCCACGCCATGACGGCCGCAAACCCCACCAGAACCACGAGTGGCGCGGTCAGCGGAATGAATATCTTGTTGAAGTACGGCGGGCCGACGGAAATTCGCCCCATGCCCATCGAGTCGGCAAGAATCGGGTACAACGTGCCCAGCAGCACCCCAGCCGCGGCGACCACAAGAAAGATATTGTTGAGCAGCAGCAGGCCTTCGCGCGACAGCGCCGACACCGGCTCGCCACCGGTTTCGAATTTCGGCGCCCGTATCGCATACAGCAACAGCGATCCGCCAACCACGATGGTGAAGAACGCCAGAATATAGATCCCTCGCGCCGGATCCGTCGCAAACGCATGGACGGAGATCAGCACGCCGGATCGCACCAAAAATGTGCCAAGCAGCGACAGCGCAAACGCCGTGATCGCCAGCAGCACGGTCCAGCTCTTGAAGATGCCGCGTTTTTCGGTGACTGCCAGCGAATGGATCAGCGCAGTGCCGACCAGCCAGGGCATGAACGAGGCGTTTTCCACCGGATCCCAGAACCACCAGCCGCCCCAGCCAAGTTCGTTATACGCCCACCAGCTGCCAAGCGTGATGCCGACCGTCAGAAACACCCAGGCGGCGGTAGTCCACGGCCGTGTCCAGCGTGTCCAGGCGCTATCCACGCGGCCGGTAATGAGCGCGGTGATCGCGAACGCAAACGCTACCGAGAAGCCGACATAGCCCATATAGAGCATCGGCGGATGGATGACCAGACCCGGATCCTGCAGCAGCGGATTCAGGTCACGGCCCTCGCCCGGTATCGGGAACTCACGGGCGAACGGGTTGGATGTGAACAGCGTGAACAACAGAAAGCCGACGCTTATCGAGCCCATCACCGCCAGCACGCAGCTGGCCACCTCGCGCGGGAGGCTGCCGCTGGCGGCAGCCACCGCAAGGCTCCAGCAGGACAGCATGAGCATCCACAGCAGCAGCGAGCCCTCATGGGCGCCCCAGACCGCAGCGATGCGATAGAACCACGGCAGATGCGTATTCGAATTAGCCGTGACATAAGCCACGGAGAAGTCGTTTGCGTAGAACGCAAAGGCAAGCGCCACAAATGCGATCGAGATCATCACGAACTGGCCAATCGCCGCCGGCGCGGCCACGGCCAGACAGTCCGCGCGATTGCGCACCACGCCGTACAGCGGCACCACCATCTGGATGATCGCCAGACCGAGCGCCAGGATGAGCGCAAAATGTCCGAGTTCCGGGATCATAGAGCCGCCTGTATATCGGGCTTCATGTTGGTGGGCATGCAGCTCACCCCCTTCGCGTCTTTCATGGCGTCGGCGACGTCGGGCGACATATAGTTCTCGTCGTGCTTGGCGAGCACCTCATCGGCCATGAAGTTGCCGCTGCGATCGAGCTTCCCGTAAGCAACAATGCCCTGCCCTTCACGAAACAGATCCGGCAACGTGCCCTGAAAACTTACCGGCACGCTGGCCTCGCAGTCTGCCAGGGTGAAGCGCACCATCAGATCGTCGCCATTGCGACGCACCGACCCGTTCTCGACCAGGCCGCCGATACGAAAACGGGTCTCGGGCGGCACCTTGCCGGCAGCGATTTCGCTGGGCTGATAGAAATACAGCAGGTTCTGGCTGAAGGCAGTCAGCGCCAGCGCAACGGCGGCGGCAAGGCCGACAAACAGCCCGCCGACCAGCAGCAGGCGACGACGTCGAGTTCTAGTCATCGAATTCCTCTCTGCGAATACGGCGCACCAGACGGCGATGCGCCATCACGGGGATGATGATATTAACGAGCACAACAACGGCCGCGATGCCGTAGCTGCTCCACACGAACGACGCATAGCCACCCATGGCCCAGAATTGCTGCCAGCTCTCATGCATTGGAAGTCATTCCCAGCATCCGCCCAACCCAGCGACTACGCCGCTCGCGCCAGAGCAGTTGCACACGCATCCCCCACAGCGTGAGCCAGCCGAACATCAGCGTGAAGCCGAGCGCAGCCGACAGCAGCGGAATCAGCATGTCCATTTCCATGGCCGGCTTGCCGAAGCGGGTCACGGTCGGGCCTTGATGAAGCGTGTTCCACCATTCAACCGAATAATGGATGATCGGTACGTTGATCACGCCGACCACCGCCAGCAGCGCACAGGCGCGTGCCGCCGTGCGCGGCGAGTCGATAGCGTTGTGGAGAGCAATCACACCAAGATACAAGAACAGCAGAATCAGCTCCGAGGTCAGGCGCGCATCCCACACCCACCAGGTACCCCACATCGGCTTGCCCCATATGGAGCCGGTCACCAAGGCCAGAAACGTAAAACTCGCGCCTACAGGAGCGGCCGCGATGATATAGATTTCGGCGAGCTTGAGCCGCCACACGAGCGCCACGAATCCTGCAGCGGCCATGCTGGTATAGCCGAACAGCGACAGCCAGGCGCTGGGCACGTGAATATAGAGAATACGAAAGGCATCGCCCTGCTGGTAATCGGCAGGCGCAATCACCAGCCCTGCATAGATGCCATAAGCGGCAAGCAGAACGCCGGGCACAGCCAGACAGAGCGCGATGGGGCGGCTCACACGATAGAAATACGGCAGCGAACCAAACGTGTGCAGCCAGCGCATGAATCGATATTTGGCCAAACCGCTAACCGCCCGACGCCGGTGACAACAGGCCGACCAACACGGATCGCAGCTTGGGGACTCTGATGATCTGGCTCATACACACAACCGCGCCGGCCGGCGCATCTCCTCGCTTTGTTATATCGCACGCAGCGTCGCCGCCTCATGCATTCATGATTTTTGACAGCAGAAACCGAGACTTGATCCCTCGATACGCCGATTTATTCCAGGCTTATACGCAATGCCGCCGCGATCGCCCACGGTGCTGCAGTAATGCTCAGCGCCAGCAGAGCCGCCAGCAGATACAGCGCGCCCGCGTAGGGCAGCCCCGCAATCGCTGCTCGCATCGCGCCTGCACCAAAGATCAGCACCGGCACATAGAGCGGAAAGATCAGCAGGCTCAATAGCAGCCCGGCGCGCGGCAGGCTCAGGGTAAGCGCCGTACCAATCGCGCCGACCAGTCCCAGCGTGGGCGTGCCTAACAACAGGCTGGCCATGATAACGGGAACAGCGCCGGCAGGCACACCGAGCAGTAATACGAGCAGCGGCGAGGCGACCACGAATATCAATCCACTCGCCAGCCAATAAGCCGTGACCTTGGCGAGCGCGATAATCGCCAGCGGTTCGGGCGACAGCAGATACTGCTCGAGCGTGCCGTCTTCAAAGTCGGGACGGAACAGCCGCTGCAGCGACAGAAGCGCGGCGAGCAGCACCGCCATCCAGATCAGCGCCGGCGACACCGACACCAGCACGGTCGAATCAGCCTGCGTGCCCAGCGGGAAAAGAGCGACTACCAGAATGAAGAACAGCAGGTGATGAACCAGCACCCCCCGCTGGCGGAACGCCAACAGCAGATCGCGCCGGAGCACGGCCCAGAACACGGCTAGCACGGTGCGAGCTCGATCGTGCGCACCGTCACGTTGGGCAGCGTCAACTGCTCATGCGTAGTGAACAGTGCCATGCCGCCGGCCTCGAGGTGTTCGGCGATGCGCGTGCAAAGCACAACTCTCGACTCGACATCCAAAGCCGAGGCAGGCTCATCGAGCAGCCAGAGTGGTGCGTCGGTCAGCCACAGACGAGTCAGCGATACACGCCGGCGCTGGCCAGCGGACAGCCGTTCGCAGGCACGATGCGTGACCCGCGTGAGGCCCAGTTCCGCCAGCGTGGCTCGAATCCGGGATTCGCCGACAGCGCGCCCGGCCAGCCGCATCAACACATCGAGGTTCTCGACCGGCGTCAATGCACCGTTGAGCGCGTTGTCGTGGCCGATGAAGCACAGGTCATCGCACAGCAACGGCGGCTCGTCATGATGGCGAGCCGGATCGCCCTGCCACTCGACGGTGCCAGCGAACGGCCGATGCAGCCCGGCAACGGTGCGAAGCAGCGTCGTCTTGCCTGCGCCGTTCTCGCCCAGCACACGTGCTGCGTCACCCGGCGCCAACTCGACGCTCAGCCCGTCGAACAACGCCCGCTCGCCGCGACCACAGGCCAGATTGTCGATGATCAGACGTGACGCGGCCATGCTCGACAGGGTAGTCCCGGTTGCAGTAGTCGACTGGTGCCCGGGGCCGGACTTGAACCGGCACGGCCCGAAGGCCAAGGGATTTTAAGTCCCATGCGTCTACCAATTTCGCCACCCGGGCAAGGGCGCGCAATTCTAGCAGCTTGACTGTGACTTGCGGGCCACATGACCAGCGCACGCGGTTTGGCGAGCAGCGCAAGGACCGCGTCGCCCAAGAACAATCAAGGATGGAGGCCAGGCCCGGAACCACTTTAGTTCGCACACGCTTGAGTTTGCGCAAATAATTTCGCCTAGCCCATTATCTACCCCCACCAATACCCCCAGCCAAAGCAGGGTTCAAATTTGACCGCGGTGCGGTTCCCGCTTCGCAAGCGGTTGATCGATCTGCTCAGCAACATGCAACTATCCAAGGGATCAACCCGTCCTGAACTACTTGTGTCGGACACGCATGGCCCGCACCAAGCACGGTCGCGCTCCCGGCTCTGTTGATTACCAAAAACAAGAGACGCGAAGAATTAATTCGCATAGACTCAGCTCGTTACGAGGGGGGGAACACGATGATCGGGTTATCTGAAATCCGCGCAGGTACGCGGCTTTCGGGGGTTGTGTCAAATGAGGCCCTCGATGTCATACAGGCCAAGCCTATCGGCACCAACGCGATATCGATTATATACAAGAAGGCGAACGGTGCGTTTGCCGAGCAAATGCTGTTTAAGTCCGATGAAGGACGACTAGACGTTGCGTCCGCGAGGCGCCCTTGGTCGCTCGACGCCCCTACCGCGGATTTCAAGATGGCTCTCGAGGCGTTCCGTATAACGCTCGCCCATCTTTTCGATCAGGTGATGGCGGTGCACACGTCCAACGTAGAGCCTCTACCCCACTGTCACTTCTCGCGCACTCGAAGATCGTGCTGACCGGGGCAGAAAAACTCAACACGCCGCTGGGTAATACAGGCAGAAATTTGTTACTGATTATTCGATTGCTCGCGAAATGCCACAAAACGGCAGGTATGGCTCATAGGCATCGCTCCGATATTACCGTGTTCAGCAGTAGCTTTTGTGGGGGAGCCCGTCGTGACAGATAAAGCTGACATCGTCGCCGCGCAAACGGACTATCACGCTAAATACTTTGCATGGGAGCTAAGTCGCAAGCGCAGTGGTGACGATGTCGACCGCCTCTCGCAGTCACTATTCGACGCCACGGTAGATCTGAATCCCCACCAAATCGACGCCGCCGTATTCGCGCTAAGCAATCCACTGAGCAAAGGTGTCCTGCTCGCCGATGAAGTCGGCTTAGGCAAGACCATCGAAGCTGCGCTGGTTCTTTCGCAGTTCTGGGCCGAGAGACGCCGCCGTTTGCTCGTGATTTGCCCCGCTAGCCTGCGCAAGCAATGGGCAATCGAGTTGGCAGAGAAGTTCCACCTCCCCACACAAATTCTCGATAGTCGAACTTGGAAAGCGTGGCAGAAAGCCGATTACGCAAACCCGTTCGAGCGCGAAGTCGTCAGCATTATTTCGCTGAACTACGCCGCGCGGATGGAAGAAGAGCTCCAAACCGTTCCTTGGGACCTGGTCGCCATAGACGAAGCGCACAAGTTGCGAAACGCGCATCGCGATAGCCACCGAACCGGGCAATCGATCCGACGGTCGTTAGCCGGTGCACGCAAGTTGCTCGTAACGGCTACCCCGCTTCAGAACTCGCTGCTCGAGCTGTATGGGCTGTCCACGATAATCGACGAGCACCTCTTCGGTGACCGCACGAGCTTCCAGCGCCAGTTTATGCACGGCGGCGAGGACATACCCGCCTTGCGGCGACGCCTGGAAGGCTTTGCTCACCGAACCTTACGCCGGCAGGTGCTGGAGTATGTCCAATACACAGAGCGCCGCGCGTTGACCATCCCGTTCGAGCCGAGCCCGGATGAGCAGCGGCTTTATCACTTGGTGTCCGGCTATCTGTCACGGGAAGAAAGCTACGGCTTCCCGACCCGGCAACGCCACTTACTCCGACTGGTCATGCGCAAACTGCTGGCATCGAGCACTAGCGCAATTATCCGCACGCTCGAGACCATGCATGAGCGACTGGTGCGCCTGCGCGGTAGCCAGACGGTAGACGACGACTGGTTTACTCGGGTGATCGGTGACGAAGACCTCGAAGACGAGCTGCTTGAAGACGCCGAGGAAGCGTCAGTCGAAACCGATTCGGCTGATGAGTCACGGGTAGAAGAGCCAATCGACATCGATCGTCTGAACGGTGAAATCGCCGAGCTAGAGCAATACATCCACCTGGCGCATAGCATCCCGGAGGACACCAAGTCGCACGCGCTGTTAAAAGCTCTTGCCGAAGGCTTCGGGCAAGTCCAGCGAATGGGCGCACCCCGTAAGGCGGTAATTTTTACGGAATCGCGACGCACGCAACATTATCTCGCCAACTTCCTCGAACGGCACGGCCACGCGGGCAAGGTCGTTACGTTTTCCGGCAGCAACGAATCTGGGAGCACCACAGGCATCTACCAGCGCTGGCTCGAACACAATGCAGGCGGCGACCGTATAACCGGATCGCCCGCGGTAGATCGACGCACCGCACTCATCGATTATTTCCGGGACGAAGGCGAGATCCTGATCGCGACCGAGGCAGCCGCCGAGGGCGTTAACCTGCAATTCTGCGCGCAGGTCATCAACTACGACTTACCTTGGAACCCGCAGCGCGTTGAGCAGCGTATCGGCCGGTGCCACCGCTATGGACAACGGTTCGACGTGGTCGTTATTAACTTCCTGAACCAGAAGAACGATGCCGACCAGCGCGTACTACAGCTACTTCAAGACAAGTTCGCTCTGTTCGATGGCGTATTTGGCGCCTCGGACACCATACTTGGCCGACTAGAATCCGGCACCGATATTGAGCGACGTATCGCCGATATCTACGACAGCTGCCGAACCGCCGAACAGATCAAGCAAGCCTTCGACGCTTTGCAAGCCGAACTCGAGGAATCAATCAATGCGCGGATGGCTGAGACTGAACGCGCGCTGCTGGAACATTTCGATGCCGCAATCCATGAACGCTTGCGCACAAGACAGCAACGCGCCGAGCAGCAGCTGGATCGCGTAGCACGATTGTTTTGGCGGCTCACGCGCCATGTACTTCATGACTCGGCCGAGTTCGACGACACGTCACTAGAATTCGACTTGTTAGAAGCACCTACTCCCGGAGCAGCCACCGGCCGGTACCGGATGATCCGCAAGGGAGAACGACCACCTGAGCACGCGCACCTGTATCGCATGGCTCACCCACTAGGTGAATACGTGCTAGATATCGGCCGACGTAAAGAAACACCTCGTAGGGAAGTCACGTTTAAGTATGAGGATTACCCTTTTAAGGTCTCGGTACTGGAAAATCTGGACTCCAGAACGGGCTGGCTCACCCTGAACCTTCTCTCGCTGAGCAGCTTCCAGGAAGAAGAGCACCTAGTCTTCACCGCACAGGCTGACGATGGCACTCGGCTCGATCACGAATCCTGCCAACGCCTGTTCGACCTGCCGGGCTACAACAGCGGTCCAGCCGATACGGGTTTGCCTGCAGCGCTGGAAGCCGACACGCGACAGCAGATCAAATCTGCGCTCAACGCCGCGCTGCTCGAAAACGACAAACTCTTTCAGGCCGAACGCGAAAAGCTCGACCAGTGGGCCGAAGACCAGATCTTGGCTGCGGAGAAAGCGCTGGACGATACCAAGCTAAAAATTCGCAGCTCGAAACGCGACGCTCGCACCGCAGCCTCCGTAGAGGAGCAAAAGCAGGCACAAGAACGCGTTCGCTCCCTGGAACGTCAGCAGCGCCAACAGCGGCAACAGATTTTTGCAGTGGAAGACGAAATCGAAAAACGCCGCGACCAGCTCATCGACGCGCTCGAGCATAGAATTCATCGCAAGAGCACCACGCACCACCTATTCACCATCCGCTGGCGGATCGCTTAACCTCGCGGAGCCCGCGTTATCGCTTAGCCATCCTCAAGCCGCACATCGAACGCTTGGCCTGTGGTCGCCAATGGCATACAGTCCGGCGCGCGGATATCTCCGACACTCCTAACCGCGGCGAAAGCGTTCGAGGTCTATGGAATACGGCCTCGCGCGAACGCGCTCAAGTTCCTACCAGTAATGCGACATGCCTGAGACCAACGCCAAGAAGCAACAGTTTATCGGCCTGCTACACGAGCTGTTCCAGCTCGACGAACCGGAACTGGACTTCGGCTTTTACCGCATCATGCACGCGAAGAGCGGGCAAGTTAAACGCTTCATCGACGAGGAGCTGGCCACCTATATCGACGAAGTATTCGCCGGGCGCGGCAACCAGGCCGCCGAGGAGAAGGTCGCGCAGGCCCGCCAAGCCATTCTGGACAACGTGGATGCCAACGCCTTCGAGCATGGGAAGCTGAAGCTCGAGCATCACGACACCCCGGCCGGCCGGCGTTTCCTGGAGGCCCAAAAAGAGCTGCGCGAAGGCGGCGCATTGAGCGACGACGCCCAAGTCTATGACCACCTCTACCGCTTTTTCTCCCGCTACTACGATCAGGGCGATTTTCTGTCCACCCGCTACCGGCAAGCGCCTTCGGACACACGTGACTCGCCCTATTCCGTGCCCTACGATGGCCGCGAACTGTATCTACACTGGGCCAATAAGGACCAGTACTACATCAAGTCTTCCGAAACCTTGCGTAACTACCGCTTCGGTCTGAACGCCGCAGTACGCCAGCCCGGCGTCGAAGCGGGCCAAGGCAATCAAAGCGGGTTTGATTTCGGCGCGGATGACACACCCCGCTACGTTCAATTCCGAATCGTCGACGCCGCCGAAGGCGCCCACGGCAACGTCAAGCAAAACGAGCAGCGGTTCTTCATTATCCACGCCGCTAAGCCAGTCCAGCTCGACGGCGACATCCTCACAATTCAGTTTGAATACTGCCCGGACTTGGAAAAACCCTCCGGCGCAAAAGACTGGCAGAAAAAGCGTCTCGCCGAGGCCGAGGGCGCTGTGTTCGAGGCTCTCGAGACACTCGGCGAGCCCGCCACTGCGTTCAAACAGGCTCTGCAAACTCCGGCCCCTACCGAAAAGAATGAAGGCCGTAGCCTGCTGGCCAAGCATTTCGCCAAATACGCCGCCCGCCACACCATGGACTACTTCATCCACAAGGACCTGGGCGGTTTTCTAAGGCGCGAGCTCGACTTCTACGTCAAGAACGAAGTCATGCGCCTGGACCACATCGAATCCGCCGAGGCACCAGCGGTTGCCGACTACCTGGACAAGGTCAAGGTCATCCGCCGCATCGCGCGGCGGATTATCGAATTCCTAGCCCAGATCGAGGAGTTCCAGAAAAAGCTGTGGCTCAAAACGAAATTCGTCACGGAGACGAACTACTGCATTACGCTGGACCGAATACCGGAGGATTTTTATCCGGAGATTGCGGCGAATGAGCAGCAGATTGCGGAATGGGAGCGGCTGTATTCGATTAGCGAAATGGAGGGTTATGCCGAGCCGCTTAATAAAAACTTCCTACACAAATATCCATACCTGGTTTTAGATACTGGACTTTTTGATGCGAGTTTTAAGGACGAAGTCCTTAGCAAGCTAGTTTCGCTAGAACGCGCATGCGACGGTGTACTTCTGAATTCCGATAATTTTCAGGCTCTCGGAGTATTGCAGCGAAAGTTCGAACGTAGAATTCCAGCGATCTATATAGACCCACCGTATAACACCACTTATTCGAAAATTTTATACAAGAACAACTACGAACACTCCAGTTGGCTCTCGCTCATTGCTAATGGACTTGAGCGAGTTAAAAGTATTGCTAGCAGTGAATACTCTTTCGGCGCAGCTATTGATGATTACGAACACGATAAGTTGTCCCTGCTATTGCGCAGCGTTTTCGTAGATTCTCAACTTTCTACAATTGTTGTAAATCATCATCCGCAAGGCTCTGGTGGCCGCTTATCAAGAACTCATGAATATTATCTATTACTAAGCAATGCCGACTTGCCGAACTATTCCGGAGAACCGATTGCGGACGGCACCGAGGAGCGCTCATTTATGAGAAGCGGCCGTGGCGAGAATAATTGGCGACTCCATAGATGGCAGAGTTTCTATGCTCTTCTTCTTGATCCGAAAACTAACGAGTTCGTAGGGATAGAGAACCCGATACCCTTAGGTGAGGAGTATCCAAAAGACGAAACTGAAGAAGGCTATAAACGGATTTACCCGATAAATTCTCGAGAAGAAGAGAGGGTATGGCGTTCAAGCTACATCACAGGGAGAGAAAGAATCGCTAACGGCGAGATATTCTTGACTGAACGAGGCGCCGTCAAACAACGGATCAGTCATTCGTCTAAACGCGAAACCTTATTTAGCAATTGGACTGATTCGAAGTTCAACGCTGGCACCAACGGAACCGATATTTTAGACCAAATGGGGCTGGCTGAGTACTTCGATTATCCTAAATCGCTTTATACGATGATAACGGGACTATGGGCTCAGACGTTTGGTCGGTCTGACTCGATTATTCTTGATTATTTTGGTGGTTCTGGCACCACCGCTCACGCCGTCATCGAAATGAATAGAGGCGATGAAGGCAACAGAAAGTACATTTTGGCAGACAACGGCGAACATTTCGAAGCCGCCTTGAAGTCGAGGGTCCAGAAAGCCGTCTATTCAAAAAACTGGAAAGACAGCAAGCCCAAGCCGGGCCCCGACGGCGGTTACCAAGGCGTGTCCCACTGCTTCAAATATCTGCGCCTGGAGTCCTACGAGGATGCGCTGAACAACTTGGCGCTACACGAGGATGCGGATCGGAATGCGGCGCTGGAAGAGGACGCGGAGCTGCGCCACGACTACATGCTGCGCTACTGGCTGGATGCCGAAACCCGTGGCAGCCAGAGCCTGCTGAACGTCGAACATTTCCGCGAGCCCACCGACTACCGCATGCTCATTAAACAGCCGGGAAGCGATGAATCCCGCGAACAACCGGTGGACTTGATCGAGACCTTCAACTGGCTGATCGGCCTGCACGTAGAGCTGCTGGACAAGCCGCGCACGTTCGCGGCCAAGTTTGAGCGGGAGGCGGACCCCGATCTACCCGAGGGCGCGCCGACGCGGCTGCGCGTGAAAGGCCGGTTGAAGGAGCGCGAGGACGGCGCACACTGGTTTCGCACGGTCGAGGGCTGGGTGGCGCGCACGCCGGGTTCCACCGAGGACGTGGATAAGGTGCTGGTAATCTGGCGTAAGCTCACCGACGATCCGGAATCCGACAGCGCCGCGCTCGAATCTCTGCTGGCCAACCAACTGCGTATCAACCAGCGGGACACGGAGTTCGACGCCATCTACGTCAACGGCCCGCACGGCCTGTCCACCGACTTCGAGGGCAAGCACAGGCTGCATTCGCTGGAAGAGGCGTTTCACGCCGCCATGTGGGCGGTGGATTAAACCGTGGCGCCACCCACGTGCACGATCATCGCCGGCCCCAACGGTGCGGGTAAAACGGCGTTTGCGCTACGCTATCTGCCCACCGTTGCTGGCCACCGGCGGTTCGTCAACGCCGATCTAATCGCTGCCGGCCGTTCGCCGCTCGCGCCAGACGCCGAACTCGTCCAGACCAGCCGATTGTACATCCGAGGATTCGATGCCCATCTCGGTAAAGAGCACGACTTTGCTTTCGAAACGACGCTGACGATCGAGAGCGCTAATACCATCTTTGCCGCGGGCGTACCGATGACGGAATCGATCCGAACCCCCGCCCCCGAAACGCTCCAATCGCTGGAAGCGCTGCGGGCTCCCGTGCGCGAATCGCTGGACTGCAAGCGTCAGCTGACCCAGCACGCTGCGGTCTGGCGCAATGGTCGAGTGCAAACGCTAGCCTGGAACGACGAGCACGGCACACCAGTAAAGTAACGCGTTATTCATGCCTTATCTTTCGCCCAAAAAACATTTCGGCCAAAAGCTGGTACTCAACCAGTTGCTCTTAACGCGTTTTGGTATCGATCCGCTGAAAGAACACTGGGACGGCAATCGTCGCGTCTCGCCCATTGAGCGCTTCACTAAGATATTCAAAACCCGAGAGCCAGGACTATCCGGGAACCGCCAGCACCACTATCTAGGTGACTTGCTGGCAGAGTGGCAACCGACTTGGGCCTATAACGAAAGCCAGCTACTAGCATTCGATGACAACATCGTCGCTCATACGGACGTCATCAATCGTCGCCGGCGCGATCCGATCGAATGGAAGTATTTCCAGTGGGCAAGCCTGCTGTTCGCTGACATGTATCTTTTCGAATATTTCCAAGATCGCGAAGCACTACGCGGTGAACTGAATGGTTACCTGACCCGCTTCAATGCCTACTGGGAGGGTCGCGGTTTTACAACCGGCATTTCGCCCTACGAGCCTGCGGATCTGAACAAGATCTGCCTACAAAACGCGACCGGCAGCGGCAAGACGCTGCTCATGCATGTGAACGTGTTGCAGTTCAAGCACTACGTGCACCAGTACGATCTGGCGGACCAGTACGGTCAGGTAATCCTTGTGTCGCCGAACGAGCGCCTATCCACGCAGCATCAACAGGAACTGACTCAAAGCGCCTTGCCCAATGAGCGCCTACAACCCGGCGGAGGCGACCTTCTGATCGGCGAAAGCGAAGGGCTGAAACGCATCAACGTCACCGAGATCACCAAACTGCACAGCCAGGCCGGCGTGCAGCGCATGGCCGTCGCCAGTTTTGGCGACAACAACCTACTACTGGTGGACGAAGGCCATCGTGGACTTGGGGCCGGCCAGCGCAGGAATGAAGAAAAAAGCTGGCTGGAAAAGCGCGATCGACTCGCCGCTAATGGGTTTACGTTCGAGTATTCGGCAACTTTCAAGGAAGCCGTGGTAGCGGCGAACGATGCGGCGATTGAAGTCGCTTATGCCAGAAATATCCTGTTCGACTACAGCTATCGTTACTTCTATGAGGATGGCTACGGTAAGGACTACCGCATCTTCAACTTGCCCAACGACCAGGAACGCCAAGAGCACAACTATCTAACTGCCGCCCTGCTCTCGTTTTATCAGCAACTGCGTCTATCCGCAGATAAGAAGACCGTGTGGCGCGATTACAATCTGGCGCGACCATTATGGGTGTTCGTTGGCGCGAGCGTGGTCAAGGACGACGGCAAGAAAGAAGCAGCGAAACAATACAACGAACGTGCCTCCGATGTAGCAAAAATCCTGCGCTTTGTCGCCAGCTTTTTGGCGAATCCGCACGATTCGAAAGCGGCAATTTCCCGGTTGCTTGCCAACGAGGGACATAGGCTTGGGCTAATCGATGCGTCAAACCATAATCTGTTCTACGACGCCTTCAGCTATCTAGAAGACATCCGTCTGGATACAGAAACGGTGTTCGCCGATATCTGCGACCGACTATTCGGCGCCTCCACGCCGGCGCCACTGCGTGTTGAGCGTATTGCCGGCGATTCCGGCGAGTTGCTGCTTCGTCTGGAAGGCGCCGAAGCACCGTTCGGCTTGATCAACGTGGGCGACGCGGCCGGGCTAGCCAAACATTTGGAACGACAGTTCGCAGACACCGATTTTGTTCAGGTTGTCGATTCGCAGTTTGCCGATCCAAAATTCGCGGAAGTGCGCCAAGATAGTTCGCCGATCAATTTGTTGATCGGCTCAAAGAAATTCATCGAAGGCTGGGATTGTTGGCGGGTGTCATCAATGGGCCTGATGAATACAGGCAAGCGCGAGGGCGCGCAAATCATCCAGTTGTTCGGCCGCGGCGTGCGCCTGAAAGGCAAGGACATGAGCCTAATGCGAACCAGCCGCTACCAGAAGGTCGTGCCGCCGCCGCATATCGGGCTGCTGGAAACGCTGAACGTGTTCGGAGTGGGCGCCGATTTTATGGAGACGTTCAAACGCTATCTGCAAGACGAAGGCCTACCGGGCAATGATCAGCCCCACATCGAGAAGCTCACGCTGAATAAGTTTGATCCTGCGCTAGGTGAAGAGCTGAAGATCCTTCGGCCCAAGCACCGACCGGGCGCCGGTCGTGTCTACGACTTCAAACTGGATGGACCCTATATCCGCTTGACCGGCCCAGACATGGCCGCGCTCGAAAGACTGGCCCAGCAGCCGCTGCTGATAGACCGTTACCCGAAGCTCGGCCGCATGATCGCCCCCGATCAAGACGGCGACGGTGTTGTGATTAAAGCGCCGACGCCGGTGCGATTCGACGGCATGCGTTTGAGCCTACTGGATTGGCCCAAGCTTTATCTGGCGCTTGAGCGCCATTGCCGCCAGCATGGCTACGCGAACATTCTCGTCGAGGCCGACGCTCTACGCCCGCTTCTGGCACGCACGGATTGGTACCAAATCCGCATTCCCGATGCGCATTGGCAGTTGACTATGGACAATGCGGCCACTTGGCAATCCGTGGCGCTAGAAACATTGGCTCGACTTTGCGACTGGCTTTTCCACCGCAGCAAGCGCGCCTATCTCGAGCCGCGCATGGAGCTGGTAACGCTCAACGAGTATCCAGACAACATTCCCGCAGACGACGAATATTCAGTCCACATCGATCAGAATCGAGAAGCGCTGATCAAGGATATTCAAAAGCTCGCGCACCACTTTGACAGCGGTCAGTTAGGGGCTTACACATCGAATGCCGGGGCGGTTAACGGCGAGCATATAAGCGCTCACCTATTCAATCCGCTGTTGCACGCGGATGATGAACGCATCCGGATAGCGCCTGTCGCTCTGGAACAGTCCGAGTACCGATTCGTCCAAGATTTCAAGGCATGGCTAAAAGACCATGCGCAGACACTAGAAGAGAACGGCGAAGCATTCTATATCCTACGTAACCAAGTATTTCGCGGCGTGGGATTCTTCGAGGCCGGTGGTTTCTGGCCCGATTTCATCCTCTGGCATATCGACGCCGAAGGTGCTCAAACCATTGTTTTCACCGATCCGCACGGCCTCCGCGTAGGCGAAGGCCGCGGCAGCGATAAGATCCAGTTCAGCAAGTTAATCAAAGACACCGAGAACCGCATCAACCGCCACGCTGAAGTGAAAGTTCGCTTGGAAAGCGTAATCCTTAGCCCATCGAATGCAGCCCAAATCCGTAGTCTTTGGAATATGACAGAAGACGAGTTGGCGGACCTGCATGTATTTTTTATGGAAAAAACGCCCAAATATCTCGACCAGCTGGCCGGCGTCGCGCGTGGTGAACGCTTCAGGACCACAAGTACCAGCATGTAGCGGCCTCTAGGATTCATCCGAAGCCCGGCGTCGGTTGAAGAAACGTGACAACTGGCGATACGCGGCGAGTCTTAGCCATAAAGTATCTGAGTGGGCCGACCATCCCCTGGTTTCAGTAGCGTTTCGATCCAGAGTCCCAGGGTTCAGATGGCTGCTTCTGCGGCCATCCGCGCAGCGTAGTCAGCGGGCGTCAGCCCGCTGAGTTCTTTCTTCGGTCGTTCTTCGTTGTATTCGCGATGCCAGCCTCGGATGATCGTGGTGGCATGGGCAAGGCTTACGAACCAGTGTTCGTTCAGGCATTCATCTCGAAAGCGGCCGTTGAAGGACTCGATATAGGCGTTCTGGTTCGGTTTGCCGGGCTCGATCTGCTTGAGCTGCACATCGTTGTTGTGTGCCCAGTTCAGCATCGCCTTGCAGATGAACTCGGGCCCGTTATCGGACCGCATGATCTTCGGCAGACCGCGGGTAAGTGCCAACTCATCAAGTACACGAGTGACTTGCGTGCCGCTCATTGATCGACCGGGCACGAGTGCCACGCACTCGTGCGTGGCGTCGTCGACGATGCCCAAACACTTGATGGCACGGCCATCGGCGACCCGATCGAACACGAAATCCATTGACCAGACTTCGTTCGCCCGAGCGGGACGCATCAACGGCTGCCGATCAGAGATCGGCACCTTCTTTCGGCGTCTTCGTCGAACCTGCAGGCCTTGCTCGGCATAGAGTCGTTCGACGCGCTTGTGGTTCACGGACCAGCCGGCCTGGCGAAGCTTGAGATAGATCATCGGCGCGCCATAGCGCCGATAACGCTGTGCCAGGCGCAGAATCTCGGCGCGTAAACACGCGTTGCGATCGGGTGCCGGCTGATACCGGAACGCGCTGGCGCTCATCGCCACGACGGCCAGTGAACGCCGTTCGCTCAAGCCGCGCTGGCCCATAAACCGCACCAGCTCGCGCTTGGCTGCTGCGGTTACAATTTTCTTCGCAAGGCCTCGCGCGTGACTTCGTTTTCGAGCATCGACTCGGCTAACAGCCGCTTCAAGCGACTGTTCTCGGCCTCGAGCGCTTTCAGCCGCTTGGCGTCCGAGACGTCCATGCCGCCGAACTTGTTCCGCCACGCGTAGTAACTGCCTTCCGAGAAACCGTGCCGACGGCACAGCTCTTTAACTGGCGTACCGGCCTCAGCCTCTTTGAGAAAATCGATGATCTGCTCTTCGGTGTAGCGCTTCTTCATGTCCAATCTCCAGACTTCGGGTGATTGGACTCCAGATCGGCCTGCTGCTCAATAGCGGGGGGATGGTCGGGAGCACCGTCACAAATCAAATGAAGGCGATCAGTCAGATTATCATCGCCTTCGCATACCGCATTTCGACTTTGTGGAGATGATCGGCCGCGATCGTCTAACTCATCTTGCTCGAAAACGTGCTGGCTGCGGAGAGAAGCATATCCAAATAGCGCTCAAGCTGTGTGCCGGTCATTCCTCTACCGTCGCCCTCTTCAATACTTCCGTCTAAAAACTCTACAGTTGCTATCGAGTCATCTTCGTCTTGATTCAAAAAAACCTTGACGCATTTCGCAACTCTACTAGTTTCACAGGCTCGCTCGTAAGCGCGCCTTCGTACGCCTTCGGTAATGTCGAAGAAATTCGGCAGAACAAAACGCACGAATGGCGCATCGTCGTAATCAAGAAAAATCGCCATGGTAATATCATCCTTGTAAGAAAAGATGATGTCGTAGGTGTTAGAACGCTCGTCTTTTTCAGCTTTTTTAAGCGCCACGCCATTGATTGACCGAAGAAGCTCGGCGTAATGATCAGCCGCATTTTGAATATTTTTGTCACTCATCAATTTCTCTCCTTAAAAGGTTAAATACGTTGCGTCAAAGCAACCTAATCGTCGTCTAAATTTCGCCCCAGCAACGCGATAGAGACCACGATTACTGCGCCGACGGCAATAAAGGTGACGATTATTGACCTGACGTCGGATACGACACTCGCTTGGACTAGAGCGCTCATACCCTCTTTAGAAGCGCCTGGTTCGAGAGCCGCAACGACCAAATCGTATACACTGCCCCCGGATTGCAGTCCGTACCAGTGCATGACTAATTGCAAGAAACTTAAGGTAACGAACGCAGAAATAGCAGCGGTCGCCGCTAGCCGCAACCTGCGCGAATGCTTTTTCTGATAACCAATTACTTTGAGCTTGAAGTCGTCGCCGGCCTCTATTCGAGCGTTTATGGCGCGAAGCATATCTTCCTCGCCCCTCCGTACGCCTAGCGTGTCGACGGAAACTCTTGTGGCGAAGGCGTACGTTTTAAGATCTTGCCTCAGGTCGCTCCAGTACCGCAGGCTTGCGGTTTGTAACTCACTTCGTAACCGGCGCAGATCTTTCTGGATAGAGGCCTGATGATTTAGCTGGTCGCGGGCTTCATGGTAATCAAGCTTTTTATCGGTCTGGTCAGATGGGCTAAGAACAAACTTCCGCCAAGTCAGCATCACAGCCACGGCTAGCAAGGCAAAAATAGACGGCAGCACGACAAATAACGCAAACAACCCGTTCTGCGTAGGCGACACTAGATTATATAAAATTATGCCAACAGCGACGACTGCACAAGGTGATGCGACGCGTGACATTCTAGCCCGGGTGGTAAAAACGGAATAATTGCTCCCCAAGCGATTTTTCCAACCGTTCGCACGTTTCGCGACGATATTTGAATTCTCACTTGCTGACCGTGTTGACGCTTCTGGTCCTACCGCATGAGATACGGCGCGCGCTGCCACGCTCAGTTGCACTAGGTGCCTTGCGGTCTCGCCGAGCAAAAAGCCTTTTCTTGCTATTGTATCGCCGCTATCGTCGAATGATTCTGTCACGTTCGGGTAGTCCGTGTCGCAACGAAGTTCAATATTTGCTATACGGTCGCCAGGCGACGCCGCTTTGCCATTTATCAAATAGTCACGCGCACTTACTGTCTCATCCGCCGTCAATGGAACTAGCGCTACCCCATGCCAAGAACTCGCCAGCACAGCAACTTTGTCGGCGCCTTGCCTTAAAATCGGATACTTCAATGCATATCGCAAGTCGTCAGGCGTATATGCCGCGCCCGTAATAGCATTCTTTATTTTGTTAGGCCCCCGATTTTCTTGCCCATGCTGCGCCGTGAAGTTGGCATCTGACTGGTCGGGTAACGTTATCTTTTTATTCTCCGAAGACGGTCCTTGCTCACTAGCTGTAGGTGGTTTATTAGCGCCTAGACTTTTTTTCGTTTTCGCTTCAGGCAGGTCGTTCCGCGTCTCATCTGTTTTATTAGTCGTGTCGGCATTTATTCGAGTGTACAAGCTTAAATCAAACGTTCTACGCTCGCGGGAATCGGTACTAGAGCTCATACGACCCGATTTTCTCGGATCGATAGATATGTTGTCTGTATCTCTCGAGTTGCTTTTTATTTGATTTGCAGAAAATCTTGTCGTGTTCTCAAATGACTGGCGCGGCGTTACTAAAGCGATGGCAACATAAGCGACTAGTTCTTCGCGGGATAGTTTCCCGGGCTCGGAACCGCTTCTTTCGACGGCGTCCTCCCCCCGTGGCTCCAACTCGTTTAGGCAATTACATAGCGCAGCGAGAACTTGGCGAGCCGTTGCAGGCCGCGATTCCGAATGCTCTAGTTGTACTTCGCGCCTATTCTCAACAGCTCTGTTAAAAGCAACTGCGATTTGACCGACGCTCTCGTAGGAGGCAGCTTCAGACGTTTTTGGATTTTCTGTATCAGCAGCCTCGGGGTTTTCCTCTTCACAATGCCTGATTAAGCGCAATACCCAGGCTGAAGCGTGAATATAGATGACGGCATTACCACGCCGAACACTTATAATATTTTTAAGATAAGGAATATTTGAAGGCTCAGGCGGAAGTAATTCTCTAACCCGCGCTATCAGATCGGAAATGGCATTTGAGGGTTCAGCACAATGAGACATAGGCGATTTATTTTTGAGTTACAGTATAATCGAATTAATGGCCTTGCCTACAAAAAATCAAAGACCGAGGGCTTTCGGTCAATTTAAACTAGCTATTTTGCAAAAATGGCGTTTCGTATGTTCTGCCGGATTAAAAAATATTTTTTAGGTCATTACCTCGAGGGATCTCAAACCGTGACTGCCTTTTTTCATCTAGCGACTCCCAATACTCTCGGCAGTTCCATTCCCGCGCCCATTCTAATCTTCGTTAATTTGCTCTTTTGACAGTCGGCCGCATTCTTGCAACTTGCTCGAGAGGCGGTGATGCTTCGCGCGGTTTTCCTCAAGCAGTTCTTTCGCGCGATCGTATTGTCGTTCGATTAGCTCTAACAATTCCTGTTCGGGAACCTCGTCACGCCACAGATTGGGGGCGTTACTCGAAAACGCGTACATACCGAGCGCGTTTTCGGCGACGGCGCGGGCACGGGCGAGATCGCTGGTTGCGGACCGCCCGCCGGCACCGGTGGATACGTGATCCACTCCCAGAAAGACTTCCTCGGCCGCACGGCCACCCAGCAGTATGCAGATACGATCCAGCAGGTCCTGATAGGTGCCGTTGTTCTCGGACGGCGAAAGCGCGACGAAACCTAAGGCGTCCTCGGTGGGAATCACACTCGCAAAGAGCACCTTCTCGCGCGTCGAAGGGAATAGGCAGGCGAGCACCGCATGGCCGGCTTCGTGGCACGCCGTGCCCGTTAGCGCTTTGGATGACAGCGGCTGGCGTTCGGCTTCCGGTGGAATTCGATAGATCGCGTCGAGCACATCGTGAAAGCGAATTGCACGATTGTCTTCTCTACGTGCGCGCCGGCGGGCATCTCGAACGATGACCTCGATATCGGCGCCCGTCAGGCCGATCGACGCATGCGCGCAGCGGTCAATATCGGTATCGGTCAGCGCATGCGGGTACATTTCGAGGTGATAGGCGTATATCTTGTCGAGCGCCAGGGCGTTGGGCAGGCCCACCTGGATGACCCGGTCGAGCCGGCCCGCTCGCTTCAACGCGGGGTCGACGCGGTCGGCGTAGTTGGTGGCCCCGATGATGAAGAGCTGGTCATCTTGCTGGAACCCGTCGATTTCCGTGAGCAGGTTATTGAGAAAGGCGATATCCCAGGACGCATTCTGCCCTGTGAAGTGCTCGCGATTACCCAGCGTGTCGATCTCGTCGATAAACAGAATGCTGGGTCGGCGTTGGCGCGCGGACGCGAATGTAGCCGACATGTTCCCGACCGCATCCGATAGACCGTCGCCGGACTTCCAGTCTTTCACGGGGCTGATGGAAATGAACGCGATATTGCATTCGTGCGCGATGGCACGGGCGATCGTCGTCTTGCCGGTACCGGGCGGCCCGGCCATTAGTGCGCCCCGATCGACCTCTCGCCACTCGATCTCGCCACGCTTCGCGAGCTCGATATCGCTAATGAGTTGCTGCGCCCAATTCCGAACGGTTTCGATTCCGTGTAAATCGCTAAGGCGTGCGGTATGACCCTGGGTACTAGCGGCTCGTTTCTGGGAGGCGATTTGGACCAGGCCGTTGCGCCAATCGGCGGACGAAAGGGTCGATGCGGCGACCAGGGCCTGGGGCTCAAGACCGTCCAGCGTGCTGCGATCCGTCTCGGGAAGCTCGGTAGCGAGTTTTTCGCGTGTGAACGCCTGTAGACGCTCGAACGATACTTTGGGTATTGCGAGATACCCGTCTTCTCGAATCATGCCGCGGAATTCACCGGGAATGCTCGCTCGCGACGTACAAAGAATCAGCAATCGGAAATTGCGGCGATCCTCGACGGTTTTAAGAATCGCGCCCGCAAATTCGTTGACCTTCTTGTCACCCCCGATGTAGTCAATTCGGAAATTCGGGAGCGCGCTGTTGAGCGCGACGGCAATTTGCTCGTCGAAATAATGAAAGGGATTTTCAACAACAAACGCGGGAAGCAATGCGTTTCCAGCCAGCTTGGCTTGGATGCCTTCGACCACGGGCGAGACCACCAGGGCCCAGATATCAGCTTCGCTTATGCTTTGCTGGCCATCGGATATCGATGCGGTCTTGCTTCTACTGTTATAGCGCAATGTCTTATTCATGTTTTTAGGCTTCACCGTGTCAACTCCAGCGCTCCCAGACGTGGGTACTGCGATTAAATGCTTTGTCATGGTCGCGACAAAAGCAGGTACTGGCACGCCCGCGATCAGGCTCGCCGTGGCGTTTCTTGCGCATCATTCTTTCTTCGAACGGCTTTGGGCAGTGACTGCGAGCGTAATCGCGTGCGGATCGCAGTTAGACGCGGGCACTGCATCGAGATGCAATGTCCAGGACTGCGATTGTTCGGGGAAGTTGACCGGCAGCCTGGCGCCGCGTGGTTCATCGTGCCCGGTCGCATTCGCTTTAATATCGCAGCCATGGGGCAGCGCAGCTAGAGCTTGTAGTTCGATGAACGTATGAGCAGGAATTTCGATGCGGATTTCGCGCCGGTCTTCACCGTGGACGGTGACCCAATCCTCCGCGGAAATCAGCCGCATGTACCCATGGCCGGCGGCGCGATTCGGTAACTTCGATTGACCGGCGTCCGTTTGACGCTTGAGCAGAGCAGGATTCATGGCGAGTGTGGCGGTAGCGCTAAGCGTCAGCGCGAGCGCGACGGCATACCTCGCAAGCGTCACGATGCGTGCTGGCACTAGTGCTGTCCCCCGTTTTGAAAGACAGGCCGCACGCGGCGACCTGTCTACCCTCATTTTGAGAACTATGCCAGCTATGCACTTGCATCGGAAGCGCAGGCTTCGCGGTCGGCACCGACTTTGAACGCCGCTCCGGGCATGACGAGGGCGGCGCCGATGATCACGAGCCAGCCCCAGGAGAGGCTCATGAACTGAATCGGCGAGAAGCTGGCCGGGTCATCGTTGCCCTTGGCGCCGACGTAGATCACCAGCAGAAAACAGACGAACAGCAGATTCAGCAGGCTAGCAAGCACGGCGACGATGGGCCGCTGCCAGTAGAAGCCGGCGGCCGCCGGCGCGGTGAGCGCGAGCACGATGTAGGCCTGTACCTCGTTGCTGGACATCAGGCTGAGTGATGCCTGGGGCGCTGACAGAATGGGCATGAAGACAGAGAAGGCCATGGCGGCGCAGGCGGCTAGACCGGTGATTTTTAATTTCGTCATAACGTGATCCTTGATTATTTGGATGGCGACGCGGGCGATCAGGAATCAGCGGGCCAGCTAGCGAGCAGCGTGTCGTCGCTCACGGGCTGGCGATCGCCGACGGCATAGGCCTTGGCTGAGGTGATGCGGCCTTTGAGTTCCTTGACCGTGTTGTTGCCGTAGCCCACTTGTGTGGTGCCGGCGGATAGCACCTCGATGGTGTAGACGATGACCACGCTGCGATCGATTCGGCCGGAACGGCTGGTGCGGCCTTGGATCATAGTCTGGGCGTCGCCCCGAGCCACGGGCAGGCCGTCGATGTCCACGGCGTCGGTGATGGTCAGCGCGTAGCCGGCCTGGGAGGTCCAGCTATTCGGGTTGTAGAGCCGGCGGCCCAGCGAAATGGAGTAGTAGGCGCTCGGGTCGATCGGATCGAACGCGAACTGCTGTTTGTCGAAATCGTATTCGCCGAACGAGGCGCCGGTGCGGATACGGAATACGGTTTGCTCGGGCCAGGCGTCGACCGCGGATTTGACTTTGGCGGCCGCATCTTCGAGCACGCCTTGCAACGAGAATTCGTTGTTGCGGTTCTGGGTGTAGCGATTCCAGAAGAATGCCTTGGCGAGTTCGGTTTTGTTGGCCGCGTAGTCGTAGTCCGGCTGTTGCTTGAGCCAAGTAAGATAGAACACGGGTTCTTCGAAGGCGTAGGTGCCGTCGTCGTTGGGCGTTGGGCTGGGCACGGCGGCGGTAAGCGTCGCGCTGTACAGGCACAGCAAGGCAGCGGCCATGAGATGGCGGTAGGTCATGAGAGTCTCCTGAATACGGGTTCCGGCGCGTGAGTCACGCCGTGGTTCGATGTGACTGGCATTGCCGCTTACTGGCGTTCGAGCATCATTTCGGTGGGCTTGCCGTCGAGCTGCGCCAAGGCGCGTACGCCGCCCGTGAACTCGAATTTGGCCTGGTCGGAGGCCTCGATATGCGTGATCCGCATGCCCCCGTTGAGCATCTCGTTCTTGAACACGAGCGCGCCGTTTTCCAGGTAGAAGACGACGTCGTTGTTCGGATCGTCATCGTTTTCGAGATCGACGCGAAAATTGTCGTTATTGCGTTCGATGGTCACGACGCCGGGATCGTTCGGGTCGACGGTCTGCCAGGTATCGACATACACGGCACCGGGCTCGCTGGTGCACGCCGTTACGGCCAAGAGAAGTACGACGGACACGCAGGCGAGCACGGGGTGAAACAGGTTGGATGGGTTCATGGTTCTGACCTCGTTGGGATGGGTGACGCCGCCCGACCGGCGAACCGGTGGAGCGGCGAGGTCAGATTGCACAAGCGGCCGGGATTCAAGCTGTCGGCTGGCTTGCGCGTAGCTTTCGGTTAACTTTCGTTATTAGAAACAGAATGTTGCATCGCTCTTTCGAGCACACGCGACGCCGTATTCAAAGACCGATATCTCGCCCGCTAGGCTTCATGCGCCCGCTTCCGCGCTGATTTCGGCGAGGCTTGACCGCTGCGAGGCGGTCAACACTCCGTTCCGGTCGGCGGTTCTCAGAGCCTGCAGGTAGGACGCGGTGCCATCGCGACCCAGCGCAGAAATGCAACGCACGGTTTCGATGGCAATCGCGGCGTCGAGCTCGTTGTATTTGTTTCCCAACGTTGGAATCTGAAGCGAATTCTCGAGCCGCTCGATTTGCGCGTCGCAGTGACCACTGTGACGCGCAGTACGTGCAAGGGGAGCGATAAGCGTTCTACCCCACCAGGTACTGTAGTGGTAAGGGAGTTCGCGGGTGATCGCCAGCGCGTCCTGAAACGTGGCATAGGCCTCATCCCATCTTTCGAGTGCGATCAGCGCATGACCGCGTCCGGCCAGCGCACCCGCCACCGCGGTGCTGCTGCCGGCGAATACCGGCGTCATCCGTTCAAGCAGATCATCGAAAGCTGCCAGCCGTTCATCAGGAGCGAGCGTATCGGCCGTGTGCGTCAGGTAGCGCAACCGGGCAGCCAATCGTGTGGGTGCCGGATACTCCAGCTCGGCGGTCTCCAGCTCGTCGAGAATCGATTGCGCAGTGTCGCGATTACCGGCAGCGGCTTCGACAGCGACTAATCCGGCCTTGTAGTCCGGCGTGTCCGGCGCAGCTTTCAGCGCGGCATCGATTCGTTGCCGCGCTCGGTCGTAGTCGCCTTCTGCATAGGCCCGGAGCCCGTCGGCATAAGCCACGCCGGCACGACTCGTCGGTTTCGAATAAGACTGGTTGCCGGACACGACGCGGCTGAGCCAGTCGGCGGTAATGTCGGGGGTGCTGAACAGGTGATAACGCAGCGTGCTGAGCTCGCCTACGGGCGTTGCGGGTTCGGTGGCCGGCGCGTCAGCGCCTACGGGCGGACTCGTGGACGCGGGGCCTGCCGTGTTTGCCTGCGATTTCGCCCACGGCGGCGGCGCCTCGCGGCTGTCGAAGATGTGCATCAACCCTAGCCCGGCGCCGGCGATTGCAATCACCGCAATAATGGCAGCCGCGGTATAGCCGATCGTTCGTCCGCTCTGTCGGGTATCCGTCACCTCAGACGCAGACAAATCGTAAGCCCGGGCGGCGTCGTCCAGCGGCGCTACCGCTAATAATTCATATGCACTTTGCCCCCTGGCGGCCGATTTCAGAACGTCGGCGTCCGCACCCAGTACCTTTCGAACCCGGCTCATCGCCGTATTGATGCCCTGCGTTGTGACGGCGGCATTGGCCCAGTGCGCATGGGCCAACTCGTCGTGCGTCGCGCGGTGGCCTTCGCGAGTGATCAGGAAGGCGAGAATATCGGCGGCTTGTGCCCCGCATTCGCCGATCTGATCCTTCGCATCAACCCTCCGCCGTCCCGCGTCGAAGATCGCGTGCTCCCCGATCCGCCAGCGGCCCTTCAGTTCCCGCCAGTCGACCGTGCTGGCTTTTGCTGTTTTGGTTTTGTCCATGTCGTCTCCCCGAATCAACCGCCGTCCCAGCCTATTTTCCGCGCATAGTTCTAGCGCATTTCGCCGCTTTTGCGACAAGTCGCCGGGCGAATCCTGATGTTTTCGTTCTCAAAGCCGCCACGTTTGCGCAAATGCCGACGGCCCGCTACAACGGCGACAGCAACAAGCCAATCTACCACCGCGTACCTCCCATGCGACTTCGCGTGCTATCGGATCTACACCTGGAATCCTTCGACCACCCCGCCGATGTCGCCATCCATGACGACGTGGACTGCGACGTAGTGGTGCTCGCCGGCGATATCGCACAGGGCATGGACGGCTTGGAATGAGCGGCGGATACATTCATCTCTCGCCAGATCCACTACGTGATGGGCAACCATGAGTACTACGATGAAGATCGGCACGAGACTCTGGCCTGCGCCCGTGATATGGCGCAGCGGCTAGGCATTCATTTACTGGAAAAAAATGAGGTGCGGTTGGGCGGCGTGCGGTTTCTGGGATGCACGCTGTGGTCCGGCTTTGAGGGCCCGGGGTATTCCTGGGAACAGGCGACCGATCTCGCGCACCTCGTGCTCGCGGACTTCAGTTATATCGGCAACGGCGACAAGGCGTTCACGCCACTCGACATGACACTCGAACACGATGAAAGTCGCGTGTGGCTGACACGCATGCTCGATCCCGCGATGCCATCGGTCGTGATCACGCACTTTTCGCCGGCCCGCATTGGTTTGAATCCGTGGTTTAACAGCGACGACGCACTCACGTCCTATTTCCATAACGACCTGTCGCACCTGATGGGTAACGCAGCGCCGCTGTGGATTCATGGCCATCATCATCACTCGTTCGATGAAACCGTCTCCGGTCGTGACGGGTAGACTCGGATCGTGAGCAACCAGCGCGGATATGCTGACGAGACGACCGGTTTTAGCGCCGATTTCGTGGTGGAACTCGGATGACTGAACCGAACGTTATCGTCTTGGGCGATACGCACGGCGATCACGCCCACGTGATCGATCTGGCGCGCTCGCATCGCCCGCACGCGATGATCCATGTCGGCGATTTCGATCTTGAAGAGCCGTTTATCCGAGCCTTCGCCCAGGTGCTCGAAATCTGCCCGCTGTATTTCGTGGCCGGCAACCACGATTTCGACAACGCGGACTACTACGACCACCTGTTTCAGGACACAGCCGAGTTCAATCTGCACGGGCGTGTGGCCGATGTATGCGGGCTACGAATCGCCGGTCTGGGCGGCAATTTCCAGTCACGTATCTGGTATCCGCCGAATATCATGCCGCGCTTCGATAGCCGCAACGAATTTCTCCGGACCTGCGGTAAAGGCAACTGGTGGCGTGGTGGCCTGCCGCTGAAGCGTCGTGGGGCGATTTGGCCCAACGAGGTCGCTAGACTTGCGAAAAAACGCGCCGATTTGATCATTACGCACGAAGCGCCGGGCTGCCATCGATACGGTTTCGAGGCTCTGACGCGACTCGCTCATGATCTTGGCGCACAAACGCTCTACCACGGCCACGTTCACGAGCACTACACCCACCGCGCGGATGAGCGCGGCTTGACTGTTCATGGCGTTGCGCTCGGCGCAGCCGTCGACCTGGACGGCAACTTGCTCCATTGGGGCTCGCACTAGGCCGTGTAAAGCCTCTTATTCGTTCACAGGTCCAAGCCCGAGCCAGCTAATCTACCGGCGGTAGTCAAACCCTGCCAGACGGCCGGTGCCAGTGGCAGTTCTATGATGCGGCCGATGCCCGGAGCGCTTATCGGCATGATCATAGGAGCCCTCATAAGCCCGTTCGGGTGACGTTGTCTTGATCAGGCGTTCGACCTAGCTGTGGGGCCGGGGCTATAGGCTCTCGTGCGGCGATGGTGGATGCCCAGTCGCGGGCAAGTCTTGGCCACTGCAGCGAAATTGAATTCAAAAAAATCTCAGATCTATACCACCTCCATGAGCAGGTCACTCGCTGGCCTCGAATCACTTTTACACATGGAGAATTTATGTCAGTTCAATGCCCTATCTGTCGCTCTGAGGAGATCATCGAGACTCACACGGGCCGTAAGGTTTGCAGTGTGATCGGCACTGGCGCCGGTGCGGCCAGTGGCCTCGCTTCGTCACTTATGACATCTACGACCGGAGCACGAGTTGGTGCCACCGCAGGCGCCTTCGCCGGACCGGTTGGCGTAGCTATCGGTGGCCTCGCGGGGGCCATTCTTGGCGGTCTGGTCGGGGGAGTTGCTGGAGGTGCCGCTGGTGCCTCTCTCGGGAATATCGTAGACGAATCGATTCTCGACAATCTCGAGTGCCGCGATTGCGGACACCGTTTTAGCCTGGCTCACGCCGAGCCTGATTAGACGACCTTACAGATCAACGCTGATAGATCCCTACCCGCTTACGCGGGTTTTTTTATGCCGTTAAACGGCGCCGTTCCTCATCAATCCCACTGAAAACTGAGCGAAATAGCTCTCAGATTCGCCTCAGAAAAATGGCTTTCCTTCGCAACTTAATGGGCAAGTCGCCCAGTTGCTAGGGGGCCCATACCCGTAATTCAACTAGGAGAATATTCATGGCACATTTCGTGGAGAACATGGCTTATGTTGGGAAGGTCCCGTGGCACGGACTTGGTAACCAGCTATCGGAGAATCAGCCGATTGAGATCTGGCGTAAGCAAGCTGGACTCGATTGGGCGATCAAAGAATCACCGGTCCGGTACATCAATGAAGGCTGCGACCGCATTGGAGAGCTTCTCTCATTCGATAAGCACAAAGTGCTTTATCGTTCCGATAACTTGGCGCCTTTGTCCGTCGTCAGCGACCGGTACAACGTAGTCCAGCCCGAGCAAATACTGGAGTTCTACCGGGATCTGACAGAAATATCCGGCTTCCAACTGGAAACTGCCGGAGTGCTTAAAGGCGGTCGAAAGATTTGGGCGCTGGCACGGACCGGCCAGCATGGCGTGATCGCCGGCAATGATCGGACCAATGCGTACGTTCTTTTAGCCACTGCCTGCGACGGGACTCTCGCCACGACCGCCCAGTTCACGGCCGTGCGGGTGGTTTGTAACAACACCCTAGCAGTAGCGCTCGACGGAAGATCCGAAGCCATCAAGGTATCTCACCGTTCGGTCTTCGATTCCGATGCGATCAAGAAACGACTCGGGATCAACATATCGGCCTGGGACGACTTCATGTACCGGCTCAAAGCCCTCAGTGCGCGTCGGGTCAATACAAGCGAAGCGGAGCAATTCGTCAAAAATCTTTTCGCACCGGATACACACGTCAGCACGCGCGAATCCTCACGGACGTCACCAGGGCCGACTTCGAGCAGAGAGCCTAATGCCAGAGCCATCAAACGTGTTCTAAGTTTGTTCGAAGGCAAAGGACGTGGCTCGACATTATCCTCATCTCAGAACACGGCTTACGGGCTGATCAATGCGGTGACAGAGTTTGTCGATCACGAGAAAAGAGCGCGAAGCACTGACAACCGGTTGGATTCAGCTTGGTTCGGCCTAGGTGCGGACTTGAAGGACAAAGCCTTGGATCATGCGGTCAAACTAATAGCGTAAGTAGCGACGATGGTCGTTGAAGCTCGGCAGCGCATGCCGAGCTTTTTTTTGGCTTAATCCTTAGTAGCATCCGATCGGGGTTTGCTGTAAGACTCGGCGCTGATAACAACGCCGTGAAAGCGGCGGTCTGTTGCTCTTTGCTGTGTGCCCTACCGATAGCCAAGCATATTCCCAGTGTTGTGGCTGGAGCCACAACACTGGGAATATGCTGATCGACGCACATTGCTTGCGAAAGGGCGCCGCCTTTATCGGTGTTCAAATCTGCTCGGAGTCCGGAACTCGACCTGAAATCCGCTCCGGAGATACTTCCATCGCCATGCTGATTTATCTTGATGCTTGGCACTATCTTTACGACTCGTCTCGCTCTTCGATACGAGCCATTATCCAGTCATCGATCTCCTGTTCCACCCACGCCACTGAGCGTCCCCCAAGCGAAACACTTTTGGGGAACGCTCCTTCAGAGATAAGACGGTAGACCGATGAGCGCCCTAGCCCTGTGCGGCCCATAACCTGCTTCAAACGTAAGAGATTCACTATTTTTTGCCTCGCATGTTTTTGGTTCATGCGATAGGCGTCATGATTAAAGAATTACATCCGGTGCGAAGATCGACTGCAGCCGAAATGATGTGAGCCATCGCCGAACGGCTTCGTGGCCGCTTTGGCGAAGTAGCTAATGCGTGTGATCAAACCGGCATAAGCCTGAGGATAAGACCGCGAATTACGATTGATGTGGTACACGGCATTTTGTGGAAAGTGAACAAGCCCGGAGGACTCCGAGGCTGAAAGCCCTAACGCGCTAGCCCAGGCCTGAATAATCCGAGCAGCCATGTTCGAGCCACCACTAAAATTACCCAGATGATGGTAGGCGTGTCCGCTGAGCAAAAGACAGCAGTGATAATGCGGGTTCGATGATGCGCACCGCTCCTTGACCCAGATATAACTTAGAGGCGTACGGTGAAATCGACGGCCTTCTCGAGCCTTCTGACATTGGTCCGCCTCGATCTTCGCTTTAAGCGAAGACAAGAACTTCGTAATCGTGCGCGAATTAACATCAGAGGCCGCGGCAGGCAATCTCAAATCGCAGCGGACCGCCGTTACTCGACTAGCACATCCCACGGCATGGTCGATAACCTTTTGAGACCGAATGAGGTATTCCTGGATATACGGGCTGTGGCAACGAGGCAATGGTACGCCCCGCCAGTCGTGACAATAAATTAGAGTGAGATTACGGTTAATCGGGTGCGTGATGGCCATTGCTTATTTCCTGTGAGTTGATCACAAGATCAGCACTAGCCTTAAGGATTTACAGATTCATGTTGGGCGTACCTATTTGCCGATCTGAATGAGCGTGATTACCTGTATCCTAGGGCGAACATAATCGACAACAGATGGACGAATAACTTGTAGGTGCGGCATAGATCGGCGCGTGGTGTTGTCTTACGTATCAATACATTGGTGCAGCTATTGCTGTCGAGCTATTAGATATTGTTAGTGTTCATAATATTTCTATAGCCGACGCGAGTAACCCACCGCTAATCGCCATTCTAGGCGCCACAGCCGCTGTAGCTGAGCAAGAAACTCGCCAAGTTTTACTCCGATAAAATATCAGGTCAGACCTGGAGTCGTGAGCGGCTTTCTCAGCTATAAATCAACTACCTAGCTGCGCGTTAAGTTTGGTTGCTCTTATCACCCATCTTCGCAACGGATTGTTGCCACGAATGAGACTTTCGCTCATGGATATTGGCAACAGTCGTTCGATAAGTCGGCGGCGCAGCACTGGCGTGGAAATACTCGTTAGATTTAACGCCCGGTTGCATATCGTCAACAGCGTGACGGCCTTGTCGCCCCGCGGACGGCGAATGCCTTACCTCGGCAAAGTGCCAACAAAAAATTAGGTGATTCCGACGATCTTCAGCCTCGATCTTTCGACACATTTCATTGACCGACTGCGCTCATGCTGCAGTTGATCTCGTGTCTTCAAGGAACCTCTAACACTCGCCGCTGTTCAACTGCGTACCACGGTCGAAACGTAGAACGCGAATGCAGCTGGCTTTTTCATTGTCATAGCACGACGACTCGTGCCGATCGGCGTGATCCCCGCAGTCGCCCGTAGCGTGAATCGTTTTCATCACACCGAAATAGTCGCTTATTGTCGGCCTGGCAACGCCTCGGCAAACTAAGCGCAAAGGGATATTCGCGGCTACGCGGGACGCGCACAAAGCGGCATATCAAACGGGGTAGGAAGCTGCTCGCCACCGCAACGGATCGCTACATACCTTTCGACGCCGCCCTCGTGAAGGACGCTGCCGCAGTCGCCTATAAAATCACGCTCCCGTTTTGTCGTGACTACCTCGCACTTCAACGCCGCGAGCTTTGATCAGGCAACGTACCCACGCCCTGAAAGTCGGGTTTGGGACTATGCGCCGCGTCTCGACACCAGGAATTGAGCAGCATCGGTCCGACGCTAATATCACGGGCGACCTGAGCGGCACTAGATTCTGATGGCCCTACCAGTTCGACGACTTTTGCCCTGGCTCCGGCACTGTACGTTTTGCGTTATGAGGCAACACTCCTTTAGTTCCTTGGCGACGCGCTTTTCGAAGGGCTGCATTGACGACCATTTGCGCTTGTCTTCTGCAAAAGGTATACACGAATTTCTACGTCAATATCTGCACGTTTATCTACTAAGAAACCTACATGCCAATGGACATGTATCTCTACCTTGTAGATATTCGTGTTTCTGTCACCCGCTGGACTATAAGCATGGCGATAACCAGGCAAACAAACCTCCCCCAACAGATGAAGCATTTCGGCGACAGAGAACTTCGCTGGCTATGGGAATTGATGAACAACGAAGGCGCAGAACTAGGCGATTGGCACACCGCAAACGGAACCATCGCGCGCCAAAACATCATTGCCCGAGCCATCGCCGGACATAGCGATCCGCAATCAATTACTGAACACCTTCGCGACTCAACGACCGAAGCTCTGATCGATATCAGGCGATTCGACTGGATCGACGCAAAATCGGATCGGCTACTGATTTGGCTTCTTACTGAGCTTAAATACTCACAACTCTGGTTATCTGACTCATGTCGAGAATTTATACCTGAGGCGGTTCCTCGAGAGGACCGGAAAGATCTTGTAATCTCTCTAATAGATCGCGCAAGCAACATAAAAAAAGTAAAGCTTCAATGGCTCGCTAACGCCAAAGATCGGTGGGTACAGTCAGCAACCCCCGAGTCTTTGACCAAGTGGATAAATTTGGATGATGAAACCCAGCTTAAATGGGCTCTTAATTATCTAACCGACCGCGGTAAAGCACGCTATCGATTTTCGCCGCTCGATAACCGAGATTACTACGCTGCGGTTTTATCCACACTTGATCATATTTCCAGGGAAAACCCTGACAGTGCCGCACTACTTATTATAAGAATGAAGAGAAACTGGTCTCAAAAGAAGTGGCGCGACTTCAACAATTCAAAAATAACTTGCCAGATTTCGTTGAATAGAGATGCAAAAAAGATGCTTGATAAGCTAGCCAGAAAGAGCGGAGTAACGCTATCCGAGCTTGTCGAAAGACAAATTCGTGATGCATTCCATTCCGACTGACCTAGCCTCGGTCCACGATAGTATCCGCCGAGGATCGGGCCATGGACCTAGGTTGCGGCGCTATTGAACCCTGCGCAGGCGTGCCAGTGAGGGAAAGAAAACGCAACCTAATCCCGCTTTCATGGATGCCCTAAGTGAGGGTGTTCGGACTCTTCAAACGCACAATACGAGCATTTTATCTCGACTCCAAACAAGAGCTGGTGCCGGACAAACGGCGACTTAACGACAGTTACCAGCATTGGCGTAGACATAGATCGCTGGGGGTTCACCCATAATGATGAGAAGCTCGGCGGATTGGCGAAGGCTGCTGATTTGTATTCGACCGCATTGAAACGGGAATAGCGACGTTAGACAAATTGGGTTATCGAATTTCCGCTTGCTGCCAAGCGCTCCAAGAAATCAGCCCACGCCTGCATCATCCGACGTCGTTCGTCCAAATGCTCGGCGTAGTTGTACGCGGCTCGAACATTATCCCTTTCAGCGTGTGCTAGCTGTCTTTCAATCGCGTCTCTATTCCAGCCCTGTTCGTTCAGCAGCGTGGACGCCATGCTGCGGAATCCGTGCCCAGTCATCTGGTCTTTTTCGTACCCCATTCGGCGTAGGGCAGCGTTGATTGTGTTCTCACTCATCGGCCGGTCTGTCGAGCGCGCGCCTGGAAACACATAGCGCCCACGCCCGGTTAAGGGCTGAAGCTCGCGCAATACTTCGACCGCCTGAGTCGATAACGGCACAATATGCGGCGCATCCATCTTCATGCGCTTTGCTGGTATGCGCCACTCAGCTCCATCGAGGTCAAACTCAAGCCATTCGGCTCTTCGGAGCTCGCCAGGCCGGACAAATAGCAGCGGTGCCAATTGCAGGCCGCACCGGGTCACAAACTGCCCCTCGTACCCTTCGATAGCTCTCAGCAGCGGTCCGATGTCCGCTGGCCGGGTAATACTTGCGTGATGCCTCGTGCGTTTTGTCTTGAGCGCCCCTGCCAGGTCTTGTGTCGGATCTCTTGACGCCCTCCCCGTAGCGACCGCGAACCGCATTACCTGACCGACCAATTGCTTAACGCGGTGCGAGGTCTCAATAGCGCCCCGGGCCTCAGTTCGCCGTAGCATCCGCAAAACTTCCGGCGGTTCCAACTCGTGCACCTTGGTCGTGCCGATCCACGGGAAAGCGTCACGCTCAAGCCGGCGCGTAACCTGACGCTTGTTGCTTTCGCCCCATTCGCCGCTCCTGGCCTCTATCCACTCGCGCGCTACTGCCTCAAACGTGTCTGATTCGCTCTGAGCGCGCTTCTCGGCTTGTTTCTGCGCACTCGGGTCGATCCCTGCCGCGAGAGCTTTACGAGCGTCTGCTCGTCGCTCACGCGCTGTAGCAAGCGATACGTCAGGAAACGTGCCGAGCGATAGCAGCTTTTCCTTGCCAGCGACCCGGTATTTCAGCCGCCAGTACTTCGAGCCGTTCGTATTCACCAGCAGAAACATGCCGTCGCCATCGCTGAGCTTGTAGGGCTTAGCAGCGGCTTTTGCCTTGCTGATTCTCGTCGCGGTGAGCTTCATTGGGGGTATCGTCTCGAGACACGGGGCGTGTACCCCATTATTTACCCCCAGGTACCCCCGGATTGCAACGGATATCCTTGGACCTGCACGGAAACGACAGACACAAAAAAGCCCGTAAATACGGGCCGATAAAGACTTTATTAGACGTTGTGGGACTCGATAATGGAGGCCAGGCCCGGAATCGAACCGAGGTACGCGGCTTTGCAGGCCGCTGCATAACCACTCTGCCACCTGGCCGGTGCGGTGACTCCGGGCTACAGCGTGCCGGGTCCCGATAAACAAAAACCCCGACCGGTCCGGCCGAGGTTTCGGCGGTGTCTATTGGAGCGGGAAACGAGATTCGAACTCGCGACCCCAACCTTGGCAAGGTTGTGCTCTACCACTGAGCTATTCCCGCCCGTCGAGAGCGCATATTCTAGGCCAGACTGTTTATCTGTCAAGGCATTTATCCGAACAAACTGAAATGCCCGGATTATCTGACGTGCTCAGCGCTCCATGCTCAGGCGTGGCCAGGCCTGACGCAGGTAGATGATCATCGACCAGAGCGTGAGTGCCGCAGCGATCACAAGCAGCACGACACCTGCCAGATAAATCCCGCGACGCTGCATGAGATCAAACAGCATGAGGAAGATCGCGGCCATTTGGATGGCGGTCTTGTACTTGCCGAGCGAGCCGACGGCGACCACACCCCGCTCACCCAGTTCTGCCATCCATTCACGCAGCGCCGAGACAGTCAGCTCCCGGCCCACGATTATGGTGGCCGGCAGCGCAACGTAGTAATGCGGATCACGGTAGACGAGCATCACCAGAACCGCGCACACGATGAGCTTGTCGGCGACCGGATCCAGAAAGGCGCCGAACGCGGACGTCTGATTCCAGCGCCGGGCCAGATAGCCGTCCAGCCAGTCGGTCGCCAGCGCAATACCGAACAGGATCGCGGCCGTCGTATTCGCGATCGGCCAGGGCACGAACATCAGCCCCACCACGAAAGGGATGAGGATGAGCCGGAACAGGGTCAGCCAGATGGGCAGGTTCAAACGTGTCTCCTCGTCGCGCCGGCAGGCGGTGGCCTGGGTTGGTTGGCTCAGGCCGTGTGGTGAAAATAATCGTAGATTCGTTGCGCCATGGTCGCACTGATTCCCTCGACGCGCGCAAGTTCGGTAATCCCGGCGCGGGCCACTTGCTTGGGACCACCAAAGGTCTGAAGCAGCTTCTTGCGTCGCTTCGGACCCAGCCCCTCGACCCCGTCCAACATCGATGTCTGCCGCGCTTTGCCACGCTGACCCCGGTGTGCGGCAATAGCGAACCGGTGGGCTTCGTCGCGAATCTGCTGAATAAGATGCAGGCCTGGCGAGTCCGATGGCAGTATGAGAGGTGAGCCGTGGCCCGGCAAGAACAGCTGTTCCAGGCCTGGCTTGCGGGACGAACCCTTGGCGACGCCCAGGATCTGGACGCCTGTGATCTCAAGCTCCCGAAGCGTGTCGACAGCCACGCCGAGCTGACCCTTGCCACCGTCGATGAGCAGCAGATCCGGCGTGGCGGCTTCACCGCTCTTCACGCGCTTGAAGCGACGTGTGAGAGCCTGGCGCATGGCGGCGTAATCGTCGCCCGGTTCGATCCCTTCGATATTGAAGCGCCGATACGCGGATTTCTGCGGCGCACCGGCTTCAAAGACAACACAGGAAGCCACCGCCCGCTCGCCCTGGCTATGGCTGATATCGAAACAGGCCATCTGCATTGGCGGCCGCTCCAGCTTGAGCGCTTTCGCCAGCGAATCGAGCCGTTTTTCCACGCCGGCCCGGCTGGCCTGATGCGCCGACAGCGTCTGCGTGAGCGTCGCACGCGTGTTGTCGAGCCAGCGCTTGCGCTCGCCGCGTACAGTGGTCTTGAACAGCACGCGACGGCTGCCGCGCCCGCTCAGGCTTTCCGCCAGCCAGGCGTCGTCGCTGGGCAACGGGTCTACCAGCAGTTCCGGCGGCGGTTTACGCTCCAGATAATACTGGCTGATGAATGCCGCCATCGCATCGCCGACCGTCGTGCCGCTCGGCGCATTCGGAAAGAAGCTGCGATGGCCGAGATTGATGCCGCCGCGCACGGTCACCACCACGACCGCCGCGACGCCGCCGTCGATGGCCCCGCAGATCAGGTCGAAATCGCCCTGCCCGCCGACCTTCTGGCTCTGGGACTGCAGACGCCGCAGGGCCGAAATCTTCTCGCGCAGGCGGGCCGCCGTCTCGAAATCCAGGATTTTAGCCGCCTGCTCCATATCGCCCACTAATCGGTCGATCAATTTCTCGTTGCGACCTTCGAGCAGTTCCACGGCGTCGTGCACATCACGTGCGTAATCGTCGCGGCTGATATAGCCCACGCATGGCGCGGTACAGCGTTTGATCTGATATTGCAGACAGGGGCGCGACCGGTTCTCGAAGAAACTGTCACGACAGTTACGCAAGCGAAACAGGCGCATGAGCGTGTCTTGTGTGTTCTTCACGGCCGAAGCACTCGGGAACGGGCCGAAATAATGGCCTTTGCGCTTCTGCGCGCCGCGGTGATACACCACCCGCGGGAAATCGTTGTCGCCGGTCAGCAGCAGATACGGATAGCTCTTGTCATCCCGCAGATACACGTTATATCGCGGACGATGCTGCTTGATGAGCGTCGACTCGAGCAGCAGCGCCTCGTCTTCGGTGTGGGTGATCGAAACCTCGATATCGACCACCTGATCGAGCATGGACTCGGTCTTGGCGTTGCCGGAGGCCCGCAGGAAGTAACTGGAGACACGCTTCTTCAGGTTCTTGGCCTTGCCGACATAGAGCACATCGCCCTTGCCGTCGTACATGCGATAGACACCCGGCGCCTGGGTGAGTTGGCGCAGGTAGCGCGTGGAGTCGAAGCCGGCTTTGGTCATGGCATCACTATGGCGCTGTTGTGCGCTGGGGCAAGTCGACCCTCGCGATAAATATGCGGGCACGTGCGAAGACGTCGGCTAACATCATTGGCGTGAGCCGACGCCCTGTCATGTCGTAGCACTTGGCGTTGAACGCATCGATAATGACGCGTCCGTGGCCAGAGCAATGGGCCGCATCGCGGCCTGCCGCAAGCCGCCCCCTGGCGCTGCCCGCGCAGGGCTGGACCTACAGGCACTCCCACCAAGGATCAGCAATACGCTCGATCGATGGATCTGGAGGCCATTCAGACGCTTGTTCACGGCACCTTCCCGGCTTCTATCCGACAGCAGGCATCTGACCGATCGGTAGCGCGACGGTCCAATAACACGCGGATTTACTTGGGCAGGACGGCGACGACTGGGAGCCGAATTGATAACGCATATGAAAAAACAGCGAGCTGGGCCGAGCGCCGGCAACCAACGTCCGGCCCTATTCGCCGCGTGTATTTCGTACGCCTGGCCGAATCGAGCGCTGGGGTGTCGGCAGATGGCAGTGTGCAGCGGCGCAAAATGAAAGCGAGTGCCCGACCTATCTGCGGCTTGCAGAACGCCTCGATCCATCGTCAGCGCGCCGTCTACGGCAGGCAGTCAAGCCACGACCTCAGGCCAGATATAGCTTTAATACTATCGTTTAAGTCATTGCTGTATATGTATAACTCTCACTCGACGAACGTTGGCGGCGCGCCGAAGCGCAAACCAAACCCGTATCAAATCTTCGGCACTGGCCATTGGCTCATTCCGCGATCGACAGCTCGGATTCGGAGACGATAACGCCGTCCAGATCGGCATAGAGCCAGTCGCCGGGCATGAACGATACGCCCGCAAAGCGAACCGGCGCATCCCGTTCACCCTGGTTCTTCTTGTTCGATTTCTTCGGGTGGGTGTTCATCGCCTTCACGGCAACATCCATCTGCGAGATTTCGCCGCTGTCACGAATACAGCCATAGACAACGATGCCGGCCCAGTCGTTGTCGATTGCAAGCTGGGCCAGATTATCGCCCAGCAGCGCGCAGCGATCCGATGCGCCGCCGTCGACCACCAGTACGCGGCCCTCGCCCGGTTCCTCGAGCGCCGACCGCACCAGGGAGTTGTCCTCGAAGCACTTCACAGTGCTGATCGGGCCGAAGAACTCGAGCCGGCCACCGAAGTCGGTGAGGATCGGCTCGGCAATCTGGATCTGGTCGCTGAATTCGTCACAGAGATCGGCTACAGGATGCATGGCTTTGCTCGCTTGAATATAAAGTTGACTATCGTTTGCTGTGGCGATTGGCGCCGCGACGGCAATCCAGGGAGGCCTAAGGCCTCCCTACAGAAAACGCTATGGCCTGGCTGCCCGTGATCGGCCGCGGGCATTTTCGAATAGAACTCAGTTCATGTACCCGCGCTCGGTGCGGCGCGCGCCCCAACCGCCAACACCGGCAAGGCTGGCAAGCGACAACAACAGGAAGTAGCACGCGGTCCACGCCGGCAGGCTGATGCCCATGAACGCGCCCTTGACCTCAGCGCAGCTCGCATCGCCGCGGAGCACGGTGGTCAGCACCTCGGTCAGCGGCATGATATCGACCAGGTAATCCAAACCGGGCCCGCAGGCCGGAACCTGATCGGCCGGAAGATGCATGAGCCAGACATGGCGTGCTGCAATCGCCAGGCCGATCAGCGCACTGAGCAGGGCCAGCGCGGCATAGACTCTATGCCCGGCGGCCTTCGGGCCGTGGATGAAACCGAGCAGACAGAACAGTCCGACGCCCGCCATCGCCACGCGCTGGAAGATACACAGCGGACAGGGCTCGAGACCCGATACGTACTGCAGATAGTAGGCAAAGGCCAATGCACCGGCCGCGGCCAGAAAGCCCGCCAGGAAATAGATCCGTGTATTCATGGCGCGATCATCCCACAGCCCTTCAAACGCGACAATCGACATACTGCGGGCAGCGGCGTGTCGCCAGGTCGATGGGCGATGAAGGACAGCTACGGGCTATACAGAAATCAATGCGCGTCGGCGTGCTGAGTGCACACTTGCAAGCCCGCCACGGGGAGCGGGCCGGCGCCAACCGCGACGATTCAATCCGAGGCACCCTGGGTCTCCGCGGCGACCCGGCTTTCAAGCATGCGCATGATCGCGCGCTCTTCCGGCCCGACACTTTGGCCGTCCGCCAGTTCGTGCTCGATCAGCGCCAGGAAATGGCTGAGCGTGCGCCCGTCCAGATAAGTCTCGATCACACGCGGGTCGATATAGCTGTCGCGTGCAATGGCGGGCGTGTTGCCCAATCGTTCAGCCACGCGTGCCACGACATCGCGCACGTTTTTCTGGTTGGTCTTGTCGTCGACGCCCAGGCCCAGTTCATCCAGCGCCAGCGCCGCCAGCGACGTGCCGGCCCAGGTGCGGAAATCCTTGGCGCTGTAAGCGTCGCCCATAACCTGATGAATATAGTCGTTGAGATCGGCGCTGTCGACATAGATTTTGTCGCCATCGTCGTCGATGTACTTGAAGATCTCGTAGCCCGGCTCGGCGTCCAGCTCGGCGACAATCCTGGCCAGCCGTGCGTCCGCAACCACGCGATGCTGCTGCTTGCCGCTCTTGCCGCTGTAATCGAAGATCAACTCGTCGCCGTCGATGGTCAGGTGCCGGGAGCGCATGGTAGTCAGGCCGTACGATTCGTTTTCGCGCACATAGCGGTCGCTGCCGGGGCGGAAATAGGCGATATCGATCAAGCGCACCATACAGGCGAGCACTTTTTCGCGGCTCATGCCGTCGCGGGCAAGATGCTGGCCGGTCGCCCGCCGCATTGTGGCCAGGCGTGAGGCAAACTCGACGAGCCTTGCGAACTTCGCCTCGCGCTGGGCGCTGGTATAGGCATCGTTGTAGATATATTGCTTGCGTCCGGCGTCATCGCGACCGGTTGCCCAGACCTGTGCGCCGCGATCCAGCACGATCTCGACATCGCGCCACGCGGGCGGGATGACAAGCGACGCGATCCAGCGGCGCCACCGCCGGTCGGCCAGCGTCTTGCCGTCGCTGCGCCCGCCGACATAACGATAGGTGACGCCACGCCCCCATCGCAGGCGGGTCACGGTCGGTGCGGTATCTGTGTCCATAGGTTGTTGTCTTCCGTGATCTTTGACTCGCTGGTTACGCCGGAAACGAGCGACTCGATTCAATCCGCGAGTATGCCAATTGCGCCCGCCTACTTGTGCGCACCCACGCGCATCTGGCAAGCACTCGGCGGCGGGAAGCGACGGCAACGGTTTCGCATACGTCCTCCGATTATCGATCTGGGCGTTGTTTGCCTATAATACGGCGCTGGAAACCGCGATAACCCACGCCCCGCTGCCATTTGGCGTGCATCCCCGTGCCTATCCGATACAGCGCGCTCTCTTCGAAATTCGACCGATACGTGAGTCGATCAACGCCTCGGACGCGCAGCGTCCACCCCTAGCTGGAACTCTATTGCCTCAAAACGATCTCTCCGACCCGGTCGCATCCGCTGCGACCGGCCCGTTCAAACTCGTCGGTCGCGTGTTCTATCCGGTCGTCGCGCTGATCATCCTGTTCGTAGCGGCCACCATCTACGCGCCCGATCAGATGTCGGCTGTGTTCGACGAGACGATGGCCGGTATCGTCCACTACTTCGGCTGGTACTACATCGCGATTACGGCCGGCTTCATCGGATTTTCGATCTGGGTGGGGGCCAGCCGCTACGGCCAGCTGCGACTCGGCCCTGACGACTCGAGGCCAGATTTCTCACGCCTGTCCTGGTACACAATGCTGTTCTCGGCGGGCATCGGAATCGGCGTGATCTTCTACAGCACGGCCGAGCCGATCGCGCATTTCCATTCGGCGCCGCGCCAGGTGACGTCCGAAACCATCGAGGCCGCACGCTACGCCGTACACATCACCTGGATGGAATGGGCGGTAGCCCCCTTTGCTATTTATATCGTGGTGGGCCTGGCGTTGGGATTTGCTACCTATCGCCGTGGCCGGCCGCTGACCATCCGCTGGGCGCTGGAGCCACTGCTGGGCGATCGCGTGCGCGGGTGGATAGGTGATGTGATCGATATCACCGCCATCCTCGGCACCGTGTTCGGCCTGGCCACCTCGCTCGGCCTGGGCGTGATGCAAATCAACACGGGGCTCGAGTATCTGGGCGTGGCCGATAGCTCACAGTCGCTGCGCATCGCAATCATTGCAGTGATCACGCTTGCTGCCGGGCTGTCGGTGCTTACCGGGCTGACGCGTGGCATCAAGTGGCTATCGAATCTCAATATCGCGCTGGCGGTGCTGCTGCTGATCTTTGTATTCACCTTCGGGCCGACGATATTCCTGCTGGAAGCGCTGGTGGCCCAGACCGGCTATTACGCCAGCCATATTCTGCAGAGCACCTTCGAGACCGACTTTGCCGGCGACGATGTCTGGCAGTCGTACTGGACTACGTTCTTCTGGGCGTGGTGGATCGCCTGGGGGCCGTTCGTGGGCACCTTCCTGGCGCGCATTTCGCGCGGGCGCACGGTGCGCGAGTTCGCCCTCGGCGTGCTCATCGTGCCCAGCATCGGCATCTTCATCTGGTTCGGCACGATGGGCTGGGCCGCGCTGCATCGGGAGATGTTCGGCGCGGGCGGTCTGGGCGACCTTGCCACTCAGGAAGTGGTGTTCGAGTTTCTGAGCGGCCTGCCGCTGAGTGTGTTCAGCTCCGTGCTGGCCATGATTCTGATCACCACGTTCTTTGTGACCTCGGCCGACTCGGGCGCTTATGTGGTGTCGACGCTCTCGACCGGCGGCATGGAGAATCCGCCGTTGGCCACGCGTGCCTTCTGGGTCGCCCTGCAGGGCGCGGTCAGTATCGCCCTGGCTGTGGCCGGCGGACTGTCCGCCTTGCAGACCGCTTCACTGGTCGGTGGTCTGCCTTTTTCGCTGGTGATGATCGCGATGTGCGTGGCGGTGGTACGCAGCATGCGCATCGAGATGGCCGAACGCGACGCAGCGCTCGAGCATGGGCCGGTGCCCGTCAAAGGCTGAGGCGTCAAACGACCCCGGCGTGCCCATCGGCGCGCCGGGGTCTATTCGATAAATCCGCGGATCAGATCAGCCACGGCCTGGGGCTGCTCCTCGGCAACGAAATGCGCGGCATCCAGGGTCTTGAGACGCACATCGTCGAACACATCGTCCAGGTGTTCGGTGAACTCGGGAATGATCACCGGATCATGACGGCCGTAGATATATAGCGTTGGCATAGGCAGGCGCCTGCCGGCAATCTCTGCCCAGCGCTGCATATCCTGCTTGTAGACACGATAGTAGGCCGCGCCGGTCGCCGGCGTATGCGCTATCGCGTAGCAACGGACATACTCGGCGAACGCGTCCGCGGGAAAGCCGCTGCTGCTCCAGGTCTTGAGAAAGAACCCGAGCCAGGCGCGCTCGTTGCCGGGGATCATGGCCTCGGCCAGTTCCGGCGCGCACTGGAAGTGCTGATACCAGAACGATCGCCCGCCGCTGCGCCTCAGCGCTTCGGTCGCCCGCGCATTGCCGCGCGTGTTCGTGATGACCGGAATATTGAGCAGTACCAAGCGGCTCACACGCGCCGGATCGGCCAGCGCGAGTTCCTGTGCCACGGCACCGCCCCAGTCGTGGCCTACCAGCACACACGTCTTTATCGCCATGACATCGAGCAGCGCAAGAATATCGCGGGCAAGCGCCTGTTTGGTATAGGCCGCATCGTCAAGCGTGCGCGGGGAATCGCCCAGACCGCGCAGATCGGGCATGACCAGCCGGTAGCTGTCGGACAGTCGCTGGGCCACCGCCGTCCAGCAGTAGCCACTTTGTGGCCAGCCGTGCAGGAGCACGATCGGCGGCGCATCACCGGCGCCCGCTTCACGCACGTGCAGTGAGCCGCGAGCCGTGTCGACGTGGTACATCTGAATATCGGTCATCACTCGTCCTGTTGCGTTAGCGCCTGTTGCCGATATGTCGGCGACGCTTGACTTGTATCATCCTGCCCGCATTTCCACTCCACGTTCAATAATCAAAGGCTCGAGATGATCGACTTCTATTACCACCCCTCGCCCAATCCCGCGAAGATCGCGCTGTTCCTGGAGGAGTCGGGGCTGGAATACACGCTCAAGCCAGTCGATACCCGCAAGGGCGAACAGTTCGATCCGGCGTTTCTAAAGATCAACCCGAACGCCAAGACCCCGGCTATTGTGGATACCGACACCGGCGCGATCGTATTCGACAGCAGTGCAATCCTGCTCTATCTCGCCGAAAAGACCGGCCAGTTCCTGCCCGAAAACAAGCCTGAGACGCGCGGCGAAATGCTGTCCTGGCTGATGCTTGTCGCCACCGGCGTCGGCCCCTATTCCGGTCAGGCCGTGCATTTCACGCATTTCGCACCTGAGAGAAACGAGTACGCGATCAACCGCTACAACTTCGAGGCCAAGCGCCACTGGGGCCTGATCGACGCGCATCTGGAAGGACGTGATTTCATGGTCGGCGACAGCTACTCCATCGTCGATATGGCCGTCTGGGGCTGGGCCGGTCCCGTACCGTTCGTTCTGAACGACGACAACGCCTGGGCCGCGTTCCCCAACGTCAAACGGCTTATTGACTGGATCAACGCACGTCCCGCCGTCGAGCGCGCCAGCGCGCTCAAGCAGCAGCATGCGTTCAAGACCGAGATGGACGACGACGCGCGGCGGCATATGTTCCCGCAGAACGGCTAGTTGACGGCATGGTCGCTGTCGATCTCATTTGAGGATAGCGACCATGCGGCTTCCCGCGGGCTGCCTTGTCCGCGGGCCATCAGCAAGACAGGCGTTTCAACGCGCAATTTCCTGACCAAAGCTGCGCTGAAAAGTCGCGATAAACGAAAGACACCGTTGTATCGCGGAGCCATACCTATGCATCTGCGCCAAGGGCTGCCGATCATCGCTTCAAGTATGTCGCCGGCTGATGCGATCGCGCCACAGGCGCCGACCGCCTATCAAACTTGCATGTTGATGAATCAACATGCATCACAGGGCTTTTGCCCCATTTCGTTGATGCCCGACCTGCCCATTCGTTTTTGACTGTCTGCCCCCTTGGCCGGTGGCGCTCTGTTCGCAGCCTGCGGCGTGCTCGCGACCTATTCCTGTCTGATCAGCCTCGGACGGCGCATGACCGTACGTCGAGCGTCGGATGCCGATCCAGCCGATTCGCGAAGCATTCGAGCGCCTGCTGAACACCGACACCGCCTGGGACAGACGCGTCGGACACCCCCAGATCGTCGAGCCGAGCGCATACGCCATGCAGGTGCGCTTTCTGCTGAGTGCCGGTAATTCGATCACACTGTGGTACTTATGGTGCCGTGTGCGCGAGGCGATGCTGCATTTTACTCAGCGGGAGTATCCAGAGTATCTCCCGACGATGCGCGCACAGATCAGTGACCCGACGTGAGTGTCGGTCAGGCAAATCCTGAACGAGCTTATCCAGCTGCAGGCCGGAATAAGGGCAGGCTGGGAGAGTGAGATATTCAAGATTGAAGTCTGTCAGCGCAAGGCGCCGATGGTCGCACGCTGCCCGCGAATGCGGTTATGTGCAGGCGACGCACCAGAGGCGGTCGCCAAAAGCAAAGGAGCCAGACACGCTACCGAAACTCGTGAGAGAAACAGTAGCCGGACCTTGAGGCCCGGAAGCAAAAGCTCCGTGTCTGACTCCTCGACCTACAGCCTCGCCAGATTAGATCTGCGTAACGGATGGGTGGCGTAAAGCCAGCACCCGGCAGTCTGGCAAGACTATGTCGTAACTACGGCTAGACCGCGACGACGTTGTTGGCGCACGGGCCTTTCTTGCCCTCACCCACTTCAAATTCGACGGCCTGGCCGTCGTTCAGGGTGGCGAATCCGCCGCCGTTCTTGATTTCGGAGTGGTGCACGAAAAGATCCTTGCTTCCATCCTCAGGGGCGATGAAACCAAAACCTTTCTCGGAACTGAACCACTTCACGGTGCCTTTGGCCATACTATTCTCTTCGGTTAAACGTAATGATGCAGATCAAGTCTGCACGGACAGTATATAGGTTATTTGCGCCCGGCGTGCAAGTCTTTTAAATAAAGTCAACAGTCAACGGCGCTAAACAGTGCCAGCCAACGATAGCCGCGTCGCTCACTGGCGTTGATCGCCGATCCACGCGACCATTCGGCGGGTCAGCTCACGGCGCTTCTGCAACGCGCCGTGCTGGGCTAGCGTTGTCGCCATCTCGTAGCCGTCGGGGCGCACCCGGGAGCGAACATAGCGTTCGTGCGCGGTCCGGTATTGCGTATAGGCCGGATTACACTGCGCCAGCCCGCGCATGGCCGCCTCCTGCGCCGATAGCGAGTAATCATTTACATATGGGCGTGCCGCATCAAACGCACAGTTCCAATAATCGGTGTAGGCGGTTTTTTCGTCTGCGCGCGGCTGCGCGGCACAGCCCGCCAGCAACAACAACACACTCGAGATGATCAATCGCATGACATTCCTTGGATTATCGATAGGCCAGTGGGGGTGACATTACCCGTGTCTTGCCGCAAAAGGCTGCGCGACGCCTACCAGAACTTGTACCACGGCCTGCGGCGGTCTTCAGCTGGCGAGGGCGCCGGCGCACGCGGCGGCACTGTCTTGCTGCCTTCGATAAAATGATAAGCCGCGACGTTGAAGCCGACCTAGGCTCCGATATCCGCGGCGCATTCCTTGACCAGAAATGCGGTCGCCAATGCCGCCGACTGAGCAATCTCGTCGTAGCTCAGCTCATATCGTTCGGCGATGCGCAACGCATCCGTCGTCAGCATAGACAGCGACTGGAGATATCCAGAGTTGGCGCATCGCCCCGGTGTGCCGGCTGGCCACCGAACAGAGTGCTATCCAGCGACACGTCTTCCTCTTCCAGATAAGCCGACATCAGCCCGATTACCCGTGGGCCTTTATCGTTCGCCTGCGCCGAGAGCATCACGGCACCCTCGTCCAATTCATTCAGCGCCAGATCGAATGAGCGTAGCAGCAGGCTGCCAGCAAGACGCGCCGTACTGGCGATGGCCGTCTCCGCGTGAACGGCACGACCGGCACCCAGCCGTTGTGCAGCCAGTTCGACGATTTCGCCGGCAGCCTTGTTATGAATCTCAGCGCCTTTGCTCAACCCATGCGCCTGCTTTATGAGTCCCTAAGGTCTGTTGCTACATTTCTTGCATTGGCACCGCGCTAATGATGACGACGCGCATAGTGACCTGTCCTTATCGCCGCGCCGATTGCGGCCGAACGCGGCGCTCGCGATGCACTTATCGATGGTCTTCCAATCGGCACAGACGAACGCCGATGATGAGAAGCGCGCCTTGATCCAAACAGACGGACAAAAAAAAGCACTCCGATACGATCGGGGTGCTTTCAGCGTTGTCTGCTTTCCGATCCGCCCGGCGCAACTGAATGCGCCTCAACGAGTCGAAACAAGCGCTAGAGGCGTTTTACGATAAAAACGATAAGTACAACAACCAGAATCGTACCGAGTATGCCACCACCGTAAAGCATATGCTTTCTCCAAGCTGTTGGCGCACGAAAAGCCGTGGGCCGGCGATATCGTAGCAGCTTGTATGGCGCTTGCACGGACTTCGATAGTACTTCTATGAAAATTAATTGCGACTCCAGGCGGTAATAAATATTACGCTGACAAAAAGAAACCGGGCCGGCAAAAGCGACCCGATCATGACCAACGCTCGACTCTTTTGGATGACGGACGGGCCCAAAAAAGCAGACAACACGGCTGCTCGCAACGCCACGACGCCAGCAGCGGCGCCTGCCGGAGTCTCCGGGCCGCGATTTTCTTCGAGCTTGCTAAAGGCACCCGTCATCGGATCGACTCATGTAGTAGGAAGCGCGTGCGTGAGCTGGACTTCCTGCATCGTCAAGGTTGTCCTGGGCCACTGCGGCATCCCAGACACCGCATCCAGTCATCCAACAGGCCCGCCGAAGCGGGCCCGAGCTGAACGCGTGGCGCGGAACCGGTCTATTTCTTGATACCACCCTTGGTGAGTTCCGCCGGGTCGAGCAGCCGATCCAGCTCGGCCTCGTCCAGGTCAGTTTGCTCCATGGCCAGTTCCTTGACCGGGCGCCCTTCCTTGTAGGCCTGCTTGGCAATGGCGGCGCCCTTGTCGTAGCCAATCACCGAGTTGAGTGCGGTGACCAGAATCGGATTCCTGGACAGCGCATCGTCCAGGTTCGCCTGGTGGACGGTGAAGCCGGCAATGGCCTTGTCCGCCATCATGATCGACGTGTTGGTGAGGAGCTCGATCGACTGCAGCAGGTTGTAGGCGACGACCGGCAGCATGACGTTGAGCTGGAAATTGCCCGCCTGCCCCGCGATCGTGATCGTCGTATCGTTTCCGATGACCTGGGCCGAGACCATGGCGGCGGCTTCGGGAATCACCGGGTTGACCTTGCCCGGCATGATGCTGGAGCCGGGCTGCAGCGACGGCAGCGCGATCTCGCCCAGCCCGGCGAGCGGGCCGGAGTTCATCCAGCGCAGGTCGTTGGCAATCTTCATCATCGACACGGCGGTCGTCTTGAGCTGGCCCGAGAGCTCGACTGCCGCATCCTGCGATGACAGGCTTTCGAAATAGTTGGTGCTGGCATGGAACTCGCAGCCGCTGGCCTGGCTGATCGCCTGGGCGAAACGCTCACCGAATTCAGGATGGGCATTGATACCGGTACCCACCGCCGTACCGCCCTGCGCCAGCCCACGCATCCGCACCAGCGCGGATTCCACGCGTGCAATATTGGAATCGATCTGCGCGGCCCAGCCGCCCAACTCCTGATCGAAGCGCACCGGCATGGCATCCATGAGATGAGTACGCCCGGTCTTGACTACCTCCGACAGTTCAGCGCCTTTGCTAATCAGCGTATCGCGCATATGACGCAGCGCCGGCAGCAGGCGCTTCTCACATTCGATCACGGCGGCGACGTGGATCGAGGTCGGGATCACGTCATTGGACGACTGGCCCATGTTGACGTGATCGTTCGGGTGCACGGTCTTGCCCGCACCCTCGGTCGCCAAATGGGCGACCACTTCGTTGGTGTTCATATTGCTGGACGTGCCCGAACCGGTCTGGAAGATATCGACCGGGAAGTGCTTGTCGTACTGGCCTTCGGCGACGGCGGTGGCGGCCTGGACGATGGCATCAGCCAGATCGCCGTCGAGCAGTTCCAGGTCGCGATTGACGTTGGCCGCGCTGGCCTTGATCAGGCCGAGCGCGTTGATCATGGCGCGCGGCGCCCGCAGATCAGAGACCGGAAAGTTGTCGACCGCGCGCTGCGACTGGGCGCCCCAGAGTGCATCCTTCGGGACTCGCAGCTCGCCCATGCTGTCTTTTTCGGTACGGAACTCGGTGTTCTGGGTGGGATCGTCGGCCATGGGTCGCTCCTTGCTAAAACCATGAAAGCGCTTGCAAAGCGCTTTGCTTGTGAAAATTGATACCTGCGACGTATCACGACGCAGGGCTTTTGAATTCGGTAGAATCCGCGATTCTATCACCGCTCCAATCCACTCCAAGCCAACGGATGCGTGCCCATGGCGATGCAACTTACCGCGCTGTCTGCGATTTCCCCGATCGACGGCCGCTACGCCGACAAAACCTGGGATCTGCGCTCGATCTGCAGCGAATACGGGCTGATCCGCTATCGGCTGATTGTCGAGATCCGCTGGCTGCAAGCGTTGGCTGTGGAGGATGCCATTGGTGACGTCGGGCCGCTGTCAGATTCGGCCAATGCCTTTCTCGATCAGCTGATCAGCGATTTCGATGTCAACGAGGGCCAGCAGGTCAAGACGATCGAGGACACGACCAATCACGACGTGAAGGCGATCGAATACTACCTGCGCAACAAGATCAAGAACTTCGATGAAATCGCGCATATCAACGAGTTCATCCACTTCGCCTGCACGTCCGAGGACATCAACAACCTCGCCTATGCGCAGATGCTGCGCGACGCACGCGACGACAATCTGCTGCCGGCCATCGACGGCGTTATCGATGCTATCGCTCGGCTGGCCGCGGACTACGCTGAAGTGCCGATGTTGTCACGAACCCACGGCCAATCTGCATCGCCGACGACTCTGGGCAAGGAGATGGGCGTGTTCGTACAGCGTCTACAGCGACAGCGCGGCCTGCTGGCCGAAGTGACGATTTTCGGCAAGATGAACGGCGCGGTAGGTAACTACAACGCGCATTACGCCGCCTATCCGGATGCCGACTGGCCCGGCATCGCCACCCGCTTCATTCGCGGCATGGGTCTCGAGGTCAGCCCGGCCACCACGCAGATCGAGCCGCATGACTTCATCGCCGAATTCTTCCACGCCATGATGCGCATCAATACGGTGCTGCTCGATTTCTCGCGTGATATCTGGGGCTATATTTCGCTGGGTTACTTCAAGCAGGGCGTGGTGGAGGGCGAGATCGGCTCGTCGACCATGCCGCACAAGGTCAACCCGATCGATTTCGAGAACGCCGAGGGCAATCTCGGCATCGCCAATGCGCTGATGGATCATCTGGCGGCCAAGCTGCCGATCTCGCGCTGGCAGCGCGACCTGACCGACTCCACCGTGCTGCGTAACCTGGGCGTGGGTTTCGCCCACAGCGGCGTGGCCTATGCGTCGTTGATCATGGGCATCAACAAGCTGGAGGCCAACGAAGCCAAGATGAGCGCCGATCTGGACGCCAACTGGATCGTACTGGCCGAAGCAGTTCAGACCGTCATGCGCGTGCGCGGAATCAGCGGCGCATACGAACAGCTCAAGGCGTTGACCCGTGGCAAGGTGATTGACGCCAGCGCCATGCGCGCCTTCATCGACACGCTCGATATCCCGGCGGACGACAAGCAGCGTCTGCTGGCCATGCGCCCACACGACTACGTCGGCAATGCGCCGGATCAGGCCCGCGCCGCCGCAGCCGGGCGCACCTGATGGATGTGTTCGAGGCGATCACCACGCGCCGCTCGGTCCGGCATTTCGATCCTGATCATGTCATGCCCGAGGCCGATATCGAGCAGCTGATGACGCATGTCGCGCTCTCGCCCACGGCCTTCAATATTCAGAACTGGCGCTTCGTGGCGGTACAGGATGCGCAACGACGCGCCGAAATCCGCAAGGCAGCCTGGGATCAGGCCCAGATCACCGAGGCGTCGCTGCTGCTGGTGTTCTGTCTGGACCTGAAAAGCTGGGCGAAGGAGCCGGAACGCTACTGGCACAAAGCGCCGGCCGCAGTGGCCGAATCCATGGTCCGCGAGATCCGGCATTTCTACCGGGATGACGAAGCACTCCAGCGCGACGAGGGCATGCGCTCCTGCGGCATGGCCGCACAGACTGCCATGCTGGCAGCCCGTGCCATGGGCTACGACTCCTGTCCGATGGACGGCTTCGATTTCAAGCGCGTCGGCCATCTGATCAACCTGCCACCGGATCACCGTATCTGCATGATGCTCTGTGTCGGCAAGACCCTGCAGGGTGCGCATCCGCGCAGCGGCCAGCTGCCGCTGTCTGAAGTATTCATGCGCGACGGTTTTATCGAACGCAGCCAGGACTGATCCGGAACTACGCCACGGCTTGACGGCGAGCGGACTCCAGCAGCGTCAGGCGAGCGCTCTACCCTTGTCCGGCGTCGCTTTCCGACAGCAGCGCGGCAACCACGTCAGCCGGCATTATGCCCTGACGCCTTAACCCAGTCTTGAGTAATCGTCATTTCAACCAGGGCTTGGCAGCGCGTCATGGTTGATGCCGTGGCAGGGCAAAGAGCGCCTGTGGCGGACAGCGGCCTGCGCTTGTTACACAAGAACTAGCTCGCCGTAGCGTCGGTAGCCAGAAGCAGTCCTGCCATGGCGCTGCGCAGCGGCTCCACGATCGGCGTCGGTCGGCGCTTGCCCTGATCAATCAGCACCATGGTGCTGCGTCCGCTGAGCAATCGCTCATCGCCGGTGAGAATGGCACTGGCCAGCGCAAATGAGCTGTTGCCGAGTCGCTCGACGGCGCAGCCGGTCTGTACAGACGTCGTGGCGTGCGCCCAGCGGTGGTAGAGCAGATCGACGCTCGCGACCAGCATGCCCAGCCCCGCGTGGTTGGCCGAGCTTCTCCGGATCGGCCGCAGACACGATGAGCGCGAATGTTCGACGAAGGTCGCCGCCGCGAGTTCACCGATGACAAGATCCGGATCCAGGTCGGCATAGCGCAGCGAGATCTCGCCGGTAGCGGGATAAGCATTCATTGGCACGCAGTCCAGCGGCGTATCCGGCCATGCGCTAACCGACGGCGAATCGGCGCTCAGATGAGAGTCGAGCGCCGCGCGTATCGCATGGGGCAGCTCGACCCAGCCAACGCGCCCCCAGAGCCCCATCTCGCAGTATTGAAGACCGACACATTCGTCCTGCTGAAACAGCGCGGTGACCAGCCGATAGCTCTCGTCGCCTACCGAAACGAGCCGTGTTGCACACAGCACGTCGTACGGGAAATGGGTTTCACGCAGGAAATGGGTAATCGTGCGCCGTGGGCGCAACAGATTGTCGTCCGAGAACAGACTGCCAGTGCCGAGCACCGAGATCTGATGCCGAACCCGTGCCTCGATATGCATGCCCTGCACAGCGACGTTGTTCACATGGCGCAGCGTATCCAGATGGCTGTACTGGGTCGTGAGCGTGTGCTGGAAATCGTATTGCGCGAGATCACGCTGCCAATCGGGAATCTTCACTCGTGGTTTCCTGAGGCACAACAAATTTCAGGGGACACTTACCGGGCCTTGAGGACCAACAGCCGCTGGGTGGCAAGGTGTGCAAAAAGCACAATGTGCGCATTCTGGTGCTGCTCGCCAGCTCATTCTACTCATTAGAATGTTCTTTAAAGCAATTGAACAAAAAGGAAAACTGGTCGGGGCAGCAGGATTCGAACCTGCGACCCCCTGCTCCCAAAGCAGGTGCGCTACCAGGCTGCGCCATACCCCGAGTTATCTTCCAAGCCGCGTAATTCTACGCGTGTTCGTCTGCGATCTGCACCTGCTCTGCGAGCAGTCTGTTGCTAAGCTCAGCTGCGCTTCACCAAGCAACCCGGCCTCAAAACATCCGTTTCTTGGCGTTCGTCGATATACGACTCACCCCAAAGCAGGTGCGCTACCAGGCTGCGCCATACCCCGAGTCATCTTCCAAGCCGCATAATTCTACGCGCGTTCGTCTGCGATCTGCACCTGCTCTGCGAGCAGTCTGTTGCTAAGCTCAGCTGCGCTTCACCAAGCAACCCGGCCTCAAAACATCCGTTTCTCGGCGTTCGTCGATATACGACTCACCCCAAAGCAGGTGCGCTACCAGGCTGCGCCATACCCGAGTCATCTTCCGAGCCGCATAATTCTACGGGTGTTTGTCTGCGATCTTCTAGCTGCGTTAAGAGCACGTATCGGCACACGCCAAAACCCGCTGTATACAACGCCATGTCCACATCACAGCGAGACGGATTCTATCTGGTCACACCGCTGCTTGCGAGCCCCTTGCAGCTCAATAAATTGTCCGGCTTCGCACACCATGCGAAAATCCGCGTCCCCACTCGACCGGCATTACCCGCATGGCAGCCCGCCTCATCGACGGCAAACAGATCGCTCTGGATTATCGACGCTCGGTACGCGAGGCGGTCAGCGCACGCACGGCGGCCGGTCGGCGCGCGCCTGGACTGGCTGTGATACTGGTCGGCAGCGATCCGGCATCACAGATTTATGTGGGCAAGAAGATCGAGGCCTGTGAACAGGCCGGACTGGTCTCCCAGGCGATCTATCCCGATGCCGATATTTCGCAGGCCGAGTTGATCGACATCATCGATCGCTGCAACGCAGACGACACCATCGACGGCATTCTGGTTCAGCTTCCCTTGCCCGCGCATATCGACGCCAGCACCGTCATCGAGCGCGTACGCCCGGACAAGGACGTGGACGGCTTTCACCCGTACAACGTCGGCCGACTGGCACAGCGCATGCCCAATCTGCGCTCCTGCACGCCGCTCGGCATCGTGCGCCTGCTGGAAGCGATCGGCGAGAGTTTTCATGGGCGACAGGCCGTTGTCGTGGGAGCTTCGAATATCGTTGGCCGCCCCATGGCGCTAGAGTTTCTGCTCAAGGGCGCGACCACAACCGTGTGTCATCGATTCACGCGGGACTTGGAGTACGAGGTGGGCCAGGCCGAGATTCTGGTGGTCGGCGTCGGCAAGCCGGGGCTGATCAAGGGCGAGTGGATACCCGAAGGGGCAACCGTGATCGACGTCGGCATGAACCGGCTGCACAACGGCAAGCTGGTGGGCGATATCGAGTTCGAGGCGGCCGCCGAACGCGCAGCGTGGATCACGCCGGTGCCCGGCGGCGTTGGCCCGATGACCGTCGCCATGCTGATGAGCAACACGCTGCACGCCGCTCAGCTTCGCGAGCAAGCTGCACTCGTAGACTAAGCTGCAGCCAGGCCTCTGCGGCGCCTCATCAGATGTCTTTCGTTAAGGCCTGATCTTGCTGGTACGCCCATCGCCAGGACATGCGCGGCAAGGCGCCAGCCGACTGATGCTCAACCGCGGCGCCAGAGCGTGCCGTTGGCTCCGTCTTCCAGCACGATGCCGGCCGCGGTCAATTCGTCGCGTATCCGATCGGCCATGGCAAAATCCTTGTTCCCACGCGCGGCGATACGTTGCTCGATCATGCGGTCGACTGTGTCCGCGTCGAGCCCGCCGGCGTCCGCACCGCGATCGCTACCCTGCAAAAACGCCGTCGGCGCTTGCTGGAGCAGGCCGATCTGGCCGCCGAGCTCTGCAAGCAACGCCGCCAGATCTGACGCCGTGTCGGGCGTGTCCTTGTTGCGGTTGCACTCCCTGGCCAGTTCGAACAGCACCGCAATGGCCGCCGGCGTGTTGAGATCGTCAGCCATTGCCTGATCGAAGCGATCGCGATAATCAGCCACGGCGGCCGCGGCACTATCGCCGCCTGTGGGCGCATCACGCAGCGCGGTGTACAGGCGAGTCAGCGCGCTGGTTGCGCTATCCATGGCGTCGGCGTTGTAGGCCAGCGGACTCCGATAGTGGGTGGACAGCACGAAGTAGCGAACGCTCTCGGCATCAAAACGCGCCAGCACGTCTCGGATCGTCAGGAAGTTGCCCAGCGACTTCGACATCTTCTCGTCGTCGACGGTGACAAAGCCGTTGTGCATCCACGTGGTGACATAACGCTGACCGGTCGCCGCCTCGCTTTGTGCAATCTCGTTCTCATGATGCGGAAACTGCAGGTCCAGCCCGCCACCATGCACGTCGAAGCTCTCGCCCAGGCAGTGGGTGGACATCGCCGAGCACTCGATATGCCAGCCGGGCCGGCCAGCGCCCCACGGCGAACCCCAGCTGGGCTCGCCGGGCTTGGCGGCTTTCCAGAGCACGAAGTCCAGCGGATCGTTCTTGGCCTCATCGACGGCAATACGCGCGCCCGAGCGCAGGTCCGCGGTGCGTTTGCCCGACAACGCCCCGTAGTGCTCGAACGTACTCACGTCGTAGTAGACATCGCCGTTGTCGGCCGCGTACGCCGCGCCAACTTCGATTAGGCGCTCGATCATCGCCACAATCTGATCGACATGCGCGGTGGCGGCCGGCTCCTGGTCAGGTGCGTGCAGGCCCAGCGCGGCCTCGTCCTCACGCATTGCGGCGGCAAAGCGCTTGGCAATCGCTTCCGGGGTGTCGCCCACTTCGGCCGCACGCTTGATGATCTTGTCGTCGATATCGGTGACGTTGCGCACATAGGTGACCCGCCAACCGCGTGCGCGCAGATAGCGCACGAACATGTCGAACACGATCATCACGCGTGCGTGGCCGAGATGGCAGTAGTCGTAGACCGTCACGCCGCAGACATACAGCCGCAGATGATCCGGCTCGAGGGTCGTGAGCGGCTGGCGCGCGCCGCTCAGGGTGTCGTGGAGTTCAATCATGGGCGATGCCGTCGATATCGAGCGGGGCATTCTACCGGCTCCGGCCACCGGGGCGGGATCGCGCCGGCGCGATTGTCTTACCATGAGGGCCATGAGAATAATCCTGGCCATCGTCGCACTGGGCCTTTTAGGGGCGGTCACCGCACTCGCGCTCGACCCGGAAATGGACGCCGCCTGCGCGATCGCCTCGCTTGGCGACCGCACGAGCCAGACGCATCCCCACTGGCATTGTATTCATTACGCCGCCGCCCGCGGTGATCGCTCGGCGGTGGCGGCATCGTTGCAGAACGGGGTGTCGGCCAATCGGCGCACGGGCCACGGCCAGACACCCCTGATGCTGGCCGCCCGTGAAGGCCGGCTCGCGGTGGTGCAGGATCTGCTCGCCGTCGATGCGGGCCTGCAGGCGCGCGACGACCGTCAGGGATTCACCGCGCTGCAGTGGGCCGCCGATCGTTATCATCCGGCGGTCGCCAGGGCATTGCTGGATGCCGGTGCGAAGGTCGATGCGGCCAATCGCTGGGGACAGACATCGCTGTGGCAGGCGGCCGGGCGCCGCGATCAGGGCAATACCGAGATCGCGCATATTCTGGTCGCGGCGGGCGCCGATTTCACACACGCCGATATCGACGGCAACACGCCGCTGCTGCGCGCTGCGCACGCCGGACATCGCCCTATGGTGGCCTACTTGCTTGAACTGGGCGCCGATATCAACGGCCGAAACAACCGAGGCGAAACGCCACTCTGGCGCGCCGTAACGGCAGATCACGCCGACTCGGTGCGTCTGTTGCTGGCGCGCGGAGCCGACCCAAATGATGACGTCGGCGGCATCGCGCCGCTGGAACAGGCACTGATACAGAATGCCGACAACGGGCACCCCGTTCACGGCGATATCGTGGCGCTGCTGCGCGCCAATGGCGCGACCGGCTATGCCCACTACGCGGCCAGTGCGGCGCGAAGACGCGGCCGCGACGCCTATACGAGCGGTCATTATCGCGGCGCCATTGAAGCGTTCAGCACCGCGATCCGGCTTGAGCCCGAGTCGGCTGAAGCCTTCTATCGGCGCGGACTGGCAAACGACGACGACGGACAACACACCGACGCGGCTGCCGATCTGGCCCGTGCGCTAGAGCTCGAACCCGGCCTGCACGATGCCCGCGAAGCACTTGCCCGTCTTGTGGTTCGAGATGGCGAATACGCCCGGGCGGTGGATCTGCTCAACCCGCTGGTCGAGGATCAGCCTGAAAACGCGCGCGCACTGTACCTGCTCGGCGAAAGCCATCGAGGGCTTGGCGAGGTCGATCGCGCGGTCGGTTATTTCAAACGCGCCTGCACGCTCGGCTTCAAGCAGGCCTGCGCTCAGGCAAAGTGATCCCAGCCGGCATGCGTATCGCCCAGGCGATCCACGCTGTTGGCATCATCGTCCACCAGTCGGAGCGCGCCGGAGGTATTGGTCCGGCCGATCACGGTCAGCGGGCAATCCATCGCGCGGCGGGCGCCAGGCAGGTCGTGTTCGTCCAGGGTCAGGCAAAGCTCGTAGTCGTCGCCGCCGCTCAGCTGCAAACGCTGACGGGCAGCCCGGTCGGGCAGCAACTGCGCCAATGCGTCCGAGGTCGGCAACGCATCAACATTGATCGTGGCACCAATGCCGCTGGCCGCCAGCACGTGCCCCAGGTCGGCAGCCAGCCCGTCGGACACATCGATAGCCGCGCTCGCGTAACCGATCAGCCCCACGCCGGGGCGCCACTGGGGCCGACACAGCCGGGCGAGCAGCAGATCACGATCAGCGTCCGGCGCCTCCATTCGGTCGGGCCAGACCGACAGGCCGTAGGCCGCGTCACCGAACGTGCCTGTAACCACGACGAGTTGTCCGGCGCGGGCCCCGTCCCGGCGGATCGCGCGGCCCGCTGGCACATGGCCTATCGCGGTGACAGTGATGGTCAGCGGCCCGCGCGTGGTATCGCCGCCGATGATATCGACGCTCGCGGGACCGATACCGGCCTCGACGCCGTCGATGAACGCATCGCACCAGTCCTGCGATAGTTCGGGTGCTGCGAGCGCCAGTGTCAGCCAGGCCGGTTGTGCGCCCATTGCAGCGAGATCGCTCAGATTGACGGCGGCGGCCTTGTAGCCGATATCGAACGCCGCCGTGTCCACCGGAAAATGACGGCCGGCGATCAGCGTGTCGGTAGTTACGGCCAGTTCCTGACCGGCGGGGGGCGCGATCAGCGCAGCGTCGTCGCCAATGCCCAGGCACGTATCCAGGCGCTTGCTGCGCAGACGGGTTCGCAGGCGATCAATTAAAGCGAATTCCTGCATGGCCGTGCCGGTATCCGCGGCCCGCGTCAGCGACGCGCGCTGATCTCGGTCGCGCGCAGATCGCGTGCCGTGGCATCGAGCACGCCGTTGATGAAGCGATGGCCGTCAGTGGCGCCAAACACCTTCGCCAGGTTGGTGGCTTCGTTGATGATGGCGGCAAACGGGATCTCGATACGATCACGCAGCTCGAAGGTGGCCAGCAACAGAATCGCATGCTCGACCGGATCGAGCTGGACCGCCGGGCGGCTCAGATGCGTATCAAACGCCGCTTCAAGCGCGCTGGCGTCATGGGCGACACCGCGTAGCAGGGCTTCGAAATAATCCCGATCAAGACCGGCAAGCCGGCCGGCCTGCGAGAACTGCAGAATGAGCTCGCCGATATCGGTCGCACTCATGCGCCATTGATAGATAGCCTGAACCGCCGCCATGCGCGCACGAATACGTGCGCCGCCCGGCGTTTTCGTCGGTGCGGGCAGCTGGTCGTTGTCTTCGCTGTCCGGGTCTAGCGGCTCGTAGCGAATTTGGTCGTCGTTGATGATCACGTTCAGCAGTGTTCCCGGATCATTCGCCGATTGTACGCAGCAGGGTCGCCATCTCGACAACCGCACTGGCCGCCTCGGCGCCCTTGTTGTGGTCCTCGTCGGGCTGGGCGCGCGCGTCAGCCTGGGCCGCCGTGTCGGCCGTGATCACGCCAAAGCCGATCGGCACGCCGTATTCGAGCGCGGTGGCCGACAGGCCACGGGCGCATTCACCGGCCACAAACTCGAAGTGCGGCGTTTCGCCGCGAATGACCGCGCCCAGCGCTACGATACCGTCGTAGTCTTCGCTATCTGCGAGTCGATCGACCGCCAGCGGTAGCTCGAAGGCACCCGGCACACGTACCAGCACGATATCGTCGTCATCGACGCCGCAGTCGGTCAGCACGTCGACGGCGCCGGTAACGAGCCGGTCGACGATATCGTCATTCCAGCGCGTTGATACGATCGCGATACGAAGGCCATCGCCGTTGAATTCGCCTTGAAGATTGCGCATGTCGATCTCTGTTCCGATGGGGCTGACGCGCATTATTGCACGCCCGTGCAAGCAGCCGTCGCACGCAATGTTCAATCGGCGTCGCGGCCCTGTACATACTCGACGACTTCCAGCCCGAAGCCGGATATGCCCTGCATGCGCATGGGCGCGGCAAGCACGCGCATCCGACGCACGCCGAGATCGGTGAGAATCTGTGCGCCCACGCCGTACGTGCGCAGAATGCGGCTGTCGTCGCTCGCGTCGTCTACGCCGGGCTCGGCCCGGGGCGTGGCGCCTTCGACGATTCTGATGCGCTCGATGAGCTCACGCGCGGTTTCGGGCTTGCGCAGCACGACCACCACGCCGCACCCCTCTTCGGCCACGCGGGCCAGGGTATCGCGCAGCGGCCAGCCGAATTCGCCGTGGCGAACGCCCAGCATGTCGGCCAGTGTGTTGCGTACGTGCACGCGCACCAGCGTTGGATGCTCAGGGTCGATCTCGCCGCGCACCATGGCGAAATGCAGCACCTTGTCCACCTCATCCTCGAATGAGTACAGCGTGAACGGGCCAAACTCGGTGTCGACCTTCGACTCGGTAACGCGCACCACCGTGCGCTCGTTCTCGATACGGTAGCGGATCAGGTCGGCGATGGTGCCGAGCTTGATATCGTGTTCGGCGCCAAACGTCTCCAGATCCGGCAGCCGGGCCATGGTGCCGTCCTCGTTGAGGATCTCGACAATCACCGATGCGGGCTCCATGCCCGCCAGCCGGGCCAGATCGCAGCCGGCCTCGGTATGTCCGGCACGGGCCAGTGTGCCGCCGGGCTGCGACATCAGCGGGAAGATATGCCCTGGCTGCACCAGGTCCGAGGCAGCCGCATCGCGCTGCACCGCGGCGCGCACGGTCTGAGCACGATCGTGTGCAGAAATACCGGTGGTCACACCTTCTGCGGCCTCAATCGACAGCGTGAAGTTGGTCGACTGTTCGGCGTCGCTGGTGGCAACCATGAGCGGCAGATGCAGCTGACGGCAGCGCTCGCGCGTGAGCGTCAGGCAGATCAGCCCCCGACCGTAGCGCGCCATGAAGTTGATATCCTCCGGCCGCACGCTCTCTGCAGCCATGATCAGGTCGCCTTCATTCTCGCGATTGGCGTCGTCGAGCATGATCACCATGCGGCCGGCACGGATATCTGCGACCACGTCCTTGATCGGGCTGATTGCCATCGTGTTTATCCTGAAAAATGTGTTGACGCAGATCGCGCCGGCAAAGCCTGCTGGTTGCCAGGTAACGGCGTGCGCTTAGGTACTCGCGGGCACTTCGTTCAGACGCGCGAGGTAGCGCGCGATCACGTCGATTTCGAGATTGACCCGATCACCAGTCTGACGGTCACCGAGCGTGGTATGAGCCATGGTATGCGGCACGATATTCACCCCGAAACGGTCGTCGTCGACCTCGTTGACAGTCAGGCTGATGCCATCGACACAGACCGAGCCCTTGGGTGCAAAGAACCGTCGGAGTGCGCGCGGCACCGAGAACACCAGCCGCCATGAGCGCGCGTCCTGGGTGCGCGACTCAAGCACGCCGAATCCGTCGACGTGCCCGGAGACCAGATGCCCGCCAAGCGGCTCGCCGGCGCGCAGGGCACCTTCCAGATTCACCTGCGTGCCGATACCCAGCCCGCCGAGCGTGGTCAGCGACAGCGTTTCCTGCGATACGTCGGCTGCGAAGCACGTGCCGTCAAGTTCGACTGCAGTCAGACAGACGCCCGAAACGGCAATGCTGTCGCCCAGCGCGACCTGGCCCAGATCGGTAGCGCCGCAGTCCACCACGATACGCGTATCGCCGCCCTGCGCCTGCAGGTCGGCGACCGTGCCCAAACCCTTGATGATGCCGGTAAACATAGTGTCTTCCTGATGGATTGAACTGCGCCCCGGGTCGATGGCCGGTCGTCGCTGCCATTACTCGATGACCCGGTCCGCCACCGTATCCCGGTCAACCGGACGCGCGCGCACAAGCCAGTCGTCGCCGATTGGCTCGATCGAGTCGATGGCCAGATCCTGCGCCTGATCCAGGGCCGTCACCCCGGACAGCTGGAGCAGCCCGCGGCCGGCATCGCCGATCAGCTTGGGCGCCATGTAGATCATGTACTCGTCGACGAGCCCTGCCAGCGCAAACGCGCCGGCCAGCGTCGGGCCGGCCTCGACCAGCACGTCGTTGATCTCGGCCTCGCCGAGTGCGTCCAGCACCGCCCCAAGATCAAGCCGACCGTCACGCACTTCGATGCGCTCGACCAGCGCGCCGGCCTGCACAAGCGCACGAGCACGACCGGTATCGGCGCTGAGCGTGAAGATCCGGGTCTCGCCGGGCAGCGACAGCATCCGCGCCGAAGGGGTGATTTCCAGGTCGCTGTCGAGCACCACCCGCATGGGCTGTGGCCACTCGCCCGGCAGACGAACGGTCAGCGACGGGTCATCGGCCTGTACCGTTCCGCGACCGATCAGTACAGCACCCGCTTCCGCGCGCAGTCGATGCACGTCGCGGCGGGCTTCCTCTCCGGTAATCCACTGGCTTTGCCCATTGGCGGCGGCCGTGCGCCCATCCAGACTCATGGCGAGCTTGACCCGTACCCGCGGGCGACCGGTGGTCATACGCTGGTTGAAGCCGGCATTCAGCGCCGCGCAGCGCTCCGCCAGAATATCGGTCACTACGTCGATGCCCGCGGCAAGCAGGCGCTCCGCGCCCTGCCCGTTCACTCGTGGATTGGGGTCCTTGGCGCCGATCACCACGCGCGCCACGCCAGCGTCGATCAGTGCGTCCACGCAGGGCGGCGTGCGTCCGGTATGGCTGCAGGGCTCAAGCGTAACGTAGGCAGTTGCGCCCTGCGCCGAGCCGCCGCGTTGCTGCACGTCCGCGAGTGCGGCGCGTTCGGCATGATCGCCGCCGGTCTGTATATGCCAGCCTTCGCCGATGATTGCCTCGTCGGCGACGATCACGCAGCCGACGCGTGGGTTCGGACGTGCGGTATACCAGCCCTCGCGTGCCAGTTCGAGCGCGCGCTGCATGAAATACGCGTGTACTGATCGGCGGACCGGTGTGTTGTTCACGGCCCGCTCCCGCCGGCCTCGTCGTTTCCTGACTGCGGGTCGACGCCGTGCGCCGCGCCTCCTTCAATCAGGGACAGCTGTCCGCTGCGGCGACCCGGCGTGGCCTCGAGCCGCTCGATTTCCTCGCGGAACGCCTGAACATCCTCGAAGCGACGATAGACCGAAGCAAAACGCACAAACGCTACCTGATCCAGCTCGCGCAGTTCTTCCATCACCCATTCACCCAGCTGACGCGATGCCACTTCGCGCTCGGCGTCGGCACGCAGTCGTTGCAGCAGATGGCTGATGGCGGTGTCGATCGATTCGGCAGCAACCGGGCGTTTATACAGCGCGCGCTCCACGCCCTGCCTGAGCTTGCGCTCGTCGAACGGCTCAGGCGTGCCATCGCTCTTGACGATACGGGGAAGGACCAGTTCTGCCGTTTCGAAGGTTGTATACCGGGCACCGCACGCCGGGCACTCGCGCCGTCGGCGCACCTGACTGCCTTCGGCGGCCAGGCGCGAGTCCACGACACGGGTGGCGCGCTCATCGCAGAACGGGCACTGCACGCGCTGGGCCTGTATCCGCGTTCAGGCCGCGCCGCGGACGGCGCGGCGATAAACCGGATGGGCGGCACAAAGATCGGTCACGCCTGCACGCACACGCGCTACCGTGTCCTGTACGTCGGTCCCGCGTGCCATCGCGTCGAGCACGTCGCAGATCCAGCTCGCGACCTGGCGCATGTCGTCGGCTTCGAATCCGCGCGTGGTGGCCGCCGGCGTACCGATGCGCAGCCCAGATGTAACAAACGGCGAACGCGGATCATTGGGCACAGCGTTCTTGTTGGCGGTGATATGCGCTTTGCCGAGCCATTCCTCGGCGTCCTTGCCGGTAATATCCTGGGCGACCAGGCTGACCAGCATGAGGTGGTTGTCGGTGCCGCCGGAGATGACATCAAACCCGCGCTCGATGAAGACCTTGGCCATTGCATCGGCGTTGACCACAATCCGGGCGCAGTAATCCTTGAAGTCGGATTCGAGCGCTTCCTTGAACGCCACGGCCTTGCCGGCGATCACGTGCATCAGCGGCCCCCCCTGGGTGCCGGGGAATACCGCCGAGTTGAGCTTCTTGTAGAGCTTGTCGTCACCCGATGCCGACAGGATAAGGCCGCCACGCGGGCCCCGCAGGGTCTTGTGCGTGGTGGTCGTCACCACATGCGCATGAGGCAGCGGACTGGGGTAGTGACCGGTGGCTACAAGACCGGCGACATGCGCCATATCGACCAGCAGCCAGGCGCCGACCGAATCTGCAATCTTGCGCATCCGCGCCCAGTCGATCTCGCGCGAATACGCGGAGAAGCCGCCGATCAGCATTTTGGGCTTATGTTCAGTCGCCAGACGCTGAACCTCGTCGTAGTTGATGAGCCCGCTTTGTGCGTCCAGCCCGTATTGGATCGCGTTGTAGTTCTTGCCGGAGAAATTCGGCGCGGCGCCGTGGGTGAGATGCCCACCCGCGTCCAGACTCATGCCCAGGATGGTCTCGCCGGGTTTGACCAACGCCAGAAAAACCGCAGCATTGGCCTGCGCGCCGGAGTGCGGCTGCACGTTGGCAAAATCGCAGTTGAACAGCTTGCAGGCGCGCTTGATGGCCAGCTCCTCGGCCACGTCGACATGCTCGCAGCCACCGTAGAACCGCTTGCCTGGATAGCCTTCGGCATATTTGTTGGTCAGCAACGAGCCCTGCGCTTCCATTACGCGCGGGCTGGTGTAATTCTCGGACGCAATCAGCTCGATATGGTCTTCCTGGCGCTGGTCTTCGTCGGCGATGGCGGCGGCCAGTTCCGGATCAAACTCGGCGATGCGCTGGGCGGAGTCAAACATGTTCGAGTGCTCGGGTTGAAGGACGTAGAACGTGGCGCGCCGGCGTCGCATGCAGCGGCCATCGGCGCGTTTTCGGATTTTTTGATGGCGCATAGTGTAGCGCAGACGATCGGTGCGCCCCACACACGGGGGCATGCCCGATCCGTCAGGCGGTAATCTCGAGCATGAGATCCAGCGCAGCCTTGGCGTGCCGCGCGTCTTCGGCGTCAACCTTGATCTGGTTGACGACGTGACCGCCGACCAGATTTTCCATTATCCACGCCAGATGCTGCGGATCGGTACGGAACATGGTCGAGCACATGCACACGACCGGCGACATGAACTGCACTTTCACGCCCCGGCCCGCCATCTCGTGATGCAGGCGGTTCACCAGATTCAGCTCGGTGCCCACAAGCCAATGGCTGCCGGGCTCGCTCGCGCGCACGGTCTTCAAAATGGTTTCGGTCGAGCCGATCACGTCCGACGCCTGGCAGACCTCGAAACTGTTCTCGGGATGCGAGATCACACGGCCTTCCGGGTTGGCCTCACGGAATGTCTTGATCTGATTGGGATGAAACATCTGATGGACTGAACAGAAGCCCTTCCAGAGGATCATCTTGGCGCGGCGGATAGCCTCGACGTCGAGTCCGCCCATGGGCTTGTCGAAATCCCAGACCACCATCTCGTCCAGCGCCACCCCCATATCGTAGGCGGTGTTCCGGCCCAGATGCTGGTCGGGGAAGAACAGCACCTTCTCGCGACGCGAGAACGACCATTCCAGCACGCCGCGCGCATTCGACGAAGTACAGACGATGCCACCGTGACGTCCACAGAAAGCCTTGAGGTCCGCTGCCGAATTGATATAGGTGACCGGCGTAATCGTCTCGTCCGGATCGAGCACCTCGGACAGTTCCTGCCATGCACGCTCGACGTTGCGCAGGTTGGCCATATCGGCCATCGAGCACCCGGCCGCCATGTCCGGCAGGATCACCTTCTGGTCGTCGCGGGTCAGGATATCCGCGACTTCGGCCATGAAGTGCACGCCGCAGAACACGATATATTCGGCGTCCGAGGCCGCAGCCTGGGCAGACAGCTTGAGCGAGTCGCCCGAGTAGTCGGCGTGGGCGAACACCTCGTCGCGCTGATAATGATGCCCGAGTATCGCGCAGCGAGAGCCGAGCGTGCGTTTGGCGTCGCGGATACGCGCGTCGCAGGCGGCATCGTCGAATCGGGAGAAATCCTGCAGGGCCAGTGCGGTCGCGGTCATAGTGTAGGCAGGCCGGGAATCGTCCGGGCAATTTAGCACAATCGTGACGATGTCCGGCACGGGGCGGTATGCAGGAAAATATCGAAAATGCGTTTTATCGGGATATAATTCCCAGATGACTGATCCTATTCGGCTATGGCTTGCACGATCATGCCATCGGCTGCTCCGGCCGCTGGTGCGTATTCTGCTCAGGCACAACGTTGCATATCGCGATTTTGCAGAGATCGTGCGCGCTGTATACGCCGAGGTGGCGCGTGAATCGTTCACGCCCAAGGGACGCCGTCCCACCGATGCCCATGTCGCGGTCGTGACCGGCATGACGCGCAAGGAGATCAAACGCTTGCGCGAGCAAGTCGATGGTCAATACGTGGACGAGGTCTGGGGCGGCGCCAATCGCGCAACGCGCGTGCTCTCGGGCTGGCATCGTGATCCGGACTTCACTGATCGCCATGGCGAGCCCAGGCCGCTGGAACTGGCATTGGGCGACAGCCGCGACGAGATCGGGTTCGCAGCCCTGGTGCGCCGCTACAGCGGCGATATCCCCGCCAACGCCATCCTGGAAGAACTCGAGCGCGTCAATGCCGTCGAACGCGTCGCCGGCAATCGTCTGGCGGTACGCCATCGTGCCTACGTGCCCGAAGGCAGCGACCCGGAGAGCCTGCGGATGCTCGGCAGCGCCACCCACGATCTGCTGGCAACGCTTGAATACAATCTGTCTCGCGGCGACGATGTTCGTCCCTACTTCCAGCGCACCGTATTCAATACAAGAGTCGATACCCGCGCTCTGCCCATCTTTCACCGGCTGGTCTCCAGCCACGGCCAGCAGTTCCTCGAAACCCTGGACGACTGGCTTGAGCGCCACGAGCTGGGCGAAGATGAGACTGAAAGCCCGGTCAAGCGTACCGGCGTAGGGATCTATTATTTCGAGGACACCACACGTCCCCAGGAGTTCGAGGATGACGATTAGCCGTAAAGCCCCGACCCGCTGCGGGCTGCTGCTGGCCGCGCTCATCGCCTTGGGCGGACTCACCGGTTGCAGCGGCGGCGAAAGCGGCGGCGGCGGCCAGTTCGCCGGCATCGAGGGCACCGGTATCGTCTCGGGCTTTGGAAGTGTCTATGTCAACGGCACGGAATTCGCCACCGACGACGCGCTTATCCTGTTCAACGGCGAGCGCGTGGACGAGTCACGCCTGCGTGTGGGCGATGTGGTTCGCGTATCAGGCTCAGTCGACGAGGACGGGCGTGCTACTGCCTCGCGCATCGTGTTTGATCGCACTGTCGACGGGCCGATTCGTCGTATCAATACCGCCGCCGACGGCAGCGGTGAACTGGCTGCGCTCGGGCAAACGGTGCGCTTTGACGCCGATACACACTTCATCGGTCGCGGCGGTGCCAAATTGTCCGCGCGTGATCTGAGCGTCGGCAATCTCATCGCGATCAGCGGCATCGGCGATGCATCGGGAACGCTGCTGGCGACGTCGATCGAGCGCGGCGGCGACTACAGCGCCGGCAGCACGGTCATCGATGTCGAAGGGCTGGCCCGCAACTTAGATACCGGTCGTTTTCGCATCGGCAACCAGGTGGTCGACTATGATGGATCTCAGCTTGACGCTCAGCCTCTGGCCGAGGGCGACTATGTTCAGGTGTTCGGCCTGCAGTACACGCCGGACGGCGCGCTGGAGGCCACCCGTATCGAGCGCAGCGGGGGCCAGCTCGGCAGCGACGGGCAACGTGTTTTCGTCGAAGGCATGATATCGGATCTGGATAGCGACGGCGGATTCGTCCTGGCCGGTCAACGGATCGATGCAGGCGACGCCGAGCGTGCGGATGGCGGCGGGATACCGCTTGCCAACGGATTGTCTGCTGCAGTCGAGGGCAAGCGCGAGGGCAACACGATCGTGGCCGATACACTGGCACTGGAGCCGACGCCGACGGTCACGCTGGAAGCACGCATAAGCGTTGTGGATCAGGACAGCAATCGCGTCAACGTACTCGGCACCGACTGGGAAATCGAGGCGGACACGCTCTATATCGATCAGTCGAACCGTGCTGATCGTCAACTGCGCCTAGACCGATTGGCGTCCGGCGAAACGATCCGGGCGACAGGCTACCCGAGCGACGGAAGACTGGTCATGACGCGGCTTGACCGGATCGACGACAATCCAAGCGGCAACGCAACGCTCACTGGGCCGGTCGATAGCTGGCAGCGCAGCGGTAATACCCTGCGTATTGCCCTTGCAGGAACGGCCATTGTCTTGCGTATAGACAGCACCGAACTCCTCGACGCCAGCGGCGCGCCGATATCTTTCGATAACTTCGTGGCGGCACTGAGCACCGGCCGGCGCATTACAGCCAGCGGGCCCGACAACGGCGACCAGATCGATATTGCACGTACGATCCAGCTGCTGGACTGACGTCTCGCGGAGCGCTCGCCAATAGACAGGCAATCCGTCGGGCGGTTGCGGCGAGGCTCGGGCGGGACTCGCGCGCCGGAATCGCGCGCACGCTTTGGCGGTCATCCCTGTCGGCGAGGAACCGGATGATGATGTACGAAAGTACTCAGCTGCGTTCACGCCAGCATCCCGTGTCCGCACAGTGGCCGGGAAGTTGGAGCGCCTTCGCGCCACGGCGGCCAGCTCTGCGGTCAGGCGTTCGTCAAACATGGCCGAGCACATGAGTCGACGCGTATTAAGCTGTCAACTGAGATTGATACGCAGGCTCGGCCAGCGCCGCTCGATATGACGACATGCAGCGCTGCCACCTTGATTGTGGCCCGCCATGCCGGGCGGCTCACGCCTCACCCGCTGCTCCCAATATAAACTGGCACGCCGGCTCAGTTCTGGCCCCCGCCACGCGATGCTATAGGAGCGCCCAAAAAAAAGACGCCCCGAAGGGCGTCTTATCTGGCCGGCTATGCGGCTTAATCAGCCCTCGGACGATTCCGGCGCTTCAGCCGACTCCGCGAGTTCCTTCATGGATAGGCGCACACGACCCTGACGATCGACTTCCAGCACCTTGACCTTAACCACCTGGCCTTCGGACAACTCGTCCGTGACGTTCTCTACGCGGTGATCGGCAATCTGCGAGATATGCACGAGACCATCGCGGCCCGGTACGAGATTGACAAAGGCACCGAAGTCCACGATACGTACGATCTTGCCCTCGTAGACCTGGCCGGCTTCGATATCGCGGGTGATGTCCTCGATACGCTTGATCGCCAGATCCGCTGCGCTCTTGTCGACCGCGGCGACATTGATCGTGCCGTCGTCCTCGATATCAATGCTGGCCCCGGTTTCTTCGGTAATCGAGCGAATGGTCGCGCCGCCCTTGCCGATTACGTCGCGGATCTTGTCGGAATCAATCTTAATCGTGAAGATACGCGGCGCCCACTCGGAGACCTCCTCGCGCGGCACGTTGATGGCTTCTGCCATCGCACCCAGGATATGAAGCCGGCCTTCCTTGGCCTGATCAAGAGCCACTTCCATGATCTCGCGGGTGATACCGGCGATCTTGATATCCATCTGCAGCGCGGTGATGCCGTCGTTGGAGCCGGCCACCTTGAAGTCCATATCACCCAGATGATCCTCGTCGCCCAGGATATCGGTAAGGACGGCAAACTTGTCGCCCTCCTTGATCAGGCCCATGGCCACGCCGGCTACCGGTGCCTTGATCGGCACGCCCGCGTCCATCAGTGCCAGACTGGTGCCACACACCGAAGCCATGGATGACGAGCCGTTGGACTCGGTCACTTCCGAGACCACACGCATCACGTAGGGGAATTCCTTCTCGAGATCCGGCAGCACGCCCATGATGGCGCGCTTGGCCAACTTGCCGTGGCCGATCTCACGGCGCTTGGGACTGCCCATGAAGCCGGTCTCGCCCACGCTGTAGGGCGGGAAGTTGTAGTGCAGCATGAACGGGTCCTGATACTGACCTTCGACCGCGTCGATCCGCTGTGCGTCACGGCCGGTGCCCAGCGTGGACACCACCAGCGCCTGCGTCTCGCCGCGGGTGAACAGCGCCGAGCCGTGGGTACGCGGCAACACGCCGGTACGGATGGTCAGCTCTCGCACGGTGCGCGTGTCACGACCGTCGATCCGCGGCTCGCCGTCGATGATGCGCGAACGCACGGTCTTCTTCTCGAGAGCGCCCAAGGCACCCTTGACATCGTCACGGCTCCAGCCGGTTTCGCCCTCAGCAGCGACCAGTTCGGCCACCACCGCTTCCTTGATCTCCGACAGGCGCGCTCCGCGCTCCTGCTTGTCGGCAATCTGGTAAGCGGCGGTAACGTCGTCAGAGGCTACGCGGGCGACCGCTTCGGCGAGCGACTCGTCAGCGGGTGCGGCCTGCCAGTCCCAGGACGGCTTGCCGATTTCGCTCACCATCTTCTCGATAGCCTGAATCGCGACCTGCAGTTGCTCATGACCGAACAGCACCGCCCCGAGCATGATCTCTTCGGAAAGCTGCTTGGCTTCGGATTCCACCATCAGCACCGCTTCTGAAGTGCCGGCAACTACCAGGTTCAGATCGCCCGCCTTGAGATCGGTCGCGCTCGGGTTGAGCACATACTCACCGTTGGCATAGCCGACGCGGGCACCACCAATGGGACCGGCAAACGGCATACCGGAAATCGCAAGCGCCGCAGAGGCACCGATCATGGCCGGGATATCGGCATCGATCTCGGGATCGACCGACATCACGGTCGCCACGATCTGCACTTCGTTATAGAAGCCCTTGGGAAACAGCGGACGGATCGGGCGATCAATCAAGCGGCAGGTCAGCGTCTCCTTCTCGCCGGGACGACCTTCACGCTTGAAGAAGCCGCCGGGTATCTTGCCACCGGCGTAGGTGCGCTCCTGATAGTTGACGGTCAGCGGAAAGAAGGCGGCGTTCGGCGCTGCTTCTTTCTTGCCGACGGCTGTAACGAGCACGACGGTATCGCCCATGCTGACCTTGACGGCGCCGTCGGTCTGCCTGGCGATTTCGCCGGTCTCGAGGGTGACGCTGTGTTCGCCGTACTGAAATGTCTGCTTGCTGGTTACGGTGACGTTGCTCACGTAGGTGTCCTGTTTATTCTTTCAATACAAAAAAGCGCCCGGCTCGGATCACCGAGGGGCGCTTTGCTATGGGCGCTCGCTGCCTTCGCTCTTAGCGACGCAGGCCCAGGTCGCTGATCAAGGCCTTGTAGCGCGAGGCATCGTGGCGCTTGACGTAGTCCAGCAGCTTGCGGCGCTGATTGACCATCTTGAGCAGACCACGGCGCGAATGATGATCGGCCTTGTGCGAATCAAAATGGGCGCCCAACTGGCTGATACGGGTGGTAAGCAGGGCAACCTGCACTTCCGGGGAGCCGGTATCGCCGGTACCACGAGCGTATTTATTGATCACTTCAGATTTTTCTTCGGTCGACAGGGCCATAATTACTCCTGATGCGGTAATACAACCACTGCAGCCGCCGACCTGTTGAAACAAGCCGGCTTTTTCCAAATCGCGGAGCGGGAAAACGACAGATGACGAATACGTTTTCCCGCGGCGCGTTTTGGAAAAAGCCCGTGCGCTTCATGCGCCGGTGGGCGGCCGCAGTGCTTAACAAGGCGCGTATTCTAGCGGCTCATCCACCGCAAGTACACCATTATTCTACAATCAGTCAGGGCTGGACCGCGCCCGGGCACATACGGGGCAGCTCTTATCGTTGCGGCCGTGTAAAAAGTCGCTTGGACACGAGTCGGCCCCGCTCGGCAAACATGCCGAACCCAAGCATGCGCCCGTCCCTATCGACGATACGCAGCAGACTGTCGCTCTCGTCTGTGCGGCTGTTGCCCGGGCGATCGCACGACACAGGCTGGCCATGGCCGATAGCGTGAACCTGGTCGTCGTCAAGAACGATCTCCGGCCAATCGGCAACTATGGTGGACAGCGGCAGCAGATAGTCGGCCAGCGCCTCGAACTGGCCTGCGGATGCTTCGATATCGTCGAGGGAGATCATCGGCAGCTCGCCACCAAGAGCGCCCACACCCACACGGTGCAGGGCCCACACATACGCCCGAGTACCGAGCGCACGTGCGATGTCCTCGACCAGCGTGCGAATATACGTGCCACCGGATACGCGCACGTCCAGCTCGAACGAATCCGCGTCGCAAGCCAGCAACTCAATCGAATGAACAACAATATCGCGTGGCGCGCGCTCCACGGTCTCGCCTGCCCGAGCCAGCTCGTAGAGTCGCTTGCCGTCCAGTTTGAGGGCGGAATACATCGGTGGAATCTGCTGCTGCGGACCAGCAAAATCCGCCAGCCGGTCTTCGAGCGCTGCGCGATCGGGCAGCTTCACGTCACTCTGCTGGGTAAACGCGCCCTCGCGATCGCCTGTTTCGGTCTCGGCGCCAACGGCAGCGATAACCCGATAATGCTTGGCCGCCGACAATAGATAGCCCGATACCTTGGTCGCCTCGCCCAGACAAATCGGAAGCAGACCGCTAGCCAGCGGATCGAGACTACCCGTATGACCGGCCTTGCGCGCATCGAATGCGCGTCGCACGCGCTGCAGCGCCGTATTGGATGAGCAGCCCAGCGGCTTGTTCAGCAGCACGATGCCGTCGATATCGCGCCCGTTTTTACGCCGGCCCATGGCCTGCGGGCGTGCTGGCGTCATCATCAGCGTCGATATCTTCACCCGTGTCGGGATTGTGCAGGCGATCCTCGGCGACTGCCGAATCAATGATGCCACTCATTCGATGCGCTTCGCGCTCGGTGGCATCCTCGATGAACCGCAGCTCGGGCATGATGCGCAGGCGCATCCGCTTGCCCAGAGCGCGCTTGAGAAACCCACTGGCTGCCCGCAGGCCCTCAAGCACTTCGCCCGACTTTTCCTTCTCGGCAGTGACGTCGAAACTGCCGACATACACCTTGGCGTACTTGAGATCGGTGGTGACCTCGACGTCCGTTATCGCCACGAGGCGAACCCGCGGGTCCTTGACCTCCGTGGTGATGAGGATGCCCAGCTCGCGCTTGAGCTCCTCGGCAACACGGTGACGGCGACTGAATTCGCGTGGCATTACTAAAGTGACCCGGCCGGCCCGCTTACGCGGGCTCGGCGGTCTTCACAGAGCGATTGACCTCGGTGCGTTCATAGACCTCGATCTGATCACCCGGCTTGATGTCGTTGTAGTTCTTGACACCAATACCGCACTCGGTGCCGGCCGGCACGCGATTGACATCGTCCTTGTGACGACGCAACGACTCGAGCTCGCCTTCGTAGACCACCACGTTGTCGCGCAATATGCGAATCGGCTGGCCCCGAACCACGTTGCCGTCGGCCACCAGACAGCCGGCGATCGCGCCCAGCTTGGAAGAACGGAACACGTCACGCACCTCGGCCAGACCGATGATTTCCTCGCGCAGCTCGGTACCCAGAAGGCCCGACACCGCGTCGGTCACATCCTGAATCGCTTCGTAGATGACGCTGTAATAGCGCACGTCCACGCCGGACTCCTGAATCACCTTGCGGGCCTTGGAGTCGGCACGCACGTTGAAGCCCAGAATAATGGCCTGCGATGCGATCGCGAGCTCGACGTCTGACTCGCTGATGCCGCCGACACCGCTGGAGATGATACGAATCTTGACCTCTTCCGAGGGGATCTTGCCGAGCGACTCGACCAGCGCTTCCACGCTGCCCTGCACATCGCCCTTGATGAGCAGGTTGAGATCCTTGGCTTCGGCCCGGCCTTCTTCACCAATGGTGGCAAAGACTTCTTCCAGGCGCGCAGCCTGTTGCTGGGCCAGCTTGTTCTCGCGGCGGTGATCTTCACGCTGCCCGGCGATCTCGCGGGCGCGCTTTTCGTTGGCGACCACGAACGCTTCATCACCAGCTTCCGGCGTCCCGGACAGGCCGAGCACCTCGACCGGCATCGAGGGACCGGCCTCTTTAACCTGCTCGCCGAGTTCGTTGAACATGGCACGCACACGACCGAAATGAGGCCCAGCCAGAATGCTGTCGCCGCGCTTGAGGGTGCCGGCCTTGACCAGAATTGTCGCTACCGGGCCGCGGCCCTTCTCCAGACTGGATTCGATAACCGTGCCACGCGCCGGCACGTCGATGGGCGCCTTGAACTCGGCGACCTCGGCCTGCAGCAGAATGGCATCCAGCAGATCGTCCACGCCCTCGCCGGTATGCGAAGACACCGGCACAACCATGGTGTCGCCGCCCCAGTCTTCCGGAATGATGTCCTCCGCAGACAAACCGGCCTTTACCTTCTCGATATCGGCACTCTCGATATCCATCTTGGTAACCGCAACAACCATCGGCACCCCCGCCGCGCGGGCATGCTGGATCGATTCCTTGGTCTGCGGCATGACGCCGTCGTCGGCAGCCACGATCAGGATCGCGATATCGGTGATCTGAGCACCACGGGCACGCATGCGAGTGAACGCCGCATGGCCGGGGGTATCGATGAACGTGATCGCCCCCTTGTCGTGCTTCACGTGATAGGCACCAATATGCTGGGTAATACCACCCGCTTCGCCGGCCTGGACCTTGGTACGACGGATATAGTCGAGCAGCGACGTCTTGCCGTGATCGACATGGCCCATGATGGTGACGACCGGTGCACGCGGGACGCCTTCGACTTCCTTTTCTTCGGCGCGCACTTCCTCGACAAGCGCCTCCTCGGCGCTTTCGGTCTTGACCATCTTGGCGGTGTGACCCATTTCCTCGACCAGCAGAGTCGCCGTGTCCTGATCGACGGTCTGGTTAATGGTCGCCATCACACCGAGCTTCATCATGCGCTTGAGCAGCTCACCGCCCTTGACCGCCATACGCTGGGCAAGCTCGGACACCGTGATCAGCTCGGGAATCTCCACCTCGCGGATTACGGGTGCCGTCGGCCGCTCGAAACCGTGATCGGTTCCCACATTGACCTTGGAGCCGCGAGTAACGCGCTTTTTCTTGTTCTTGCGTCGACCCTGCTTGCCGTCGGCCACATGAATTTCGGTGCGCTTGCCGCGATTCTTCTCGCGCTCTTCATCTTCCTTGGTGCGCCCGTGACTTTCGGCGGCACGGCGCAGGTTCTCCTGCGCACGCGAGCGCGCATCATCCACCTTGACCGTGCGTTTGGCGCGTTCTTTTTCCAGCGCCTCGCGATCAGCGGATTCCTGGGCCGCGCGCTGCGATGCAATCTCGGCGTCGCGTCTGGCCTTCTCTTCGACCTGAAGCCGGTCGGCCTCGTCCTGCTGGAGCCTGGCTTCAGCCTCGACTTTTTCGGCCTCGGCGCGCTCTGCCTCAGCTTTCTCGGCTTCAGCGCGCGCGGCTTCCTGCGCTGCAGAATCCTCTGCCGCCTTTGCGCGTTCGGCCTCTTCGCTGGCCTTGTCCTCTTCGGCTTGCTGGGCACGGTTAACATACGTACGGCGCTTGCGCACCTCGACGCTCACAGTGCGGCCCGTAGAGGGTCCGCGCCCGGTGTTGACCTTGAGCTCCGAAGTGGAGCGCCGACGCAGCGATACCTTGCCGCGCCCGGCGGTGCCGAGCTTGCTCTTGCCTTCGCCGGTGCCAACTTCGCGCAGGTGACGGAGAAGCTTGAGCTTGTCGTCATCGTTGATCTGGTCGGTTTCGGATGAGGCGGTCACGCCGGCCTCGGCCAAGCGCGAGATCAGTCGCTCCACCGGAATTCCAACTTCCGATGCCAGCTGTTTGACTGTCGTTTGCGCCATATTCTGATACTCCATGGGTCCCGCGCCGGTTGTTCTCCGCGGCGGGACACCGTTAATTCGGGACAATTATTCGGCGCCGGCCTGCTCGTCGGCAAACCAGTGGGCACGGGCGGCCATAATCAGACGGCCCGCCTCGGCCTCATCAATCTCCACCATCTCTGCGAGCTCATCCGCGCCGAGATCAGCCAGATCGTCTCGCGAGACAATGCCTTGCGCAGCAAGCGCCGATGCCAGCTCGCTGTCTACGCCCTCGACTTCGAGCAAATCATCCTGCGGCTGCGCATCCGTACCTTCAGCGCTGGAAATAGCCTTTGACAAAAGGTAATCACGCGCACGATTACGAAGCTCCTCGACAATACCTTCGTCGAATTCCTCGATCTCGACCAGTTCCGACATTGGAATATAGGCGATTTCCTCGGTCGTCGTGAAGCCCTCCTGCACCAGGATGACTGCGACCTCGTCGTCCACGTCCAGCTGTTCACGGAACATCGCCTGCAGGGTTTCGCCCTCGGCTTCGCTCTTGGCATCGGCGTCCTCGAGCGTCATGACGTTCAAGTGCCAGCCGGTCAGCTCCGACGCCAGCCGAATATTCTGTCCACCGCGGCCGATCGCTTTCGCCAGCACGTCTTCGGCGACCGCGAGATCCATGCTGCCCGAGTCCTCATCCATGACGATCGACTCGACGTCGGCAGGCGCCATGGCGTTGATCACGAACTGAGCCGTGTTCTCGTTCCACATGATGATATCGATGCGTTCGCCGGCCAACTCGTTCGATACGCTCTGTACGCGCGAGCCTCGCATGCCGACGCAGGCGCCGACCGGGTCGATACGCCGATCCTTGGCCTGCACCGAGATCTTGGCACGCAGGCCCGGGTCACGAGCCGCGCCGCGCAGCTCGATCAGCCCCTGGCCGACTTCGGGCACCTCGAGCTTGAACAGCTCGATGAGAAACTCGGGGCGGGTACGAGATACGAACAGCTGCGGGCCGCGCTGCTCCGGGCGCACATCATAAAGATAGCCACGCACCCGATCACCCGGTCGCATGGGCTCGCGCGGGATCAACTGGTCGCGCGGAATAATGGCCTCGGCGTTGCCACCCAGGTCCAGAATAACGGCGCCGCGCTCCATGCGCTTGACCAGGCCGGTAATGAGTTCGCCCACGCGATTCTTGTAAGCATCGACAATCTGGGCGCGCTCGGCCTCGCGGACCTTTTGAACAATGACTTGCTTGGCGGCCTGCGCCGCAATACGACCGAACTCGACCGATTCCATCGGCTCTTCGATGAAATCGTCGACAGTCAACGAGGGGTCCCGCTCCTGGGCAGACTCGAGCGAAATCTGACTATCGGGCGCGTTGATGAATACCGGCTCACCGTCTTCGCCTTCCGCGCCGGGCTCGATGATCGACCAGCGGCGAAACGTCTCGTAGCTGCCGGTCTTGCGATCGACCTCGACGCGCACGTCGATTTCGCCGCCATGTTTCTTGCGCGTAGCAGACGCAAGCGCCGCTTCGATCGCCTCAAAGATGATCTCTTTGTCGACGCCTTTCTCATTGGAAACCGCTTCGGCGACCAAAAGCACATTCTTGTTCATCGCTGCCACCCGAAATCGTTGGTTTTGCGTTTGACCGGCGCGCCTGTGTGCATGGCGTCTCTATACCTCAAATACCGGCTCCAATCTTGCCTTGGCCACGTCGGCCAGCGAGATTCTGTATGTCTGGTCGTCGCAGCCCAAATCAACCACGTCGCCGTTGACGGCGAGGATCGTGCCGATCAGCCGCTTCTTGCCGTCCACGGGCGCGAAGAGCTTCAGCTTGGCGTGTTCGCCGATAAAACGCCGGTAATGCTCGGGAGTGACCAGCGGACGGTCCAGGCCGGGCGAAGACACTTCAAGCTGATACTCGCTGCTGCCCTCGTCCTCGACGTCGAGCGTCGCGCTGACTTCGCGACTGACTTTCTCGCAGTCCTCGAGCGCGATGCCTTCAGGCGAATCAATATACAACCGAACCGTACGACTGCGCCCCGCACCCACGGACTCCAGATGCCAGAGCTCGTAGCCGAGGTCTTCGACAACCGGGATAATCAATTGGCTGAGGCGTTGCGACATAAAGGGCCAGCACTGCGGCGCCTTGGATTCACGGGCCGCTAGTAAAAAAAAAGCCCCTCATCGGGGGCTTGCATTCAACCAGAATATGGTAGCGGGGGCAGGATTCGAACCTGCGACCTTCGGGTTATGAGCCCGACGAGCTGCCAGACTGCTCCACCCCGCATCCGATGGCGCATAGTATATGCGCCCATTCTCTGCTCAGCAAGCGGTAATTGAAAATCTTCAAATACCGCAAGTTAAATGGCGACGGAAAGCATGAGTTGCTTTCTCGTCGAGCGCGAAGTGTACACGAGCGTCGAAGACAAGTCACGCGATCTTTTGATAAAGCAGTCGCGGACACGACGCCAACCGAAGACACTCTCAAAAGCCGGTGCTTTAGAGAAGCCGCCGCTCGCCGTGTTCCAGCATAGCCGGGATCACCAGGTCTTCCTCGTCGGCCAGATGTCTATCCAACAGCGCCAGCAGCCGATCCGCGTCGTCGGCGTAAGCATCGGCCGCGTAGCGAGCGGCATCCGCGCCACGCGCCAGCGACTCCAGCAGACTGTCAGCGCTGGCCGCCGACACAAGCAGCGTGTCATGGATGACCACATGATCGTTCTCGAGCAGATCGAAACCGACCGCCATACGCCGGTCCAGCGCGCGAAAACGAGGAAAATACTGCGCATCCTCGATATGGTGATGGCCTTCAAGATGCTGCAGATAATGACCCAGCCTGGAGGCGAATCCAGCCTGAAACTGTGCGGGGCTTTGGCCGCCCTCCCGGAACGCCAGGGTCGTCTGCTGCAGCGCATGCCCCTGCTGGCGAAGCGCGTCGTGAACGCGCAGCCAGAACGCACATAGCTCGCCGTAGTTCGGATGCGCGCGCCATTCATTGGCCGGGTAGCGCTCGCGCAGGAACGCGATATCGGGCGGCAGTCCGTCACGGTCGGGCAGTTGCAGCAAAGGCGGTATAGGCGAAAACGACATCAGCAGGCAATCAGTGGAAAAGAACAACAGGGACAGATCAACACGCTTTCGCGTCACTTGGGAGGCGTCGCGTTACAAGCCGTCTGCTCGAGGGCAATATAAACCGGATGAATAACCAAGCCGTGTCTTCTACAATGGTGGTTCAGCAGTGCGCCCGTAGCTCAGCTGGATAGAGCACCGGCCTTCGAAGCCGGGTGTCGTAGGTTCGAATCCTACCGGGCGCACCATATTCAGCGAGCCACGCATATCATCGGCATAACCGATGACTCTTCGAACCTACAGCCGTCAATTAAGAATGGCTCGATAGATACCCGCTAGCGTATCCGACCGGTCCAACCCCCGTTGTACCGCCCGAAGGGCGAGCGGCTGAGCCGCCAGCAATCCTACCCGGCGCCCGCTTATTGCCTTTGCTTGCATCACAGGTTGGCCGCGCTGTCGTCGGCTTTGTTCAGCGGCTCTCGACCGATATAGTCCTCGAACGCGATCGGTGCCGAGAGACAGCCATCGGGAATTGCAAAGGCCTCGATATAGCCGAGGGCGTCCGGTCGAATCTCCTCGAGCAGTTTGAGGCGCAGCTTTCGCAGCGCACGACGCTTGGCCGGCTGGAAGTAGCTGTTGTCGAGAAACCAGGCCGAATCCTCATAGATGATATCGACGGCCGAGAGCTGGCGCATGGTCTCCAGCGCGTCGCGGGTCGGCCCGGGCTCCATCCCGGCGACGACATCAGCGAAGCGCTCGGTGACATGATGCTCCATATCGGCTCGCGCATAGGCCATCAAATGATCCTGGATATCCGCGAACGCCATGAACGGATCCATGCCGTCACCGATGCGCTTGCGGATACGGCGCGCGCCCGAGACCAGCAGGTTGTGGGCACGCAGCTTGAGCACTTCCAGATGGAAGTCGGCGCTGCGCAGATGGTCTTCGTCGGTCTTGCGTGCGATTACCGGATTGCCTTCGAGCAGCTCGGTACGGGCTTTGCGCACCAGCTCGCGTACGACGGTGATCACCAGATTCTGCTCGAAGCTCTTGGCATAGCGGCCGAGCTTGTTCTTGGCCACCAGATTCATCAGCACCGTGTTGTCACCCTCGAAGGTGGCAAATACGTCGATATCGCGGCGGATGGTGGCAATCTGATTTTCGGTGAGGAACCCCAGCCCGCCACAACATTCACGCGCCTGCTGGCTGGCATCGATCGCATGCCACGAGGCCAGCGCCTTGATCCCGGCGGCGAGCGTCTCGACGTGGCGTGCGGTGTCTTCGGTGCGGGTGCGGAACTGTTCGATAAGGTCTTCAACCGCGAAGTGAAGCGCATAGGTATGCGCGATCTTCGGGAACAGGCGCATCTGGTGTGTGCGATAGTCCAGCACACGCAGCTCGCAGCGGCGATCGTTGTCAGGGGCATCACCAAACTGTCGGCGCATGGCGCCGTAGCGGGTTGCGATCGCCAGCGCTTTCTTGGCCGCGGTCACGCTGGCCGATGCGACACTGATACGCCCGCCAACGAGCGTGCCGAGCATGGTGAAGAACCGTTTGTTGTCGCTGGCGATCGGGCTGTCGTAACTGCCATCGGCGTGCACGGTCGCATAGCGATCCAGCAGGTTGCTGCGTGGGATCCGCACATCGTCGAAATACAGACGGCCGTTGTCGACCCCGTTCAGGCCCATCTTGTGGCCACAGTCCTCGATGCGTACGCCTTTCATTACCGCGCCGCTGTCATCGCGAATCGGCACGATGAACGCGTGTACGCCGTACCCGTCGCCGCCGGTTTCCAGCTGCGCGAACACGGTGACCGCATGGCCGTCACGGGCGGCATTGCCGATCCATTCCTTGCGCGCCGACACACTGGGCGTACGGATAACGAATTCCTCGGTGTCCGGATCGTAAATCGCTGTAGTTTCCAGCGCCTGCACGTTGGAGCCATGACCGGATTCAGTCATGGCAAAGCCGCCGAGCAGTTTGAGCGAGGCAATATCGGGCAGGTACTTCCGATGATGCGCTTCGTTGCCCAGAAATATGATGCTGCCGCCGAACAGGCCGTACTGCACGCCCAGCTTCACCACCAGGCTCAGGTCAAACATCGCCAGCGCCTGAAAGATATGAATGAAGCCGGCCATGTCGCCCTGCCCGCCCACGCTTTCCGGCAACGCCGCCATCGCTATCTCGCGATGCTCAGCCAGATGGGTCAGCCAGCCAAGCACGCGCTCCCGCTGCGCTTCGCCGGTCTCGCCGTAGGCGTACGCGAAGGCGTCGTGGGAAAGCACCTCACGTACCAGCGCCCATCGATCGGCATAGTCGCCTTCGAGAAACGCCTGCAGGCTCTCGGGGTTGAACCGCGCGGGCGATTCGTCGAAGCGCTGGCGCACCGCCTGGCCGCTGTTGCGAAAGATATCGGCCGAGACGCCCTCGCCGCTGATATCGCGTTCACGCGCGTAGGCGGCGACTGAATCGAGCACATTAGACGGCACGTCAGTCTGCATCGACGCAGAAAAACCGGCCAGAGACTGCTTGCGCGCGCCGGCGCGTTCACGAATCCGGCGACGTAGACGGCTCAGTTCGGTGGCAGACGGCGGTTGCGACGGTGTCAACCACGCATCGAGCGTATGGCGGGCCTGTTCGTCCAGGCCCGGCAACGCGCCGGCCATATCGCGAATACGCGTGCATTCCTGCTCGGCCAGTTCGTCATCTGCCCAGGCGATATAGAGCACCGGCAGCAGCGGCTGTAACGGGTCGTTCGATAGAAGACAATCGAGACGCGTCGACATGAGTGGATGTCCTGTGGCTGAGAGAAGACGGTGGGCTGTTGTACCAGACAAGCAAGTCATGATGCGCAGACCAGGGACGAGTGGCTGTTCAAAACGGTCGATCATGGGCATCCGACTGGCACCGAGTCCGTGTCATGTGCGCCTGGTAAGCCAGGCGAAGCGCCACGGCGGCATCGGCGTGATCCGCGCGCGCCTTGGCGCCGCTGTAGCACATCCAGTCCGTACGACGAATTCGATCGATTCAGGGCGATGCAAGTTATTGGCCGGGAACACGTCATGTGGAGCCGCGCTATAGCGCCTCGCGGGAGACGCTCGCACATTATGGCGACGAGCACCACGGCACGATGCCCGGCGCGTACCGACACGGAATTAGACAGAAAGGCACACCCAGTCGTACTTGCTACGCCGCGATCTGCGGACACAAAAAAGCCGGATCGGAGGCCCGACCCGGCTTGTCTTCGTCAGCGGCCGATTATTCGGTCGTCGACATATCGTCGTCCACGGCGAAGGTAATGATCGAACCGTTGACCGGCAGATTATCGCCGATCACCAGATCGTCCGCGCCGCTGGCAGCCAGCGACTCGACGACGAACTGGACCTGACCCATGGCCAGTTGATCACCGCCGTCCATGTCGCCGCCGTCCATGCCACCGTTGCCCATGTCGCCGCCGTTACCGTTACCGTTACCGACATCGACATTGTCGTCGTCGCTGCAGGCAGTGAGCATCACTGCAACCGACGCCACGATCAGCAGCATCTGGGTACGCCGACGCACGCCGCCCACCGACAGCAGACCCACCAGACCCAGCAGCGCACCACCGGCATAAACTGGCATCAGCGACCCGATCACAGCCACGACCGCTTCATCGTCCGACAGATCAGCGGTCACGACATAACTCATGGCGTCGTTCGCCGGGATCGAGGCGCCACCGTTGGTGAACGTCACCATGAAGGTCGAGCCGTTGTCGTCGACTTCACCGGAACCCGCAAGCGTTTCGCCCGAGTCGAAGACGCCGTTGGCATTGGTGTCGGCATAGACCGCGAGGTCGGCACCGGACAGATCGAAGTCTTCCGACAGATCAACATCGTCCGCCATCATCGAGCCACGATTGATATAGCCCGAGAAGCCGGCCACCGTGACCGCGGACGCGCTATCGTTGGTCAGGGTGAAGCCGACCACGCTCGTGTCTTCATCGGTATTCGCTGTAACACTACCGGGGCTGGTCATCGCCACGTTGAGCACCGGATCGTCAGTCAGTTCAAACGCGCCCGCGTCACAGCTGCCATCGCCAAGATCGGACGGCCGTTCGGCACCACGCTGATCGCTGTCAGCACAATCGGTGTTGGTATCCAGCGCAGCCGTACTGGCGTCGGTCAACGGCTGGGTTGCCGTCGTGCCGCCGAACAGACGATACGTGCCAACCGCTACCGTACCGGTCACGTTGCCATCGTCGGTATCCGCGGTGACCCCCGCGCCCAGATCGGTGTCGTTGTTGGCAATCAGGCTGTTGTTGATGGTGATTGAGTCACCTACACCCATCATGTCGTCATCGGTGTTGGCTTCGACGCCGGTGCCCCCGTTGTTGGTAACGGAAGCCTGGTCGAGCGTGATCGTACCGCCCGCGCCGTCGAGATAGACACCGGCACCGGTACTCGCAGTGTTGTTGGATACCGTTGACGTATCCACCACAAGCGTGCCGGCACCGGAGTTCCACAGACCGCCGCCTTCGACCGCGGTGTTGTAGCCCACGCTGGAGCGCGTGACCGTGGTCGAACCGGTTGCACCAATATGCAGACCGCCGCCGTTGCCCGGATTGCTGCCCGCGTCGTTGGCCGCGCTGCTGTCCGTGCCGCCGAGGGTGACACGCATCATCGTGACGGCGCCGCCGGCGTTCTCGATACCGCCGCCGGCACGATTGGCCGTATTGGCAAAGATACGACTATCGGAGATGTTCGCCGTGGCACCGGGCGCAACCAGGATACCGCCGCCAGAGCCCGAAGTGCCCGACGCCATGTTGCCCGAGATACGCGTGTTCACGATGGTCAGTGTGCCGCTGTCGGCGCCGGCGTCGTTCGTCTCGGCGTAGATACCGCCGCCGCCCTGCGTGGCGTCGTCGCCGGTGGCCTCGTTGCCTGTGATAGAAACACCGTCAAAGGACATCTCGCCCTGGTTGTTCCAGAACGCGCCGCCTTCGACGGCCACGTTGTTGGAATACAGGCCACCAATCACGTCTATATCTGCATCCCCGGAGACGTGCAGCACGCCGCCGTTGCCTGGCGCCATGCCCGCGTTGTTGCCGCTGGCCGTGACGTTGTCGAGCGTGGTGGTGTTGCCGCCCAGCACTTCAATAGCACCGCCGGCGCGACGCGCGCTGTTGTTCATCAGCATGGAGTTGCTGACCGAAAGCGTGGTGTCCGTGCTCGCGAGAATCGCGCCACCGGAGCTCTGGCTGCTCGCACCATCGTCCTGGTCGACATCGTCGCTGCCGACGCTGTTGTTGGCGAACATCGAGTCCGTCACCGTTACGGTGCCGCCCGAGCTTTCGCTATAGATTGCGCCGCCGCCCTGATCGGCCGACGGGCCGGTGGCCGTATTGGCGGTGAACGTCGCGTCGTCAATGCTCATCGTGCCCGCGTTGTTCCATAGCGCTCCGCCTTCACGGGCGGTGTTGCTATCGAAGGTTCCGCCGTTGACGACGATATCGCCGCTGCCGGTCACATGCAGCGCACCGCCGTTGCCCGGGTTGACGCCGGCATCGTTACCGGAGAAGTCGACATCGTTGAGGGTGACACGGACATTATCGCTCGCGTCGTTGTCATCATCGTCGTCATCCGACGAAGCGGCCGAGGCTTCCTCGATGGCACCGCCAGCGCGGTCGGCGGTGTTGTTGCTCATCGCACCGCCGTTGACGACGAGTACACCGCCGTCGTCATTGAGAATAGCGCCGCCAGACCGGGCATCTGCGTCACCGCCGGCCATCGTGGCTGCACCGTTGGTCAGCGTCAGACCGTTCAGTGTCAGGTTGCCCTGATTGGTAAAGATCCGACTCGCGTCGTTGGCGTCGATGGTGACACCACCGTTGCTGTCGTCGTCGTCCTCGTCGTCTCCGGCCATGCCAATGGTCAGCGTGGAACCGGAGATGACCGTGGGCAGCGCCATACCTGCGAGCGTAATCGTGCTGCCGGCTACGCCGTCGCCGAATACGATGATGTCGTCATTGTCGTCGCCGGCGATGCAGCCGCCGGTCATGGTGTTGTCATTGGCTGCGGTTATGGCGTCCCGCAGGGTGCAATCCGTGCCGCCTGCTGAATCGCCGGTGGCGTTAACGGTAATGGTCGCTGCGAACGCGCCGGGCGCTGCAACCACAAGCGCGGTGCCTGCAATCGCTGCCCTGACCTGCTGGCGCAACCGCAAACGCGGCTGTTTTGAACTCGTCATAGCGTTTCCTTCCCTGGTTTTGACGCGATGGATGCGTCGCTATGGGGTTACCCCCAAAAATCAATTGGGACAAATTTCCCAATTGTCGCCAGGCAAGTCAAAACTGGGTGCTCGATACAAACAAAAGCCCGACGAAACATTGTTCCGTCGGGCTCGGGTTGTATTACTCGCAAAGACGCCCCGGCCATCCAACGGCCGCGGCGCCCGCGGCGCTTCAGCTGTCGTTCTTGTCGGTCTTGCGCAAACGGATACCCAGTTCACGCAGCTGCGCGTTGTCTGCCAGGCCGGGCGCACCGGTGAGCAGATCGGTTGCGGTCTGTGTCTTGGGAAAGGCAATCACTTCGCGGATGGAGTCCGCGCCGGCCATGAGCATGACCAGACGATCCAGGCCGAAGGCGATGCCGGCGTGCGGCGGCGCGCCGAACTTGAGCGCCTCCAGCAGGAAGCCGAATTTCTCGGCGGCCTCTTCCGGCGTGATGCCGAGCACGTCAAAGGCTGCCTGCTGCATGTCCGGCGTATGGATACGCACCGAACCGCCGCCGACCTCGGAGCCGTTGAGCACCATATCGTAGGCCTTGGCCATCGCCTCGTGCGGCGCGGCCTTGAGCGCGGCCGGATCGTCCACGGCGGGCGCGGTGAACGGATGATGCGCGGCGTACCAGCGCTTGGTCTCGCTGTCGTACTCGAACATCGGCCAGTCGACCACCCAGAGCGGCTGCCAGCCTTCGGCAACACGGCCCAGGTCGTGCCCCAGACGTACGCGCAGCGCGCCCAGCGCATCATTGACGACCTTTTCCGAATCCGCACCGAAGAACAGCAGATCACCGTCCGCGACGCCTGTTCGCTCGACGATACCCGCGATCGCGTCGTCCGACAGGAACTTGAGGATTGGCGAGGCCATGCCATCACGACCCTTGGCGACGTCAGTGATCTTCACATAGGCCAGGCCCTTGGCGCCGTAGCGACTGACGAACTCGGTATAGCCGTCGATCTGCTTGCGGGTCAGCGTCGCACCGTCTGGCACGCGCACGACGGCCACACGCCCCGTATCGCTATTGGCCGGGCCCGAGAACACCTTGAACTCGGCGTCGGCGACCAGATCGGCGATATCGACCAGTTCCAGGTCGATACGCAGATCCGGCTTGTCGGAACCAAACCGACGCATGGCTTCGGCGTAGCTCATGCGTGGAAACGGGTCCGGCAGTTCGGCATCGAGCACGTCGGCGAACAGCGTCCGGATCATCGCCTCGTTGATCCCCATGATGTCGTCGGCGTCGACGAACGAGGCCTCGATATCAATCTGGGTGAACTCGGGCTGACGATCGGCACGCAGATCTTCGTCGCGGAAGCAGCGCGCGATCTGGTAATAGCGATCCATGCCGGCAACCATCAACAACTGCTTGAACAGCTGTGGCGACTGCGGCAGCGCAAAGAAGTGGCCGGGCTGGGTACGACTGGGCACCAGATAATCGCGCGCGCCTTCGGGCGTGGCTCGGGTGAGAATAGGGGTTTCGATATCGACAAAACCCAGCCCGTCGAGCGCCTTGCGTACGGCGCGGGTGACCTCGGCGCGTAGGCGCAGATGACGCTGCATGCGCGGCTTGCGCAGCTCCATGTAGCGATAGCGCAGGCGCGCAGTATCGCCCACTGTTTCGGTTTCATCGATCTGAAGCGGCGGCGTTTCCGAGGCGTTGAGCACGGTCAGCGCCGTGGTGTAGACCTCGATCTCGCCCGAGGCCAGGTTCTGGTTGACCGTGCCCTCGGGGCGCGCACGCACACGGCCCGTCACTTGAATGACGAACTCGTTACGCAGTTTCTCGGCGCTCGCGAAGGTGTCGGCCTCGTCGGGGTCGAACACGACCTGGATCAGACCGCTGCGATCACGCAGATCGACGAAGATCACGCCACCGTGGTCGCGCCGGCGGTGGACCCAGCCGCAGACGGTGATTTCGCTGTCGATGGCAGCGGCGCTGACATCGCCGCTGTAGTGGGATCGCATCATGGGCTGCGCCTTTGTCGGCTGTGCAAAAGAGCGCGAGTCTATCAAGAGCGGAGCCGTAGCCGGTAGTCCGAGGCCAGTCGACACGCCGACACCGCTCCCGGCGCGTTATCGCTCGGCGGGCCCGATCAGGCCTTGTCGCCGGCCGAGCCCGTCGATTTCTTGGGTTCGCTTTTCTTCGCGCCTCCACTGTCGGCGCTCTTGGTGGGCGACTTGCTTGTATCGCCCGATGTCTTGGCCGGCTTGCTATCAGACGCAGTCTTGCTCGGCTTGGCGTCACTCTTGGCACTGGCGCCGGACGATTTGTCGTCGCCACTGGCCAGGTTGCGCTTGCCATCGGACTTGAAGTCCGTTTCATACCAGCCGCCGCCAGCCAGACGGAAACCGGCTGCCGATATCTTGCGTTTGAGCGCGGACTGACCGCAGGCCGGACAGTCGGTCAGCGGATCGTCAGACAGGCGCTGGAGCTGTTCAAGTTCTTCGCCGCAGTCGCGGCAGACATATTCATAGATCGGCATAGCGGAACTCGCAGAAAAACCGGATAACCAACGCGATATTTTATCGCGCTGCGGCCGTAGCGCCACTGGCGGCAGAACGGCCGATGCCGTAGTAGGTAAAGCCCGCCTGTGCCACGTAGGACGGCTTGTAGATATTGCGCCCGTCGACCAGCACGGCCTGCTTCATGCGCGACGCGAGATCGGCGAAATCGGGCGTGCGGAAGATATGCCACTCGGTGACCAGCACCAGCGCGTCGGCGCCGTCGGCCGCATGTTCGCCGCTGTCGCACAGCAGCAGATCGTCGCGCTCACCGTACAGACGGCGCGTTTCCTTCATGGCCTCGGGGTCGAACGCGCGCACGGTCGCGCCCGCTTCCCATAGGGATTCCATCAGCGTGCAGCTTGGCGCTTCGCGCATGTCGTCCGTGTTCGGTTTGAAGGCCAGGCCCCAGACTGCAATGGTCTTGCCGGAAAGATCGCCAAAATGCGCCTTGAGCTTGTCGAACAGCACCTGTTTCTGGCGATCGTTGACGCGCTCTACCGCGTTGATGATCTCGGTCTCGTAGCCGAGCTTGCCCGCCGTCTGCGCCAGCGCACGCACGTCCTTCGGAAAACAGGAGCCGCCGAAGCCGCAGCCGGGATAGATGAAGTGATAGCCGATACGGTGATCGGCGCCGATGGCACGACGCACCTGCTCGATATCCGCATCCACGCGATCCGCGACCTGGGACAGCTCGTTCATCAGGCTGATCTTGGTCGCCAGCACGATATTGGCCGCGTATTTGGTCAGTTCTGCCGAGCGAATATCCATGACGATGGTGCGATCGTGCTGACGGTTGAACGGCGCATACAGCGCGCGCAGGTGATCGGCTGCGCGATCGCTGTCCACGCCGACCACCACGCGATCGGGCTTCATGAAATCCTCGACCGCCGCGCCCTCTTTCAGGAACTCCGGATTGGAGGCCACGTCAAATTCGACGTCGGCGCTGCGTGCACCGATTGCATGCGACAGCGCTTCACGCACCTTGTCGGCGGTGCCGACCGGCACGGTGGACTTGGTGATCACCAGTCGATAGTCGGTCATATGCGTGCCGATGGTTTCGGCAACCTTGAGCACGTACTGCAGATCCGCGCTGCCATCTTCGTCCGGCGGTGTGCCGACGGCGATGAACTGCAGCGTACCGTGGGCCACCGCTTCTGCCGCGTCAGTGGTGAAGCGCAGGCGGCCGGAGGCCACGTTGTCGTGCACGATCTGATCAAGACCCGGCTCGAAGATCGGGATCTCGCCGCGTGTCAGGCGTTCGATCTTGGCCTCATCGATATCGACACAGACCACATGGTTACCGCTCTGGGCCAGACAGGCACCTGTGACAAGCCCGACATATCCGGTTCCGAAAATCGTAATGCGCACGGCTTCTCCTTGATGGTGGCCGGGTTTTCGCAAGGACGCGATTATGCTCAATTCGCCCCTCGCATGCGACCTGACCGAACTATTGTCCGACCGGGCATAAAAAAAGCCGCAATCCGAAAATTGCGGCTTTACCATCGTAATGGCGTCCCCAAGGGGATTCGAACCCCTGTTGCCGCCGTGAAAGGGCAGTGTCCTAGGCCTCTAGACGATGGGGACAATCTTGGTGGAGCCAGGCGGGATCGAACCGCCGACCTCAACACTGCCAGTGTTGCGCTCTCCCAGCTGAGCTATGGCCCCGTAACTAAGCGAGGGCGAATTATAGAGATTGAGTCCGGACTTGCCAACCTTTCAGGCAATTATTTTTTTACGGCGTCCCGCAGCGCGCTCACGACACGGTTCTGATCGTCGACTTCCAGATACGGATGCATCGGCAGACTGAGCACGCGATCGGCCGCCGCTTCGGATTTGGGAATAGCCACATCCGAGTACAGCGGCGGCTGGCGATTGAGCGGCACCGGGTAGTAGACCGCGTTGGGAATACCCGCCTCATTGAGTGATGCGCGCACCGCATCCCGGTCATCGACCTCGATGGTGTACTGCGCATAGACACTGGTGCAGCCATCGGCGATCTTGGGCGTGGTCACGACGTCCGCGAGCATCTCGCTGTAGCGTGCTCCGACCTCGGCGCGCCGCGCGACCTCGTCGTCGAAGATTTCCATTTTTGCCAACAGTACCGCCGCCTGGATCGTATCCAGTCGACCGTTGATGCCCAGCCGTGGATGATAATACTGTGCGCTCTGACCGTGGTTGCGCAGTTGGCGCATGCGATCGGCGAGTTCTGCATCGGTGGTGAACGCCGCCCCGCCGTCGCCATAGCAACCCAGCGGTTTGGCCGGAAAGAACGACGTAGCCGAAATCGACGACACATTGCAGGAGCGCCGGCCGTTGTAGGTCGCCCCGAAGCTCTGGGCGGCATCCTCGATCACGGGCACGCCATGCTTTTCAGCCACCTTGTTGATCGCATCCATATCGGGGATCTGGCCGAACAGACTTACCGGCACGATGGCCTTGGTCCGATCCGTGATTCTTTCCTCGATCAACGCCGCGTCGATATTGTAGGTTGCGGAATCGATATCGACGAATACGGGCGTCGCCCCGAGCAGCCCGATCATCTCCCCGGTGGCAATGAACGTGAACGGCGTGGTGATCACCTCGTCGCCCGGCCCGATATCCAGTGCCATCATCGCCACGAGCAGCGCATCGGTACCGCTAGACAGCGCAATACAGTGATCCACACCCACATGCTCCGCCAGGCGCGCCTCAAGCGCCTCGACTTCCGGGCCCATTACATAGCGCCCGTGGTCGAGCACGGCCTGAATGCGGGCGTCCACATCCGGTTTGATCCGTTGATACTGCGTCTGGAGATCGATGAGTTGCATGCACGCTCCTGTCGCGGCGGGGTTTCAAGACTTGTCAGCGCCGGATTCTAGCATCGCGCGCGCCCGCGACCCACGAATGCGTTGACCCGCGAAACACCCCCGACTAGAATCCATGGCTCGCAGCGATGCGCGGGCGGTTAGCTCAGCGGTAGAGCACTGCCTTCACACGGCAGGGGTCGCAAGTTCGAACCTTGCACCGCCCACCATACTCAACGACGGATCGAGCGCCCTCGGCGCCTCCCACTAGCCATGAAGTCAGCCCGCGCGCCCGGGCTACCGCACTGAACGGCGCGCTTTCGAGACGCCGTGAGCGTCGAGTGATGTGCGATGGCAGCTTTGTCACTCGTGCACCCACGATCACGCTCACGCCAAAGGGCAGAGCACGCGTATCTTGTGCCGGGCACGGCCTTGGCTTCATTGCCTGTCCATGGTCGACGGCGCTGGCAAATCACAACAGATTCCTGACCACGGGCACACACGAAGACTGCACGCGATCGAAAGCGCCTGGGTCGATATCATTCACATCGATATAAACTACGTCTCGATGCACGGGAAGTCAGGTATGCGCGCTATTGATAACCTTCGGTCACTGCGTCGATGGGCAAGAAGCCGACACAGCATTCCGGTATTTGAAGGTCGCAAATCGCGTGGCCATCAGGACCGGTTCGTATGGGAGCTGACAACTCAGGCGCTACGCCACGGCTTGAGCCGACAGCGCGACCTGCGCAAGATCGAGACGTTCGTGCAGTTCGCCGGCTTTCCTCGCTCCGGCCACTCGTTGATCGGGTCGATCATCGATGCCCACCCGCAGGCGCGTGTGTCGCATGAGCTGGATGCCATGGGGTTGCTGGCCAAGGGTATGCCGCAGCTGGCTATATTTGCGCTCATCGACCGGATGGCCAGTGAGTTCACCCGCCATGGCCGTTACTGGAATGGCTACTGCTATCTGGTACCCGACGCCCATCATGAAACAGCAGCGCCGTTGCGGGTCATTGGCGACAAGAAAGGCGATGCCGCGGTCCGCTGGATCGCAAAGAATCCCGCGTTGATGGACCGTCTTCAGGCCGATCGAGGGCCCGTCAGCAAATGGATCCTGGTGCTGCGCAACCCGTTCGACAATATTGCCACCATGTCGCTGCGCCACGGTCGAGCCTACGACGCGCTCAAGACCGACACCGAGAACCCTGCCGACTTTCCCGGGGCACTCAGGGATAAACAGCGTGAGGGCATCATCGCCAGCGAGGCGCTGGACAGCCAGATCGACGAGTACGTCAGGCTTTGTCGTACCGTAAACGACATGCGCCACAAGACGGCGGCCGACGATTGGCTGGATTTGAGCCTTGAAGAGCTGACCGCCGATCCGTCGCCGCAGATTGCGCGGCTGATCAAATTTCTCGATCTGCCGCCGGTTCCCGGCTATATCGACCAATGCGCATCCATGGTCAATCCGCGCGCCAATCAAACACGCGATCTCATCGAATGGCCCCAGGCCAAGAAAGACCGCGTACACGCCATATGCCGGGAATTCTCGTTCCTGCAACGCTACGAGGCCGACCATGTCGGATAGTCTGCTCGCCCATGTTCATCTGGTGAGCTGTGTTGGCGTCGACACTGAGTACAGCCATCTACCGCATTTCCTGGCGCATTATCGGTCGCTCGGCGTGCCCGTGCGGAATATGCACATCACGCTGAATACCGACGACGCCGGCTCGCCGAACCTGCAACAGGCCAAGGCCTTGTTGGACGAGCACGGTGTCGCTGCCCCTGTGATCTGGATTGCGCCCTACACAAGCGAAAGCATGTGGGCCCGCCGGCGCGCGGTCCAGCAGGAACAGGTACCACCAGATCACTGGGTGATCAGCGCCGATGTAGACGAACTGCACGAGTATCCCGCGCCGCTGGCCGACTTTCTCGAACACTGCGACTCACGCCGCGTGAACTGCGTACAGGGCGTCTTCATTGATCGGCTGGCGCCCGATGGCCACCTCGTCGCGGTCGACGAGAAACAGCCGATTCAACAGACCTTCCCCGTCCAGGCCGACGTGCAGTGCAGCATTGCTCAACAGGGCGAAAACCATAATTGGCACGGCACGGTGAAGCTGATGGCAATGAAGGGCAACATTCTGCCCACGCGCGGCGGCCATCATCCCGAAGACGGTCCGGAACCGGCGCGCTATCTGTACGGCCGTCAGCTGGCGGCGTTCCCATATATCGGCCAGGCGTGGTTTCGTTTCCTGATACCGCTGCGTGTCCATCATTTCAAATGGACCGCCTCGATGGCCGATACGCTACGGCGCCGGCTCGCCACGCCCGGCGTCAGCGTGGCCGGCGCGGAATACGGCCGGAAACTGCTCGATTACATCGAGGTACACGGTCGAATCCGACCAGAGGATGTTGCTATTCGGTCGTCCTACTGGCTCACCGATCGCTTCTGGCGACAACGCACGGCCGGGCTGACGGCCCTGAACGCCGCCCACTGGTACGCCGGTCGCTCTCGTGGCGTCGCACGTCGTGTAAAAAAGAGATTGTCGCGATGAACCAGTGGCAGCTGACACAACTGACCCACGGCAGCGCCGAGGGCGAATATCACGCCCACAGCTATTACGATATCCGTGTGTTCGATTCGACCAGCCGCTATATAGCAGCGCATCGCACGCACTTTGCCGAGCGCCCGCCCAGGGCCGATGACCGTATCGAGATCGGTATCATCGATCTGGACAACGACGGCGCCTGGACAACCGTTGGAAGCAGCACCGCCTGGAGCTGGCAACAAGGGCCGATGGCGCAGTGGATCCCCGGCCGCGCGCAGCTGGTATGGAACGATCGCGACGGCAAGCGTTTCGTCACGCGGCTGCACGATGTGGGTACAGGCCAGACACGCACATTGCCACGGCCAACCTACGCCATTGATCCGAGTGGCCGCTTTGGCATGTCGCTGAACATGGCACGGCTGGATGCGGTACGCCCGGGCTATGGCTATGTCGGCGGGCGTGGCGCCCAACTGCGCAGCCGCCACCCCCGCCGCGACGGCGTATGGCGACAGAATCTGGATGACGGCAAGGCAACACTGGTGCTGTCACTGCACCGCGCGGTTCGGTTCTTGTATTCACAGCTCGGCGTTCGTACCAGCCTGCGTTATCGACTGAATCATTACCGCTACTGGTTCAACCATGTGAAGCTCTCTCCAGACGGCAAACGCTTCACGGTGAAGTTACGCTTCCGCGGCACCGGCAAGAACAGTGCCTGGAACGACACGATGGGAGTCAGCCTGACCTGCGGCGTCGACGGCAAGGATCTGCGCCTGCTGACCAACGCGACATCGCATGTGATCTGGCTTGACGACAAGCGCCTGTACCTGTGGCGCGTGGACGGCTTCTATCTGTACGAGGATACCGCACCCAAGGGCCGCGCCTTGCGCCAGATCGCGCCGGAGTCGCTCGGCAAGAACGCACACGTGCGTTATTTCTCCGACTCAAATGATCAGTTTGTCTACGATACGCCGTATCAGGAGACGATCGACCTGCTGGTCTACGACGAGAGCAAACACACTGCCCTGCCTATTGCGCAGTTCGACAATCACCAGCCCACGAACGGCCCGTATCGCTGTGACCTGCACCCCTGCCCGAGCCCTGACGGGCACAAGATTGTGGTCACATCGCTGGCAGACGGCGGGCGCCAGCTTTATCTGCTTGAGCGCGAGTGACGGACTGTCTGCCTAACGCATAGCTGCAGCACCACGGCGGGCCAACAGCGTGCCGGTAGCAGCCAGAAGCCTGAGCGCGGCACGCGGATCGCGGGCGCGCTGAAAGCGACGAGCGCCCCAGTAGAAACCGCGCGCTGCAGCCGTCATCAAAGCCGTGCGCCGCGAGCGGCTGTATGCGCCCTTACCGATATCGCGCGCCAGCGCACTTGCCGGGTGAATATAGTGTCGTTTTTCGATATTCGCGGCATGCTGAACCAGCGCCACTGTCGCCGCCCACTGATCATCCGGTAGCGTAGGTCGGCTTGCGATCGATTCGATATCCGCTACGGCTTCCTCGAAAAGACCGTGCGAGAACATCACCCGGCTGCGTCCGAGCAGGGCGTCCACCTGCTCGCGTTCGCTCAGCTCGCTGTCATCGGCGGTGGTCTGCCGGCCACGAAGATAGGCGCTCAGCGGCAGACTCGTCCAATAGGGCCGGACAATCTGGCGGTCGTACTTAGACCACATCTCCTGGCGCTCGTGTTCCCGATGGCGCTCCGCGGCCGGACCGCGCCCGCCCGAATGCTCTCGCATGACAAACGTTGGCGCCTGTGTGCTTACACCAGTGTAGCGCTGGGCCAGTTTGAGCATGACGTCATAGTCCTGGCCGCGAAGCAGCGAGGTCTGAAAGCGCCCGACCTCCTCCATGAGCTGGCGCGGGACCATCATGCCCTGTAGATAGATAAGGAAATATTCGCCCCATTCGAGGGTGCTCAGGAAAAGATCGTCGGGCGTGGCTGTCTGGCGATGTTTACGCGTCGTGTGGCGCGACTCGTCCCAGATCGAATCACCCGGAAAGCGCTCGTCGAACACCAGATTCGGCGCATAGGAGTAGTCGGCGCCCGGTGTCACGTTCAGCACGTCCAGGTGCAACTCCAATGCGCCAGGCAGCAAGACGTCATCATCGTCGAAGAACACCAGATGGGATCCACGCGCGTTCTCGATGCCCAGGTTCAGCGCAGTTGGCCTGCCCTGGTTCGGTTGCTTGAAATAGCGGACATTCGCGGCATGGTCGATTGCGACCGAGCGCGTATCGTCGTTAGATCCGTCGTCGATGACCAGAATCTCGTCTGGTGGTCGCGACTGGGCAACAAGACTGTCCAGACATTCGGGAAGATAATGCGCGCGGTTGTAGGTGGCGACGATCACGCTCACCGTCGGTTTGGCGTGAATATATGTCATGCCTTGGTCTCTTGTAGGTCGGTTTGGCTCGAGCCGGCGGTTTTCTCGATGACGTGAGAGTCGCCGGCTTGGAGCAAAACGTCAGGTTGCTCGGGTAAGGCTCAGTGCCCCGAATCCGCGAAAGGCGTTCACCACAAACTTGGCGTGTTCGAGCCGGGATGGGAGCCCATCAAGTTCACTTCAATGGCCTTGCTATCGATCAGGGCGTATCGAACAAATATGATCGGGGCGGGAATGCCCGTGGGCAATCCGTAGCCGTCACGTCCGGACCATGCCGATTCGACGCATCGCCATGGCCCGCCAGCCAGCCATTTCATCCCATAACGGATGGCTGGTGATCCACAGCCCCAGCAGCCAGGACACGCTGGCTGCAATCCCGGCCAGCAGCAACGGCAGGAAAAGGTTGTCTGCTGAGGGAGGGACCACGAACACGACAGCACAGGGCGCGACCATCGTGATAACGGTGGATATCAGGCTGGGTACGACCGCCCTGACACAGTCACCGACCGTCATCTGGGTATGCCGGCACAGCACGAGGATCCAGAAGCTGCTGTTGACGGCGGAAACCAGAATCTGGCCGGCAGCAATCGCGGTCAGGCCATAGAAAGCAGTAATAATCAGCACTAGCAGCCGGAACAGCTGTGTGATCAGCGTCATCCACGTCACCAGGCCTGCGCGGCCCATTGCCACCAGCAGTTGTGGTGTATCCATGTTGACCACAGACACAACGGCTGCGAGCGCCAGCAGTTGAAGAATCGGCACCGCGCCATCCCACTGGTCGCCAAACATGATCCGCATGATCGGAAAAGCCATAAGCGCGGCGAACAACAGAAAAGGCCAGCTGAACCCGGTGACATAGGTGGTGGATTTGAGATACAGCAGATGCGCGTTCTGAGCGCGCTGATTATCGCGTGCGTAGGCGGGGAATGTGACCTGCCCGATGGCCGCCAGAATGTTCTGGCGAAACATGTTGATCAGGCCTTTGCCACGGCTGAAAAGACCTACCGCGGTAAAATCCAGAACTCGGGCAATCACGAAATCGGGCGCTGCATTGCCCAGCTGAGAGATGATATCGGCCGTGGTCCGGTGAATACCGAAATGGGTCACGTCACGCCAGTGGTGGAGACCCAGGCCGCGGATACGATAATGCCGCCCCCAGGTCAGACAGCCGATGATCGTGGCAATCATTCCGAGCACGGATCCCCAGGCCATGCTGTAGTAACTAAAGCCCAGATAGGCCAGTCCGATGGTGACAGCACTCTGGGTAGCCTGTTGGGCCAGGTTGATCCGGTAGATGATGCCGAACTGCATCGTGCGCTTGAGCAACGCGTTAACGGTCGAGCCAAACGGCAGGAGGACGAAATTGAGCGCCAGGATCTGGAGCACGGTCTGCAGGCCGGCTTCGCCGTAGAGATTGGCTACCAGACCACTGCCGGCAAAAACGAGCAGCGCCAGCAGCCACGCGATACTCAGATTGATGGTGAAGGCGGACCGCGCCATCGAATCGTCGAGGTCGCGCGCCTGCACCAGATAATCGGACACGCCGAAATCGCGCAACGCATGGACCAGAGCCACAAACGTGAAGGCCAGCGAATAGACGCCGACCTGTGCCGGCGTAAGCAGACGACTGACGATCATCACCGTCGGCAACGTCATCAAAAGATTGGTATAGCGGCGTCCGAACGACCACACGAGCGATCGCCGGACGGACATCGGCGCCGCTGGAGAGGATTTCGCCATGAGTTCCAGGCCTGGTGTAACGGGCAATTGGTTGCTGATCGAATGCGTCGACCACGGTGTGTGATTCTTTCGGCGTCGTGGGTATCGTCGAACCCCGCTGAAAGGGCACGGATTGTCTCACGCCTGCCTTCCGATGCGGGCGACGCTTCGAACACGAGACGTAGCAAAGCACCGCTTGAGCCTTAACGAGCTCGGGGAACAACATCCCGCAACATACGTCATCCAGCCAGACACGCGCCGCGATGAGCGTGTTTTCGAGCCGCGGTACTGTCCTCGCGCGCGTGGATCAGGCACAGGCTAGGGCCTGGTGCCGTTTCGTGCGAGCGCCGCGTTGGAGACCTCAAATCGCGTCGGGCAAGGCGCAAGTCGCCGGTCGTGGCGAGCCACGATCAAGACTTGCAACGCTGCACGGTGCGCTTTGAGGCCCGACCTTTCAGGACAAGGGCCCAGAGAATTGACGATATACGGCAATACAGCGTTGCAGCGCGCTTGCTCAGAACAACTACGCGACAGTGCTGGCGCCTCGTCTTGTCGCAAGACAGCCCCTGGCGCGGTCTCGTACGAAACGGCAACAGGCCCGAGTGTAATCATCACGATTCAATCAGCGATTTCTCAACCGGCCGTCTCAGCCAGCAGCAGCTCCATACGTTGCGCATCCAGCGTGAATTTGGCGGCCCAGTTCAAATACTGATACTGCCCGTAGACGCCGCTCACCGGAAACGAGCCCTTTACGCCGCCACGACGATCCGGTGCACCCTCGACACTGATCGTTCGGCGCACGTAAGCGTTGGCCCGCCGCGCCGCATCCACATAGTCATCACGTCCGAGTTCGCGGCCCAGCATGAACCAGCACACCGCGATCTGGGATGTTCCGGTAAGACATGTATACGGTGCGGCAGCGAACCAGCCGGAGTCCAGATGACCGGGAATACGCCCATCGAGTTCCGTGACCCGGATCAGCGCGTCAGCGGTGCGGCATGCCGAATCCAGAAAAACTGGATCGCGCGACAGTCGATACGCCTCGATCACGCCGCGCAGGGCATAGCCAATCGTGTGCGTGAGCGGCCGCAGGGAGTCCTGGAGATCGTTATCGGCAAACCAGCCGTTGGCCGACTGGCGGCTCAGTGCCCAGCCAACCTGGGCCAGGCCCGCTTGCGCATAGCCGTGGCCGGGCGCAATACGTTCGGCTTCGAAAAGCCCCCAGGACACATGGGTTTCGTAGGTCTTGTCGCCCTCTTTCGCAAAGGGCGTGGCGTGCTGGCGCCACGCACCGTCGCTATCCTGGCTGTCACGTAGGAAGCGTGCCGCCGCGTGCATCGCATTCATATAACGCGCATCGTTCCAATAGCGCGCCCCAGCGGCGAGACCAATCAGAATCTGACCTGTGTTGAAGGTCACCGCGATCCGCGGCTTCTGCGATACGGTTCCGCCTTGAAAGCCGCCATTATCCATCTGGATGGCGACAAGCCAATCGAGGCAGTGACGCGCGCGCTCCACGAGACGCTCGTCCTGCTGGAAACCGGCTTCGGCCAACAGTGTCGGAACGATGTATCCCGAGGTTTCCGGATAACTCTCGTTCCAGCCCGTCAACAGACTGTAGTCACGCGCAAAGCCGCCGTCACTGCTACGGCTTTCATCCTGGGCGCGGCCCAGCCAGTCGGTGACTGCGCGGATGACCGCCCGCGCGCCGGGATCGCGATCAGGCAGGCCCTGGCGATCGCGCCGGCATTCTTCACGTGCTTCTTCCGGGAGCCGGACAAAATCGACCCAGTCTCTGAGGTTGGCGTACGTGCCGTCTGGCAGCGTAGTTCTGGCGATCTTCCGTAGCACGATTCCCCCAGCGGTACGTCTGCCTTTCGTTTCGGTAATCCGTGAATTACCGTTTCTGCGTCTGCACATCAGGCTTGGCCAAAACCTGTCGGATTGTCGGTTTGCCAACGCCACGAGTCACGCATGATTTCTTCCAACCCGCGTTCAGCACGCCAGCCCAGTTCACGGTCGGCCTTCTGAGCATCGGCCCAGCATTCAGCAATATCGCCGGCTCGGCGGCCCACTAGCTTATACGGTAACGGCTTGCCGGAGATCTTCTCGAACGCGTTGATCATTTCCAGCACCGAATAGCCTCGCCCGGTACCGAGATTCCAGGTATGCAGACCGCCTTGTTCGGCGACCTGGCGCAAGGCGTTCAGATGCCCTGCCGCCAAGTCCATCACATGGATATAATCGCGAACGCCGGTACCGTCGACGGTCGGATAATCGCTTCCGTACACCGCTAATTCGTCCAGTCGACCCACGCCGACCTGCGTGATGAAGGGCAGGAGATTGTTAGGCTGGCCGGCAGGATCCTCGCCAATCCGACCGCTCGGATGGGCCCCGACCGGGTTGAAATACCGAAGCAGAGCGACCGACCATCTTGAGTCAGCGGCATGCAGATCCTTGAGGATCCATTCGATCATCAATTTGGAGCTGCCGTATGGGTTGGTCGGACGCCCGGTCGGCGCTTGTTCTGAGAGCGGCATCTGCTTGGACTCGGCGTATACCGTGGCAGATGAGCTGAACACCAGTGTGCGGATACCGGCACGCTCCAGCGCTTCGCACAGGCACAGCGTGCCGTTGACGTTGTTGTCGTAATAAGCGATCGGCTGCTGCGTGCTCTCGCCGACGGCCTTCAAGCCAGCGAAATGAATGACTGACTCGATGGGCTGACTGGCGAGCACCTCGTCCAGACGTGCCCCATCGCGGATATCGCCTTCGTAAAAGACGATCGAGCGCCCGGTCAATTGCTCGACGCGTGTGAGCGACTCACGCGAGGCGTTCGACAGGTTGTCGTAGACCACAACATCCAGCCCGGCTTCCAGGAGCACAAGTGCGGTGTGGGACCCTATGAACCCGGCACCGCCGGTCAGAAGAATTGCCATGACAAAAGCTCCGAAAAATATTCAAGCCGCCTCTCGAGCATGCATATCAGGCGGCCCAATCCGCAAGGTTATCAGCGAGCCGCTAGTCCTTGGCGACATCCTTGACCAGCGGATCATCCGACCCGTCATATGGTGTTCGATCGCGGAATGACCAGCCACGAGCTCGTGCACCACATCATCTAGAATCGTCTCGATTCGCATCCGGGCACGACGAGCGGACAATCAACAGGAGTCGTTGATCATGCCATTCCTTTGAACATAGCGGCTGACTGCTCGCCAAGTTAAGGGACATGTGCCAGCCAACGGTGCATCTCCGGACGATGCGTCGTATCAAGTCATTGACGGTTGTCGAAATTTGTCGACACAGACAACACGTCAAGCCGCTGCGAAAGATAACGCACCAGGGCCCCCGCAAATAACGCAACGCCGACCATTTCGAGGAACTCCTCGAGGGCCGTGCCCCAAAGATACAGCGCGCTGCGTGGGCCAGCCGTATATTCAGTGTGTCCGTTGAAGGACTCCATGACGACCGCGCCGCCGACATAGATCCCACCGGCCAGAATAAAGCCCAGCGCGACTCTGCGGGGCAATCGATAGAGAAACGGGATATATGCAAGTGCTATTGCGCTGGTGAAGATCACCCCGCATACCAGCCACTGATAAGACAGCAGGCCGCCGCTGCGGTCGCTCACGTCTGGCACAAGCTCCTGACCGACAAATGTCCCGAGCACTTCGTGAATTCGCGCTACCTCGTCAACAGATAACAAGAGGAAAACCAGCGCAAGGAAACGCCACTGCCAGCACATGAGGCGTTGCGCCGGATCCTCGACCAGCGAATGCGTCCAGAGCAGGAGGCTACAAGCAAGCAGGCCCAGCGACGAAAACCACGTGGGTATGCTCGAATCGCTGCCGAGATCGAACAGCGCATAGAATCCGTAAACCTGATCAAACCGATACATCAGTTTCGCCAGAACAATGCAGGCGCCCGTCAAGGCAAAGAACACTGCCCCAGCCATCAACCACTTGCCCAGATTCTCCAGCGACATCACTAAATTCAACGACGCATCCCCACGCGTCGGGTCGACAACTGCCATACGCCCCCTTTTCTGCCCCGTGTATCGACGGCGCAGATCCTCAATCGTGTGTTAGCGCTATTATCCGCGGGCCCGGTCGCAAGCGATACGACCTATTGCACACTATTGGCGCTCAAGACGATCGCCAGAATGCCGCAAAGCCAGAGAGCGGCACCAAACAAGCCCAGATAGGCCGAGCGCATACGCAGTACGCGCCAGCTGTAGTCCATGATCAATCCCAGCAGGGCAGTGAAAACAAGCGCACAGAATATTGGCCACGCGATATGCCCTTGTGACCAGAACAGCTCACTCATGATCGCCAGCCTTTGCGATGAGCGGGGTCAGCCCAGCCTTCACATGTGTACCGAGAGGCACCGCGCACCTCAGTGCTTCCGGCACTTCCAATACGACGGTACTGCCCAGCAGAATACGCCCGAGGCGTTGTCCGCGTTGAATATCCTCGCCCGGCTGTACCCACGTCTCGATGCGACGTGCGGCGACGCTGGTGATCAGGCGAACGGCGACTTGACCGAGCGTGGTCTGGAGACAGATGCGCTTGTGCACCGGGCACAACTTTTCGCGCAAGAACGCAAAGTCACGTCCCTCTCCGTCGGTGTATACATCCCCTTCCTGCTCTACAGCAGTGACGCGGCCGGCCATGGGGCTGCGTTGAACGTGCATATCCCAGAACGACAGCGCGATCACGATGTATCGAATACCGTTTCGACATTCGGCACTGGTCACCAACCCGTCAGCCGGCGCGAGAATGGCATCCCCTTCCGGCGCGATGCGCTCAGGATCACGGTTGAAGAAGCGCAGATAGCCTGGCTGGAAGCCCCCACTGTCGAGCCATCCACGGATCTGTGTCTCCGGCCAGCGATTCCTCGCTCCCAGTAGCGGCCGAATCAGCGGAGAAGGATACGGCCAGTGCCGGAGCATCAAGCCCACCGCAACGGCGAGCAAAGCCAGCACGATCACCTGACCTGCAAGGGTCACGATGCAGCTTTCCGGGCTGCCGCGGACGCGGACGCGCAATCGATCGCGCGCAGCTGAGTTTCGGATCGAAGGCGGGCAAACATCGAATCACAGAGCTTGCGAACAGAGGTATCGATTATCGAGTCGGAGTGGGCCCACCGGGTCGACTCCGGTGCCTTGATGGACTGCCCGGCACGGGATAGATAATCCAGCCCCGCAAAGTCGTACAGCGCCTCGGTGTTGCCATGCGGATGCTCGAGCAACGCCTCGTAGCTGAGCAATCGCACGCGCGGATCTTCGCTCAGGCATTGCTCGAAATAGAGTTGATTTCTGAAATACCAGAACAGTGCACAGGCGGATTCATTGTTGAGATCCTCGTGCCAGTGCGCTCTGAGCACAGTGCGAGTGGCATCCGACATGCCGCGTCCACGCCAGCCTTCGCTGCCGCTCTGTTCATCGCACAGGCGACGTATGGTGTCCGGCATCTGGGTCCATTTCCGGGCATGCGAGCGTGCGACATCTTCGTAATGCCGATACACCCACAAACATCGCGAACCCGAAAATTGATCGAGCAGATACCGGACATCCTGGCATTCGCACAGCGCCTTGAAAACACTGAGCGGCGCCGGCGTTTGCCGAACCAGTGCCCTGAGCGACGTCGGCGTGCGCAGCTCATAGTTGTCGAACGCTCGACGGTCGGTTTCGTGGAATACCTCGGTCGCAAGATCGGCTTCCAACAGATCCATCACCATGTTGGTGCCAGAGCGCTGCACACCCGCCACAAACATAACGTGTTTCTGTCGAGCGCCCAGAATTCTTGCTGCAGCGTGCTGACGCCAGCGTTTGGCCTCTAGCCATCCGAGCCGACGGGCTCGCCCCAGGTTGTGTCTGATCTCCGCCATCTGATCCCTGCTACCAAACGCATGTTACAAATACTAGAACCGAGTTTGCGGGGTTATCGGTCTGGCATCAACGCGGTTGGCCGTATCAACTGTGTACAGCGCCCTGCCCAATCAAGGCGGCACCTGCCCGTTGCTGATTCGCTGCGGCGTCGCAGCCTGTGACCACGGCAAATGCGCGATCCGGACACTCTGCTTATCACGTCTTCCGTTATATGCAGCCGCCGCGTGGGCCACCACGAGGCACCTGATACGCTATTGTTTGAGTGATCTCTAAAAGGAGGATCCGCGACCAGCTGGGCGTCGCATCACAACTAATACCGGACATAGTTCACACTCTCGACAACCTGAAACCGGAAGACCAGCGGGTTGGGTACTTCTCCGGCATGATATCGACCTGCCAATATATGAGATCGCCTTTCCGTGATGTACGCCTTAAACGGATAGCCATCGCAAGTGACTGCCGCAATCGCGGGTGGTAGAACTCGACAAACCGCCGACCTGCCCGCTATGGCATGTCGAGCGGCTAACCGGGGCGAGGCGCCTGGCCCAAGCCAGCCGGATCATAGAATGTCTCGGCAAACACGTCACCCAAGGCTGGATAGTTGATGGAAAAACTCGTCGGTCACACCCGAGCTTGAAAATAGCTTTAAGGAATGTGGTAACTTTTACCCAGTAGCGGCATCACAAAGAAATAAAATGAAAACTAATGCCAAGGGTTTGCGAATCCTCATGGTAGCGCCGCAGCCTTTTTTTAGGGCTCGTGGCACACCATTCAGCGTATTGCACCGTATACGCGCACTGATCGCCGAGGGACACAAGGTCGACCTCGTAACCTATCCGTTCGGCGAGGACATCGCGATGCCCGGCCTGCGCATCGTACGTTGCTGGCGGCCGCCTGGCGTAAGCGATGTCCGGATTGGACCGTCGATCGGCAAGCTTGTACTGGACGCCCCGCTCTATTTGACCACGACCCGCATGCTGCGCCGCAATACCTACGATGTGTTGCACAGCCATGAAGAGGCGGCTTTTTTCTGCGTGCGGCTGGCACGCCGATACAACCTGCTTCACGTATACGACATGCACAGCAGCTTGCCGCAACAGTTGGCGAATTTCAGCTCATACAACCTGAAACCGATCCAGGCAGTATTCGGCTGGCTTGAACGACGTGTGCTCGAAACGTGTCACGGGGTCACCACGATTTGTCCAGACCTGGCCACCGTGGCTGTGCCCTATTGTGATGACAAGCCGCACGCGATGATCGAGAACACGGCAGACGACGCGCAGGTGTTCGGCGATGATGACGGCAAGCCTCGCGTGTCATACGAGCTCGAAGACAAGACGATCATCCTGTATACGGGCACACTCGAAACGTATCAGGGCATTGATCTGCTCCTGCGCGCGTATGCGCCCCTGTGCGATGACTACCCGCAAGTGCATCTGCTTCTGGCGGGCGGCTCGCCCGCGCAGGTGGAGAAATACCGTGACATGGCCGACACGTTGGGGATTGCGCAGCGCGTCACGTTTGTCGGGTCAGTACACCCGGCGAGTATTCAGCAACTTCTTGAAGCGGCGAATATTCTGATCTCGCCGCGCTGTCGGGGCACCAATACGCCGCTCAAGATCTATGGCTATCTGCGCTCGGCCAAGCCGATTATCGCGACGGATCTGGCAACCCATACCCAGGTTCTGGATAACACCATCGCCGAGCTGGTTGCACCGACCGAGGAAGGCCTCGGCGAAGGCATGCGGCGCCTGCTTGACGATCCCAGCCACGCCGCCAGTCTGGCGGCAGCGGCAGGGGCGCGTGCCGCCGCCGACTATTCAGACGACGACTATCTGGCACGCGTAGCAGCCTTCTACCGCCAGGTGATTGATAAAAACGCAGGCAGCGGCGCAACAGCCCTACACGAGTCAACCGACGGCGCGGCCGACGCGTTGGCACAATCGACCACTCGAGGTGAACAATGACGGTGCCCGGAAATGCGGATTCCAAGGACAGGCTTGATGCAGTCCGGGAGTACTGGAACAACCACGTCCATGACTGGAAAGTCGCCAGAAGCCCCGCCGGAACTCCGGAATTCTTTGAGGAAATCGAGGCGTATCGTTTCGAGAAATTACACTACCTGCCGCTGCGCGTTGATTTCAACGGCTATGCTGGTCGAAGGGTACTGGACGTCGGCTGTGGTGTGGGCAACGACCTGGCCCGCTTCGCCAAGGGCGGCGCGGATGTTGTCGGCATCGATCTGGCGGAGCATTCGATCGATCTGGCGCGGGCAAATTTTGAGCAGCGCGGACTAGCCGGCCATTTCGAGGTCATGAACGGCGAATCGATGAGCTTCGAGGACGACGCCTTTGATCTGGTCTACTGCCACACCGTGCTTCACTTCACAGCGAATCCGTCGGCGATGGTCGAAGAGATTCGTCGCGTGCTCAAGCCGGGTGGCACTGCGATCCTCATGACGGTCAATCGACGCTCTTGGCTCAACGTGACACAGCGTTTGATGAAGATCGAGATCGATCATCTGGACGCGCCGATCTTCGATCAGTACACGTATGCGCAGTTTCAGACGCTCTTGAAGCCTTTCGCCAAAGTGAAAATAATATGCGAGCGGTTTCCGGTAGCCACGAAAGTCCACAAGGGCTGGAAGGCCCGACTATATAACGATCTCTTCGTCGGCACCTTCAACCGGCTGCCCCACAGCTGGGTCGAGCGGTCCGGCCACCATTTTCTGGCCTTTGCTGAAAAGTGATTTCCAGCGCCTTGATCGTGGTGAAGAAATAGCATGAAAAGAGCGATAGACGCGCTGGGCCTTCGATCCTATGACATTGCGATCATAGGCGGCGGCATCTACGGCGCCTGTATTGCAAGGGATGCCGCGCTTCGTGGGATGAGCGTCGCGCTTATCGAGCGTGGCGATTTCGGCCAGGCCACGTCGCACAACTCGCTCAAGCTGATACACGGCGGTCTGCGCTATTTACAGCATCTTGACGTGCGAAGGGTTCGGGAATGTATCCGTGAAAGAAACCATTGGCTGAAGAACGCGCCTCACCTGGTACGACCACTGGACGTACTCATTCCGACCTACGGCCACGGAACACGCGGCCGGGCAGCGCTATGGTCGGCAACGCAGCTTTATAACGCGCTTTCGGTTGACCGCAACCGAGGCCTGGCCGAAGAGCAGCTGGTGCCCGCCGCCCAGATCGTCTCGCGTGCGGAATGCGAACGGCGTATCCCGGGAATCGATTCGACGCGTATCACCGGCGGCTGCTGCTGGACCGATGGACAGATGCAGAATGCGGCGCGCGTGGTGCTGGAATGCGTGCAGGACGCCGCACAAGCAGGAGCCGACGTCGCCAATTATGTCGAGGCCACCCGGCTTTTGACCGAAGACTCACACGTGCAAGGCGTCAGCGCGCGCGACCTGTTGAGCGGCGAGCAGCTGACCATCCGCGCAACGCTGGTCATCAACGCAAGCGGCCCGTGGCTGGCCAATGTCCTGGGTGCGGATATTGGGCCGCGATATCATACGGGGATACCGCTGGCTCGGGCGCTTAATGTGATTACCAGAGCGCTTCCCACGCAGGGAGCGGTGGGCGTTGAAAGCCGTCGTTCCTCGGATGCGGTCGTTGGGCAGAGTAAACGCCTTTATTTCATTACACCCTGGCGAGGCTTGAGCATCATCGGCACGACGCACCTGCCGTTCGACGGACAGCCCGACGCTTATCAGGTCATGCCGGCCGAAGTCGAAGCGTTCATTAACGAAGTCAACCAGGCCTACCCGCCTGCCAAGCTCACCTTGGCCGATGTGGTCTATTGCTACGGCGGATTAACGCCCGCCGCGGGACTCACGGGGCCGGAGATTCGACGCGCACGGGAAGGCCGGATCATCGACCATAAAATCGAAGACGGCATTGGTGGCTTGCTCAGCGTGTCGGGAGTCAAGTTCACCAGCGCGCGTGAGGTAGCAGAAAAAGCAATTGATGCAGCCGTGCGCAAGCTGGGCAAATCCGGCCTGCGCTGCGTTACGCATAGCACGCCGCTCTCCGGCGCCCGGAATTACCCGGGCCGTGCGGCGCTGCGCAAGCGTATCGAAGGTCGACTCGGGCCCGATGCAGACAGCGCCGCGGTGGACTGCCTTGCCGAATATGGGACGCGCTATGAGCGTGTGCTCGCGCTGTGGAACGGCCAGTCAGACGAAAAATCCATCCTCGCGGCGCGCTGTCGCTATGCCGTGCGCGAAGAAATGGCAAGATCCCTGGCGGACGTCGTACTGCGGCGCACGGCCATGGCAGAGCGTGGCACATTGACGGAGTCGGCACTGCAGGCCTGCGCTATCACGATGGCCCAGGAACTGGACTGGACTGACCATGAAGCGTCGAAGCAGAAGCAGGCTGTGCGCTCGCGCCTTACGGAACTGGTGCCGGAATACGCAGACAACCATGCGCAATCCGCAGAACAGGTAGCGCAGTAACGAGACGACAAGAAGCAGCTCCGGTGGCCGGGACTGTCCGCACAGCGGGCGTTCGAGCAAGTACCGCACCTCCGCTGGGTCCGCGAGTCTACTGGCCTGGATCGAAGCCTGGAAACGGTTGCTCCCAGCGCTCAACTCGACAGTCCAATCCGGCAATTGTAGAGCCGGGAAGTGCTCGGTCGGCCAGGCGGATGTCGGCCAACACGTGATCAGGCCGCGCCGTTCCAAGGCCACCCGGAATGATCGGCGTGTTCCACGCACGAGCCGCATCACCACCGCGCACGCGCATCCCATATCGTTCGCCTGTTCGACTCGCTGACTCGCCACCAGGGCTTTCGACCACAGGCGCAGGCCTAGCAGCGCGTACTGCCTGGTTTTTTCAGCTATAGATCACAGCTTTGCAGTACGCGCCTCATCGAGTTTCGATTTGAGCCTCCCAATCACTTGCGTTTCAAATGCCCCTCCTGAAAGTACCATTCGGCGGTACGGCGCAACCCGTCGTCCAAAGCTACCGAAGGCGTGAAACCCAGCAGCCGACGCGCTTTGGATATATCGAAGGCTCGGTCCTTGAGGAAGAAGTCGCATTGGCGAACTTGCAAGGGCGCATTCAAGCCGAGTGGCCGGCAGACGGCCTCGGAAACTCGCGCCGCCGCCAGCAAGGGCGCAATCGGCAGCCGCCCACGTGGCGGTGCAACACCAACCGCATCGGCGACCAGGCGCACCAACTCATTGAGTGGAATGTAGTGGGCTCCGCCGATAATGACGGTCTCACCAAGGGCTTTGGGCTCAGTGCCCGCAAGCAGGATCCCCTCGACCAGATCGGCTACGTACGTGAAATGATAGAGCACCTCACCCGTGCCGAACATTCGGAACTGGCGCTTGTGGATCGTCCGAAAAAGCTTGAGAAAACGCATATCTCCGGGCCCATATATTCCCGCCGGCCGGACGATGGCACCGGGCAGCCCACCAGCAAAGGCTTTCGCTGCCAGCAGCTCGCCTTCCAGTTTTGTTTCCTGATAGATATCACCGGGCGCAAATGGAGCGGTCTCGTCCGCTGGGACATTCGTAACGTCGCCGTGCACACCAACCGTAGAACAGTGCACTACTCGTTCGACGCCGGCGGCCTCTGCGGCTTCGAGAATGTGTCTTGTGCCTCCGACGTTGACCGCATGGTATATCTCAGGATCGAGGCTGGACCCGCGGTAATAGGCCGCGATATGAAAGACATGGCTGCAGCCGGCCACCGCGGTGGTGACTGCCGTCCGATCGGTAATATCGCCTACAACAATCTCGGCACCCAGTGCAGCCAATGCTCTGCCCGCTTCCTGCTGTCGCACTAACACACGCACTTTCCAGCCTCGCTCGAGCAACACGCGCGCCAGATGCCCGCCGGTAAAGCCTGTTGCCCCCGTAACCAGGGCCAGCCTCTGTCCTGTCTCCACCATGTCATTTTCCTTGTCAAGTGATCGGCCAACCCGCGCTGGCACCCGTCTTGAGCAGCATTCTATGTCTACGACTATAGCGTCGAAACGTGTTTATTGTGATTAGCCAGATGGTAGTACTTGAACCGCTGGCAGCGGTTTATCCACGCAAGCGGTCTTGGTCGTGCCATAAGCCGAAACCTGACCAGGCAATGATCACGAGCCATCGCTCGCTGCCCCAGTAATAAAACCCATCGCCTGTACGCCTGCATTCCGCCGCCAGGCCAAGCCAAGCCCCTAAGTACGCTGGACCCTCAGTCCTGTGATCAGACCTGGGGCTTGCTGCCGTCTCATCCGAGTCGGCGCCAGGCGTTCATAGTTCTGAAAGACACGGTGACGCGAGTACAGTGCAATAAGTCTACACAAGCGAGCGGCAACACGGGATCGCGGGCCCTGGCCATGTTCGAGCGCCGTGGTTCCAAAGCGTCGGGCTCCAACGCTGATCGATCTTGCGCCATGCGGTGTTAAGCATCTTGATCGTGGCCACCGCGACCGACGGCTCGCACTTTGCCCGGCGTACAACAGACGCTCGCGCAAAACAGCAGCAGACCCTAGCGTGTCAGCGTTGGTCCAGGCACTTGACGACCACACCCGGTAATAAGATAAATGCTCTTGACAGTTCACCAGCACGCAAGCGCCGCCGGTCTCCTTGACACGGCCAAGGGTACGACCGGTTAGGAGACACACAGAACGGCCGACTGAACCTCGGTACATTGGAGGCATTCGACGGCAGAAGCTGAGGCCGACTTCCAGCGACCACTCGTCAAGTGTGCCCAAATGGCCCGACCTCAATCCAACGGACTTCGGGAAAACTCGGGCGATTCGCTTTATGGCTTGATATCGATTGGCAACTACTGGAAGCCCCTCGAACTGATCGGGCCCTGGGCTGATCGTTCGTCGGTGGTTCCAACGGCCACCAATAGACGCGAGCGTGAGCTTTTGTCGTATGCTGGAACTTCAAAAAATACGGCGTGCATCGGGCGCGAAGGAGTAGACGTGAATAAATCAGATCGGGCCAGCTTCGCCGTCTTCATTCTTGCCTGCCTGTCGCTTGCGTTTGTAGCGGGTCTTTTCGTAGCGATCGCCCAGGTATTCCCTTACCGTCATGCTAACGACGCTTATCTGGCCGCAAACGCCTTGATCGGCCAGAGTTCGATCAAGAATCCTTATACTCAAACCAATCTATGGCGGCGCGCGCGCACCGACAAACGTGGCATGACCATCCACGATTCCGAGCGGGCGCATAGCGGGTATACGCTGTATACGTCTGGCGACGGCGCTTATGCCTCGCTGGTCGATATGCGGGGCCGTGAGGTCCATCGTTGGGAACTGCCCTTCAGCAGCGTCTGGAAGACTGCACCCCATGGCGGTGAGCCGCGCCCAGACAAGTTCATTTATTGGCGCAAGGCCGTTATGTATCCCAACGGCGATCTGCTGGTGAATTACGTTGCCGAAGGCGATACGCCCTGGGGTTATGGCCTCGCCAAGTTGGGTGCCGACTCGAGCGTTATCTGGAGCTACAAGGAAGCCACGCACCACGACATCGACCTCGCGTCGGACGGACGTGTGATAGCGCTCACGCACGCGTTCTCAAACAAAAAATTCCCTGCATTCCAGGCGCTGGCGAACTCCTGGCTCGAAGATTCTCTCGTTGTGCTCAACGGCAAGACCGGCGAGGAACTGCATAACATTTCGCTGTTTGAGGCGTACTACCATTCGCCCTTCCGACCAATGCATCTTGCGATTCCCGGCTTTGCGCTGTGGGATCCTCTGCATGCCAATAGCGTGCAGCATATCGACAAGGCCCTTGCTCGTAATTTTGCTCCCGCGCGCGGGCAGCACAACAAGGTTCTGGTGTCATTCCGGCAGCCCGGTACGCTGGCGCTCATAGATCTCAACAACGGCAAGATGACCTGGGGCCTCAAAGGCCCCTGGCTCGGCCAACATACCGCGAGAGCGCTGTCGAACGGCCGCTTCACGGTGTTCGACAACTACGGCAATTTCGATGACGGCAACACCAGCCGTATTCTCGAGGTCGATCCGGAAAACGGCGCTATCGTGTGGAGCTATAGCGGCAACCCGGCACAGCCATTTGAAAGCAAACTGCGCGGGGCCATTACGACCCTGCCCAACGGCAACCGTCTCGTGACCGAATCCGACGGCGGGCGCCTGTTCGAGGTCACGCCGGACAAACAAATCGTGTGGGAGTTCATCAATCCCGTACGCGGCGGCGATCAGAACCAGTTCATTCCCGTTGTATCATCCGGTCAGCGTTTTTCACGTGACGATCTACATCCTGACTTCCTGGCCCAGTTCAGACGCTAGTTGGGGGTCGATGGCTTGCGCCAACTTCGTGCCGACTTGACTCGACGGTAACCCGATTAGCCTCGGGCATCGCTAATTCAACAATCGCCTTACCGGCACTGAGATTAGGTGCGAAGTTGAGATTATCCGTGGTGCAAGTGTAATCGGGCTGCTCAACCCCCTGACGGTTTTTGTGGTTTGACACCGTTGCCATAACGAGGCGACGAAGTTCCGTGGCCCTCGCTCTGTGATGATCATGTCGTGGCAATGCAACGAAGTTATGGCCCGATAGAATCATGATGATTCGCGATTGCGCGTTATAGTCCACGCGTACCACTCATCCTTCATGTGCTCACTGGTCTCCATTCGCTCGTGCAAGACAAGCCGGACGGCCGCGATGTCGCACAGCCGTCGACGTTCCTTTAAATTCAACTCATCGGCATATTAATTTCTTCTAGCCGGCCAGGTAATTATTCCGCAGCGATTGCCACACAAGGGCATCACCTCAATGCACAACAGCACAATACGGCTCGAGCTACAGCTCTCAGACGCGATTGTCGAAAGTTTCGCGGAACTGACAGGCGATCGCAGCTCGCTACACACGGACGACGCTTTTGCCCGACGCAGCCGATTCCGGGAACGGGTTGCGCACGGCATGCTCACCGTGGCCTCGCTCGCGGCATTGACGTCATTGCATCCGGAGCGCGGCCAGGTTCGCTTCGAGTCGATAAAAGGACACTTTCGAGAACCGGTTCGGCCGCAAGATCGCCTCCTGCTCTGTCTGAATGCGCGATTTGACGGTGATATGGGCGAATTCAGCGCCACCTGGACGCACGCCGGACACGCAAAAGAGCTTGCCGTCGCCTCGGGGCGCTATCGGCTGACTGCCCCGGCAGACCAGACACTGACCGGTTCGGATTTACTGTCTACGCCGCGCTTCGAAGAGCTCGATCTTGATCTCGATGCGCTCGAAGGACGCACTGAAACAATAGGCTTCGCCACCGATCCCAGACTACTCGAGCAGATCGAGTCGAGGCTGCTCATTCCCATGGGCCTTGCGCCTGGCTGCTGTGTTTCCCCCGAGCTACTTGCGGTGTTGATGTTGTCGACCCTGGTCGGTATGCGATTGCCCGGACGTAGGGCCGTGTTTCTACGCTTTGCTCTCGACTTCGAAAAGCTCGTCGACGCCGCGCAGATCTGTGCACTTTCAGGCACAACGCAACGCGTACAGCGCGGTGCCGAGCTCCTGTCGACGGATGTCACTTTGACAATCGACGACACGCCTGTCGCTACCGGCTCAGTAGAGGCGCTGGTTACCAGTCCGCCGGCAAATATGCCGAATCCCGAAGAACTCGCCAGCAAGTATCTTGACCTGGGGCTACAGGGTCGCGTAGCACTCGTCGTAGGGGGCAGCCGCGGGATCGGCGAAGTTACCGCGAAATTTCTTGCCCAACTGGGCGCCAGGGTGGCGCTAAGCTATCACCGCGGCGGGACGGACGCCGAAAAAATTGTCGAATCGATCCGGGCAGCGGGCGGCACTGCCGCTTGTTTTGCCTGCGATGTACGCAGCGTAGATCAGGTCGCCGCCACCGTTGACGCAGTCGCCGACACATTCGGCGGCATTGATATTCTCGTGAATTGCTTCGTGGGCCGCTTCGACCCATCACCTACGCTAACCAACCACTGGGACGACTACCTGGAAGAGTTGGAGATCTCGGTCAAAGGTGTGCACACGGTCTGCTCGGCCGTCGTGCCACTCATGCGAGAGCGAGGGGCCGGCAAAATAGTCAACTTCTCGACGGTAGCTGTACACAATCCGGTTAGCGGTCAAAGCCGCTACGCAACGGCCAAGGGCGCCGTCGAGGCTTATACGCGTAACCTGGCAAAGGAGTTGATCCGTTTTAATATCCAGGCGAACCTCGTGATCCCCAATATGACCGAAACCGATCTGCTGGCCTCGGTTCCGCGAACCTTTCGCGACCGGATGGGAGCCGCACGCGAGTACGGGCGTCACGTGTATCCGGCCGAGGTCGCCCAGGCCGTCGCATTCCTGGCTTCACAGTGGTCGAATGCGATGACCGGGCAATCGGTCGTGCTCAACCTTGGCGAGCCACCGTTTGGGTAGGCTGCACGAAATGGCGTGCCCTAATAGGGCTGCTTTGAGAATTTCATGGTCGAACTGGTCATTACAGGTTTATCAGCGCCCTTTGCTCAATATAAACGGGTTGTACTCACCCTCGTCGTATGCGGTCTACCGCGACGGGTGCACTCCCATCGACGTAGTAGCGTCGAAACGCCGCGGCCAGCGCCCTTCGCCCGCCCTCACTTATAGGCAGCCCTGACCGTTTTTCTCCTCTGAATGTATTGTAGGATTGAATTAGCGATGCTATCAAAAGCATCTGTTTGTGGAAGCGGCCTGAATGGTTGCCGATTCCTCTAAAGCCTAGGTCAGGGACTGTGTGCGTAGTTAGGAAACGGCCTCGGAAATAGGATTGATGGGCCCTTAGTCGCCATACATGCCGCCTATACCCAAAGCCTTCAAAGAACACGAAAACGCCGTATCGACGGGGGGTTAATGATCGCCATCGCACAGCCAGCAGATACAACGGTCGCCAAGCGAGCGCTGCAGAATGAACTCGCCGGGGGCGCGTTGACTACGGCACACGTCGAACGCGGCTACAGGAAGATCGCGAAAGCTGATTTGCCCACCGATCTCAAGGTTGCGTGGCTCGGAAACCATACGCTTGAGCCCGCGCTCCGACACGCCACGGTTTCCGCATTCGTACACGGCGTGGCGCTCGGGAACCAGCTTGGCGATTACAATCAGCATGTCCAGGCGGTGCTCGATCCACAGTCGGCACTGCGTGCTTATCGCCCGGATGCGATTGTGCTGTCGTTATCGCTGCGTGGCTTGGCACCGCTGCTGGTTAGTGGCGGCGCGGGGCTGTCGGCCGCAACACGACAGGCCGAGGCGCAGCGCGCTCTGGATCACGTCAATCACTGGATCGAAGCGGCCAAGGCGAATACGCAGGCAACCTTGCTGGTCTGCAATTTCGTGCATCCGCCGTATCCGGCGCTCGGGCTGGCCGACCAGCGCAGCCCAGCAGGCTCGGCATCGCTCTTTGGCTGGCTCAACGACAATCTGGCAGTCGCTTATCGCGACGATCCGCGTGTGCATGTACTCGATGTGGATCTCGCGATCGCGAACGCCGGCCGTGAGGCAAGCTGGAACGCGCGGATGTATCACCTCGCCAAGATCGAATGGAATGGCCCGGGCCTTGGGCTTGCCTCTGAAACCATTGCAAGAGCGCTCTGTGCTCTGGCTCGGCCTGCGAAAAAATGCGTGATGCTCGACTTGGACAACACGCTCTGGGGCGGCGTCGTTGGCGAAGACGGTATCGGTGGGCTGCAGATCGAAGAAGGTGATCCGTCCGGGGAAGCGTTCCGGGAGTTCCAGCGGGCGCTGCTGGACATCAAGGCGCGCGGCGTAATTCTAGCGCTGGTGAGCAAGAACAACCCGTCAGATGTCGACGAGGCCTTCGCCGCAATTGATATGCCTTTGAAGCAGTCCGATTTCGCCGCATGGCGTGTCAATTGGGAACACAAGCCGCTGAACATCGAGAGTATCGCCGCCGAACTCAACATCGGCATCGACAGCGTCGTTTTCGTGGACGACAACCCTGCCGAATGCGAGCTCGTGCGTCAGACGTTGCCGGAGGTAGAGGTCATCCAGCTACCGCGCGACCCTACCGAATATCCCGGTCTTTTGTTCAAGAGCTGGTATTTCGACAAGCTCACGCTCACCGACGAGGATACGCGCAAGACAGAGCAGTATCTCGAGAACGCGGCCCGCACAGAGCAACTGCGGAGCGCAACTGATCTATCGACGTATCTCGAAAACCTTGGAACAGCTGTAGAAATCGGCCCAGCCTCGGAGCGCGATCTGGCGCGTTTGCATCAACTGTTTTCCAAGACAAACCAATTCAACCTGACAACCAAGCGTTATACGTCAGGCGAGTTGAAACAGTTCATCGAGTCGGAAGAGTGGCTGTTCGAGTGGATTCGCGTGAAGGATAATTTTGGCGATCTCGGGCTGATCGGCACCTATCTGGTCGATCTGACTGGCGAGGTGCCGGAGATTGACAGTTTCGTCATGAGTTGCCGCGCACTCGGGCGCGAAATCGAGACCGCTGCCTGCAATCGAATCAGGCAGTACGTGTCCGAGCATGGCGGCACACAGCTACTCGCACGGTTTGCGCCTACAGCTAAAAACCGCCCTGCCCACTCGTTTTACGAGTCGCAGGGTTTCGATCTGGTGGCCGAGAACGAGAGCGGCGAAAAACGATATGACATGCAACAGCCCGGCGCTCGACTGCGTGCGTGTACGGCCCTGAAGATCACCATTAGAACCACCGACAACGGAAACTCCTGAAATGAACGAGCAACTTCGATCGATCATCGCCGATACGCTCGGTCTCGAGCTTATCGATATCACGCCAGACCTGCGCCGCGGATCGGACGCCGCCGACTGGGACTCGATGGGTCATCTACGCTTGGTGACCGCGGTCGAGGAGGCCTACGACATACGCTTTACGATGACAGAGATCGAGCGCATAACAACCGTCGCAGAGCTTGACGAAGCTGTGGCGCAGCATACTGCCAACTCATGAAGCTCAAGGCCGTAGCGCAGCGTTTCCTAGTACCCGGCGTGGTCGTGACGCTGATCTATTTCGTGCGCTACCGATGTTTGATCAGTCCGCGCGCCGAGGTCGAGTTGACGCCAAATCTGCGTATAGGGCGTCGCAGCCAGATCAGCTCGTTCGTCAAGATAAAAGCCACAGCAGGCAAACTGACCATTGGTCACGATGTCGATATTGGCAGCGGGTGTTTTATTGCAGCTGATGCAGCGGGCGTCACGATAGGTAATCATGCAATGATCGGCCCGAACGTCACGATTGCCGGCGTCAACTATCGCTATGATCGGCTCGACGTGCCGATTGCCGAGCAAGGCAGGACGTCCAAGGGAATTCGTATTGGCGACGACGTCTGGATCGGCGCCGGCGCGGCTATTCTCGATGGAGCGACCATCGGCGATCATTGCATCATTTCGCCGAACTCGGTGGTTAGCGGCACGCTCGGGCCCGGCTCTATCGCCCAGGGCGCACCGGCGCGCACTGTATTCGTTCGGCGCTAACCGGCCTCGGTGTTATATGGCAGCTGTCAGTCCATAACCGCGTCTTACGACACTAACCCGCGCCTTACTCTTCTGCGGCCACGCGCATACGCTAAGAGTTCAGTCAGCCGACAATCAATCAATTCGGCGAGCGCTTGGTGGTCTCTGTCGCAAGGCGGAGATCCGCCGAGCGCCCCTTGTCAAACAAAAAGACCAGTCCGCCACCGATCAGGCTGGTCAATAGAGCGATAATTCTCAGTATAAGGGCGACAATCACCGCGTGACTGAAGCTGATGCCAAGCTGTTGGGCCGTGAACGCGAATGACCCTTCCTGAACCCCCAGGCCATTGATCGAAATGGGCAGCAGCGCCACCGTGGCATACGTCGTATCCGCAACGGCGCTCTCTGCCCACAAACCCGGGGCGTGGGCGGCAGAGAACAACAGCGAGATCGCCGTTACAGCCAGAAGATGGAACAGCACCGAGACTGCCGCCAGCCTCGCAACGCCCTGCCTGTCGTTGAATATCAGGCGCGTGTTGGTCACCAGCGGCTCCAGTTTTCTCACGCGGGCTAATTTAACTAGCAAAGCCCCGAACAGCGACAATCTGAGCACAAACGGAAAAATAGCCGCCGCCAACGGAGGCGCTGCCAGGATAAGCATCAGTAGCCCAAAGCGCGGATCCCAGTCCTGCACGTAGAGCATCAGGGCGCCAAGCGCCCCGACAACAAACAGCGAGAGCAGGCCCATTACGCGGTCGAGCAATACGGCAGACACGGCACCCGACTTGGGGCCGTCGCGGGGTACCGTTCGATACACGCGATAGACGTCGCCGCCGATGGCCGAGGGCAGGAAGTTGTTGAAAAACAGCCCAATGAGCAGCACCTTGCTCAAGCCTGTGAAACGCCACGATAACCCATGGATCCGCAGAGAAATCTGCCACTTCCAGGCCGACGTCACGACTGTGTTGACGGTAAAGATCAGCGCTGCCAGACACACCAGATACAGATTGGCGTGACTCAGTTCTGCAATCGTATGTGACCAATCGACACCGTAGAGAAGATAGGCAATCAAGCTGATGCTGACGGCGATCTTAGCAGCACGTATTACGTTTTTTGACATGGTCGCTCAGTGTATGAACCTTCAGGCCGTTTTATCGCTATCGCAGTGGAAACAGTCGACTCGATACTCGGTCGCCGGGTCAACGTCAACGGCCACGCTCAATTCGATAGACCCCAACCGCACCCGCCAGCCCGCGATAGACAAGCGTCACCGAGTAGCGAGTACTCAATTCGTCGATGGGCGGCAGGTGATCACCGATCGTAGTGACTAACCAGACATCTCCACCTGCCCTGTCGATCGAGTCGAACAGGTCATCCCGTTCATAAAGCAGAGGACTGCCACTCCAGCGCTCTTGTCGACCCGCCTCGCAAGAGATACCGGCAAACTCTCCCCAGCGGTAGTTCCAGTAGACGTAATCCGTGCGATCGAGATAGTAGGGCACCACGAGCTTGGTCGTGATGACAAGATCCACGTCACGCACGTTCTGGTTGACGTACTGTGCAGGCGTGCGAAAGTCCTCGCGTGGATAGTAGTGATCGGTAAGCGCTTCGCTGTAAGGCAGCCTGTAGTTCCACTTCATACTATCGGCGTGCGTCATGTGCGCCCAGCCGAAGTCCTCAGTGAGTCCCAACGTGGCTAGAACCGCCAGACCCATTGCCATGCCTCGCCTAGGATAGCTGCGAATGGGACGGACGAGCAGCGCGTGAACGGCCGTCATCGCGACCAGATACAGCACAGGCAGTAGAAAGAAGGTATAGCGCGTTCTGGTGTACTTCGTCTCTACAATTGCAGAAAGCACGACCATGATTACGCACACCGCGAGCGTCAACCGCAGAGCACGTACCCTCTGATCGTCCGTCACGAGCACGGCCCAGATGACCGCAAGCGCCGCCAGGCCGCCGAAAAGCACAGTCAGCGTCGGCACCGCCGCCAGCCACGGCGACAGTACCGAATCGAATACGTTCGGGTACTTGAACAATACGACGGCCACCTTGCTCAACTCCCCACCAGGCCCGAAACCCGGAAACAACGAGTGCCAGTTCTGGTTTGACAGCGCATATGCAGACCAGAATCCAAAGCATGTAGCGATCGTCAGTATCGTCAGAGACGCATTCCGGCGCGATACCTGTCGTATATCGATCCAGCCGAGCAAGAGCATAAGTACCAAGCTCAGTAGGACACAGCCAAACAGATTCAGAAAAGAGAAGAGCACGAGCGCGGTCAAACCGATTCTTTCACGCGCTGAGAGACTCGGTGTGCGCGCAAGCGTGAAGATCACGACCAATCCGACCACGAGCAGCACCAGCCCACCGATCATCCAGGCAGACTGGGACGGTAGCGTGGATAGCAGTAACTGTGGCAACGCGATGTGCTCACCGCTGAGATCCACTGGCACCTCGGGCGGCAATGGCGGCACTTCACCCATGAATCGGAAATTCCAGGCGCTGTATGCATAGCCGGCAAAAAGAAGCGCTCCGCTGACAGCAAGATGGCCTATTTCACCCGGCGATCGTTTGATCACGTGGGGCACAAAATTGACGACGAGCAGGAACAGACCTCCAGCCCAGGTCAGCACGCCAACCAGCGACAGCAGCCAGATCCAGCTGAAAGCCGCGGGCTGACGGTCAACTACAACCCGGTGTAGCGACAGAAGATAGAATAGGAAAATAGTCTGAAAAGGCATGTACATTCGCGCAAACCGGGCAAATTCTATCTCCCAGAGGGAGAGGCTCACCAAGCTGACGCACACACAGGCCACTGTAATACCAGACAAACGCTTGCCCAGAAAATACACGGCCACGAGCACACCGAAGCTTGAGGCCACCGGGACCAGCCGCGCCGCCCATTCGGCGTGGACACCCCACAAGTGAAGCGGGACGATCAGATACTGCAGGATAATTCCCCGCGTGTAATAGCCGCCGCAGTCGAACGCGGGCACACCGTGTCGGAGAATATTGTCGACCGACTGGCCGATCAGATATTCATCGGTTGCCCACGGCCAGGTACCCAGCCCTTTGAATCTCGCGTATGCCCCCGTGACGATGGCCAGTGCCATGCAGATCTTGAGCACGCGATGGTAAGTCACGGCTTGCAATATAGTTCCTCGGCGCGCCCTGGGGCCTGTTGCCGTTCTGCACGAGACCGCGCCAAGGGGCGTTTTGCGACGAGACGAAGCGCCAGCACGTGCCACTTAGTAATTCTACGCAAGCGTGCTGCAACGCTGCATTGCCGCATATCGTCAATTTGTGGGCCCTTGGCCCATAGGGTTGGGCCTCCCCGGAAATCAACTAGTGGCCTCATGCGGCGTTGCAAGTCTGGATCGTGGCTCGCTTTGAGCCGCGACTCGCGCCTCGCCGGAGACGATTCGAGGTCTCCAACGCGGCGCGCGTACGAAACGGCAACAGGCCCTGGATCAGTCATGACCCGGGTGTCGATGACTGGCATCTCGCAGCGCTCTTAGTTGATGATTTCTTCTATTGTGTATTCTTTCAGCTCTCTGGCGTGCGTAAAGATAATCAACTCGCCGATCAAGCCCAGCCCGAAAATCTGAATGCCGAGAACAATCATCAGAGAGCCGGCCAGCACGGCGGGCCGGTCACCTAAGGATTCACCGAAAAGCAATCGGTCGACCACCAGCCACAGCAAGGTCAATGCCCCGGTAGATGCAATCCCGCCACCGATAAGGCCAAAAAATCGTAGTGGTTTCTTCGTGAACTTTCCAAGAAAGAAGACGGTGAGCAAATCCAGCAGCCGCCGCAGATACACGCCCGGCCGGTACACGCGTCGATAGCGGTCTTTCGAAGACTGGGGGAGATCCAACTCGCCGACGTTGAAACCCCAGCGCTGGGCCATGATAGGTAAAAACCGATGCTGGTCTCCGTAGATGAAGACTTCATCGATGATCTGGCGTTTGAAGCCGCGTACGCCACAACCCAGGTCGTGCAATTCGAAGCCCGTGATGAACTTCTGCACTCTATAAAACAGGCGGGTCTGCAACTGGTTGAAGCCAGAATCTTTTCGGGCGCTTCTCCGCCCTACCACCATATCGTACTGATCCAACGCGTCGACAACACGTGTCACAGACCCGGGCTCAACCTGGTAATAGGCAGGCAATGTCAGCAGCAACGGGCCATCAGAATTGGCGAATCCGGCACTGAGCGCGGTGGCCTCGCCAAACGAGCGCGCGAAGCGGATAACCCTGAGCGGCTCACCCTCGTCGAGTAGTGCTTTGAGCGTCGACAGGACTTCCGCATATTGGCCATCCAGAACGTAGATTATCTCGTAGGAGCGGTTGGTTCGATCCAGATCCGCCTTATAGGCGTTGTAGAGGGCTCTGACATCATCGTATCGTTCGCTGACCGGTATAACGACCGATAGATCCACGGCCGCCAATGCTCTTCTTTCATCGCCCGTGTGATGGGTATCTCCCGGTACACCGCGGTTCGACCCGGCACGATCGAGTGGGCCCGTGGGCTGAGTGTTCTCAAGGGCAATTGACATGACAAATCAACTCCTAATCCTACGACGGTCGTGTCCGCGGGCGCGCGGCTGCGTTGCGGTAATCAGGGCGAGCTCATGCAGCCTCAGATTTCCGGTCCTGTAGATCATTTCGCACATGATTCCACCGAGGACGGCGAAAATCGCTACAGATCCGAATAACAGGGCGACTCCAGCCTCGATCATCGAATAGCCGGATGCGGAAAACGCATCACGAATACAGATGACGAGTGCGAAGAAGCTGATGGCCATGGACGGCCAGGCCAACGCGCTGAACCACAACAGCGGTCGTTCCGCAAAGGAAGCTACGGTCTTGACCACGAAAAGGTCGATCAGAACTTTGTATATCCTGAGAAGCCCGTATTTCGATACGCCAAAACGCCTTGCGTGGTGACGCACCTTGATCTGTGCCACCCGCGCACCGGTCACGGATGCCATCGCCGGAATAAACCGGTGCATATCCGAATACAACGGCACGTTCTGAATGACATCCCGTCGATAAGCCTTCAGCGAACAACCGTTATCCTTGATCGGTATCCCGGTGACCTTGCCGATCAGCCAGTTGGCAATCTTCGAAGGTAGCTTTCGAGTGAGCCAGCGGTCTTCGCGCTTGTGGCGCCATCCAACGACGATGTCATAGCCTTCATCGAGCTTGTCGATCAGCGACTTGATATCGTCTGGATCGTTTTGAAGATCGCCGTCCATGGTGACCAGATAGTCCCCGCGCGCCTGGTCAATGCCTGCGACCATTGCCGGCGTCTGGCCGTAGTTTCTTCGCAGTTTGATCACTCGCAGGCGGTGGTCGCCGGCAGCCAGATCGGATGCGACCTGAAAGGTACTGTCGCGGCTACCATCATCAACGAAAATCAGTTCGTACTCAGCCGTGATCGCTCCAACGGCGCGAGTAAGCGCGGTGTACAGCAACCCTGCGTTTTCTTCTTCGTTGTGCAACGGCACGATGACCGAAAGCGCCACGATGGTGTTCTGCCTTGCTGACACGGCCGCTATCCTCGCCAAGTGATACAGATATAGTGCAGCTGCTGCACCGCCGGTAGCTGATCTGGGACCTCGTTCTTTCTCGCCTCGCCGGAGACCCTCTGCGTTGCACACAAAGCAAGACTCAAGCCGACTTTTTAAAAACAACGGGTTATTAACGTATTTGGCGCACGAAAGTAGCGCTATGTAACTTTTTTCGACACCCTCATACATGCAACAAACAGGTAAAGTACGCTTATCGACACCTAGCATATTAGCGCGGCGCTGAGTGCGCACAAGCTCTGGGAGGCGTGCATTTCGCGGTTCTGCAGGCTTGCATCCAGCCAGACCTAAGGGGTTTGTATTGCCGCCGCGCGCACTGGCGCGAACACGACGATATCCAACGCCCGGCTTTTTTCAACCGCCATGAGCCTGCGGACTTCAAGCGCTGGACGCATCATGACACGGCAGCCGCGGCTTGTATTCGCCGGATGTCGCGTTTCGCAAGCGGATCATGTCGGCTATAAGAGGTTTTGAAGCACCAGTACGCAGAGTGCGGCCAATCGAGTCGTCACCGATCAGTTTTACAGTATGTACCAAAACCATAGTTCGCCGAGGCCCTCATGTTTCGATCAAGACCATCAGTCCGGCCACTTTCAATCAGTATCATGGGGATGCTCGTCTGGTTAAGCTGGGCGCAGCAGGGTTGGGCAACCGAGCATTTGCTTACTGATCGCCACGCCGCCGAACCGATTGAGGACGCAACTGACCGGACGGAATCGAAACCGCGCCTCGTCGTCTTGACGGATATGACCAGCATCAGCCCTGGCGTGCGGGAGCCCGATGATTCCCAGTCGATGATTCGGCTGATGCTCTACGCCAATGCATTCGATATCGAGGGACTCATCGCCTCATCAGGCCTGCAACACGGACATGTCGTACGGCCTGAGATCATCCACAAAATTGTGGATGCCTATGGCGCAGTCCAGCCCAATCTCTTATTGCACGACAGGGATTACCCGAGCGCCGACCGCTTGCGAAGCGTTATCAAGAGCGGCCAGCCCAGGGCTGATGAGGACATACCGCCGTACGAAAGCATCGGCGAGGGCAAGGACACTGAGGGTTCAGAATGGATTATCCGGACCATAGACAAACCGGACGATCGCCCAGTATGGATCGCCATATGGGGCGGGCCCGCCGACCTGGGTCAAGCGTTGTGGAAAGTCCGAAAGCTGCGCAGCCCGCAGGATTCCAAGGCTTTCGTCGACAAGATACGGGTTATGGCCAGCGGCGAACAAGACTCCACCGCCGCCTGGATCAAATCTAGTTTCCCCGACTTGTTCTACGCAACCCGCACTCAAGGGGGGCGCGGCATGTACCGTGGTGGCGATACCTCACTGGCCGGTTCCGAGTGGATTGCAGAGAACATCAGGGGGCACGGTGCCCTGGGCGATATCTATCCGGATTATAAGGGCGGTGACACCTATAGTTATAAAATAGGAAAAGTAAACGGCATCAAAGGCGGCGACTCGAGCACCTACATGGGCCTCATCTCAAACGGGCTGAACCTGCGCGACGCGCTGACCTGGACGAATTGGGGCGGGCGCCTGGAGGCCGATCCAAAGCAACCTAACCGCTATTACGACGCCATCGATCGAGTCGGAGAATACGCTACGGATATGGCACCCTACTGGGCAGCAGTCTATCGTTGGCGCCCTGACTTCCAGGCCCATTACGCCGCTCGCTTTGATTGGAGCGTGAAACCTTACGACGAAGCCAATCATGCCCCCGAAAGAGAACCAGGACCCAAGTTACTCCTCCAAGATGTCAGCGCTGGCGACCGCATCACTCTGGACAGCGGCGAGTGGCATGACCCCGATGGAAACAATCTTTCCTATCATTGGAGGATACTGACAGAAGAAAGTACGACGTCGAAGGAAGTGATACTGCGACGGCAGCATTCTGATTCTGCCCAGTTTGAGGCCCCCAACGTAGCAGTCCCAACGACGGCTCACGTACTTCTGACGGTCACAGACGATGGAGATCCGCCGCTCTCATCCTATCAGCGCGTCAATGTGACGATCCATCCTCGTTAAGCCACACGCTGCGCGGGCGGCTCACTATCCGCGGCTGATTGCGCGGCGATGCTCGCCACACTTTCACCGACGTCCCGTCGAGCACCGGTGACGACTCGCTTGTGCTGGACGCTCGCGTAACCCACCAATTTCGAATGCCGATTTGCGACCGACTTATCAATAGAGAAGATAACGCTAGGATTTTCACGATGCCTGAACCACTCATCTCACTTGTCATCAGTACGTACAAACGTGCTGCACTTCTCGCGGAAGCGCTCGAAAGCGTCGCGAACTCCCGCAACATGGCCGCAAGTAGAGAGTCCATCGAGGTAATCGTCGTCGATAACAACAGTCAAGACGATACTGCGGAGACCGTGGCGCGGGTTAGAAAAGAGGGTTTTCCATTCTCTCTGAAATATGTCCTGGAGACTAAACAAGGTATATCTGCAGCGCGCAATTGTGGCATCCATGCCGCTCGCGGCGAGTTCGTTGTCTTCATGGACGACGACCAGAAGATGGAAGAGCATTATCTCAGTCTCGTGGAGGAGCAATTTGAAACAACTCAGGCGACTTGTATCTGTGGCCCCATACACTATTACAACGCCGAGAACTTGCCCGCGTGGCTACCACCGCTTCTTGAAGACACCGGACAGTTTTATGCCGGAGATAAAATCAAAGCCATAAAATCCACGGAAATTGAGCTGCACGGCGGAAATATGGCCTTTCGACGTGATGCACTAGTAGAAAGCGGCGGATTCAATCCACAGCTCGGGAGAATTGGAGAGCAGCTTATAGCAGGCGAAGAACCCGAGTTACAGGCGCGGCTCGAAGCCGCGGGCAAAACGATCATGTATACGCCGGCGCTGGTTCAGTATCACTATTTAAGACCGGACCGTCTCACCAAGAAGTACTGGAGACGTCACTACTTCGACTATGGACGGACTCTGTACCGGCGCAATCATGCAATGAACGATCATCGTGCAAAACGACTTGCTGGCGTGCCTCGCTGGCTTATGCTGTTTCTTTTGAGAAAGGACATTCCACCATTTGCCGGCTCGTTGATTGCCCGTGACGAATCCGCCCGACTGAGTGCCGAACTCGATGTCTGGTTTCGCTTGGGGCAAATCAAGGAAGCTCGATCCTCGCAGTACGACTCACCAGTATGAACATACAGATCGAACTACTCGGACTCGAGAAACCCAGCGGCCACATTTAAAGGCTCGTACATCGATTACATGTTCTCGCGAGACGACGCACATGACTGTCTTTGCAATGCTGCCTGTGGGCGACCGTCGCGCAGGAGTAGCCGCCAGCACCTATTTGATTTTCAGGAGACCCCATGTTCAGCCAACTCATAGCCTCGGCTAGTCGTAACGTCAGGCTCGCTGCCAACGCTATGCAAGGAACAACACAGGCCCGGGCGTTGCATCGTCAGCACCTTGCTATGCCGAATTCCGCGCGCGCGGGGATCGAAGAGTTCGACAAGCGGTGGCCGGGGATCCGCCGTTCCGAGCAGGCGCCTGTGTTCATCCTGTCGGCAGGCTGGCGAAGTGGTTCAACACTGCTGCAGCGTTTGATCACATCCGACGATCTGCTTGTCTGGGGTGAGCCGTATTGTCATAGCGCACCCGTTCAGACAATGAGCCGTCAATTTCGCGCATTCAACGATATCTGGCCGCACTCAGAGTTCTTCTTCGATGCGCATGGCACAAAGAGCGGTGATCTTGCGGACTCCTGGGTGGCCAATCTATACCCGTCGCCGCAAGCGTTTGCGGATGCTCATGTGAGCTTCTTCGAGACGTTTTTTTCAATGCCTGCGAAAGCTGCCGGTTTTTCAGATTGGGGGCTCAAGGAAGTGCGACTGACCATCGACGATGCGTGCTATTTGAAATGGCTTTTTCCAAACGCCAAATTTCTCTTTCTTTGCAGAAACCCATGGGACGCATGGGGCTCCTATCGTGCCTGGAGGCGCTGGTACCACGATTGGCCCGAGCGGCCCGTGCTCACCGCGACGCAATTTGGCAAACTGTGGAAAAAGCTCGCTTTTGATTTCAGCGAGTTTCATCGTGATGTGCAAGGTTTATTAGTCCGTTACGAGGACCTTGCTTGCGAAGATACGCGCTCGCAATTGGAGCTGTATCTGGGCCGCCCTGTGCAGCGCTCGGACGAGCTCCGAAGAGTTGATGGCCGCGGAGGGCCAGAACGGAAGACTGCGGCTTACGTTCCGAAGCTCGAGCGGATCCTGCTTTCTCGGCAAGTCGGTGATCTTGTGTCGACGTTCGGATATCGGGATAGTCGCAGCAACCCGGAGTGATGCCGGTAGGGGCACGCGTCAGAAGTTTCAGGCTGGATACCATCTAAGCACACTGGAGAACGCCGTAGTCGAGCGTATTCACGGATCGTACGATTAGTGATCAAACTCGGAGCGCCTGCTGATTGCGAACCAGCTACGACACACGACGCAGCGCCGTTGCTGACCGTTACTCCGGCCTGCAATCGCTTCTATAAAGGGCGTGGGGCTACAGCTGCCTTTCTAGCGTACGAGCGTTAATAACGACGCCCCCAGTCGGGCCGCAGTGGGGATATCCTGTCGCTTGATACTTCGGACTAGCGACCAGTACATGCCTTTCGCAGCGTATTTGCACAATGGTATCGCCGTGTTGGTATCACGCTCAATCTGGCGGAGCTCGCGAGCGATGAAACGCGCATTTTTTACGAGGTACTGATGTTGAAAATTAGTGGCCTTGACCAGGCTCTTCAGTATTGTCGCTCGCTGTTCCGGCCGCATTTCGAAATCTGTACAAATTCGCTTCAGATCGTCCAGACCCTCTGTAAAAAGTCCGTGCGCGAGCATAATCCGAAATCGCGTGATTAACGCATTGCACTGTTCGCGCGTTGATGGATCGGCTGTGTTCATACACTCCGCGGCAGGCAAATATTCCGGGAGCGTCAGCTTGTTACGATAGTCGAGAATGATCTTCCGATCGTAGCGGTGCCAGACCTCGAAACGCTGCTCCACGCTGTGCCTATCTCGAGCGGGCCCACGCACACCGGCATGGTTTCGCATAACGAAAGTGGGGCTCCCCACGTCAAAGGCGGGAACGCGGTGGGCCAAGCGCAGCATCATGTCGTAGTCTTGACCACGGAACAGTTCTTTATCGAAACCGCCCAGCGTTCTTACCACGTCGGCACGTATCAACATGCCCTGCAGATAAGTCAGGAACTGATCGCCCCATTCGAGCGTCCTGACAAAAATTTCGCCCTCACGAGCGCTCTGGGGCCGCGTCACGGGCTGCCACCTCTCAGGATCGTCGATGCGCTCGCCGACCTGTTCCGCAAAGACGAGGTGCGGGCTATAGCTGTACGCGTTGTCTGCGTGGCCACGAAGCGTCTCGGAGTGCAGGGCCAAGGCGTCAGGCAGCATGAAGTCGTCATCGTCAAAGAAACAGACATGCGACGTCGTTACGTGTCTCATGCCGTTGTTCAGGGCGACAGACTTACCGCTGTTGATCTGATGAACATAAAGCACGTTCTCATAGCGCCCAACCACCGCTTCCGTGTGGTCTTCCGAGCCGTCATCTATGACAATTATCTGGTCGGCTGGCCTGGTTTGCGCCAACACGCTGTCGAGGCACTCCTCCAGATAGCCACAGCGATTGAACGTCGAAATCAATACACTGATCGAGTGCACTTCACTCATGCCTTCGTATCCGGTAACGAGAACCGGAATGCCACGGCTACGAATATCATCATCGACTCAACTCGGCCACCCGTAAAAGGCTTCGTTCAATAGACCAGGATTCGCCGAGTTCGCTGATTTGATCATCGTATTGTCCGACCATGAAGTGCAAATTTCCCAGCCAACGCACGCTCGGCGCGATCGGCGGCAATCGCCGCGCGGGCTCGCGTCTGCTCTGCGTTCAGACCGATGCTCAAGTAGCCTGAGCGTAATGATTGCATGATAGAAGCGAAATCGTTGGCATCATTCGCAACCAGGCCGAAAGGCCCATATCGGCGTTCCCAATCGTCTGTGACCGCGGTGCGCATGGTGAGCACGGGGATATCGAATGCAATCGCATCCAGGAGCGTTCCACTTGCTGCCCAGCTGTAACGTAGGCCGTTCAAGGGCAGGCAGATGAGGTCGGTCTTCTCCAACGCGTGGTCGAAAGCGGCGCGCTTGAGCTTGCCGATGCTGGGCGGCATGGAAAACAAGCAATCGTAAGCCGACGAATAATGATCGTCTCGTTCGCCGATCACCTGAAAATCGAACACGTCCCTATGAGCCTTGGCGATCTCTGCGAATAGTTCGAAGCCCTTGATGGCAAACGTTGCGCCAATGAAGCTGATCGACTGTCGCTTCGACCGATCAGCACCGCGTTCGACACTCGGCTGCGCATGACAAGGCAGAGGATGAGGAAACACAGCGGTTGCCTGGCGACGCCGGGTAATAGTTCGCAGGCGCTGCTCTATTGCATATTCCAGAACAACCAGGCGTACGTTGCGAGGGAAGCCGTTGGCAACAGTGCCGAACATGTCTTTGCGGCGAGCCAGCGGATTGCGCGAGCGCCAGTGCGCCGGTTCCGCGAGCTCACTATGCATGAACACATCGAATGACACATCGGGACGGCGACTCGCGATAGCGCGCAGCGCTCGTAGCTGGTCTGCGCTGCAGCCGGACACAACGACGCTGTCCGGTCTCTCGCGACAAATGAGCGCGGCGAGCAAATCGCCGTAGTGCGCTCCGACGTCCTCATCCAGACCATCGGTGCGCACGGCCTCCATCCCCGGCTCCTCGCTCAGCATGGCAATATGCGACCTGGCGGCCGACATTACGATGTCCTCGCCCGGATAAGCCAGATGCAGAACCCGCAGCAGCGCGGAGTTGAACGGCACGTGAGACCCTCCGCGCACGATGGTATCGACGACGAGAATCACGCCCTGACAGCCTTTGTCAGGCGCCCGGGCAGCGCCACGGCAACGGATGCGAGAACCTTGACGAATTCCCCGAAGCCGAGGCTTTGGCGCAGACGCCAACTGTTGCTTACGAGTCGGCGAAGGGATAGTCGATCGACGAGATAGACCTGCTGTGAGAGCCGGTAACGCAGTACGCGCAACGCGCGTACGGCATTGGCAGCTGATCCCGTTTTTGTCGGCTCATTGTCGATGATGACAGCCAGCACGCCGATGTTATCCAGGATCAGCGCACTTTCGTTGTCTGATCTCGTGAGGCTGCCCTGCCGCTCATGGACAACGGTCAATGCGCGGTCGATATAGCGGACCTTGTTCGCCCTGATCACAGCGCGCCAGAACAGGGAGTAGTCTTCGGAGGTGCGTTCGGTACCAAACAACAACCCGGTTCTGTCCAGGAAACTCCGAGCTATCGACACAGTCGATGTCTTCATCGTGAAACCGGAGCACAGATAATCCCTCTGCACCATGCGATCGGCCTGGAAGGTGCTATGTACCGTCTCGCCGGCCGGCATGATATAGACGCGGTCTGTGTGCACAAATTCGACGGATGCATCATCCGCCACCGCAAGATGGAGCTGTGCGAGCTTGTCCGGTGCCCATTCGTCGTCGGCATCGAGGAACGAAATCCAGTCGGCTTTGGTCATTTCGAGCGCACGATTACGAGCCGCGCCCGCGCCCGAATTGATCATGGACTCCAGAACGACGGACACATCCCAATCAGCGGACCACTCCTTGACGATCTCAGCGGTATCGTCGCTCGAACCGTCGTCGATGACGATGATCTGATCCGCAACGAGCGTTTGCCGGCGCACGGAGTCCAACGCTCGGACAATGAATGCCGCAGCGTTATAAGTTGGAATAACAACAGCGTGTTTCATCTCGACACCAGACGAACCAAAGTTGGTCCGTCAGTAAATATAGATAACCGTCCGTCGTGCTTGAATAACCACCCGCTAAAACCGGACACAAAACCCGCTTCGGCCGAACCGTGTAAAGCACTCGATATCACGGACCGCGACCGCCAACTCGACGGACAATCGCGAAACTGAGAAATCCGGCTGTCTCAACCTGGCCGGCTGCTGGAAGATCGGCGTGGCAGGCGGCTTGTCGCGACAGCCCAGGCATTGACTAATTCCCCTCGCATCGGGTGGCCGCTGACGATGATACCAACGATCCAGCCGACGGCGGCCAGCACGAGTGACAGCAGAAGCGGCAGCCAGAGCGAATCGTCGGACGGCGGTATGAATACGACCACCAAAAACGGGCCAATCAGTGCCGCTACTGTTGTAATCGCACTTCTGACAAGCGATCGACCGAGGCCTGACCATGTGACGCTCGAATACTTGATTATGGACCAATGGAGTCCGACGAAAACAAGCGTCACCGTAAGGACGCTCACGGCCGCAACTGCGAGCAGGCTGTAGTAGGCAGCCACAACCGTCAGAGCTATGCGCAGAAGCTGCACGCTTACCATGATTGTGGTCACAACCGAGACACGACCGGCTGCGACCAGAAACTCGGGGGAATCAGAGTTGAGAGAGCCGACTATGCTGGCGAGCGCGAACACTTGCAGGATCGGTATGGCAGCGTCCCACTGATCGCCGAACATGATGCGCATTATGGGAAAAGCCAGCAGCACAGCGAAACCCATGAACGGCCAGCTGATTGCACTGGTGAATTCCTTGGACGTCAGGTACCGCTTCCCGGCATCGCCCGCTTCCCGGAAATCGTTGGCATAACTCGGGAATGTGACCGTCTTGATCGCCGCCATTATATTCTGGTCGAACATGTTCACCAGGCCCTTGCCTCGACTGAACAGACCCACGGCAGCGAAATCGAGAACACGACCGATTACGAAGTCCGGCGTGCTGGCCGCTACGCGCTTCACAATATCGGTAGTGGTGCGTTGAACGCCGAAATTCGCGACATCCCGCCAATGACTGAGACTCACGCCACGAATACGATACGCATTGCCGATGATGACCGACGCAAGTACCAATACGACCATACTGGCAACCGACGCCAGACCCAGACCGAGATAACCAAACCCCAAATAGGCGAGCGCTATCGTGATGGCGCTCTGTGTGAACTGCTGCATCACGTTGATTCGATAGATCAGATGAAATTGCATTGAGCGTTTCATCATCGAATACACCGTCGTTCCGAACGGCATGAGTAAGAAGTTGATACAGAATATCTGCAACAGCAACGCGAGCCCGGGTTCGCGATAGAAATCCGCGATATAACCCGACGCAAGGAACACGACCACACCCAGTGACCACGAGATGATGATATTGATGGCAAACGCTGTCTGGGCGAGCCCATCCTTTAGCTCGTGCGCCTGAACAATATAGTCAGATACGCCGAAATCGCGTAACGAGTGGATCAATCCCACAAACGCCATACCGACAGAAAAAACACCGACCTCAGCTGGCGTCAACAGCCGGCTCACAATCATGATCGTTGGGACGCTCAGCAGCAGATTCGTGTACCGCTGAGCGAACGAAAACGCGAGCGACCTACGGACCGACAGCATCCGCCCTGGTTTGGTTGCAGCAGATTTCACAGCAACACAGAAATATTTTGGAACGAACTGGATTTCTGGCTTGTCTGGGTCATTGACTCGGCACCACCGCGAACTGCGGGGAGCCCGAATAGTTCGTCCTGGTATTTCGCTTGGTGAATACAGACCACGCCTTTGCAGCGTCCGGATTGTCGGACTTCGCGGCCGCGGCGAGTCCTATCTGGAAATTGGCGACGAAGCCCGTCGCCGACTTCGGATAGCCCACCATCGTGCCCGGCGGGTAGTTGAACTTTTTCCGGTTGCCGCCGCTACGGATGGCCGAATTGACCTGACTCGCGTCGCAACCCATGGCCGCCATCTTGGGAAACGATTTCTCGTAGACCTCTCGGAAGCTGTCGTAGAACGGCGCTTTCTGGCTATCTCGGATCCCGATCTTGTAGGCAGAAGCCTGTTCCCAGCAGTATCCCGGGGCCGTCATCTGACCTATCTGAAAACGACTCACCCAGTTACGGAACCTGTCGGCGTCGGCAAAGCCCTGATCGGCCAGATTGCCGACCGCCCAGGTGAAGAACGACTGCTGCCACGTCGCGATGCCTGCACGGTCATGCCCGTGCATCGAGTAGATGACCGCGTGATAGTTGGATATCGCGCCGAGCGTGTTGGCTTTGGGGTTATCGGTGTAGTGTTTGTTGTACCAGGCGATATTGTTGGCAACAGCCTGATTGAAGTACTTCTTGTGGGAATCGTCGTCGGGCAGCAGATACGCGGCATCCCCCAGCGTGCGCAGGATCCATGCCTGCCCACGAACCTGGGTACGATTTATCGTGCCGTCAGCGTACCCGCGATAGGCCGGATTCTGCTGCAGAATCGTCCAGTTGGCCCAGAACGCCATTTCGCTCGCGTAGTACCAGTCACCAGTGGCCATATAGGCGACGTAGGACGGCGCCGGATGGTGTGCAGCATCTGCCTTGAGCGGCGTCTTGCAGTCGGTCTTTCCGCGACAGTACGGCAGGCGGTCGTCCTTGTGCGGCGGCGCCTTGCAGGTGTCTTGGCGTGCTGCCCAGAGCGTGGTGGCACAGGGATGGTCCTCCAGCGACAGCGGCAGGCCTGTTTTTTCATCGCGGTAGTGGACGTTGTAGGCACCCAGCGCGTCACTATTGGCCAGCATCCAGCGATACAGTCGATAATCAGTGTCGATGACATAGGCGCTGCTCCAGCGCGGCAGCGGGCCAATCTGGGCCTGCGCGCCCGTGATTTCCATATGTTTGGACACGTCGCACGACTTCATCGGCGCGCACTGCTGGCGAACCTTGTTCGCCAGCTCAGACGCGACATTGATCTTTTCGTAGCTGGGAACTGCCGGCGTTGACTGCAGGTAGTTCGGATCCAGCGCGGCGTACAACGGCGCCGATGTGCTGTCTCCCCACCACAACACATGATGCCAGCGCGCCTGCAGGTAGTGTGTCAGCTCTCCGGCATCGAAGGTCGGCGAGCCAGGCACCGACAGTGTCGCGTCGTAGGTCAGGTTCTTCGGGTTGTTGGCGTACGCCCAATTGTTCTCGGTAACCACGTCCACGCGGACCCGCGAGACCGGCGCCGGACCATAGGCACGCACAGCAAAATAGGTATTCAGATGCGGCTCGGGTGTGCCACTGTCATCTTGCGGCGGCGCGCCGACGATCCATTCGGATACCAGTGGACCGGAAAGCCATTGCTGGCAGAAAACCTTCGCATTCTCACAGCCGCCTGCCCCCACGACGCGTTCGAGTAGCGACCGCGCATCCTGGGTCAACGCAGCACCGTTCATCTGTGCAGCAAACGTCGCGTTGAACGAGGTCTGGAGTACATCGTCGAGGGACACCGCGGTGGCTGCCGATGCTGGCGGGGCGTCGAGCACCAGCGCCAGCCGCTTGCCGTTGGCCGAGCACGGCGCATCCACGGTAATCACCGCATGGCGCGCAGAACCATCGGCGTTACGGGCCTTGATATTCACCTGGGTCGGCAAGCGCTGGCCATCATATTCTGCGTGGACAGATTTCCCGCGCGCAAGGTCACCGACGCGAAACGGCTGGCCGAACGTCACAGGCGCTGTCTTGCAGTTCGCGCCGTCCAGGCGCTGTAGGCGCACTGTAGTGATTGTATTCGCCGGCAAAGGCGCAGCAGCGGCCAGCGCTCGATGAGGCGCCAGTGCCGTATTGCAGCCGGCCACGGCAAAGCCCATCAGCAGCGTCGTGGCGATGCGGCTGATGACCCTGTTGGGCGGTGTCACGATTGATTTCATGTTGAATGCTCCAATACCGAATCCAGCAATCCGGCGAGTCTCTCGGTACAGGCCCGGCGGCTATAGCGCGCCAATGCCGCGTCATCAATCGACGGTGCCTGCCCGGCCCGGATACGGTCGATGAAGACCGCAAGCTTAGCCGCGATCTCTGACGCATCGCCGATCGTCGCACGCTCGGATCCACCAATCTCGGCGAGCAAACCCGCCGTATCGCCATTTTCGTCCGTCAACGCGAAGACGGGCCGACCGATACGCAGATACTCAAACACCTTGGCCGGAATCTGGGCGTTGAATTCAGAGCCTTGAAACAGCAACAGACCGTGCGCCACGCCCTGCTCCGCTAGCGCGTCCTGATATGCGATCGGGGGCGCCAGATCGACCATATCCGCCACGCCGAGCGTATCGAGCTGCGCTTGGTATTCGGCTTCCGAACCACTCGCCCGTAGTGTGACCTGCAGCCGATTGGCATCGATCAGCCCATCGGCTTTGAGCGCAGCAAGCGCGCGGAAGAACGGATCCGGATTGCGGCCTTGCGGATAAAGCAATCCGCTATGCACCAACCGCACCATCTCGCTCGCTGACGGCACATCGGGGGCTGGCAGGCGAGCCAGTGCCTGTTCTTCGAATCCGTTGGGGATGAGGTGCAACCGGTCGGCTGCCGCGAGCTGGGGATAGCGTCTGGCATAGAGCGCACGTGAACCGGGCGTCGTAAACACCGCCGCCGCCGCCCGGGAAAACGTGTGCTTCTCCATCGACGACATGGCGCGTCGCTGCACGGCCGAGCCCGCTGGCACTACCGGATCGCGGAAATCGGCTATCCACGGCAGCCCGGTGATACGCGCCAGCGTCAACGCAATCAGATGCGCGGTGCCGATCGGATAGGTCGACCAGATGACCCTAATACGGTGGCGCCGAATCAGCGCCAGGCCGCGCGCTACGGCCGTAAACCACCAGGATATCCAGCGATCCGGCGCTGCCGAGAGCCCGATATATCGCCCGCGCCAGGCCAGATGCCGGCTCGCGTCTATGGCCGGCGTTCGATAGACCGGCAGACCGTCCGGCACGTCGGCAACGCCCTGCTGATCAACGCGTGCGTAGGCGCTGGGCGATGGCGCAAGGACCACGGGCCGCCAGTTCAGACCGGGCAGATGGCGTGCGAAGCCCAGCGTTCGGAGCCGGCCGGTAGAGGACGCATCCGGTGGAAAGTGAAATGCGACGAGGAGAATGCCGTGCATCTCCTGGGCATCGGCCGGTCTGTTCGCTTTTCTGTCGCGATGCGTCCCTACCACCATGGAAGATCCTGAGTAGAGCCGTTCGAGGTCGACGACGGCTTGCCCTTGCGGGTCGAGCCGTTTGATGCCAACGACCGGGATCGACGGCGCCGCGGTTTGACTGGCGCGGCCTGCTCGTCATTTTCACCCGGAGATACCATCGAGTGGTCAACAATGCCGCGCGCAGCGCGTTCGAGCAGCACGTTCAATACGGCTGTAACTGCCAGAAGCTGATAGAACAGATCGAAATACGGCATTGGCAGAAGCGCGCCGGCCCCCGCATAGGCGACCAGACTCACCTGAATCATATTCGCCAGATCTCCCATCCAGGCCAGTTCGGGACTCCCCCGCGTACGCTTTCGGATCCGCGCAAGGCTGATCCAGGCAGTAACCATCATGCCGACAAACAAGAACAGCCCGATAAAGCCGTGCTCGCCCAGAACCTGAAAGAAAATACTGTGGATGGCTCTGTGCTTGGCGCCCGGCGGACCATAGGCGGTCCACATTCCTTGGTTGGCCCAGACGCGCATGCCGCCGCCGAGAATTGGATTGGCCAGCGCGAAATTGGTTGCAAACTTGTAGGAATCGATACGCCCCTGAGCCGACTGATCTTCCTCGTACTGGTCAATGGTATTCATGCGGTCGTACCACTCTTGTGGCATGAACGTCGCCAGCGCGACCGCCAGTATCGGCATGAGGAGAATCAGCGATCCGCGATGACTGCTCTTGTAGAGCAACATGATGGCGGTCACACCCAGAGCGAGAAAACCGCCTCGCGACTGGGTGCCGAGAACAGACAACGCCGTGAGCGCCATCAACGCCATCAACCCGATGCGTACCAGCCGTCTTGTCTCGTGTAATTGAAGATATCGAATCAACGGAATAACCATGCACATCACGAGTGCGAACCCGTTGTTGTCACGGAAAAAGCTCTTGATCGGTCCCAGAACGTGGTAACCGCCACCGGTGAGGAATGTGAACAAGCCGCCTTTGAAGCCCCAGAAGCCGAAAGACACAACGATGGCCCATAGGACCCAGTGAAGCTTTTGTCGATCGGTTACCAGAATCAGGGTGAAATAGGCCATCAGCAGAATCTTGAAGAAGCGCACCCACTCCATCCGCGCGAGGTCGGCCTCCACCGCAAACAGCGTCGTCAGTCCGGTCCAGACCAGGAACAACGTCATGGCTATCATGACCGGTGTCATGCGCAAGGCCTGGCGCTGCTCGCGGTACATGAACGTGGCAAATATGGTCACCAGCGCCGTGATCATTACCCAGTTGAAGCTGGTCGCGAAGCCGTAGGCGATACGGTGCGGGTTCATATAGCTGAACAGAATCCACAACATCAGACCCACCACCGGGCGAATGAACGCCATCGGTAGGGTCGCGGCAACAAACATCAGCAGAACCAGCGCGCGCATCAGGCATGTTCTCCGGTCACGTTGATTACGATCGGTAGCTTCATCGAGGACTCGGCCGCTCGGTTGGGACAACGATAGGTGGCATATCTTCTACGCATCGGTGCTCATCCGTGAAGCATCTCGTAGGCCTGGTGTCAGCTATCGGCGACACTGAATATTTCTGAGTGCATGCATCTGCCCACAGGCGGCCGCTGCGTCCTCGAAAAGCCAATCACACGCGGCCCGTCTGTGCGCGCCGCCCAGTATAACCTGCACATTATCAGCTGTGACTGTGCGGCAATCGATCGCTATGTTGGACGGGCCCAAATGCGATCATGATAGATCGCTCCGGGAGCCCGCGGCGATCGCTGCGCGCACGCAGACACCTTCAAGACCACCGCGGGTCATTTTGGCCTCCCAGCGCGCCTGGCGCCGTTGCTGACCCCTGTTGTCGTGGATTATTTGTCGCCGCGGCCAGCCTGACAGCAGACGGTCCCCGAGCCGCTGTTGGTCTGTGCGTGGCGACCCGGGCACCCACGTCACGGCTAAGATGAAGATGATTCGGATGCCCCGTCGCGCCGCATACGCTGGCGCGCACGATCGATCAACGCTGCGGTAGCCGGCCACGGGTCGCGCCATCGGTGCAGCGCATCGACTGTGACAGCATCTGTGGGCCAATATGCCTCGCGAGCACTCTGGGCGCTCGACGAGCGCGTATCGCTCATATGCTCACGCCAGATAACGCGTCGATAGCCATTAGTCGCAGCCCCTATATCAGGGATACCGAGCGCGTCGCAGTAGGCTGCGAACGGCAGATTGACGCCGTGCAGGGTCGCAACCTCTTCCTGGAAATCCGTACGTCCGACCGTCGGCTCGACCACGACGTACTGGCCGGTACGTTCATCACGCTTGTACTCCATGCTGGCCAGCCCCCAGATGCCTGCCTCGGCAAAAAACGCATCGGTAGACTCGATCAGAGCGCCCGTGTCCTCGGCGCGCGTACAACTGGCAGTGCCACCAACGCGCGGTGGCCAGGATCGCAGCTTGCGGCCCACAAAGGCTGCAGACCGACCGCCCGATCGCGTGCGATACTGAAGACAGAAATACAGATCCGAATCCGCGCCGACGATCCATTGCTGGACGATGAGATCTGTCGTGACCTCAAGCATCGCACGGATCAGCGTCATGGCCCGGTCTTTGTCGTCTACCAGATACGCCTTGTCGAAACGCTCGGAGTAGCCGGCGTGCCGTCGGGCGGGCTTGATGATCCACGGTAGCGGCCACGCCTCGAGGGACTGCATATCTGCCCATTTCGTGATGTGCGCCGTCGGCGGAACCTGCAGGCCCGCCCGTACAGCAATGTCGCGCATGCTGTCCTTGTTCAATGCGGGCGCCAGCGCAGCGGGTTCGGCCATGGTCAATCGGTATCGCTGCGCGAGCGCTGAATAGTCATTGGCAGCATCGATCACGGCATCCTCCGTCGTAAGGATGAGCACCGGTCGACTGTCGCATACACGCTGGGGCAGAGCGCGCAACGCGCTCAGCAGGCTCGTCTCCACGCCGATGGCCGGTATTCGGTGGGCGCTTGCATAGCGACTGCGCATGGCAGGCGCCTTCGGGTCGGAATCAAGCACATGCACGGGAACACCGTGGGCACCCAGGCTGCGCACTACGCCCAGTCCGTTGATCCCTGCACCGACCACCACCGCCGGCGTTTGCGCCACGCCTGTCACACGTCGGATCGTGATGTCTGCGAATGCGCCCCGCCGGTGACACGCGCATATACGCCGGCATAGTTCGCCGCGCTGCGCGCCCAGGTGCGCTCGCTTTCGACGAAACGCCGACCCTGGCGGCGCACGCCCTCAAGCATCTCGGGCGCGGCGTCGACAAGCTGGGCTACACGTCGGGCCAGAGCGTCGGGCGAATCCGGCGCGAACAGGAAGCCCGTGTTCTCGTCGTCGATCAGTTCCCGATGACCACCGACATCCGAGGCCGCAACCAGCTTGCCCTGTGCCATCGCTTCGAGTGGCTTGAGCGGGGTCACGAGTTCGGTCAGGCGATGCCGCACCCGGGGAAAGACCAGCAGATTCATCAGCCCGTAGTAGTGATCAATCACGTCGTGCGGGACACGGCCGGTAAAGACCACGCGATCCGATACGCCGATCTCGTCGGTCAGGGCCTGAAGACGCTCGGCCTCCGGGCCGCCGCCCACCAGCAAAAGCGTGACGTTGCGCTGGGCCAACGCCGGCGAGGCCATCGCACGAATAGCGATATCCAACCCTTCGTAGGCGTAAAACGAGCCTGCAAAACCCAGCACATACTGGTCTGTCAGATTCAGCGATTGCGCAAGGTCGACGTCGTAGGCTGGCGCGTAGGTGAACCGTTCGACATCGACCGCGTTTGGGATCACGGTGACCTTGTCCGACGATACGCCACGATCGACAATATCCTTGCGCAACCCTTCGCAAATCGTGGTCACGCCGTCCGCCCGCTTGAGAACATACGTCTCGAGTGCCCGGGTCGCGCGGTACCGAGCGCTGCCCTGGGTGTGCGTGCCATGCTCGACCGCCGCGTCTTCCCAGAAAGCACGTACTTCGTAGACAAGCGGCAACCCGCGCGCACGGGCCGCGCGCAGAGCGGCCAGCGAATTCAATACCGGTGAATGGGCGTGGATCACATCGGGCCTGACGATATCGATCAGCGATAGCAGACGGTTTTCGATCGCACGGACGATCGCCAGCTCGCCGGCAACCGGCAGCTGCGCCAGCCGTCCGGATGGAGACGGCGTGCGATAGAACGACCAGCCTTCGGCCTTGTCCTCCAGCAGGTCGCCGCTATCCTGTTTGGGGCCGGTCATCAGAACCGGCTCCCAGCCCAGCTGGCGCTGTTCGTTGACCAGCGCCAGGGTGCGAAAGGTATAGCCGCTATGCAACGGCGCCGAATGATCGAGTACGTGGAGAATACGCATACGTCAGGCCGCTTGATCCGGGATCGTGGACGACAGGATGTCCTTGAAGAGCGCGAGCTGGCCGTCTGTCGTGGCCTGCCAGCTGAACTGTTGCGCATAGGCGCGCCTTTCGGCCCGGCCCTCTGCGCTGAGCTCGTCGGCCTCGAGCGACCGCCAGGCTGAGGCAATCGATGCGGCGTCCCGCGCGTTCATCAGCCGCCCGGCCGGCGGTCCGGTCACCACTTCGGGAATGCCGCCCACCGCGTTGCCGATCACGGCCGTTCCACAGGCCAGCGCCTCGAGCATTACGTTGGGCATGCCTTCGCGGCTCGAGGCCATGATCAACGCGTCTGCTGCATTGTAGTAGCGCGTGAGCTCCTCATGACTTTTAGCGCCTGCGAAACGCACGCGATCGGCCACGCCCAGCTCCTGGGCAAGTCTCGACAATGCTTGTCTCTCGGGACCGTCTCCAACAATCATCAACTCGGCGTTGTCGACGCGGGCCAGTGCCTCGATGGCGATATGAACCCCTTTCAACTCAACCAGATGACCGACAGTCAGCCAGAGCAACCGTTCTACTCCGAGCTCCTTTCGAATCGCGGTACGGTCAAGTGGCTTGAAACGCGTCAGATCCACGCCGTTTCGCAACGACACCAGGCGCCGCGGATTCAATCCGAGCTCGGTGATTGTCGAGGCCAGCGAACGCGATACGGTGATAACGGCTTCACCGTGATCAAGCGCGTGCCGAATCTGTCGTTTCGGGCCTTTCATGGCAGCGATCAGGGTTATATCGGAGCCGCGCGCGGTCATCACGACCGGTCGATCAAAGCGCCGGCCGAGCGCTGCTGCGGCGACCCCGTCCGGATACGCGTAGTGCGCGTCGATCAGGTCGAAATCGAAGCCTTCCTTACGCAGTCGAGCAAGCGCCGGCGCGGCCGCTCGCGCCATGGTGTGGGGCGAAAGCATCATTCCCACCTTCGGCACCACCAGGAAACGCGGATGATCGATCGTGATGCCGTAACGAACCTCGCGGCCCGGCACCCGGGCCATCTGGGCATAGCGCCCGAAGCGTTTGTGGGTCGAGAAGAACCACGGCACGGGAGCGATCACGCGTGCCTCTACTTCGCCCGAGTCCAACAGATGACGCAGCCGCTCCTCCACGAAAATACCGTGCCGCGATTGCTGGCTGTTGGGATAAAGACTGGTAACAACCGCCAGGCGAATCGGCCGGGAGGCCGCGCTCAAGACGACCCATCCTCTGGCGGGATCATCTGTGCGTACTCGGCGCCGAGCACGCTGCGCCCGGCTATTGCCATCACTCGTGCCACGGTCTGGTCGTCGAGTTCCTCACGCCAGCGCCATGCCGCTTTCAAGGGACTCTTGTAGACACTGTAATAGTCGCTCTGGGTGCTGCCCGTACTCTCGGCAATGAAATTACGGGTCTGATCGGTCATGTCCAGGCCCGCAAATTCGAACATGGACTGCACGCCCGCCAGCGGATCACGACAGACATCCTCGTAGCAGACCCGCAGATACCGGCCACTCTCGCCCGCTTCCGTTCGGGCTTTTTCGTTGGTCAGCACCCAGTGCCAGGCCAGCTGCTCCTCTGGCGTCAGACCGCCAATCATCTGCTCGTGATCGTCACCAAGGCCGAACCGATCGCCAAGCGGCGTGCCGGCAGCCTTGCGCGCCGACGCATAGGCCAGCCAGGCGATCGAGGAGTTGTCACTGAACGTCTTGAGATTCACGCCGCGCAGCATGGAAGCAATATAACCGCAGGGATGGCGAAGGATATGAATGCCGCGTGCCTTTTCGAGCGCGGCAAGCGTGGGTGCAAGTGTCGTCAACGACTGGATCGACTTCCAGACGACCCGTCGCTCCGGATCATCGCCGCCGCTGTGGTGGACCACAATCGGAAACGACGAATAGACACGGCTCCCCGCTCGCGCGACCTCGGTGCTCAGACGGGTGGCCTGAAAGCCGAGCTCGGACATGAATGCTTTTCGAAATATTGGCCGCTTGCCGGCCACTCGAAGAGACTGCAGCGCCGGCAGTTCGGCCACGAATGTCTGCAGCTCTGCGCGATAGCGATCCACCGCATCAGCCGTGTCGGGGTCGGCAAACACGCGCCGGTGATCAGGCTCGTGGCAATAGAGTACGTGCGGATGACTATCGAACAGCTTGCCCAGCCAGGTCGTGCCCGAGCGCGGCATGCCGAACAGCAGGACCAACTGTTGCCCATCAACCGGGGATGGCGCGCGTCTACTCATGGCTCACCGCCGCTGGCGCATTGGTCGCTGATCTCAGCGAGCCGTGGCCGGTCTCGCGTTCGAGAAAACGAGACAGCATCAGCAGCGACCAAAGAGCCGCGCTATGCTCGCGGCGCCCCGATTGATGTTGCTGCCACAGACGCTCCAGCGCACCGGCCTTGAATAAGTCACAGGCGACCAGCGGCCCCTGGGTCATTGCCCGTTCCACGGTCTCCTTGAGCGGCCCGGCAAACCACGCAGCCAACGGAACGGAAAATCCTTTTTTCTTTCGATACAGAATATCGTGCGGCAACGTCGGCTCGAACGCCTTCTTGAGCATGTACTTGCCCTCGCCTGAGCGTAGCTTGTACTCGGGCGGCATGCCAGCCGCCCAGCTGACCACTTCGTGATCGAGCAAAGGCACGCGAACCTCAAGTCCGTGCGCCATGCTGGCCCGATCGACCTTGGTGAGAATATCGCCGGGCAGATAGGTCTTGAAATCGATGTACTGGGCAATCGATACCGGATCATCACTACCCGCCTGCTCGCCGTGTGCACAGAACAGATCGCGTGCGCGATAGCCTTGCAGTTCGTCGACGAACTCGCGGCTGTACAGGCTTTCGCGCAGCGGCTGCGGAATTACCGAGACGCTATGACAATAGGCTTCGGCAGTGTCCATGGCGAGCGCCTGGAATGTGGTTTTTCCACGCAACCATTGTGGTGCCCAGTCGAGCTTGGGATAGAAACGCCCGAGTGCCCCGAACAGCGGTTTGCGGATTGCAGCGGGGATACGCGCGCGAGCGCGCGACTCGGCCTGATGTAGTCGATAGCGTCGATAGCCGGCAAAATTCTCGTCACCACCGTCGCCCGACAGTGCGACTTTGACCTGCTGTCTGGCAAGCTGGCAGACACGATACGTCGGCAGCGCCGAGCTATCGGCAAACGGCTCGTCGTAGATATCGACCAGCTGATCGATCAGATCAAAATCACTGCCATCGATCTGATACTCGCGATGGTTCGTGGCAAAAATCTCTGCCACCTTGCGTGCATGATCTGATTCATCAAAGGCAGTCTCGGTAAAACCGATGGCGCAGGTGTTCACCGGATCATCCGACGCCCCGGCCATCAGCGAAACGATAGCGCTAGAGTCCACGCCGCCCGAAAGAAAAGCGCCAAGCGGCACGTCGGCAATCAGGCGCATGCGTACGGCTTCGTCCAGACGCGAATGCAGCTCTCCTGCCGCGTCCTCTACCGCCGGCGCGGCCTGTTTCTCGAAGCTGATATCCCAGTAGGCCTGCGGGCTAAGCGCGCCCTCGCCAGGCGTCCAGCGGGCCATATGGCCTGCCGACAGTTTGTACGAATGACGGAAGATCGCGTACGGCTCCGGCACGTATCCCAGCGCCAGATAGCCTTCGACGGCCCGCGGTTCGAGCGACCGGTCCAGCTCAGGATGCGCCATCAGCGTTTTCAGCTCAGAGCCGAAGACCAGGTCGCCGGTCGGCGTGAGCCCGTAATACAGCGGTTTTATGCCCAGCCGATCGCGCACGAGATGGACACATTTGTCCTGCGCATCCCAAACGGCGAAGGCAAACATGCCGCGAAGCCTATGAACACAGTCTGGCCCCCAATGCTGCCAGGCCGCGAGCAGCGTATCGGTATCGCAGTGGCCGGGAAACACATAGCCCGCGGCCTCAAGCTCTGGATTCAAGGCGCGATAGTTGTATATCTCGCCGTTGTAGATCAGCGTGTAGCGGCCGTCGGCGCTACGCATCGGCTGGTCACCGCTGGTGGGGTCAAGAATCGTCAGGCGCCGGTGCGCCAGGCCCGCGCCGGGCATGACAATCGCATTATCCTGGTCAGGTCCGCGATGAGACTGCGCCGTATTCATCGCCTCGAGCACGGCGAGCGACGGTTCTCGCCCGTCGCCAGTGATAATGCCGGTCAATCCGCACATGGCTTGGCCTCGGTCGGCAGCAATCGATCGTACAAGTGTTCGTACGCGTCCTGCATGGCAACAATGCTGAACTCGGCGCACACGCGTTTGCGCGCGTCAGCGCCCAGGCGCTCGGCGAGTTTCTGATCGTCCAGAAGTCGGTAGATGGCATCCGCCATGGCGCCGGCAGCGCCAACCGGCACCAGTAGCCCGGTTCTCCCATCGTCGATCAGTTCCGGATTGCCGCCCGTTTCGGTCGCCACAATCGGTCGCGCGCTGGACATGGCTTCGAGCAGCGTTAATGCAATGCCTTCGGAAATCGACGAGCACAGGTAGACATCCAGACTGGGAATCAAAAGATCGACATCGTCCCGATTGCCCAGCAATTTCACCCGATCCGACAGGCCGGAGTTAGCGATCTGCTGCGCCAGCCGATTACGCTCCGGGCCCTCACCGGCAATCACCAGGCCTACTGACAGTTCGGGGTGTTGTTCGGTGAGCTGCGCAAACGCTGCGATCAGCGTATCGAAGCCCTTGACCGGATCCAGCCGTCCGACTGTGCCAAGGATGAATGTCGGTACAACCGAAAATCCCAACGTGTGGCGCAAGGCCTCGATTGCAGCGTCAGGCTGCGGCCTGTAATGGCCGGTGTCGATTCCATTTCGGATCAGTTCGACCTTGTTTGCGGATAGACCGACATCCTTGATCAACCAGTTCGCAATATCATTCGATACCGGCACGAAAACGTCGATGATCTGAGCGATCGCTCGCCGCAGGAGTTTATATTTGCGATTCGGCGCGCCGATATCGGCCGCGTTGAGCCCATGTTCGGCGTGGACAACACGTCTCACGCCGGCTAGTCGGGCCCAGAAACCGACATCCAGGGTGCCGATGTTATACGTGTGGACGATATCTGCCTTGGCGCCGCGCAGCGCCGAGTGAAGACGCCCGTAGGCCAGCCAGTCCTTGCCTGCGCGCTTGTTGACGGCGGTGACCGGTATATTCATGGCACGCAGGCCAGCGGCGAGTTCGCCGGCATCGTAGAGACAGACGACGTGATGATCGTAGCGCGATTTTGTACGCTCGATCAGCTCCAGCGCGACACGCTCCATGCCCCCCACACTCAAGCGGTTGAGTACGTGCACGATCCGGCCTCGCCTCGCGGCAGATCCGGTCATGGTTAGCTCTGCCCCGGTCTGAAACCGGCTTTTGCCGACACGCCTGACATCAGAATCGGGTGATGGACGTAATTAGGGCGCTCGTGCTTCAAGGTGAATGCAGCACGGCGTTCGTGCGTTGCAGAATGACCTGGAATCGCGTGCTGCGCGTCTGCAAGCAGACGTGGCGAGGGCGTTGCCTTGCGCTGCCAGGACGTCTTCGCAGTCGGACTATCGTGTACCGCCAGCTCCGTGCCCGCCAGCGCACGAAAACCATAAAGCCCGGCAGCGGGAACCAGAATTGCCAGTGCCAGCAATGCCGGCATTTTCAGACGTTCACGGGCTGAAGTATCCGTCGGCCCATCGTAGCCCGTCTCTGGCGGACGCGGCGTCGGTTCGTGCCAGGGCCAGCCAGCGAAGAACAGCAGCACCAGCACCAGGCCGAAGAATTGCCATCCAAAGACCGCGTGGTCGGTACCGGTGGCGTACTCCAACCCGAAGTGCTCGCCGATCAGGATAGTAAAGAACACCCGAAGGCCATTTGCGATAACCGGCACCACCATTGCACAGGCGATGAAGATAAGACGGCGGCTTAGCGAGCGAAAGAACAGATAGGCATAAAGCACGCCGAAGGCAGACGTCGCGACGAAGAACTTCACGCCGCTGCAGGCCTCTGCAACGTGCCAGGCGGCCGCGGGTGTGTCGATATAGTGGCCGGACATGAGCACCGGCACATCGGTCAGCCCGATCGCTGCCACAGCCAGATGCGCCGTCACGGTCTGTAATGGGCCGACCATGAAGTTGCCGAACGGGATGGCAAAGAGCATATAGGCCAGCGGAAAGGTGAGCACGCGGGCCACCGATGGCCCATAGACGACGTATACGAGCACCGGCCATATGACGACCATCGCTATGTGCTGAGCCAGATTGATATCGACGAGAACACCCGCGAGCCAGAACACGCCGATACCGAAAACCAGCGCGCTCGCCCACGCACGCGGTTCGAATGGCGCTGCAGCAACCCATTTGCGCAGCGACCAAACCAGCACGATGCAGATAGGAAATATGAGGAACGCGAATTCGAAGGTGCCCGTGCGCGCCCAGGTCTCCATCAACGATCGATAGGTCGGCGCGTGTACGAGCAGTTGGACCACCACTGCTACGACAAAGACGCCGTGAATCCAGACACGCCCCGCGTTCGTCGCGGATCCCACTCCGGCGCTGTCTGTCGTCGAGGCAGTGAACTGGTGATCGCTCATCGTGTGCTTGCGCTGTCGAGCGCGCTCTGTTGATCATGTCCGGTCGACATGAGTGCGAGAAGTTCATCAAAACGAGCCGCCCAGCTGTAATGGCGTTTCACGTAGGCTCTTGCTCTCTCCGAGACGGATTCCGTGGTGTGACTACGCGTCATGGCATCGACAACAGCTCTGGCAAAGTCATCGGGCTCCGCGGCGACGCAGGCGACATCCGAATCTGTCGCCACCAGCCCTGCGGCCGCCTGCGGGGTCATCACGACGGGCCGCCCCATCGCCAGGGCCTCGAGGACCTTGTTCTGAATACCGCGCGCGATCCGCATCGGCGCTATGGCCACAGCGGCATGGCGGGTGTAGGGACGCACATCGTCCACGCTGCCGGTCACCATAACGCCAGGCTCTTCGGCAAGGGCACTGACACGTGCGGTAGGCCGCGTACCGACAATGGCAAGAGCGGCGCCGGGCACCGCCTCGCGAACAAGCGGCAGGACGGCCCGCACAAACCAAGAAACGGCGTCGACATTCGCGGAGTAGTCCATCACGCCGGTGAAGACAATCTGACGAGCGCCCTGCCCATTATAGGGATCGGTGTGCTCGACCTTCGGATCGAAATAATCGGCGTCGACGCCGTTGCCGATGGCATGCACGCGCTCGGCGGATTCAGGCGCGGCAGCGCGGAAGAAGTCCGCTTCGGCCTCCGATACGAACACGCTGGCGTCGAAATCGCGCGCCAGGCGTCGCTCTGCGCAAAGCAGCTTGCGCGCCTCGCGCGAGTAGACCCAACGCATCGGCAGACCACTACGCTGGGCGACCTGACGCCATTTGTCGGAATCGACGTCCACAAAATCCAGGACGCGTCGACAACCGATCGCGCTCTGAACGTAGGGGGCCATGGTCGAGGAAAACACGAGCACGGCGCTGATCGGGCGTTCGGCCAACACACGGTCAACCCAGCGCGTCATCGCTCGGTCCCGATAGTAGGACAAACTCAATGCCTGTCGACGAACCAGACCAGACAAGCTGCGCAGCTTGGCGCGGCGCGGTTCGAGTGGGACGAAACAGCTCGTAGCACAAAGCGGCTCGAGTGCAGACCTGTGCACCCAATCCTGTGGGTCATCAACGAACGTGCCCAAATGTACCCGATAGTTAGTCGCCAACGCCTTGAGCCAGTGATAGGCGCGAATCTTGTCGCCCTTGTTGGGCGGATACGGCATCCGGTGGCATAGAAGCAGCAGTTCACTCATTTTCTCAGCCCAGATCCCGAGCCAACCAGGGACCGAGCGCGCGGGTAACCGGCAGAGGCAGCTTCTGCCAGGCACGGATGAACGTGGCGTATTTCGGATTATTGGGGCTCAGATCCGGCATCTTGTCGATACCCACCAGATAATATTCGTACGGCAGCGGCTGTGGCTCAAACCCCCAGTGACGCTTGAAGTTATAAGGCCCCGTATCGCGTTTGCTGCGTCCGAAATCGAACCACTTCACCCCGCGGCTGGCCGCATGCGACATCAGCGCCCAGTAAAGATAGTCGTTGGCCTTATGATCGCGCGCGTTGGCCCCGGCGCCCGAATAGTACGGCAGGATCTCATCGCGGAAGTAGAAACTCAGCACACTCGCCACCGGTTCCCCGGCGTGCGTCACGGTGAGTATCTCGCAGTCCTCGCCGAACTCCTCGCGCAGAACGTCCAGATATTTCCTGGCCACCGGCGGTGTACCGAGACTGCGCATGTTGTACAGATAAAGCGCATAGAGTCGGCGCGTATCTTCATCGATCTGCCAGTCCAGGCCGGCATCGATCGATTTACGCACGACGGCTCGCTGCTTGCGTGGAATGGCCTTGAGATTGTCTGCGTCGTTGTCCGCGATCTGCCGGCGAAACGTGAAGTATAGATCCTTGCGGGGCCAGTCGGCGTGGCGCGGCCGCGTTTCGCGAGTCTCGAAGTATTCCACCCCGAGCTCACGGGCCAGCTCGCATGCCTTGGCGTAGAGTGCCGCTGTCGCCTCATCGGTCGTGGCCACGGCGCCGCCATAGACACAGAACGGCGTCGAAATCAGCGCGTTGGCAAACAGCCGACTGTTGACGTGGGCCAGAGGCAGCACGCCTTCAATCCGACCGTCACGCTCGGCATAAAGGAAATGACAGCGGTGGCCGAACGCACGCTCGATAACGCGTTTCCAGCCTGCACGGTGGAAGAACGTAGCCTGGGGCGTCTCCGCTATGAAATCTTCCCAGGCCGTTGTGTCCTCGCCAAGTTCATGGATATTCAGTTGCTCAATCGTCATTGCGCGGCCGTCCCGGCCGCTATGGCGTCGGCAAAGACACGATCCATACGATCCCAGCGAAAATCACTCAGTAGGCGACGCATACGAGGCTCGACGCGATCAATATTAAGATAATGACGGAACTGTGTTCGGCGGCTCAGGCCCGGTACACGCGGCTGGCCGGGATCGACTTCCCAGGGATGAAGATAGAACAGAACAGGCCTCTGGTCGGTTGTGTTGACCTTGCGCAGCAGCGCACGCGTCAGCGCGTAGGGATAAAGTCGGAAAAACCCGCCGCCGGCACAGGGCCAGCGGCGACCGCCGACATCGGCTGTCGTCATCGGTATTTCCAGAATACCGTTCGCCGAACAACGAAAGGCAAAGCGCGGCGCTTCCGGCATCCCGTAGCTGTCGTGCGGGCCCGGGTAGATACTGGAACTGTAGCTGAAGCCGGCCGCAGCCAACTCATCGAGCGCCCACATATTATGGCGCCCAATCGAGAACGTCGCCGCGCGATAGCCGGTCACCGCGGTACCGACGGTCTGTTCGAGAACATCCTTGGCTTGCCGGATATCGGCCGCAAACGTCGGCCGGTCCTGGTTGATTACGCGTACATGGTTCATCCCGTGGCTGGCGATCTCGTGGCCGCCGGCGGCAATCCGCCGCACCATTTCCGGGTGCCGCTGGGCAATCCAGCCCACCGTGAAGAATGTTGCCTGCACACCGGCGAGCTCCAACAGCGCCAGGATACGATCGACGCTCGCCTCTACACGGCTGGGCATATGCGACCAGCGGTCGAAGGCAACGTGGTTTTCGAACGCAGAAACCTGGAAATACTCTTCCACGTCCACACTCATGGCGTTCACAGAATCTGCGCCCGAGGTGTTCGAATCCGCGCCAATAAAGGCTTCACTCATTGGAGACACCAAATCGTTTGAAGTAACGATTGAGCGCGGAGTCATCGCTATCGCCGCTGCTGGCGGACCAACTAAGCTGCGCTTCATCAATATCGGACACCGAACGACTGGTATCAGTCGACGGCTCTGGCGCGGTGTCCGCTTCGACGGGCGCCGGTACGGGCTCGGACACTGCCGCGTCCGAGTTCGGGCGCCTGGCGGCATCGGCCAACGTGTTTTCCAGCCGCTCGACGCGCAGCAGCGCGTTGACCAGCTCCTGCTGCTCGGCACTGGACTGGTGAAGTGCGAACAGTTCATCAGCGCGCTCGTCGCCGACCTGTCGTCGCAGTGCGCGCTCCATGCCGGCTACACGGTCCACCAACGCCGAAAGTGAGTGACGGGTGCGGTCGTCAACGACGCTAGCCGAGACCGCGGGCGCATCATCCAGGGCAATATTGTCGTCGGTGAATTCTTCATCGAATTCACTGATTACGGTTTCCAGATCTTCAATATTAAGAACGATGCGTTCTTCAAGGAATCCGTAGAGCAGAAAGCGATCCATCACCAGATTGATACGCCGCGGGATACCGCGCGCCCAATCGTTGATGCGGGCATAGACGCCGGCGCCAAAACGCGGTTTCTGTCGTTGCCAGCCTACCTTTTCCAGGCGATGCTCAATATAGGCCGGCACTTCATCGGAGGCCAACGGCTCGAGATGATAAGACGCCACGATACGCTGGCGCAGATGAGCCATCGAAGGTCTGGAGAGCAACGTGCGCAGTTCTGTCTGCCCCACGAGCACGATCTGGACCAGCGCCTTGCCTTCAGCCTGCAGATTCGAGATGACCCGCAGCTCTTCCAGCGCCTCGACGCCGCAGGTCTGAGCCTCATCAATGATGAGCAGCGCGCCGCGCGCCCGCAACGAAACGAGCCGCGCCACGAGGCTGTCGAGCATCTCGAACTTGGACTGCGCCCTTGCGGCAATCCCGAACGCACCAGCGACTGCCGGCAACACCGCAGCGGCGTCGAGATTGGCCATGGCCAGACGGCCGATAGCCAGGTTCTGCATATGCGGCTGGATCAACAACGTCTGCAGCAGCAGCGTCTTGCCCGTGCCGACATCGCCAGTAATCACGACCAGCCCTTCGCGCCGCTCCATACCGTAGATCAGATACGACAACGCCCGCGTATGGTTCCGACTCTTGAAGACCAGGCGCGGGTCCGGCATGAGCTGGAACGGCCGCGCGGTAAATCCGTAGTAACTCTCGTACATGAATTAGAACGACTTGCGGAACTGTACGGTGACGATATTTTCCTTGTAGTTCGTGTCCTCGTTATCGCCATCGCGCCAGCCGTGCTGATAGCCGACCGACCCCAGCGCATCCGGGGAGAGCGCGCGCACGACCGAGGCGCCGACGTCGTAGCGATCATAGCCGCCGCCGATATCCCTGCCGTCGCGATTTTCCCAGCCTATGCGTGGAACGGCCGTCATCCGTCGCGTGAAATCATATCGATTGGTCAGCACGGCCCCATAGAAGGTCTCATCGCCAACGTCTGATTGCCTGTATTCACGAACCTGCCGATAAGTGTTGAGATCCGTCCGCGTCAGCGCTGTGTCAAACCCCACGTCGGCGCGGAGAGACTTCTCGACAAATACGCCACGATCGAAAAGAGATGTTGTCGGCCCCGCTACGTCGGTTCCCCCGCCGAAGTTGCCGCCTGTGCCTAGACCCATGCCGCTGCCAAACCCACTGCCGCCGTTTAGGGCATTGAGCGCCTGTGAAGTTGCCTCTTCTTCATAGCTGAGTGACGCATCGAACCGGTCCCCACGATGGCTGGCCTCTACGTTATAGGTCGAACCGTAGAAACGGTGACCATAACGTGCTTCCAGCGTGTTTCGTATCGAACTCCAGCGCAGCCCGGCATTCCAGAACTCGGAGCCGTAACGATCAGTAGAACCGTCTCGGTTGAACTGGGTTTCCGCACCGCCCTCGGCCAGTGCCGTAAGCGATCGCGTCAATTGGTAATCCAGCTCCAACGAGGCCGTATCGAAATGAGTGGTTCGATCACGCCCAGACATACGCCGTTCCGGATCAACAACATCCGGATCCGTGTTGAAATCGTTGAAAAAACGAGCTTCGTTGCCGCCGGTGCGCTCGACCGACTGGGACGCCACTTTAACGCGGTATCCCAATGGTTCACGCGTGGGTGGGCTGACGATATCGAGATAGACCGCATTGATAGTCGAATCTGCGACATCACTATCGCCGTATTGAGAAAAGCCGTAACGATAGCGCAGCGACGCCTGGCCGATCGGGCCGAGCGACTGGAGCAGATATGGGCTGATATTACTGACCCACGACGATGTCCGATTCTGGTTAGGCCTGATCGCGTTCGAGCGACCGAAACTGAACGACGGGTCGATCACGGTCTGCCCGTAGCGTGTATCTGCGTCAAGAAACAAACGTTGCGGGATCAGGTCAAGCGTGGTCTTGGCGAGAACGTCATTATAGACATCGTTGTATTGGCTGTTATTCGCGTAGACCAGTCCCTGAAGCTGGTACGACAGACTTCCACGGAATCGTCCGGTGCTCGAACACGCATCCAGCTGCGGGGCCACAGAAAGGATGAAATCATTCATGGCTTCGCTGTCGGGTTCCCGATTGATGTTGTCCGTGAAGATCTCGGATCCTGATACCGACAATTGCGCGTAGCGCCCACTATCTTTAGCCGGACCCTCGTTGATATCGAGTATCTGCAATACCCCGGGTTCGCCGAAGGACGCACTGGCCGGGCTCTCATTCACGCAACCTGTACCAAACCCCGGGGTGAATCCTAGCCCCGGGACCGCAAAACGCCCCCCATCCCCGTCAGCCGCGCCGCTAGCGCGCCCATCGTCGGATTCCGACACGGACGATGGCACTGTTGCTCCGCCTTCGACCGCCGCGGATGAACCGGACGAGCTATCACCCTCCGCCGCCGACGCGAGATTTGAAGCAGCCGCAATCGAGCCCGCCGCCAGCACCGCTGCGACCAGCCTGTATCGGTCGTATCGCGACTCAAGCATCCCGTTCGACGTCTTCGCCATATATGCCGTAATAGCTTTCATAATCGTCTCCGAGACCCTTACGGGTTTGGTTGAGAACCAGACTGATCGCGACCTTGGACGGATCGAGCAACGAGAGCGCAGCATTGACTGCACGACGCTCGGTGGACGATGCCTTGATCACAAACACCACTTGCCCCATGTGCATCGCCAAGGCCTGGGATTCGGCAGCGTATAGCAAGGGCGCCGAGTCGAATAGCACAATCCGATGCGGATCCGACGCCAGATGCTCGACGAGCGAGCGCATGCGACGACTCGATAACCGCTCCGAAGACTGCTCGCACTTGTGACCCGCCGGCAGAATCGACAGGCCGGGATGGCTCGTCCGCACCACGGTCTGTTCAAGCGTCGCCGTGTCGTCGGTCAGAATATCGGCCAGGCCCGCCCGCGCCGTCAAACCCAGCGAACGCGTCAGGCGTGGCCGCCGCAGATCGGCATCGACGAGCAGAACGCTATGGTCGATCTCCTGGGCAAGACTTAACGCAAGATTGAAGATCGTGAAAGACTTGCCCTCGTGCGGCTTGGCGCTGGTTACCATCAGACAGTTCGAACGCTGCGACGCGCTGCTGTGACTCGAAATGAGATCCAGCAGCGGACGCTTGATGCGCTGATACTCGCGGCCAATAAGATAGTTCATGGCCGGCGGTGGCATGAGGCCATTACGTTGAAGCGCGACCTGATCGATCTCCAGCTCTGACTGATCCGTATCAGGCTCCGGCTGACTACCGAAGTCCTTCGCATCCTGCTGCTTCTTTACACGCCCCGGCGGCAGCCGATGGGTATCTTCACCAACTCGCAGCCGACGCGCGGCTTTTTCGACAATACTCACAGTGACTGTCCGCTCATGAAATTGGGAACCATCTCGGCACCGATCGGGGCGAAGGCGACGGCGCCCAGATAACCCACGAACAGCGTCGCCGCGCACACACCGAACAATAGCAACGCACTATGCCGTCGAGCTCGCTGCGTAGTAGTCCATGCCGTACTGACGGAGCCAAGTACCGGCAAACCGGTGGCATCGGTAAGCGCTTTGCGACTAATGAACACCGGCCTGATCTGGCTGAAGAAAAACGCAAGGGCGACCCCTGCAACGATAGCCGCCAGCAACGCCACCGTAAGCAGCACCGTTCGTTGAGGGCCGCTTGGCTCGGCTGGGAGCTCAGCCGGATCGATCACGCGAAACTGCAGCGGGTCGTTACTGGCACGCACATCGTTGGATAGGCGTGCGGAGTAAAGACGGGTCAGGAGTTTCTGATACTGATCCTGATTGACCTGATAGTTGCGCGTGAGTTCGGCAAGTTGAGCCTGCGCGTCGGTCATATCGTCTGCGCCGCTCTCCAAGTCGCCCAGTGCGGCCTCCTGGCGACGAATGGACGACTGAAGCGATGCAACCTGGCCTGACGCCTCGCTGATCTGCTGGCCAATCGCAGCTCGGCCACCATCCCCAGACATCGCCGAGCGGGCAAGGCCGGGATTGGCCCGCAGCTCGGCAAGCGTCTGCGCGCGCTGGCCCTGCAGTCGCTCGATATCTCGGCGCGCCGTCAGCACGTCAGGATGTTGGTCGGTGTACTTGCCAAGCAGGATCGGCAGCTGCTGCTCACGCTGCTCGATCTGGCGGTCAATCCCCAGGATCTGCTGACTCTGCAGCGGATCGACTGACGCCGATCCGCCACTGCCGGCACGCTGACTCTGCAGGCTGGCCAACCGCTGGCGTGCTGCAGCAAGCTGGTCCTTCAGGCTATCAACGCTCGCGCGGGTGCCGCGCACCTGAGAAACGTAATCGCCTGTCCCCGGAATGAGGTCGGGGTTGTTCTTCTTGAAATTCGCCAGGTCACGCTCGATTCCAACCAGACGCTGCTGATATTTTTCGACCTCGCGCTCCAGAAACGCCGTGGCCTGTTCCGAATCCTCGCTACGGGCCTGGTCGCCAACCGACATCGTCGTCATGACGTTCATCACTTCCTGAACGACCGCCTGTGCCATCTTCGGATCTTCGCTCGAGAAGCGGATTCGATACAGATCCGTCTTGGCGCCGACCGCGCGCAGGCTGATCTGCTGCGCCAGATTGTCCAGTAGCGCCTGTGTCTGCTCTGGCGTGCTTGCACTCAGATCAAGACCGGTCTGGCGAGCGATACTCGCAAGGTTCGGCCGGCTGAGAACGGTCTGAATCAGAAGTCGCACTTGCTGATTGACGTTCGGAGTGACGGCCATGCCGCTAAGCAACGGATGAATCGCCGATTCCGTATCAATATTGACGCGCGCCTCCGATTGATAGATGTCGGGCATGCTGTAGACATAAAGCCACCCGACAATCGCGATAGCCCAGGCCGCGCCGAGCGCCAACCAGCGGAACCGCCAGACGTTCCGGAGCTGCTCGAAAACCAGATTAAGAATATCTTGCATGGTGATTACGGGTTGGGTTCAGACGAAACCGTGTGTCGGATATTAGAAATAGGTACGGGGAATGATGATCACATCGCCCGGCCGAACCGGCACGTTGGCTCTGATATTGCCATCCAGCAAGCTTTCCAGCTCGACCCCGTAGGTCTCGTTACGGCTATCGGTTTGGCGCACCAGCTTGGCGCGATTACCGGCAGCGAACTGAGTGAGACCACCGACGTTGATCATCACATCCAGAAGCGTCATGCCGTTTCGGTAAGGCATCGACTGAGGACGCGCCGCCTCGCCCAGAACACGAATCTGGTCTGTATAGGTGCCTACGAACTGCGTGACGATCACAGTCACGAACGGGCTGCGTACATAATTCGATAACGAGGTTTCCAGGTCGCCGGCCAGCTCCACCGGCGTCTTGCCAGCCGCCTTCATCGATTCCACCAGAGGAATCGAGATATAGCCGTCCGGACGCACCGGAACTGTCAGAGAAAGATCAGGATTATCGCGCACGAAAATCCTGAGCCCGTCACCCGGACCAATTCGGTAGGTCGAATCCACGTCCGTCATGTCCGCAAGACCCGGCGCCGGGCCAGCTGCGCAGCCTGACAGCAGCATGATCACGAGCAGGGCTACCCAACCAAGATTCATTCGTCGCATATATAACTCTCCCTTCAAACCGGACGCACGACGATCCACTAAGATCGTTGCGTTACCCCTGTACCCAAACCCCTAGAACAGCGCCAAGTCGACGCTGCGTATTTATACCTATTATCTACTGTCAGCCCTCAAAAGCCACCGATTTTTCACGAAACGAAGTCTTGGCAACACGACATGGCGAGACCTGCGCTGTATTGACGCCATCCGCGCGCCAATATTCAGGATGCTTTCGAGCTCTGGTCTGCAGGCAGCTTTTTCAAAAGCTCCAGCGCTGCTTCTCGATCAGCGAACTCGGCATTCTTTTCAAGCACTGCCGCTATTATCTCTCTTGCTTCCTGAACGTTCTCGGAACCCCCGCTTTCAGCCAATCCGTAGGCCAAATGATAGACGATGGTCGGATCGCCATCGGTATCCTTGACCGCTTGCCTGAGCAGCACTACGCCTTCGCTGGGATTGTCTTTTCTGACCTTGATCCAGCCCAATGTATCCGCGATCTGAGGGTTGCCGGGCGCCGCTGAATGCGCGCGTTGAGCTAGCACGAGGGCCCGCTCGTCCTGGGTATCGTCATAGATGACCGCCAGGTTGTTGAGAACCACAGGATCATTCGGAGTCTGCGCAAGAATACGCTCATAAGCCCGCGCCGCAGCCTTGGCGTCGCCGGTGGCTTGATACCACTGTGCGAGTCGCACAGCCAGCGTGTGATTCCAACCGCTGGTGTTCAAGGCATCGACAAGGGTCTGGCCTGCATCCGGCATATCTGCGCGCCTGCGAGCCTCGAACAGCGCCAAGGCCGTCGCCGGGTCCGGCGATACATCGTACGCCGCAGCAAAGGCGTCAGCCGCATCGCGGTAGCGCTGCGCGTTCATGTTGATTTCGCCCTTGAGCCGAGCCGCCATCGTGCCACCCGAATCCTCAAGGCGACCGGCGCTGGCCAACGCAGCGCCGAGATCGCCGCTACGCTGCTGTGCCAGAGCAAGCAGCCGGATCGCCGGCGCGTAGTCTGCAAAACGCTCAAGGATCTGGCTCGCTTGCGCCGCGGCTTCTTTAGTCTTGCCTTTGGCAAGCAGAGCCTGGGTCAGATCCATGCGATACGCAGGATCGGAAGACGCCAGATCAGCGGCCTCGCCGAGCGTTGCGAGACCCTTCTGCTCCTGATCGTCGGCCAGTTCGGCAATACCTCGCAATCGTAAAAGAGCGGCGTTCTTCGGGTTTGCCTTGCGCAACTGCTCGGCAAGCGCCAAGGCCTCCCCGGGCTTGTCTGCGCCCAGATAGGCGTTGACCAGCGCTGCACCGATAGACACATCGTCCGGACCGTCGCTGCGGGCCTTTTCGAGCAGCGCGAGCATATCGTCCTGACGCCCTGCCCGTGCGTATGCCGTGGCCAGCGCCAGTGTCAGCTGCGCATTACCGGGACTGGTGTTCAGCAATGTCTTGAACTGGTCGGCGGCGGCCTCGTAATTACCGGTCTGCATCGACAGCCGTGCCTTGTCGAAAGCCAGAGCCTGATTGTCCGGCGCAGCGTCGATTGCTTTGGTCAGGACTGTTGCAGCCTCGTCCGGCTGCCCGCTTGCTGCCAGAACACGGGCCAGTAGTTGCTGGACGGCTGCGTTGCCTGGATATGCCTTCGCAAGTGAACGAGCAGCATCCACAGCCCGACTCGACCTGCCGTCGGCCATATCGATGGCCACGCCTGTCATGGCCTTTCGCTGGCGCATGTCGTCATCATCACTATCGACGGCATCGAGCACACGACGCGCCTGCTCGAATTTGCCATTCCGGGCGAGCGCGGCCGCAAGATCGAGTTGCAACGGGGCGTCGTTTGCAGCGACTACGGCGCTCTCGATGGTCTGCGGCTCATTGGCATCAACACGCGCAAGCACATCGACCAGCAAAGCGCGGACATCGGCATTGCTGTTGCCACGATACGCACTCTCCAGCATGTCGAGCGCCTGATCCGTATCGTCGGCTTGGAGGAGCAGGCCAGTTCGCAGTCGCAGTGCGCCCACATCCTGTGGGTTTCGTGCCAGTACACGCTCAAGATAACGCCGCGCCGTCTCGTTATCGCCTTCCGACAAGGCCAACGCGGCCAGCAGCGTCATCGTGCGGGCGTTGTTCGAATCCACGTTGAGAACACGTTGCAGACTTGCCTTGGCAGACGTGTTGTCGCCGGATCTCATGCTGAGAAGACCCTTAAGGTAATTCGCATAAGGATTGTTAGGCGAGGCGTCGATCAGCTTATCGATATTTTGCGACGCCGCTTCCGTGCGCCCCAGACGCAGCTGGCAGTCGGCCAGAAAGGCGGTCAGTTGAAACCGCTCGCCGCCGCTGATAGCGGCGCTTTTGCCAGTGAGAACATCGCTCAGACTGGCAGCAGCCGGCTCGCATCGATTCTGCCCGTAGTCGAGCCGCGCCATAGCGATTCGGGCCTCGGGATCATCTGGCTGCGACTGCAGGGCCTGTCCAATGAGTGACCGCGCGCCGGCTACGTCGTCGTCCTGCATGGCCAGACTTGCCTGGCCCACCAGCGCCGACGCGTTATTGGACTCAAGAGTCAGCGCTTGCGCGAACGCCGACGATGCGGCGTCCCGGTTCTGCAGGTTCAGATAAGCACGGCCTTTAACGACCGCCACTGTCGCCTGGTCGGCAGTACTCTCCGGCGATGCGTCTGCCAGCAGATCGAGCGCGCGCTGATTTTGACCATCTCCCAGCAGGGACTGCGCCAGCGGCAAGACAATATCTGCCTGCGGCGTGCCGGTATCGGCGGCTTTATCGAATTGGTGCACAGCGTCGGCGTATCGACGGGTCGCGAGGGACGTGCGCGCCAGCAACAACCACCCGCGCGAGTTGTCGGGAGCGTCTCTCAGCGCAGCTTTGGCACGAATCTCTGCAACGCGATAATTCTGAGCCTGAAAGGCGGTGGCCGCCTGATTGAGCTGGGTCGACACTGATTCAGACTGACTACAGCCAGCCATGAGCAGCACGACAGCCAGACATAGAACGCGTATCGCATTCACGATCGGCAACTCCACGCGGGCATCCGTTCTGGCGTCAGGTTTAGCCTTATTGATCATGATGTCTGCATATCGTGTTTTCGCATGAGATCGTAGAGCGCGGGACGCGAGACGCCGAGCAGGCGCGCAGCCTGAGAGATATTACCTTCGGCCATGCCCAGACACCTATCAACCGCTCCGCGCTCGGCCTCGTCGCGAATCTGTCTGAGATTGAGCGGCTGTTCCTGTGACACACCGTCTGGGCTGAGAAGCCCCAAGTCTTCTGCTGTAACCATTGTTGCCTCAGCCATGATGACTGCGCGATTAACGCGGTGTTCAAGTTCGCGCACATTGCCCGGCCAATCGTGATGTTCGATAGCCGCCAATGCATCTGCAGACAGCCCTTTGAGATCGCTGGCGTGGTTCGTAAGCGCCTTGTCGAAAAACACTTTCGCCAAGACCACGGCTTCGCCTGTGCGCTCTCGCACCGGCGGGATTTTGATGGTGATCTCGGAGACCCGGTAATACAGATCCTCGCGAAAAGTGCCTTCGGCGATCAAGTCCTGAAGGTCGCGATGCGTGGCACACACGACGCGCACATCCACCGGGATCTCGTTACGCCCGCCAACCCGCTCGACGACCCGCTCCTGTAGAAATCGCAATAGCTTGGCCTGCAACATCATGTTCATGTCGCCGATTTCATCGAGGAACAGCGTGCCGCCCTCGGCCAGTTCTATCTTGCCCGCAGTCTGTCGGTTGGCTCCCGTGAAAGCGCCTTTCTCGTAGCCGAAAAGCTCGCTTTCCAGCAACTGCTCGGGGATTGCTGCGCAGTTGATCGCCACGAATCGTGCATCGACTCGCGGGCTGAGTCGATGCAGCGCGCGCGCCAGCACCTCCTTGCCAACGCCGGTTTCGCCCAGCAGCAGCGTTGTGGCGCTTGTAGGCGCAACCTTTTCGATCTGGCGCACGATGCGCAGCATGGCATCACTTGTCGCGACAAGGCCCTCCAGAGGCCGTGCCGTGGCGCGCCGCAGGGCACGGTTCTGTGACTCAAGATCGGCGATACGAAACGCGCGATCAAGGATCAACCCCAGCAAATCGGTGTCGACCGGCTTCTGGTAGAAATCGTATGCACCGACCGATATGGCGTTTAACGCGTTGTCTTGATCGCCATTGCCGGTGACCACGATTACCTTAGTCGCTGGAACCAGCCGCAGGATATCTCCCAGCGTTGCCATACCCTCGGCCACCCCGTCGGGCTGCGGCGGCAGGCCAAGATCAAGCAGCACCACCTGCGGCTCGTGGCGACGCACTGCCGACACGGCTTCGTCCCGGTCCTCGGCGAAACTGAGCTCATAGCGGTCGAAGGCCCAACGCATCTGCCGGATCAGGCCAGGGTCGTCCTCGACGATGAGCAGACGTTGAGTGGCCGCCTTCACGACAGGCCGCCCGAATGGAGATCCACAGCCGGCTCAAGCACGTCTGGCGCCACGGGCAGCACGAGCGTAAACGAAGTCCCTTGCCCCGGAGCACTGCTTACCGCGACATCACCACCAGCTGCCCGGGCAAAGTCACGCGCCTGATAGGCTCCGATTCCCATGCCCCGGCTTGATTTCGTACTCTCGAATGGCTTGAACAAGCTGTCACGGATAAAAGCCGATGTCATGCCCTCACCGTCATCGGCAATTTCAATCAAAACGTTGCTTGCCTGCTCACGTATATCGATACGCACATTGCCCGACTCGGCACAGGCATCCTGCGCATTTCTGATGACATGCCGGAGCACCATTCTCAGCCGCTCACGATCGACCAGAATCGTCGCCGAGGCCGATGCAGTTTCAGCAACAACCGCCTTTGGCAAACCTGCTATTTCTCGTGCAAGAGCGGCGATAACCGGTTGAACGATAACCCGTTCTATCTGGCCCGGGCTCTGCAGCGATACCCGCTGCAGCTGACCCAGAACCTGGCTCATGCGAGTCACCGAACTCTCTATGGTGAGAATCATGTCGTCGACGAACGCGGGGTTGTGCTTGTGACGCTCTGCGTTCTGGAGCATAAGTGATTGTTGTCCTGCAATATTCTTGAGATCGTGCATAAGAAAAGCGGTGAGCCGATTGAACGCCTCGAATTGACGCGACTCTGCCAGTGCCACATTGCTTTCCTGCTGGTCGATAAACACGCCTACTTGGCGTCCGACCGTCTTGAGTAGATCCAGTTCCTCCCAGTCCAGACGATACGGCGCACGTGATTTTGCAAGCACCACAAAGCCTAGCATCCGCTGCTCGGCAAGCAAGGGCATGAGCAGGCGTACATCCTTCAATATAGCCATCGACTCCGGCAGCGCCAGTCGCTCGTCCTCGGAGCCCCCTTGTCGCTGGCCGAGCAGATCTATGATCCACTCCCGTTCGTGCAACCGATTCAGTAACAGTGTATCGGCCGGCTCGACGATTTCCTTAGCCCCGGCAAGACTCCATGCGCTGACGCAGACGAAATGATCGTCTCGCCGTACCCACAGCGCCCCGCCGGCGCAGTCCGCGATCCCGGCAATCGCCCGCAGCGCTTTTTCATAGGGATCGTCGATGGTTCCATGCTCGCTCAGCGCCCGCGTTAGAGCCAGCCACTCCTCGCGGTAGTCGTACCGATAGCGAAACAGATTCTTGCTGATACGCACGCGAAGGCTTGCCCGCATACGGCCCGAGAGCAATACCACGAGCAGAGCGACGACCGAAGCGGCCACGAACAGGACCGCGGCAATCGAACTCCAGGTACCGCCTACATGACGGATGACGTAATTGCCGCCGGCAACGAATATCAGATATAGCCCGGCCACGAGGAGCGTGCCGGTCTGAAAAACTGCTCGTCTCGATAGACCCAGCCGAGGCGACCAGCTCGCGTTGCGAGCCACGGCAATAGCAATCATGGGTGCCGCAATCGCATTGACCGCACCGCGCGCAGCCCACACGCCGACATCGATCTCGGCATAGATCAACGCGAACGAATACATCAGGAAGTCGTATCCGAACATCGTCACCAGAGCGAGACAGAGGAACTTGAGTGCCCAGCGCGCCTCGGCCGCGGCTGCACGCCATATCTGCTCGACAAGCGTCAAGCCCCATAGCGACATGAACGTTGCGCCGATAGCGAAGATAAAGCTATGCCCGGCTGTCGGTGAACCCAGCCACGACACACTACTCAGGTGCCACGCTAGGGCTAGACCGATCCCAACCGGTAGAACCGCCGTAATTAGCGCCAACCAGCGCCGGCTCATGCCGAGGGTGAGTGAGGGCACGAACGCTACCGATAGCGCCAGCCAGAACGCAAGACGCACGGTCTCGATAAGATCCAGCACTGGCGCTGCCAAGGCCATGACCGGCGCAAGCGCAAGTATCGCCAGCCACAGAGCGTTGATGCCGCAGGCTGCGATCACCAATTGGACAGAACGCTTATGCGGCTCGATCGTCACCAGCAGCAGCGTAGTAACCCCGAAAGCGGCCGCTCCTATTCCGTTGGAGACGGCCCAGACAAGATCGGGCGTAAGCGCCGTTGCCATCGCTTGTGCTTAGAACTGCCGGCCGCCGATGCCCGGCTACCGGCCGCCTTTTCTGAAAAGCACGACTTCTACGGTATTAACGAGGATCAGAATATCCAGAAACAGGCTTCTGTTCTTCACGTAATACAGATCGTGCTGAAGCTTGCCATTGGCATCCTCTTCCGAGGCACCGTAGGGATATCCGAGCTGCGCCCACCCGGTAATACCCGGCTTGACGCATTCGCGCACGCGATAATAAGGCAGCACCTCTGCGAGCTGATCCACGAACTCGGGGCGCTCGGGGCGCGGACCGACCAGACTCATATTGCCGCGTAGGACATTCCAGAGCTGGGGAAGCTCATCCAGCCGGAACTTGCGAATATAAAACCCCACCCGGGTCACTCTCGGGTCGTTTTCACTAGCCCACTGAGGGCCGCTGAGCTTTTCCGCATCGGTCCGCATGCTGCGGAACTTGTATATCAGATAGTCCTCGCCGTTGAGCCCCACGCGACACTGGCTGAAGAATATCGGCGCGTTCAATCCATCCTCGATCTTGATCGCGATCGCGGTCAAAACCATCAACGGGAAGGCAGGGATGAACACGACAAATGACAGTGCCAAATCCATCAGCCGCTTGAGCATTTCGTCAACGAATCCGCGACGAAATCCGTCCGAAAAGATGATCCAGCTCGGCTGCAGCAGCTCGGTCTTGACCTTGCCTGTCATGCGCTCGTAGAAACTCAGCGTATCGGACACCATGACGCCGGATATTCGACAGTCGATAAGATCGTCGGCAGGAAACTCCTGTCGCCGATCATCCATCGTCACGACAATTTCGTTAATGCGGTGTTCACGCGCAAAGTTCTCAAGAGACCCGTTTGCGTGGCAAAGCAAATGCTCGTCGACCTGTGGCGTTTCACCGTTGGCCGGAATACACCCCACCAGATAGAACAACGAGTGATCGCTGCGACGCCGCATGTATGACAACGTTTCCACGCTGTTGGCCCCTGCCCCGTAGAACAGAACACGCCACGGCGCAGAGCGCTGATCCACCGCCACATAGAACAACAGCTGTACACCGCTGATCGCCAGCAGCGACAGAATCAGGGCGAGCGAGACAATACCGCGGCCCAGGTAAATATCCGGCAGTGCGTAGAACGCCAGTCCTGCGCCCACTGAACCGAGCGCCATCGCAGCCGCCACGCGCACCAGAACTGGCACATGCCGGCTCTGTCGCTGCGGGCGATAAAGGCCCATCGCACTCATGCAAATCATGATCACCACAGCAAACACTGCTGCGCGCATCAGGATGTTGGGATAATCCGTCGCAATCTCATCTGTCCGCGCCAGATAGCGCAACTCGACTGCCAGCAACACCGAACCGACCAGCACTGCGAAATGCACCGCGCCCAGGATGACGAACTTGATATGAATATAGTGGTTGAATACCCGCATCGTATTCATTCAGCGATCCAGCCCTGTCGGGACGATGAAGGCCGAGGCGAGACGCCGTCGGAACGAGGGCATCAAACGGCTTTCACAATCGGCACGACGGTATGCGTCGCGCAAGGAAAAACGATCTGGAAACGAGTGGGCATCAATGGACATCAGGATAACGGCGCTGTCGGTGACGTTCGTGATGGGCATTTATATCATCCATTGGCTCCCCCGACTGCAGTTGTAAAGTTTTTCGACAAAAAAAACGGCATCCGAAGATGCCGTTTTTACCATGGCGGCTTGTGCCGCTTCAGGATACTTCGAACGGCTGATTAGCCGATCAGGTCGCCCGCACCTGTCTTGCGGCGATAGGCAATGCCACCGACCAGCAAGAAAACGCCCAGGCCAAAGATCGCCAGTTCCTGCGGCTCCGGCACGTCGGTCGACCGGGTCTGTAGATCGGCAGCAGTAACGTCGCCGTCGAATCCACCGTTAGATGCGAACGTCAACTCGCCGAGGCTGAACTCGGTCGTCAGGAAGTTGAAGATCGAATCGCCATTCAGGCCATAGAACGAAGCGAAATCGTTATTGACGCTGTTGGTGCCGTTGCCAGTAAAGCTGCCACTCTTCTCACCGATACGATTGAACTGAGCGCCAGCGTCCGAAAACGAGCCGGAGAGCAGGCTGCCATCAGCGATAGTACTGCCATCAAGGTCTACGACCGTGCCGTTCAGCGAGAAGCTACCGCCACCATTGAACACGTAGCCATTGCCATTGATGCCATCGCTTTCGGAGATGTTCGAACCCGTCGTGAAGTTCAGTCTGCAACCATTGCAATCCAGACGCTGGGTGTCGTCACTGCTCACAAAGCTGAAACTGATATCGCGGCCGATCAGGGCGCCGCCGTTGCCATCGTAGCTGAGTTCGCCGGTAGCGCCTTGGCTACGCTGGTCGAAGTTGATCGTCGCTGCCGACGCAGCACCGGCAAACGTTGCAGAAAGAGCTGTCACGGCAAGCGTGTTGAGTACGATGTTGCGAATTTTCATTAATGTGACCTCATTGGATCGTGGATCTATTGAACTGGGCTGCCTGATACTCGCCAGACTAACCTTGGGAGAGTTAATGCAAGCATGGTGCCAAGTTTCGATCTAATCTTAAGCTACTGATTTATATAATAATTAAATCAACCCAATAATTCCTTCAGCAACACTCGCGACAAACTGTAATAATCACCGACAGGCAGATTGCCGGCAGATATTCATTTCCCCAGGACATAAAAAAAGCCCTGCTTGCTGGGTGGCAAGCAGGGCTCGTACCACGGCGCATCGCGCCGAGGCCGTTAACGCATGTTGTCGTTTTCAGACCGGGCATCGGACCTGCGCCGAGCGACCAGCATCGTGGAAATCAAAGCGATACCAAGACCAAAGGCGGCCCAGGAAGACGGCTCAGGCACCGCAACGGCCGAACGCGGACCGGGTATGCCATTTCCACTGGCGCCATCGACGGTGCTGTTGGCACCGCCGGCCACAAGATAGGCCGCACCGGTTGGCTGCGGCGCTGTCTCGGCTTGGCTCATTGGCGCGACCAGCAAGGCTGTCGCGGCCAGCGCAAACGTGGCAAGACTCTTTCTGATGATAATTGTCATAGTTTTGTAACCCCTGTGATGCTCAGGTCAATGATAAAGCAAAGTCGGTGCCAACGTATTCAACTCGCCGCAGGCCCATATAAAACGGCGTGTCGAAAACTCGGCTCGAAGCTCTAGCCGTGGACATGACGCAGCGGTGTAAGAAACGCCGACACACATAAAAGACCCAATCTAGAACGCGTGCTTCTTCAGGCTGGCCACAATTCGTTGGGCAGCGTGGCCATCCCAAAGTTCCGGAGGCGCTGACCGCGTTGCGGCGTTCGACAAGGCGCTCGACAGTGCGTCAAGAAGCTCGGACGGCTTGATCAGCCGATTGCTGCCCTCGGTCACTGTCGTCGGGCGCTCTGTATTCGGCCGGAGCGTCAGACACGGTATGCCGAGGTAGGTTGTCTCTTCCTGAAGGCCACCGGAGTCCGTGATAGCGATACTGGCGGTGGTGACAATACTCATGAACTCGATATAACCAAGCGGCTCGACAAGATGAATCCCCGGCGCATCGTTGAGCCTGTCGAAAAGCCCCGCCGCTTCGAGCCTGCCGCGCGTACGCGGATGGAGCGCGAAAATCAGAGGGATCGTCTCGGCGGCGGCGATCATCTGGGACACCAGCAGCTCGAGTGTCGCCGGATCATCGACGTTCGACGGCCGATGCAGAGTCACTACGCCGTGTTTTTCCAGGTCAAGGCCCAACCGAGCCTTAGTGTTGGCTTCGATGATCCGGTCGCGAACCAGCTCGAAGGAATCGAGCATTATGTTGCCGACAAAATCTATTTTTTCGGCCGGCACACCCTCGGCAAGCAGGTTCGCGTCGCCATCTCGCGACGGAGTCCAGAGCAGATCGACAATTGCGTCAGTGATGAGGCGATTGATCTCCTCAGGCATCGAACGATCACGGCTACGCAGGCCCGCTTCGAGATGAGCAACACGAATACCCAACTTCACGGCAGCCATCGCACAGGCGACGGTTGAATTGACGTCACCGACCACGACTACCCAATCCGGTCGATTATCAATGCACACCTGCTCGTAGGCCATCATCACGCGACCGGTCTGCTGTGCGTGGGAACCACTGCCTATTTCCAGATGTACATCTGGCGCCGGCAACTCGAAATCCCGAAAGAACGAGTCGGACATGTTCGCATCGTAGTGCTGCCCGGTATGCACGAGTCGAACCTCGCACCAGGGCTCACGCGATAGCGCGTGATACAGCGGCGCGACCTTCATGAAGTTGGGTCGCGCCGCCGCGATCAGGTCAATACGTATAGATGCAGGCATTCAAATCAGCGTGTCGTACAAGTACGGGCGCAAGTCTACCGGTATCCATCGCGTGCGCAATCACCAGGTGTCCAGTCGGGCCAACCAATGACGATTGGCGCGCGCTGGGAGAAACGATAACTGGCCCTGTGACTCAATCAATGCTTCGCGGCACAACTGCGAAATTCGCAAAGTTGCGATAATCGGGTTTCACCACTCTACCGGCAAAGATACGCCAGGCCTCGCGAGCGTCTCGAATACCGGAATCCGCGGCCATGGCCAGGGCGATCTGAAAATTGGACGGAAAGCCCGTGGGAGAGTCGGCGTAGCCCTGCATTTCGCCAATCCGATAGCGTCTTGCACTACTCGACATCTTGTTGATCATCGGCTGCTGGTTGCAGGCCAAACCGGACAGATATCCAAACGAGCGACGATAGACCTCGTTCATATCTGCATAAATCGGTGCGCCCTCAGAGTCGCGGATCTGCATTGCATAACCGGAGGCCTGCAGCCAACAGAAGCCTCTCTCGGGATCAGCTTTCCAGCCGGTCATGCGCTCCACCTGGAATTTGGAAAGCCAAGCCTGGAAGCGTGCTGCCCCCGGTATCTCCTGCTCGGCGGCGTGGCCAACCGCCCACAGGAAGAAATCCGCTTGCCATGGACTGATGCCTACTTTCTGCTGGCCGTTCATGGGATAAATAACCGAGCCCTTGTCGTTAACCACATGTAGCGGATTAGACGTTTTACTGTCGACATAGAACGCGTTGTAATCGGCGACAATAGACGCGATCTGATCGGCGAAATAGGTTTTCATCGGATCGCCGTCGGGCGTCGCGAACGCAGCATCCGAAATGCTGCGCAACGCCCAGGCCTGGCCTCGCATCTGGCTCTGAGCTTTTCCGAGACGGCCCTTGCCGAAGTTGCGATATTCGGGATTGCCCCAGAGCTCTACGTAGGAGGCAACGAACTGCATCTCCTCAAGATAATAGTAGTCACCGGTAACCAGATAGGCGACATAGCCAACTGACGGGTGATGCGAAATATCGAAGGTCAACGGCGTTTTGCAGTCGGCGTTGCATTTGGGCAACAGATCTCTTTTATAACCTGAGTCGCCAGCCCTTGAAGCGAAACTGTAATTGGCCAGCGTGACATAAGGATGATCGGTGATACGTAGCGGTCGCCCGGTATCGTGGTCGCGGTAATGGAAGGCGTAGCTGCCGGCCGCATCATCGTTGGCCATCATCCATTTGAATGCGCGTGGGTCGCCAGACACGACATAGGTGGAGGTCCAACGCGGCAAAGGGCCGATAGCCGCCTGTGCACCGGTCATGCCCATATGCTGGGTCTGGTCGCCATGGCCCATCGGCGCGGTCGCCTGCCGTACACCCTGGAGAAAACTCCGACTTGGCGCGAGCGTGGCGTAGCGCGATATCGCTCGGGAGGCCTGCAGATAGTCCGCGTCGACCTTCACATAGATAGACGGCCGATCACGAGACCACAAGGTCTTGTGCCAGCGTGCCTGTTTGTAATGTGTAAGGGGTTTCGATTTGAACGATTGGTCACCGACGGCTATGCGCGCCGTATAGGCGACGTTTCGTGGTGACTTGGCATAGGCCTGAGCGTTTTCCAGAACCGTATCGACACGGACATTTTCAATGCCACCGCTGTCGTTGGCGTAGGCGCGCACGTGAAAATAGACGTGCAGGTTGGCGACAGCTGATGGCGCATCGGCTAGTGGCGCGGCAACAATCCACTCGGAGACAAGTGGTCCCGATAGCCACTGCTTGCAGGTGGGCGTGCCCCAGTCCGGACAGTCGGCGCCACTCGCCAGCTGACTCAGGGCATCGCGCGCGCTGACGCGGTATTCCTTGCCGTTCACGGTGAGGGTCGCCGATGCGTCGAAGCTAGTGCCGAGCAGAGACTGCAGCGTGACGGCGGAACTTGCCGGAGCCCGTTTGACGTCGCGATCCTTGACGACGCCGATAGCCACCGCCGGGGATTTTAGAGCGGTATCCGCATCGAGTCGAAGCGTTATGACCGCGTGTCGGAGCGAACCGTCGCCCCAGGTCGCTTTTTGATCGACCTGGCTGGTCACCGGACGCTTGCCGACGCTGGCGACGACCTGGGCGCCAGCGGGCACATCACCCTTGGCGAAAACCTGCCCAAACGTCACAGACGCTGCATCCCGCAGGCTATCGGGAGAATTAATCTGCACCTGGGTAATCCGGCGCGCCGGCGGGCCGGATTCGACCGGCATCTCCGCCGGCGTGTCTTCGGGTGCTGAAACCTCTGGCTCCGGATCCCTGCCTACTTGTTCTTCCGGAGCGCTGATCGCCTGCTCGTTCGACGTACCAGCACTCGTGACGCTACCGCCGCCACCGTCATCGGAGGAACCGCCTCCACCGCAACCGGCAAGCGCCAGTAAAAAAACACAAACCACTGAAAAACGGGTGCACATCATCATGGCCAGAAACCACCGTGGCTGTGGTGGCGCCATGATCTGCTGGGCATCAGCAGTTTGATCGCACGGCGCAACCTGAAAACACTCAGATTCAGCCGAATGGTTGGACAAACGGCAGCCCGGCGATCGTGGCGTGAAACACGCGTTAGACCCGTGGCTTTGCGTCACTGTCTTTCGACAGTTTTGCCTTTGAACATTCAGGGAAAAACACACGCCTCAGAGTGCGTGCCGCCCCGCTCCAACAGCTTTGATAATGTCTTGCAGGCGATAAAAACGCCCAACTCCTGTAAACCGGCAGTACAGGCACTTCCCTTCCGCCGGCACCATAGAGAACATCGGCAGCCCTCGCCGAGTCCTTAACCCCGTAACGCGGATCGGGTAATTACCTGCCGCCCAGGGCACGCTGCCCGACCGCGCGCCGAACCCAGGAGCCTGTTGGCGTTTCGTACGAGTCCTTGTCCCGCAGGATTGGCCTCACTGAAAAATCTGTTAGAGGCCTCATGCGTCGTCGCATGTCTTGATCGCGGCTAGCTACGACCCGGCGACTCGCGCCCTGCGTGAAACGATTTCAGGTATCCAGCGCGGCGCGCGAACGAGACGGCAACACGCCCTACTCTGCCGAATGCCTTGGCGACGTCCGTTCAAGGCGAGCGAGCTTGAGCATGGCGACAGCGCCCACAGCAGGTCCAATCGCCAGCAGGGAAAAGGCGCCGGCCCAGCCCAGGACGTCATGGACAACAGGAATCAGCCAGATTGTGGGTACGGTGAGCACGTAGCCAATAGCCACCTGAAGCGTCAACGCCGTGCCGATATAGGCCTGATCGCCGAGTTCTGTGATGACGGTCGAGAACTGGGCCGAGTCGGCGACCACCCAGAACCCCCATATGAGACCCAGCAACAGCACGAACGGCCAGGGCAAGGCCTGGGCGAACCCGATCAGCACAGCACAGCTTCCCGACACAGCCATCGCCAGGGCCGTCGTCCGGCCCCGGCCCCAGCGATCACCGAGTACGCCGCCGGCCCAGCAGCCGAGCGCGCCAATACCGATCGCCGCAAACGTGGCGATCGCGGAACCAGCCAGGGGTGCACTGAACTGCTGGTCTGCCAGGACTTCAGAGAAGAACAGGCCGAACCACGCCCACATGGCGTACAGCTCCCACATATGACCGAAATACCCGATACAGGCCAGCCGTGTCGGCCGATCGGCAAAGACCTGCAGCGCCTTGCCGGGGTCAAAGACGGCACGAGGGAAATCGAATGGTCCATCGCTGCCCATGGACGCGGCGATCCAGCCGCCCAGCAGGCTCAGCACACTGCTGACAAGAATGACAATCCGCCAATCCAGGCCGCCCAGCCCATTGATCAGATGCGGCAACGCCGAGCCAACGGTCAACGCGCCCACCATGATGCCCAGTGCCGTGCCACGCTTGACCCGAAACCATGTCGCCATCGCCTTCATGGCCGGAGGATAGACGCTAGCCAGCCCGATGCCGGTAAGCGCACGAAGAAGCACTGCCACAGCAAACGGCGGACTCACCAACAGACCCAGATTAGCCAATCCGGCAATGCTCGCGCCGTAAAGCATGAGCCGACGTGGCGGCACGCGATCCGCGATATTGAAGACCGCGGACGATAAGGCACCGATTACAAAACCCAGTTGGACCGCGATCGTGAGCCAGGCCGCCTGGCCCGCCGACAGCAACCACAGCTCACGCAGTTCCGGCACCACCGCCGTCGCTGAGAACCAGGTCGTCATTCCGAACAGCATGGCGCTGGCCAGAATTGCCAGCGCACGCCAGCAGCCCTCCGGATCACGCTCAATCTGTGAGCCGACGTTCACGTGCGTCTCCGCGATAATGAAAGCCGATCGATCCATTCTGGTCTGATCGCATCATGATCGAGAGCCCTTTCTTTCGGCATGTATTTCTCCTTGTTCTGTTTTTTTGCCGCGCGTTGTCTTTCCAAGCCACGCGGCCACCATAATGACCGGCGACTCGCACGCAATCGAGTGATCCCTGATCTTCGGCCCCGACGTTCGTCGTCATCGGCTAGCGCAGAGCGCCATGGTCCGGACTCAGTACGGCAACCGATCTCATCCATACGGCGTAGGCAGTCGGTGTTGGCGACAGCCGCGCACACGCTGTGCCCAGCCGAGCCAATAACCTGACTCGGCACAGTTTTCGCCTATCGAATGACAACCCGCTGTTGCGTGCCAGTCACGATAGGCATCAAACAGGACGTGGTAGTTGTCAGATCGGGTTCGACACGCCCTCGACGCCCGCGCTAAATTGCAATTCAACCTTACGGTCCCTGCTGCATATGGATTATTCCCGCCCGAGCCAGATCGACGACGACGCCTACCGCGGTGTGCTTGAAAACTATCGCTGCGACGAGGCCCGACAGGTCGCCCGGCTGATCGATATCGCGCGACTCGACACACGCGCGAATCGCCAGATCGAAGCGAAAGCGGGCAAACTCGTCCAGGCCGTTCGCGACAAGAACACGCACGGCAGCGGCATTGATGCATTCATGCACGAGTACGAGCTCTCCAGTCAGGAAGGCGTCGTGCTGATGTGCCTGGCCGAGGCACTGCTACGCATTCCTGACGACAAGACGATCGATCGGCTCATCGACGACAAGATCGGCGGTTCGAACTGGGAGTCGCACCTGGGCGAGTCCAAGTCGTGGTTCGTGAACGCCTCGACGTGGGGCCTGATGCTCACCGGGCGGATCCTGCGCTACGACGACGCTCCACAGCGCAACTTCCGGACCGTGCTGCAGCGCATGGTCAAGCGCAGCGGCGAACCGTTCATCCGCCAGGCCGTCAGCCAGGCCATGCGGATCATGGGTAAGCAGTTCGTGATGGGGCGTACTATCGAGGAGGCCATCTCCAACGCGCGCTCCCTGGAAAAACGTGGCTATACCTATTCCTACGACATGCTCGGTGAGGCTGCCCGCACCGATCAGGATGCCCAGCGCTATTTCGACGACTACTGGCACGCCATCGAAATGTGCGGCCAGGCAAGCAGGAATCTCGGCCCCGAGAAATCGCCCGGCGTCTCGGTCAAACTCTCTGCCCTGCACGCCCGCTACGAGCTCGCCCACCGCGAGCGCGTACATCGTGAACTGCTGCCGCGCCTCATGCGTCTGGCCCGGCTGGCCGCAGAGAAGAACATAAACCTGACCATCGACGCCGAGGAAGCCGCACGCCTGGATCTGTCGCTCGAGCTATTCGCGTGCGTGTCGCAGGAGCCTGACTTGGCCAACTGGCAAGGCCTCGGGCTCGCAGTACAGGCGTATCAGAAGCGCGCCCTGGACGTCATCGACTGGCTGGCCGATCTCGCCCATCGCCACGATCGACGCATCATGATCCGGCTGGTCAAGGGCGCCTACTGGGATACCGAGATCAAGCGCGCCCAGGAAGCCGGCGTTGACGGTTATCCCGTGTTCACGCGCAAGAACAATACCGACGTATCCTTTCTCGCCTGTGCGCAGCGGATTCTTGATCATTCCAAGGCCTTCTACGGCCAGTTCGCGACCCATAACGCGCATACCATGTCGTATATCCGGCATATCGCCGGTGATCAGAGCCACTACGAGTTCCAGCGCCTGCACGGCATGGGCGAGGCACTCTACGAGCAGATCGTGGAAAAAGGCGATCAACCCGTGGCCTGCCGCATCTACGCGCCGGTCGGTGCCCATGAAGACCTGCTGGCCTATCTCGTCCGGCGCCTGCTGGAGAACGGCGCCAACAGTTCGTTCGTGAATCGGCTCGTGGACGAGAGCGAACCGGTCGAGGATATCGTCGCCGACCCGGTCGCCGCGGCCGAACGCCAGGAATCGGCCACCCATCCGAAGATTCCGCTGCCGCATGATCTGTACGGCACACGACGCCCCAACGCGCGCGGCGTGGATCTGGCCGATATCCGCCAGTTGGACGCGCTCTCCAAAGGCATGCGCGAGGCTGACGCGCGCGCCTGGCGGGCGGCGCCGCTGATCGGCGGCAAGGCCGTGGACGGCAGCGGCAAGACCATCACGGTGAAGTCCCCGGCTGACGCGGACCGCATCGTTGGTGAGGTGATCTGGGCCAGTGAGGCCGATATTGATCGCGCACTGGACCTGGCCGCCAAGGCCGCCGACGGCTGGAGTGCCACGCCGGGCGCCCAGCGCGCGGCCTGCCTGCGCCGCTACGCCGATCTGCTGGAAGAGCATACCGCCGAACTGGTCGCGCTCTGTGCACGCGAGGCCGGCAAGCACGTACCAGACGGCATCGCCGAGGTCCGCGAGGCGGTGGATTTCTGTCGCTACTACGCCGGCCAGGTCGAAGACGAGTTCGACGGCGATCACGTTCTCCCCGGGCCGACCGGCGAACGCAACACCTATCGTCTCGACGGTCGTGGCGTATTTGTGTGTATCTGTCCGTGGAATTTCCCGCTGGCCATCTTTACCGGCCAGGTCGCCGCGGCACTTGCGGCCGGCAATGCGGTCATCGCCAAACCCGCCGAGCAGACCTGTCTGATTGGCGCGCGCGCGGTCGAACTGATGCATGAGGCCGGTATTCCGGGCGATGTGCTGCATCTACTCCCGGGCGATGGCCCGAGCGTAGGTGCCAAACTCGTCGCCGACACGCGCGTTGCGGGCGTGGCCTTCACCGGGTCTCTGGCCACGGCCAAGGCCATCAACCGCACGCTGGCTGAACGCGACGGCCCGCTGATTCCGTTGATCGCCGAAACCGGCGGCCAGAACGCGATGATCGTGGACTCCTCGGCGCTGATCGAACAGGTCGTTGCGGACGTCATCAAGTCCGGGTTTCAGAGCGCCGGCCAGCGCTGCTCGGCGCTGCGTGTGCTTTATGTACAGAACGATATTGCAGACAATCTGCTGGCGATGCTGTCGGGCGCCATGGCCGAACTCTCGATCGGCGATCCATGGCAGTTCTCGACCGATGTTACCCCGGTCATCGACGCCGAGGCGCGTGACGGACTTCGCGATTATCTCCAGGGCGACGGCCAGAAACTCGACACCATCTACAGTTGTGAACTGGGTGATAACACGAGTCGAGGTACGTTCTTCGCCCCGCGGGCGCTCGGGCTCAAGAGTATCGATCAGCTCGGCGACGAGCAGTTTGGCCCGCTCGTGCACGTGATCCGCTTCGAGGCCGACGAACTCGATCGTGTCGTCGACGATATCAACGCGCTGGGCTATGGCCTGACCTTCGGCATCCACAGCCGTATCGATACGACCGTCGAGCGAGTGCTGCGCCGGATCAAGGTCGGTAACGCTTACGTCAACCGTAATATGATCGGCGCGGTCGTCGGCGTGCATCCGTTTGGCGGTGAAGGACTGTCGGGCACAGGCCCGAAGGCAGGCGGCCCGCATTATCTACACCGGTTTGCCACCGAGCGTGCAGTCAGCCGAGATACAACGGCCGCGGGCGGCAACGCATCGCTGATGTCGCTTGAAGAAGATGAGCCGACCGAGCATTCCCTGCTCACACCGGAACCGCAGCGCTACGCCGGCTGACACTGACGGATGGCCCTATGCCGGGCGCATATACCCGATCGGATCGAGAGCGCCTCTGCCCTCGATCCGATCGGGTATCACCGCGCAGTTCGCGCAGTGGCCACAACAGACGATCGGTCGGGGGCTGTTACCGTTTTGTACGGGCGCCGCGTTGGAGCCCTCAAATCGCGCCTGGCGGCCTATGTCGCGGCTCAAAGCGGGCCCAATCAAGACCTGCAAAGCCGCATGAGGCCCCTCGTAGGTTTTCTAGGGTGGCCACGCCCTCGGGACAAGGGCTGTCTGGGAAGTTGCTCAAGGCGGCAATACCGCCTGGAGCGCGCTTGCCTGGAATAACGCCGCGGAACTTGCTGAAGCCTCGTCGCCCTGGTCTTTTCTGAGGCAGGCCCTGGCAATGCTCTACGGAGCCCATCGCTGAGCAGCGCTTGATTGGCAGCTTCGCCGTGCGCAATTGCACACTCGCGCTACGATCGTTACTCGCTTGCGGGCTCCTTTACGCATGTAACCATGCTTATTTGCGGACGAACTGTCTTTGCCGGCATGGCCTTGGGGCCGCATGCACGATCAATCAGCAGCGTGAATCGCCGCAGCCCCCAGGGTTTTGCCATCTGCCGAACTCGAAGCAAAAAAAACCCCCATGGCGTGCTGCCATGGGGGCGATGGGTGTTGCGTTCACCCAGTTACATCATCAGTGAGACTCGACCGCGCGGAACTCGCCGGTCGACTGGGCCATCATGCTCACGACATAGATCGCCAGCCACGCCACGATGAATCCCGGAATGATCTCGTAGACGCCCGGACCGCCAAGAAAACTGCTGTTCCAGCCCAGGCTGATCCAGGCAATCACCGTGACTGCACCGGCCACGAGGCCTGCCACCGCGCCGCTACCGGACATCCGCGACCACATCAGCGACAGAATGATAAGCGGTCCAAAGGCCGCGCCGAAGCCGGCCCAGGCGTTGCTGACCAGTCCAAGAACCTCCGAGTTCGGATCGCTGGCGATGAACGCCGCAACAACGCCGACGATCAACACGCTGATACGCCCCACCATCACGCTTTCGCCTTCCGAGGCTTGCTTGCGCAGGAATAACCGATAGAAGTCCTCGGTAAGCGAGGAGGACGCGACCAGCAGCTGGCTGGAAATCGTACTCATGACTGCTGCAAGCAGCGCTGCATACAGGAAGCCGGTAACAAACGGGTTGAACAGCAGGTCCGCCAGGACGATGAAGATCGTTTCCGAGTCCTCGACGTTCAAGCCATTGCGCACCGCATAGGCGCGGCCAAATACGCCGAGCGAGATGGCCCCGATCAGGGAAATGCCCATCCAGGTCATGCCGATATTACGTGCCGCCGGCACTTCCGATACGGATCGGATCGCCATGAAGCGAACGATGATGTGCGGCTGGCCGAAATAGCCCAATCCCCAGGTCACAGCCGAAAGAAAACCGATGAACGTCAGTCCATTCGTCCACGATAGGAAGTTCGGATCGACCTGCGCGAGCGTCTCCGATGCCTGAGACAAACCACCGCCACTGCCGCTGTACAGCACGACCGCCGGCATGATGATCAGCGCAAGCATCATGATCACGCCCTGGCAGAAATCCGTGAGACTCACGGCCAGAAAGCCACCCACGACGGTATAGGCCAGAACAACTGCCAGCGTGCCCCACACGCCAACCGAGTAGTCGCTGAAGCTGCCGATGTTGACGACTTCTCCGAACGCACTCTGGATGAGCTTGCCGCCGGCAACCAGACCGGACGCCGTATACACCGCAAAGAACACGACGATGATGATCGCGGATACGGTACGAAGCGCCAATGCCTTGCTTGGAAAGCGGTTGGACAGAAACTGCGGGATCGTCAGGCTGTTGTCGTAGCGCTCGGTCTGCTCACGCAGGCGCGGCGCCACCACGACCCAGTTGACGAACGCGCCGACGAACAGGCCGATACCGATCCACGCCTCGACGATACCGGAGGCATACAGGGCGCCGGGCAGGCCCAGCAACAGCCAGCCGCTCATGTCCGAAGCACCCGCCGACAGGGCGGCGACGGCTGGACTGAGACTACGTCCACCCAGCATGTATTCTTCGGATGAGGCCGTCGATTTTCGCCACGAATAGAAACCGATTCCGACCATCAGGCCGAAATAGATAATCAGACTGATCCAAACGCCAAGTGCCATGAAATCCCCCAAGTCAGTTTATTTGCCCTAGCGCAGCCTTTCATATTCCGGCGGAGGTGGAAAGGCGACAAACGTCGTGCGTTATCTGAGCTTCAGTGATATTGATGACCACCGTCGGTGATACACGCCCTCCACCGAGAGCCCGAGCTGCGGCTCGGACCAGGCACTGACATCAGCCAATGCGCTCGCTTCAGCCGGCAATAATCGGGGCCACCAGGGCAAGAGATCGCAACAGCGCGCCGCGATGCGTTGAAGCGACCTCGGCGCCCGCCGCTCCGGCGCGCTCACGACGTTCGCGGTCGTCGGTCCATGCCGAGACCTGATCGGCCAGCGCGGCAGGCGTGGCACACACGGCGGCGGCATCAACGGCCACCAGCGTATCGATGACATCGCGCCATTCGTTGATATGAGCGCCCACGCACAGGGGCCGGCCCAGCGCCGCGGCTTCGATCACATTGTGCCCGCCGATACCCGGCACCAGGCTCCCACCAACGAACACGACGTCTGCGGCGGCATAGAACATCGGGACCTCGCCCAGCGTATCGGCCAGCACGATATCGGTACTCTCGTCGACGGCCTCGCCGCGGCTGCGTCGGGCCACGTGATAGCCGCTGCGAGACAATATCTGCGCGACGGCATCGAATCGCTGGGGATGGCGCGGCGCTATCACCAGCAAGGCATTGCCCTGACTCTGGAGCAGCCGGTCGAAGGCCTCGATCAGCAGCCGCTCTTCACCGGCGTGCGTGCTCGCCGCTACCCAGAAGGGGCGATCGTTGATATGCCATTGCTCGCGCAGGTCGGCGCCGCGCTGATTGATGGCGGCCATATCGGATACGTCGTACTTGAGATTGCCGGTCACGTGAACGCTAGTCGGTGCCGCGCCGAACTCCAGAAACCGTTCGGCGTGGACCTGATGTGCCGCTGCAATAACCGCGACTCGCGAGAGCATGAATCGCATGACCGGGGCCAGCCACACGCTGCGATAACGAGCCGCCGAGCGCGCCGACAGGCTGGCGTTGAGCAGCGCCACGGGGACTCTCGCCCGATCCGCTGCGGCGATCAGATTAGGCCACAGCTCCGTTTCGGCGATCAGCCCGGCACGCGGCGCGGCGCGCTTGATGAAGCGACGCGTGGCACCCAGCGTATCCAGCGGCATGTAGCAATATTGCATGCCGTCGTCGCCGAACCGTTCACGGGCCTGCTCGTAGCCGGTCGGCGTCATGGTGGTGATCAGAACCGGAATATCGGGATAGCGCGTACGCAGCTGCTGCACGAGCGGTGCGATCAGCAGCACCTCACCCACCGAGGCGGCGTGTATCCACACCGGTGCGCCGCGCGCGGGGGCGATCCAGCCCAGGCGTTCGCCCCAGCCGCGGCGGTAGCCCGCCTCGCGGCGACTCCGCCACGCGAAATAGGCAAACACGAACGGCAATACCAACCACGTGGCCAGGCAATAAAACGGACGCCAGAGCATGTCAGTTCTTGATCAGTCCCGACCCGTAACGGGCCCCGGATGTCGAGCCCCGGCCGGGCCGCGGTTCAAGCGATCGATAATCGCCGTGGTAGAAAAACCGTCTACAAAATCCAGTACGCGGACCTTGCCGCCCGCCGCACGCACACAGTCGCCGCCGGCGATGTCTTCGGGCTGATAGTCGCCGCCCTTGACCAGCACGTCGGGCATGAGGCGGCAGATTATGCGCTCTGGCGTGTCCTCGGTAAACGGTACCACCCAGTCGACGGCGCCCAGACCACGCAAGACCTGCATACGGTGCTCGACGTCGTTGATCGGCCGGCTGTCACCCTTGAGGCGTTGCACCGAGGCATCGTCGTTGACCGCCACGATGAGCCAGTCGCCCAGCGCACGCGCGGCCTCCAGATAGGCAATATGACCCGGGTGCAGCAAATCGAAGCAGCCGTTGGTCATGACCACGCGATCGCCGTGCGTATGCACCTCGTCGATCAGGTCCGCGAGCGTGTCCTCGTCTAGTACGCCGTGACGCTCGCCGCGGCCGACGCGCGCAGCGCGCTCGAGTTCGGCCGGCGAGACGGTAGCGGTGCCCAGCTTGGCAACCACAATGCTCGCGGCCAGATTAGCCAGCGCCGCCGCGTCGCCCACGGCCAGGCCTGCGCCCATGCCCGCGGCCAGCATGGCAATCACGGTATCACCGGCGCCGGTGACGTCGAACACCTCCTGTGCCTGCGCCGGCAGGTGCAGCTCACCACCCGGCGCAAACAGGCTCATGCCCTTCTCGCTGCGGGTCACCAGCAGACTGTCGACCGAAAGCGTGTCACGCAGCGCGTTCGCGCGCGCGGCCAGGTCCGCATCGTCGTTTGCCACGCCGGCTACCGTCTCGAATTCATTCAGGTTCGGCGTGATCAGGGTTGCGCCGCGGTAGCGCTGCCAATCGCCGCCCTTGGGGTCGACGAGCACGGGCACCCCGGCAGTACGGGCGGCAGCAATCAACGCCTCAACCTCTGCGAGCGTGCCTTTGCCGTAATCCGAACAGATCACGATATCGACATCGGCCAGCGCCCGGGCATAGCGCTCGGCGAGTGCAGCGCGATCGAAAGCCTCGGGCAATGCAAAGGATTGCTCGAAATCCAGCCGGATGAGCTGCTGGTTGCGGCTCAGCACACGCAGTTTGGCTATCGTCGGATGGTGCGAGCTTTCCAGCAGATCGGCCGTGATCCCGGCCTGCTCCAGCATCGCCCGCATGGCCGTGCCAGGCTCGTCGCAGCCGACCACGCCCAACAGCCGCGTCTGCACGCCAACACGAGCGAGATTGAGGGCAACGTTGGCCGCGCCGCCAAGACGGCGCTCTTCGTTACCGATACGCACTACGGGTACCGGCGCTTCCGGTGATATGCGGCCCGTATCGCCATACCAGTAGCGATCGAGCATGACATCGCCGACGACCAGTACACGCGCGGTTTCAAAAGACGGGATCGGGAGCATTTGCGGCTTTCGCAAGGGATGCAATTCACGCATGATACAAAGCCTGCCGGCTGCTGTGTAGCGTCGGTGTCACTTGATAGCAAACTGCTTGCCTATGACGGACGTCCAACCGCCGCCGGCTGCCGACCATGTCTGAACCTGCCGCACCGAAACCATCGCTGCGCGCACCCCGATTCTGGCCAAGCTGGTTGCTCATGGGGCTCGGCTGGCTGCTCAGTCAGCTGCCCTATCGTGTGCAGATGGCACTGGGCCGCGGTCTTGGCGATCTGGCCTACCTGCTGATCGCCGAGCGGCGCCGAGTCGCCCGGATCAATCTACGGATGGCCTATCCCCACATGAGCGACGCCGCGCGCCACCGGGTGCTGCGCGCCCACTTTCGTTCGGTGGGCATGGGCGCCCTGGAGACCGTCATCTGCTGGTGGGGCAGCGATGCCAAGATCGACCGACTCGCGCACTTCGAAGGCTACGAGCACCTGGAGGCTGCGGCAACGCGTGGGCGCGGCATCATCCTGCTGTCGGCACACCTGACATCACTGGAACTGGGCGTGCGTATGGCCAAGGAGCCGCTCAAGGCGCTCGGCTACCGCACGACGGCCATGTACAAGCCGCCGCACGATCCAGTCGTCAACCACGTGATGCGCACCCGGCGCGAAGCGCATATTGGCGGCCAGAGCATTGCCAACGACGATGTGGTCGCCCTCCTCGCCGCTCTGAAACGCCAGGACGCCGTCTGGTATGCGGGCGATCAGAAAGGCGGCAAGCGCATGAGCGTAGTCGTGGATTTTTTCGACCAACCGGCGCGGACCCATACCGCGATCAGTCGTCTTGCTCGCATCAGCCGCGCTACCGTCGTGCCGTTCTTCACGATGCGGCGCGCCGATGGCAAGGGCTATCGGATGATCGTCAAACCGGCGCTTGCCGATTTTCCGAGCGGCGATGACGCCGCCGACGCGCAGCGCATCAACGCGCTCATCGAGGACGTGGTCGCCGAAGATCCGGCGCAGTATTTCTGGCTGCACCAGCGCTTCAAGCGCAAGGGGCACAATCCTTACAAGCGCTAGGTGTCCAGTCCCGCCAACAAATGGTCGGCCTGACAATAAAATAGCGCCGGGTTGTGTTGATACTCGGCGGTGATGAACTCGAACGGGGTTTTCCCTTTCAAGGTCTTGAGGTTCTTCGCATAG